>Ga0326726_10000031_pt1 | contig 129827 bp, 113 predicted proteins | sample MHFenrmetagenome_2_FD_207603 | JGI IMG/M metagenome (GOLD analysis project Ga0326726, IMG submission 207603) | Lab enriched peat soil microbial communities from Michigan Hollow, Ithaca, NY, United States - MHF15MN | ecosystem: Environmental > Terrestrial > Soil > Wetlands > Peat | place: USA... | reverse complement strand
GACACGAAGCGAAAAAAGGTAACCAACAATACATGTCGGGTTCGAAATCCTCATGTCCTGAAAGTACTGCCCATCTTCTCTGATCCGGATGCCTTCCTCGTAGGGGCGGTTCGCGAACCGCCCGTTTCCTACCCGACAATAGATAGAAGTGCCATTATGAGACGGCCTCCTATCACGCTATCGCTTACTCCAACATCCATCCCTCGAGAACTTTGCGAGCCATCTCCACCGCAGTTTCAACATGGGTATGCATCACATCAGTCAGCCCGCCTCCAAGCTCCAGGTTGAGCGGTGGGGCCCCGATGAGCACAATCTCACCCGGCACCCTGCCGTGCAGCTTCGCCACACAGAGCAGTTCGCTCAACCCCATCTGGTGCGAGGACATCTTGCGGTGGATGAACGCTGGAAGTTCCTCATTACGATAGAGGTAAACTTTCTGTTCGAAGTCACGGGGAATGATCGAATCGAAGACCAGAAGCGCGTCGCACGACTCGAAATAGTCGAGCAGGTATATTCCCTGTGTACCGCCGTCGATAAAACTGACTGACTCAGGATATTCCCCTGATGCTTCCAAAGCCCTGACCGCCTCGACACCAAACCCCTCGTCTCCGAAGAGGATATTGCCAAGACCGACAACGTTGATTTTTTTCAATGGTGTGAGATTGCTTGAATTAACAAAAACAAAGCCCGTCAGGATGACTCCAGCTGACGGGCTTTTTCACTCAAAGAAAGATGCACTGATCAAGAATGGTTTACGCTGAAGCTTCGTCCTCAACCTTGTGCTTGAAGCCGGTGATGATCGATGAGGTCACACTGGTCCGGTCGACGACATCGTGGCGGAAAACGGCATACAGGTGCACGATTACGTAAAATGGAAAGATCCAGGCAACAAGGTGGTGCGCATAACGAAGACCGTAACTTCCTCCCAGAAGTGGCAACGCCCATCCGAACCATGTTTCGGTAAACCCGCCCGGATTATTCTCACCATACATTGCCAGCCCGGTAACGATCATGAACACCGAACCGCAAAAAATAAATACGAAATGGGCAAGGGCTGCAACCGGGTTGTGACCTACATAGTTAGGCTCATCCTCACGCAGAAACAGGTATGATGCCACCTGCTCCTTGAAGGGAACACCCCACCATTTGGGAGACCACGGCCTGAATCCGCCGAATCGTGCATACTGATCATCGACAAGCAGCGCGTAATACATGCGGTACAGGAAGTTGCCGATAAAGATAAATGCTACCACGTAATGGAAATAACGCCACAGTGCCATGCTGTGATGCAGGGCCGCCTCCCCTGTCGGAGCGCTCATTACCGGCCATGCGATGTACATCCCGGTAGTCGAAAGGACCACGATGCACAGGGCGTTTATCCAGTGATACAGCCTTACTGGTAACCGCCACACATAGATTTCTTCGATTATCCTGCTCATGGCGTTCTCCGTTTAAACGATGGTTACCTTGGTTATCTCGTCGCCGTTCATGTCGAAGACATGCGAAGCGCAAGCAAGGCACGGGTCGAACGAATGGATTGTCCTGATAATTTCGAGCGGTTTCGCAGGATCGACCATTGGTGTGCCTTTCAGAGCGGCCTCGTAAGCGCCCGAGACGCCTTTGCCGTCCCTTGGCGAAGCATTCCATGTAGATGGCACAACAATCTGGTACTCGTCGATCTTCTGGTCCTTGATCCTGATCCAGTGGCCGAGAGCACCCCTGGGGGCCTCGGTATAACCGAACCCTTTGCACTCTTTCGGCCAGCTCGATGGCTCCCAACGCTCTCCGTTGAAGGTTTTGTAGTCCCCTGCCTTGACATTGGCGATGAGCTGATCGTAGAAGTGACCCATGAATCCGGCTGTCTGCTTGCACTCGATGCCGCGGGCCGCTGTCCGGCCCAGGGTTGAGAAAAGGGCTTCCGGTCCGACTTGAAGCTTGTTCAGCACCAGGCCAACAGTATCCTTGATCATCGGATCACCTTTTGCATAGGCAATAAGCACGCGCGCCAGCGGACCTACCTCGACCGCGTGATCCTTCCAGCGCGGAGTCTTCAGCCAGCTGTACTGTTTGTCCGTGTCGAGGTACTCGAAAGGAGGCTTGGGGCCTGTATAGTTCGGTTTGGTTTCGCCCTGCCAGGGATGAAGCCCCTTGTCAGAACCGTTCGAATATGTGTACCAACTGTGGCTGATCTCCTCCTTGATCTGGCTCGGGTCCCGCGGATCGACGTCCATGACGTTTTTAAGGTCCTTGTCAAGAATTACGCCCCTAGGCCAGAGCAGCGACTTGAAGTCGTTGATATTCGTCTCGGGAAAATCTCCGTAACTCATGTAATTACCAAGTCCTCCACCGTGGAGCCATCCCTTGTAGTAACCTGCGATGGCAAGCAGGTCGGGGATGTATACCTGGTCGATAAATGTCTGCGTCTGATCGATGATCTGTTTGACCATATTGAGGCGCTCGATGTTGATCGCCGTGTCGCTGTTTGGATCGATTGCGCAGGCCATGCCTCCGACGAGGTAATTCGGATGCGGATTCTTGCCGCCGAAAATGGTCTGGATCTTAACAATCTCTTTCTGGAAATCGAGAGCCTCCAGGTAATGGGCAACAGCGATAAGATTCACCTCGGGAGGTAACTTGTAGGCAGGATGGCCCCAGTAGCCATTGGCGAAAATACCAAGCTGGCCGCTCTCTACGAATGATACAAGACGCTGCTGCAGATCCTTGAAGTACCCTGGCGACGATTTAGGCCATGATGAAATGCTCTGTGCAATGGCTGACGCCTGTTTCGGGTCAGCTTTAAGGGCACTTACAACATCAACCCAGTCAAGGGCATGCAGATGATAGAAGTGGACAAGATGATCCTGGGTGGTCTGGGTCGCCTCCATCAGGTTTCTGATGATCCTTGCGTTCGGAGGTATCTGGATGCCGAGAGCATCCTCAACGCAACGCACCGATGCAAGCGCATGCACAGTAGTACAAACGCCGCAGATACGTTCAGCGAACGCCCATGCGTCGCGAGGATCGCGGTCCTTAAGAATCACCTCGATGCCACGCCACATCGTGCCTGTACTATAGGCATCCTCAATAACGTTGGCATCGTTTACCTTCGCCTCTATTCTCAAATGTCCCTCGATACGGGGAATCGGGTCTACTACTATTTTTTTGGCCATGCCTTGTGCTCCGTTTATTTACTTATCGTCATTACCGGCTTTCTGCTTCTTCACAGCTGTAACCGCCGCATGGGCTGCAGCACCGACTGCAGCAGCACCAACTGCCACTACACCGATCTTGTCAGCAGTCGTATCGGTTCCGAGGAACGAGACCTCGGCAAGCCGTGTGTAGAATGGACCCTTGTCCCAGAAACCTGGTTCCGAACAGCCAATGCACGGATGGCCGGAGCCGATCGGGAAGCTGGTTCCTGCATTCCACTGGATTTTCGAGCAGGAGTTGTAGGTTGTTGGTCCTTTACACCCCATCTTGTAGAGGCACCAGCCCTTTCGGGTGGATTCCTCGTCAAAGGCGTGAACGAACATACCTGCATCGTAGAACGCACGTCGATAACACTTGTCATGAATCCTTGTGCCGTAAAATGCTTTCGGCCTGCCAAGCCTGTCAAGCTCCGGCAGCGTTCCGAAGGTATGGAAATGGGTGATCACTCCGGTCATAACCTCAGCGATAGGAGGACAGCCAGGAACCTTGACGATCGGCTTGTCCTTGATGACGTCTGAAATCGGAACAGCACCGGTCGGGTTCGGGTGTGCATTCTGTACGCAACCGAACGAGGCGCAGGCCCCCCAGGCTATCACCGCTGCCGCACCGGCAGCAGTCTCCTTGACAACATTCAGGAAAGAGTCACCACCGACCATGCAGTACACACCATTATCCTTGGTCGGGATGTTCCCTTCGACGGCAAGAATGTATTTGCCGTTGTAATCCTTCATGATCTTCTTGCGAATATCTTCAAGCTGATGACCGGCTGCTGCGTTGAGCGTGTCATCGTAATCGAGCGAGATCATGTTCAAGACGAGGTCGGCAGTCATCGGGTGCGATGATCGGATGAAGGACTCGGTACAGCATGTACACTCGAGACCGTGCAACCAGATAACCGGTAAGCGTGGCTTTTTCTCCATTGCTTCAACGACCTTTGGCAGCATCGATGGAGCAAGGCCGAGGGAAACCGAGGTAAGACTGCAGAACTTGAGGAAATCCCTTCGAGAAATACCCCGGGATTCAAAAACCTCTGCGAACGTTTGTGTGGTGGGCATTAACACCTCCTAAGATATGGGCACAGGTTCAACAAAAATACACACTTGTGAAAGTGCTCCTTGATTACAGGGATGCGTCGAATTCAGGAAAGCGTCGAAGATCAGAATACGTCATGTAGCTGTAATATAATTAACAATCGTTATATATGAAATAGCTGTATAATCGTTTTGTCCACAGACCTATTAATAACATGATAATAAAAAACCCGGCACATTAACTAGTCATGGCCGGGTTTTTTAAGAGTAAGCATATCTATTGCGAAACTATTTGAGGACAGCCCCAAACATCGATGCAGAATATTTGGCAAATTCAGCGATCGGCTGGAAGAAAAGACCCAGATAGAGTGTAGCAACCATGAGCACTGTGGTAACGATCTGCGACCCCATTCCGATTTTAACATCCAGCTGGTCCTGCCTGTCAGACTCCCTAAGGAACATGTTGAGGGGGATCAGCATGTAATAGTAAAGCGAAATTACGCTGGTCAGAATACCGATGAGCGCAAGCCACATGTAAAGCGACCCCTTGCCTACCAGTGCGGTAAAGATCATCAGTTTGCCGATAAACCCGAATGTCGGAGGCAAACCTACAAGCGAAATAAGGAACACGGTCAGGGCTGCACCTGATAGCGGCATTCTCTTACCGAGGCCTTTATAGTCGTCGAGGTTCTCACTTCCGGTCTTGTTGGCAATAAGCACGATGACATAGAATGCACCGATGTTCATCAGCAGATATGATGTGAGGTAAACCAACGTTGCCTGGGTACCCAGTTTATCCATGGTGATGATTCCGAGCAGCAAATAACCTGCGTGAGCAATAGACGAATAAGCAAGCAAACGCTTGACGTTTTTCTGCCATATGGCTACAACGTTTCCATAGATCATCGATGCAGCGGAGATGATCATCAGGATTGCAAGCCAATCGATATTGAGCATGTCCTCGACACCTTCCTTGCCATGAGGCACTGCGACATAGAAGAATCTCATGAGCATGGCAAAACCGGCAGCCTTTGATCCAACAGAGAGATATGCGGTAACCGGTGTCGGTGCGCCCTCGTAAACATCAGGGCTCCAGAAATGGAACGGTACGGCCCCCATCTTGTAACCAAGTCCTGCAAAAACGAGCAGTGATGCCAGTATCATTACCAGTGGATCGTAACCATGAGCGGAGAGCTCAATGCTGATTTTGGTAATGTTGGTCTGGGCAGTCATTCCATAAATCAGGGAAAAGCCGTACAGAAGCATGCCCGAAGAGACCGCGCCATAGATAAGATATTTAAGCGCAGCTTCCGACGAGCGGGGCTCCCTTTTCAGGTAGCCGGTCAGGACATAGGCGGACAGTCCGACAAGCTCCATGGCGAGAAACATCATCAGCAGGTCGGTCGAGGACGCCATCATCATCATGCCGATAACCATGCCGACGATCAGGGCATAATATTCGCCGATTCCCGATTCCTGACGATTCAGATGCTCGTCGTCGATCGATATCACAACGGCAAGCACACCTGAAAGCACAAAAAAGTACTTGAAAAAGATGCCGAACCTGTCGAGTGCATACATACCGAAAAAGATCTCCGCATCAGGCAATGCATGCTGCTGATAGACGAAAAACAGGCCACCGAGGAGACCGGCTATCGTCGCCGACGCGAGTATTCCGTTTTTCTTCCTGTGACCAAGCACGAGGTCAAGAAGTATCAGCACCATAAAGAGGGCTGACAGATAGATTTCAGGGATAAAATATCCGGCACCTGCCCTGAGGCTCGAGATGATGCTCTGTATTTCAGCGCCTGATGGCATTTCGAACATATTTCTCCAACGTTTATTCTTTTACACAGAAATACCGGATCATTTCACTGCCGACATGGCAACAGGCGTAAGAACCTGTACAAGCTTGTTGATGCTCGTGGTCAGCAAGCCCATGACCGGCATGGGATAGATGCCAAGCGCGATAACGATAATGACCAGCGGTACGAGCATGGTAAGTTCCCTTGCATCGAGATCCAGCTTTCCGTTCCAGTCATGGAAATGAATGTGCTCATGGCCGTCGGCACCGACTTCAAGATCATATGCCGCATCAGGCTTGCGCTTGCCGAGGAATACCCTTTGCAGCGACCAGAGCAGGTAGGCTGCACCGAACACGATTCCGAGCACCGAAACGATGGCGATCGGCCTGGTGGTTACAGACGAGAAGGCACCGACAAAAACGAGAGCTTCGGAGATGAAGCCGCTGAGGCCGGGAAGACCGAGAGATGCGAACCATGCAACCATCAGGATACCAAAATAGACAGGCATGTACGATGCAAGTCCACCAAACTTGTCGATGGCACGGGTGTGGGCCCTGTCATAGATAACACCGACGAGAAGGAAGAGCATGGCAGTGATCGTGCCGTGATTGAACATCTGGTAAAGGGCGCCGAGCATGCCTTCGCTGTTTCCAGCAGCAAGACCGAGCAGAACATAGCCCATGTGGCTGATCGATGAGTATGCAACCATCTTCTTGAGATCCTGCTGGGCCAATGCGCAGAATGCACCATAAATGATATTGATGGCACCGAACACACCAATCACATAAAGACCTGCATGGAATACTTCCGGGAAAAGCGGGAAGTTGATCCTCATCATGCCGTAGGTACCGAGCTTAAGAAGCACGCCAGCCAGAATGACCGAAATCGGGGTTGGGGCCTCGACGTGTGCGTCAGGCAACCAGGTGTGGAACGGGAACATAGGCACCTTGATGGCGAAACCGACGAAGAGGACGATAAATGCGATAGTGCGCCAGGTGGTGCTGTCAGGGCCGAGAATTGTGCCCTTGAGATAGTTTGCCTGACTGGCCATCGCGACGAGACTGAATGTATGGTTGCCGGTCATCGGATCAACGACGCTGAAATAGAGCCCGATCATGACAAGCAGCATGAATACAGAACCGAAAAGCGTATAGAGGAAGAACTTGATAGCGGCATATTCCCTGTTCGGTCCACCCCAGATACCGATGAGGAAGTACATCGGAAGAAGCATGAGTTCCCAGAACACATAGAAAAGGAAGAAATCAAGGGCGACGAAGCAGCCCATCATGGCTGTACTGAGCAGGTTGAACAGGATGAAGTAACCTTTGACCTGCTTCTGGATGGTCCAGCTCGACAGAACTCCAATGACAGAGATCAGCGCAGTCAGGATGACCATGGTAATCGAAATACCGTCAACACCGATGAAATACTCGATGGTCATCGGACCGAATGAGCCGAGATTGAGCGAAATCCAGGGAATGCGTTCGATCAGCTGGAACGACCCGAAGGGAGAGCCTCCCGGAGCGGCAATGATACCCGCCATGGTCGGGTCATAATGACGCCAGATAAGCACGGCGATCACACCCTGCGCAACAGCGGCAAGCAGCGACACTATCCTGATGATCTGCTTCTGCGACGCAGGCACAGCCAAAATAATGAGTCCGGCAATGATCGGCAGAAATACAATTAAGCTCAGCATGTTCAGTACCTGTTATGTTCGGAGATAAAAATTAATTCGTTCGGTTATTTCATGAGTTGCACAAGGTAGAAGGCAAAATAGCCCAGTACCGCGACGAGCACCATGACCAGATAGGTCTGGACCTTGCCTGTCTGGATCTTCCTCATGACTGCACCTGAAGTCTGCACAAAGAACGCCGTAAAGTTGACCAATCCGTCGACGACATATTTGTCGAAACTGCCATTGGCGAAAGCGACCTTCCTGTATACTGTCGCGATCCCGTTGACGAACCCGTCGATAATGTTCGTGTCGAACCATGCACAAGTCTTCGAAATCAGCATGGAACCCTTGATGAACGTGGCATCGTAGATCTCGTCCCAGTACCACTTGTTGAACGAGTATAGATAGAGCGGCCTGATTGCCTGTGCTGTCTTTTCAGGATCGATCAATCCGAATTTATAGACAATGAGTGCAAGGCCGACGCCGAACACTATCATGGCCGAAGACAGATAAATGGCTGTATAATGGTTGGCATGGGTCGCATGGGCGATCTCCGCCTGCCTTGCATCAGCGAATACCGGGCCATGGCCTTCCGCGGCAGCTTCAGCATGGGCTCCTGCAACTGCTGTTCCTGCATGTGCAGCAACAGCGGGATGTTCAGAGTCGTTTGCAGCTTCAGCAAGCAGGCGTCCACCTGATACGATCCCTGCGCCCTCATGGGCAGTCACTGAGGACTTGACCACCGTGGACGGTGTGGGAACAAGATGCATGAACCAGCCCTTGCCGCCGTCGAGCGGATCAGGAGAGAAAACGATGAATATTGACAACGTCGCGAGAATAACGAGAGGAAGCCTCATAACCCAGCCGACCTCATGCACACCGTGATGTTCACCATGACCATGACCATGATCTGAATGATCGGCGTGGTCGAACGCATCGTTACCATGGGCATCATGACCATGTGCTGCGTGATCGTCATGGTGTTCTTCTGCCGGCTTCAGATGGGTACGGCTCTCGCCGAAGAATACGAGCCAGACCTGGCGACCCATGTAGAAAGCCGTCATCATGGCCGAAGCGAAACCGAGAACAGGAATGAGATAATAGATTCCGCCACCTTCAGTTGATGCAAAACCGAGCGCACCGGCAAGGATGGCATCCTTGCTGAGGAAGCCGCTGGTAAGCGGAAGTCCCGCAAGTGCGAGGGTAGCAATGCTGAAAGTTGCGAATGTCCAGGGCATGTTCTTGCGGAGACCACCCATCCAGCGCATGTCCTGTTCGTGGTGCATGGCGTGAATGATGGCGCCAGATCCGAGGAAGAGGCAAGCCTTGAAGAATGCATGGGTCAGGAGGTGGAACAGTGCTGCCGAATAGGCGCCGACACCGAGGCCCATGACCATGTAACCGAGCTGGGAAACCGTCGAGTAGGCAAGCACGCGTTTGATGTCATGCTGGGTGATCGCGATGGTTGCCGACATGAAAGCTGTTATTGCACCGATGAACGCTATGTAGTGAAGCGCATCGACCGAGAGGATCGGGAATATGCGACCGACGAAATAGACGCCGGCGGCAACCATTGTAGCCGCATGGATAAGGGCAGAGACCGGAGTCGGACCCTCCATTGCGTCAGGAAGCCATATGTGAAGCGGGAACTGTGCTGATTTGCCTACGCAACCGAAGAAAAGCAGGATGCCGGCAGCAGTGAGCCATCCGTTGGAAAGGCCGAACTTGCCTGCAGCGATGTTCTGGAAAATTTCGTCGTAACTGAAGGTATGGAACTGTGAATAAAGAATAAGGATACCGAGCCACATGCCGATGTCGCCAACGCGGTTGGTAAGGAAGGCCTTTTTCTGTGCATCGGCAGCGCTGTCCTTCTCGAAGTAGAAGCCGATAAGCAGGTAAGAAGACAGGCCAACAAGTTCCCAGAATATGTAGATCGAGAAAAGGTTGTCGGAAAGCACGATGCCGAGCATCGAGAAAGTAAAGATGCCGAGATATGCGAAGAATCGCCCGTAATTCTTGTCTCCGGCCATGTAGCCTGTGGAATACAGGTGAACCAGCAAACTGATCAGGGTCACCATGGCAAGCATGATAGCTGTCAGGTTATCAATCACGATACCCATCCTGACCGTCAGTGGACCGACTCCGGGGACATTGCCCAGATCGAGCCAGGTGAAGTTCCAGGCGATTTTGAACGCCGGATCGTAGTGCTGGACTATGACGGACCAGAAAATATATAGGGCCAGGGCAAAGGCCGTACCAAGCATGCCGACGCCCACGAAATCACCCATGCGCGGAAGTCTGCGGTTGAAAAATATCAATACCACAAACGACAGCAGCGGCAAGAGCAGAACGACGATCGATAACTGGATTAAACTGTGCATCATGTTTCGTTTTACAGAGTATTTGCAGCTGAAAGACTAATATCGGTACGGGTCACTCCTTCAGGGTGTCCACGCTGGATACATCAACCGTTTTGAATGTTTTGAAAATATTGATCACGATTGCCAGCGCGACTGCCGCTTCGGCAGCGGCGAGAACGATGACGAAAAGACTGATCATCACCCCTTCCATTCCGCCGTTATACTTCGAGAAAGCCAGGAAGTTGATGTTGGCTGCGTTCAGGATAAGCTCCACGCCCATCAGGATTACGATGGCGTTCTTCCTTGTCATGACGGCGAACATCCCGAATGCGAACAGCAGGGTCGATATCGTCAAAAAGTGGTTCAGACCTATAGCGGTAAACATTTCCATGTACGTTACTCCCTTAGTGTTCTTTGTTGTGAGCCTTGTCGTAGCGTGCAAGGAACGCTGCGCCGATCAGTGCGACCAGCAGAACGATCGATGCCATTTCGAACGGCAGCATATAGCGGGACATGGTCTCGATACCGATGCGCTCGACAACGCTTCCCGACAGCTGAATATGACCTGGCATCCAGTCGCCTGTGGTATAGAAGGCGTAAAGCATTCCGACGATCAGAAGTACCGTCAATATCACACCCGGCACGAAATGCAGCACGTCAGCCTTGAGCTCGGTTGACATGATGGTGTTGGTGAACATCACGCCAAAGAGCAGCAGCACGAGAATGCCGCCGACGTAGACGACGATCTGGGTCACTGCGATGAAGTCGGCACTGAGAAAGACATACAGGGCCGCAATGCCGAAAAAGGTGAAAAGCAGCGAGAAGGCCGAGTAGATGACGTTTTTCGAAAAGACGACAAACGCCGCCGACAGGACCGTTACGGCTGCGAAGATGTAAAAGATGATGGCGATAGTCAGTTCATTCATTGTTGTCTGCACTTGTTGGTATTCAGTACCGGTTACTCCCCTGCTTCGCTGCCGGCAGGTTTCGGGGCAGGTTTTGGAGCTGGCTTCGGGGCAGGAGCAGCACCCGATGCAGCCGCTGCTTCCGCAGCCTTCGCCTTTGCGACCTTTTCAAGTTCGAGCTTCTTCTTCTTTGCCTCGGCCTCGATCTTCGAAAGGTTGCCGAAATGGTAAACCATATTCTTTACATCGAACTCGGAAAAATCTGCCACCGGTGAGTGGACGAGGCAGTCGGTCGGGCAGACGCTTACGCAGATACCGCAGGTCATGCACTTTGCGACGTCGATGTCAAACACCGGCACCCACATTCTTTTCTGCTGGCCACCGGAGGTCTTGCCACACACGGCCAGGTCATCTGCGGTTACCTTGATGGTCTCGATCGTGATGCACTCTACAGGACATGCGCGATCACACTGATTGCAGCCGATGCAGTCGTCAATATTATTATAAAGGCGGTAGCGTGCGTTGACCGGCGTGGGGATAACCTCACGGGGATACTGCAGGGTGCACAGGCCGTCAACCTGCTTGAAAAAGTCGGCATCGTCGATACCGGCATCTCCCTTCCGCTTCACCGCATTGAAAAAGTGGCGGAGGGTGATGGCCAAACCAGTCGCGATGGTCGTCGTGCTGGTCTTTATATTGCTGAAGTACTCACTCATAATTGATGTTTCGTCTTTCTTGCCTGTAGTCTCGATGATGCTCCGCGCGAATTACATATAGATTTCCCAGATGGCCGTCAGCACGAATGCGATGAAGGCGAACGGGGTAAGCACTTTCCAGCAGAGGTACATAAGCTGGTCAACCCTGAGCCTGGGAAGAGTCCAGCGAAGCCACATCTGCACAAAGATGAAGAAGAAGCCCTTCGTGATTATCCAGAAGGCACCCCAGACCGGGCCATTCGTCATATCGTTCAGCGCAAGGCCTCCGATGTTCGGCAGCGGCGAAGCCCAGCCACCGAGGAAAACGATCGAAAGCACTGCTGAGACCATGAACATACTGCCATACTCAGCGAGGAAGAACATGGCGAACTTCATGCCGGAGTACTCAGTGAAAAAACCTGCAACAAGCTCTGATTCTGCTTCTGGGATATCGAAAGGAGCACGGTTGGTCTCTGCGAGCGATGAGATGAAGTAGATAATAAAAGGCAGCCATGCGATCGGGTTCTTGAACAGGAAGAAGTGGAGGAACCCATAAGGACCAGACTGCACAACGTTGAAGTGCTGCATGCTCAGTGAACCGGCCATCATGGCGCCGCACAGAAGGGCGATGGATGCCGGTATTTCATAGCTGACGATCTGGGCGACGCTTCTGATCGCACCGTAGAGAGCCCACTTGTTGTTGGAACCCCAGCCTGAGGCAAGAATACCGACGACCTCAAGAGACACAATCCCGACAGCGTAGAAGAGACCTACGTTCAGATCAGCGCCAATGAAAGCCGGGCTGAAGGGAAGAACGGCAAAGGCCAGGAATGAACCAACGAACATGATCAGCGGACCGATGACAAACAGGAACTTGTCGGCTACAGTCGGAACGATATCCTCTTTCTGGAGAAGCTTGAGAATATCAGCCAGCGTCTGCAGAATACCCCACGGGCCGACCTCCATAGGGCCAAGCCTGTCCTGCATGAACGCGGAGATCTTGCGCTCGCCGTAGACACCGTAGGTCAGCGCATAGAGCGCAATGAACACGAGCGGAATGGCCGCAACGATGACCAACCCCAGCGGAAAACCACCGAGGGTGAATCCCGAAAGGGCATCAGACCAGGTATTGAGAGATGGTGATGAACTCATATCAATAAGGCGAACCTGCTTAGAGAATAAAAGTGTTGTCTAGATAAAACGATCAGCGGTCAACTTCACCCAGCACGATATCGATGCTGCCGATGATGGCCACGAGGTCAGGAATAAGCTGCCCCTTCGAAAGGTCCTTCATCGCCGACAGGTTGACGAAACACGACGACCTGGCTTTGCAACGGAGCGGCTTTGTCGATTTACCGTCACTCACGATGTAGAAGCCTACCTCACCCCTCGGATTTTCTGCACGGCCATAAACTTCGCCGGCTTTCGGCCTGATCCTCTTCGGAATGACCGCGCGGGGATCAAATCCTGAAACTTCAGGCATTTTGTCGAGGCACTGCTCGATGATCTTGAGGCTTTCGTCCATTTCAAGGGCACGCACAAGGTGCCTTGACAGGGAGTCACCCACATCCGAGAACTTGCCGTCCGGAACAGGGATGTCAAATTCGAGCTCGGGATAGATTGAGTAGGGATCGTTGCGCCTGAGGTCCCACTTGACACCTGAACCACGGAGCATAGGGCCCGACCAGCCGTAGTTGATGGCGACCTCGGCCGGCATGATACCGATGCCTTTGGTACGCTTTACGAAAATTTCGTTTTCGGTCAGAAGTTTTTGCAGCTCGACAACCTTCGGCTTGAAATAGTTGACAAACTCCGAGACGCGCTTCTTGAAATCTGCCGGAACATCATAGGAGAGTCCGCCGATCCATACGTAATGGTAAAGCATGCGGGCACCGGAAACCCATTCGAGCAGGCTGAGGATGATCTCCCGGTCACGGAAACAGAACAGGAACGGAGTGAAAGCGCCAAGATCGATACCGTAGGTGCCGATGGCCACAAGGTGCGATGCAATCCTGTTCAGCTCTGCGGTAATGACCCTGATGAACTCGACGCGGCGGGGGATTTCGATATCGAGCAGCTTCTCGACGGTGATGCAGTATGCAAGCTCGGTATTTATGCCGGCCAGATAGTCCATCCTGTCGGTATAGGGAACGATGGCGGGATAATCGATTTTCTCGCAATATTTCTCGAAGCAGCGATGCAGATAGCCGAGATAGGGTTCGGCCTCAACGACGACTTCACCGTCGGTTATGCACTCGAGACGAAGCACACCGTGAGTCGACGGGTGCTGCGGTCCCATGCTGAGAACCATGTATTCGGTATCGAGATCCTTTTCAATGACGACCCGATTGTCGTCCTGACGGATGATCCTTGTGGTGTTCAATTCAGCTTTTCCTAATTCCTGCATGCTCGGAATGCTTGTTTACGTGTTATGGCGTCAGTACGGAACCTTGATGCCGTGATAGGTTTCCTGTACCTGGTAATCCTTGCGAAGCGGAAAACCGGTCCAGTCTTCCGGACAGAGTATCCTCCTGAGGTCCGGGTGTCCATCGAAAACCATGCCGTACATGTCGTAGGCTTCCCTCTCGTGCCAGTTGGCCGTGTGCCATACGCATGAAACCGAAGGAATGGAACCGCCCTCCCTCTGGCACTTGACCTTCACTGCGATCCGATGGGTAAAGTTGCCGATCGACTCGAAATTGCAGACGATGCCAAGCTTGCCCTCTTCGAGATAATCGACTCCCGAAAGACAGGCCATGCAGTTGAATTTCAGGCGTGAGTTATCGCGCATGAACAGTGCGATGTCCACCCACTTTGCCGTATCAATCACCTCAAAGAACGGCATGGTCGGGTTGGCATCGAACTCCGATACCGCTTCCCCGAACCGCTCCCTGATGATATCATATGCTGCCTTGCTCTCCTGAACCATTGGCGACATGAGGTTTCCTGCTTCTTCCATTACCTTGTCCATTGATAGATAAGATTGTTATGCCGTTGCCGCCTTGCGAGCCTGGTCGATCACCTGCTGGGGATCGATGCTCTTCTGGGCAAGCTTTTTCAGCGCATCCTGACGGGACAGACCAAGACCTTCCATGCGGACCAGCTCCTGGATCTTCATCAGACCACCGATCAGGGCCTCAGGCCTTGGTGGGCAGCCGGGAACATAGACGTCAACGGGAATAACCCTGTCCACACCCTTCAGGACATGATATCCGTGGTTCCAGTATGGGCCACCGCAATTGGAGCAGCTACCCATGGAAAGCACGTAGCGCGGTTCAGGCATCTGCTCGTAAAGAGTGACAACCCTCTCGGCCATCTTCATGGTCACCGTTCCGGCAACAATCATGAGATCAGACTGGCGGGGCGACGAACGAGGGAAAATACCGAAGCGCTCAAGATCGTAGTTGGAGGCGTTGGTGGCCATCATCTCGATAGCGCAGCAGGCAAGACCGAAACCCATGGGCCAGAGGGAAGAAAGGCGGGCCCAGTTCATCACATTGTCAACCGAGGTCACAAGGACATTGTTCCGGTTCGATATCCTGGCATCAAGCAAACCCATAGCGTGTAATCAATGATGATTGTAAGATTATCCGTTGGCCCTGCCGGAATCGCGTGTCGGCAGTTCAGGCATTTTCGGGATGTTCGGAGTCGGGCGTACCCAGTCGAGATCACCTTTGACCCAGGCGTAAACGAGACCGAGAATAAGGATGACAGCGAAAATCAGGACCTCGATGAGGGCAAAAGATCCGAGAGGCTTGAAAACAGTGGCCCACGGGTAGAGGAAGACGACTTCGACGTCGAAAATGATGAAGATAAGGGCGACAACATAAAAGCGGATATTGAACTTGACCCATGCGCTGCCGACTGCCGGCTCACCGCACTCGTACGTCGCATTCTTCTCCGGGTTTGGCCTGCTTGGACGAAGCAGCCTTGCCGTGATGAACCCGGCCACAACGAAAAAGATACCGAGAACAAGAAAAACGAAAACGGTACCGAAACCACTCAGCGTCTGATCCATATTCTTTTTTTTGACATTAGGTAAAGGGAATATTCAGATCCCTTTTTGAAAGGCTTGCAGCCTCTCTATCAAGTGCCGCAAATATAAAAAAAAATCTCTTCAACCCCAGATAAAAAGCTGATTTTTTCAGCCCTGTGGAACGATCGACTTCCGGACAGGATAACCAGCTATTTCAAGCTGACAGAACAACCTGCTTAAAATTGTCAAATATCATTCGACATTATCCAAACTCCTTAAGCCGATGCGTCTGAACAGGCGGACAAGGCCAACCATCACCAGAAGTGTCGATGCTGCCAGAATGGCCACGACAGGCTGCCACGCAGAAAAAAGCCGTTGCATGGGAGGCCCGAACAGAGCGGCAAGCAGCATCCAGACCACCGGAGTCCATGCCACGGCAAAAATCAGGGGAAGGCCAGCCTTCATATATCTCTTCAGCTTTTCCCTATCCGGAAACAGTTTCATCGCGTCCTCTATCGTTTTATCGTGAAATCACCTTTTCAATCCGATTCGTGCGGATCAGGGAAGAAGTTCGGCAATCTGCTCGGCGACCGATGGATCGAGATCCTTGAGGACCTCGAACTCAGCCCTCAGGCCAGCCATATCACCACGGGAAAGATGATACATGGCGAGCTTGCAGTGCGGCTCCGGATTTTCAGGTTCGAGCGCCATCGCCTTGTCGAAAGCATTCAACGCCTTCACGCTCTCGCCAAGATCCATATAGACATCGCCAAGCACGCACAATGCATCGACAAAATTCGGGTCCAGGCGAAGGGCCGCTTCGAGAACCTTGACAGCAGACTCTTCCCTGCCCATTGTCAGGAATACATATCCGAGATGCCTGTACGCAGGCAGGAAGCTCCTGTCGAGTACGACGGTAAAGAGCAGGTCAGTCCCCGCCTTGCGGTACTCACCTATGGAGAGGTTGGCCACGGCACGCGCGTAGCGTATGCGTGAATCCCTCGATGCCGGACCGGCGAGTGGATCGAGAACAGCCAGCGCCTTTTCGTACTCTCCGTTATCGATGAACTCCAGCGCCTGCTGGTATTGTCCGTCGAGGTCGGAAGAGTCACCGGACACGACCGGCTCAATCATTTCTCTATCGGTCATGTTGCCTTGCTGTTTGTTTGTTCTGATGATTCATCGGGTCCGAAAACCTGCTGCTGAAGTTCGAGCAAAGTGATCTCGCCTGCGATCTTTGAAGAGAGCCAACGGGCGAAGCCGGCCGACTCATTTATGCAGGGAATGTACTGCTTCCTGGGAATTTCCGACTTGTCGAGCAGCTTTTTAGCCTCATAATCGGTTTCGCTGTTATCGGCAAAATAGCCAAACGGAAACATTGCAACCGCATCGAAACCTTCCTGCTGCAACTCTTCGAGAGCCCTCTCCACTGTCTCGGCAGTCCACTCGCCTCCCGAGCTGTGGTTCAGGCAACCAAGCTTCACTTCACCGAACACGTTACGCGGGTCAGCGAGGATCTTTTCCCGCATAATCCTGAAAAACTCCATGGTCTCATTGAGGCCGGTGAAAACGGATGGTGGGTTCCCTTTCCGGTTCTTTACGATCGTGCCGTGGATGACCAGCACAAGACCTGGCCGTTTGGGCGTCGTCGAACCGATCTCTGGCGAAAGCGAACCAAACAGATGGTCGAGGTAAAGCCGGTGAAGCCCGGCGTCTTTCCAAAGGCCGCGAATAACCCTAAGGGAGGCCAGATGCCCCTCGCCATAGACATCGATGGCCATCTGGCAGGCAGGGCCGCAGGAAAATGCTGACTCCACCGGTATCATAGGCACAACAAGCACCCCGTCAGCGCTGCTGCGGGACTTTTCGAGGACATCTTCGAGGTAAGGCGGAACGAAGTAATAGGCTTCGACGACCTCAATGGCAATACCGGCTTCGGCCAGGCGCTCATTCTGTTGCAATTCACGGGCAACACCTTTAGTCTGGGCTCTGTTGATCTCCACCAGGCGCGACCGGTATCGATTGAGCTTCCAGTCTATATAATGCCTGGTCGACCGGAAATCGCCAAGGGCATAAATCATGAACTTCGGCAATGTCACGATCTGTCGGGTAACGACCTGGACGATCTTCCTTGAGCTCGGCCAGAGCGAACGCGGGGTAAGCTCCTCGACCTCTCCGTACGTAACCAGCACAACGCTGTAGCGTCTCGCCTTCACAGGGACATCCACCATTTGAATTCTCCATACATCAGCATGAACCCGATGACGCTGCCGACAAGGGTCTGCATGAAATTATGCGCCTTAAGGTAAATCCTCGACCACATCAACAACGGCACCAACGCCAGCAACCAGAGGGCTGGAAACCCGAAGTGCAGAAACACGAGCGCTATCGAAGATGCGAGGGAAAAAAGGTGGATGCTGATTTTCCACTGCAGGGTGACCAGCAGGATGAAAACCGTATTGACTGCGTTGAAAAAAAGGATGCCCGAAAGAAAACGCGGGGAGCCGAGCTGCTTCATGAGCTCGTAGCCAAGCAGGTTCACCCCTACGAGAACAAGCAGTGGAAGAAAGCGCTGCTCCCGGAAGGTGATGTTATAGTCAGAAATCTTGCCGATCTTCTTCAGGCCGAAAATGAGTGACATCGGCGCGACCGTCGCAGAAAGGAAAAGGACAAAAAACCATGAGAGGTGACGGGCAGCAGCCGAATACCCCAGCATGACAATAAACAGGTATGCTGCCGGTGCGACGACGACCGGACTGACGACCCAGGAGATCAGAGAAGCGAACCGACGTATATCAAACTGCATTGAGAACCAAGGAGGATGATCAGAAAATTTCAGGCCTGACACTTTCGGCAGGTGTCATGAAAGATAACCCGTTTAACCCAAAAACCGAAAAGCCTTAATCACCCATTCCTTATGGGCACGGATGCAGCCGACAATTGCCTCAGCCCCCCCACTTGCCGCAGGCTTCACACAGCAGAACATTCTTCCCCAATCGGGATAGGGGGCGTTCAGAATAGCTGAGCGCTCCCCTCCCACACCACCCGGCATGCGGGTCCGCACCGGGCGGTTCGAAAAGTTGAGGTTATGAGAGACGGGGCAGTCCCATTCGGTCAAACCATGCAATGGGTATGATCCTGTTCAGCTCCATATTGCTGTTATGCCACCACCTTGTGGAGTTGGCAGCTATTCTGGCTGCTTGTTCATGGTTCGCACCCATCTTCCGTAATTCATCATACATCGTTCTTCCCCGCCGCCAATGCTTGAGTTGCAACGCGCGCAACCGATGACGCAGCCATTCGTCCAGTTCCCTGAACTTCTCTGGAGTCTGGGCCATCCCAAAGCAGGACTTCCAGCCCAGCAGATAGCTTCCCAGGTTGCCGATGACTTGTTGAATGCTGCGCCCTCCTGACCGTTTGGTCCTCTGTCGTATGCGCATCTTGAAGGTCTCGATTGCTTTCATCGACACCGCTCGCTTGACCTCCTTTCCCCGACCTCCCCATAGGCAGTAGCCAAGAAAATTCCGGCCGGGGGCTGCACTCACCGACGTCTTGGTTTCGTTGACCTTCAAGTGAAGTTTATCGTAGAGTTTGCACAGTCCTTTCAAAACCCGTTCTCCTGCTTTCTGACTGCGTACGTACACATTACAGTCATCCGCATAGCGGACGAAATTCAGGCCTCGCTTCTCTAATTCCCGATCAACTTCGTCCAGCAACACGTTGGCCAGGAGCGGCGATAATGGCCCTCCTTGCGGTGTGCCCTCATGTCGCTCGATGACTACGCCTCCATCCATGATGCCTGCCTCAAGGTAGCGCCGAATCAGTCTAAGGACTCTCTTGTCACTGACTCGTCTTGACAACCGTTCCATCAGGATATCGTGATTGACCCTATCAAAGAACTTTTCCAGATCGACGTCTACAACTACCCCGTAGCCCTCCTGCACGTATCGCTGTGCTTGCAGCACTGCGCCATGCGCACTCCGACCCGGTCGGAATCCATAGCTTGAATCTGAGAATGTGGGATCAATCATTGGTTGCAGGACTTGCAACAGGGCTTGCTGGATCAGCCGATCGGTTACGGTCGGGATCCCGAGTTCTCTCCGGCCTCCTCCGGCTTTAGGAATCTGCACCCGGCGCACCGGCACGGGGCGGTACCTCCCCTCAAGCAGTTCCTCTTTTATCCGGGGCCAGTCGGTTCTCAGGTGCTTGATCGTATCCTCGATCGTCAACCCGTCCACCCCTGCACTGCCACCATTGGACTTGACCCGTTTCCAGGTCATTACCATGTTGGCTCTCGCGAACGCTTGCTCCAGCAAGTCGTTTCGCCCTAAACCTTCGTGTTCGTGTTGCGCCAGCTTCGCTTCATCGCTTCCGCTACCTGCCATGGCTTCACCATGACCCTTCACAGCCCGCCCCGATTCCTCTGGCTTCTGATGCCTTGCGCTTCTGAGCAACACGGTCTCCGGCTTTCCTTTTCGTTTGGCCCTTCACTCCAGCACTGACAGCTACTACGGCCTCTGCTGACTTCTCGCTCCGGCTCGACATCGTCGCCCTTTCAGGCACAAAGCGAGAGATCCCCAGGTAAGAACGCAATCCTTCCCCGCACAACCGCCGGATTTACGCCGCCTGAGCCTTGACCACGAGAGCTTTGCAGTTTTGTGCCTGCTCGCCCTGCTCGGCAACGCCTTCTATCCGGTTCTTGTCCATCGGCTTGCGGGTTCGCTCCACGCTTCCTCCCCACAATCGGTCACCCTCATGCAGTTGCGCTTCGCTTCGTTCGCTGTGGTCAACTCACGGGAGGACTTTCACCTCCAAGATTGCGCCCATGCTGGGCGCACACAAAAAAGCCGGGCATCACTACCCGGCTCAACAAACATCCCTGCGAGGCGAAGTCTGTCTTGACTTCGCACATTTAAATTCAGCATCAATCGCCCAATGCGCTAACCTACCAGGCCCGGCTCAATCCAATGCCATAAACCCCGTCAGTCGCTGATGCCTGCACACGCCACCCGTCACGCGAAGTGGTGAACAGCGCATTGCTTAACAGGCCGATAGCAGCACCAGCCAACACATCATGCACATGATGCTCTTTGGCCTCAACCCTGCTGTAACCGACAAAACCTGCTGCCAGATAAGCGGGAATCCCGTACTCCAATCCGTATCGTTTGCGCAAAAAATCTGCGGCCACAAACGATACCGAAGTATGCGCCGACGGGAATGAATGCTTCCTACCATTCGGACGCTCTTCAGATATGGTATACTTCAGTCCATAGGTCACCCCAACGGTCATCGCTGTCGCCTCCAGAAACTGGCCCGTCCCGTCCCGGTCACCAAACCCGACGGTCATCCCCCCTGCCGTTGCCGGAAGGGCGACACTCAAAACCGTTCCGGCCGACTCGATAAAGTCCCCGGCCCACGCCTCAGAACTCGCCGTAACCCCTGAAAACCCCAGAACGCTCCAGAATAAAGCATGGCTGAACAATTTTCTCATGTCGATTAACAATATGAATTATTGATACTTACAAAACATACAGCCAATATTCTATTACAATTGCAGCATTTACGATACAGCAGGACATATAAAGATGGGACAGAAACGTGTTCGTCTGGATAGGCGCTATTCATCGTCGAATAACAAAATGTTTATTGAATCATTCGACTGACATAGCAACCTACTCTACCGTAACCGACTTGGCGAGATTGCGCGGCCTGTCGACGTTGCAGCCGCGAAGCGTCGCCAGATGGTACGCGAAAAGCTGCAGGGGAATCACGCTCAGCAGAGGTGAAACGAAATCTGATGCGTGGGGGATATATAATACATGCTGCGCAAGGCGTCCAACCTCACGGTCCCCCTCGGTGGCGATGGCGATCACCTGACCCCCGCGACACCTGACCTCCGCGACGTTGCTGAGCATCTTGGCATAGTGCCGGTCATGCAACGCAATGACGACCACCGGCATGCTTTCGTCAATCAGGGCTATCGGGCCATGCTTCATCTCCGCCGCAGGATACCCCTCGGCATGGATGTACGAAATCTCCTTCAACTTGAGTGCACCCTCGAGGGCAATCGGAAAATGGTTACCCCTGCCGAGGTACATCATGCTCGCAGAATCCTTGACTGATTCCGCGATCAACCGTATCCGGTCATTCTGCTCCAGTATTCGCGACACCTTTCCCGGCACATCCGACAACTCTGAAAGATGGAGATTCATCTCATCCAACGACAGGGTGCGCCCCCTGCCCAACGCAAGGGCCAGCATATAGAGTACCATCACCTGGGCTGTGAACGCCTTGGTCGATGCCACCCCGACCTCGGGGCCGACGTGTGTATAGATGCCGCAGATCGTTTCGCGAGCTATGGTCGAACCGACGACATTGCATATGCCAAGCACCAACGACCCCCTCTCCTTCGCCAGACGCAACGCCGCAAGCGTATCGGCGGTCTCGCCCGACTGCGACAGCACGATCACCACATCATTGGAGCCAAGGACCGGATTGCGGTATCGAAACTCCGACGCATACTCCACCTCGACCGGGATACGGGCAAAATCCTCTATGAGGTACTCGCCGATCAGGGCAGCGTGCCAGCTGGTTCCGCATGCGCAGATCACGATCCGCCGCGCACGCTTGAGACTGTCGAGATACTCCTCTATTCCCCCGAGCTTGACCAGTTTTTCAGCAAGCCGCACCCGACCGCCCATGACATCCTTCATCACTTCAGGCTGCTCGAAAATCTCCTTCAGCATGAAGTGATCATAACCGCACTTCTCGATCCACTCCAGGTTGAAGTCGATTTCGATCTCTGCTTTTTCCAGGCCGACGTTGTCGATGGTTTTCACAACATACCCATCACCAGTCAATACCGCCATCTCTCCATCGGACAGATAAACGACCCTGTTAGTATGCTCCGCTATCGGAGCAGCATCCGAGGCGATGAACAGTTCGTCATCAGCGATGCCGATGACCAGCGGGCTGCCTTTCCTGGCGGCAACAATACGGCCCGGATCGCGGGAAGAGATCACGCAGATACCGTAAGCCCCCTCCACGAATCGTAACGCATTGCGCACTACCGACTCAAGATCAAGCGAGACATCCGTCGACCATAAGCGGTCGATCAAATGAACCAGCACTTCCGAATCGGTGTCGCTCCTGAAACTGTAACCGTCGGCGACAAGCTCTTTCCTGAGCGCAGAGTGGTTCTCGATGATGCCGTTGTGGATAAGCGAGATATCCCCGGCAAGGTTCAGATGAGGATGCGCATTACGGTCGCTGGCATCGCCGTGCGTCGCCCACCGGGTATGGGCTATGCCGACGACAGCCGCATGGTTCATCGTTTCTGAAGCATGGAAAGCATCCTCAAGGTTGTCGACGCTTCCCTTCCTTTTCAACACCTGCAAATCGCCGTTCAGAAGGGCTATCCCCGCCGAATCATACCCCCGATACTCAAGCCGCTTCAACCCCTGAATAAGCAATGGCGCCGCCTCACGGCCACCTATGTAACCTATGATTCCGCACATATCGCGTTATTGTTTATTGTTGGAATGGGTTTTTGGTAAGCAAAAGCCTGACTTGGAGGTAGATGACTCCATTGGGCCAATCTCAAAAATCAAGCAGATTAACAGATGTCTGCACAACACCTCAGACCTCAAACGACTATCAAAGGGTAGCTGCAATGCGATTCAACTCGACCTTTTGCTTCACTATGTCAACTAATGCAGAAACAATCCGTTGGCATGCCAATCCATCCCCATAAGGATTATGGGCACGAGACATCGCTTCATAATGTCCGGAATCGTCAAGCAACCGGCTTACCTCCTCCACTATAACTCTCCGATCCGTGCCGACCAGCCGGACCGTACCAGCGTCAAGCGCTTCGGGGCGCTCGGTCGTATCGCGCATCACCAACACCGGCTTGCCTAGACCTGGAGCCTCCTCCTGAATCCCGCCGGAATCCGTCAGCACCAGATAGGACCGATTCATGAGATAGACGAACGGTAGATAATCCAGCGGCTCAATGAAAAACACATTACCTAACCCCTGGCCATCACCGAATACTTCATAAATCGGCTTGCGGACATTTGGGTTCAGGTGCATGGGATAAACGAAATCCACCTCCGGATACCTCACAGCCAAATCCGAAATAGCATAGCAGATACCCATAAACCCTTCGCCGAAATTCTCCCGACGGTGCCCGGTCATCAACACCATCCTGCGTCCGATCACGGATGAAGCACCATTCCAGAGCTGAACCAACGCTTCAGGCAACCCGAATGAAGCAAGCGTATTGAGCACCTTCCGCTCGATTTCTCCAGCAACTCCAATCTTCCCGACAACCAAATTCAACGCATCAATCACCGTATTCCCGGTAACCCAAATACGCTCGTCAGGCACATGCTCCCTAAGCAGGTTCTCGCGGCTCAAAGCCGTAGGAGCGAAATGCATCGATGCAATCCTGCTCGTCAGCTGCCGGTTCATCTCCTCAGGCCAAGGACTGTAAATATTATTGGTACGTAACCCCGCCTCAATATGCGCCACAGGAATCTGCTGATAAAACGCAGCCAAAGCAGCTGCAGTAGAAGTCGTGGTATCGCCATGCGCAAAAACGTAATCCGGAGCACTTTCGGCAAGCACAGCGCGCATGCCAGTCAACACCCGTGACGTGACATCGTATAGATCCTGACCTGCCTTCATGATATCAAGGTCATAATCAGGCTTAATGCCGAAGAGATCCAGAACCTGATCAAGCATCTGCCGATGCTGACCGGTGACCGCGACAATGGTCTCGAATAACTCAGGGAACTTCTGAAACTCCTTTACGAGTGGCGCCATCTTGATTGCCTCCGGCCTGGTACCGAAAACAATCAGAATTTTGATTCTTGACATGTGGAAATTATTTACACCAACCGTCAATGACAAACGTCACAAACAATTGGAGCTGATGATATCAAAAAGGAAAAGCAGAAAAAAGGAAGGAAAAATAGACCCATCACAATAGGGAGGATCGATCATGGAACTCGCTTGAAAACTCCGGCAAAATCAAGCACAACAGCATCCTCTCGATAATCAAGCGTCTTGAAAACATCATGACCCACGAGAAACGCTACAATATCAGCCCGATCATAGGCTTCATCATACTTTGTCAGCTTGAAAACGCTGTGTGACTCGATGTTTGGCTCAACCACAAGAAAATTGTTCTGTTCGCTCTGCATAACCTTCTGTGTAATATACTTGGCCGGACTTTCGCGCAGATCGTCGATATTCGGCTTAAACGCAAGCCCCATCAACGCCACCAGCGGCTTACGTCCATGTTTAAGCTCAAATTCAAGCATGGTGCTTCTGATCTTCTCAGCACACCAGAAAGCCTTGTAGTTATTAATATCTCGAGCAGTCCCGATCAGGCGCGCCTCACGCGGGTAATCGGAAACAATAAACCATGGATCAACCGCGATACAATGTCCGCCAACACCAGCGCCGGGCTGCAAAATATTTACCCGTGGATGACGGTTCGCCAAAGCAATAAGCTCCCAGACATCAATGCCTGCCTTGTCGCAGATAAGCGACAGTTCATTGGCAAATGCGATCTGTACATCACGGGAAGAGTTCTCCGTAAGCTTGCACATTTCAGCTGTCCGAGCATTGGTACCATATAATTCGCCCTTAACAAACAGCCTGTAAAACTCTTTCGCCTTCTCGGTAGAAGCCTCATCGAACCCCCCAATGACACGATCATTATGCACCAGTTCATGAAGCACATTTCCGGGGAGAACTCTCTCTGGACAATACGCGATAAAAATATTTCCTTTCAGTTCCGGCCGTTCACGGAATATCAACGCAGCCATCTGCTCAGTTGTCCCAACAGGCGAGGTCGACTCGATTATGTAAGTATCACCTTCTTTTAGCAAAGGAAGCAACGTGCGGGTAGCCGATTCCACAAATGAAATGTCAGGTTCGTGCACTCCCTTGAATGGCGTAGGAACAACGATCAAATGCACGTCAGCCACAGCCGGAGTAACCGATGCTTCAAAAAAACCGAGGGAGACACTCTCACGAACCAGTTCAGCCAGCCCAGGCTCAACAATATGAATCCGCCCCCGGTTGACGGTTTCGACCACATGAGCATTCACATCGAAACCATGGACACTAACCCGCTTACTGGCGACAATCGCTGCCGATGGCAGCCCTATGTAGCCAAGCCCCATAAATTGAACAAGCATTATTAAATAGATTTATGTAAATGAAACCATCGGAAACTTATCGATCACTTATATAGCTGCAAAGATTATTGCTTTTGTTTCAAGTCTGAATCCTAAACGACCTGACAATTATCATGACTTCTTCTGCATTCTGTTCATAACACGTGATAAATATTTCTGTTTAACAACCATTAAGGCAAAAACAGGTAATTGTATCTGTCGTTTGATTCGATTTGGCTCCTTCAATAATCTGAAAAGCCATTCAAGATTATGCCGCTGCCAAGAAGCAGGTGCTCTTTTGACATGCCCAGTGATCGTATCAAGTGTTCCTCCGATACCCTGAATAACCTTGACTTGCAAGCGGTCGCCATATTGCGCGATCCACTGCTCCTGCCGGGGGCTACCTAGTGCGATAAAAAGAATCTGTGCTGCTGATTCATTGATTTCTGAAACCAGGGGCTCCATTTCATCAGTTGAAACATAACCATTACGACGCCCAACGACCTTTAAGCCGGGATAACGTTCCTTCAGGATATCCACCGCTCCTTCACTAATAACCTCTTTCGCGCCATAAAAAAAAGTACGATAACCTTTCTGTGCAGCTATTGCACATAGATTCTGCATAAAGTCTGCGCCTGGAACACGGCCTACCTTTGCCCCTGAAAGGTAGCTGGCAGCCCAAACCGCACCAATACCATCAGGAATCAGAACATCTGCCTTACGAAAAAAACCTAATAGCCAGTCGTCCTTACGCAGGGCAATAATTTTTTCAGGGTTTACAGCTAAAACACATCCTGAGTGCGCGTCTCCATTGATCATGCGCTCCGTAGCATCCAACGCACTCTGCATGTTCACAAGATCAAGAGGCACTCCAAGCACATTGATACGTTCAGGTGTCATACATACCGTTGCGATTTAATCGATATTCAGTAAGTGCATGAAAGGACCAGGCTTGGCCCCATCGCATGTAAGGAATTTTGTTGGTGAATTTCGGCCCCTTGCGGAAATAAAAATATCCTTGTTGATCATAGAGGTTGTCCAGAGTCCAGCGAAGGATCCGATCAGTCAGTTCACTATACAATTCACCTTCTCCGCTAAAAAACACAATAGCCTCTGCAGGCGAATGGATATCAATTGGGAATATCCGATCGTGGTAATACTTTGGAGTCCCGTCAGGCAAAAAAAAGTTGTCGGCATAAAAAATCACACCTTTTTCATATCCGGACCGATGCTCCGTTGCTTCGCCCATCCTAATAAAATGCCGGATCGCTTCAAGATTAAACCCTGTATGGAATGAATCAATCCAACTCTGCATCTCTGTCTCGGCGTAATACCATGAACCATCCTCCCGTTGATGCTTCATGGAGTAAGCAAGGCTTTCCAACGCTGTATCACGAAGAATCTTCTCACCCGTTATTTTGAATAGTCTGATCAACAGAGAAGCCCCAAGTAGATTGGCATTGTGTACGGCCGTCATGTCAATCGGGGTGTAACTAAAACAGAAAGTATTTCCATCAGGTATGCGATGCAGATCCTTCAGTAGAAAATCCTTGATCGGAATGGCCATATCAAGCGCAAGTTGCATCCCTGTAAATGCGTAGGTATCGAGCAACGCATGACCGATGAACCCGGAATTAACTATTGTCGGTGTATATTTTGGCACAAAAAAGGCACGTGATTGCCAATCAAAATTGTAACCCCAACTGTTACCACTATAACCGTTGCTTTTACATGCGCGAAGCATGTTTAAAAGAGATTTAATCCTTTCCAGATATTCCTGACGGGCATCAACACGATAAAGCTTTGCATAAGCGTGAAGAAAAAGGCCTAGCCCTTTAGGATTATGACCAATAGGGAGAAAAAGAAGATGACGAATATTTACCGGCAATCTACGTAGCAACTGAATCCAGGCAATCTTTCCATATTTGCTATTGAAACTCATTGCTCTTACAATCGGGCTGTTCAACGCATCATATGGGTCGAACCCTGCATACTCCCGCTGCTCGACAAAATGACGTAAGGCGTCCAGATTTGAAGAAATATCCATTAAACCATGGTCTTCAGAAATAGGTAATAATGACAATGATCAATTCGGAAAGTTGAATGAAAGGTGTGTCCTTAGCGACTCATGCGCCTTGAATGTAGTTCGAGACACAGTTAATAGTTCATGTATCGGAATAAGTGGTTGTCTACCTTTTGTCAATACCTCTATGAAATCTTGAACCATCACTGCCTGTCCTTTATCCTGATTAAGCAATTTTTTTCGTTCTGTTTTACCATTGCCATAAATTACCAACTCCTTAAAATCCTTAAGAATGGCGCTTACCCCTGATTGATGTATTTCTATATATTCTTTCTCGAGCATTTTTGATCCGTTGGAAAAATATGATATAGTCCCAATTGAACCGTTTTCGAATTCAAGGCTTATATTAACTATATCGTTCAGGTGTTCAGGATCCGGTAATGCTGAGGCATAGACTCGCTTTGGAAGAGAACCACACAGGAAGGTAAGAAGATCAACGAAATGACAAGCTTCTCCAATGATTCGACCGCCACCAACCGCTATATCCTGGATCCAGGAATCGGAAGGTATCGTGCCTGAGTTGATGCGGTAAAGCATAGACATAGGCCCAGAACCTACTTTCTTTTTTAAATATTTTATTAAAGGGGAAAAACGGCGATTAAATCCTACAAGGAGGTGCGGAGCGGATGTGGTATTAAAATGTAATGATGAGCATATTTCTTCTATTTGATCAAGTTCACCTTCAGTAAGACAAAGCGGTTTTTCAACAAATACATTTTTACCTGAGTTCAAAGCCTTAATCACATAATCCGCATGACTGTCATGGCGAGTTGCTATAAAAACCGTATTTATTTCATTATTTTCCAATATCTCTTTTTCTTCAGACGTACAGAACTGAAATCCATAAAGCTCGGCAACGCGCAATGAAGTGGTTCCCGTATTCGTCATAACACCCATGCATACAACAGACTTATCTTTTGGAAGATTTGGTAACAAATTGCTTTGAGCATAACTACCGGCACCAATAAATCCTACGGATATCCTACCCACTGGGTTGTGTTCTCTAACCTCAATCTGCGAGTTAGTGATAGGTTTATCCACATCATACTTTAAAACAATACCAAGAAAAGGTTCTTGTTTTTCGACAATTAAATCATAAGCCTTTGAGGCTTCTTCAAAAATAAACTCGTGTGTTGTGAGGTAATCGACAGAGATTTTCCCGGAGTATATTAAATCCTGAAAAGCCTGCATGTTACGATTTTCTGTCCAGCGAACATAAGCCGCAGGGTAATCAATACCTTTCTCTTCGTAATTCAGATCATATCGACCAGGGCCATATGAACAGGACATCCGCAGTTCAAGCTCCTTACGATAATAATATGGATCCCGATCAAAGCCTGTCGGGACAGCACCGACAACGATAATTCGACCACGCTTACGACATATTTCACCTGCAAAATTAACAGGATCAAGACTTGACGCACCAGCAGTAATAATAACAGCATCTACCCCCAAACCATGACTAAAAAGGGATATGTTATCTCCAATGCCATTAGATGTACGTATCATTGCAAGGTCTGCAGAATGTCTTCCGGCTATCTCGACTGCATAAGGATCAATATCAATGCCTACAACCCTGACGCCTGAAGCACGTAGCATCAGACATGTCAACTGCCCAATAAGTCCAAGTCCAATAACAGCACAAGTCTCTCCAAGACGAAGATCAGCCTGGCGGATTCCCTGAAGGGCAATCGCACCTAATGTATTGTATGCGGAACTTTTATAGTCAGCATCTTTGGCAAGTTTTGTGCAAAGATTTACTGGTATAGCGGCTATTTCTGTATGATTGGCATAACCAGCTCCTGCACAAGCAACCCGATCACCGATAGAATATTGTGTAACGTCGTCTCCTACTTGTATAACTTCACCAGCCGTGCTATAACCAAGCGGAGAATATGCATCCAGTTTTTTCATAACTGCTCGATAGGTCTGAACAAAACCTTGCTTTTTAAGCACATCAAGTACTTGCTTAACCTGCTGGGGACGTTCTTTAACTTTACCAAGCAGGCTCGCACGTGCAGTTCTGACCGTAGAGCTTTCAGTGCCTGCACTAATAAGGGAATAATGATTTCTCACTAAAATCATACCCTTACCACAAACAGGTAACGGTATATCTATAATAAGCATTTCTCCAGTTTTTAACTTTTGAGTTAATTGCTTCATATAATTCACTACTACTGATTAAATGGAGAATAATTAATATTATTATATACCATACTGAATAACACTATATCAATTAAGTTATTCATATTATTAATAACTTAACCTTTCCATTCGGTGTAATGAATGGTTTATCAACCTGTTGAAAATGAATATCGAAATATGTATGATTGAAATCGAATAATTTTGACCATTCGATGATACTCTTTTGTGAACATATAATGATATCAATTTTACCTGGCATGATCTGTCGGACCTGTATATGCTCAACGAAATCAAACGCCTTGTGATGTCGTCCGAATATTAGGGCAGTCAATGATATATTGCGTCCATTTTTATCTACCACAAATTCACTATTTCTTCCTTCTTTAATCCTGAAATACTCCATGAGCCCATTTTTAAATATGGGTTCAATAAAATCGCCAGTATCATATCTAATTAAAGGGGTAGCATAATTATATATGGAAGTCACCACAAGTCTATAATATGCATCTTCGGGAACTGCCTCGGCTATTCCATAGCTTTGAAATGGATAATAATTACCTGATCCTGGCTCCTTTTCGTAAGCTAGAACCGCCATCTCTGAATGACCATACCATGAAATAGTCTTGAGACCACAATAAGATTCAATATATTTACGATATTGGGGCGCCGGAAATTCCGAGCCAAGGAATACGCCCTTGATGCGTGAAATAAATTGGTCAAATATCTTTGAATCTAATTTTTCTAGTTCTAACAAAAAGCTATATACTGAACTTGGATAACCGTGAATCCATTGTATATTTCTTTTTTTAACTAGATTACGAAATTCTTCTATATTTTCTACCAATGGAGAATACGCATTAATAAGAAATTCATTTTGATTAAAATTATACTTATAGAATTTGAAACCAATATTCTTACCTCTAATTGTTATTTTATTTTGATTATAACAATATCCAAGAGTAGCCCATATTGCATGCATGTGAGCCCATTCACGTGCATATGCTGATTTCTCAATATAAAAATCTAGAGGTTGCCCAGTGGTGCCGCCTGTATTACATTTTTTCAATGCAATAGATTTAACACTACGATCATCAAGCGGAACTTTAAACAAGTCTGTTTTGGTAACAATCGGGATTTCATTTAATTGATTCAGGGAATCTATTTTTCCTGGCACATAACCTTGTTTGTCATAAAATTCCTTATAAAACGTTGTATTTGTATATGCAAATCTAACTAACTCATCAACAAGCGATATCTGTGTGTTTTTTTGAATAATCTCAGAAGAGTCTATCAGACGCTTAAAATCATCATAAACATGTCCAAGACGAATATTATATGGAATTAAACCAAGCTTCTGTCCAATAAAATATGGAACCTTGTCGCCAAGGCGTTTGATATTTTCCAGCATTAAATTAATCCTTAGTATTTATTGAAAAGCGCTTATATCGCTATGGATATATTTTTAATGCAGCTTTGATAGATATTAAGTATTGTTCCTCCCATATATTCTGAACTAAAATATTTTCTTTGCCTTGATTTTCCTTTGCTACCCATTATTTTGGCAACTGAAATATTACTAAGTAGATAATAGATTGCGTCCGATAAAGCTTGAACATCATCAGGAGGAATCAAAATGCCAGTTACTTGGTCATCTACAACTTCAGGGATACCTCCAACCGGAGTACTTATGACAGGCAATCCGGCGCTCATAGCTTCAAGAATGCTCATTGGTAGACCTTCATTTTTTGAAGGCAAACAATATATGGTAGCCCTTGATAAAGCAGCATTCTTACCAATGTCATCTAACCAACCTAGAAAGCGGACATTAGGCAAATCAAAAGCTTGTTTACGATATATTGATAAATCACCATCACCACCAAGTTCAAGAATCGTTGATGGTATCTTGTTTATCACTTGACGTATAGCAGATATAAGCACATCAGTACCCTTGTTTACACCAAGTTGTCCCAAAAAAAGAACTGTCGGGCAATCTCTGTTTACTTCATCTAAATCATATGAAGCTACCCCATTAAAAACAGTACTGACTTTGGTAATTCCAAGCTCATTCTCGAGCCATGACTGCCAATATTTGGAAAGGGCTATGATTCTTGCGGCTCCTTTAAATACAAATAGAATCATATTACGTATTAATGGGTCGATCTCTTCCGTATAATATTTCTGAAATGCGCCTCCATGTAAGTGAATAATATATGGTACACCAAAGAATATACATGTTAATGCCAACAGAGACTTTCTAATGCAACTACTTCTGGAGGCCATGTTTATGTGAATAATATCTGCTTTTCGTAGGGCACAAATACTGAAAAGATGATACCAGGCATTTAGATATACAAATAGCTTATGAACTGCATTGCCATCATCAGTGGAAGCTATAGTTACAACTTTAACATCATGCAACAAAAGATACGATTTAAGACCTTTCATTACAGTCGCGACTCCACCTCTCTGTTCCAATGATGGACCAATCAACACAACCCTCACATAATCTCCATTTTATTTAGCAATACTTAAATATAATTATATCCTCATATGACAAAATCAGCAAAGAGATAAGAATTCATATTCATTTTAATATTAGACTTACTTAACATACCATCCTCATCTCTCTTTACATATATAGAAACTTTTTACGCAAGTACTTTTTCGTAGAGATCGCTTATTGCCTTTTCTGAAAAAACCCAACTTTGTTGCTCAACAGCCAACACTCGATTTTTTTCAAATATATTTTCTCTATTTTCAACAGACAATACTATATAACTCATCAATTCGCCAATATTAAATACATCATCATCGTTTATAATAAATCCACATTCATATTTAGAAGTAATTTCAGCAGCATCTCCACTATATGGAGTTGTGATAACTGAAAGACCTGCCGCAAGATATTCGCCAAATTTAGTCGGAGATGATACAATATTAACTGGACTATCAGATCTTAACAGAAAACCAAAATCCGAAGCAGGCAAATATATTGGTACCTGTTCACTATTTAATGGAATGACATTATAATTATGACCTATATCTCCGAGATCATTGAGCATATCTTTATATTTTTCTATAGAACTATTTGTATGAATCATTAAATATGAACGATTATCTAATTCAAATATACGCTTGAATAAAGTAAGCGTCTCCTCGATATTTTGCCATTTATCAAATCCGCCGAGGTAACAAAATACAATTCTTTCTTCTAAACCTAATCGTTTTCTGACTTTTATTCTATTATCATATGCATTTTCAAAACGCTTTACATCAACACCACACGGTGCTGTAGCAGATTGTATCTCAATATGTCCATATCGTTCATTTAGTACAGTAAGCAAAGCCTTTGATGCAGCAAGAATTCCTGTGGCTGATCCAATAGCTTTTTTTTCATCTTTATATGCGAGATCAACTTTCCACTGTTTATCTCCGCGCATGTTCATTTCTGCGATAAGATCGCCGTGAAAATCAACAATTGTTTTTTTTCTATTAACCATCGAACATATACTTCCATGCAAAGCAGTCTCAGCATGAAAACCATCATATTTATTGATACGATCTAATTTTTTGACCCATAATGCTCCGATCAAACGACTAACATTACTAACAAATTGATTACAATAAAATGGAATCACCGGCCTATAATAATTCCTATCATTATCTCGACATGATTTAGTCATCTTTAGGCTAAAAATATCTTTGATATTATAAAGCCATAAAATGTGAACCTCATAACCAATCAGGCTAATAGAATTTCGCATTGATAATACTCGCTGCCTATACCCATTTACTTTATCAACTCCACCCAACGGAATAGATGCTATAACCAAAACCTTTTTTAACTTAATCATATCCTATATTAAATTGACATAGTATTAAATAATATGATACCTATTACTGTTAATACACCTATTGATATAACTTGTTTTTTACATTTTGGAACAGAACCATATAATTCTAATCCATACCCGACAAAGATCGGAGTGAGAACTATAAACGCTAAACCATGGCGCATCTGCCCGGATATATGAGCCACCATAAAAAGTGTAAAAAGATAATATATAGCTAACACAAACTTCATATCCGAAAGCAAAAGTGAATTATACAGACCAATCAAAAACAAAGGGAATACTAATACCCAACTAAATATTGTTGCGTCAATATATAGATTATAAAAATTAAAATTTCTTGTTGAATTAATTTGTGCTTTATAACTATGACTCTCTTTGTTACTCACCAATGAAACCATTCTTAATGGAAAAAAAAAACTAATTGCCGGCTTGCCTATTATAGATATAATACCTTCATTTTGATATATTTTTGCTGTAACTGTAGATTCATCTAAGCTACCTGACAGCGCATTTTGCCTTGATTCATAAACTTCATTAAGCGAATAACCAGCAAATGCAGAACTATATCTCGATGATCGAAAATAATCGGAAGCATAATTAAATACCTGAGGACCATATATATTTATATTATAAACCACAACCGAGACTACACCAATAATTGAAATAGAAACCAATATCTTACTTTTTACTTTTTCATTAAGAAATCTTATAAATAATAAACTTAACAATAAAAAAGCATTAGCGCCACGCATAACCCCTGCTCCGAGGATGTAGAACTGAGATCTTATGTAATCCTTTTTATCGATAGAAATAATAGCTGCGAGATAAAACACATACAATAATCCATCCCTATACAACCTCACCACCGAATCAATAAAATTGTAATTTAGAATTAAACTAAAATATATTATCCATATCGGATATCTTTTATTGCCTATTTTACATAACAATTCATATGACAAATAACACACAAGTGCTCCAAGCAACCAATTAAAAGGTAGAATATCAAGCAAATCAGCGTGCGTAAACATCGGCCTTTCTATACACCATACCACCACACTGAATATCCTTTCAAATACCCCGGATTCTTCTGATCCTTGATTCTCCAACAATGCAATAATATTATCATAGAACCGCCCGTCATCACCAGCATATCCAAACTGTGTTCCATAATTATTTATATTATCTAGGACTAAAAGAAACCCAACAAAACTTATTATTACAAAAGAATTGAATAATATTTTACCTGAATAATTGTCAATTGAGTTTTTCTTATTAATTCCATAGCCTACACGATATGCAATAATAAGACAAAACAACCATACTGCAAGACCACTTATACCACCTAATAATAAACACAAAATAATTAGCGGTACTATTATTATAAATATAAATCTATCCATCATTCTTTTCCCTCACCCTTCTAATAATAATTCATCCTGGTCACTTAATACTAATCGACTTTTTACCAATATAATCCTTGATTCTAAATCTTTTTATAAATCAAAAAATTCCTGTACAATACTATTTTATCTTTAGCCACATAAAGCTACACACATTAAAAAACCAACGCCCATATCATTTATATTTTTATATAATCCGCAAAGTCTACAAAGCTCTTGATCATATCGTCTGCTAAATCACCTTGCATCTTCACAAATTCACTTATTGCACTTATGGCTTTCTTATATTCCTTTATAACTGACATAACAGCACTAACACACTCTTCTTCTATAAATGGATAATTCCATAATCGTCCACCATCACCCATTATTTCAGAAATCTGAATTAGCTTTGGCTCAATACCTATACATACTGAAGGCTTTCCAAGCAATGCACCAAATACTGCGCCATGATATCTCGCCGTTATAAACAGATCAAAAATAGATAATTTTTTAATAAATCCTTCTACTGTATCAGTATTTGGATCCCATAAAATATATGTCTCGTTATTTCTTACTATATCTTTCAACCATTGAACATCGTTTTTACCAGCAAATAATATATATGTCACCTCACACTCAAAATCGCGTAATGTATTAATAACATTTTTTATAGACTCACTGTAAGCAATCCCTTTATCATCATGTGACCAATCACGAACAATCACACCGATCCTTTTTTTTACCTTTTGCAATTCTGTAAAATCTGACCTTAATGAATCATCAAAAATGTTTGGCAAAAAACATAAATCGCTATACAACCCTGCTTTACTTATTTCATGGCTTTGACAAAACTCATAACTATTTTTGTCTCTTACCGCCACATAACTCATTAATGAAAATAATTTGGCAATTCTTATAGCATCTTTTTTCTCTGAAAATGGACCAATACCTATTCCCAAGGAAGCCATATACCTATATTTTATTCCTTCTCTACCACAGCTTTTCTTTCTTATTCGAAGTGCAATATTTTTAATAATACCATCATTAAATAATTTTAGTATTTTATTTATATTGTCCTCAATCGTCTTCCCGCCATTATTAAACGAAAAAAACTGTGTTCCACCACCATATAGCAAAAGATTTGATGAATAACTCTCTATACAACCCTTTCTTATTATAGCAACTGAAGGTATTATATTATTAATATATCCTGCATCAGCATTGCATATAAATGCATAATTGTCTTCTGAACAAATGTTACCAATTATTCTAGACAACACTAACATTAGCGCATCATCCCCAAAATTACCCTCACCGAAGCTGCCCTTAATTATTATTTTATAAAAATCTATCAATTAATTCTTCCCCATTATTATACTATTTAGTCAATATATTTTACAACACACATCTTAAAACCCTAAAACCTTACTATTTATCTTTTTCGATAATCACACACTATTATAATGTTCTTTTAATCATCTCTTATTTCACCATCAATCGCCAAAACATCACACACATTGTTATTGCTGATATCGGAACAAATCCTATGCGCCAATAAATATTTATATTAAAATAATTTAGAGATATACCGATAATTAATAGCATCCAAATACAATGTGCCTCAAAAGATATCATTGTCCCCTTTGGCACCAGTCCTTTGTAGACGTAAAGTGGTATAAATATCAGAACGTTAATGATATATGCACATGTTAACGATATGCCATATCCAACAGCGCCCATCCCTATGAATAACTTGGTAAAAACAATTAGTGTTATTGCCCAACTAAAATTACTTAATGCCCCCCACCACATTAATCCATGTGCCGACAATACCCTGGCTAGGCCTTGTTTGTATATAACAACACTAGAACAAAATACTATCAAAATAAACGTATTAGTAAAATTACGCCCAGCAAACCCTTTACCGAACAAAATCGTTGCCAACTCTGGTACCCCCAAAAATATGACTGCAGGCAGAGCTCCCAATGCCCACGTTGATAGCATATTAATACGGTCTAAGCGCTCACTTTTTTGACCTATTCTGCTTGCTAAAAGAGGGACAAGCGGTGCACTAATCGAATTACCCATAAAGAATAAAATCTGCTGGAATATGATTACAGCCTGATAAATACCCATTTGGTTATAACCGTCAGGCTGATTGACAATCATTGCGTTACAAACCCAAAGCGCAGGTGTAACCATTAGACCGCTAAGCATAGAAGGAAAGCTATAGTGCCATAGAACTTTTAATTCCGATTTTGAACCTTTGAACAGTAATGGAACACCTACACGATTAGCTTCATTTTTTAAACTAATATGGTTAAGCAAACAGTTTAGAGCTCGATTAGCTCCCAGTGCCCAAATACTTCCTGTAAGACCTCCCCAATAAACTCCAAGTAACATCATCGGAAAATTGACTAAACCAACAATCATGTTGATTTTTGCCGTTATCTTGAATGCCTCGAAACCAGCTAATGCGCCAATCTGGGAACCATTTATAGCTTCGAATATCAAAATAAAGGAACCAATACGCAAAAGGGGTGTAAGTTCAGGAGCTGCAAGAGAGTTGCTAGCAAGCCATGGTGCAAACACAAAAAGCAGTGCTGCCATCAGAATTCCAGAAATCTGCGCAACCAATCCTGCCATGGCCATTATTTTACCTGCTCGCTCAGGATCCTTATCCCGCAATTCAGCCACATACTTTGTTGAAGTCTGTCCCAGGCCAAATCCTGCAAATACACCAAACATGCCGATTGTACTTTGAATAATACCAAATCGACCATATCCTGCTTTACCCAATGCACGAGCTACTATAACAAAGGCTACCAAACCTAACGATCTGGAAACGACAGCCCCAAGTATCGACCATAAAGTACCATGAACTAAACGATAGCCTAATGGTGAACTTTTTATACGTTCAAACATTTTCCGAACAGAAATCGGCAATAATGGCAACACATAACTATTGATCATACTTAATAAATACCTGGTACCGTGTCTTAAACTTTATTTGATGTATACAATGATAAAATCAAACGCATCCTTCAACATCTAATGAATATGTCTTTACACCCACCCAAAATAACTTGACTGATCTAAAGTGGAATTATGGACAATGAGTAACTTGAACCCAACAAGAGAAAATTGCCATGAAAAGGACGAAATTTACCGAGGAGCAGATCGCATTTGCCATTCGTCAGGCCTAGACAGGAGTACAAATCGAAGATGTCTTTCGAAAAATTGGTATCTCACAGGCAACCTTTTTCAACTGGAAAAGAAGTTCGGCGGACTAGACGTTAACGAACTGCGTCGACTTCGAAAGGTTTAAGTGTAAAATGCCCAGCTTAAAAACTGTTAGCTGACCTGAGCCTTGGCAATCAGATGATACAGGATATCGTAAAAATATAGCTGTAAGGCCTCTTAAGAAGCAGAATCTGGTCGTATAGCGTTGCGCAAATGCCTGGAACCCTGCAAGTGCAATTGTCGACCCGGTTCTACCGTCCTCATGGACGAGATGAATCATGTCTGCACATGCGAATGAAAGAGATTGCCTTCACCCTTGTCCGTTATGGATATCAAAGGATATGGACCTTGTGGCCTCGGGAAGGCTACAAGGATAACCATAAGCGGGATGTCTCAAATTTATCGCAAGGTAGGTCTGAACTTTAGGATAAAACGTCCTCGTAGTAGCCGGATGGTTGCTCAACGACTTGAACAGGGGTGAAGTGGGAGGGGTGCATCAGGGCTGGAACATGGATTTCGCGGCTGACCAGTTCTTTAACGGCAAGCGTTTTCGCATCCTGACGGTTGTAGACAATTATAGTATGATATACACTGTATGCACAATCAATCATATTCCTTGAATCCATATCCAATCAATCTGCTTAACCATTTAGCAAAAATGGGGAGTGAATACAATTCATATAATTCTCACATCCCATCAATCTCGCTAATCATGTTTACATCCGCGTGATGAAAATTTCTGTAAACTCTATTCAGTGCTGTGATAACTTCTTTTATGATGGAAAAGCTGCTGATTTATTGTTACCACCACCTCTTACTTTCTTGACATTCACCTTATCTGTACCTGATGATACCAGCATTCCTATACCATGGTATAAAACTATATAAAGGATGAAACTGCCAAAAAGTGACAGCATAAGCATCTTCGTTTCATGGTAAAACATGAACGCTGAAGTAGAAAAAATGAGCGTAATCGTCCAGCACACCGGAGAAACCATGGCGTTGCGATAATACTGGGGAACATTCGGAAATAGGCGCCTGATGATATTGATCTTTATGAGACTATGCAGATGTGCCGAATCAGCTTCTCCTGCCTTAGCATTGTGCAGAAAACGACGAGCCATGCTGACCACGGTTTCAATGATCGGGTAAGCGCACGCGACGATCGAAGCCCATGGTGATACCTGGGGATTGCGCATCGGAAGCATGACAGCAGTCCATGCGAGCATGAAACCCATGAAGTATGCGCCCCCGTCTCCCATGAAAATTTTACCAAAGGGAAAGTTCAACAACATGAAGCCGGCAACGCAGACCACCGAAAGCAGGCAAAGGTTGAATAGTTGCATGTCCCCTACCTGAAAGGCTATCATGCCCATCATGCCGAAGCAGATCATCAGCACACCACCAGCAAGACCATTGAACCCATCAATGATGTTGATCGCGTTGGCCACCCCTCCCACGGCAAAGGCTGTGAAGGCGATTGCAACAGGTGCGAAGGCGAGCACGTTGTCCACTCCGAGTACATCGATACTGTCAAGCCGGTAACCCGTGATGAGGCAGGCCAGAAATCCGCTGAAAATGGTTGCAAGCAGACGCTCGCGGACTCCGACCCTTTTGGTAAGGTCTTCAATGGTACCCGCTATAAATGCCGGCAATCCTGCGATTATCATCAGCCCCAGCAATCCGCCGGTCGCATTGCCGGTGACCAGGAATGCAAAAACAAACGCACCAAAAAGAGCTATTCCTCCAATCCTGGGCGTTGGTACGGTGTGAAATTTCTGTACCCCATGTTGGCTGTCCATGGTAAACCTGCCATGCAGGTTCTTGGTCAAAACGAGCGCTCCCGATATTCCTGCGCTGATGATCGACGGGTAAATCAGCGATGGCTGTACGATGTCAATGAAATCAGACATGGTCTTGATGATTATAATGTCCTGGGTAAAAAGGATTCGTCCATGAGATCACTTTATGCTAAACAGCTCCCTGATAGTCTCCGGAGAGTGGGCATCTGTTCCGGCATATTCGTAGACTCCCTTTTTTTCAAGGTTTCTTGCGTTGGTTCTCACTGCAGCGCCATATTGGCCATTGAAGCTTCCAAGGTTTGCCTGGAACAGGCACCCCAGTCTTTTGAGGTATTCGAGCAGATCGTTGCCCGATTTTTTATTGCTGCTCTCGGCAGTACTTCTTGAAAGCAGTGCCTTCCACCCGCTTTTATTGTTCGACTCATTTTCACCCATTTCCATAAGACGGCATCGTTCCGGATGGGCTATAAACGGGGTGTAGCCACTTCGGCTGACCGCAAAAAGTGTCTCCTTGACCAGATCAACTGATGAGTGGGACGGAATCTCTATCATGATACAGTTGGTTCCTTCCATAAGCAGAGGGCGCCTGATGAACTCCAGCAGAAATTCATCGAGGTAATATTCCCTGCCGACCAGCAGCTTTATTCCGATGGATTCACGGTCAAGTTCACCCTGCAGCCTCTCCCGCTCAATAAGCACCTCTTCTGTAGTCGCTTCATACATACCCTTGATCAAATGAGGTGTACAATACACTTCACTGTACCCAACCTGGGCGAAAAGACGAGCCATCTCGACCGAGGCCCCCCTTTCCCGTGGTCCGTCATCGAGACCTGGCAGAATATGGCAATGGTAATCAGTACGGCGCTGTTTCAGTGGCATTCAGTTCACCGTTTGACTTACGAGCAACAAAACTTCAGTTTGAACATATATCTCCAGATTATCAGGACTTGTTAGTCCAGATTTCACGCAATTTTGAGATAAGGTTCTGCAACCAGGTGCGCATTAAACTCTTTTTCATGTGTTCATCCTCCTGCCCATAGCCATAGCCAGAGCCGTAGCCGTAGCCGTAGCCATATCCATAACCATATCCGTAACCATATCCGTAGCCGTAACCATATCCGATTCCATATCCGTAACCGCTTCCCTTCAGGGATTTGTTGTTAAATACGAATCCGGCGACAGGGGCTTTTGCGTTTTGGAGCATTTCACCTAATCGTGCAGCAGCCTTAGCGGGAACACGACCAGCCTCCATGACAACGAGAACAACATCCGCCAATGAAGTCAGCAGGACCGAATCGGTGACAGGAAGACTCGGCGGGGCATCGATGATGATATAGTCGAACATTCCACTGAGACGCTCCACAAAGTCCTTCATGGCCTGCGAACCGAGAAGCACCGACGGATTTGGAGGTGTTGTACCAGTCGAAATAAAAGTGAAGTTGTTTATGCTCGTAATCTGCAGCACATTGACGATATCCATGTCACCTGCCAACACTTCCGTCACCCCTGGAATTTTATTCATTCCCAGCCTTTCGTAAAGAGTCGATTTATGCAGATCACAGTCGATCAGAACTGTACGGGCACCCGTCTGGGCGAAAGTGATCGCAAGATTGGTGCTGATGGTACTCTTGCCCTCTCCCGGAAATGAACTGGTTAGTACGATAACCTGCCGCTTCTGGTTTATTGCTGAAAAGTGGATCCCGGTTCGGAGTGATCTAAAGGCCTCAGCAGCAATGGAACGTTGGTCTGTATGGGTTACCAAGGCAAGATTTTCATTTTCCGCTTTCCCATCGTTCCCCCTGCCGATGTAAGGGATTGTGGCAAGGTGGGCAAACCCTAACGCGTTTTTTGCCTCGCTTTCGTTCTTGACACTGTCATCGAGATAATCGATTAATAACGCCAGTCCAAGACCTGTGACGATACTGCCAACAAACCCAATAAGAATGTATTTGAGCTTTTCAGGCCTGACCGGGATTGCAGGAGTGACTGCCGTATCGATAACGTTGATGTTTGTAATGGTGGACGCTTTTGCGATGCGGGCCTCTTCGTGCTTCTGGAGCAGGAACATGTAGATATCGCTGTTCACCTTCGCAACACGGGTGTAACGGGCAAGATCGCGCTCCTCTACCGGCATACCCTTGAGCTGCTTTTCATAGGCGGCAAGCCGCTGATCAACGTCCGCCTCCTGTTTGGCAAGGTTGCTGATCCCTGTCTTGTAGGTGTTCCTGATTTTCTGCTGGATCTCGTCGATCTGGGCCTGCACGTTCTGCACGGCAGGATGGTTGGCGGTGTACTCGACCATTAGTGAGCGCTTCTGGACCTCGAGGTCGGCGAGTTGCTTGGCCATCTCCGCCACCAGGGGATCATCCTTCATCACCGCTGGAGAATATGGTTTTCCTTGTGCCAGGGCATCATGCTGTGACGCAAGCGCGAATTCGAGCTGCTTTTTGCTCAGGTTGATACCCACCCGCTGCTGTTCAAAACCTGAATATTTCTGGATTAATGATTGGGCTTCAGCGTCGAGCTGGATGACACCTGCAGAACTTTTGTACTCCTGAAGATTGACCTCAGCCTTGTTCAACTGCTCCTTGATGCCCTCCAACTGCTCTTCGATGAAGCTTACCGATTTACCTGCTTCCTGGGTTTTGAACGAAAGGCTCTGATCGAGGTAGGCCTGCACAATCGCGTTGACTATGTCGCGAGCAAGCCTGGGCTCGGTGTTCTGGTTCGTGACCTCTATGACGTTTGTCATCCTGCCGATCTCCTTGACCGTAGTGGCACTTTTGAGGGCGGCAACGGCTTTATAAAGCGGCATGCGCCTTATCGTAAAATAGTCGCCGTTTATTCCCTGGAGCTGCAAATCAAGCACAAGTCCCGAAAACCGTAGAGGGACGCCACTCCTACCAATTCCCAGTTTCCGTCCATTGACCTCCTTGACCTCGTAAGTGCCTTTTCCGGTGATGGTTACCGTCAGATCCGTGATCGATGGCATTGCTGAAAGCTCTGCGATGGTACAGGATGAGCCTGACGATGAGGGCTCAATCGTCCAATCGAGGTTCAGCTTCCTGATAACCTGTTCGGCAATGGTACGCGATTTGACAATCTCGATCTCGGCCTGTATCGAGTTGTCGCTGCCCGGCATTATCAGGGCATTAAGGCCGGCTTTCCCATTATCCTTCTCGACATATACGGTCGATGAGGCCTGATAAACCGGATGCATCAGGAAAGTATAGAGAACAGCGCAAACGAAAATGACCAGAAATGCTGTTGCAAAGACTTTGCTTCTTCGCAGAAGAATGTTGACATAGTCTGAAAGGCGTATCTCTTCCTGCGGTAGGTAATTGTTCCCCTGTTCCTGGATTTCACTCACTTCGTTTCTGGGTGAAGAGTTGGTATTATACGACGATCACGAAAGCCTGTTTACGCTACTTGTTCAAGTACTTGATGTTCACGAACGGCTGTAGGATCGCACTGACGGTCTGCAGTGAAGGAAGAAGCTCTGCAATTGCCTCGTTCCACCCGCCGATTGCGCTTTTCGGGATGAATACGATATCGCCTTCCTGCATCTGCATGGGCACAGCTTTTCCACGCAATACGCTATCGAAATCGACAACAAGCAGTTCGCCCTGCGTCGGAGAATTGGATCGGATAATCCTCACCTGTCGGAAATTATAGGCGGTGTCGATCAGATCTGCGCTGGCAATGACCTGGGCCAGATTGGCTCCCGCTGCAGGCAAAGGAAATGGACCCGGCTTTTTGACGGCGCCAAAAACAAACACCTGACGTGTACGGTATTCTGTAATCTCAACAACTACCCATGGGTTATTGTAATATTTACGCATGGCCTGATCGATGCGATCTCGTGCTTCGGAAAGGGGCATGCCGCCGACAGCCACTTTGCCTACAAGAGAAAGATAGATGCACCCCCTGCCGTCGACCCGGTATCCTTTGAAAGCGTTCGTGGTACCAGCTACACTGTTTTCGGATTTTCCGTTGACACTGACATACATAACATCGTTCGGGCCGACAATGTAATCGTTCGTCTGAGCTGGCACCAGCGAAGGCGATGGATTGGGCGAAATATCGATCACTTCACGGGTGACGACCGCTTCAGGCTTGCTTTTGACACTCAGGGTGGTGCCGGCAGGCAGGTCCCTGTAGGCGGCGCAACCACCCAGACAGAGTGACGTGACAACTGCGGCTATGGAACTACGTAACAGCTTTTGCTGCATAATAAAAGTATGCCTTGAACTTTGGGGAATCACCGAAGACTCAATGAAAATGACTGGCCTGAACACCTATGGGAGGACGTTTTCAATAGATGGGACAAATGAGAAACAAGTCCCTTCAATTGATAAGAATATTTGATATAACAATATACAGCCTAACAGCTTCGCTGTCTTCAGTCCCGGCTGAAGAGCTCCAAACGAAATAATCACAGCGAGAATATGGAAACCCTGAAACAGGCAAACAGTATCTCGAACTCTTTCATCTCCCCCAGCCATCCCGACATTAAGCAAGCAATCCTGTATATCCAGCGTTAAATACTTTGAAAAGCCTGAAAAAAATGGGCTCCTATCAATAATGCATCATCTCTTAAGCGGCATCAACGTAAACAAGTAGTTAAACAGACAGAGAAATACATCTGATTTATATGCTGGACAGCGTCATATATATTACAATATATATACACATGATGATGATGTAAATTTCTCAAAAACAATAAGTTAAAACAGAATACCTAGAATTACTTAAACATATATAGCAACACATGACAAATAATGCAAGAAGTTATTATAAAATAATCGGATAGTATACTTATACAATATAACCCTCAGCAGTACCTATACACGATCATATACATCATACCATACTACTTCAGAGTATTTAGACGTATCTATACATATATATCATAAAACAAAAAATGCTACTGTATGAAACACCCGTATCAATGATGTCTCCAACCTCACAGGAAATTCATTTTCGCATGAAGTGCTTATCGGTGTCTTTATTTAGAGAAGTGACGGGTAGAGGCTTCAGGGCTTCAGCATAATCACGGAAAACAAACAATTGTGCTGGGAGATACCGTCTGGGCCTGAACGGTGCGCCTCCAACACAGTCAAATCGTCGAACAGAGACCCCTTGCGAGCCTGTTCTCTCGCTATTGAGGATTATGGCAAACGGAAGGGAACAAGAAAATTCGACCAAATTATTTTTATCAGGAAAAAACCATGTATATTAGCGTTTCATGACGCGAGAGTGGTGAAATTGGTATACACGCTAGTCTTAGGAACTAGTGCCGTGAGGCGTAAGGGTTCGAGTCCCTTCTCTCGCACATGTCATCATGCCAAAGTGGCGGAACTGGTAGACGCGCTGGACTCAAAATCCAGTGGGTGCAAACTCGTGTGGGTTCGAGTCCCACCTTTGGTACACAATTGAGCATTTCTACACTATTACATTCGCTGCACCATGCAAAGAATGTACTCTCCATGGCGTGAAGTCTACATGCAGTCCTTCAAGGATGAAAAGCCTTCGGCGAAAGAAGAGGGCAAGTCGATCTTCGCGGACATCCCTCCTGAAGAGGACGAGGAGCGCTATGTACTCCACAGGGGTGAGCGCTGTTTCGCGATCATGAACCTCTACCCTTACAATTGCGGACACCTCATGGTGATCCCCTATCGCCAGACACCCGAATTCTCCGATCTCGACGACCAGACAAAGCTGGAGATCATGCAACTGGCCGATCTGTGCATGCGTGCGATGAAAAAAACCCTAAATCCGCAGGGTTTCAATCTCGGGGCAAACCTCGGCAAGGTTGCAGGAGGAAGCGTCGATTCTCATATCCATTTTCATATCGTTCCCCGCTGGGAAGGCGACACCAACTTCATGCCGGTACTTGGCGACACCAAAGTACTCAGCAACGACCTCCGTAAACTCTACATCCAGCTAAGGGAAGCGATAGCCGACCTCAAAAGCGGAACAGACCAATAGAAGCCAGATCATGGAACTGGTCCGATGCCCGATCACCGGCGATCAGGATTTCACACCCCTTCTCGAAGCACCCGATAGATTCGCACTTTCAGAGCCTACATGGACGATTGTGCGCGCATCCTCGTCCGGGCTTGTTATGCTCAACCCGAGACCTGATGCCGCAGCAGCAGCGAAGCACTATCCTGAACAGGCCTACGACCCATTCCTGCACCCTGGCAACTGCCGTACACAGAGGGATCGTGCATATCTTTATCTGAGTTCACTGCTGCTGGGCTGGAAAGCGGGCGTTGTAACCCGGGGGCTGCGCAAACCGGCTGACGCAGTGCGGGTACTCGAAATCGGCTGCTCGACCGGCAGGTTGCTTCTTCGGCTGCACAAAGATTATGGTATTCCGCTGAAGAACCTCTGCGGAATAGAACCGGATCGGCAAACCGCTGCGATCGCAGCATCAGCGGGACTTTCCCGGATATCAGTAGCAGACCTGAGCGAAACCGACTTCGACAACCGGTTCGACCGCATCATCTTCTGGCATGCACTCGAACATCTTCACCACATCGAATGCGCCCTTGACAAGACTCGTGACCTTCTCGAACCAGACGGCATGGTGGTCATCACCCTGCCGAATATCAACAGCGATGATGCCGGACGCTATGGGGCACATTGGATAGCACTTGACGCACCGCGCCACCTCTACCACTTCTCTCCGGAAACCCTCTCCCGCCTGCTTGAAAAGCATGGCTTCTCAGTCCTTGATATCAAGGCGTACGTACCGGACGCAATCTACAACGTTTGGCATAGCGAAAAGCTCGACTGCAAGCTCTCCGGACACCCCGTCGGCATCAATTCTGCGACCAGGGCTGCCGCACGGACAGTCTCGTCGGTAATAGCAGGCATCGACCCACGCAGAGCCTCAGGATTCGTCTGCAGGGCAGTAAGGGCGGATCAGGATTTCAGAATTTCGGGGCTGACCCGACCCAGCGATTTCTCCAGCTCCGCTGAGGCTACAAGGTAGTCATACACAGCCTGCAGGTAGTTTATCTTCGCCGTATTGAGCTGTAACTCGGCATCGGCGAGTTCGAGACGAGATCCAATTCCCTCACGCAAGCGCAGTCGGGTGATCCGATAACTGCGTTCGGCCACGCTGATCGTTTCAGACTGAATATCGATTCTCCTGCGGGCCTCAACAAGATTAGTCAACCGAACCTCGACTTCCGCCCGCACCTGAAATTTGAGATCGTCGAACTTCGTGCGCGTCTGGATTCTCGAAATCTTGGCCTGCTCAATCTTTGCACTGGTGCCGAATCCTGAAAAAATCGGAACAGAGAGCTGCAGGCCTATGGATGAAGAGACAGGCCAGCGTGTTTCGTCGAGCGGAACCTTGTCGCTGAACTGCGTCTGGGCGTCGAGCGAGCCGAATGCACTGAGCGTCGGCATCCCTTCGGATCGCGCAGCCGTCACCTTTTCATTTTCAGCCTCCACCTGATACGAAAGACTACGAACGTCGGGCCGCTTCTGGAGAGCCTCGCCATAAGCCGCTGCTATATCACGAGGCGAATCTGTTTCATGGAAAACAAGCGAACCGGAGAGAGCAATTTCAATATCCTGATCGATGCCCATAACAGTTTTTAACCTCGTGGTTGCGACTGACACTACATTCCTGGCGCGAATAAGATCCGGCTTCAGGTTCTCGACCGAAAGCCAGGCCTTAAGGGTATCGATGTCTGCTGCCACCCCCTGTTTGAAAAGCGCATTAGTGTCTTTGCGCGACAATTCCCAACGTGAGATACTCTGTTCGACCAGCTTCTGCTTCTCCGAAGCAATCAGAGCGTCATAGTATGCCCGTCGAATCGATGTCACTACCTCAGCGTTGGTCTGGCGGAAAGACTCGTCGCTGATCTTCCGGACCAGCGAGGCTGCCTTGATTCCGGCAAAGGCGGAAAGCTTGAAAATCGTCTGACTGAGGCTGAGCGAAACCATCGACGAATTGTCCTGGCTTACCTCGATAGCACGGGATCCCCCGTCCGGAAGACCGAAAATACTCCCGGGCAGAAACATCACCGTCGGTTTCAGGGTGCGGGTATAAGTCGCTCCGGATGATATGTGCGGCAGCACTTCGGCCCACGACTCCCGAACCTTCTGGCCGGCCATCTGCTTGTCGAGTCTTGCGATCTCAAGATCCCTGTTATGTTTTATACCGATCTGGACAGCATCCTCCAGACTGATCGTCATCGAACTTTTTTCCGAGGGAGCCTGAGAAGGGGCGAAAGCGGCTTCGGCTCTTCCGGAAAATGCGAAAACAACGACGACGGCAAGAAATGAAAACAATCGGTGCAGGCTCATAGCTGGGTGTTGATCGTTAATTTTTTCAAATATATCACTGTCGCCTATTCCCGGCAATCAGCTTTCGTATCGACCTTTCCAGAGTGCTTCGAGCCGCTCTTTCAGGAACTTCTCCCGTCCCTCGGTGCCTGGACGGTAATAGGCTTTGGGCTGCATCTGCTCAGGGAAATAGTGCTCTTCGACGAAATGTCCGGGATAGCTGTGGGGATAACGGTACCCCTGCCCGTAACCGATCTCCTTCATGAACGATGTGGGCGCGTTGCGAAGATAGAGCGGGATGGAGAATGGACCGCCGGACTTCACGTCTGCAGAGGCTTCGTTGAGCCCCTGGTAACTCGCGTTGGATTTCGGGCAGCCAGCCAGGTAGGTCACACCCTGTGCAAGGTTGATCCTCGCTTCGGGCAGACCGATCATCTCGACGGCATGAAATACCGAGATCGCCAGGGTGAGCGCATAGGGATCGGCATTGCCTATATCCTCACTGGCAAAGATCACCATGCGGCGGGCGATGAACTTCGGGTCCTCCCCTCCCTCGATCATTTTGGCCATCCAGAACAGGGCCGCATCGGGATCAGATCCGCGCATGGACTTGATGAACGCCGAGACCGTGTCGTAATGCGACTCTCCTCCCTTGTCGTATTCGGGAGCACGGTGCTGAAGGGCTTTTTCGAGCATGTGCCTGTCGATAGCCAACGGCCCCTTTCCCTGAGGCACGAGCGACATTGCGGCTTCGAGCGCGTTGAGCGCCTTTCGGGCATCGCCTCCGGAATACTGCAGAAGGAACTCCATGGCCTCGACGTCCACCCCTGTGCCTGAAAGAACGCTGTCGCTTGCGATGGCTCGATCGATGACCTTGCGCACCTCGTCGTCGTTAAGCGGCTGCAGTATGTAAACCTGCATGCGGCTCAGAAGCGCCCTGTTGACCTCGAACGACGGGTTTTCGGTCGTCGCGCCGATAAGGACGATAAGCCCCTGTTCGATAGCGTGCAGCAGCGTGTCCTGCTGTGCCTTGTTGAAACGGTGGATTTCGTCGATGAAAAGAAGTGTCTGGCGACCCTCGATCCTGCGGGTCTTTTCAGCCGTCTCGAGCACCCGTCGCACATCTTTCACGCCCGCATCGGTGGCGGAGAGCTGCTCGAAGCGGTAGTTGAGAGATCCTGCGCAGATCTCGGCAAGCGTGGTCTTGCCCGAACCGGGAGGCCCCCAGAAGATCATGGATGGAATCCTGCCCTGTTCGATATATCTCCTGATCGGCCCATCCGGCCCCACGAGATGCGCCTGGCCGAACAGATCGCCTATCTGTCGCGGCCTGACCCTTTCGGCAAGCGGCTGGAACCGGTCCGGGGAGGCGTCCATGCCGGTATTCCCGAACAGATCGGACTGAGGCTGGTCTCCGGACTTCATGCGAACCCCTGCTCTCCCAGCCAGGATTCACTGATGCGGCTGCCGGAGGCGGCTTTTCCGGCCTGCTGCTGCCTTGCGACATACTTGCCGAGAATATCGAACTCGAGGTTTACCTCGCTGCCCTTGCGAAGGTCGGCGATAGTTGTGTGGCCAAAAGTATAAGGGATGATCGCCACGGAAAAGCTCGACGACTCCGTATCGGCAACCGTGAGGCTGACGCCGTCGATGGCGATGGAGCCGACCGGAACGATCAACGGCTCGAAAGCGGAAGAAAACGATATGGTGATGGTGCGGCTCTGGCCGGACTCCTCGATACCAGCCACCCTGCCGACGCAGTCGACATGGCCCAGCACGAAATGGCCGCCGAGACGGTCTATCGGACGGACTGCGCGTTCGAGATTGACCTTTATTCCCGGCCGGAACGATCCGAAGGTTGTCTTTTTGAGGGTTTCGGCAACCGTATCGACCTCGAACCAACCCTTGCCCATCGCCACGACCGTCTGGCATGCGCCGTTCACGCTTACGCTCTCATCGACAGACAGATCGCCGAAAGCATCAAAAGAGGTATAGTTGACACGGAGCCGCAGTCCCCCCTCACGGGGCAAAATGCCGCCGACAGTGCCGACATCCTTGATAATTCCTGTAAACATGCAATGTTGAATCGATTACCTTCCGAAAAACCTCGTAAAGCAAAGGTAACAAAAAAATGAAAACAGCCCCGTACTCATGAGTCAGGGCTGTTCATCAATATAATTTTAAAGCATTAAAGCCACGGATCAACCGCCCATATCAAGGAATCCCGAAATGTCGGGGCAATAGACTTTCAAATCTTCTCCCTCCACTGTTCTCCCCATGTCCTCAAGCGAGCGCAGCAAGAGCGCTTGAATAATCCGGTTCCTGCACGATCTCAGGCACCTGTTCTGCGTAAAGAACCTTCCCTGTCGCATCGGCCACAATGACAGCCCTCGACATCAGCCCTTTCAGCGGACCATCGGCGATGGCCAGGCCGTAGTTCCGGCCGAACTCCGGCGAACGGAAGACCGAGAGCGGTACGACGCGCTCTATCCCCTCGGCGACGCAGAACCGGCTGTGGGCGAACGGCAGATCCGCGGAAATACAGAGCACGACCGTGTCTTCATGAGCAGCCGCCTCCTGGTTGAACCTCCTGACCGAAGAGGCGCAGACCGGTGTATCGAGGCTCGGAAATACGTTGAGCACAATTTTTTTGCCGGCAAAATCGGAAAGCGACGCTTCTGAAAGATCGGTCTTGACAAGCGTGAACGGAGGAAGCTCGCTGCCGACCGCAGGAAGCTGGCCTACAGTATTGATGGAGTTGCCCTTGAGGGTGATCGTTGCCATGATGTTGCCTTGTATGAAGTTAATGAATATGGTCTATGAACATGCACCATTAAACCGGGATGGGGCTCACGAAGTTCCTGTCATGTTCGGGAAGATGCCGGCACCGCCTGGTAAAACCCGTTGCGCTCGACTATATCGACGGCACATTCGAACAACCCGGAAATACTCCCGGAAGTCAACAACTCGGCTTTGCATCCGTCGGCAACGATCCTGCCATTACGGATGAATACCACTCTCGTGATCTCAGGCGGTATTTCGTGCAGGTGATGGGTGACAAGAATAAGTTGCGTTCCCGACTGCATCAGGCGCCTGACCGTTTCAATGTATCGGAAGGACGCAGTCAGATCCAGGCCGCTGGTCGGCTCGTCGAGCAACAGCGCCTCAGGTGCATGCACCAGCGCGCGCCCGAGAAGGAACCTTCGCTGCTGGCCAGTGGACATCCTCCCGTAAGGACGCTCCGCAAGATCGTCGATGCCGAGACGCCGCATCAGCTCTTCTGCCCGTGCAAGCTCCGTCGGGCTGAACTGCTGATGCGGCCATATATCGATACTTGAATGGTAGCCGGACAGAATCACGTCCCGCCCTTTGGCGTGACGGCCATAATCTTCCTGCAGCTCCTGCGACACGATGCCCAGGCGGGAACGAAGCTCTTCGACATTCCAGCGGTCGCGTCCGCAGACCAGCATACGGCTGTCAGTCGAATGGACCGGATAGATTTCACGCGACACCAGCTTGAGGAGCGTTGATTTCCCTGAACCGTTCGGCCCGAGAATGACCGTATTCTCACCCTTTTCAATGCTGAGGTCCAGCCCGTTGAAAACCAGAGTTCCCCCACGGTAAGCACTGATGTTGCTGAACTCGAAGACAAAGGCACCTGCCGGATCGGCGAGATTCATCATACTGACTGAATTCAATTGTTGCTCAGTTCCACTGCCCCACGCCCTTCGAAAGACTGTAGCGGCCAGCTCCGAAGAAAAATACCGCAAGGGCTCCGAAGAAATAGAACGCCTGCAATTCGAGAGCATACCCGCCCTGTTCGTTGAACGCAGTCAACTGGCCCATGTGGACGAGCCAGACCGCCATGGCCATAAGAAAGGCTTCGATCAGGGCAGCAGGGCGTGTAAACAGGCCGAGCACGATAAGTAAAGGAGCCACAACCTCACCAATCGGAACACCGGCCACAAGCAGTTCAGGCAGCCCTGCAGCCTTGAGTTTGGCAGCAATGAAGCCATATCCATGGATCAGCTTGTGGACGCCATGGAACATCATGAGGCCCCCGACACACAGACGCAGCAGGAGCTTGCCAAGGTCGTTGTTGTTCATGAATCCTCCGGAAAAGGAAGATTTGCTTTTGCTTGCGAAACTTTTCTTGAATGACGGTGGCATATGGAGTCGTTCTTGCTTGTTGGATTTTGTCAGACTGGATAGGCTTCGATCAGGAGATCATCCCCGAACTTGGTGCACCCGGCAAACCTCAGCCTTACCGGCCGGGCAGGATGGACCACATCGAGCGATGCGAATGCCGCCAAACCGTCGCCGCCGAAAAGCTTCGGAGCAACAAACACATGATACTTGTCAACAAGGCCTGCCCTGACCAGCGCGGCCGAAAGGCGGCTCCCCCCCTCAACCAAGACGGAAAGAACCTTGCGACGGTGAAGCTCGGCAAACACCTCGACGAGATTCATGCTTCCACCCGTCTCTCCCACCGTCACGACCTCGATACCCCGTTCTACGAGTTGACCGATACGGCACGGGTCCGCTTCATCGCAGGCAGCAAACACGATGGTTTTTGCCTCACTGTTGAAAATCCTCGCTTCGACCGGCACCTGGAGCCTGCGGTCGAGAAGCACCCTTAGAGGCTGACGTCCGGCGCAGTGACGCACAGTGAGTTCGGCATCGTCAGCCACGGCCGTCGAAGCACCACACATAACGGCATCGTAGAGGCTGCGCAGCCGGTGGACCTCAATTCTCGACTCCTCGCCCGTTATCCATTTCGAAGCACCGAGCACCGTGGCGATACGGCCGTCAAGCGTCTGGGCGATCTTCAGGGCCACGAAAGGACGTCCTTTGCGATGGAAGGTCATAAAAGCCTCGTTGAGCCTCTCCGACTCGGCACCAAGCACGCCAACCATTACATCGATACCTGCAGCTTCCAGCTTTGCAATCCCTTTGCCCGCCACCTTTTCATGCGGGTCGAAACAACCGACGACCACCCTGGGAATATTCCGCCCGACAATAAGGTCGGCGCAAGGTGGCGTCTTCCCGAAATGCGAACAGGGTTCAAGATTCACGTACAATGTCGATTCAGGCAGAAGCCCTGGCGCCTGGACGGCCCCTATGGCGTTGACCTCTGCATGCGGCCCGCCGTAGTGCTCGTGCCATCCTTCACCGATAATCCGCCCTTCGTGAACGACCACCGACCCGACCATGGGGTTCGGGCTCACCCTTCCTGCCCCTTTCAAGGCAAGTTCAAGGCAACGCTTCATGAAGGCTTCGTCGCCCGGTTGCACAAGACCATCAGATATGCTGGCCATTACGTCGCCGGTTCAGGATTTTTCGCCGGTAACGTTCACCAGCCTGACTCCCGACAGCCGAAGCAGCTCTGAAATATGTTCGATTTTGTAGGGCTTGTCGTAATAGATCGTTTTGATGCCCACATTGATCAGCACTTTCAGGCAGTGCTGGCAGGGGCTTGCCGTAATGTAGATGTCGGCATCCTTGATCGATACCCCATGCTTGGCGGCCTGCGCAATGGCATTGATCTCCGCATGGATGGTGTTGACACAGTTCTCCTCGACTGTCCCGTCGGGGTGAGTGCTCACGAAAATCCGGCAGTTGATCTCGTTGCAGTGCGGAAGGCCCGATGGCGCTCCGTTGTACCCTGTCGAAAGAATATTGTTGTCCCGGACGATCACGGCCCCGATATGTCCCCTCGTGCATGTCGCCCTTCGCGAGATGAGATGCGCGACGCTCATGAAATATTCGTGCCATCCAAGCCGCTTCTCCTGCCCCGCGACGTCACCATCTCCGGAAGGACCACAACAGCAGGAATGATTGCCCTCTTCATGCATAGCCATGTTTTTTTATACATTTAACCAATAACGGCGGTCTCTCTGTCGATGCCCAGACAATAAAATAGAGGAAAGATCGCCCCGACGCAACCCTTCCGGCCCATGCTCCGAAATTACTTTACACTCTACCATGTTGCAAGGGAACTGCACGAGCAGCTTGCAGGAGGATATCTTTTTGAAATCCATTCGCAGGAGAAAAACGAGATAACTCTCGGATTCGTCACCTTCGACGGTCGCCATATTCAACTGATTGTAACTTTACGGTCCCAGGATTTTTCACTCTCTACCAGGGAAGGACTGAACCGGAAACGCCGCAACTCAGCGGGAATCATGAGCCACGTTTTCGAACAGCAGGTCACCGGGGTCACCATGTCCCCCAACGACAGGCAAATCAGTTTCAACCTTGAAGACGGCCACACGATCGTGCTCAGGCTGTTCAGTGCAGACACCAACGTGCTTCTGGTCCGTGACGGACGGATCATCGATGCCTTCAAGGATGGCCGGGAACTGGCTGGCAAACCCTTCGGCGACGATAGAGGGCACATTCCTGTGTTCAGGGCGCTCGAACCCATTGCCAGCTCAGAATCCCTGTTCCTTCAATCGCTCGAAGCGGCCTGCAGCGAAGAATCGCTCGAGAAAAGACTTTCATCCATTCTCCCCGGCTTCGACCGGCGCCTTGCCCGCCAGCTCATCGCGCGCTCCGGCAGCGAGAAACCGGAAGATCTCTTCAAAGCCTTCTCTGCGATCTTCTACGAACTGGCCTCTCCATCCCCCTGCGTCATCGAAAAAAACGACAATCCTCCGGTATTCTCGATTCTCGAACCAATCGACGGCGACGCCGTCACCCCTTTCGACACAGTGCTCAACGCCATGAGCCACTACAGCCGCAAGATGCACCGCTACGTGCACCTTCATGACAAGGTCGGCGACTTGCGCAGGGAGCTGCTCAAGAAGATCGCAAAAGCTGAAAAAGAGCTGGCCGTTTCAGATCCCGCCGGGATGGGAGCATCTGCCCTGCGTTACGAAACCTTAGGCCACCTGCTCACGGGAGCCATCGGCAGGGTCGAGTCGGTTGCCTGCCAGGTGACAGTTCCCAACATCTTCGATCCCGCCGTTCCACCTGTAACCATAAAAGTCAAGCCCGAATTCAACCTCCAGGAAAACGCCGCATGGTATTTCACACAGGCATCGAAAAGCCGAAAAAAGCTGCGGGGATTGCAGACACGCCATAAAATACTCCGACTCGAACTCGATGCGTTGCGTCAGAGGCTGGCCGAGCTCGAAGCTGCAGAGTCTCCCGATGAGATTCAGCAACAGCTCGACACCAGGTCCCCAGCAGGCGTTAAAAAATCAAGTTCTGGCGTGCGTAATGAGGAAAAGAAAAGTCCGTTCAGGACAATCCCCCTCACCAACACCATCACCCTTTACGTCGGCAGGAGTGCTGAAAACAACGAACTGCTCACATTTGGACATGCCCGCCCTGACGACATATGGTTGCATGCCAGGGGCGCCTCCGGATCGCACTGCGTGCTCAAGGGGGCTGGAATGCACAACATGTCGGAAATCCGCCGGGCCGCTGAAATCGCCGCATGGTACTCTGCGGCAAAGACTTCCGGCCTGGTGCCGGTAATCTACACCCAGAAGAAATATGTCAGGAAAGCAAAAGGAACTGCAGGCAGCGTGATTGTAGAAAGAGAGAAGGTGGTCATGGTCAGACCGCTCAAAGATTAACCATTCACTATACCAAAGATATACTCCCATGGAAACACACAAACTCGTGATGCCGGAACACCTCAACCATTTCGGGTTCCTCTTCGGAGGCAACATCCTCAAATGGATCGATGAAGTCAGCTACATAGCCGTCACGCTCGATTATCCCGGCTGCAACTTCGTCACAGTAGGCATGGACAAGATTGAGTTCAGGAAAAGCATCCGGCAGGGCACCATACTTTGCTTCGAATCCAAACAGAACCGTGTCGGCACCACGTCGGTCGAATACATCGTGGATGTAACAAGGGAAGAGATCTCCACCGGAATGAAGGAACTGGTTTTTACAACCCGCATCACCTTCGTAAGCGTAGACGAGAACGGGAAGAAAAAACCCGTATGCGCATTCAAAAGGCGATAAACATCGGTCAGCGTGAGGATGCGGTGACCGATCGGGTCAGGCGGAACAGCATGTAGAGGCCGACAGCCGACAGGATCACGTTGGGCAGCCATACAGAGACGGCTGGAGAGAGCAATCCCCTGTCGGCGATCTTTTCACCGCCGATCATCAGCACCCAGTAAAGGACGAAAAAGAGCAGCGAAAGGGCTGCACCAATGCCGAACCCGCCCCTGCGGGCCATCACGCCCAGCGGTGCGCCGACGATGGCAAATACCATGCAGGCAAAAGCCAACGAATACTTTTTATGGTACTCAACCATGTAGTTGTTGTACTCGATCCGGTTCTTGTCCACTTCAGCAATTCCTGACGTCACATCCTGGATCATGGAATCCGCCGACTCAATAGCCTTCTCTGGAAAGGCGACCGGCAGGGCGCCAGCAACCGGCCCGGATGCAACACCACGGTTCTTCCGGATTAAATCGATCTGGCCCTTCAATACATCAAGCTGCGCGCCGATCGAATGTTCCGCCTTATCGGCCTTCGACTGAAACTCATTGCCCATGGCAAGAAGCTCTTTGGCCGAAAGCTCCCTTCCGCCACGCCGATGACCGTTCTCGTCACTCCGTTCGAAGCCGTATCCAGTCGCCTCGAACACATACCGGTGCTTCGCAAAGAACATTCTCCGGTACTGATCCATTTTCGGCATAATCAGCTCATTGATCTGCCCGTCCTCGAGAGTCAAAATCAAATATCGGTAATCGGAAGAGAATGCTATCCGCCCCTTTGCAGCCGTGATGACCGTCCTCACTTCCGGCCGTTCACGATCATAAAGGACAACACCGAAAAGATCACCTGTTTTGTTGTCAACCTTTCGGGCCATTATGGAATAGCCTTTGATGACATCGGAAAAAGAGTTCTTGTCGATACCAAAACCTGGCTTCATCTTCGTAATGTCAGACAGAAGCGCATTTGCCCGGTAGTTTGCCTCAGGCATCATGACGTTGTTGAAACGCTCAACAAGAAGCGACAGAAAAAGGCTGGCAATCAGCACAGGCGCAACCAGGCGATACATTGAGATCCCTCCTGAGCGCATAACAGTCAATTCGGAACTGTTGGTCAGCGCGCCGAAAGCCATTACCGTCGCCACCAGCACGGCCATAGGCACAGCCAGGCCGACCATCCATGCGGACTGGAGCAGCACCATCTCGACCACAACGCCGATGTCAAGACCTTTTCCGACAAGGCGATCAAGGAATTTTGTGAGGAATGAGAGAATGAAAACGAACATGATCGTGACAAAAGCGAAGAAGAATGTCCCGGCATGCGCTTTGAGGATATATCGATCAAGAATTTTCATCGAGGGTCGGTTAATACCTGAATATCAGACATGCTGCCGTTCAGCCCTTGCCGTTACGACTGCAAACGGTCTCAATATACAGCAGAACCTATTGACTGCAATACCAGCCCGACAGAGCATCATGCAACGGCTTTCATGCCGCAGGGAACCCTGCCTGCCTGACGTCCCGTTTGGCCATTTTGCAGCTTGCGGTTATATAGATCTTAAGGGTGGTTCGCGAACCGCCCCTACGGATGACTATACATGGTGCTGATCCAGAATGGATCGCTGTTCACCCCAGACAAAATAAGACACATGAAACTGCAATCTGTTGCTGTCGTCGACTTCCCGGAAACGATGCTTGCCATCCTGGAGCATCGCGGTAATCCCCGGCTGATCGAACATTCGGTGCAGAAATTCATCGAATGGCGCAGACGAAACAATCTGCCGCCATCGGTCAGCGCCACCTTCAATATCCTGTACAATGACCCGGCAGAAGTACCGTCCGAAAATTTCCGCCTCGACCTTTGCGCTGCTGTCAACCAAAAGGTGAGCGACCCTGAATACGGAATCGTATCGGGAACAATCCCTTCAGGACGTTGCGCCGTGCTACGCCACATCGGCACCGAAGATACCCTTGGTGAAAGCATATGGCTGCTTTGTGCCCAATGGCTGCCAACCAGCGGAGAGAAACGGAGAGATTTCCCGATTTTCCTGCAGCGAGTCAAGTTCATCCCGGAGGTACCGGAAATCGAATCTGTTACTGATATATTCCTGCCGATTTTATAGGGGTCAATCCCCATAACATCCTGATGTTCGCTCCGCAGGCTTATACCAACCCGGGTTGATTCAGAATCCTGTATACCATCTCCATGAAATCATCGATGGCGAAAGGCTTTGCGATAAAGTTAACCGGTTCATTGAACAGCTCCTGACAGTCGATGAGATCTGCCGACATATAAAGGATTCTCAGGCCAATACCGTTCTCATGCAATTTATTGCCCAGTTGAATGCCGTTCATCCTGGGGAGGACGATGTCGGTAATCAGGAGAGCGATCTTCTCCCCATGGATTGAAGCAAGCTCAAAAGCCAATTCAGCATCCCTGGCTGAAATCACGAAGAACCCTTTTGTTTCAAGGGCATCCCTGAGAAACCTAAGTACATAGGGATCATCCTCGACAAGCAGTATGGTCTCACTGTTATTTCGATCAATCTGCTCTGGCGTCGCGCCATTCTCCGCGACTGCCCTTTCTGCATATTCCGGCAGATATATGCTGAATGTGCTACCCAAGCCTTCATTGGACTGGCAATCGACATACCCGTCATTCTGCTTCACGATACCATAAACCGTCGAAAGGCCAAGTCCGGTACCCTTTCCGATATCCTTGGTAGTGAAGTAGGGTTCGAAAATATGTGCAAGGGTGTTCTTGTCGATACCGCTGCCGGTATCCGAAACCGAAAGAGTGACGAAATTGCCGGGACTCATGCATGGATGCCATGTTTCGCAATCCTCCTGCGTGACCTGAACCGAGCCGGTTGTGATGGTGATCGTTCCGCTACCGGTGATGGCATCACGAGCGTTCACCACAAGATTGGTGACTATCTGGGCAAGCTGTGAAGTATCCATCAGAATCAGGGCATGTCGCCTTTCAAAACACCACTGCAAACGAATGTTTTCGCTGGTCAATTGTCTGAGCATGGCACGAAGATCTTCAACCTCTGCATCGAGTTCGATGATTTTCGGCTTCACTATCTGTTTGCGTGCAAATCCCAGCAACTGTCGAACCATATCAGCAGAACGTCTCGCCGATTTGCTGATGATTTCGAGATTTTCATATGCAGGATGCTCCTCATCGAGCTGGTTAAGGAGAACCTCCGTGTTCCCGAGAATCGCGGTAAGCACATTGTTGAATTCATGGGCGATTCCACCGGCAAGCTGTCCGAAAAGCTCCATTTTCTGTGACTGCTGAAGCTGCTCCTGAAGATGCTGGTTAGCCAGTTCGGCCTGCTTGCGATCAGTGATATCCTGCACGAACCCCTGGAGATGGGTTGCCTTGCATGCAGAATCGAATTTGAGCGCACCTGCCGCACTTATCCATCGCACCTCACCATCAACGCGCCGGATTCGGCACTCGTAACTCCATCCCGTTTTTTTTAACAATATTTCCCGATAAAGGCGCTCTATAACGGCACGATCATCATGATGCACATGATCGAAAAACATCTCCAAACGCCACACTGGCTGAAATGATTCGTATCCGAATATCCGGTCATGCTCAATGGTCCGATCAACGCAGTTTGTCTGAAGATCGATCTCCCACAAACCGATATGCCATTTCTGCAGAATGGTATCCCATCGAGCGTGATTCTGCTTCGTCTCCTCTTCGAGTTTTTTAAGGTTTTCGATATCCAGACCTGCGATCAATACGCAGAAATTGCCATCGACAATAATCCTCCTGCCATAGAGTACTCCCCAAATGAACTCAGGCCCCCCATGCACCAACACCCGTGCTTCGATGGATACCGTCTTATCTGTATCCATTGCCTGCTGAAGTTTCTCTTTTACCAGAGGCCTGTCGTCAGAGATGACTATTCCCAACGGATCAGTACCATACATCTCATCTTCACTTTTTCCGAAGATGACTTTACGAGCATAATCGTTCCACCTGATCAGGCGACCTGCTGCATCAAGAATCACGGCTGAAGCAGGCAGAAGATCAAGAAGATGTTTTTTAAGCTTTTTTTCCTTTTGCTCTTCAAGCGCAGAGAGTTTTTGCTCAGAGATATCCTGAATAATGAAAAACAACCTGGAACCCGATCCGTCAAAAGCAGCAATGGGGTTGATAATATACCTCGACCATATGCCATCGGCTTCATCATCAAAACAAAGCGATTGCCCTGTGCGAAAAATCTCTTCAGCATTTTCCCTCAATCTGGAGATCACCTCGGGTTTGCAGTGTACGGAGGCGAGCAACTCGTACATGTTGACACCAATGCTCTCCTGTCGAGTCTTGCCGAAACGTGCTTCGAATGAAGCGTTGACGTCGAGGATACTGGAGTCAGGGTCAACTACGAACAATGAGTCTGGAACCAGATCGATAATTCCAGAAAGCGCCCTGTCGGATGGGAAGGCGTCCGTTAATGCCTGTTGTCCTGATTTCAGCATGGGGGAGACTCCATTATGATCATGAAAACAGTTTACCGTTCATACACGGCAAGTAATCATAAAGCATACTTCGAGTACAAAGCACTTCCCTGACGGCAATACTGCCAGGGAGGGCAGAAAACAGAGTGGAAATCAATCACCAGACAGGAACAGTGCGCCCCTGCTGACTGTTGAAATAGAGATCATGGCGGGTAATGTAATACCCAAAGAATGAGAATACCGTTGTAACCGCGCCGCAAGAAAGAGCGAAATGATAAAGTGTCAGATGAAGTTTATAAAATAAAATCCTAAAAATAAAAGTGCCATAAATGAGGATTGAGCTGAAAGTAATCTGAAACAAAACGAGGCCAATCTATGCGAGAAACGGCTTTATTGCGGTTTATGACTATTTTACCTGCTTAAGTAGACAGCTTTTTTCACCATTCAAACACACAAACCAATGGCCGACAGCATAAACCTCCACGAAGACGCCAGGTATGCCAGCGTTCTACTCGATCTGGATAACATCGAAAACAAGCTGCTCGAAACTGGTAAGCTTGTCGCCCTCACGGGAACAGTCGCAAGTAATGTCGATATCGAATTCGGCATATACGGAGAGGGTAAAGAGGCCGAGCCAAGCATCCTGATCAAGGTCACCACACCCGAAGAGGTCGATGTCGATGATGAAGTGCTGGAGGATTTCGAGGATTTCATCATCGCCGAACTCGAGGAGGCTTCCCGCGAGTGGTCGCAGGAGGTGAAGGAGGCTCTAGGCGACAACAGAATGGTAGTGCTGCTGATCAACGACGAAGAGTTCTGATCCTGCCTCTGGCAGGGCTGAATTGGCGTTGTCTCGCTCAAATTACGGTGTATATCCTTAACCAGGCTATCGCACTTCGCCTTAAACGAAAGCCATGAGATGAAAATCAATTCAAAGGATTTTCTTGTTCGCCCCGGAGAAAAAGTCGATCTGAAAAAGTGGCCGACAAGCGTGACGCCCGTTTACAAGTCAAAAGATCACTCTCATGAACTGCTCGAAAAGCACGTGAAGGAGTTGAGCAAACTTCAGCAGCTTCATTACGCTTACAACCGTTTCGCTGTGTTGCTGATTTTCCAGGCCATGGATGCTGCAGGAAAAGACAGTGCGATCAAACACGTGATGTCCGGCATCAATCCTCAGGGGTGCCAGGTATTCAGCTTCAAGCATCCGGCACCTTCGGAACTTGAGCACGATTTTCTGTGGAGGACTTACCAGTGCCTGCCTGAACGGGGTCGGATAGGCATTTTCAACCGCTCATACTATGAAGAAGTGCTGATTGTTCGAGTGCATCCGGAGATTCTTCACAGTCAGGGGATCCCGATACCGCCTGACGATGGAAAAAATATCTGGGATGAACGTTATCGCTCCATAGTAAACATGGAAAGCCATCTCCATCGTAACGGCACCCGGATCGTCAAGTTTTTCCTTCACCTTTCAGAAGAGGAGCAGTGCAAACGCTTTCTCGACAGAATCGACAAACCGGAAAAAAACTGGAAATTCAGCTTTGCCGACATGGAAGAAAGACAATTCTGGAAACAGTACATGCAGGCCTATGAGGCGTGTCTGAGTTCAACAAGCACGAAGATTGCCCCGTGGTATGTGGTTCCTGCCGATGACAAGGTGAATACACGGTTGATTATTTCACAAATCGTTCTGGATACCTTTAATTCGCTCGAAATGCACTACCCGGAGATAGACAAGGATCGCAAGGAGGCATTGTCATCCATCCGAAAACAGTTAGAAGATGAATGTCAAAAAAATCTGACGTAATTTTTCAGCGTAGCCCACAATATCCCGACAGCATTTTTATTATGAACGGATATGAACCAGCAACTTTTTCGGCATTGGTGATACATGGATAAACCAAACCGAAATCATCAGGTGACGGTTCAGCAAAACCGAATGGTCCATGAGCAGATAGTGCCGAATTTTCTTGATCCCGCCCTGGAGTGGAGAAGAATTTTCGCCGAGCTGTGGGGAACGTTCCTGCTTGTCCTCGTGGCCATAGGTGGGCATATCACGATGCTTACAGGAGGAAACGACCTTATCGACACACTGCTTCCCATTGCCCCGGGAGTCATGGTCATGGCCATCATCTATTTCATGGGCACCGTAAGCGGAGCACACCTGAATCCTGCCGTGACAATTGCTTTCGCGATTCGCCAGAACTTTCCATGGATAAGGGTTCCCGGATATCTCCTCGGCCAGTTTGCCGGAGGATGCCTCGCCGCTTTGTTTCTTTCGGCCATGTTCGGTCATGATACCATAAAATTGGGGCTTACCGTTCCGGGTCCGGGAACCGAACCCATGAAAGCGATGTTCATGGAGATCGTATTGACTGCCGGACTGGTCAATACGATCCTCGGCACCGCATCGGGAGCCCGGAATATAGGCCCTAACGGTGCGATCGCCGTAGGGGGCTACATCGCCATGTCGGGGCTCTGGGCCTCGCCGGTGAGCGGTGCATCAATGAATCCTGTGCGCTCTGTGGCCCCCGCAATTGTCTCCGGGCAACTCGATCATCTTTGGATTTATATCGCCGGCCCCCTGACGGGAGCGCTGATCGGCGTCATCTTTGAGTGGATACTTAAAGGTCCGGCGACTTCGGCCGGAACCATCGCGGCCCAAGGTACGCTCGGAATCGACGACAACTTTTCGCGGAGACCAAAAAAACAGGGCCCTGTCTAAAATGACCAGGAAAAGCGGCGACGACAATGCCACGAATAAAACGTTCGGCATAAGAATCCTGATCCTTGGCGCGTTCATTACCGGCATCAGCATGTTCCACTACCTGACGCCCCTGCATGTCGCCTATCTTCACGACATCTTCCAGCGGCTTTACTACCTCCCGATCATCCTCGCCGCACTCTGGTTCGGCCTGCGCGGCGGGCTTCTCTGCTCGGTGATAGTCAGCCTGGTCTATGCGCCCCATATTCTTTTCCAATGGGGCGGACACTTCGGCATGGAAGCAGAAAAATATCTGGAGATCATCCTGTACAACACAGTCGGCGGAGTGACCGGCCTTCTGTCGCAGCGGGAGCGGGAACGTACGGTCGAATTGCAGAAAAGTGCAAGGGTTCTGGAGGCATCCTACCAGAAACTGAGGAGCCAGTCTGAACGGATTATCGCAATCGAAGAGCAGTTGAGACGCTCGGAACGGCTCTCCACCATGGGAGAGTTTGCCGCGGTCCTGGCCCACGAAATACGCAACCCTCTCGGATCCATCCGTGGAACTGCAGAAATACTGAAAGACGATTACAAGCCCGGCGATCCGAAGCACGAATTCATCGAAATCCAGATCAGGGAGACCGAACGGCTCAACAGGGTCGTGGAGGAGTTCCTGCACATGGTCAGGCAGCAACCGTCAGACATGCAACCCTGCGCGGTGCAGGAAGAGCTGGATACCATCGTCACCCTCCTGGCCAACGATGCCCGGAAACGGCAGGTAGAACTGGCTCTCGAACCGCAACCTCAGCCGGTGATCATCAGGGCTGACGGGGAAAAACTTCGCCAGGCATTCCTGAACATTGTCCTCAACGCGCTTCAGGCAACACCACCTGGTGGCCGTGTCGTGATCGCTGCTTCGGTCAACGATAAAGGATCATGCGAGATCACTTTCAGGGATACCGGCCCCGGAATTGATGCCAATGACCTGAACCGGATTTTCGAGCCGTTTTTCACCACAAAGCCGGACGGAACCGGGCTCGGCCTTGCGATCTCAAAAAAAATCGTTGAAAGCCATAAAGGAACCCTGCAGGTCGAAAGCGCGCAGGGAAAAGGCACAACCGTAAGGATCATCCTGCCGATGCAGGATGGCGTTAATGGAGAGTTATCATGACAGCAAAAATTCTGCTCATTGACGACGACGCCTCATTGCGGCGGGTGATCGAATATAACCTTCAGGAAGAGGGCTACGAGGTTTTGGCGGCATCCTCAGGAGAAGAGGGACTGAAACTGTTTCAGGAGGTTATGCCGCAGGTTGTGGTCACCGACATGAAAATGTCCGGCATTGACGGCCTCACGGTGCTCAGGTCAATCAAGGAGCTCACTCCAGAGACCCTCGTCATCATCATCACCGCCTTCGGTAAGGTCGATGTAGCCGTCGAAGCAATGAAAGCAGGAGCCTTCGATTACATCCTGAAACCGTTCAGCCGGGACGAGCTTCGGATGACGGTCGCAAAGGCGGTCAAGTTCAGCGGACTTGCCGAAGAGAACAGAAGATTGAAAAGCGAGCTCTCTGACAAAGCCGATTTCCGCACCATCATCGGAACGTCGAAAAAGATGGAGCAGGTCTTCGAGATGATCCGTAAAGTCGCCGATACGGAGGCGACCGTGCTCATCACGGGAGAATCGGGTACTGGAAAGGAGCTGGTCGCCCGCGCCATTCATGCCGGCAGTTCAAGGCGCGACGCCCCGTTCGTCACCATCAACTGCGCAGCCATTCCCCGCGACCTGCTTGAAAGCGAACTCTTCGGCCATACCAAAGGGGCATTCACCGGGGCAATTAAAGAAAAGGCCGGAAAATTCCAGCTCGCCGACGGCGGCACCATATTTCTGGACGAGGTGGGAGAGCTGCTCCCCGAGCTTCAGCCCAAGCTGCTCAGGGTACTCCAGGAAAAGGAGGTCGATCCGGTCGGAAGCTCGAAAGCGCAGAAAGTCGATGTACGTGTCGTGTCCGCTACCAATATGGATATCGAAAAAGCGGTCTCCGATGGTCATTTCCGCGAAGATCTCTATTACCGGCTTGCCGTTATCGAGATCCATCTGCCTCCCCTCCGCCAGCGCAGGGCAGACATTCCGTTGCTTATCCGCTATTTCTGCTCGAAACTCGGAAGTGACAGGATTACGTTCGATACCGATGCCCTCGATATGCTCAGCAAGTACTCCTGGCCGGGAAACGTCCGTGAGCTTCAGAATACGGTCGAACGGCTGCTGATCATGCGCAATGGCGATATCATAAGCTCCGGCGAGCTCCCGGAGAAATTCCGTCAGAGCGGCACGCAGAAATGCGCTATAATCAACATTCCGGACGAAGGATGCTCGCTTGAAGAGCTGGAGCGTGAGATCGTCATCGAAGCTCTGGAGCGCAACGGATGGAACCAGACTGCAGCCGCCAGATTTCTGAGGATTCCCCGCCATGTGCTCATCTACCGCCTCGAAAAGTTCGGCATAGAGCCGCCGAACAAATAAAGGGCGCAAAAACAGCTGTTCCACCCTGCAGAATATTCCCCCATTGATGTAGAATATTCTTCAATTATTGCACGACAAATGCTGTTAACCTCCTTTACAACCGCATCGTTACGTGTGGCATGGTTATTGATAACAGTAAGAGGTACCACGAATTATTGGCACAGAAGCGTAGGGCGGTTCGCGAACCGCCCTCACCTGCGATACGGACGGTGCGAAAATATCCTCATGTCACGAGTGTCGGGACAACGAAGCAATCGGGTCGCGAAACAAATGAATAGATGAGCCCTATGGTATTGATGACTTATCGTCCCAGGCATCCCATGAAAAACTTTCATTCAATTGCCCTGTTGATCCTGTCGCTCATGTCACCCCTGACAGCGGGGAGCACGGAGCTGAAAACGCCGCCGGAAGAGTTGCCTGCTCTTGTCGCCACGGCCCTTGCAAACAATCCTGAGCTGAAATCTTCCGAATCCCGCTGGCGGATGTTCACCAGCAAGGCCGGACAGGCCGGCGCGCTTGACGATCCGATGCTCATGTTCAAACTGCAGAACATGCCGGTTCGCGACCCGCTGGTTTTCAACAAAGACACCCAGTCGGCCGTGGTCGTCGGTGTGTCACAGCAGCTGCCATTCTGGGGCAAACGGGATCTGCGCAAAAAAATCGCCCTTTACGAAGCCGACTCTTACAAATGGGCCTTCGAGGAGCGCAAACGTGAACTGTCGCGTATGGTCAAGGAGAGCTACTACAAGCTCTGGGCCGTTGACCGGGAGCTTGAAGTCATCGACAAAAACCTGCTGCTGCTGGGTGATTTCGTGACATTGACCGGATTGAAGTACTCCGTAGGCCAGGGTGTGCAGCAGGACATCTACAAGGCCGGACTGGAAAAATCAAAGATGCTCGAAATGCAGATTGCCCTTCAGCAGCAGCGTAGAAGTCTGGAAGCAAGCATCAACTACCTTCTCTATCGTCCGGCCAACACTCCGGCAACTCCTGTCGCCGGTTTCACCATGCCCCAGGTAACGCTGACAGCCGAACAACTGAACGAAATCGCACTGGAGCAGCGCGCGCAAGTCAAAAGCCTCAACAGTCTGGTAGCGAAGGGATCGGCCAGCCGCCGTCTTGCCGGAAAGGAGAACTATCCCGATATCAACCTCTCTGCCGAATATATGTTCCGACAAGCAGTAGCAACCGAAATGGCGACAGATCCCGGCTACAACATGTTTTCCGTCGGAGTTGCCTTCAACCTGCCCGTCTGGCGGGAGAAACGGCAGGCGATGGTTGCAGAATCGATGGCAGAAACAGCCATGTCGGTCGATGAACTCAATGCGCTCAAGAACAACATCACCTATACCATCAACCAGACCCTTTCGGAGCTGACACGCCTCCGAAAGACGGTTGCACTCTACAGGGAAGGAATCATTCCGCAGGCAAAGCAATCCCTCGAATCTGCGGTCATCGGCTACCGGGTGGGCAAGATCGATTTCCTGACACTCCTCGACGGAAGAATGACCCTATTCAACTATCAACGTCAGCTATACGAAGCCCAGGCCGAGTACATGATCAAGATTGCGGAACTCGAAACGGCAATCGGCACTGAACTGCCAGCAAAGCCTGGTCCGGGAAACATGGGAGAAACTGCATCCATGCACTATGAACAGCTCTGAATATCACTTCGAACTACCTTTATATCCATGAACAGAAAAACGGCAATCCCTCTGCTTATCCTGGTACTCGCGCTCGCTGCAGGTGCTGGATGGTTCATCTGGCAGAACAGGGCACAGAGCAGGGCTTCCGCAGGGCAGTCGGTCAAAGGCAAACAGCTCTACACCTGCACCATGCATCCATACATCATCAGAGACCAGCCGGGAACCTGCCCGATCTGCGGCATGGAGCTGGTAAAAAAAATCGCCACAAACCCTGATGCCATCGCCTCGACGATGAAGGATGCGATTCCGGCCGCCACCTCCGCCAGTGTCGCGCTCTCCCCTGCCCAGCTGGTCACGGCCAACGTAGCCACCATGGAAGTGAAACCCGAGCCTCTGGCAAAAGAGGTGGCCACCGTGGGCATTGTGCAGTACGACCAGTCACGACAGGCCAAAGTCACCGCATGGATCGCCGGGCGCATCGAAAGACTGAACGTCAATGCCGTCGGCGCGTCCGTAAGCAGGGAGAGACCCATTGCCGAAGTGTACTCCCCCGAACTCGTGGCTACGCAGCAGGAGTATCTGATGGCCCTGAAAAGCAGGGAGCAGCTCAGGAACTCAACGATCACCTCGGTCGCCGAGACAGGAGAAACCGTGGTAACATCTGCAAAACAGCGCCTCCGGCTTTACGGCCTCAAAGAGAGCCAGATCGCCGGGCTGGAGAAAAACGGTAAACCGGCTACGAAGGTCTCGATATACTCACCCTTTTCCGGCGTCGTGATCGAAAAGATGGTGCAGCAGGGCCAGTATGTCAATACGGGTGACGTGTTGTTCAACATAGCCGACCTGTCCAGCGTATGGGTCGAACTGGAAGTCTACGAAAACCAGTTCCGCAACATCCGCTCCGGCCAAACGGTTGAGATCCGCTCACAGTCACTGCCCGGCACTTCGCTCACTGGTCATGTGGCCATCGTCTACCCATTCCTCGACCCCAAAACAAGAACAGTCAAGGTGAGAGTACAGATGCCCAACCCAGGCATGAAACTCAAGCCGGAGATGTTTGTCAACGCCCTCATCAGGATCCCCCTCACCGAGGGCATCGCCGTCCCTGTAACTGCAGTGATGGACTCCGGAAAGAGACAGGTTGTCTGGGTGGAACGTGAGCCTGGTAAATTCGAATCACGGAACGTGGTGGTCGGCGAACGGATCGGCGACAGGATCCAGATACTGTCAGGGCTGACCCAGGGAGATAAGGTGGTGATATCCGGAGGCTACCTGATCGACTCTGAATCGCAGCTGAACGGGAACAGCAGCACGAAAACAGGCGGCAGATAAACGAACCGACGTCCCCCTAACGTTATCCGGAAAGAAGTGCTTTCATGATCGAAAAAATCATCGAATATTCCGCCCGCAACAGAACCATCGTCCTGATGGTGTTCGGACTGATCATCGGCCTTGGCGTCTGGTGCGTCTACAAAACGCCGGTGGATGCCATTCCCGATCTTTCCGACAACCAGGTGATCGTCTTCACCGACTATCCCGGGCGCTCGCCACAGGTGGTCGAGGATCAGGTAACCTACCCCCTCGCAGCAAACCTTCAGGGACTGCCTGAAGTAAAAGCGGTGCGGGCCTCCTCCGCCTTCGGGTTCTCCATGATTTATGTGATATTCGACGACAAGGCCGACATCTACTGGGCCCGTACCCGCGTTCTCGAACGGCTTAACTATGCAGCATCGCTCCTGCCTCAGGGCGTGGTGCCAACCCTTGGCCCTGACGGCACGGGAGTCGGCCATGTGTTCTGGTACACGATCGAGGGAAAGGGGTACGACCTGGAGCAGCTCCGGACCCTGCAGGACTGGTTCGTACGCTACCAGCTCAACACGGTGCCTGGCGTATCAGAGGTGGCCTCCATCGGCGGCCTGGTGCGCGAATACCAGATCGATCTCGACCCGAACAAGCTGTTCGCCTACAACATCAAGGTCGGTAAGGTGATGGAGGCGGTCAAGGCATCGAACCGTGACGTCGGCGGCCGGCTGATCGAACAGGCAGACGCAGAGTACCTCATCCGCGGCAGGGGCTATGTGAAGTCAAGGGAGGACATCGAAAATATCGTGGTCGGAGCCGACATGCGCGGCACACCGGTCTACCTCAAAAACCTGGGCACCGTGCAGATCGGAAGCGCCATCCGCCGTGGTCTGCTCGATCTGAACGGCGAAGGCGAGACGGTCGGAGGAATCGTCGTGATGCGGTACGGCGAAAACGCCAAGGATGTCATCGACCGGGTCAAGGTGAAGATTGCGGAGCTTCAGAAAGGTTTACCGCCAGGAGTCAGCATCCGGGTTGCCTATGACCGTTCCGACCTGATCTCGCGCGCCGTCGAAACCCTGAAGAAAAACCTTCTGGAGGAGTCGATCATCGTATCGCTCGTCATCCTGCTCTTCCTTCTCCATTACCAGAGCGCTCTGGTCATCGTACTAACGCTGCCGGTATCCGTGCTGATCGCCTTCATCACGATGAAGTTCATGGGGGTCACCTCCAATATCATGTCGCTGGGCGGCATCGCCATCGCCATCGGCGTTCTTGTGGACGCAGGGGTTATCATGGTGGAGAACTGCTACCGCCACCTTTCGGAACTGCCTCCCGAAGAACGGGCCGCTAAACGACTGGAGGTGGTCATCGCCTCTGCCAGGCAGGTCGGTCGCGCAATCTTCTTTTCGCTTGCCATCATCGTACTCTCCTTCATACCGGTATTCATGCTCGAAGGCCAGGAGGGCAAGCTGTTCCACCCGCTGGCATTCACCAAGACCTTCTCTATCATAGGATCGGCCATCATTGCCATTACGCTTGTGCCGGTGCTGATGTACCTTTTCATGCGAGGCAAAATGCCTCCGGAGAGCTCAAATCGGGTATCCACCTTCTTCATCAGGCTCTACTCGCCGGTCATCCGCAAAGCGCTGGCCTGGAAAAAAACGACCATCGCGCTCAACCTGCTCGCACTGGTCATCGCCATTCCGCTCTTCATGAACCTCGGCTCGGAGTTTATGCCACCGCTCGACGAAGGCTCGCTGCTCTACATGCCGGTGACCTTGCCCAACGTTTCTATTACGGAAGCAAAACGCATCATACAGATCCAGGACAGGATCATCAAGGGAGTGCCCGAGGTTGAACAGGTCCTCGGCAAGGTCGGCCGCGCCGAAACCTCGACCGATCCAGCCCCGGTGTCGATGTTCGAGAGTATCATCATCCTCAAGCCCAAAAATCAATGGCGACCGGGACTCACCAAAGCTGACATCGTATCCGAACTCGACTCGAAGCTGCAGCAGGTCGGCGTGCGCAACGGATGGACCCAGCCGATCATCAACCGCATCAACATGCTCTCCACCGGCGTGCGAACCGATCTCGGGGTGAAGATATTCGGCAACGACCTCAACGTGCTGAGGGACCTTGCAATCCAGGCGGAAGGGATCCTCAAGCCGGTCAACGGAGCCGCCGACGTGGTGGCCGAACGGGTTACCGGCGGCAACTACATCGACATCGACATCGATCGGCAGGCTGCGGCCCGCTATGGGATAAGTGTGGGCGACATCCAGGATGTCATCGAAACCGCCCTCGGCGGCGAAATGATTTCCACCTCCGTCGAAGGACGCAACCGATTCCCGATCCGCCTCCGCTACCTGCGCGACTACCGCGACAACATCCCGGCGATCGGCAATATCCTGGTAAGCGGCATGGACGGCGCGCAGGTGCCGCTATCTCTGGTGACGAAACTCAAAGTGTCGACCGGCGCCCCTGAGATCAACAGCGAAGGTGGCCTGCTTCGATCGCTGGTCTACCTGAACGTCCGCGGCCGCGACATGGGCAGCTTCGTAACCGAGGCGAAACAGAAGCTTGAACAGAACCTCAAGCTTCCGCCCGGCTACTACGTCACCTGGTCGGGGCAGTGGGAAAACCAGATACGGGCCAAAGCGCGCCTTCAGATCCTGATCCCGCTCGGGCTGGTCATCATCTTCATCCTCCTCTACTTCACGTTCCACTCGGCACTCGAAGCATCCATGGTCATGCTCTCGGTGCCATTCGCCCTGGTCGGAGGGATATACCTGGTTTCGGCATTGGGGTACAACCTTTCGGTCGCAGTCTGGGTAGGATTCATCGCCCTGTACGGCATCGCCGTCGAAACCGGCGTGGTCATGGTGATCTACCTGCACGAAGCTCTCGACAAGAAACTGGCCGCCGGTAGCTGCACCGAGCAGGATATTCTCGACGCCACCTTCGAAGGGGCGGTACTGCGCCTGCGCCCAAAACTGATGACCGTCGCGGTGGCCCTTCTCGGCCTCATACCGATCATGTGGTCCTCAGGCACAGGAGCAGACGTCATGAAACCCATCGCCGCGCCGATGATCGGCGGGATGATCTCATCGGCGGTTCATGTTCTGATCATGACGCCAGTCATCTTTGTCCTGATGAAAACCAGAGACCTCAGAAAAGGTCGCCTTCGCCATTCCGGCATGAAACATTGAATCATATAACCGAAGGAGAATCCATACGATGAAATACATGAAACACCATATAGCAACGATTGTAGCCCTTGCACTTCCCTGCTCCCTCCTGGCTGCGGAAACCGCCCGGCCTGCATCTGCCCCTGCGACCATCACCACGGTCTATACCCTGGCAGGAGACATTAACCCGAAAACCTTTACGGTAGCCGCCGGCCAGAAAGTCCGTTTCCAGGTGACCCCCCAGGACAACGGCTCAGGCTGCATGAAGGACATCATGGTGCCTGGGCTTTGGAACAGGCCCGAAATGCTGGTAAAAGGAAAACCGATCGTCATGGAATTCACGCCGCAGAAACCGGGGACATACAAAATCACCTGCTCCATGGGCGATTCACGAGGCGTCATCACAGTCAAATAATGAGCCCATTGAAAGGTGTGGAATGAATTTCGAAGATCAGGCTCCTCATCAACCAAACAAGCCATGGGTGCCCCTGCTCACGGGAATGAATAGGGGCAGCCCGCAAATCGCCCCATCGATACAAGGCGAAAGAAGCGCAGGAACAGAAACTTACATGCAGTACATGAGTATTTCGAACCCGACAGTTCGGAGCCAACGCAGCAAGCTGGTTTCGAAACAGATTAACGGAGATACACCGATATCAAACAGCTTCAAGAGCCGATTAACTAAGCTAAATTTATCTTTATCTGCTTTTTGATAATCAAGTCAATCGCCAACAATTTTTTCACATCTTCCGATATATAACTCGGATTAATAAGCTCGGAAGAGCCATAAGCCACGCCATTATTGAAATCCTCCTTACTCTCAACGATACGTTTCGGAAAGTCAGCCAAAAAACACTCATCCTTTAAAAAAACGGCGACAAAGTCATTCCACTGATCATCTGTCTGATCACTGACAAATGACTCCAGAAGTACAGAATTCAGGCGATTATGCCTTGCCCAATTTTCCAGTGCCTTGCCACTGTCGGGATAAAATCGCCAACAATCGACAGGATATCTGTGGAAAGAGCCATTCGACGGGGTATTCAGGTAAAACAGCCCCTTTGGTTTCAATATTCGCATAATCTCCAAAAACAAAACCCAAAACATCTCAGAGTGTTCAAAACAGGAACTTGAAACAACAATATCGGCTGACTCATCATTCAATGGCAGTTTATATGGGTCATCAAGCACTATGTCCACTCCATCACCTGAAACGAAATCGATACCTGTATATTCAAATGTTGCCGGACATGCTCCGCGAATGCTGCCATTCACGTTTTGCGCTCCAATCTCAACCACCCGGACAAGCTTGTCACCGAAGGAATGTGAGTAACAATCATAAAACTCCTGGCAGTTCTTCATCGCAGAATGATGCATTGCGATACTCCTTGTTACCGACTGTATTAAAAAGATAAAATTAATGGATCGGCCTCACCCGAAGTCAGAAAACAGATCAGACTTATCAATAATCCGATCCGCAATGCTTTTTCAAGAAATACCCAGTCTAAAGCTATACAGCCAATATACATGTAATCAACCGATTGTCCGGTCCCGTGAAATCCGGCTCATTTGCATTCTCATAATCCCTATGCTTTAATTTCCTGGGATAAACGCACACTTAAAAAGCCAGGATCATGGAAACTCCGGGCTTTATCATCTCAGGGCCCGTCCAGCCAGATATCCGCAATTCACCGTACTCGACGCAGTGCTGATCAGTGACGTCTTCACCCGCCCTGCCGTCACCCCCCTGATGCAATGTGGTCACTGAAAAAACAGGATACTCCAATTGACCAGCATCGACACTCCATCAACTGCACTGCCAGCAGGTCAACAGAGCTGCTTTCTGATAAATTTGAAGGGCAAGGGATCGGAATAGCTGATCAACCTCATGATCCGGAAGCTCTTGAACAGACATGAACCGCTGCTACATGACAGGCCCACAATCATGGAATTTGTCCACCTGAAACCAGGCCCGACAAAAACGGTTGTCCCATGGGAGTGAATCCAGGTGTCTTCCATCTCAAATAAGAATGATCGAGACGGGCGCTTTTTCCACTCTCCTGTTGTTCATATCCATAAGAAATGACCAGCAACGATGAACACCTAGGCGGGGGGCTGAACGATGAGGCAGATCAGGACACCAAAGCAGAAACTGATGGAGAGCATTGAAAAAGCGAAAGCAAACGGCGCTGAATATGTCAGTTACGGCAATACCATCAGCGCCATAATGATAGACGTTGCAATCGAATACATCCAGGAACTTCCCGACGATCTCGGAAGCGCAGCGACGGATGTAATGAGATGGTATGAATGCGACACTGCCGGAAACCGCATCATCAGGGCGAAAGAGATTTATGGAGGAATAACCATGTGCGGCTCTGGCGTCATCATCCAGGATGGAAGTGCCGAAGTATTCTGTGGAAGTTGGATTGGATCGAAGGGCATACCCAATTCGAACGGCGCCACTGATGATATGGGAGCCGGCAAAAAGCTTATCGCCGTAACCCTGAGCTGGAAGGATCTCGATGAAGACACTCTCGAACTCGCCTTCGGCGCCGCTCATGCAAAAGGGGACAAATCCCCGTCAATAAGCGAAGTTTTCCGTGTAAACGACAGTATGACCCTCATCACTTTTGACGGCTGGGACTGATAAGGAAGGACACTCTGACAGTTCGATTGCCCCGATTACCCGGCAGTTTGAAGCGCCTTGTTATCGGGGCTCATGCAGGATCTGATCTTTGCTGTGTTCATTAAAGCGCTTGCCGGAAACACTGAGGGGTTCCCTTGTTTCCGTACTGCAGTAAAGAGAACGTTACCGAGCGCTCAGACCGTTGCCGGTTCCTGACTCGACCCCGAGTTTAAGATATTATAGACAGTTGTTAACAATGATTTCGGGTTGAACGGTTTCTGGATAAAGTTAATCCCACTGTCAAGTATCGTGTTGTGGCTGATAACATCAGCCGTATAGCCTGAGACAAAGAGTATTTTAAGCTCCGGGCGTGTTGCGAGAAGCTTTTTCGAGAGTTCAGATCCATTCATTTCTGGCATCATGACATCTGTCATCAGCATATCGACAGTTCCGTTGTAAAGCTCTGCCGCCTTGATGGCTTCAGCAGAGCTGCCAAAAGCGAGGACATTATAGCCGTTACGTTCAAGTATGAGCTTGCAGAGTTTGAGAATGCTCGGTTCATCCTCAACAAGCAGGATCGTCTGATAACCTTTCATGACCTGCTGCACCGATTGCGTATCCTGATCAGTTTTTTCCTCGACCTTGAACAGTGGCAGATGGATGCTGAAGGTTGTTCCTTTTCCCAATTCGCTCTGACAATCAATGTTGCCTTCATTCTGCTTGACAATCCCGTAGACCGTCGAAAGCCCCAGGCCAGTGCCTTTTCCACTCTCTTTTGTGGTGAAAAACGGCTCGAAAATATGATTAAGATCTTTCTGGTCGATACCACTTCCGTCATCACTGACAGAAAGCATGACATAGGTCATGGAAACATCACCGCTATCGCCAGCCTCCGGGACGTTGTTGCGAACTAAATGGTTACTGCTTTCGATAGTGATTCTGCCATTACCGGTTATGGCGTCACGGGCATTGACACAGAGATTGACAAGTATCTGGTCGAGCTGTGATGGATCGATTTTGATATGGGAGTTTTTGCAACCCGGTATCCATACCAGCTTGATATTTTCACCAATGAGGCGCCGAAGCATGGGAAGCATCTCCGCAACCACAGTGTTCAGCTCAATAATTTTCGGGATGATGATCTGTTTCCGGGCAAAGGCAAGAAGTTGGCGGGTCAGATCTGCTGAATGGATTGCCGCCTGGCGGATAGCGTCAAAATCAGCATAAGCTGTCAGGGAGTGGTCCATCTCCTCAACAGCCATGTCGGAGTGAGCGAGAATTACCGTGAGCATATTGTTAAAATCATGCGCTATACCTCCAGCCAGTCGCCCGACCATCTCCATTTTCTGGGACTGCTGAAGCTGCGCTTCCAGTTTGGCTCTCTCCTCCTCGATATGCCTGCGTTCCGTGATGTTTGTACTGGTACCGATAATCCTGAAAATAGTCCCTTGCTCATCACGAACAGGGTTCAGTACGGTCTCCCACAAAGAGTCTTTGCCCATGAACGTCAGAGACTCCTCATACTGGATTGACTTTCCCGCCCGGATACAGTCGTCATAGTGATGAATAACCAATTCTGCAACAGCAGGGGGAAGTAATAGTTCTGGCGTTTTCCCTATTATCTCATCATTCCTGATTCCGGTCAATGTTTCATGACGAGGATTGATACCCTTGAACTGGTAGGAGCCATCCTTCAGGACATCGACAACAAAAATCGAGTAGTTGACTTCATCATAGATATTCTTGAGGAACTGCTTGCTTTCAACCAGCTCCTGCTCATAATTTTTACGTGTCGTAATATCACGGATCAATCCGACATATCCGATAAATCCCTGATGCTCATAATATCGCACCTGAATTGCGGCATGAAAGATTGTGCCATCTCTTTTATTGTAGCGCAATTCGAGTACATCATCCAACTGGGGAGTCTTCAAGCCCTCCATAAATGAGCTGAGAGCTCTCTCTACATCCTCTTCATACACAAATTCGATAAAGGGATGGCCAATCACCTCATCAGGTTTATAGCCAGCAATAGTTTCTACAACAGGAGACACATAATTTGTGATTCCATTCTGATCGGTAATAAAAACCACATCGGAAATCTGTTCAGCAATGGAGCGGAACTTTCTTTCACTCGCCTCCAATGCCTCTTCGGCTATCTTGCGTTCAGTGATATCCTGTACGATACCGGAAATATACCTTGAATTGTCATTGGTATCGACCTGGAAGGCGCCAGCAACCGAAAGCCAGCGCAGCTCACCATCCACACGGCATATCCTGCACTCGAATGCATAGTTTTGCCGCGTCTCCATGGCATCCCTGATGAGTGTATTGATTCTTTCACGGTCATCTTCAACAACGTGATTGAGAAACATCTCAAGGGACCACTCTGTCCGGATTGTATCATAACCGAACATCCGGGCATGTTCAAGCGTACAACTGGCGGACAAGTCCTGCATGTTCAAATCCCACAAGCCCACATGACTGTTATCGAGAATGAAGGTCATGCGCGACCTGCTTATCCTCAGATCCTCTTCGATCAGCTTGCGTTCGGTGATATCGATGATCGTACCTATGTAACGGACCGCCCTGCCATTCATGTCACGCAAAGGCTTACCGCGGGACATCAGCCAATGAATGGAACCGTCCGGGTAACATACTCGATATTCGACATTCAGTTCCTTCTCTTTTTTTGCTGCGTCTATAACCGCGCTGATGGTCAATTCGCGATCTTCAGGATGAATGGAGCTCACCCAGAACTGGAAAGAGGGGTTCTCTGCGCGCGACTCCAGCCCATACAACGGCCATAACTCGTCAGACCAGACGTTTTCGTTCGTGATCAGATCCCATTCCCAGACTCCGGCGCGAGCGGCTTCAAGCGCCTGGTTCAGTCGTCCCTTGCTCTCCTGGAGCTCAAGCTCAATCTGTTTACGTTCGGTTATATCGATAATCGTACCGATATAACGGATCACACGGCCATCTGCATCATGCAGGGGTATGCCCCGGGATGTAAGCCAGTGAACGGCGCCATCGGGATAAGTGACGCGATATTCGAGGGATGAAGGCAGTTTCTGGACGACGGAATCACGTATGTTCTGGAATGCAGACTCCCTGTCGTCAGGATGAACATTATCGATGCAGAGCTTATGGTTCAAAGGGGCGCAATCCATCTCCAGGCCGTACAATCCCCAGACCTGATCCGACCATGTCAGTTCATTGGTGATTATGTCGCATTCCCAGATACCTGCACGTGCGGCGTCCATTGCATAATTGAACGTTACCCTGTTTTCCCAAAGCTCTTTTTCCAGCAGCTTGCCCTCGGTGATATCGGTACCTACGGCAATCAGGCAGAACCGCCCGTCAATGAGTATCCTTTTGGCACTGATCAGCAACCACATGGAAACCGGCTCTCCATGAATTCGGATCCTGACTTCACTGCGGTCTTCAACACCGGATTTAAGGATCTCCAGGAATTTATCCCTGAGGGAAACCCGGTCATCGACACAGGCCGAATCAAAGAGATTGATACCCCTGATATCATTTTCACCACAGGAACGAAAAACATCAGAGGCATACTGGTTGAACCCTGTTATCTGCCCATCGGCATCAAGAAGAATTGCGAAACCCGGTATGGCATCAAGAATCGCAGTTTTATCCAAACCTTCAGATTGAGCTTCTTTCCCCTGCCATTTTTGCCCGGAAAGATCCTGCATGGTGACAAACAACCGGACAACCTCCCCTTTCGGTGACAGCACCGGATTAATGGCGACGCTCCGGATCACATCCGCTGTCACTTCATCAAAAACCATCCGTTTTCCGGTATGAAGTACGTCCGCGCACATTTCTCTCCATTCCGCGGCCAGGTTCGGCAATTGCAGAAATGTCTCAATCAGCTCATAGACAACGGCACCAATGCACTCCTCCGAAGAGATGCCGAACTGTGAGGCGAAAAGGGTATTGGCATTGAGAATCCGGCCTTTTGAATCAATGAGAACCGCATCTTCAGGAATGGATTCCAGCAATGCGCATACCGGGTCGTCGACCAGGCTGCTCTCTGAAAGAATAGTTTTTTCAGGTATCACTTTTGGAGGGATGATTTAAGGAGAAAATCTGGTAATGTTGATCCAATAAACCGAGAAGTCATCTTTTCCATTACAATGTGTTACTCCGGCACACCCGATTCAGACTTGTCAAGCAGCTGCGGGACAAATCGCTCTGAAAAGCCGGCAACAAAAGACCAGAACAAAAACTTCGCCAGGTCCTGGCCTGACGTTGGACAGGTCGTTTGCAGAAATTTTATGGCATCCTCTGTGGTAGGAACAGCTGCAAAAGGCAGAATCGAGAATTGGGGAAAAAGCGAGCCCTTGATGATTTCACTCAGGAAACCAACGTAAAGAACCAGCGAAAAAATACCCCCATATATCGGAATCAGAAGAACTTGAAACCATGATTTCGATAGAAGTTCAAGCTCCTCGTCACCCAGCTTTTTGAGCCGTTGTTGAATACTGACAAAACCACCGATCAGTCCGCAACAAAAGCAGAGCCACGAGATCATCAGCTTCAAGCCATAAAACAAAGTGACGCCAAAAATCGACCCGATAAGAAGCAGGGCGACGAACGTCATAATAATCAGACGTTCCGTCACGCACTTGAGTTTTTCCGTACGAGTGGTGGTGCTGATGCTTTCTCCCATATCTTCCTGATGCCCGTTTAGCCGTTCATGATTTTGCGAATCTGACCTGCATAACCTCCCACAATAGCAGCGCATTTATAGCTGCAGGGATCTTTGTTGCCGAAATAAAACCTGGAGAGGCTGATCGAATAAGAATATGACTCCTGCCCGTCAGATAAAATCTAACATGTCTTAGTCTATAGATCAATTTGTCGAATTTTTCTGTATTAAGGATTTAACGCTCCCGGATTTCTATATATTTATCATCCTCCATATTGTAAAGTCATACAAATCATCATTACCCGGACACAATCAGAGCTCTCGCGGCATAATGAAATCTGTTGAAGTCCTGCAGTATGGCGGATAGACGACAACATCAGCTTTCAGCACCATATCCAATGCAGAATGCTGGAATATCCCGATCCTTTCAAACTGATTCCCAGTTAAAAAATGCAAAAAACCATCACATCCTATACGGTACAGCTCCTGTCATCAGCTAAAACCGGGCTGACAGCACAGGTCCTCTTCAAAAACAATCAGGGTTTTGTGGGAAGAATCGATTTTTATGCAGGAGCAGATCTTCCGAAATCCTATCTCTGGCACCCAAACAATGCCACTGATGAAAGCCAGACCTATCTTGTTCTTGCCATGCCCTTTGATTCATTTCTTTCCGTAACCGAATTGATTCGTAACGAAGGACCATGGAAACTGGAACTGTGGCCATCATCAACTCCGATGTCTGGGGCATCTACTGATGGATATGGTGGAAAACTCTTTACCTCTTCCGATGAGATGATTGGTGAACAGGAGTTCGACCTTCAGGCGCTGCGGCCCTGACTGAATATTTTTTCAGCCCTGCAATACTGTTGATCTCAGACCCGGGCCCGATAACCTTACCAGACAGTCTCCCTTCCATTCGGCACCGGTTATCGGGCTCAACTCCCCCAGGCTCCCCATTCATGACATCCGGCCTACCTGTTGCCGTATCCCAATGTAATCCCGATGACCCCTGCCTTAAGCTCACCGTTGACAGCGCCGATCCTGCCTGCGTTCATCATAACTGAAAACTCCCGGGTTATCTGATATCCGACGCCCGCGTTGCCCTGCCAGACAAGGCCAGACCCGACAGCAAGCCCTCCGCCGCCTGCAGCCCCCATCAGGCCTTCAACATCAAGGAAGAGATTATCCGTGATGCTTTTCCGGACACCAGGGCCTATGAGGCCAATCATGTAAGCGCCTGCACGACCGTTATAGGCGCCGAACGCCTGCCCGGAAAGATAGAGCGACGGCTGGACGAAATAATCGAACTGGAAGCCCAGATTATCAACATTCCTGTCGCTGTCATGCGTGCGCCAGCCGCTGGAACCCTTCAGGTACCTCTGCGTTGAAACCCTGACTCTCAAAGGAATCGGCTCTTCATCGGTCCTGACATTCGCTTCATCCTTTCCGCCGAACCGGTATCCAAGCTGCAGCGTCGGGTTGAACGCCCTGAAGCTTCCTTCGGACGCAGCCAGATAACCTGCCGATGCCTCGGCATACAGATCGTGGGTAAGGAAATACTGCAAACCTGCTGAAGCATTCAGAAGCAGGCCCCCGCGAGTATCGACGGCTCCCCCACCGCCTCCGCCGACTGAAGCCTCCGCATCAGCATAAAGCCTGCCTGCTATCGGAACCCTCACTCCGCCGCCAGCAAGAACCTGCATATACCCGGCGCTGCTACCTCCCGCTGCCCCCTCTGTTTCCAACTTCAGGTACCAGTTATCATCGAGATAATTGCGCCAGGTGATACCCATCAATTTCAGATCGGCCTGCCTGGCTCCTGTGTCCTTGCGTGCCGAAGAGCTCACCCTGACATCGCTCGCCACAAGCGCGACGGAATTCTCATGCGATTGAAGCTTTGAAGAGCTTCTCGAACCATTGCCTTCCCTGCTCGATAACGACAACGGAAGCGTGTAGAAAATAACCGGTTGAGTCGAATGGATCGAACCTTCGTTGGGGAAATCCACATAACTGACTCCGGCCCCGATTCTGCCCAGGGATCCCAGATCACAGGCAAGCCCCGCATAGCTCCTGAGCATCAACCCCCCTCCGCTGAGAGTATACCCGCCACGACCACCTCCGGCGCCGACAAATACACCGCTCTCGAACTCCAGTCCTTCAACAACCGGAGTATGGTACCCGCCGTCTACGCCAATCGTGATAAAACCGCCGCGGTCACCCCTCACTGCTGTCCAGACGTCCACCCCTGCGCTGAAATGCCCACTGATCTCCTGGCTTATACCGATTCCGGCCATTCCCATTTTTTCGTTACCCGACAGCGAAAGGCTCTCATAGGCACTCTTCAGTGAAACCGCTCCAGTAAAAGCATTACGCTGTTCTCCAGCCTGGAGAGTGCCGCTGCAGATAGTGACAAAAAAACCGGCAATCCCGATAAACTTTATTCCGATACCTCTCAAACTGCTCATATAACCTCCTGTATTATTTGCCGAAAAATGTCTTTTATCGAGTTCTCATGCATAGTAATATTATTTCTTTTCCTTACTCCAATAACCAAAATTTACATATAACTTATATGCACAACAGGATATTCAGATACATATGAAAACCATCAGAAATACCTTACTCATATATCGTATAAGTTTGTTGACCGGCCCATATAGATATTTCATATCCATAAGAATTACCATAAGTTATATCCATTTGGCCAATGGTAATTATACTTCCATTTCCTGAATATGTAAAGAGTAATGAGATGAAATCCTGTCGGTAATTATATAAATAATGAGCTGCATTTGTCCGACTGCTGTTCATATCCACCGGTTGATTCGATACAACTTATCGTCATTCCGCCCTGACCTGACAGCATTGCCGGAAGAGAGAACCTTGTCCGGATAACATCAACCGATCGTTACATCAGACAAGATGGATAAAAGAATAAGGCGGGATGTAAACAGAAAAAACCCAGCAAGGCCGGGTTTTTTTGATTGATATGGTATCCGATGGATTGGCAGGTATGCTCAACAGAGCTTCAGACCGCCTATGATTTATCGGTAAGTGACGCTGCCTTCAGGCAACTCCGTTCACCTTGATGACCGCATCAGGATACTCTTCCCGAAGCGCATCGTAAATATCCTCAAGATCGTCTTCACCAAACGACTCGAAATCAATCGGGAAGCCGGCTTTTCGGGAGTCTTCCATGAGCTCACCCTCAGGGCTCATGATCTTGATGCGCCAGCACTCCCTGTCGTCAGATTTGTCATACCATGCGTTGACCTTGACCTTGTCCATTAAAATCTCCCCTGAATAAACGCGCCAACAACTGGGCAGCGCTATCGACGCAGTACAAAAGCTGAAGTCTGCCCTCTTCGGATAACTTAAACGTGTGAGAAAATAACACTATTTACGATCATCCAACCAACTCTGTTATGCAAATCACTTTTATTACCACAGAAAAACCACAGAGGTACGGCTCAGGGGCCCCAAGAGCAAACGCCAGAAGTGCTCGAAGGAAATGCTTGCGAAAATCGATTAATAACCGACCCGATCACTCCATCAATGGACAGGCACAAAAACCGATGTGGCTAATAACATGAAGCACTCTGAGGAAGTCCTATTATCCTAGCAAATACACTCAGTAATGAGCGTCCCTTAGTTACGTCCCTTGAGCTGCAGAATCATTTTTCACCTTTTTCGGTAGTTGCAGAACCCCCGTTAACGGAATTCATCAGAGCATTATAAATGCCAATAAGTGCTCTCAGTCATGAACGTCCCCCATTCTCCCCCAGAGTACGTGAAGCGGTATGACTTACGACAGACCCGCCAGCAGGTTGGCATAAATGGCCTGCCGGGCGGATTCAATCCGGTAATCCGGGTATGATAGACAAGAACCGTTTTAATAAAGGGTGTGTTGCGAATCCTGGAGTTATTCAATTACCAGTGAAGCCATTGTGATGCAGGACCAGAGCTGAACAAAAACAGCTTCCCATTGCCCAGAAATGCATGAAATTCGACAAGAAGCATTATTATGCATAGTAATTCGACGCCAACATTCATTTTTCGACAATTATGCAGAGCACGATCCCAACCATTTCCGATACCGGGATCACCGTTGATGCCAGCCGCCGATGGGTCGGTTATGCGGCACTGCAGCACTCATTGGGTACAGAACTGCCGTTAAGGGAGATTTGTGCGGTTGCGACTGGACATGTCAGAGGAAGTGTCCGGATGGAAAACGGGATACGTGTCTATGACCAGCGATACCAACCGGAGGGCAATGTTGCAGGGCACATCTTTTTTGCTCTCAAGCATGAAACACTTGACCTGCTTGTTCTTAAAAACATCCTCATCAAGCTTGGAGCAAAAACGGTCACATCGGTCATTACAACTTACCAGGGCAAACAGCAAGCCCGAAAACTCTGGTTTCTTTATGAATGGCTCACCGGCGAGAGGCTTTCGCTTGAAGATATTTCACCCGGAGTACGCTACCTTCCGCTTCTTGACCCTGAGAATTATTTCACAGGGCCGCAAAGGCAATCACCACGTCACAAAATCACAAACAACCTTCTTGGCGGCCGTGACTTCTGCCCTATAGTCCGTAAAACAGAGGTACTGCAGGCATTCACCGAGGCAGCTCTCTCTCTTCAGGTCGAGCAGGTCATGGGCAGAACCAGTCAGGATGTCTGGCGTCGTGCAGCCAGCTTTCTGCTTCTTGCCGACAGCCGCGCTTCGTTTGCAATTGAGGGAGAGCGACCAGCCCGGAACCGGATTGAACGCTGGGCACTGGTCATTCAGCAGGCAGGGCGCCAGCCTCTCTCTCTCTCCGAAATCATTGAGATGCATGGCAAACTCATCCAGGACAACCGTTTTGTTGCCAAGGGGCTTCGCTCTGAAGGAGTCTTTCTGGGTGAACGCAATCGTGATGGTGAGCCTGTTCCAGAGTTCATAGGTGCACGGCCACAGGATCTCCCTTCTCTGATGCAGGGACTTCTGGATAGTCACCGCATCATGAGCGCTGGCTCGGTTGATCCGGTCATTCATGCCGCTCTGATCGCATTCGGATTTGTTTTCATGCACCCCTTCGAGGACGGCAATGGGCGCTTGCACAGGGCGCTCGTTCATCATATTCTTGCCGAGCGGAAATTTGCACCTGCGGGCATGGTTTTTCCGGTCAGCGCAGTCATGCTTGAGCGTATCGAGAAGTACCGGCAAGCCCTGCGTGACTTCAGCGCGCCGCTCATGTCATCTATCGACTGGCAGCCAACGCCAAAGGGTAACATCGAAGTGCTTAATGATACCGCCGATCTCTACCGGTTCGGCGACTATACGGCACTTGCCGAATATCTCTACACCTGCGTCGAGCACACCATCACAACCCTGCTTCCGAAGGAGGTGCACTACCTGAAATGTTATGACCTCGCGCTGACGTCAATCGGTGAGCACATCGATATGCCCGGAAACCAGATACGCGACCTCATCATGTTCATCACCCAAAACGGCATGAAACTCCCTCTTCGCCGACGCCAGAAAGAGTTCTCCTCGTTGACTGATGCTGAAGTCCTTACCATTGAAAAGGATATCGCGGACGCTTTTTCTCAGGATGACGGACGTGGATGATATGATTACAGTGCCTTCAATTGCATTTCCATACGACATCAATTCAAAACTGCGGAGCTATCGAAGGATATACCATAGAATCAAATTTTCTCGTTTCTTTAATCAGGATCCGAAAACATATCCGATTAGATCTCCATACCAGCAAAACGATAAACCGAGTCTTTTACACTCTGAAAATCTTCAACGCGCCAGAATGGCTGATGAGGTTTTGGTTTTGTCTGTTTATAGCCAGTCGGGTCTGTTCAGAAAACTGTGAAAACGATCATTTTCATAACTGAACCCTGGCCTCGAATTTAATGGAAAGCTGATTGATCACCGAACCCCAGTTGTGGATGGGCATGGTCCACTTCTTCGAGATGTTCTGCACGTTCCAACCCGCAACATCATGAAAATGCACTTCCGAACCGCTCTCGAACGGCTTAGCCTGCTCAGGTGAAGCCGTGGACGAGGTGTCTGGTATGGACTGGGATCACTTCAGCAGGATTATAAAGCTCCACTATTGAATGCTGAACTGCATTGAGCTGCAGGATCATTTTTCACCTTTTTCGGTAGTTGCAGAACCCCCGTTAACGGAATTCATCAGCGCATTATTAATGCAAATAAGTGCTTTCAGTAATGAACGTCCCCCACTCACACACACTGGTTATGGCTATTCTTCCTCTATTTTAATCGCAACAAATATCTGTTTAATTTCTCTTTCGTTCGCCGCTGTAGCTATAGGCCAGATGCCCTACTTTCATCTATAAAAAGTTATCCTGATGTCAACAAAGTTTCCCGCAGGCTTATATGACCTATTATATACTGTCGAAGTCCATAAAAGGCTTGAACGTACTGGGCTTCTTAAACAGGCAAAATGGGCCAAAATAGATTCCGGCGAGTTACCTCAACGGTTAGCGAATGCTTTGGCTAAGGAGCTCTTAAACTTCTTTGCTGACGAACTCTCAACGGTCAGAGAAGAGGACCTGCTCCTAGCGATAAATCAACTCTTCGACTCTCCGAAAAAACTCATCCCCTTACTAAATGAGTTGCGTCCTCAAGCCATACAAACACTCCTGCATATCAAATCGGAAAATCAGTTCGAAACAAAACAGACATACCCGGACACCCCACTCTCGATCTCTGCATTGCTAACTGGTTCTTCACACTCTCCATCACTTCGCACGCAGATAATCAAAGAACTATCAAGCGCCGACCAAGCTGACTGGTTGGTCTCGTTCATCCGTTATTCCGGTCTCTTACCAATCTTACCAGCATTGAGAGATTTCACCTCTACACCAATGCAAAATGGCAAACCTAAGCTTCGCATTGCCACCACGTCCTACATGGGCGCCACAGAGTACAAAGCAATTGAAGCCTTACTAGAACTTCCAAATACCGAGATCAGAATATCATACGACACAAAGCGCACGCGGTTACATGCGAAGGCATACATTTTCCACAGAAATACCGGATTCGGTTCAGCCTACATTGGTTCAGCTAACATATCCAAAGCAGCCCTTGATGATGGCCTCGAATGGACAGCTAAAATCAGTCAATACGAAACCGATCATCTCTGGCAACATGCTATTGCCACCTTTGAATCGCATTGGGAAGACGACACCGAATTCGTTGTATGTAAGAAAGAGGACCTTCCTCGCCTAAAAGAGGCCTTGCTACTCGAACGATCAAAAGATATACCTGAATCAGACGCAATCCCATTCTTTGACCTCAGGCCATACAGTTACCAGCAGGTTATTTTAGATGACATTCAGGATGAAAGGGAATCAGGCAAAAACCACCATTTGGTTATAGCGGCAACAGGTACAGGTAAAACGATGGTTGCCGCATTCGATTATAAACAGTACGCAGCCAATAGCCATGGGCTCCCAAAAATGCTGTATATAGCCCATCGAGAAGAAATTTTGAATCAAGCCAGGGGAGCATTTCGTCAGGTTTTAAGAAATGGCAGCTTTGGAGAAATCATTGCTGGAGGTACATCGCCAAATGAACTCAACCACCTTTTCTGCACGGTTCAAAGCTGGAACAGCAAAGGTTTTGATCAACTAGACCCAACACTCTTCGATTATGTGGTTCTTGATGAGGCCCATCATGCCTCGGCTGCTTCTTATCAAGCCTTGATCAATCACATCAACCCCAAGTCGCTTCTTGGCCTTACCGCAACACCAGAACGATGTGACGGCCAAGATATCCGCAACGATTTCGGAGGTGCCTTTACCCATGAGATCAGACTGCCGGAAGCGGTAGAACGTGCGCTACTCGCACCGTTCCACTACTTCGGAATACCCGATTTGGATGGTCTCAATTATTCAGGTCTTGACTGGAGAAGAGGCGGTTACGACCAAACAGCACTGGCAAGTATGCTTGGAACAAACAAAGCCCGTGCCCATTGGGTACTGAGTCAACTTGAAAGATACGTCAACGACATTCAGCAAATAAGAGCGCTGGGATTTTGTGTGAGCGTTGCCCATGCAGATTTTATGGCTGAGTTCTGCGAGGCTAACAATATCAAGGCAATATCACTTAGCGCAAGCTCTCCTCTGGGGCTTAGGCGCAAAGCACAACGTCAATTGGAACAGCGCGAGATAAACATCATTTTTTCTGTCGATCTTTATAACGAAGGAGTCGATATCCCTTCCGTCGATACCGTTATGTTCCTCCGGCCAACAGAAAGCCTGACGATCTTTCTGCAGCAACTTGGCAGAGGTTTGCGCCTGCACGACGAGAAATCACATCTAACAGTACTGGACTTCATTGCGCCACAGCACCGCAATTTCAGCTACGCAAAACGATTCCGCGCGCTCTCAAGTCGCCCAGAACGATCACTTGTTACACAGATCGAGTCCGACATGCCGTATCTGCCTGCAGGTTGTCTTGTGCATCTTGAAAAGCAGGCAAAAGAACATGTACTCCAGAACATCAAGTCCGCAACAAATGCCTTGCGTGGCAACAGACTTATACAGGAACTTCGACAGTTGCAAGGGACTATAAGCCTTGAGAAAATGCTGGAATACCTGAATCTTGATTCTCCTGACGAGATTTATCGAAAAGGGCTCCCTCATCTCCTTTTAGCAGAGGCTCATGGATTGCAAAACAGCATTGATATGCTGGGCTATGAACAATCCCTTGCCAAAGGTTTCCGACGTCTATTGCTGATGGATGATCGTGAGATTGTAACGGCCGGAGCTGAATGGCTAAAAGGAGCTACTTCAATATTGCCAGATTCGAACCTACTTCTACAAAGCGTATTATGGGGAAACAACAGACCTGCAAACCTGAACGAGGCGGATCGATTTATCGACGAGCGCCCTGGACTCAAGAACGATCTGATCGAGTTATTTTCGTGGTTGCTGGCTAATAACATCCCACATTCAGTCAAGCGTTTCAAGGAAATGACCGGACTGTTGTCGCTCCATGCATCTTACACGAGGGAGCAAATTCTTCTAGCTCTTGGTCTTGGAGCCTTTGAACAACCCGTAGCTTCACGTGAAGGTTGTTTTCATGTCCGTGAAAGAAAACTCGATCTATTTTTTGCAGACATCAACAAGAGCGAAGCCGACTTTTCACCGACGACCATGTATGAAGACTATGCGCTTACCGACAAACTGTTTCATTGGCAAAGCCAATCACAGACAGGTGCCGAATCCGCAACTGGCCAGCGTTACATTAATCACCGAGAACAAGGGTACACGCCGTTATTGTTTATCCGCAATCGCAAATTGCTCGAAAACGGATTAATCGCTCCTTACTTTTTCGCAGGCCCGTTGTGCTATCATCGACATGAGGGGTCAAAACCCATTTCAATAGTCTGGGAACTAGAGTACGCCCTACCGGCAAGAACCCTCTCATGGGCCAGAAGAGTCGGATGACCTAAGACTACTTTATGTTCAATGCCTGCCCTCAACATCATGTACTTATTTTTATTAATATGTCGACCAATCGAATTAACCGTCAAAGAGAATCCTTCACGCAACGGATGCTCATACCATACGCTTTATTAAGCGAAATGCGGGATATACCTTCACTTTCTTGGAAAGATAGGGTCCTTTGCCAAGCGATTTCAGAACCAGCCTCAGATGACGTCCAAATATAACACCAATCACTTTGATCAAAAATACAATCATCATCATCGTCACGCCTGAATCCTGCTGGTAACGCATTAAATCCATTGAAATCTATATCTTTTTCAAACTGAAACCGAGGTTTCAACAGGTTGCATATTTGTTGATTAGTACCCCTCAAGTCATCTTCTTCATCTATCTCATCGGGATTCATACCAAGAGCTAATTCTAGTTGCTTCCAATCTTGATCCGTTGCGATATGCCACCCAATCGGCGCCAAGCCTCTTGGGTCATTCACTGCGTACCAATTATAAAGTTTCCCGTATTCATATTCAGTCATTGGATCATCATACAAGAAGCACCAAGCGCCGACTTTGCTTTTTGATGCGCCTTGCCACTCATCACTCACAGCATGAATTACGGAATCACCATTCCTATATCGACTTACATCCAAATGCCTAGCCATCCAAACTTGCCCACCTATTAAAACTGAATTATAAACATGACCATCAATGTCTTCGCATGTTATATCTGAATATGTAATACCTAAAAACGAATTTTCTGTTATATGAAGTTCATCTTCGGTATCAACTTTTTCAATACTTGCTGATTGCTCATTCATTCTAACCATGACTTCAATACCAAATTCGGCAATATCATGATCGTTCGGCCATCGATTGTAGATTTCTCGCAGGTTAGCAAGCTGCCAGTCTTTTTCACCATATTCCTCAGAATTCATTTTCAGCCAACTCAACATATCAATATCTATTTTCCAATCAGCAACCAGTCGTTGCAAAGCTTTAATACGGATTTCCTCGTCACTTCTAAAGGTGCTTTCATATTCGCGCCCTCTTAACATTTCTAGTATTCGAGATTCAATGGCTATACCCTTGTCAGTATTCTTGAGTAGTTGAGTGAATTCACGACGGAAACGCCGAGCATCTTCACTGGTGACGATGATATTAGCAATCAACAGCTGTATTAGCGGGTCATCACTCCATCCTTCGACTAATGCCTCAATGGAAGCATCATAAACCCTTGTACTGTTTTCGTCAGCAAGAAAACCCATGATAAGGTTTTTAGCATCACTCATTTCTTTCCACCCCTTGGCAAGAGCCTTAATCGCGGCAGCGCTTACTGATTTATTGATTCGTTCAACGTCACCGGAATCGTTAACATCTACTGTTACCTCAATATCTACTAGCCTCTTTATTGACCAGTATATATCATTATCTTCATCTTTTAGCTCTACAAGTTTATTTATAGCCAAGACTCGTGATTCAGCATCATAATCTGAGCTGAGTGCAATATTTTTAAGTACTGGTATAACTGAATGAATATCTTTATTATAAGAAAGAAATAATTCTAAGGCTAATTTATGGCTTCCTCTCCAATGCGAATCTTGAACAACGTTCGCAAGAGTATGTAATACATTTTCTTCATCGTTCCATCCCTGAGCGATAAGTTTGAGCGCAACATTACAAACTATGCCCTGCTTGTCGTTCAGAGTAATTTGTGTCAATACTCTGAAGCATTCTGGAATACTCATACTAAAATGACCAAACATTTTCACTGCGCCCTCACGAACTTCGCTGTGCCGGTCCTTTTCAGCCCGATCTTTAAGGATCATAAGTATTTCGCTATCAACCAAGGAATATCTCGCAAGTTTTTCAAGTGCAACTAGCCTGACTTCGCCACGACGGTCCTTTACAGCTGACTTCTGAAGAATTCTCTTTACAATGTCGTTATTAGGAAAAGAATTACTCAGGTTAACAATCGCTGCTGCTCGAACCCAAAAGTCTGGGTCTTCTACAGCAAGGCGTTCTAGAATATTGAAAACCTCTGTATTTTTCCCTAGGACTGAAGATAAATGATAGACCACTTCTGAACGCAATTCATAAGATGGATGATTCAGCCCTTTTGTCACCCAATCTTTTGCCTCCCCAATATCTAAATCCCATCCACGCAATATTTCCTTAAATATCTGAGCTCTCACCGATACATCAGAATCCATTGAAAAACGTTTTTTCAAAAATAAATATACTTCAGCATCTCCTTTCCAGCCTCTTGCGAGCTGCTGTATTGCCGATATACGTATTATCTCATCCAAACCATAATCGCCATTCGCTCTTTTAAGTACACAGAGTTTTTTTAGAAACGGTAATGTATCCGAGCATCCATTTCGACACCTTGAAAGGGCGCGTACCACAACCGGTAAATAATCCATATGCCATATGGATGTCTCTAAAATACCATACTTGATAATTTGCCACAGCTCTTCATCACCTCTTCCAAGATAGATTGCTGTTGCAATGAAATACCAGTGAATATCGTCCCATTTATTTAAATTCTTTGCTTTTTTTTCTATAAAATCAGTGACAGCTAAATCGTCATGACTAAAAAGTATTAATACCTTAAGAGCCGATTTCCAAACATCAGATCTGGAGTCAATCGCTATGCACTGTATCGTCTCGAGTGCTCCATATTTATAACCTTTTTCAGAAATAGCATGTATGGCCTTGACACGAACTTTGTCAGAGTAGCCGTATTGTGCCTCATGCTTGAGAAGTTCAAGTTCAAAAAGTGACATATACGGTTGCTATTGATTGGGTTAATAATGATATCGTTTTATTACCTACTTGAAAGATCTGACTGTCAATTTATTTTAACTCAAAATTATGGCTGACAAATAAGATCTGATCATATTATTACTCAACATACTCTTTTCATACAATTTCGATCACCCGAGATGCATAGGTGTTTTCTAATCTTGAAACATCAAGGTTTGGTGCATAGTTGGGGACGTTGATCGATAACCGAACAACTCATCTCAAAATTCAGAACGGTATCGCCGTATCACGTCGAAGGACCCAACACCATGCAATTAACGCCAACTTCTCACTGCCAGTCCGCCAGTCTTCCGGCTAATCCACTTGAATATCTCCATTGCCATTTTCGCAATTGATTACACACCAATTATATCGTAATGAGTTGTTTTTTCACCAAAGCTGCTCAGGGTAATCTAATTGGGTCATACTTGCGACATAGTTCTTCACGTCAGAGGGATACGTAAGAGAATACATCAAGGAATATGACAATAGCTGTCCTACTCCTTTCCATCAAGCCTCGCAAGTAAAACCCTCCTGCAGAAAGACGTGCCCCGTAACTATCCTGCTTACTTTACATTAACGATTTTTACGCTTTAAATCCAGCATCCGATCCATAATTTTTCAACAAATACTTCATTGTACCACACCCCGGACAACAGATGTCCTGGTCTGTGCCGTATAATGAATTAGACAGACTGACCGAAAGAAGTGGAGCAAGGGAAACAGTAACCGGGAACACGAAAAACGGAGATGACGATGAGGATTGCAGATACTATTGAAGCATTCATCAGGGGTAACGAATGGAATGACGAAATTGTACGGAACGAGGGAACCGGAAAAAGCCTGCTTTCGACGAATTTCCTGATATCCAACCAGTTATTCGAACTGGGCGTCGAAGGTGACGATAACGCCGGGTTGCTCCTGCTGTCCCTCTCTGCCCCGTTCAGGGTCATCGAGGGCAAGTATGTCGATGCGTGCATGTATTTCAACTACATCAACAACTGCTTCAACTTCAGCGGAAAAATCAGCGTCTCTGAAAACGGCTGGATCAGCTACAGGGTGCCCCTCATGACGGACGGCTTCGAACTGGAAGCCCGGATGATCGACAATATGCTCGCAAGCGGCATCACGCTGTTCGAGCGCCATTTCGACGCCATCGCCGCAATAGCCATGACCAGAAAGAGCTACGAAGCCATCCGTGAAGAGGCCATCAGGGAAAATGACCAGGGTAAGGCCTTGCCGGAAGGGAGCGACTGCGGAATCGAAAACGAAGCTTGAAATTTTAATGGAGTCGAACCAATGAGCATCAGGCAAGCCTTGGAAGAGTTCCTGGAGAGTACCGAATGGAACGAAGAAATCGAAAACGACGTGGAATCCGGTGAAAGCAGCCTCTCCACCCGCCTTAATGTCATGAACCAGTTATTTGAGCTCGACATCTTCGGCAACGAAAAGCAGGATCGTATCATCCTTCTCCTGACCCCGCCGTTCAGGGCCATCGAAGGCAAACAGGCAGAGCTTTGCCAGTTGTTCAACTACCTGAACGAAACCTACCTCTTCACCGGACGGCTTTCGGTGGGCAGGAATGGACGGATAAGGTACAAGGCCATCCACGACACCGATGGACTCGAACCCTCGCCTGAGATGATACGGAACATGCTCAACAGCGCCGTTGCGATCTTCGAGCGCCATATCGAACAGATAGCCGCGCTGGCCATGACGAAGCAATCATATATCGAAACACTGGCTGACTACGAGAAAAAAGAGGCCCTCAGGGAGGCGCGGAACAATCTGAATTAAGGCATCCCGAAGAGCTGCACCGGCAGGTAATAACAGACGTGAAAAACAACCGCAGGAAAACATGATACAGTCAAGGCCGCCACTTGCACGGATGTACACCATCGACGAGCAGCTGCGCAGCAGGCGCTACCCGAACTGCTCTTCACTTGCCAGGCACTTCGAAGTCAGCTCCAAGACCATACAGCGGGACATCGCCTACATGCAGGTGATGCTTGGCGCTCCCATCACCTATGACCAGAAGCGGCGCGGGTTCCACTACGAATCGGAGTGGCGGTTCCTGCCTTCGACATTCCTCGACGAACGGGAGACAAGGGCCCTCATGGCAACGAAAAAGGTGCTTGCCAATTATACAGGGACGCCCTATTACGACGAGGTCAGCAGGGCACTCGACAAAGTGCTGCAGGCCCTCCCCGAAACCCTGCCTGAACACTACTTCTTCGATGTCTGCTCTTTCGCCAGGCCGACCTCCGAACAACCCGACCCCAGGTGTTTCGCCAGGCTTGAAGATGCAATCCGTCACCACATCAAGGTGAATATCCGTTACGAGGCCAACACAACCGGCCAGTTGACCGAGCGGACCGTGCATCCCTATCGCCTCCACTATGCGAAAGACACCTGGTACCTGATCGGGTTTTGCGAACTCAGGGGGGCAATCCGAGCTTTCGTCCTCAGGAGGATGAAACAACTCGACCTCCTCGACGGGAAGTTCGCTGCGGACCCCTCTTTCAATCCCGACGAATACATCGACAGGATGTTCAACTCCATCATGGGCAACGAGGAGGAGAAGGTAAGGATCCGGTTTTCAGCAAGGCAGGCCCCATGGATGAGGGAAAGGCGCTGGCACCCTTCCCAGGAGATCGTTGAGCTCGGGGATGGATCGATCGACCTGCTCCTGACCGTCAGTTCCCTTGATGCAGTCAGGAGTTGGGTGTTGCAGTATGGCGTCGATGCGGAGGTCATCGAGCCCGGAGTGCTGAGGGATATGGTAATGAATGAAAGCCTCGCCATAGCCGGCATGTACGGCGGTGTCGACAAACCATCAACGCCCCCCGGAACCCCGTAATCTCTGGCCAATCGCCCCCCCCCTTGACCTTGCGAAGAAACTCATCGAAACCGGGCGTCCGGGTAGGCCTCCGGGCGAGCGCGGGCGGGTTGATTCAACTTGCCGGTATGGTCACGATCAGTACTCCCTTCACATTGTAAACAGAGATGAACGCTCCCCGCCTGATGCTTACCGAGGTTGAAGTATACGAGAGCAGGCCGTCACGTCCGGGAACTGTGAACAACATTCGCCCCCGGTCATCATAGGCATGGATGAAAACTCCCCTCTGCACGACAGTTGCAATAGCCATGATTGAACTCCTTTTAATGTCAGGAAATCCGGTACAGGGAATGCTGACCCGTGAATAGCGCTTCACTGGCCTGAAGTTGCCCCTTCATGATTTAAAATTAGCAGGGTGCATAGGACATCTGCTGTCTTACCTCCTGCTCAATTCCTGAAATGTGAAAATCAGTATCTTGCGCAGTGCGGGAAGTGGGCGTTTGCAGCCCTTTCTTCCAGGCTGGACCCTGAAGGCCAAGGATTGGGGACGGATGGCAGTAGAATTTGATTTCGACCAACAGGAGCTGATCACGACTTCCAGCCTTGACCAGGAAGCAGGATGAGGTATTTCAACAAACTGAATCCATGTCGAAATCAATTTGTGATAAAACAAAAAAGACTTACAGGCCAGGGCCGGTAAGTCTTTTTTTGGTGCGCTCGGGAGGAATCGAACCTCCAACCCGCTGATTAAGAGTCAGCTGCTCTGCCAATTGAGCTACGAACGCATAAACTTTATTTCTTTGCTGGAGCCGCAGGCACCGTGACTGGTGCAGGAACCGTTCCTGGCTGAGGCAGAGCCTTTGGAAGGCTGTTGACCGGAAGCGAAGCCGGGACATCCTTCTGCAGTATGCTCTTGCCGGCATCACGGTTGTGACGGGCCGGAAGGGTGAACTGGGCAACAAAACAAAGAAGCATGACAAGGCCGGCCAGGATGGCGGTGGTCTTGCTCAGGAAGTCACCGGTACGCCTGACGCCAAGAGTCTGAACCGTGCCGAGGCTCGCTATGCCGCCGGTAAGACCGCTGCCTGCCTTGGGGCTCTGCAGCAAAACCGACACGACCAACAGGATCGATGCAAGCAAGGCAAGTATGACTACGAAACCGTGGAGCATGTCCGACTACCTGATGAATTTCCCAAATACAATCGTATTTTACGATGTTGTGGGCATAATTTAGCAACTTTTTCAGAATATGCAAGACGAGTTTTCTTCAATGGGAAAAATGCTGGTTTTTATCGGTGCATCGATCGCCATTCTCGGTTTGCTTATCGTGTATGCCCAGAAATCCGGAGGAAGCGGCTTGTTCGGGTGGTTTGGCAACCTGCCTCTTGACATCCGGATTCAAAAGGATAATTTCAGGTTCTATTTTCCGATCGGCAGCTCTATAATTCTGTCGATCATCCTCAGCCTCATCATCGCGATCATAAACAAATTCATCAGGTAACATACCCTTCATGACAGAACAATCAGCCGCCTTCGAGCGCCGCGTCGCATCGCACACAAGAAAAACCAGCGAAACGGATATATCGGCTGCCGTAAACCTCGACGGTTCCGGTGTATCGTCTATCTCTACCGGCGTGGTATTTCTGGATCACATGCTGACAAGTTTCAGCCGCCACTCCGGCATCGACGTGCAGATCGAATGCCGCGGCGACCTGGAGGTGGACGACCATCACACTGTTGAAGATGTGGCTCTGGTGCTTGGAAAAGCCATTGTAGACGCCCTGGGCGACAAGAAAGGGATCGAGCGTTACGGATGGGCGATCATCCCCATGGACGAGGCTCTGGCGCAATGTTCGATAGATCTGGGAGGCAGGAGCTTCTGTGTGTTCAAGGCGGAGTTCAGGCGACCGGTGATCCAGGGGCTCTCAACTGAAATGGTTGAGCATTTTTTTGTTTCGCTTTCAAGGACCATGAATGCGAACATCCATCTGTCGATTCTCGAAGGCCAGAATACGCACCATATGATCGAGGCGCTGTTCAAGTCGCTGGCTTATGCCATGAAAAAGGCCGTAAGGATAAGCGGCACGCAGATCCCTTCAACGAAGGGGTCTCTGTAGGCAGAACTGGAGGGATATCGGAATGAAAGGGATTGCAGGCATGCGCCGACAATCCCTTTTTTTGTTTTCATTCCCCCTGGAGGGCGGGTTCGAACGGTTTTGAACCGACCATACGTGCGTTTAAACCGCCGAATCATGAGAATTTCAATGCCGAAAATCGGCAATAATGCATCAACGGAATTTCAGCACGACGGGTATATGATATCCTCTGCAGGTGCGGTTCGAGAAACGCCCTCCGTCGTTTTCCCCTGGAAAAAACGAGGGTTTCTATCTGAAATGATCGACACCATCGCATCAATCGGGTTTCGGTACAACGGCATGAGGGAAGACGGGCGGTTCTCGAACCGCCCCTACGAACAGGACGGACATGGATAGATTCGGTGGTGACGCGTTTGTCGCCAAGCCAATGGGGCTTGTAGGGCGGAAATGTGTGTCCACCAGCGACAATCAATACAATAACAAAAGAGGCCGTCTCAACAGTCTATGTGAGACCGTCTTTTTCGCATTCTGTTGCCGGGAGCGCCAAGGTCCAGCCTGGCTCTTGATCTGAAGGGAACGAGCCCCGTCTTACAATCCTTGCAACCCAATGGACAACGGGAAGGGCGGACAAGCATGTCAGCCCCTGCTGGAATTTATTCCTTCGATTCATCCGGGAGATTCTATCCCAACAGATCGGGATCAATACTCCTGCCGTGTTTCGATCAAAAGGTACAAATATTATTCCCTTCCGTAGGGGCGGTTCGCGAACCGCCCGGAAAGTAAGACGAAATTGCCGAGATGGAGCTCGACGCTCCCGGGCTCGACAATGCAAACACCCACAGCTTTACTCATGAAATAGCAAAGGCCGCCCGGTTAAAGGTGGCCTTTGTGTTGATTTGTCTTTCAGCATCGCCCTTTCACAAGGGACCGCCTCCCGTTACTTCGCGAAGGCTACCGAGCGTTTTTCGCGAACTATCGTGACCTTGATCTGGCCGGGGTATTGCGCCTCGGACTCGATCTTGCTGGCGATGTCGTGGGCAAGCACGTCGGCCTGCGAATCGCTGACGTTGTCCCCTTCGACGATCACCCTGATCTCACGTCCTGCCTGCAGGGCGTAGGTCTTGATAACGCCGGGAAAACCCTTGGCGATCTCTTCGAGGCTTTCCAGCCTCTTGACGTTGCCTTCAGCTGTGACAGCTCCCCGGGCACCGGGCCTCGAGAGTGAAATAACGTTTGCGGCATCAACCAGGTCAGCGATGGCCGACTCTTTCTGAACGTCGCCGTGGTGAGCGGCAATGGCATTGAGCACAACGGCTGATTCGTTGAATTTCGACAGAAACTTCATGCCGGCAAGTGCGTGCGGCCCTTCGGTCTCAGGCAACACCAGGCCGATGTCGTGCAGAAGGCCTGCCCGTTTTGCCTGGCGGGCATCGAGCTTGAGTTCAGCAGCCATCAGGCCGGCGAGCATGGCTACTTCGCGGCTGTGCTGGAGCAGGTTCTGGCCGTAGACGGTATGGAACCTCATCTTTCCGATAAGGCCGACGATCTCGGCAGGCATATCAGGAATCTGAAGCGATGAAAGCGCCTCTTCACCGGAGGTCATGATAACGTCATCGATCTCTTTCCTTGCGTCCTGATAGGCTTTTTCGATCGCTACCGGATGGATAACGCCATCGACCAGCAGTTTCTGAAGCGTCAGCTTGGCCATTTCCCTGCGCAGAGGGTCAAAGCAGGAGAGGATCACCACTTCAGGAGTATCGTCGACAATGATGTCCACACCTGTGGCGTTCTCAAATGCCTTGATGTTTCGTCCTTCGCGACCGATGATACGTCCCTTGAGTTCGTCGCTCTGGATGTGAACCACAGAGAGGGCACTCTCGGTAGCCTGCTCGAATGAGATGCGCTGGATAGCGGTAAGCATGATCTTTTCGGAGACCTTGTCAGCCTTCTGGGCTGCATCTTCATGAATCTGGTGGATGGTCTCGGTGGCCTCTTCCCTGGCCTTGGCGATCATGTTGTCGACAAGCATCTGACGAGCATCTTCGGCTGTAAGATTGGAAATGCTCTCAAGGCGTGCATTCTGCTCGAGAATGATCCTTTCAAGTTCAGCGGAGCGGGCATGGACGTTCTCGGCCTGATGCCTGAGCTCATCTTTCTGGTCCTGTACTTTTTTCTCGGCGTCCCTGAGGTCCCGGGTCTGGTTGTTCAGGGTAACCTCTTTCTGGCGGATCTGCTTCTGAAGCTGGGCGAACTTGTTGTTCTTGATTGTCACTTCTGCATCGAACTCGCGCTTCCGCTTCTTCCACTCCTGGTTAACCTCGTTTACCTTGAGTTCCTTGTAATCATTAGCCTCTTTCTGGGCCTCCTGTACCACCTGCACTGCCCGTTCCTCGGCTTCGAGGACTTTGGTCGTACCGATATTTTCCAGAAAAAAGCGACCGATATAGAACCCGACCGCAAAACAGATTACGGATGCCGCAATAATGAGAAACAGATTTATTACGATCCCCATTAAAAAACCTCCTTTTTCAACCGGCCGAGGATGGCCGGCCCTTCAAATTGAACAAAAAAAACCCGCACCATTATGAGATGTGTAAGATTCAAGAACCCGTTTAATCACGGTGGGCGCCTCCTTCAGGTTTTTTGCTTCCAATGCGGGGCTTCGAAAAGCACCGCTGCACGGTTCGTCACCGGGCAGTAAGGCCTGCAATCAAAATGAAGAGTCGGGCTCCCTGTTCTATCCTGTTAGTTCTTTTACTTACAGTACACCTCAGATCATGGTGCGGATGTTTCGTCTACTTTCAATGTAACGCTTCAGTGCAAATTCTGCTCGATAAATTCATTGACACGAGCCATTTTCTGCCTCAGCTGCGACAGTTCTTCCTCAAGTTCGTTCTTTTTTTCAGCAAACTGGACGGCTGCCAGAACGGCCAGCTTTTTAGGCTCAAGATCCGGGGCTTTTTCAGCAAAACGCCTCATGACTCCGTCAACCTCTTTTGCTGCTTTTCCGGTCAGTTCGCTGTTCTCTACCCTTAAGGGATAGTTGTCGCCGTAAACATTGACATTAATCTTTTCCATGGACATCAAAATCTGGCCTGATCACCCCTGAGTTCCCTCTCTATCTTCTGCAGGACCAGGGCAAGCTTCTGCTTGACCTGAAGCTTCTCGGCATAGGAAAAACCATCACCCGAAGCGCCCGGCACAGCTCCGACAGCACCCTCGGTGCCCGGCAGCTTGAAGGACCTCAATATGTTCTGCAGGCTTGTGACCTCAGATTTCAATAACTCATTTTCTTTCCGGCATTCGGACAGTTGCCCGACGAGCTTGCCGATATTCTCTTCAAGGCCGACCAGTATCTGGTGGCCACTATGCTCGTCTGCTGCATCCATAGCTTACAATGGATCAAACTTGCCGAATTTCCGCACCAAGTTCACTCCTGGCATTGTCACTCACTTTCGAGACAACGGCGCTTATCAGCTCCTCGTTCATTGTTCCCGACCTGTCGGCAAGCTCCAGCGATATTGCTACGCTGCGCGTTCCAGGCTCCCCGGTGCCGGCGTCACTACGCTCGAACACATCGAAGACACGCACAGACCTGACCAGCGGATCGCTCTTTTGTGCCAGATCGACAAGACGCTGTACCGGAATATGGCGGGGCAGAACAAATGAAAGGTCTCTTTCGACTACTGGAAACTTCGAAGGTGGTTCATACACGACACCAGGTTCAAAACAACGCTCCAGCACTGCAACATCTATTTCAGCAAGAAAAACATCCTGGTCGAGAGCGAAAGCATCAAGCATATCCCTGCCAATCTGCTGAACCGTACCGACTTTCAGAACACATGGGTTCCCGTTTACCGCCGATGAGAATTCAATACCAATCGTACTTTCATTATAAATATTAAGTGCTGATTTATCAAGTAAATTCAGCTTCTCAAGCAACATCTCAACAGCGCCTTTGAGGTCGAAGAAATCGACAGCCTCATCCCGCTGGCTCCAGTTCCTGGGAGCGCGTCGGCCGGTCATGACAAGCGACAGGAGTTCCGTCTCCCGGTATGCCGAAAGCGGGCCCTCCGCGGTACGTTCGTTTTCCGGAATCATTGAGAATCCGTGGGCCACCTCGAAAAGGCGAAGGTCGCGGTTGCCTCGCCGGATGTTGTGCGCAACGACCTTGAGCAACGACGCGGCAAGGTTAGGCCTGAGGACTTCGAGCTCCTCGCTGATCGGGTTCAGCGCCCTGACATGCATGCCGCCGAACAGCTCCGCCTCCTCTTTCCTTACAAGCGGATTGGTAAGGGCCTCCCTGAAGTTCAGCCCTATCATGACGTTACGAAGGTAATCGGGAAAATATTCCGGGACTTTCCTGGAAACAGGATAACTGGAGACCATCGCCGGTGATGGCGTCAGGTTGTTGTAACCGTAAAGGCGGGCGATCTCTTCGATGAGGTCGATCTCCCCTTCGATATCGACCCTGAATGAAGGGACAGCAAAGGCAATCGAGTCTGCATCTGCGGAGACTGCGCCCTGGGAAACTGCTTTGATACAGATTTTCCCGAGAAGCCTCACCATCTCGGATGGGTTGATCGAGCTGCCGAGCACTGCGTTGACCCGTGCCGGCCTGAGCGAAACAAACTTCTGCGCATCGGGCATGCTGCCGCACTCCTCGGCGGTTTCAATTGTGCCGCCAGCAAGTTCGAGAATCAGGTCGATGGCATATTCCGCCACCCGCTTCACATTGCGGGCATCGATCCCCCGTTCGTAACGGTAGGAAGAGTCGGAAGTGAGCTGAAGCTGCTTGGCTGTCCTCCTGATCGAGGCTGGGCTGAAGTATGCGGCTTCAAGCAGGATGTCGGTCGTCTGCTCGGTCACGGCCGAATAGAGGCCGCCCATGATGCCGGCGATAGCGACAGGCTCCTTTGCGTCACAGATGGCCGTCATGCCTGACTTCAGGGCATATTCCCCCTGGTTGAGCGCCATGATTCTGCTTTCGGCATTACTGCGCACTACGATACGATTTCCGGAGAGCCGGTTGTAATCGAATGCATGGAGCGGCTGGCCGAACGAGTGGAGAATATAGTTGGTGATGTCGACAATGTTGTTCCTTGGACGCAGGCCGATCTGCTCCAGCTTCCTGGCGAGCCAGCGCGGAGAGGGTGCCACTGTCACACCCTTGATGACCGTGCCGGAGTAATAGGGACAGGCTTCGGTGTCATGCACTTCTACGAGTCCTCCGCCCCTGCTGAATTCAACCACAGGCGCTTCAGGGAAGACGATTTCGCTGCAGTCTGCAAGTTCCCGGGCCACACCGAGATGCGAAAGGGCATCCGGTCGGTTCGGGGTCACGGCGATGTCGAGTACCGTATCGACGTCGAGGTACGAAGCCAGAGGTTCGCCAACGACACACCCTTCATCGAGCACCATAACACCTTCGTGGTCATCCGAGAGCCCAAGCTCATCAGCTGCGCAGATCATGCCGGAAGAGTGCTCTCCCCGGATTTTGGCAGGCTTGATGGTGAATGTCTCTCCCGATGCTGTCGTGAGCATGGCTCCAAGGCCAGCCACAGGCACGAGCATGCAAGCCTCGACGTTCGGTGCACCGCAGACAATCTGGCGAAGCTCGCCTTCACCGGTATCGACCATGCAGATGCGCAACCTGTCGGCATTGGGATGCGGACGGACCTCAGCCACCTTCCCAACCACGACTTTCAGGTCGGGCAGTTTCTGCTCGAACACCTCTTCGACCTCAAGGCCGAGAAATGTAAGGCGATCGACAAGTTCGGGAATATCGGGTGAAAATGAGGGAATGAACTCTTTGAGCCAGTTGACGGAGATTTTCATGGAAGGAATCCGCTACGTTCATGAACGGGAACCCCGAAAAATCGTCGGAAACGGTTTGAGGGCGAAGCGGACAGAACATCGTCCGGCCGAACCATCGAATCGCTGAACAGATTTTCAGTGATGCCCAAACCTAATAAAAAAAGCTCTGAACTTAGGAAGAACAGAGCTTATACTAACTACACTTTTCATTGACCACTCCTTCGGATCCGGTGAATTACCGGAGCAGGCTCTCTACCTGCATCTCTTTCAGAGTTATTGCGTGACCCCAACGGGATTCGAACCCGTGCTACCACCTTGAAAGGGTGATGACCTAACCACTAGTCGATGGGGCCAGAATATTTGGGGTGAATGAGGGGACTCGAACCCCCGACCTCCAGGGCCACAACCTGGCGCTCTAACCAGCTGAGCTACAATCACCATAGAAACTCTACAGTCACCTTCCTGTGTATGCCCGACTGGACTCGAACCAGTAACCCTCAGCTTAGAAGGCTGATGCTCTATCCATTGAGCTACGGGCACATCACTCCGATCGCTGCACTCCCTGGTCGGGGCACCGAGACTCGAACTCGGGACCTCCTGCTCCCAAAGCAGGCACGCTACCAGCTGCGCCATGCCCCGTCTGAACGGAAGGCTCATAATATACGACAACGACTGAAAACACCAAATACTTTTTTGGGTTTTCCAGTCAAAATAACCGGATGGATAGGGCCTTGGATAACCCCTCTCAGGGGTCAAGACGGCTGGCGAAATATTCTGCTACTATGGTTCTGAGCTCGTCATGAAAAATCAGTTCAAGAGCTTCGGCTGGCGTGACCAGTTTGCGCTGCCTGACATGCATCTCCTGCCACTGATCAAGAAGAGACTCTACTTCGAGCGGAAACACCTTGACTGCATAGATTCCTGACGAACGCCTGTAATGGTAGGTACCGATCTCATCCAGCTGTACTTTTCCGGTAATGCCGGCCTCTTCCCATGCCTCCTTGGCCGCGGATTCTGCCGGAGTCATCCCCTTTTCGACGTACCCTTTCGGTATGATCCAATGGCCAGAACTGCGGGACGTGACCAGAACAACCATGTCACCGGCGATAGGCAGCACACCTGACTGAAATGAGACCTTTTCCGATCCGTTGGCCATGGATGTAAAATAAAGGGGTTAACGCAAAACCGGGGAGTCCCCACCAAACCGCCAGCAGGGAGTCTCGTGGAAAAGATAAAGTATTTCAACTTTTTTCTATGCCCATTTAACCTTGATATCACACATTCGCAACACATTGCCAACAAAAATCCTGACTCGATACTGTGCCGAAAAGGTTACAATCGTGTTTAAAGAGAAGCAATGCCCTTACGCATTGCGATAATTTCTGAAATTGAAGTATTTTGTGAATATATATTTAATTCACCTATACACCTACCGAACCATGAAAGCAATCATTCCCGTCGCAGGCGTTGGCAGCAGGCTTCGCCCGCATACCTTTTCACAGCCGAAGGTATTGCTCAACGTGGCAGGCAAGCCGATCATCGGCCATATCATGGACAAACTGATTGAATCGGGCATCGATGAAGCGGTCATCATTGTCGGTTACCTCGGAGAGATGATCGAGGAGTATCTCAATGCGAACTATTCGATCAAGCTGACCTTTGTCACCCAATCCGAACAGCTCGGGCTTGCCCACGCCATCCATATGTGCCGGCCTCACGTCACTGAGTCGGAACCGCTCTTTATTATCCTTGGGGATACCATTTTCGACGTCGACCTTATGCCGGTGCTCGGGGGCGGAATATCCACGCTTGGAGTCAAGGAAGTTGCTGATCCAAGGCGCTTCGGAGTTGCCGTGACTGACGGGAACAGAATCACACGGCTTGTTGAAAAACCGGACCACCTGGTCAGCAAACTGGCCATCGTCGGACTTTACTTCCTGCGCCAGGCAGGATCGCTCTTCAGAAGCATCGATCATATAATCCTAAACAATGTCAGGACGAAAGGAGAGTACCAGCTCACCGACGCACTGCAACATATGATTGACAACGGTGAACTCTTCACAACGTTTCCTGTGCAGGGCTGGTACGACTGCGGAAAACCTGAGACTCTCCTTTCGACCAACGAAATCCTCCTTCACCAGCATCACACGGATAAGTCACTACCCGGGTGCATCATCAATCCGCCGGTATTCATCGCCGACAGCGCCACCATATCAAACGCCATCATCGGGCCGAATACAACGATAGCAGAACATGCCGTCATTACCGACTCCATCATCCGAAACTCTATCATCGGTGAAAAATCGCACGTCAGCGACATTATGCTGGACCGGTCCATTGTCGGTAACCATGCTGCCGTTTCGGGCATGGGCCACGAGATGAACATCGGCGATTACTCGGAGATCCGAATGGGTTGAGGGAAATCCCGTCAAGTCATGAAAAGGTAGGGTTTCCATTCGTCTGAAACCGGCTGGAAGTGCTGGCGCATCAACGTTATGTGTGTCGGTCTTATCGGCTTGCTCAATGGCGGCATGCCTGCTTCTAAAGGGGTCCTGTTGCCCTTGATGGTGTTACAGGACTTGCATGCAGCAATAAGGTTATCCCAGCTGTCCTCTCCGCCCCTTGATTTGGGAACCATGTGATCGATCGTAAGCAGAACATCTTTTCGGCCACAATACTGGCACCGGAAACCGTCTCTCCTGAACAGGTTTTTTCTGTTCAGAAGCGCAGTCTTGTACTGGACACGGATAAAAACGTTCAGACGCACAATACTCGGCATGGGGACACTTTCACAGATCGTGCGAATGCGATGCTCGGGGTGGTTTGCTATGGTGACGGCTTTGCCACCCAACAAAAGCAGGATGGCATTTTTGGCATCCAGGATACTCAGTGGTTCATAGCTGGCATTAAGTACCAGAACTTTCGATTTCAGCAGCGGCATGGTTATTGTATTTCCAGGTGTATACCACGAGCAGAAACAAAAGGCACAGGAGTTTTGTTGATTGTCTATGGGTAGCGCTATTGATTATCGAACCTGCCGGCGGCAAATTCACCGTTATGGTTAATAACCGCCCATACAATTTTTTTGTCCGGATCGATGCCATACGTACCCAGTCCATACCTTTTTTTCCACGGACCTTCAACAAACTTCCCTACACCGCCGAAATCCTGGTCGATGGCATTGATCCATTTTCCGCCAGCATCTCTGGTGGCCAGGCCGAAATGACCAGACTTCAGGTCATCCTCCCTGCACCTGACAGAGTCATAACTCATCGAAAGCGCGTAAACATCAGTCTCCTCGCGGCCAAGGTCGGCCATGCCGCCCAACGTCAGGATGTTGCTTGCGAGAGAGATATCCTGTCCCGGCTTCTGTGATCCGGGGTTCCCGTCCATGCGATCCATCCCGATCCAGCCGGTATCGACCGTTTTTACCAGGCGGCGCCCCTCCCCGCCACTCTTGTCAAGGCTGCCATCCCTCGCCCTGCTCTTGTTGGACCCGTCGAGAATGCGTGCGGCAGTGCCTTTGAAGCTGTCCCTGACCACGGTATAGCTCGCCTCCTGGGGGATGAGGAACTCCTTCCCGTTCAGGCTGTAGCTCCAGCTCTCTTTTTTCACAAAATGGAATGCAGGCGTAATACAGGCATTCGCCTTGTCGGATCCCTCCGGATAGTTAGCGTCAGACTGCCAGTTTCCATGGTCGTCGGAATAGTAATCGACAGTGACGCCGGGGCCATCGACCGTATAGATATAATAACCGACCGTATTCCTCTCCTGGGATATTGAAGTTTCACGCACTTTCTGTCCGAACCACTTTGGATCATCGAGAGGCTTCGGCGTGTAGAATTTGCTGCTGTTGGAAGCCATGATTATCTCTTCGACCCGGGATTTGCCATCCGGGCTCGTGATAATCGAACGCTGATGAATATGGTCGTGTCCGCTATTGATGTACCTTACGCCATTATCCTGCAGGCTGGCCATAAACCTGTCCTGCCAGTCCGGATGGGCATTCGTGTAGCCGCTGAACATCGTATCCTGGTGCCCTTCGGCAATCAGCGGCTGATGCGCAAAGACAAAGGCATGCCTTGTCCCGCGCCTCTTCCTGTCAAGCCGATCACTGATCCAGCCCTGTTGATCGTCAACGGTATAACCATAGAGATAACCATCCGGATTTTTATCTGTTTTGCCCGCCGTAGCCCAGGTATCGATGATCACAAAGCGGGCGCTGTCATCCTTGTCGCCATAATCAAACGAGTAGCTCATGCCGGCCAGTTCAAGGCTGACGGTCACAGGACTGTTGAACCCTGACCCGATGCTGTATTGCAGATGACTGCTTTTTGTGAAGGTCCCTGTCCGGGTTTGGGGATAATTGGCCTGAAATCCCGGGATACCATACGCATTGTCCGCACTTCTGGTTTCATGGTTTCCCCGAAACGGGAAAAATCCGATACCGGCATCGATCAGCGGCTGAGCAGCCGCGGCCCTGGTCGCTTCGGATACATCAGTGCCGCTGTCAGTCAAATCGCCGACCTGGATGACGAATTTCACACCGGCATCGATAAACTGACGGTTAAGCTGGTCGATGATTGAAACCGGAACGGTGCCGGGGTTTGCATTTGCCGGGTCGGATGTGGTCCATTGGGTATCCCCCATCACCCCGAACTTCCATGGTTCAGCGAAAGCGGATGTCGACCTGCCACACAGGGCAAGCAGCAATACAAGCACATAAGCTTTTTTCAACACAGGCATCATTCTCATCGGAGGTTCATTCAAGGTTTCGAAGGAGCTTGATCTGGACTACATAAAAATATGACTTTGCCAACGACGATTCCCCCTGCGCTTTGTGAACTTCGTGCGAACTCTGGTATAACGAGCATACCCGAAATCAGGCCTGACCAAGCTCGTGAACCATGGCCTTTAACGATATTTCATCGAGTTCGTCGATCGGAAGGCTCAGGAAAAGCCGGATCCGGGTTGAAATCTGAAGCAAGGTGCTCCTTAAGGCTTCGCGCTTTTCGTCCGGAGTACCGGGAACCTCAAGCGGATCCGGGAAACTCCAGTGCCCGCTGATCGGCTGGCCGGGCCATATGGGACACAGCTCACCTGCGGTACGGTCGCAAACCGTGAAGATGAAATCCATCTCCGGGGCATCCGGCCCGGAGAATTCATTCCAGCTCTTGCTACGTAACCCACTGATGTCGTATCCCAGACCGGACAACAGTTCATGCACCATCGGATCGACTTCCCCACGGGGACGGCTTCCTGCACTGAATGCCCTGAAACGATCGTGGCCAAGATGATTGAGTAGAGCTTCGGCCATGATGCTCCGGGCCGAGTTTCCGGAACAGATGAAAAGGACGTTGTGGATTTTGGTCGTCATATCATGATGATCTGGCCGTTTATAAAAAAAGCCGGCTGTTCGCGCCGGCTTCAATAATCACAGAGTTATGAGACGATTTTGTCAGTACTTGTTGACAAAACCAAGTTCATTAATGATGGCTTTGCCTTCCTTGGTTTTAGGAAGATCGATCAACTGTTTGACTGAACCGGCAGGTTTTCCGTTGGTGTACATGAACAACGGCCTTGAAATCGGATAGGTTCCCGCCTTGATTGTCTTGACCGTAGCGGCCACACCATCGACGGCAAGAGCCTTTACCGACTTGTCGACAAATCCGTGACCGACGAACGAAATTGCATTCGGAGTTGAACTCACCCTGCTTTTTACCGCACCGTTGCTTGCCTGCGTTTCAGCCTGTGTCGTTATCTTGTTTTCCTTTCCTACGACCATTTCGTGGAATGTCTCCTGTGTGCCGCTGTTAGACTCCCTCTGAATGACAACAATCGGCACATTACGGCCACCGACCTGATTCCAGTTGGTATATTTGCCGGTGTAGATTCCTGCGAGCTGCTCTTTCGTCAGGCCTTTAACGGGGTTTGAGGGGTGTACAATGACAGCTATACCATCAAGTGCCACGACACTCGCAACGGGAGTCACTCCATTGGTTTTTGCTGCTTCCAGTTCGTTATCCTTCATCGGACGTGACATGTTGGCGATGTCACAGGTCTTGTTGATAAGGCTCTTTGCGCCGTTTCCGGAACCGGACTCGCTGACGGTGACCTCGATGCCGGTCTTTTTGGTGAAGAACGCGGCGAATGACTTGGCGACAGGACCGACTGTTGTGGAACCATCCATGACAATCTTGTTTGCTGCCATGGCACTGCCGGACGTCATAAATCCGGAAATCGCAGCTATCATCAATGCTGATTTAAAAAGCTTCATAAGTGATATGTGATTTTTATTTGTTTGATATCGATCCGGAATTGCTTCCGTAATCTTCTTGAACAATTTGTAAAAATTTTAAACAAGATTTTGTTACGAACTCGTTAACAAATCAGCGGCCTTTATCCTCTTATTTTATTCAATTTCAGATGCGTCGTTGAGCAGCGATCGAACGCCTCTCCTCCCCCATACTCAAACCCGTGCCAATTGAAACATATGCTCGATCGAATGCCCGGCTTCCCGATCAGAAGGGTCCCTTGCGGAAAACACCGGGCTCATTGCGCTGCCCGCTTCGCATCCCGATTGATTGAGGACCCATGACAATAACAACAGATACCATATTGACGGTACGGGCCCATATTTGGCTTGCATAGCTTTTCCCGATTGCGTACATTTTGACGTTGATTTTCACCCGGCATCCCCATTACCTATGGACACGGTGCCAAAAGCTCTATGCAGGAGTATTCCTCGGAGCTTGCCGAAAGGCTACCCGTGTCCCGTCTGTCCCCACTGACATTCACCAGCACGAACATGCCTCTCCGCAGCAACCGGGACGGGTCCTGCCGTTTTATACGTTCGATTAACCAAAACAGTATTGAAACCATGTCACAGTCAAGGTATTTCTTTACCTCAGAATCCGTTTCAGAAGGCCATCCGGACAAGGTTGCCGACCAGATTTCGGACGCCATGCTCGATGAGTTCATCAAACAGGACCCCAATTCCCGCGTTGCCTGCGAAACCTTCGTCACCACCGGCCAGGTAATCGTCGGCGGCGAAGTCACAACCAAAGGCATCGTCGACGTCCAGAAAGTTGCCCGTGAAGTCATTACCCATATTGGCTACACCAAGGGTGAATACATGTTCGAAGCCAACTCATGCGGCGTCCTGTCAGCACTGCACAGCCAGTCGCCCGACATCAACCGCGGCGTCGACCGTAAGGAAGAGATCGCTGACGAGTACGATCGCGTCGGTGCCGGCGACCAGGGCATGATGTTCGGTTACGCCTGCAACGAAACTCCGGAACTCATGCCGGCAGCCATCCAGTTCGCCCAGCAGCTGGTCAAGGTTCTTGCCGACATCCGTAAAGCCGGGAAAATCATGACCTACCTCCGCCCCGATTCAAAGAGCCAGGTCACGCTCGAATACGAAGGTGACAAAGTCATCAGGGTAGACGCCGTCGTCGTATCCACCCAGCACGATCCTGAACCGGCTGGCATGAGCGAAGCCGATTTCCAGGCCGTGATCAAGAAGGACATCATCGAGAACGTCATCAAGGTCGTCATCCCTGCTGCCCTGCTCGACGAAAAAACCAAAATGCACATCAACCCCACCGGTCGTTTTGAAATCGGCGGGCCTCACGGCGACACCGGCCTGACTGGCCGCAAGATCATCGTCGACACCTACGGCGGCGCAGCTCCCCACGGCGGTGGTGCATTCAGCGGGAAAGATCCGTCCAAGGTCGACCGCAGCGCAGCTTACGCGGCCCGCCACGTAGCAAAGAACATCGTTGCTGCCGGCCTCGCCGACAAATGCACTGTCCAGGTCTCCTACGCCATCGGCGTCGCACGCCCGGTCTCGATCTACATCAACACCCACGGCACCGGCAAATTCGGTTTCAGCGATGCCCAGATCCAGGAGAAGGCTGAGCAGATCTTCGACCTCAGGCCTCTGGCCATCATCAGGCGCTTCAACCTCGACAGGCCGCACGGCTGGTGCTACCGCGATACAGCTGCCTATGGCCACTTCGGTCGCGATATGTTCCCCTGGGAGAACACCGAGAAAGCAGCAGAGCTGAAAGCAGCGCTGGGCATCTGAGATAAACAATCGACTGGAAGTCGCCATCGATCACATAACGGATCGGTGGCGATAACCGATAACGCAACTGTATAAACACGCTGACATCATGACAACAGAAGCAGCAGTGCTCGATTACAAAGTAGCTGACATTTCGCTTGCCGAATGGGGCCGCAAAGAGATCGATATCGCTGAAAAAGAGATGCCGGGCCTGATGGCCACGCGCAAGAAATACGCAGGGCAGAAACCGCTGAAAGGCGCCCGTATCACAGGCTCCCTGCACATGACAATCCAGACCGCAGTGCTGATCGAGACGCTGGTCGACCTCGGCGCGGAAGTCCGCTGGGCAAGCTGCAACATCTTCTCGACCCAGGATCACGCAGCTGCAGCCATCGCTGCTGCAGGCATCCCGGTGTTCGCATGGAAGGGTGAGTCCCTGGACGAGTACTGGTGGTGTACCCGCCAGATCCTCGAGTTCGAAGGCGGAAAAGGCCCGAACCTCATCGTCGACGATGGCGGTGACGCAACCCTGATGATCCACCTCGGATACAAGATAGAAGAGAATCCTTCGTTGCTCGACAAAACACCCGGCAACGCTGAGGAAAAAGCACTCTACCAGCAGCTCAAGGATGTCTTCGCCGAAGACACCAACCGCTGGCACAAGGTTGCCGCCGAAATGAAGGGCGTCTCGGAAGAGACCACCACCGGCGTGCACAGACTCTACCAGATGATGGAAAAGGGCGAACTGCTATTCCCTGCCATCAACGTCAATGACTCAGTCACCAAATCGAAGTTCGACAACCTCTACGGCTGCCGAGAGTCATTAGCCGACGGCATCAAGCGCGCGACCGACGTCATGGTTGCAGGCAAGGTGGTTGTCGTGCTCGGCTACGGCGACGTAGGCAAGGGTTCCGCACGCTCCATGAGGGCATACGGCGCCAGGGTCATCGTCACCGAGATCGACCCGATCTGCGCACTGCAGGCCGCCATGGAAGGCTACGAAGTCTCCACCATCGAGGATGCCCTCGCTGAAGGCAACATCTACGTCACCACCACCGGCAACAAGGATGTGATCACCCTCGAGCACATGAAGCAGATGAAGGACGAAGCGATCGTCTGCAACATAGGCCACTTCGACAACGAAATCCAGGTCGAAAGGCTCTACGAGGACAAGAGCGTCAGAAGGCTCAACATCAAGCCGCAGGTCGACAAGTACACCTTCGAAGACGGCCACTGCATCTACCTGCTTGCAGAAGGCCGCCTTGTGAACCTCGGCTGCGCCACCGGCCACCCGTCTTTCGTCATGAGCAACTCGTTCACCAACCAGACGCTCGCCCAGATCGAACTCTGGAAGAACAACTACGACGTCGACGTCTACCGCCTGCCGAAACACCTTGACGAAGAGGTCGCACGCCTGCACCTCGAACAGCTCGGCGTAAGGCTGACCACCCTGACCACTGAACAGGCCGACTACATCGGCGTACCTGTCTCAGGCCCCTACAAACCGGATCACTACCGCTATTGAGCAACCCCGGTTAAGGTACAACAAACGAAAAAGGCAGCCCGCAATGGCTGCCTTTTTCGTTTCGGGTATGTTGAGAGATATTTCTCTCCTGATCCACGAACTGAAGTCCTGCGCAATCACTGAAAATGGCTACCATTGGCACCCTTAAAGAGATTGGACTGAAGTCCGGGATATTTTTATGATCATCTATCCCCGGGCTGAAGCCAGGGGCAACTGGAATGTAAGATGTCTGAATGTCCGGAGGCTTAACACCCTCCTGAATATTAATAGGCTGAAGCCCGGGCAACAGGAACAGGGATAAGGGATTTGATTAATAGCATATGGGAATAAGGGCGGTTCGCGAACCGCCCCTACACAAGATTGAGATTCTGATGCCCAAGGTTTTAACCTCCCATATTCAGGACGGCTTTAGCCGGATGGACATTCAGGTCTTCTACCTCTTCAGTTGCTCCGGGTTTTAACCTTCCATATTCAGGACGGGGGAAAAAGAGAGAAAGAAAATCAAACAATACTCTTCGGACTTCAGTCCAATCTCTTCAACAGCCCTGTTGCTGCCTGAGGTTTCTGGAATGCAATGATCCGGGATGGTAAAGGCAGATAAATGGGTCTGTTGAGCATGTAGTGCATGATTCGCCATGAAGACACTTCTGGCTATCGAGGGGGATTTGCTGGGGCGGCAGGATTCGAACCTGCGGATGTCGGCTCCAAAGGCCGATGCCTTACCACTTGGCGACGCCCCATCTTACTTGCGGAATGTCCGAAAACAGGGCTCAAGTATACGGATAATTACGTTAAATCACAAAACCGCCTGCAGAAGGCATTGCCCTGTCCCCTGCTGTCCGACAAGTCAGGAGAACTCGATACCGCGGTTTTTCGGGCGTATTGTTTACCTTTGTTTTTGGCCTGTCCCGAACCCTCTTTGACGCCCATGACGAAAATCAAGATCTGCGGAATAACGCGCCCTGAAGATGCTCTTGAAGCCTGCATAGCCGGTGCGGATGCGCTTGGATTCAATTTCAGCAGTTCGAGCCCAAGGTCGATATCGCCTGATGATGCCAGGAAAATCATAGCACAACTGCCTCCTCTCGTCACTCCTGCAGGAATTTTCGTAGAGCAGACACCGGATGAGATCAGCGCCCTTTGCCGTTATTGCGGGCTGCAGGTTGCCCAGCTCCATTCCGACACCTATACGCCCGAACAAGCAATGCAGGTCGTCGCCGCAAAAGTGATAAGGGTATTCCGGCCCGGTCCTGATTTCAGGATTGAAGAGGTCAGGGAGTTTGCGGAAAAATCGAGGTGCAACAGCTTCCTGTTCGATACCTACAACCCGAAAATGGCAGGAGGCACCGGCGAAGCCATCGAAACGTCGATAGCGGCCGAACTCTTCGATAAGACAAGGGAATTTGCATGGGCGATGCTTGCCGGCGGCCTCAAGCCCGACAATGTGGGCGCGGCCATAAGGCTAATACGCCCATGGGGAGTGGATACGGCCAGCGGAGTCGAGTCGGCGCCGGGCATCAAGGACCCGATGAAAGTCAGAACATTCATCGAGGCGGTGCGCGACGCCGACTGTGCCCTCAGGAGTTGCTTCTGATGTGCTGCAGCAAGAGTTCCGATGCCGTCTCAGGAAGTTCGAGCGTAATGAGGTGACCACAATCCGGCACGCAAACGTAGCTGCCTGTATGGGTCATCTCCTGCAGCTTCTTCGCATTCTCACACGTCATGATCGAATCACCTGCACCGGCAACAAACGTCATCGGGACCTTCACCGCCCTGACCTTGTCCGGCAATGAGCCGGTGGTCTCCATCGACGAGATCTGCTCGGTGGTCTGCTCGATTGCGTCAGGGGCACAAAGACCAAGACTCTCAAAGGCAATCAGTACATCATGCTTCATGACCGAGTTCTTCGACAGCACGAGCCTTGCGAAAATGTAGACCGGGAGCCACCAGGTCAAACCGCGCAGCAGGTTGTTGAAAACGAAATTGATCGTGGCGGGAGCCACCTTTGAAATGACCTCGTTGTTCGGCAGGTAACCGAAATTGAAAAACAGCATCGACTTGACACTGTTATTGTACCTGGTTACGTAATCAATAGCCACGAATGGACCGAAAGAGAAGCCTGCGACATGAAAGTTTTCCAGGCCAAGCTTCGTAACCAGTTCATCGAGATCCCTGGCGAAATGGTCGATATGGTAGTGGTTCTTCGGGTCGTTTTCCGACCAACCATGCCCCTTCATATCATAGGCAACAGTCCTGATACCCTGGGCGTTCAGTGCCTTGATCACATGGTGCCACCACATCCACCAGCAGTCCCAGCCATGGATCAGGAGAATGGTCTCCTTCGGGTTCTCAGGGCCTGAATCGTGATAGTGGTGCAGGAGGCCACCAACTTCGATGAAATGACTCTTCTCCATCAACGACAGCTCGTACTCCGCCCCGCGCTTTTCGGATGAGTTGGGTGATTGCTGTTTTATGAGGAGTTTGTCGCGGTAAGTCCGGAATTTTTCCGATGAGGGATTTGGCATGGTTCCCATGGTTTGCGATGATGAAATACATGAGAATTCGACAGGGAAATTTACAAATAATCCCGCCATACACGCCTTTTTTTCTTCAATGAACTCATAATCAAATCATCAGGACACTTTGAGTAGTGAATATATACTGCTCTATCACTCTAAATCACTTCCGATGCGGGCTCACGGAAAATCGACCCCCCTTCACGCCTGATGATTTCCTGCTGTTCGCGGATAGTCTCGGGAGAGATTCTGAAATGTTTAAGCAGTTCGGAAAAGATCTGGATCGAAGTCTCGAATTTCTCGGTTACTACCGCATCAGCCCCTGCATGGTAGAGCTGCCTGACTGGATCAAGCGAACGGGAGCTGACAATGATGAATGCATCCCTGTTGATTTCGCGGACCCCAAGGATACATCGAATGGATGCATCAATTTCAGGAATGCAGATCACTACGGAACGGGCATGGTCGACCCCCACCCTGAGCAGCGATTTGCGATCCGTGCAATCCCCGTAAAACAGAGGCTCCCCTTTGCGCCTCATCGTCAAAACGACCCGACGATCAATATCGAGTACCGTATATGCAAGATTGGTAGCATTGAGCACTGCGGCCACATTCCTCCCACTCAGCCCGAAGCCGATGATGGCGGCATGAATCTCCCCCTTGCATACAATTGCGCCAGCCCGGGCGGCCAGTGGCTGTTTCGGCTCCGGATAGGGGCCAAGAGGCATGAAATTTAACACTGGAGCCATCTGGGCCGCAAATTTCGGAGCGGCTGAAATAAGTGCCGGAGTAACAATCATGGTAACGACGATGACTGTCAGCATCGACTGGAACGTGCTTTGGTCGAGCAGGCCGATGCTCATGGCTGAACCTGCAAGCACAAATGAGAATTCGCCGATCTGGGCAAGGGCCATGCCTGCCATGACGCTTACCCGCGATGAAAAACCAAGAGTCATGGAGATACCTGTCATGATCAACCCCTTGACGACAAGTACGACAATGGCAACAAGCACCAGCCACGGCAGGTCGATAAAATTCACATCGAGCAGCAGTCCGACCGATACGAAGAAGATGCTGGTCATCGCCTCCCTGAACGGATCGATGGTTCTGCTGATCTGGTGGCTCTCGTCGGTGCTGGCGATCACCATGCCGGCCAGGAATGCACCAAGAGCCAGCGAAAGGCCAATCAGGGAAGCAAGGTAGGCCGCCCCGAAACAGAGCACCAGGGCTCCGAGCACAAGCACCTCCCCGGCGCGAAGAGAGGTGATCACGCGGACAAGCTTCGGCATCAGGAGCCGGAATACTCCGAACATGATAACGCCGAACAATCCGACAAGTATAATCTCCTCCACTGCCGACTCGATCGAAGTCGAGCGCCCCGGAGCCATAAAACTCAAGCCGAACATCAAAGGGACAATGGCCATATCCTGGAAAATCAGGATGCCGACAGCAATCTTGCCATGTTCGAGGCCGAGTTCATCACGATCGGAAAGGATTTTAAGGCAAAGCGCAGTACTGCTCACGGAAAAGGAAAATCCAAGGACAAGAGCCTCCCTTATGCCGATGCTCTTGCCGATCGCATCCATCAGCCAGAATGACAATGCCGCGATAACCAACCCGGTCAGCAGGACCTGGGCCGTACCTCCAAAAACGACGATTTTCTGAAGCTTTCTCATGTCGTCGACGGAAAACTCCAGGCCGATGGTGAACAGCAGCAGAACGACGCCCATTTCGGCAAGCGTCGAGATCATGCCGCTGTCCCTGATCACATGAAATCCCGTCGGACCGAGCATGATGCCGGTGACGATGAGGCCGATGACCGGCGGCACGCGGATCTTCTGGAATACGAGAATGTTGATGATGGCAAGCGCTCCGATCAGGACCATCTGCCCGAGAAATTCATATTGATGCATGTTGCACCTCTAAGTAAACGCAGGGGAAAAACGTTGGCGGAATAAGCCGTAAACGGCCAGGGGAAACCATAAACAGAATGAGGCCGAACATCTGTCGGCCCCATGCTGCTGCGACAAACAGAAACCTGCGGTCAGACCTGAACATACACTGAAGATTTTGCGCCGCAGATCGGGCATTTCTCCGGCGGAGTTGCCAGCTCCACATGACCACAGATGGGACAAAGCCATATTTCCGAAGCCGTAATATCCTGTCCGTTGCGTACCGCCTCGAGAGCCTTCTGATAGAGGACCGCGTGAACCTTCTCTGCCTCGACGGCGAATGCAAACATGCGTTTTGCAGGATGCCCCTCGGCTGAGGCCTGTTCGAGCATCGGAGGATACATCTCGGTGTGCTCGTAGGTTTCACCACCTATGGCTGCGGTCAGGTTGAATGCCGTCGAACCGATTCCGCCGAGTGCCTCAAAATGTCCGGCTGCATGGATTCGCTCCGCCATGGCCGTAGTCCTGAACAGTTTGGCGACATTGTCGAACCCCTCTTTTTCAGCCTCCTTGGCAAATACGAGATATTTTTGGTTCGCCTGGCTTTCGCCGGCAAACGCAGTCTTGAGATTGTCGTTGGTCGTTGGCATATGGATTATCTCCAGTTCAGATGAATGATTCAAAGATTAAGAATGATTACGAATAACATTGTAGCATCCAGGCAGCAAACCTGCAAACGCTTCGTAATGTATTATCCACAAACCCATTGAAAATTCACTGAAAACAATACATTGTAAACAGTTGACAGTTCCCTCAACGCCATTATTGTCCTTGAGTCTGAGAACTGCCGTTCCTTCACTCCATGTTCTGCAGCAATGTTCAAACCAAAACTGTTTACCGTTCTTCCCGAGCTCAACAAAGAGCAGATCATGCGGGATATCGTTTCCGGGATCCTTGTGGGCATTGTAGCCCTACCCCTTGCAATCGCGTTCGCCATCGCATCGGGAGTCTCTCCCGAGAAAGGGCTCATCAGCGCCGTGATAGGCGGGTTCATCATCTCCTTCCTTGGTGGGAGCAGGGTCCAGATCGGAGGACCGACCGGAGCCTTCATCGTTATCCTCTACGGAATCGTCGAAAAATTCGGTGTCAACGGGCTTATGATCGCCACCATCATGGCAGGCATCATCCTGATCATCATGGGCATCGCCCAGTTCGGTTCCCTGATCAAGTTCATTCCCTACCCGGTCATAGTCGGTTTCACCAGCGGTATTGCGGTCATCATCTTTTCGAGCCAGGTCAAGGATTTTCTTGGCCTTGACATCGCAAAAGTACCTGCTGAATTCTTCGAAAAGTGGACCGCCTATGCCAAAGCACTCCCGACACTCGGCCCGGACAGCCTCCTTATCGGCATGACGGCCCTGTTGACCATCATCTTCTGGCCGAAAGTATCGAAAAAAATACCCGGTCCGCTTGTAGCTATAGTGATCACGACCGTCGCCGTCAACTTTCTCCACATGCATGTCGACACCATTGCATCAAGGTTCGGTGAAATACCCTCGACGATCCCGTCACCTGTATTCCCTTCAGTCGATTTTGCCACGGTGAAAAGCCTCATCATGCCCGCGACCACCATTGCAGTACTGGGCGCGATCGAAGCACTGCTCTCTGCAGTAGTAGCCGACGGAATGATCGGTAGTCGGCACAAATCGAACATGGAGCTCATTGCCCAGGGTGTAGCCAACATCGTCTCACCAATTTTTGGCGGCATTCCCGTCACAGGGGCCATCGCACGCACCGCCACCAACATCAAAAACGGCGGCAGGACGCCGATAGCGGGAATTGTCCACGCCATCACCCTGCTGTTTATCATGCTGATCTTCGGTTCATGGGCCAAGCTCATACCGATGCCGACCCTTGCAGCCATCCTGATCGTGGTCGCCTGGAACATGAGCGAGCACCACGTGTTCCGCCAGCTTCTCAAAAGTCCCCGCAGTGACGTCATCGTACTCCTCACAACCTTCGGGCTGACCGTGATGTTCGACCTGACGGTCGCCATCGAGGTCGGGATGCTGCTCGCGGTCATCCTGTTCATGCAGCGCATGGCCGGGCTGACAAACGTCGGCGTTGTCACGGGCGAGCTCAGGGACGAGGACGAGCAGGACGATCCGAATGCCATAGTCTCCAGAGCCATACCTGATGGAGTGGAGGTTTTCGAAATCAGCGGTCCATTCTTCTTCGGCGCTGCCTCGAAATTCAAGGACGCGATGCATATCGTCAGCAAATCACCTGCAATCCGCATCATCAGGATGCGCAAGGTGCTGAGCGTCGACGCCACGGGCCTGAACATGATGAAGGAGATGCTGGCAGACTGCAAGAAGACGCACACCACCCTCATCCTGTCCGGCGTGCATGTCCAGCCGCTCTTTGCCATGCAGCAATACGGCCTTGCCGACGAAATCGGCGAAGATAACATCTTTGGCAACATCGATGACGCGCTCGACCGTTCAAGGGAACTGCTCGGCCTTCCGCGCCAGGGTCGTCCGAAAAACTTTGTTCCTACAGTGAAAAGGGATCTCGGTAAGTAAAGTGGCTGCAAAAAGAACAGCCGTGCATAGCCTGAGGGCTGGCATGCACGGCTGTCTGCGCATCGAAACTGTCGAGGTTATCCGGAAGGAAACTCCTGCCCGACCGCTTCGCAAAAGATTGAAACGAAAATAAAAAGCCCTAATCCTTATTGCTGTAGGTACGTATACTCGCGATGGAATCGATATCGTAATAGGTATTGATCGCAGATCCATCCGAATCTTCGGTGACCCTCAGAAAAAGATCGCTGATAAAAAGCACCGCCTCCTCATACACCTTTCCCTCGTTAATCTGAAGCTTGACTCCTTTTCTGATTTTTCTCGACATGGTACCATGAAGAGGAACTGAAGCGTACTCAAGAACCTTCTCCCATGTCTGCAAGGCATTGACAGCCATATTTACCCCCTTTTTTTCTACATTTATGAAATAAATACCTAATTTATTTAGGCTTTACTGCAAATAAAGATTATTTTTTGACAATTACCAAGCATTTTGGAATTGCAATACCTACGCCGCCGAAGATTTCATAAACTGACAGAAGGAGTTGTATGGCTCACATTATCTTCTATGAAAAGCCGGGTTGCCAAAACAACCGCAGGCAGAGAGAGCTACTCGAGCTGGCGGGACATACGCTGGAAGTCATCAATATCCTCACCCATACCTGGACAAAAGATGAACTTGGCAGATTCATCGGAGGCAAAGCCGCATCCGATTGCTTCAACCCTGCAGCCCCCGACATCCGTGATGGACGGCTCGACCCATCGGCGTATTCGCTGGAGGAAGCGATCGGGCTGATGATCGAAAATCCCCTGCTGATCAAACGTCCGCTTATGGAGTTGGAGCTACGCTTTATTCAGGGGTTCGATCCGGTGTTGCTCAGCTCAATCATCAACCTTGAGCCAATCAGGAGTAACGACACGCAGGTTCGGACCATAAAAATGCTCGATATGAACTCCTGCAGCCACTCATCAAACACACCCTGTACCGTAAAGGAGAACTGAACCATGGAAACACCATTGCGCCCTCTGGGCATCGTCATGGAACTTGTCACAGGACTCGGCCATGAAATCACCTACGCTTACGACGACCTGGTCTTCGTCGATCATAACGACTTCCTCCTCCAGTTCACCACCGAGTCGAGTGCACTGGACCTGTTCTTCAATACCGAGTGCCCCGGCGGCGAGGCTGATGCCATTACAGGGAATATCATCCCTGAAGCCGCCAGAATCGGACTTACAGTCAATCGTAAAGGGACCTATACCATGACGGAAGCACCGGACAACACCCTTCAGATCGCCTTTTACCCCTGAGCCTGCAGGGACAAAAACTACGGACGCATCGCGGTCAGGAGCTGTAATCCATTTCCGTGTTCAGCATCGAATGGCTAAATTTCGATAAAAGGAGGGATATTCGATGCTGACATGGTATGACAGACTGATAAAACCGAAGCTCACCCCCCCCAACAAGATTTTCGGCCCCGTATGGGCAGGGCTTTACCTGCTCATAGCCGTATCGTTGATTCTCTATTTCCTTACGCCGTCCAAGCCGCACTTCATTCCTGCGCTCATTCTGCTCGCCGCTCATTTCACTGCGGGGTTTTCATGGACCGCACTCTTTTTCGGCCGGAAGCGGATTCTTGCCGCCCTTATCGATCTGCTGTTCATGGACGTGACGCTCGTCGCTATCATGTTCGTGTTCATCCAGACCAACCACGTCGCGGCGTTTCTGCTCAGTCCCTACTGCTGCTGGTGCATGTTCGCCACCTACCTCAACTGGGGCATCTGGCGACTGAACCCGGAAGGAAGCAATCCACAGGCCTGAAACCGCTCCTACTGCCTTTCGTTTCATCGACTTGCCATTGAGAGACGCGCCGGATTCGCTACATTGCAAGGTGCACACCAGGGACCCCATCAGAGGCTGTATCCACTTGCCCCTGAGATCTCCCAGCATGTATCGACAACCAGACCAAAAAGACTACAATGAACACGAAAAGATCACGCAATGCCATCAGAACGCTGGCCGCGACTGCAGCCATTTTCCTCGGGTGCACCTCAGCATCCAACGCAGCGACAAAAGAGGGGTTAGGCGTCGGCATCATTGTCGGAGAACCGACCGGCATCAGCCTCAAGAAATGGACAGATGACACCCATGCGATCGACGGTGCAGTCGCTATCTCGCTCTCGGACAGCGACGCCTTCCAGCTTCACGCCGATTACCTGATCCACAACTTCTCATCGTTGAGCACGCCGGAGATGAAAGGAGCCACACCGTGGTATTACGGCTTGGGCGCCCGCCTCAGGTCTCGCAACGGGGATACCCATTTCGGAGTACGCGTACCTCTTGGTATCAACTATCTCTTCGCCGATTCACCGCTAGATTTCTTCGCTGAAGTAGCCCCGGTGCTTGATATTGCACCTAAAGCTGCGCTGGATCTGAACGGTGCCATCGGACTTCGTTACTATTTCAAGTAATCAGGAATAACAAACTGTCGTGCTGGCCGGAGTCGATGAATCCGGCCAGACGACCTCTTGTATCATGAAGTATGAAATATTCTGAAGCAACACAGGGCAGGGTCTTCGTCATCAGGCTCGAAGATGGAGAAATTTTTCACGAACAGATCGAACAGTTCGCAAAAGCCAATGGAATAGAACGGGCGTATCTTAACGTCGTCGGAGGAGCCGATAAAGGGAGCCGGCTGGTGGTAGGCCCGGAGGAGAGCCGTACGTTCCCGATCAATCCCATGGTTCACGAACTCTACGATGCCCATGAAGTCACGGGCACCGGAACGCTTTTTCCTGATGATGCTGGTAATCCGGTCGTCCACCTCCACATGGCCTGCGGCCGGGAGGAGAACACTGTCACCGGTTGCGTACGCAGCGGTGTCAGGGTATGGCAAGTCCTGGAGGTCATTCTCATCGAACTTCTCGGCACCAAGGCCACCCGGATGCCCGACAAGGCTACCGGGTTCAAGCTGCTGATACCCTGATAAATGATTTATTGACCTGAAGAAACACTTTCGCCCCCCCACTCCTTTTAACCCTCGTATGATAGGGGCGGTTCGCGAACCGCCCTTACGTGCAGGCAAGTGTGGTGCGCAGAAGCCGGATAGAGACGTTCTCAAAAAGGCCCTTTATCATAACCGATGAATGGTCTCTTTTTTTGTTTACCTATGATTAAATAAGCACCTCTGTTTATTGGCGTATGTAGGGGCGGTTCGCGATCCGCCCTTACGTTGTTCCGCAGAATCAGTCATACATTCAGGAGTCCTGATGTATCGGAACGACGCAAATTCAGCATTTTTTGCCCTCTTCTGCTGCCCCCGGCTTCATCCCGGAAAGAGGATGCAATTTATGCGAACGGGTTTTCATGGTATGGCAACCCGACGGCGCGGGCAACGGCCTCCTGGGTGACTGTTCCATTCCAGACATTGAGACCACCGGTAAAGCCAGGCATGACAACCATCGCGCTTTCAAGCCCCAGATCGGCAAGCCTTCTCACGTAAGGCAATGTAACTCCTGTCAATGCTTCAGTCGATGTGCCAGGGAACGCCGCCGGCATATTCGTTACGCAATAATGTACGACCCCCTCTTCAATGAACACCGGCTCCGTATGCGTCGTCGGACGCGACGTCTCGATGCACCCGCCCTGATCGATGGCAATATCGACGATCACAGACCCGCTCTTCATCATCTGGACCATTCTCCGTGTTACAATCTTTGGCGCGCTTGCACCCGTGAGAAGCACCGCTCCGATCAACAAATCAGTTTCCGGCAGCAGTTCCTCAAGATGCTGTTCGTTCGAGTAGATTGTATGCACCTGTGCAGGAAGCACAGCCTCGAGGTCACGCATCCTTCCCTGGTCAGACTCCATGATCGTCACTTCGGCGCCAAGGCCGGCAGCTGCACGTGCAGCATTCAGTCCGGCTGTACCGCCACCAAGTACAAGTACCCTGCCAGGCAGGACGCCAGGCACACCACCCAGCAGCTTTCCTTTTCCTCCCTGATGCCTGGAGAGGTAATAGCCACCCATGAGCACACCCATCTTTCCGGCAATTTCACTCATCGGGGCAAGCAATGGCAGACGCCCGCCCACCTCGACGGTCTCATAGGCAATCGCCGTCGTCCCTGCACTGACAAGGGCTATCGCCAGTTCAGGCACACCGGCAAGGTGAAGAAAGGTGAACAGGATCAGATCCTTCCTGAAAAAACCGTACTCCGTTTCCAGCGGCTCCTTGACCTTCACGACCAGCTCATTCCTCCAGACCTCTTCAGGCGTAGAGGCAAGCAAAGCACCTGCAAGCCGATACTTCTCATCGCTGAACCCACTGCCGACGCCGGCGCCGCACTCAACAACTACCCGGTGCCCGGCCCCGACAAGATGCCTCACTCCTGCAGGCGTGCAACCGACTCTGGTCTCGCGGATCTTGATCTCTTTCGGAATTCCTATATTCATGCCTAAGGAATTTTATTGGTTGACAGTAAACTGTAGTAATGTAGCAATCCGGCGTCTTCCGGGAAAAAATCCGGCGGTGCAGAGAACAGGCAAGAACATATCGATCATGTAACAGGAATGAACTCAGTGAACTCTCTTCATGAACCGCTGTTCTGGCTGCTCGCAGCGGCATGCCTGGCAATTTCATCGATCCCGTCGATGATGCGCTCAATCGGCAAAAAGAGAGCAACCTCAATCCTGGCGCTCTGGGCCTTAACCTGCGGTGCCACATACCTGCTTTTCGGAACACTCCCTGCCATCATCTCGACAGTCGTTTCTGCCGGATGGGGAACGATATTACTGATCACATCCCTGATCCGTTCAGGCGTGAAATCCATGCCGAACAACCGTTTCGAAAACCGTTAGAAAAAGCGCCTCAGATGATCACAGGGGCATTGAGACCCAGCCTGGGACATAACGCCATGCATGCTTCATCTCCCGATCATGCAATGCGTAGTCGGGATCGTACCCTGCAACCTCTTTCCAGTATCGGACAGAATGGTTCATATGACGGGTATGGCACAACTCATGGACCATGATATAGCGGACGAGCAGTGGCGGCAGAAAAAGCAGCTTGAGATTGAGGCTGATAATACCGCGTGAAGAACAGCTCCCCCAGCGGCTCCGCTGCTTCCTGACCGACACCGCTGAAATCGAGAACCCGTGTATGGAGGCCAGCCGCATGAGCTGAGGCACCAGTTTTGCCTCCGCGCGCCGTTTCAGCCACCCGTCAAGCGCAGCACGGCAAAGCGCCTGATCATGCACCGCGCCGAAAAGCACCAGCTCTTCCGGGTCCGATTCACGAACCGAAACACCTGCCCGCTTTTCGCTGCGATATGACACTCTCCACGACTCCCCTGTTCCGGCAAGATTGATCGTAAGAGGAAGTTCAGCTCCAACATCCGAAACACCGCTGACCCGGCGGCAGTCGAAAGATCGCTGCACCCTGGAAATCCAATCAATACGGCTTTCGACAAGCCCTGGAACAAGCCTGGTATCGAACCCTTCGGGCACGACCACGACCAGACCTTCGTGAGGAGACATTTTCAGGCGCGCATAACGGGCACGACGACTGACCCTGACAGTATAGGAAAGCTCTTGCAATGCGCGTCCAGAGCCGAGGTTCGGCATGGAAATGGTGTTGATATCGGATTTAGAGGATAGTATAACAATACATAATAGGCTGTTGCCGGGTATAAAAAAAACGGGGACCCCCTTCTACGCCGGATTCTTCAGGTTACTGATTGCGGCCTGAAGAATCCGGCGAATGCTGCATTGCACAGCAACAGGGTTAAGCGGGAATATCCGTGTGTTTCGTCAGGACAGAGCCTGCTTCAGATCTGCGACGAGATCCTCAGGGTCTTCGATTCCTACCGACAGACGAATCACCGTATCCGTTATGCCTACTTCCTGACGGTGCTCGGCGCCCATGGATGCGTGGCTCATCGTCGCAGGATGCTCAATGAGCGACTCGACTCCGCCGAGGCTCTCTGCCAGGGCAAAAATCTTCGTATTGCGGAGCACATCCTCGACCTCCGCAATGCCCCCTTCAAGCTCGAACGAAACCATGCCGCCGAACCCTCGCTGCTGGCGCCTGGCAAGCTCATGCTGCGGATGGCTCTCCAACCCGGGATAAAAGACCCGCTTCACCTTTGGATGGGCATTCAGGAATTCGGCGACAATGCGGGCATTGCGCTCATGCTCCTTCATCCTCGGGACCAGGGTCTTGATACCGCGCAGCACCAGCCAGCAGTCGAACGGCTGGGCGCAGGTGCCAAGGGTGTTGACCAGGAACTTCAACTTCTCGTCGAGGTCAGGACTGTTGGACAGGACCGCACCACCAACCACGTCCGAATGGCCGTTGAGGTACTTGGTGGTCGAATGCACCACGATGTCAGCTCCGAGGCTGAACGGCTGCTGAAGATAGGGCGACAGGAATGTGTTATCGACGATCGACAGAAGGCCATGACTTTTGGCGATGGCCGTGACCGCAGCGATATCGATAAGGTTCAGCAGCGGGTTGGAAGGCGTTTCAATCCAGATCGCCCGTGTCTTGTCGTTGATATAAGCATCGATCTCCGCCGGGTCCCTCAGGCTGATGAAGTGGACCTTGATGTCGAAATGCTGGTTGATGGTCTTGAGCAGCCTGGCCGTGCCGCCATAGCAGTCGTCAGTAGCGATGATCTCATCCCCGGCGTTGAACAGGTGCAGCACGGTGGCAATTGCCGCCATACCTGTGGTAACTGCCACGGCGCACGAACACCGTTCAAGGGCCGCAAGGCTGTCTTCAAGAGCCTTGCGCGTCGGATTGCCGCTTCTGGTATAATCGAATCCGCGATGTTTGCCGATATCTTCGAAAACAAATGTCGAGCTCTGGTAAATCGGCGTCATAATCGCACCATATGCCTTGTCGGGAGCCACTCCCGCATGGATGGTATCTGTCTGAAAACTCATAGGTTACTCCGTTCATGGTTAAAAAATATTGGAACGCAAACGGAAGAGTAAAAAAGCAAAACCCCTTCCCGGATGAGCAAGGAAGAGGTTTTCAGAACTCTTATCGGCGAAGCCCTGTCGAGAGGGTTTCGCCGGTTTTGAAAAGAGAAGCTGTCAGGCTCTTTTTCACTCATCTTTCTTCCGCCACCACAAACCTTTCGGCCCCTGTGGATTTATAACGGAAGTAGAATGCGGCACCGTGTCCCACTGTGCGGGATCGGTTGTCAAGGCGTCTCAGGGTCTATTCCCTCAGCCTTTCTTGATGACCAGCAATAAAATCGAAAGAACAGTTAACAATTGTTAATGTACGCGGAAAAATGATACCGGTCAAGAGCACGCCCTTTTTTTCTCCTGAGATAAAAATGAAATAGGACAAAAAAAGATTTTTGAGATCAACGAAAAAATCGATAATCTTAACAATTGTTAACGACAACAAAAAGCCGAACCAATCATGAAAAAAGAGGCTGCCGGATATATCGCGACGTGTCCATGTTGCTGCAGCATGCCTATTCACGCAAGCATGAGGAACCCTGGCACCCTGAATTGATGTCGCCTGTTGAGAACATAACAGCGCGTACCTGAGCCGGTTCTGATTGTCAGCACCGGCTTTTTTCGTTTGAACCTGAATATTTCCGGAAATACTCATTCACGACATCCATGAAATCCGTCGATCACGTCCAGGGCATCCCGATGCCAATCGTCAGCCTCAACCGGGTTATGCTTCTTTCCGGAATCACCGCAGCGGCGATACTTCAGCAGCCGCTGATCACGACCCTCCTGTTTCTGATCATTCTTCCAACCGTGTTGTGGGGTCAGAAAGCCAGTCTCGTCTATTTCATCGGGTCGCGACTGTTTGAAAAACAGAACCTGACTTCAGCGTCGGAAAGTCCGAAGCTGATGCGATTCAACAACTCGATCGCCGTCATCCTGCTTGGCCTGGCACAGGTAGCATTTATTCTGGAAGCCTCGCTGACCGGGTGGATCCTGTCAGGAATCGTCGCCCTGGCGGCACTCGTCGCACTCTGCGGATTCTGCTTCGGATGCTTCCTCTTCTACCAGTTCAACCTGCAGCGTTACCGCCTGTTCGGCCGATGAGCCCCGACGCTTTGCTGCATGCATCCATCAATCGTCAAAGACAATCGATCAGTAAAACCATAAAAGAGATAAAACAATGAGTCATCACCCTTACCGTCCTGAAACCATCGCCCTGCATGCCGGACAGCCGGTCGACGCCACCCAGTCACGCGGCGTACCGGTTTACCGTACCAGTTCGTACCTGTTCAAGAACACCGAGCACGCCGCCAACCTGTTCGCACTCAAGGAACTCGGCAACATCTACACCCGGTTGATGAACCCCACCACCGACATCCTCGAGCAGCGCATCACCCAGCTCGAAGGCGGTGCCGCATCTGTCGCGTTGGCCTCAGGCACCTCGGCAATCTTCTACACCGTCATCACCCTGGCAGAGGCGGGCGACAACATCGTATCGGCCAACAATCTTTACGGTGGAACCTACACACAGTTCGACTCCATCCTGCCGAAACTGGGCATCAACGTCACCTTTGTCGATCCGAAAGATCCCTCCAACTTCGAGAAAGCAATCAACGAGAAGACAAGGGCTCTTTATATCGAAACCATCGGCAACCCGGTTCTCGACTACACTGACGTCAGGGCCATCGCTGAAGTGGCGCACCGTAATGGCCTGCCGCTCATCGTCGACGCCACCTTCACGACGCCTTACCTGCTCAGGACCATCGACCTCGGCGCAGACATCGTCATCAACTCGCTGACCAAATGGATCGGCGGACACGGCGCAGGAATCGGAGGCATTATCACCGATGCCGGACGCTTCGACTGGAATGCAGGACGCCATCCGCTTTTCACCGAACCTGACAGCAACTACCACGGCCTGCGCTGGGCAATCGACCTTCCCGAACCACTCGCACCGATCGCTTTCGCCCTCAGGGTGCGCACCGTGCCTCTCAGGAACCTTGGCGCCTGCATTTCGCCGGACAACTCGTGGATCTTCATCCAGGGCATCGAGACCCTCCCTGTGCGCATGATCCGCCACTCTGAAAACGCGCTCAAGGTCGCAGAATATCTTAAAAAACACCCGAAAGTGACATGGGTGCGCTACCCCGGCCTGAAGGACGACCCCTCATACCAGGCCGCCTCAAGGGACCTGAAGAACGGCTTCGGCGGCATGGTGGTCTTCGGCGTCAAGGGTGGCTATGATGCTGCCGTGAAGATCATCGACTCGATCAGGCTCTTCTCGCACCTGGCCAACGTGGGTGACGCAAAAAGCCTCATCCTGCATCCGGCCAGCACATCTCACAGCCAGTTGACTGAAGAGCAGCGCCAGGAGAGCGGACTCTCTGCGGACCTGATAAGGCTTTCAGTAGGCCTCGAGCATTCGGACGACCTGATCGAGGCACTCGAGGAAGCACTTGCCGGGGTGTAAAGGAATAACCGACGGTTTTATCAATTGAGCAGGTATAAGGCAACCATGAACAGCAGTAGTAAGAAAGGCACGATTCTTATAGCGGACACGCAGTACCTCACGACCGAGGCGTTAAAATTACTCCTCGTCGAGGCAGGTTATTCCATCCATGCGGTGTCCGCAAGAAGCGAACTGCTCGAGTATCTGCAGAAACATGAGCCATCGCTGATCATCACAGACTATATACTGTTCGATTTCAGGTCTATCAACGATCTCAGGGAAATAGGAGCGCAGCAGCCGGGCGCTCCTGTCCTGGTGCTCAGCAACTCGATCAACCAGATGCAGATCAAGGAGCTGAACAATGCAGGCATAAGGAACATCGCCCTGAAAACAGATGACCGGGTGGAGCTGCTCCATGCAGTAACTTCGGCCTTTAAAGGGAAAAAAGCCTATTCGGGCAGCGTGCTCGACATTCTCCTGAAACAGGACGGACCTGTCGAAGACGCTTGCCTCCTCACTACGTCGGAAATCGAGATAGTTCGGCTGATTTCATCAGGACTCTCAACAAAGGAGATCGCGACGAAGAAGCATATCAGCTTTCATACTGTGATGACCCACCGCAAAAACATCTTCCGCAAGCTCGGAGTATCGAGCAGCCCGGAACTGATGATGTTCGCCATCAAGGCCGGCCTGATCGACAACATCGAATACCATATCTGAACCGAAGCGCATCGGATACCCTTTTTGCGGTAGAAAAAATACCGTTTCAACGGGATTTCCCGTGCAACCCGCCATGACGATCTTACAAGTGGAAAAGCAACAAACACAAAACCACTTGCAACATGGCACGCATCGCGAAAAAACTCACCGACCTGATCGGCAACACACCGCTGCTGGAGCTCGAAAACTTCAACCGTGAAAGTAACGCTCTGGGCACCATCATCGCCAAGCTCGAATACTTCAACCCCGGTGGAAGCGTCAAGGACCGCATCGGCA
>Ga0326726_10000030_pt1 | contig 132852 bp, 131 predicted proteins | sample MHFenrmetagenome_2_FD_207603 | JGI IMG/M metagenome (GOLD analysis project Ga0326726, IMG submission 207603) | Lab enriched peat soil microbial communities from Michigan Hollow, Ithaca, NY, United States - MHF15MN | ecosystem: Environmental > Terrestrial > Soil > Wetlands > Peat | place: USA... | reverse complement strand
GACGTGGCGGCGCGCTACCTGCGTGCGATGTACGACATGAACGTCAAGGACGCGGCGGCGCGCGTGCGCTGCCCGACGCTTGTGTTGCATCCGATGGGCGATGAGATGGTGCGCTTCGAACAGGGCCGGCGCCTCGCATCGCTGATCCCGGGCGCTCGCTTCGTGCCTTTACAAGGACGCAACCACATCCCGTTCCCGCGCGAGCCCGCATGGGACGGCTTCGTGCGCGAGACGAGGCAGTTCCTGGGCGCTGCGCCGCTGCTGCCGCAAGCACAGTCGCCGGTGCAGCTGACGGCCCGGCAGACGGAGGTGCTTCGCCGCATCGCGTTTGGCGAGTCGGACAAGCAGATCGCGGCCGCGCTTCACTTGAGCCCGCGCACCGTCGAAATGCACGCTGCGCGTGCCCTGCAGGCACTGGGGTGCCGCACCCGTGCCGAGGGTGTGCGCCGGGCGACCGAGCAGCGGCTGCTCGGCGCCTGACCTCGGAATCCTACGGTACCCGAGCCCGCTCCTACCGTGATCGGCCGACTGGCGCGCGGCGGTCCGTCCGCGAACACTGTCGGCTGTTCCGCGCATTGGAGGCCAGCATGGAAGGACGGGCGTTGCAGGACGCACTCAAGGTGCACTGCTTTGGTTGTGGCTCGCTCAACGAGCAGGGGCTGCAGATCAAGAGTCACTGGGATGGCGACGAGCTGGTGTGCCGCTGGCGTCCCAAGCCGCATCACATCGGCCACCCGGGCATCGTCTATGGCGGCGTGATCGCCTCGGTGGTCGACTGCCACGCAGTCTGGACCGCGATGGCCACGGCGTGCCGCGACGAGGGCCTGCTCCTCGACGATGCGAGCCCGCCACCGTTCGCGTTCGTCACCGGCAAGTTGAGCGTGAGCTACTCGAAGCCCGCGAGCATCGATCGACCGCTCGAGCTGCATGCCAAGGTGTCGGACAAGAGCGAGCGCCGCGTCAGTGTGGGGTGCCGCGTCATGCAGGACGGGGTCGAGTGCGCGAGCGCCGAGGTGGTGACCGTGCGCGTGCAATCACGGGGAGTGAACTCGTGAAGGCCATTCAATGCACGCGCTTTGCCGAGGAACCGGCGCTCGCGATCGGCGAGATGCCCGACCTTCAGCCGAAGGCCGATGAGGTGCTCGTCGAGCCCCATGCGGCCGCGGTCAGTTTCATGGACCTGCTGATGGCGCAGGGCAGATACCAGATGCGTCCCGAGCTGCCCTACGTGCCGGGCACCGATGCCGCGGGCATCGTCGTGGCGGTCGGCGAAAGAGTCACGCGGTTTCGCGCCGGCGACCGCGTCGCATGCGGCAACTGGCATGGGGCGTGGGCCGAGCGAATGGTGGCGCCTGAGCAGCAGGTGACGCCGGTGCCGGACGAAGTGGACTTCGCCACGGCCGCCTCGTTGCGCTATGCCTACGGCACGGCACGCTATGCGCTCGTCACGATGGCGCATCTGCGGGCGGGGGAAACGCTCTTTGTCAGTGGCGCCGCCGGCGGCGTCGGCCTGGCGGCCGTGGATCTCGGCCGCCAACTCGGCGCGCGGGTGATCGCCGGGGTGGGCTCGCGCCACAAGGAAGCCACGGTGCGCGAGCGCGGTGCGTCAGAGGTGGTCGTCTACGGCGAAGAAGACCTGCGCGAACGCGTGAAGTCGCTCACCGGTGGGCGCGGAGTCGACGTCTGCATGGACAACGTCGGCGGATCGGTGTTCGACGCGATGACGCGCCTGATGAATTGGGGTGGGCGGCTGCTGCCGATCGGCTTCACCAGCGGCACCATACCCTCGATGGCGGCCAACCTGCCGCTGCTCAAGAACTACAGCGTCGTGGGCGCGTTCTGGGGCGCGTGGGCGATGCGTTGTCCAGCCGAGTCGTCGGCCGCGGACGACGCCGTGATGCGGCTCGTGGCCGCCGGCGAACTGCGGCCGCTGCTCAGCCGCGTCCTGCCGTGGACGCGGTTCGGCGAGGCGCTCGATGCGATCCGCCGCCGCGAGGTGCAAGGTCGCATCGCGCTGGCCATGCCGCCGGCGTTGCCGTGAATCCTCACGCCCTGCCGTCGCGCGGGGCTGGTCAGCGCGGGCCGCTCGGACGCGGGCCGTAGGGCTTGCGCGCCGGGCCACCGAACGGCGAGCGCTCGCGATCGCCAGCGAGCGGCTTTTTCTTGCCGAAGGCCTTCTTGCCGAAACCCGGCTTGCCGCCGAAGCCGGGCTCTCCGAACGGCTTCTGGCCGAGGGGCTTGGTCCGCGACTGCGGCTCGGGCCGTTTGGGCTCCAGGCCCTCGACCACGGCCGCAGGGATGCGCTGCGTCGTGAAGCGCTGGATGCTGTGGATCATGCTGGCGTCACGGCGCTCGGCCAGCGTCACCGCCAGGCCCGCGCGGCCCGCGCGGCCGGTGCGGCCGATGCGGTGTACGTAGTCTTCGGCCTTCATCGGCATCCCGTAGTTGATGACGTGGCTGATGCTCGGCACGTCGAGGCCGCGCGCGGCCACATCGGTGGCCACCAGCACACGCAGGTCGCGCGTGCGCAGGCCGGTCAGCACGCGGTTGCGCTGGCGCTGCGGCATGCCGCCGTGCAGCGAGGCCACGCGGTGGCCCATGTCGGCCAGGCGATCGGCCAGCCGGTCGGCGTCGCGTTGCGTGCTCGTGAAGACCAGCGCCTGGTCGACGTTGCGACCGGTCAGCAGGTGGTCCAGCAGCGCATTCTTGTGCTGCAGGTCGTCGGCCCAGTGCAGGCGCTGCTCGATGTCGGCGTGGGTGTCGGTGTGCGAGCCGACGTCGACGCGTTGCGGGTCGCGCAACAGCGTTTGCGCCAGGCGCCCGACGTGGCCGCCGAAGGTGGCGCTGTACATCACGGTCTGGCGCTCAGGCGGCAGGGCCTGGCCGATGAACTGGATGTCGTCGATGAAGCCCATGTCGAGCATGCGATCGGCCTCGTCGAGCACCAGCATCTCCACGTTCGACAGCATGGCCTTGCCGGAGCGCATGTGGTCCATCAGGCGTCCGGGCGTGGCGATCAAAATGTCCAGCGCGCCGCTCAGCTGGCGCAGCTGCAGGCCGTACGGCACGCCGCCGACCACAGTGGCCACGCGCAAGCCACGCACGTGGCGGCCGTAGGTCATCGCGGCCTTCGAAACCTGGATCGCGAGTTCGCGTGTTGGCACGAGCACCAGCACGCGCGGGCCGTGCGTCTGGCCCCGCGCAGGTCGGCCGGCCGGCGCATCTTCGTGACCGCGGCGCTGGGCCGCGTCGTTGCGCGCGGCGAGCACGCGGGTCAGCGCCGGCAGCACGAAGCTGGCGGTCTTGCCGCTGCCGGTGCTGGACGAGACCATCAGGTCGCGGCCTTCGAGCGCCGGCGGGATCGCACGTTGCTGGACTTCGGTGGCCTCGGTGTAGCCGGCGTCGCGCACGGCGGCGACCAGGGCTTCGTGCAGGTTCAGGGATTCGAAACTCATCATCAGACTCACTCGCTAAGCAGGCGCGCGCAACGGCGCGCCAAGCGGCCCGAAAGCGGGACGCTGGGTCAAGTCACCGGGAGATCAGCTCGCGTCGAGCACCGGGCAAGATTGCCGGCGCGGCGCTACGGGAACAGTCAGGGCGACGGCATCGCCGCCGACCGCACCGCGTGCGGGGCCACAGGCCTTCGAGGGCGCATGGCAGAGGTCAGAGGGGATGAACGAAACGGCTGGACTCGTGTCCAGCCGATGGTGAAGTATAGCCGTAGCGGTCGTTGGAGCCCTGGGCCTCACTGACAGTGCTTGCATTTCTCCAAGACAAGCTCTCCGGAAGGAAAACTCATCCGCAAGATCGGCCAACCCGTATTGTCTCGGTCGAGTGCCAGGCTGTGGGTAGCGGCAGTGACGGGCGCAGGGTCCAGGAACTGGGTTTGACCGCATGAGTCCAGCAGCGAATAGGTGGCCTTGCCGGGGGTGAAAGTGAATTCCGAGCCCGCGCCGCTCACCGTGCCGAACTCTTCCCAGTGCGCCGTTCGAAAACAGTTGCCACCGAAATACGCCTGGGCCAGATCCCACACATGCTGGTAGCGGCCGTCGGGCGAGAAATAGAAGGTGATCCCGATGGAACCGTCCCCTTGGGGGATGTCGCCGTACGGCCCGCCGTAGAACGGGGGAACATAGGTCAGGATGGTCTCCCACTGGCCTTGGAGGACTTCGGGTATCGATGTGGCGGGCGTCGGCGCCGGCGTCTCGTCCGATGTGGCCTGCGTCGATGCCGGCGTCTCGTCCGACGAACCGCCGCCGCAACCGACGAGCGAAAGGATCAAGGGCAGCAGCAGCCAGGCGCGTCCGGACCATTGGCCGACTCGAGCGGGGCCCATGTTCGTTTGCATGCAAACCTCCAACCGATTTGAATAGAGGCCTGCACTGTCGGCGCCAGCCACCGGAGAGTTTTGAAGGGGCGATGAAACCTGCTCAAAAATGCTGAAGTGGTCGCGCGCGCGGTACCAACTGCTCAGCGAGGCGCAGCGACGACGAGCAGCGCGATGCGTGGCCGCGTCACGGCCCCATCAGTACAGCCGGACCGCCGAGTCGAAGTGCCAGGTTCGGCGGATTTCGATCACGTCGAACTCGCGGGCCAGCGCTGGCGGGAACGCTTGGTACGGCGTCTGGCTTTGCACGATGCGCCGTATGGCTTCGTCGATTTCCGCCACGCCACTGGAGAGGTCGAAGGTCACTGACTCCACGGACCCGTCGCTTCGAATGGCTACCGTCACGAGGGGATTGGTGTGAGGCCGGTTCGCCACGTCGCGGACCATGTCGGCAGCCGTGTTGAAGTGGATCTTCCGGGCCCAGGCCTCCGCGTACTGGATGAGTTCGACGTTGGGGTCGCTGCGTCCCCATAGCCTGGCTCGACGTGCGGTGCTCCACGAGGGGGGCAGCGTGGAGGGCAGGCCAGCGGGAGTCGAGGCCGCGTCACGCCGGGCGGCTTCCTCATCGAGCTGACGTCCCATCGCCCGACGCACCGCTTCCCGTCTTGCCGCCTCTTCTTGTTCGGCCGCGACGCGCGCGGCCTCTTGCCGTGCCGCTACCTGACGAGCAGCCTCCTGACGCTGCGCCTCCAGCTGTGCTGCCGCCAGCCGCTCGGCCTGCAGTCGCGCGGCCTCTTGGCGTTCGCCTTCCAGCTGTGCGGCGGCCAATCGCGCGGCTTGCTGCCGGTCGGCTTCCACTTTCGCAGCGTCGACGCGCGCTGCTTCTTGACGAGCGGCTTCCAGTCGTGCGGCCTCAACGCGCGCTGCTTCCTGGCGAGCAGCCTGCTGTTGCTGCGCTTCGAGTTGCGCCGCCGCCAGTCTCGCGGCTTGCTGGCGTTCGGCTTCCAGTTGCGCAGCTTCGACGCGCGCTGCTTCTTGACGAGCGGCTTCCAGTCGTGCGGCCTCAACGCGCGCTGCTTCCTGGCGAGCAGCCTGCTGCTGCTGCGCTTCGAGTTGCGCCGCCCCCAGTCTCGCGGCTTGCTGGCGTTCGGCTTCCAGTTGCGCAGCTTCGACGCGCGCTGCTTCTTGACGAGCAGCCTGCTGTCGCTGTGCTTCCAGTTGCGCCGCCTCGACGCGCGCTGCTTCTTGACGAATAGCTTCCTGACGAGCGGCCTCCTGACGCTGTGCCTCCAGCTGTGCCACCGCCAGTCTCGCGGCCTCTTGACGTTCGGCCTCCAGCCGCGCCGCCTCGACGCGCGCCGCTTCCTGGCGAGCAGCTTGCTGTCGCTGCGCTTCCAGTTGCGCCGCTGCCCGTCGCGCCGCCTCCTGGCGTTCGACATCGAGTCGCGCGGCTTCGAAGCGCGCTGCTTCCTGACGAGCGGCCTTAACCTGCGCGACATCGCCGGCATCTCGAGGCCGTGGCGTCGCGTTCTTCGGGCTCGAAGCGCTTGGATCCAGCGCGATGACCGGCGTTGGCGCCAAGGGAACGGCCGGCACGACCGACATGGGCCGTTCGGACGGCGCCACGGCGACAACGGCCGACTCCTGGGTCTGCGGGCGTGGCGCCGTCTGATCGGGCTCATCGGCGCGCACTGGCGCTTTTGCAGCGGCCGCTGCGGCCATGCCGCTTCGCGTTGCCTTGGCCGGTGCGGTCGGCTTGGCCGCCGGCCCATTCGCCGTGGCGGGCCTTCGCGGGGGCGGTGCTGGTGGAGTCGGGACCGGCCTACCGACAACGGGCGGCTCGATCGCTACCCGCTGCGACGGCCCCGCATCCGATTTGACCGCCGGCTCCGCGGGTGTGACATGCGCCGGAACGAGCACGATGCGCAGATCGGGCACCTCGATCCGTCGATCTCGCCAGGGCAAGGCGAAGCCCGGAAACCCAAGTCCCTGGCCACCGAAGGTCAGGTTCAACACCAGCGTGTGGATCAGCAGGGACAGCAGCAGCCCAAAGGCCAGTGGCCTGTGCTCACGGCTCGAGCGAGACGGTTGGCTCGAGGCAGGCTGCTCCTCTGCCCAGTGTGCCTGTGGGCCCGGCAGGCCCACAGGCTCTGGCCGTGCCACTTCGGAGACGTTCGTGATCCGCATGCGGGCCATTGCGTCGATTCTCACGGGTCCGAGCGAACCGTTGACGTGGGGAAAGTCAGGCACACCCAAGAGGGGGTGGCCGGCCGCTTGCGCGGCGTGCTGGACATGCGCCGATGCCGATTCACCCGATCGTCGTGCGTCGTAGGAATGAGGCCACGACCCGCAACCGCGCTGGCTCGTCGGCGTGTCCACCCGAAAAGGAGCCCTGCCATGACCACCCCATCCACGAAGATCACCATCGAAACCACGGTCGCCGCGACCATGGCGGACGTTTGGCGTGCCTGGAACACGCCGCAAGACATCAAGCAGTGGAACGCGGCCTCCCCAGACTGGCACACGACGGCTGCTGCCGTCGACTTGCGCGTCGGCGGCAAGTTCTCCTCGCGCATGGAGGCCAAAGACGGCAGCATGGGTTTCGATTTCACCGGCGTGTACACCAAGATCGACGCACACAAGCTCATCGAGTACACGATGAGCAACGGTCGACGCGTTCACAACGAGTTCATGGCGGACAACGACCGCGTCACGCTGCGCGTCATCTTCGACGCCGAGAGCGAGAACCCCATCGAGATGCAGCGCCAGGGCTGGCAGGCGATCCTCGACAGCTTTGCCAAGCACGTCGCAGCGGTGAGGTGAGGGCGCGGCGCGATCCGCTGTGCCTCTGGGTCTGCGGCTCCTTGCGCTATGTTCGAGCCTTGTCCACCCATCGAGGCTGCCGCATGTCCCTCACGCCGACCCCGTTCGCCAGCACCGTCATCGACTCCGTGCTGTTCCGCGATGCCTTCGGCACGCCCCGCATGCGCGAGATCTTCTGCGACCGCGCGCTGATCCGGCGCTACATCGAGACTGAAGTGGCCCTCGCACGTTGCGAGGCGCGCTGTGGCGTGATCCCGGCCGAAGCGGCCGAGGCGATCGCGCGTGAATCGAAGATCGAGCGCATCGACTTCGACCACATGCGGCACGACGCCGACATCGTCGGCTATCCGATCCTGCCGCTCGTGCACCAGCTCGTCGAGATGTGCGGCGACGCCGGTCGCTACGTGCACTGGGGCGCGACGACACAGGACATCATGGACACCGCCAACGTGCTGCAGGTGCGCGCGGCGCTCGACGTCGTCGACGCCGACATTCGCCAGTTGCGCAAGATCCTGGCCGACCTCGCGAAGGAGCATCGCGACACACCGATGGCCGGCCGCACACACCTGCAGCAGGCGCTGCCGGTGACCTTCGGCTACAAGGTGGCGATCTGGCTGGCGATGTTCGACCGCCACCAGGAGCGTCTGGCCGAACTGCGCAAACGCGTGCTGGTGGTGGAGTTCGCCGGCGCCGCCGGCACGCTCGCATCGCTGGGCACCAAGGGCTTCGAGGTGCAGCATGCGCTCGCCGAGGAGCTGGGTCTTGGCGTACCGGCGACGACCTGGCACGTCGCGCGCGACGGTTTTGCCGAGAGCGTGAACCTGCTTGCACTGATCACCGGTTCGCTCGGCAAGATCGCGCTCGACATCATGATCATGGCGTCCACCGAGTTCGCCGAGGTCTACGAACCGTTCGTCAAGGGTCGTGGCGCGTCGAGCACGATGCCGCAGAAGCGCAACCCGATCTCCAGCGAGCTGATGCTCGCAGCGGCCAAGGCGGTGCGCCAGCACGCCGGGCTGATGGTCGACGCGATGATCCAAGACTTCGAGCGCGCGACGGGCCCCTGGCATGCCGAGTGGGTGGCGCTGCCAGCGAGCTTCATCCTCACCGCAGGCGCACTTCACCAAGCCAAGTTCGCGCTCGGCGGCTTGATCGTCGACCCAGAGCGGATGCGCCACAACCTCGGCATCAGCAAGGGCCTGATCGTCGCCGAGGCGGTGATGATGGGCCTGGCGCCAGCTACAGGGCGGCAACAGGCGCACGACATCGTCTACGACGCCTGCCGCACCGTGAACGAGAAGGGCGGCACGCTCGCCGAAGCGCTCGCCGCGCTGCCCGCGGTGATGAAGCATTTCGACCGCGCCGCGATCGACCGCCTCACCGATCCGGGCAACTACCTGGGCCTGGCACCGCAGATGGTCGACCGCGCGCTGCAACGGTCGGCGGCCGTCGCGGCCTGACGCCACACTGCCAGGCCGTCGATGGTCGACAGCGCTGCGCAGGCTTTCGATACCGGGCCTTGATGGCAACTCGATGAATGATCATCTTCGCAACCACGCCTTCGACTCAACCTAAGATCTCCTCAATGAAGGCTCTGCGCAGTTCAGCGGTCCGGCCGCACCTTGTCGCATGCGGCCTGCTTGTCTTCTTTGGCCTTGCGCCGTTGGCCCTGTGCACGGCGGCGATCGCGCAGCACAGCGATCGCGGCGCGCCGATCGTCCCCGATCTCGCAAGGATCGCCGACGGCCAAGCCTGGCGCGTGATCAACGGCGAGTTCCAGTTCTCGAATGACAAAGAGGGCAGGCCCACGGTTCGTCTGGCGCCGATCGGCGGCAATCGCCAGGGCAGCAATCTCGCGCTGGCGCTGGTGCGTGGCGTGGCGTTCGAGCAAGGGGAGATCGAGGTCGACCTGCGCGGCAATGCAGCGGGCCAAGCGAGCTTTCTCGGCGTCGCCTTCGCTGTCACCGAGGGCCATGCACACGAGGCGATCTATTTCCGCCCCTTCAACTTCCAGGCCGAAAACCCCGTCCAGCGTGCCCACGCGGTGCAGTACGTCGCCTGGCCGCAGCACCCTTGGGATCGGTTGCGGGCAGAACACCCCGGGGTTTATGAGTCGGCGGTGGCGCCCGGCCCGGATCCGGTGGCCTGGTTCCATGTGCGCGTCGAGGTGAGTGCCGCCCGCGTGAATGTGTTCGTCAACGAGGCCACCCAGCCCTGTCTGTCGGTGGATCGCCTGGGCGGCAGCGCGACGGGCGACGTCGGGTTGTGGGTGGACAGCCAGCCAGGGTCATTTGCCAACCTGAAGATTCGGCGCCTGCCATAGGGGCGCAGCGACGAGGTGCAGCCCGGCGATGCCGGGCGCACAGGTCCCCAGGGGCGGATTGCTCGGGCGATGGCATTCGGCTCCAATCGGCCGCATGGATGCCTTGTCCGAAATCCTGAAGGTCGTGCAGCTCAATGGGGCGATCTTCTTCAACGCCCGCTTCACCGCACCCTGGTGCGTCGAATCGCCTGCCGAGGCGTCGCTCGCGCAGACGCTGGGCGTGGGCGCGGAACGCGTTCTGCTCTATCACTACATGGTGGACGGCTCTTGCCTGATCACGCTGGAAGGCATGGCACCGCGGCGTCTGAATCCCGGCGACGTCATCGTCTTTCCCCACGGCGATGCGCATACCATGGCTTCGTCCATGGGAGAGCACCCGCAGCCGATGGACGCCCAGGCAATCCTGCGCGAGCGCCCCAAGGTGCTGCACCTCGGCGGCGGCGGCGAGGTGACGCGCTTCATCTGCGGCTACATGGTGTGCGATCCGCGTCTGTTCCAGCCTGTCCTGGCGGCGCTACCGCGAGTGGTGACGGTGAGCCTGCGCGGCGTGGCACAGGCGCGCTGGCTGGAAGCCTCGCTGCAGCACGCCGTGGCAGAGGCCGACTCGCCGGGGCCCGGGGCCGCAGGCATGCTGGCCAAGCTGTCCGAGGTGATGGTGGTGGAGACGTTGCGCCGCTATGTGGCGCAGCTCTCGCCCGAGCACACCGGCTGGCTGTCGGGCTTGCGCGACCGCGCCGTCGGCAAGTGCCTGGCGCTGATGCACGAGAAGCCCGCGCACCCCTGGACAGTGGACTCCCTGGCCCGCGAGGTGGGCGCATCGCGCTCGGTGCTGGCCGAGCGGTTCACGCATTTCGTGGGCCAGTCGCCGATGCAGTACCTCAGCCGCTGGCGCATGGCGCTGGCCACCAACTACCTTCGGCGCAGCTCGCTCAACGTGGCCAGCATCGCCGAAGAAGTGGGCTACGAAAGCGATGCCAATTTCAGCCGCGCATTCCGTCGCGAGTTCGGGGTGCCGCCAGCTACTTGGCGGCGGCTGCACGGGGGCTACCGTGCTGCTTCCTGATCGCCATGAAGTAGAGCAGCGGGATGACCACCAGGGTCAGCAGGGTGCTGATCGAAATGCCGAAGATCAGCGAGGTGGCCAGCCCGTTGAAGATGGGGTCGTCCAGGATGAAGAAGGCGCCCAGCATCGCAGCCAGCGCGGTCAGCAGGATCGGTTGCGCGCGGGTGGAGGCTGAAGCAATCACCGCTTCCTTCAGCGGCACGCCATCGGCCAGCTTGAGGTGGATGAAATCCACCAGCAGGATCGAGTTGCGCACGATGATGCCCGCCAGCGCGATCATGCCGATCATGCTGGTGGCGGTGTACTCCGCGCCGAGCAGGGCATGGCCCGGCATCACGCCCACCACGGTGAGCGGAATCGGCGCCATGATGATCAGCGGGATCCGGTACGAGCGGAATTGCGCCACCACCAGCAGGTAGATCAGGATCAGCCCGAACGCATAGGTGATGCCCATGTCGCGGAAGGTCTCGTAGGTGATCTTCCATTCGCCGTCCCATTTGAGGGCGTAGTCGCGATAGGGGTCGCTCGGCTGCCGGATGAAGTACTCCACCGGCGAGGCGCCGCTCGGCGTCTTGACGGCAGTGACGTCGCCGCGGGCCGCGAACATGCCATAGAGCGGGCTGTCCACGTGGCCGGCCACGTCGCCGACGACGAAGTTCACCGGCAGCAAGTCCTTGTGATAGACGGGCTGCTCGCGCTCGGTGTCGGTGACGGTGACCAGCTCGCGGATCGGCACCAGCTGTCCAACCCCGCCGCGCACATGCAGCTGCAGCAGCGCATCGAGCTCGCCGTGGCGCTCGGCCGGCAGCTGCAGCAACGCCGGCGTGGGGTACTTGCTCTCGTCGTGCAGGTAGGCCGCATCTTCGCCGCCCAGGCCGGCGCGCAAGGTGCTCACGATGTCCGCCTGCGGCACGCCCAGCAGCGCGGCCTTGCGGCGGTCGATCAGCAGCAGCTTGCGCGGCGCGGCGGCGATGCTGCTGTCGTCGACGTCGACCACGCCGGGTGTCGTCTCCAGCGCGCTGCGCACGGCGCGTGCCACTTGCTGGCGGCCCTCGGCCTGCGGCCCATAGATCTCGGCCACCAACGGCGACAGCACCGGCGGGCCGGGCGGGACTTCGACCAGCTTGACGTTGGCGCCCAGGCGCCGGCCGATCTCCTGCAGGCCGGGCCGCAGCCGCTTGACGATGGCGTGGCTCTTTTCAGAGCGATGGGCCTTGTCGAGCAGGGTCACCTGCAAATCGCCCACCTCGCCGCCGCTGCGCAGCTCATATTGCCGCATCAGGCCGTTGAAGTTGATCGGCGAGGCCGTGCCGGCATAGGCCTGGTAGTGGCTCACCTCCCGGTCGCGGGCCAGGAAGGCGCCGAGCTCGTGCAGCACGCCCGCCGTCTGCTCCAGCGGCGTGCCCACCGGCATGTCCGCCACCACCTGGAACTCCGACTTGTTGTCGAAGGGCAGCATCTTCAGTATGACCAGGCCCATCGCGGGCAAGGCCAACGACAGCGCGATCAGCACCGCCACGCCCGCACCCAGCAGGCGTCGGTTGCGCCGGCCGATGCGATCGTCGAGCAGCGGCGTGAACACGCGCTCGAACAGGCGCTCCAGCCAGGCGGCGAACTTGCCGCCGCCGCGGTGGCTGCGGGCCACGACGGGCTCCATCCACAAGCGCGCCATCCAGGGTGTGAGGCTGAACGCGATGCCCAGCGACAGCAGCATGCCCATGCTGGCGTTGATGGGGATGGGGCTCATGTACGGGCCGATCAGGCCGCTGAGGAAGGCCATCGGCAGCAGCGCCGCGATCACCGTCAGCGTGGCCAGCACCGTCGGGCCGCCCACCTCGTCGACCGCCACCGGGATCAGCTGCAGCAGCGCCTTGTCGGGATGGAGCTGCTGCTGCCGGTGGATGTTCTCGACCACGACGATGGCGTCGTCGACCAGGATGCCGATCGAGAAGATCAGCGCGAACAGCGACACCCGGTTGAGCGTGAAGCCCCAGGCCCAGGAAGCGAACAAAGTGCCCGCCAGCGTCAGCCCCACGGCGGCCCCGACGACGGCCGCCTCGCGCCGCCCCAGCGTGACGAAGACGAGGGCCACCACGCAAGCGGTGGCGAACAGCAGCTTGCGGATCAGCGCTTGCGCCTTGTCGTTGGCCGTGACGCCGTAGTTGCGGCTCTGGACCACTTCGACCCCCTGCGGGATCACCGTGTTGCGCAGCTCGTCGACGCGCCGCAGCACGCCATTGGCCACGTCGATCGCGTTCTCGCCGGGCTTCTTGGAGATCTGGATCGTCACGGCCGGGTACTCGGCCGGCTCGGCGCCAGCCACGCCGTGCCACACATAACGCTTGGCGGGCGGCGCACCCTCGCGGACCGTCGCCACCTCCCGCAGGAAGACGGGCTTGCCGTTGCGCACGCCGACCACCAGTTCGCCCACCTCGCGGGCATCGCTCAGATAAGGCCCCGCATCGACGGGCACAGAGCGATTGCCGCCCAGCAGCTCGCCCACGGGCGCGCCCATGTTGGCCGCCTGCAGCGCCTGGCGCAGCTCCGCCACGGTGATGCCGGCGCTGGCCATGCGCTGCGGATCGAGCTCGACCAGAGCGGCACGGCCGGGGCCTCCCAGCGTGATCACTTCACGCGTGCCGGGCACGCGCTTCAAGTCGATCTCCAGGCTGTGCGCCACACGCTCCAGCTCCTGCGGACCGACGGCCTGATCCTTTGCATACATCGTCAGCGCCACGATGGGGACGTCGTCGATGCCCCTGGACTTGATCAGCGGCTCGCCCACTCCCAGGCCGCGCGGCAGCCAGTCGGCATGGGCGCTGACCGCATCGTGCAGGCGCACGAGCGCGTCGGTGCGCGGCACGCCCACCTTGAACTGCACCGCCAGCACGGCCACGCCCGGTTTCGAGATCGACATCACATGCTCGACGCCGGTGATCTGGCTGAGCACCTGCTCGGCGGGCGCGCTCACCATCTGTTCCACGTCACGCACCGATGCGCCCGGGAAAGGGATGAACACGTTGGCCATCGTGACGTTGATCTGCGGCTCCTCCTCGCGAGGCGTCACCAGCACGGCGACAACGCCCAGCAGCAGCACGACCAGCGCCAGCAGCGGCGTGATCTGCGCGCTCTGGAAGTACGCGGCGATGCGGCCGGGCAGGCCCAGACGTTCGGTGGTCACGATGACCTCAGCGAATCCGCGCCGCCGCCTGCGGATCGAGCGCGACTCGTTCGCCGGCCGCCACGCCGCTGAGGATCTCGACCTGGCCGCCGACGCTGCGGCCGGGCCGCACCTGGCGCAGCATGGGCTTGCCATCCGTGCCGATCACGTAGACGGCCGCGAGCTCCGAGCGGCGCACCAGCGCCTGCGCAGGCACGAACAGCCTGGCATCTCTGGTGCTGTCTGCATCGGACAGCCACGCGCGAGCGAACATGCCGGGCGCGGCATTGGTGTTGGCGGGCAGGTCCAAGCGCAACTCCAGCGTGTGGCTGGCCACGTCGACCGTGGGCAGCAGCTGGACATGGACCGGCTTGACCAGGCCAGCCGCCGCGCCGGGAATCTCGGCCTGCGGCGTGAGTGGCCCGGCCAGCTCGGCCGCGGCAGTCTGCGGGATCGCAGCGGTGACGCGCAGCGCGGCCGGGTCATACAGCGTCAGGAGTGGGCGTCCCGGCATGGCCATGTCGCCCAGCACGACGGCGACGTTGGCCACCACGCCGCCGTAGGGCGCCTTGACGATGTAGAAGTCGGACTGCGATCTGGCGGCCGCGGCGTTGGCCAGTTGCGCGGACGCTTCGGCCTGCGTCGTCTTGAAGCTCGCATGCGCCCGGTCGAGCGCCGCCTGGCTGATGAAGCCCTGCGCGAACAGCTGCTGCTGCCGCTCGAAGTCGCTGGTGGCCAAGTCCAGCGCCGCCCGTGCGGCGCGCGCCTGGGCCGCCCCGGCCACCGCAGCCTGGTCCGCCGCACGCGCATCGATGCGCATCAGCAGCTGACCGGCGTGCACCTTGTCGCCGGCCTTGACCTGAAGCGCGACGACCGCGCCGGGCACCTGCGCGGCCACGACGGTCTGACGCAGCGCTTCGACCACGCCTTCATACGCCGTGCTCGCAGAGCCACCTTGCGCCGCGACCGCTGCGCTCGGGACGGTCGGCGGTGCATCGTGCGGAGCCGCCACCGGCGGCTTGGCCAGGGCCGCGCTCGCCGCGAGCGCGACGACAGCCCGCAGGCCGTGGTGGGCAAGGCGCGCGGCGGTCACGGTCAGGCCTGCGCGACGATGGGCGAGGGCTCGGCCGGCACGGCCGACAGCAGCGGCGCAAGCGCTGCGTTCACGCGCTCGACCTGGCCGGGGCTCATGGTGGCGAACAGCACCTTCTGGAAGCGCGGCTGCATAACCCCAGAAACGATGTACTGCCAGCGGTAGGCCTTGAGGAAAGTCGCCGCGATCATCTCGTGCTGGGCAGCTGTGAAGTGGCCTGTCGATACGCCGCGGAAATAGGCCGCATCGGCAGCGGCTTGGGCCTGCAGGATCTGATCCACCGCGCCCACCAGCTCGATCAGCTCGCCGACTGCGATGTCACGCTGCGCCGGCGTCAGCTGGGCGTTCGCGCGCAGGAACTCGAGTTCGTCGAGCACGGCATGCTGCGACTCTTCCTTCCAATGGAACAGGAACACGTCACGCCACAGCTCGCAGATGTCGGCCTCGGCCGCGATGCTGGCGCGGTAGTGCGCCAGAGTGAACAGCTCGATGTGCAGGGTCAATGCCAGCACGGCCCAGGTGCTCTTGCCGAGCACCGCGGCGGCCACGGCGTTGGGTTCGGCCGCCGGACGGTAGCCGGCCGGCATGTCGGCTTCCATCAGGGTTTCGAGGCGGCGGAACAGCGCCTGGTGCTTGATCTCCTCATCGGTCATTCGCACCAAGGCTTCCAGCGCGACCTGGTCGCCCAGCGAATGGGCGCGACTGATCTCCAGCACCTTGGCGCCGATGAAGCGCTCGACCAGACCGAAGATGTAGGCGTAGCTGCGGCCCTGGATCTGGCTGAACAGACGGCGGTCACCGCCGTGCAGGAAGGGCAGATCGCCCGCCAGCGACAAACCGCTCGGCAGGAAGGGCTTGCTCAGATCGAGGCGCCGCCCGCGCAGGACGTCAGCTTCGATGTCCCAGCGCACGCGCTTGGAATTGGCAATGACCTTGGCGTACGAGTCGGTGCCGACGGAAGAGGCTTGCATGTGTGCTCCTTGGAAACAGAGGAGCGCATTCTTCGCGGCAGACCGCGCGCCGGCCATGGCAGGCTCTCGGTCAAATTTGTCCCAGGCTCCGGATCACGCGCTCGGCACGTGGCATCAAGACGGGCCGCACCCCGGGTGATTCACGCCTCCGCCGCAATGCAAGCTTGAGCCAGGTTCACTGCAGCACCGAGAGATCGAGCCCGTGGGAGTGCCCCAGCCAGAGCGCGCAATCGCGGTGGTCGCGCAGCTCGTTGCCGGTGTTGGGGTGCACGAAGACATCGAGCGCGCCGTGGTTCAGCGCCAGCCAGCCCACCACATGCGCGAAGTGGGTGGCTGGAAACGCCAGCTGGTAGCTCCACATCGGGTGCGGGCCCACCGGCTTCTCGTGGAAACGCCCCATTTCGATGAAGTCGGCCAGCTCGGCGTCGATCACCTCGCGCAACGCCCAGGCTTCGTCACGGCTGGCGGCGTCGAAGTACACGTGAGCATGCCAGCTGTCGATGAGGGAGGGCGCCAGGGTCTTCATGGTGCCGCGATGGTACGCGCGAGGTCGTCGCCGCCAGCGCCGAAGTGCTGCTGCTCGGGGTGGCGGCCAGCCGGCCTACGCGCGACGGGATCTGCCGCCGGTCTGCCACAACCCGGCCGCGCCAAGCGACAGGGTGGGCGTCGCGCGATGCCGCGGCTTTGCGCACGCTCGAATGCGCGCATCGCCATTGCCAAACGCCGCTGTAGGCCGGACGCGATCTGCGCAAGTTCGATCCGGCATCGGGTGGTGCCGGCTGCGCGAGCGGACGCGACAATGCGCGCCGACATGCGCGACGATCTCAGCGAGGCGACCTTTCCGTTTCTGGCGCGGCTGTCCAGTGGCGCCCGCGGCGAGCTGGGTGCGTGCCGCGTGCGCAAGGCACGTCGCCACGGCGCTCGGACTCGGCAACACCTTCGCCTTCGGCATCTACTTCCTCACCCCGCTCGCGATCCCTCTCATGCTCGGGGTCGCGGCCTGGAAGGGTGTTTGGTTGGGGTAGCAGCGGCAGCGGTTCTGGCGTTCGCGCCGTTTCCGAAGTGAGCCCTCGTCGTGGCGGCCGTTTGATGGCGAGGCCGCGCCGTTCGAGGTGGACAACGGCGCGCGTCTTGAATCGCAGCGCAATGTGGAACCGACGAGTCAGCGCGAGCCCGCGAGCGCGGTGTCGATCAGCACGTCCTTCTCACCCCATTGCCGCTCGATCCACGCCGCCGTGCGCGCGCGCAGCTCGCGGTCGGCCTGCGGGTCGCCGGCCACCAGGTCGCCCGGGATCGGCCGCGGCTGCACGCGCACCACCACCGCGTCGAGGTGGCCGCTGAGCAGGTCCCAGAACGTCGGCGCGCCGTGCGGGTAGACGAGAGTCACGTCGAGCATGGCCTCGAACTGGTCGCCCATCGTCGCCAGCGCCACGGCCAGCGCGCCGACCTTCGGTTTCAGCAGGTGGCGATAGGGGCTGCGCTGTGCCGCGTGCTTGGCCGGCGTGAAGCGCGTGCCCTCGACGAAATTGATGACCGTGGTCGGGATGCGCTTGAATTTCTCGCACGCGGCGCGCGTGGTGGCCAGGTCGCTCATCTGTGCGCCGGCGCTGCGCCCGCGTTTCATGAACGGAAAGTCGAGCGCCCACCACGCCAGCCCGATCACCGGCACCCAGATCAGCTCCTGCTTGAGGAAGAATTTCAAGAACGGGATGCGGCCGTGGAACACTCGCTGCAGCACCAGGATGTCGACCCAGCTCTGGTGGTTGGGCGACACCAGGTACCAGCCGCGGTGGTGCAGGCCGTCGACACCCTGTACATCCCAGTGCGCGCCGGGGTTCACGGCAGCGATCCACGCGTTGTTGCAGGCGACCCAGGCGCTGGCGATGCCGGTCAGGACCCGGTCGCATGCGTTGCGCACGGCGTCGAACGGCAGCAGCAGCTTGAGCAGTGCCGGCGGCACCATCGCCAGCACGCCGACCACCGTGCCGAAGCTCAGGATCGTGGCCGCGACGGCGCCGCGCAGCGGGGCAGGCAGAACGCGCAACATCGGAAAGCGAGTCTGCCATGCGGCGGGAGCGGGGCTCGGGGCGGGTGCGTCGACGGCGAACGGCCTCGCATCGGGTTCTGGTACAACGCCACCGAATCTTTCACAGGAGACTCCCCATGAGAATGCGCAGCTACCAGGTCTGCGAGTGCGGTGCGCCGCTCAAGCTCGCCGAGAGCGAGGCGCCCACGCCGCAGGGCACGCAGGTGCTGATGAAATTGCTCGCCGCCGGTGTGTGCCACTCCGACCTGCACATCTGGGACGGCTACTACGAGGTGGGCGGCGGCAAGAAGCTCAACCTCATCCAGCGCGGCATCAAGCTGCCGCTCACGATGGGCCACGAAAACGTCGGTGAGGTCATCGCGCTCGGGCCCGACGCCATCGGCGTGAAGGTGGGCGACGTGCGCCTGGTCAACCCGTGGATCGGCTGCGGCGAGTGCAAGGTGTGCCTGCGCGGCGACGAGAACCTGTGCATCAAGCCGCAGTCGATCGGCGTCTACGCGCAGGGCGGCTATGCCACGCACATGATCGCGCCGCACCCGCGGCACCTGTTCGACATCGGCCGGCTGTCGCCGCGCGAGGCGGCGCCGCTGGCCTGCTCCGGTGTCACCGCGTACTCGGCGCTGAAGAAGGTGTCGGCCACGCTGAAGGACGAGCCGCTGGTCGTCATCGGCGCCGGCGGCGTCGGGTTGATGGGCATCACGCTGGCGCGCAAGATGGGCGCGCGCGAGGTCATCGCGGTCGACATCGACCCGGCCAAGCGCGACGCGGCGCTGACGGCCGGAGCCACGCTCGCCATCGACGGTGCTGCGCCCGATGCGGTCAAGCAGATCCACGCGGCCACCGGCGGCGGTGCCTGGGGCGTGATCGACTTCGTCGGCTCGAGCCAGACCGTGAACCTCGCGATCGGGGCCATCGTCAAGGGCGGCACGGTCGTGGTGGTGGGCCTGTTCGGCGGCGACGTCACGGTGCCCACGCCGTTCCTGCCGCTGCGCGCGATGACGCTGCGCGGCTCGTACGTCGGCAGCCAGAACGACATGGCCGAGCTGCTCGAGCTGGTCAATCGCACCGGGATGCCGCAGGTACCGATCCGCACGCGCTCGCTCGACGAGGTGGGCGCCGTGCTCGGCGAACTGCGCGCGGGCAAGGTTGTGGGGCGTGTGGTGTTGACCGCGTCGGGTTGAAGAGACCATCGATCGCCGGCCAGCCCGCATGAACGTTTTCGTCACCGGCGCCGGTGGCTACATCGGCGGCTCTGTCGCGATGGCGCTGCTCGCAGCCGGACATCGCGTGCGCGGGCTGACCCGAAGCGCTGCGAGCGCCGAACGCTTGGCCAAGGGTGGCATCGACCCCGTCGTCGGCACGTTGGACGATGCCGACGTGCTGACCCGCGCAGCGCGCGCGGCCGACGCCGTGGTCAACGCCGCAAGCGCCGACCATGCGGGCGCGGTGCGCGCACTGATCGCCGGTCTGGCCGGTTCGTCCAAGCCCTTGGTCCACACCAGTGGGTCCAGCGTGATCGGCGACGACGCGCGTGGCCGCCGAGCCTCGGACACGATCTTCGACGAGGACACGCCGCTGCTCGTGAATCCCAACAAGCAGGCGCGCCGTGACCTCGATCTGATGGTCCTCGGGGCTGCGCACAGTGGAGTCCGCTGCGCAGTGATCTGTCCGTGCCTCATCTACGGCGTGGGCCAGGGGCTGAATCCCAGCAGCGTGCAGGTTCCCTTCCTCGTCGCCAATGCGCGCGAGAAGGGCGTTGTCCAGATCGTCGGCCGTGGCCTGAACGTCTGGTCGACCGTGCACATCGACGACGTGGTCGATCTGTACCTTCGCGTGGTGTCCAAGGCGCCGGCGGGCGCGTTCTACTTTGCCGAGAACGGCGAGGCGTCGTTCGGCGACATCGCAGCGGCAATCGCCAAACGGCTCGGGCTTGCCGGCGTTGAGGCCCTGCAGCCCGAAATCGCCGCCGAACGGTGGGGCGAGTCGAAGGCGTACTTCACGCTCGGCAGCAACAGCCGGGTGCGCGCCACGCGCGCGCGCCGCGAACTCGGTTGGGCACCTCGCCATTCGTCAGTGCTCGAGTGGATCCTGACGGAGATGCCTGTCAATTGACCGGCAGCCAAAGAAGCTCCGACAGCATCGCAGGCTTCGGCGCGCCCGACCGGTCGGCCGCGCGGGCCACTCACACCATGAATGCATCGATCGCGCACCAGTTGCTGGCCTCTGCCCGCGAGCTTTCGCAAACGTTGGCCATGCTGCGTTTTGCCGCGCCGATCGCGCACGTGTACGACCCGCTGCAATACGCGTGGGCGCCGTACGAGGCCTACGTGACTCGCTACGGCGCCACGCGAAAACGCGTGGTGCTGGTCGGCATGAACCCGGGCCCGTTCGGCATGATGCAGACCGGCGTCCCGTTCGGCGAGGTGGCTGCGGTGCGCGACTGGATGGGCTTGCGTGCGCCCGTCGAGCGCCCGGCGCGCGAACACCCCAAGCGCCCGATCGAGGGCTTCGACTGCCCGCGCTCGGAAGTGAGCGGACGGCGCCTGTGGAGCTGGGCCGCGCTGCGCTTCGGCTCGCCCTCGGCGTTCTTCAGTGATTGGTTCGTTCTGAACTACTGCCCGCTCGTCTTCCTCGAGGCGTCGGGCCGCAACTTCACGCCCGACAAGCTGCCGGCGCAGCAACGCAACGCAGTCGCGCTGGCGTGCGACCGCCATCTCGCCGCCGCGCTGGCCGCGCTGCAACCCCAGTGGGCCATCGGAGTCGGTGCCTTCGCCGAACGCTGCCTGCGCCGCGTGCTCGAGGGCGAGCATGTCGACTCGGCGCTCGCACGCTGCATCAAGGTCGCGCAGATCCTGCACCCGAGCCCGGCAAGCCCGGCCGCCAACCGCGGCTGGTCCGACGCGGTCGACCGCACGTTCGTGCAACTCGGCGTGCCCCTTGGACATCGCGAGGCATCTTGAGCGGGCCGCTGCCGCACCGAGGAGCAAAGGTCGTCGGTCGCGGGGTACTGACCGCGTCGGGTTGAACGAGGGCGTCGCGCTGCCCACCGTCGGCACGCTTGCGGTTCACCGCCGTCGGAGTACGCTGTTGGCGCCGACAACCCGTGGAGACTGTGATGCGCAAAGACATTCTTCGCACCGGCATGGTCAGGGTCATCGACGAAGGCGGGCAGCCACTCGTGGTGGACGAGTACACCGAGGTGCTCGACGACGAGGGCACGGTGTCATTCCCAGGGGCCGAACTGGTGGGGCTGCGCGAGTACCGGCTGGGTGACGACCACTGCAACGTCGAGAAAGACGGCACGTTCGTCGTGCTGCGCACCGGCCAGCGCCTGAGACGGCGATAGCGGCATTCGCGCGACGGCTGCTCCTGGCCGGTGTCGGCCAACCAGCGAGGCGAAGTGATGGCAGCCAGGCAGGACTAACGTCGCCGCTTGTGCCACCACAGCGCAATCGACACCGCCACGCCCAGCAGCAGCAACGGCGCAATCGGCAGCAGGTTCACCCAATCCATCTCACTTCCCCGGCGGCCGCCACATGCCGAATTCACAGCGCTAGGAAATCAGCGACGCCAAGCCCCGTGTACACGATGGGGCCCCGGGCGCTGGTGTCCATGTGTCACCCACATACCGGAGTGCTTCGGACGCCAGAGCGGCTCGCGTCAAACAATGTTGCTGGCCAATCCCGGCAAAAGGTCAGACCTGGATCGCTCACACGCCATTGGAGCGACTGTCATGCATCCTGGTGACCTCGGCCGCGAGACCGAACGGGCTCCTACGGGAACGTGAAGTTTGTGTGGATCGAGGCCCCGGAGGTCAACGTCAAAGGGCCCGCGCTTTCGGATACACCGCCCGCGGTGGCTTTCAACGTGAATCGCCCGGCCGCGGTGGTGTCCGCGCTGAACATCAACGACGCCGGCAACACCGCGTAGGGTGCGGCCACCGGCGGCGCGATGGCCAGCGCGTACGCGTAGGCCCCCGTGGTGGCGTCGACCGGCCCGTCGACGACCGTGATCGTGGTGCCACCCGTCAGCCCCTGCGCTGCGCTGACCGTGGCGTCGATGCTCGCGGCACCGGTCTTGACCGCACCGTCGAGCGTGCCGCTGCCCGATGTGGGTGGGTTGATCACGGTGAGGTCCGTGTTCACCGAGGTCACGATGTTCATGGCGACGGGCACGCCGGTCACCACTGCGGTGGCTCGGCCCGGCGCGGTGATCACGAGGTCGTAGCTGCCCGGCGCTACCGGCTGCAGCAGGAAGAATCCGCGGCTGTCGGCCAGCGTGCTCTTCATGGGCTCGCCGGCTTGCTGCAGCGAAATACCCGTACCCGCAGCCAACAACGAGCTGTGCACGAAGCCGGCGACGCCAGAGACCAGGTGCGGGACGACCTGGATCACCGGCTCGAGCAGGTACTTGCCCGAGGCACCGGCCTTGAGGATCGACTTGCAGGCGTCGAAGTCGATCACGAAGTCGGCCAGCTGATTGGCCGCAACTTCGATGTCGATGTTGGCCTTGATGCCCGATTGCTGCCCGCTCGGAGTGGTGAGTGCGATCTCGCTACCACCTGTGGGCACCACCGAGTTGGCGAACGGATGGGCCGCATCGTTGGCCGCCAGCACCAGCCGCAATTGCGTGTACTTGCCCGCAGGCAATTGGGTTTGCCCCAGCTCGGCCAGCATGCCGTTGGTCAGCGTCAGCAAGTCGACACGCATGGCGGGCGCCAGCACGATCTCGGACCAGCCGGGGTCGCTGTCGGCGGCGGACGCGCTCTGATGCACGCGCACCTTCTGAACGGTGATGTTGACCGCGTCGTAGCCGCACGACGGTGCATCGCCGAGCGACAAGTGCAGCGTCCCCGCCGCACCGGTGCCGCTGATGCCGCCGTCGCCACCGCAACTCACCAGGGACAGCGCAGTGAACGACAGCAACGCCGAAAGAATTCGTCGGAACTTCATGGCGACTCCTTGGAGGAATCCGGTTGACCGCTCAACTGTTCGAAATAGAAGATGCCTAGCCCGATGCGGGCACGCGGCGTCGCATTCGAATCGTCGTTTTGCCGGATCGCGCGCTTGGCCAGCCAGATATCGAGGTGTTCCAGCAGAGCCTGCGCCTTGGTGGCACTGACTTTGCGGAACACCGGGATGGCGGCCACGGACATGTCGGTGTACATGACCTTGCGCTGAAAGCGCGGGTCTTGGGCGCTGTGCTCGACGTTGTAGTCGATCGTCTCGATCAGGTCGGTCACGTCGGTGCCGAGCATCGCCAGCTTTTCGATCTCGCCTCCCGCGGGCACATACGCACGCTGCGCCAATGCGAGCTGCCCATTCGGCGCACGTCGGATTGCGCCGACCCGTAGCAGCTCATCCATCACGGCGCCCGCTGGCATGTCGCCGCTGTGGCGTTTGACCAGCGCCGCGAAACTGATCGCTCCCTCCGGGTCGAGCGCACGCGGCTTGCCGTTCGCGCCGTGGTACCGCGGGTCGCGGACCCAGGCGGTCAGCACGCGCATGGCGCGGTTGTGGAAATCCGGTTGCTCGCCGTCGTCGTGCACCCGCTCGTTGACCAGACGCTGGACTTCCTTGCGCGTGAGGCCCGACAGCACGGAGGCGCGAGAGATCGTGGGTCGCTTGCCCGGAATGGCGAACTCCTCGAACGCCACTTCCACGTAGACCCGCTTGGCCAGCGCCTCAAAGGCCGCAAACGGCATCGAATTGCGCAGCAGCATCCGCACGACCGGGCGCAACAGCCTCGAAACGGCCTGGGCCAGCGCCTTCTTCTTGCTTGACGACGACAGCATGATTGGGAAATATATCCCAATGACGCCGGTGCGGTTGTTTCGGGTCAGTTCCGCAAGGGCGTGGCTGCGCGACTCTTGTGCCCGCGCAGGGCGTTCCGGCTCCGGCACCCCATGGCTGCGCTTCGACAAGGCTGAGCGGTTCGAGGCGATCGTGCGCGCGGCTCGAGGCAGAATCGCCGGCCCATGCTGTTCGATCCTGTCCGTCACGATCCTCTGGCCGCGCGCCCGTGGAGCGAGCCGCGCGCACGCGCGGCCATCGACTGGATCGTGCGCGAAACGAATGCAGCGCTGACCCCGTCGCGCTACTGGCCGACGCACCCCAAAGATCGAGATCCCGGTGACGACCCGGCAGCGCCGCCCACCTCGCTGTACTTCGGCGCCGCCGGCGTGGTGTGGGCCTTGCGCCACCTGCACGCATTGGGCACCTGCGGTCCCACGGTGGCCGACCAGGTCGACCTGACGAAGCTGCGCGACCGCAACCGCGAGTGGCTGCGTGCCCAGGGCTTCGAAGACTTTGGCTCGTATCTGATGGGCGATCTCCCCATCGAGTTGATGGCCTGGGGTACCGAGCCGAGTGCCGCGCGCGCCGACGCGCTGGCCTGGCTGATCGACAGCAGCATCGATCACCCGGCCTGCGAGCTGATGTGGGGCTCGCCCGGCTCGCTGCTGGCCGCCACGTTTGCGCACGAGCGCACGGGCGACCCGCGCTGGGCCGATCTGATCCGGCGCGTTGCGGCGCAACTGCGCAGCGAGCTGCAGTGGTCCGATGCGCACAGCTGCCATTACTGGCTGCAGCATCTGTATGGCCAGCGCTGCTCGTACATCGATGGCGTGCACGGCTTCGTGGCCACGGCGCATGGGCTGCTGCGCGCGCGGCACGTGCTCGATGCCGAGCAGTGGGTGTTCTGGCAGCGCTGCATCGCCGACACCGTGGCGCGCAGTGCCACGCACGAAGGCGCTCTCGTCAACTGGCGCCCCGAGCTGATCGTGCGCGCGGGGCGGCAGCCCCGGTTCCTGATGCAGTTCTGTCATGGCGCACCGGGCTTCGTGATCTGCCTGTCGCAGTTCCCGGGCGATGAACTCGACCTGCTGCTGCTCGCGGCCGGCCAAGCCATCTGGGCCGCAGGCCCGCTGGCCAAAGGCTCCAACCTGTGCCACGGCACGGCCGGCAACGCGTACGCGTTTCTCGTGCTGCACCAGCGCACGCACGATGCGCTCTGGCTGCAGCGTGCGCGCGCCTTCGCGATGCACGCCATCGCGCAGGCCGAAGCCGATGCCGCGCATCACGGCCAGCTGCGCTATTCGCTGTGGACCGGCGATCTGGGTCTGGCGATCTTTCTGTGGGACTGCATCCACGCGCAGGCGCGGTTTCCGACGCTCGATGTGTTCTTCGCAACGGGTCGCGAGGCCACTGGCGTGCGGTGAGCCTGGCCCGCGGCCGCTGCGCGTGAGCGGTCGGCCACCCAGGGGTGAGCCCGCCCCTTGTGGCGCATCAGAGGCCTTCAGTCGTCTTTGTCGCGATCGTGCCCGTGCCCATGGCGGTGGCACTCGCCGCGTGACGTGCCTCCTTCGCGGTAGTCGAGCCGGCCGCTGACCTCGTGCTTGTATTCCACCAGCACGCTGTCGCACACCTCCTCGCGCGTCTCGAGGTTACCGCCGCAGTGGAAGTTGGCCGCATCGTCGGTGCTGCCGCTGCCGCTGTAGATGGCGGTCTGCGGGTACGGGCACAGTGGCCGCGATCGCGTGACCACGCCACCCGTCGTGAGCGTCGCCGTGATGGTCTTCGGCGGCACCTTGTGCTCGACCCAATTGACCAGCGCGTCGAACAGGCCCTGCGGCTGCGGCCCCGCGCCGCCGCCACAGTGACCCACGCCCGGTGCGCGGAACAGACGGTAGAACTTCTGCACGCCGCTGAAATCGTCGTCGTGCGGCCCGCCGTAGCGCTGCGCCATCTGCCGGTAGTAGTGCATGACGCCCTGCGGCATGATCAGCTGATCGTTGCCGCCCACGAAGGTGAGCAGCTTGCCGCCGCGGGCGCGGAACACGTCGAGGTCGTCGAAGGTGTCGGTCACGTCGGCGATGTTGCGCGAGCCCTGCTGTGCCACGTCGGCGTAGCCGTTCATCGTCACCGTCGTCCAGTCGAACATCGGGTTGTGCGTGTTCCAGTGGAACTGCGTGACACCGAGGAAGAACGGCAATGTGCCATTGAGCCCGGAGAGGTTGGTGCCGCGGTCGAGCCCGAACCAGATGCGCTTGCCGTCGGCATTGCGCGGGCCGTCCCAGATGCGGTCGATGGCTTCGGCCTCGGCGGCGTTCAGGCAGTTGGCGGCCGCTGCCCCCGGCACGCCGCAGATGTTGGCCTTGGCGCTGAAGCTGCAGGCGCGCGGCTCGTCGATCACGCCGTCCGCCACGCCGTCGGCGGCGTCGCACGCGGCGACGGCCGACGCGGTGGTCTGCGCCAGCTTGGCCGCGGAAATCGGGCCACCGGCCAGATCCTTCATCGCGATCTCGCCCCACATCTGCGCCGTCTGAAAACGCGTCCAGTACATCGCCGGCGCGTTGGCCAGGATGCCGTCGAGCTCGGGGCCGAGCTCTTGCGCCAGCAGGTAGCCCTGGCGGCCGCCGGTGGAGCAGCCGTTCCAGTAGTTGAAGGCGGGCTGCAGCGCGTAGTACGTGGCGGCGATGCGTTTGGACAGCAACACCTGCTGCTTGATGCCGTTGCGGATGAAGTCGTTGATGAACTGCAGGTTGTAGGTGCCGTCGGCGTTGACGCCGGGCTCGCAGTTGCCGCCGGCGTGCCCGGTGTCGGTGCCCGAGCCCACGTAGCCGGCGTTCACCGGCGCGTTGATGGCGAGGCTGCCCGCGCAGCCGCCACCGCCGATGCCCTGCGTGCGGCCGTTCCAGGCCCCCACCACGCCACCCGTGCCGCCATCGAGCGGGCCGAGCGGCAGGCCGACGCGCACGTTGATGTTCTGCTCGGGCGACGTGCCGACCAGCACGTCCACCTGGCAGAACGACACGTTGTTCGCGGCCGCGGGCACGATCGCAGCCGCGACCGACTTGATGCCCGGCGTGCCGACCAGGCCGCCCGCGGTGCCGGCGAGCTGCGAGCACATCAGCGGCTGCGGCGGCCGTTGAGGCGGGTCGTGCCGGTCGTGGGCCGCCGCGGGCAGGCTGGCCAGCACGCCGCTGCCGGCGAGCACGGCAGCGCGGAGGAGTGAATGGGTCATGTCGTCTCCTGCTTCTTCGGGTTGCGAGATGAGGTCGCGCCGCGGGCTGCGCTGGCCCGTGGGTGCACTCCGAGATTGCACGCAAATTGCGCCGCGCGGTCTTGCAAGAATGGCGCTGCTTTGCAGATTCGGATCGGGGCTCGGGGCAAACCCCGGGTGCGTGCCGGTGCGCGCGGCCTTACGGGATAGTCCGCTCGCGACCGGAAGCGCGCACTCCTATGCTGATTCCGCGAATGCCGAGACGACGACGTTGAACGCTCATTTCTCACGCGTCGACACGCTCAACGTGCATGCCGAGCGCAGCCTGCTGGCGCCAGAGCAATTGGCGCGCTGGCGCGGCCTGCCGGTGGGCTGGTTCGATGCCGACGCCACGGTGCGGCAACGCAACTTCCTCGCGGGCCGCAGCCTGGCCATGCTCGACGCCGGCGTGGCACTGGCCCGCTTCGACTTCGGTTCAGGGGTGCGAACCTACGACCTGAGCGCGGGCGCGATGGGCTTGTTCGACGGGCGCACCTGCCATCTGAGCGATTGGTCGTGCCGCTCGGTGCGCCGCATCATCATCGATCTCGATGCGTCCCCGTCCGACGAGCCCGAGGCCCTGGTGGGACTGCGCCAGGACGTCGAGTTCCGCGACGACGAGCTGAGCGGCGTGGTGCGTGCGATGGTGCGCGAGATCCAAGAGGGTTGTCGATACGGCGCGCTCTACGCCGAGTCGCTGTCGACCAGCGTGTTGCTGCGCGTGGCTCAGACGCATGGGCGATCGCGCCGCGAGCGCGGTACGTTGACGACGGCGCAACTGCGGCGCGTGGACGAGTTGATCGCGCACGGCAGCGCGGATGGCGTCACGCTCGGAGCGCTGGCCGACGCGGCCGGCTACAGCAAGGCGCAGTTCGTGCGCCTGTTCCGCCGCGCCACCGGCACCTCGCCGCACCGCTACGTGCTGCTGCGTCGCCTGGAGCGGGCACGGCACCTGATCGTGACGTCGACGCTGCCGCTCGCCGAAGTGGCGGCCGCCACGGGCTTCGCCAGCCAAAGCCACCTCAACAGCGCGTTCGTTCGCTGCTATCGCTGCACGCCCGGCGATGCGCGGCGCGAGGCGCGGCGCTGATCGGGCGCTGGCGTCATCGCTTCAGCTGGCCGAGCTTCGCCTCGATCTTGCTCCACTCGTCAGCGTCCGGCAGCGCCAGCTTGGCCCGGGTGATGGGCTTCCACGCGCGCGCGAGTTCCGCGTTCAACGCGGTGAAGTGCTGCTGGCCGGCCGGCACATCTTCCTCGGCAAAGATCGCATTGACCGGGCACTCCGGCACGCACACCGCGCAGTCGATGCATTCCTCGGGGTCGATGACGAGGAAGTTCGCGCCTTCGCGGAACGCATCGACCGGACACACGTCGACGCAGTCGGTGTACTTGCAGCGGATGCACGCTTCGGTGACGACGAAGGTCATGGGGTCACGAAAAGATGCACAATTGATGCATCTTAAGGACGGCACGAATTCAAAGCAATAGACTTCATGCATCTTTAGGGCCATCCATGCGACTCTCGGAGTACACCGACTACACCCTGCGCGTGCTGATGTACTGCGCGGCACGGCGGCAGCAGCTGGTGACGATCGCTGAGCTGGCCGAGCACCATCGCTTGTCGAAGAATCACCTGATGAAGGTGGTCAACGACTTGGCGCGGCAGGGTTTGATCGAGACCACCCGGGGGCGCGGCGGTGGCCTGCGGCTGTTGAAGGAGCCCGAGGCCATCTGCATCGGCGACGTCGTTCGCGCCTCGGAAACCGACTTTCGTCTCGTCGAGTGTTTCGATCCGCGCAGCAACGCCTGCACCCTGACACCCAGCTGCCGCCTCAAGCACCTGTTTCGGGCCGCCCTGCAGGCGTATTTCAGAGAGCTCGACGGCGCGACGCTGGCCGACCTGGCCACTGGCCTGCCGGCGTCGAGACGCAGCAAGTCCGACGGCGCCAAGGGCGGTGGACAACCGCTGGTCGCGGTGGCCATGTCGACCCCCAAGCGCCAGCCACGGCGTGCCAAGTCGGCCGCATCAAGTCGCTGACGCACAGGAGTTCGAAATGGTGAATATGCCCGCGCTTCATGCCCCACCTGCGGCCGGATTCGAGGTTCCGTTGGAGATGCTCGCGGCCTGCCACGAGCGTGTGCATGGCCAATGCGCGACCCTGCAACGCCTCGTGCGGCACCTCGCGATGCACGGCTCGGACCCACCGGCACGCGAGGCGGCCGTGGCGGTGATGCGCTATTTCGACACGTCGGCGGGGCATCATCACGAGGATGAAGAGGTCGACCTCTTCCCGGCCTTGATCGAGTCGATGGCCGGGTCGGATGCGGTGTGCCTGCGCGACCTGATCGCCGCGCTGTGTACCGATCACCGCGCACTCGAAGCTCGCTGGCGCAGCCTGCGCCGCGCGCTCGAGCAGGTGGCGCTCGGTGTCGCTTCGACCTTCCCGTCCGACGAGGTGGAGGCATTCGTCGCCCTGTACGACCAACACATCGCGCGGGAAGAGGCCGAACTGCTGCCGATGGCCGCGCGCCTGCTCGGTGACGTCGAGCTCGACCGCATCGGGCTGGCGATGCGTGAGCGGCGCGGGCTGGCGCCCGCCGACGCGCTCGGCATTCCGCCCGCGCCGCCACAGCGGCACTCTTCGTGATTCCCGCGCCGGATCGCCCACTCCAACCCAAGGATCAGCCATGTCGCGACCACACATCCACCTGTCACCCGATGCCATCTATCCGTTCGACGCCCGCGGCGTGGCCAAACGCTTCCGGCATGCGGCGATCTTCGGCGCGCTCGACAGCCTTCGGCCCGGCGAGACGATGCGCTTCGCCAATGACCACGATCCGCTGCCGCTGCTGGAGCAGATCGGGCAACGCTACGGCGACCGCGTCGGCGTCGAGTACCGCCAACGCGAACCGGGTGCGATCGTGATCGACATTAGCGTGCGCTGACGAGCCCCATCATTGCCCGCGCGCGGGCGCGGTGAGGCGACCGTGCAACGCCCCTGCGGACGTCACTTGCAAGCGCCGACCCGCTTCGATTGCGACTTCGCGCCGTTGCTGTTCACGGTTTCGGAGCTGTCACCGTGGTACGTGGTCGTACCCACGTTCTGCTTGCCGGCGGCGCAGACGGTCGTCACGCTGACCTGATTGCCGCTGATCTTGACGTCCGTCACCTTGCAACCTACCGGTGCCGAGACCCTCTCGACGTATGCCGCGATCGATTTCGCGTCACCGTTGATCGCCGCGGCGTCACTCGGCGAGATGCACGCCGACCGCGTCATCGTGCGCCCGAGCATGTCCAGCGTGGTGTCCCACTGTCCGGCACGGACGCGGTCAGCGGCTGCGGCCGGAGCGGCAAAGCAGGCCAGAGCCAGGGCGATGTGCAGCGCATGGGGGAGATCGTTCGTCATCTGAGTCCTCCTGGCCCGCGATCCATGGTTTCATGCCGATTCTCGTGCCGACCCCGAATCCCCCGGATCACGTGGTGGCTTCCCCGCTGACATGGAGATTCGACGTATGTTTGCCACCGAACGCACAGGCGAATGAACCTTTGGAGAACCCGATGGCCGCTTCAGCGCTACCCACCTTCCGATTGCATGCGGGTACGGCTTTGCCGCACGCGGTCGCCGCCAACAATTCGCCGGTCAGCCTCGATTCTCCTGCGCTGCTGGTCATGACCGACCTCACGCAGGTACGAGCGGCCACCACGCGGCCGGAGACCACGCTGCGCCAAGCCGAGCAAGTGATGATCTATCAGGGCGTGCGCTTGCTGTTCGTGGTGACGGAGATGCCGGCGGTCGAGGGGTTGATCACCAGCACGGATCTGCACGGCGACAAGGCGCTGCGCGCGGTGCATGAGCGCGGCCTGCGATACGACGACCTCTGCGTCGCCGATGTGATGACCGAGGTGTCCGGGCTCGATGCGATCGACCATGGCGCGATGGCCTCGGCCACGGTCGGCCAGGTCGTCGCCACGCTCAAGCGCTACGGGCGAAACCATTTGATCGTGGTCGACACCCTCGTTGGTCCACCGACGTGTTGCCTGCGCGGCGTGATCTCCCGGACTCAGGTGGAGCGGCAGCTCGGATCGGCGATCGAGATGACTCCGATTGCGAGCAGCTTCTCAGAGATCGAGCGAGCGCTGGTCTGAGTGCGTGGCGCGCCGGTGTCCGATCTGAAAATCGTTGCGCCCGCTGCGGTCCACGCCCTTGAGCAGCCACAGCGGTCGCTACGCGAAGTTGACCGCCACACCCGACTGGCCGTCCACCGGACGCAGATCGCGCGCGAACACCGAGGTTGACGGCATGTAGCGCAGCGCCACACCGGTGCGGCGCTGCTGCGAGGTGTTGGGCCGGGCGCCGTGGATCATGTACACGTCGTGCAGCGACATCTGGCCCGGCTGCAGCTCGATGTCCACCGCCTGCGCCTCGTCGAACGTGCCGTCGGCCATGCGCTGATTGAGCGTGAGGTCGCTGCGGTCCTCGTACAGGTGCGCATGCAGCACGCGATCGCGATGCGAGCGCGGGATCACGCGCAGGCAGCCGTTGTCGACGCGCGAGGGCTCGAGCGCGACCCACACCGTGCAGTTGGCCAGCGGCCGGATCGGCCAGTAGTGGCCGTCCTGGTGCCATGGCGTTGCGTAGCCATCGCGCGCCGGCTTGCAGAACACGTGGCAGCCCCAGAGGATCACGTCGTCGCCGATCACATCGGAGACGAGTTCGACGATCTGCGCGTCCTGCGCCAGCTCGAGAAAGCGCCGGCTGCCGCGCACACCTTCGCCGTTGTCGCCTTCGATGTGCGCCGACACCAGCTTCTCGGGCCGCACGCCGGGGTTGTCGCGCAGCAGCCGCTCGAGCGCGTCGCGCAGCTGCGCCACGCGGGCTGGCGCGATCGCGAACTGCGGCACCACCCAGCCTTCGGACTGGTAGTGCGCGACCTCGTGCGCCGCCAAACGGGCCATGCCTTGCCTCCGCTTCCGAGGGCAATTATCGCGCCCATGGCTGTGCGACATGCGGCCGAGAACTACGACACGGCGCGTCTTGTTGCGCCCCGGGGTGACGTTGGTCAACGAGACGGTGACAGCAATACTTGGCACTCGAACCAACTCGAAGCCGCGCGCCAAGGTGCCTCGCACGGGATCGCGCGGCGCGCCGCCATGCTGCTGTGGCACCGCATGCCCACCTTGCGATCACGTCGCCCGATCCCGACCGCAGCGGCTCGCGGCCGCAGCGCAGGGCACGCCGTCGTGGCCGCGGCGTTGCTGTGGGCGCTGGCTCGCACGGCAGCGGCGGGCGACGCCGCAGCGCCCAAGGCCGCGGCCCCATCGGAGCCCAGCCTGACCACGGTGACGACCATTGTCGCCGGCATCGTGGGCTACTCGAGATGGCCCGCACAGATGAAGTCGATCCGGCTGTGCACGGTGGGGCTGGGCCACGGCGTCGAGGAGTTGCTGGCCGCCGCCGACCTCGGGTCCACGCAGTTGAGCGTTCCGGTGCGCGCGGCGACCGCCACCACCTGGAACGAGTGCGACGCCATCTACGTCGGCGCACTCACGGTCAATGCCACGCGCAACCTGCTTCAGAGCATGGTGGGCCGGCCCGTGCTCACGATCGGCGAAGGGCAGGAGTTCTGCGCCGACGGCGGCATGTTCTGCTTGCAGACCGGTGGTGCCGCGGTGAGATTTGCAGTCAATCTCGACGCGGTGGCACGCAGCGGCGTGCGGGTCAATCCGTGGGTGCTTCGCATCGCCCGCAATGCGACGGCGAGCGGACCATGAACCAGACCCGTCAACCCCTGCTCGAAGCGCTGCGCGCCGCGCACGTGCGCCTGGGCCTGGTCGCCGTCGTCGCCGCCGGCCTGGTGCTCACGGTGGTGTCGCTCCTGACTCTGCGCACCTACGTCGAGCAGAACCTGCAGCTGGTCGCGCGCTCGATCGCCTACTCGGCCGAGGCGGCGGCGGTCTTCAACGACTCGGCTTCGGCCAACGAGATCGTCACGATGATCGCGGCCCGCGAAGGGCTGCTGTCGGCCGACATCGTGCGCCGCGATGGCTCGGCGATGACAAGCTACGTGCGCGAGCGCAACGGCCAGCTCGATGCGACGTTCGCGCGCATCGGGACTCTGCTGTTTCCGCTGCAGGCCACGGCTCCGATCTCCCACCAGGGCGCCGGATTCGGGCGCGTCACTGTGCAGGGCAACGGTGGCATCTACCTGCTGTACCTGCTCAAGGTGGTGGCTGCGGTGGCCGGCTGCATGGCCGTCATCGGCTGGTGGGTGTCGCGCCTCTCGCGTCGCATGGAAAACGACATCGTCGACCCGCTCAACAGCCTGGCCTCGTTGACTCGCACGGCGCGCACCGAACGCTCGCTCGGGCTGCGGGCGCCGCCGGCGGTAGTGCACGAGATCCACACGCTCGGCGAGGACTTCAACGCTCTGCTGGCCGAGATCCAGTCGCGCGAGGCCGAACTGGTGGCCCAGCACGAGGACCTGAAGACGGCCAACGAGTCGTTGTCGTATCTGGCGTTCCACGATTCGTTGACCGGGCTGCCCAATCGAGCCAGTTTCCTGCAGCACGCAACGCGTGCCATCAACGCGGCCCGCGGCCATGGATCCAAGGCCGCGGTGCTGTACATCGACAGCGACAACTTCAAGACCGTCAACGATCGGCTCGGCCATGCGGCCGGCGACGACGTCTTGATCGAGACGGCGCGGCGAATCCGCGGGCTGCTGCGCGAAAGCGACGTCGTGGCGCGGCTCGGCGGCGACGAGTTCGCCGTGTTACTGGCGCCGATCCGCGGCGCCGAGGATGCCACCCGCATCGCCGCCGAGATCGCGGCCGCGCTGCGCATGCCGGTGACGAGCCCACGCTCCGGCGCCATCGACTGCCGCGCGAGCATCGGCGTGGCCGTGTTCCCTGCCCATGGCGCCACCGTGCACGCGCTGCTGTCGGCCGCGGACGCCGCGATGTACCGCGCCAAGACCACCCAGCCCGGTTCCTATTGCGTGTTTGATGCCGTGCTCGACAGCGCAACGAACACCAGCCTCGCGTGACGATTGGAGAAGCCGATGTCGTTTCGAATCGAATCCCCCCTCAGGCGTGCCGCCATCGCGGCGCTGTGTTGCGCAATCATTGTCGGCTGCACGACCGCACCCCCCGCCGTGCCCAAGGAGGCGAAGATCGCCGGCCTCAAGAAGCTCGGGTTCGCGCCTGCCCCCGACGGCTGGGAGCTCAGCCTCGGCGTCAAACTGCTGTTCGATTCTGACGTCGACAGTCTGTCCAACGATGGACGCGCCGCGGTGACCGACTTGGCGCGCACGCTGCGCCAGCTCGGCATCGAGCGCATCCGGGTCGACGGCCACACCGACAATGTCGGCAGCGACAAGTACAACGCCGGGCTGTCGGTGCGGCGTGCCGAATCGGTGGCCCAGTATCTCGTCAAGGTCGGCTGGCGCGACAGCGCGATCGAGCGCCACGGCTTCGGCGCCGACAAGCCGGTGGCCGACAACGCCTTGCCCGCAGGTCGGGCCCAGAACCGCCGGGTCGTCATCGCCGTCCAGGTCGAATGAGCGATTGAGCGCGGCGGGCCCTATCGGGTGACCGGCAGCCCGGCGCTGATGCCCGACACGCCGTCCGATCCCGCGATCGCGCACACCGGATGCGAGAAGTCGTTGCGCAGGCTGGGCACCGGCACCTGCCCCTGGTAGTTGATGTTGTCGGCGCGTCCGGGCACGCCCACTCCGCCCGGCACGTAGTCGAGGTTCAGCAGCGAGCGCGTGCGCCAGGCGATGTTGTGGTCGGCGCAAGACGTGTCGCCGCTGACCCCGATGGCGCCGACGAGCTGGTGCGCGCTGTTGTAGAGCGCGAGGCCGCCGCCGAACACGTTGACGCCGCCGACGCGCCTGCCGAGCATCGGATCGGCGATGCTGCCGAATGACGCGGCGGGGCCGCGGTAGGCGACGTGGGTATCGACCGGGTTGCTGTGCTGCAGGCCGTACAGCGAGCCGCCCGGCTGCACCGCGGCCCACAGGTTCGCAGTGGACAGCGCCAGGTTCGGCAGGCTGAACGCGTTGGCGGTGTTGGCCTTCTGCGCCGAGATGACGCGGCTGCCGGGCCATTGCGCGCCGGGGTCGCTGCCGGTGAAGGCGACGGCGCAGACGACGCCGTTGCGGGCGACGACCGTGCCCCACATGTCGAGGTTGAAGCCACCGTTGGGCTGCAGGCGCGCGTTGACGAGCGCGGCCTTGAGCTGGGCTTGCGCAGGCAGCGCGTGGCATGCGGCATCGTCGTCGGCGAAGGCCGACGCGGTGCCCAGAGCGATGGCGAGGCCCGCGGCAATGGCGCGCCAGCGAGAGACTTGGGTCATGGTGTTGAGTTCCTGAGGGTTCGTTGAGACGTTCGGAGCGTGCCGCGAACGACGCGTTGCGCGGCGGCCGCCACTGTCGTGGAGGCGCCTGGGCACGCTCTGAAACGGCGCTGAAACGTTCTCCAAAGCCGTGAAGGGGCGGCAAAGCGGCCACCCGGCAAGGCGTCCGCCGGTGCACCGCACAGCGGCAATAGGAAAAGGCCCGCCCGATCCGTGCGCTCGAGCGGCTACTGCTGCTGCAAGCGCTGAAGCAGTTCCAGCGTCGGATAGCCATCAGCGGGCACGCCGACGCTGCGTTGATAGCGGCGCAACGCGTCACGCGTGGCGGGCCCCACCATGCCGTCGGGAGTGCCGCTGGCAAAGCCGCGCTCGTTCAAGGCCGCCTGCAGCGCCAGCACCTGGCTGCGCGTCAGCGCCTGCAATTCTCTCGGCCAGGGCGCCTGCACGCCGGGCCCGCTGGTCAGGCGTTGCGCCAGCAGGCTCACCGCGAGCGCGTAGCTGGTGGAGTTGTTGTAGCGCAGGATGGTGCGAAAGTTCGGCCCCACCAAAAAAGCGGGCCCGCGCGCGCCCGCCGGCAGCAGGATCGCGGCGTCGGCAAACTCCGGCATCGGTGCACCGTCGAGGGTTCGCACGCCCTCGTCGGCCCACAGCGCGGTGGACTGCCGCACCTCGGGGTCGGCGCGGCTGGCGTCGAACCCGGGCGGCAACTGCACCTCGGCGCCCCAGGGCTCGCCCGCGCGCCATCCCGCGCGCGCGAGAAAGTTCGCGGTCGAGGCCATCACGTCGGCCAGGCTGCCCCAGATGTCGCGCCGGCCGTCGCCGTCGGCATCCACCGCGTAGGCCAGAAAGTTCGACGGCAGCAACTGGGTCTGGCCCATCGCGCCGGCCCACGATCCGATCATCTGCGCGCGATCGATGTCGCCGTTTTGCAGGATCTTCAACGCCGCGAGCAACTGGCCGCGCGCCCAGCCCTCGCGTCGGCCGTCGAAGCCCAGCGTGGCCAGGGCGTCGATCGTCGGCGTGTTGCCGGGGTTGCCGCCGTAGTTGCTTTCGATGCCCCAGATGGCCACCACGATGCTCGGGGGCACGCCGTAGCGCGCGGCCGCGTCGTCGGCCGGATCGCGCACCTGCAGCAGCTTGTCCTGGCCAAGCGCCACGCGCTGCGGCGTCACGATGCGATCGAGGTAGTCCCAGACCGTGCGGGTGAACTCGGGCTGTGCGCGATCCAGTTCGACGACGCGCGGCAGATAGTGCACGTCGTCGAACGCGGCGCGCAGCGTGGCCTCGTCGATGCCCGCCGCCTGCGCGCTGGCGCGAAAGCTGGTGACCCAGCGCGCGAAACCCTGTTGCAGCGCCGTGTCGTCGGCCACGGCCTGCGGCGCTGCGCTGACGGTCGAGGGGGCTGCTGCCTCGGGGGCCGTCGCTGGCGCCGAGGCACAGCCCGCCAGCGCAGCGACAACGACCACCAGCGCGGTGTCAACGAGCGCCATGCGGGGCGACGGTGGAGCAGGGGATTCACGCATCCCGCGGATTCTCGCCCCGCGCCCAAGCGGGGCCGCCGCGGCGCAAGCCGTTGTGGACGCTGGCCGACGCCTACTTCCTGGTGCAGCCCTTTTGCTCGCCCAGCTGCATCAGGCGTGTGATGCGTGCGTTGTCCTTCATCTGCTTGGCCTGCGCTGCGAGCTGCTCGCGCTGGGCGTTGGCCTGCTTGGCCAGCGGCGAGTTGGCCTCGGCCTCGTCTTCGCGCTTCTCCTTCGCAGCCTGCGCGATCACCGCCGCCTGGTACGCGCGCTTCGCGATGCCAGTGGGATCGAGCGCCCCCGCAGTTGCCATCGGTGTCAGCAGTTCGTGTTCTCTTTTCCGCTCCTCGCCCTTCACGCGCCCCTGTTCATATTGCTTCTGCTGCGACGTCGCCAGCGCCTGCATGTTCGGCTGCATCTGCTGCATGTACGGAACCAGCTCGCTGGCGAGCTGCTCGCACGTCATGGCCTGGTCGCCCGGCATGGCGCCGGATGCCTCCGGTGCCGCGATGGCGGGAACACAGAACACTGCACTGACCGCCCAACCGGCGATCGCGGCTTTGGAACGCGTTGGCATGGCCTTCACTCCCGCAGTCACTTCTTGACGCAGTGCTTCTGCGTCCACAGCTGCCTCAGGTACTCCTTGCGCGGGTTGGACTGCGGCGCGGTACCGGCCAAGGCCATCGTCTTGTCGGCCTGGGTCTCGGCGGCCTTCTGCGCCGCCGGCCCGGTGCCGGACAGGCCTCCGGTCAGCAACGCACCGGTCACCAGCGCTGCAGTGGCCCGCAGCTCGCCGCGTCGCTCGTCGTTCTTGCGGTTCCGCTCCTCTTGCTCGCGCTGCGATTCGGCAGCGCCTTGCGCATAGATCTGCTCGCAGGTCAACGCGTCGTCGCCCGGCTTGGCGCCTGGAGGATCGGCGGCCAGCGCACAAGGGACCCACAGCGCCGCAGCGAGCGACGCAACGCAAGTCAGCGTCTTCGATATCGTCATCGCGATCTCCTGTCCAGCGTCGCGCCGGGTTGGCTCGAACGTCGATGCCGGTCAGGGTAGATCGGGTGCGGTGACGGATCGGGAACGGATTCGCGATCTCGTGGGTTCTAGGGATGCCGTCAACGGCCGGCGATGCGCGCCACCAGTGCTTCGGTGCCCGCCGAAGGCTTGAGGCCCAGCACGATCGACAGCAACTCCCGGCAGCGCCGATAGGCATTGAGCGCCTGGGCGTGCTCGCCGCGCGCGAGGTGGCACTCGATCAGGTGCTGGTACAGCTGCTCGGCAAGGTTGTCCTGCTCCAGCGCAGCGCGGTACAGCGCGATCGCTTCCTCTGGCCGGCCCGTGCGTTCGCAGCGCTTGCCAAGCAACACGGCCGAGCGGATGAACCGCTCGCGCCAGCGGTCGCGCACCGCGATCGCCCATGCCGGCACCTCGCCTTCGCCGAGAAAATGGCCGCGATACAGCGCGAACAACTGCAGCCGGCGGCGCTCGAGCTCGCCATCGTCCACGCGCTGCATGCCCGAGCCGCCGAGCAGCAGCGACTCGATGCGCCCGCTCACGTGATCGAAGGCCCAGGTGTCGACCCACACAGTCGAGTCGTCGAACGAGATCTGGCCCTCGCGCACCAGCAGCCAATCGGCGCCGAGCAGCGCGCGGGCGCGATGCAGCATGGCCTTCAGCGCGGCATGGGCCTCGTCGCCGTGGGCATCGGGCCACAGGGTGGCCGCCACGCGGCCGCTGTCGACCTGGCGGCCGCCCAGTGCGGCCATCAGACGCAGCACATCGAGCAATCGCTTGGGCGCCTTGCGCCCGAACTTGAAAGGCTCGCCGTCACGCTCGATCGCAAAGCCGCCGAGCGTGCGCACGCGCAGCGGCCACGGCCATGCCGCGATGCCGACGTCCGGGCAACCGAGCGAGCGGGCCGCGACCACCTTGCGTGCGAAGGCGGCGTCGGCCTCGAGGCCGAGCGCCGCGCCGCACAGCTCGGCGGCCACCAGGGGCAGGGCCCGGAAGAAGTGCGTCAGGTCGATGCTGCGTGCCTGCGCGAAGCCGGCCGTTAGCTCGGCGCGCGCTTCGTCATGTGCGCCGGTGCGCCAGTGCTGCAATGCCCGCGCGAGGTGGGCGTGCACGATGCAGGGCGTGGCCTGCGCACCGCGCGAGAGCTCGCCCGCACGCCCGAAGGTGGCCACCGCGTCGTCAATGCGGCCGAGCGCCACTAGCACGAAGCCCTGTTGCATCAGGATGGCGGTGCGGCCGCTCTCGGGCACGCGCTCGTCGATCTGCCTGCGTTCGCAGGCCTTCGCGTGCTCCCAGGCGTCTTGCACTGCGCCGATCATCAGCGCGTGGCGCGAGCTGTAGTAGTGGAAGGTCCAGTAGTCGCGCGGGTGCGAGGGCTGAAGCAGCGGGTGCGCCGCATCGAGGCTGGCGCGTCCGGCGGCGATGTCGCCCGCGCCGAGCGCCAGGCCCGCGCGCAGGACGTGCGCGCGCGCCTGCACCGGGCGCAGCGCATCGGTCGGCGGGAGCGCATCGATGGCATCGAGCTCGCCGTGCAGCCGTGCCGACCAGGTGGCGTCGTAGAAGCGCGCCTCGACCACGAACAGGTGCCACAGCGCGCGGCTGTAGTCGCCCACTCGAGGTGACGCAGCGACGGCGGCGCCGGCCTGGAAGAAGTCGCCGCCGCGTACGCGATCGAGGCCCAGTCCCAGCATCGGCAGCGCCGCGGTCGCTGTGCGCAGCGCGATCTCGGGCTCGATGGCGAGGCCCAGCGCGGCGAAGGCACGCTCGATGTCGTCGCCGACCGCCTCCATCGCCTCGCGCCGATCGAGCGCGAGCAGCATGCGCGCGGCCGCGCGAAACAGCGCGAGCGGCGTGAGCTCGGCGGCGGTCGGTGGAGGCGGCGGCGCGATGCGCGCGCCGCGTTCATCGAGGCCGATGTAGGAGAGGTTGTCGAGCACGGCGCACTGCACGAGGCCGCAGGCCGCGAATTCGAGACCCGATGCATCGCCTTCGCGCTCGAAGCACGCTTCGGCGAGCAGCCATTCGGAGCGTGCAAGCACTAGGTCGTCGAATTGCAGCACATAGCCGCGCCAGAAGTGGACCCAGCCCGTCGTGCCGTGGGCCGCGACGCCGGCCAGCGCGTCATGCAGGCCGCGCAGCCCCTCGCGCACCAACAGGCGTTCGCCGTCGCTGCCGCTGGTCAGCGCCGCGCCCGGTCGTTGCGCATCGTTGGCGGCGGTGGCGGGCGTTCGGCGCAAGTGGTGGCGCGATTCGGCCATCGGAACTCCTGGCTTGCGGCCAGCATAGTCCAGCTGCGGCCCGTTTCACCAGGAATCGGTTGTTCGCGTCAAGGCAAGTCGGCCGTGCCGCGCAGCCCCGCGCGCGAGGACGCGGCCTGCACCAGCCCGTCGCCGCGCACCGATTGCGCGAAGCTGCGCAAGTACTGCGACGCGGCGCCGCGGCCCTTGGGCACAGCGATCGCCAGGTGCTCGAGGCCCCAGCGGCCGTCGAGCACGCGTGCGCCGGGCAGGCCGTCGCCGAGCTCGTACAGCACGGCCTTGTTGGTCGCGAAGGCGTCGATCTCGCGCCGTTGCAGCATCTCGCCGGCCGCCTGCAACGACGGCGCCGCCACCACGCGCGCCAGCTTGAACTCCCGGGTCAGCGTGCCTTGCGAGGTGCTGCCCTGCGAGACGCCGATGCGCATGCCGGGCCGGTCGACGTCGGCCAGCGATTGGACCGGCGAGCCGGGCAGCGCGAGGTAGCCGAGCTCGAGCGCCACCAGCGGCGGCGTGAAGTCGACGACCTGCGCGCGCGCCGGCGTTGCGTTGGTGATCGTGAAATCGGCGCGCCCGTCCTTCAGTGCATCGACGACCTCGGCGACGCTCTGGAACACCATGATCTCGGCCGCCACGCCGAGACGGCGCGCGAGCTCGCGGCCGATCTCCACGCTCAAGCCGCGCATCTCGCCGCTGCCGGCCGCGCGCACCATCGAAGTCGGGCTGCCCGAGTAGACCGCCACGCGCAGCGTGCCGCTGGGTGCGAGCGCCTGCCGGACCTCGGGTACCGGCCCGGGTGCGGTGGCGCAGCCGGCCAGCGCAGTTGCCAGCACTGCACAGGTGCCGAGAAGCAGACCCCGTCTGCGCAGCGGCACATGAGACCCACGAATCCAGCGCAGCCAAGCGGCCGCCGCGGAACCGGCTTCGCCGGGCCGCTGGCGGCGCCCCCCCTGGGGGGAGGCGCCGAAGGCGCATCGGGGGGGATTCATTTCAGTCGGGCTGGATGCGCGCGTCGCGGATCAGCTTGTCGTAGCGCGCGCGTTCGCTGGCCAGCAGGCTGGCGAAGCGCTCCACCGGACCGGGCAGCACCTCGCCGCCTGAACCCGTGAGGCGCTCGCGCACCTCGGGCGCGGCGAGCGCCTTCTGCACCTCGGCATGCAGGCGCGCCACCACCGGCGGGGGCAGGCCGGCCGGCCCGACGATGCCGTACCACACCGACGCCTCGAAGCCCGCAAAACCTAACTCAGCAATCGTCGGCACGTCGGGAAAGATCGGGCTGCGCTGCGGGCTCAACACCGCGAGCACGCGCAGCTTGCCCGAACGCGCGTGCGGCAGCGCCTCGAGTGCGTTGACCGCCACCGTCTGCAGGTGGCCGGCGATCGCGTCGTTCAGCGCTGGCGCGCCGCCCTTGTAGGGCACGTGGTTCAACTGGATGCCGGCGGCGCGCTGAAACAGCTCGATCGCCAGGTGCGGCGTCGATCCGTTGCCCGGGCTGCCGTAGTTCACCGAACGCGGCGCCGCCTTCGACACCTCGATCAGCTTGGCGATCGAGTCGATCGGCACCTGGGCGCTGGCCGCCAGCACCACCGGCACGCGGCCGACCAGCGCCACCGGCGTGAAGTCGCGCGCCATGTCGAACGGCGGTGGCTGGTACAGCGTGGGGTTGGCAGCGATCGAGTTGGCCGTCAGCATCAGCGTGTGGCCGTCGGGTGGGCTCTCGATCAACGCGCGCAGCGCGATGTTGGTGCCGGCACCCGGCTTGTTCTCGATCACCACGGGCTGGCCGAGGCCGGGTGCGATCTGCTGACCGATCGCGCGCGCAATGATGTCCACGGCGCCGCCGGGCGCGAAGCCTACCAGCAGCTTGATGGGTTTCGATGGAAAGCCCGCGGGTTGTGCGCCGACCTCGCGCACGGCCGCCAGAGTGCAGGCCGCGACGAGGAAGCGGCGACGATCGATGAGGGTCATGCTGGGACTCCGGGACGCAGGGTGGAACATCAAAACGGGATCGGCTGTCCCGGCACCGCGATGATCACGCGGATCGGGCTCGACCCCATGGCCGCGACGAACTCGTTTGCCGTGCCGCGGGCGAGCGGGTTGGTGCCGTAGTGCATCGGGATCACCGCCTGCGGGCGAATCAGCTCCTTCACCGCCCAGGCCGCCTCGGCGGGATCCATCGTGAAGTGGCCGCCGATCGGCACGAGAGCGAGGTCGGGCTTGAATCGATCGCCGATCAAACGCATGTCGCCGAAGGCCGCGGTGTCGCCGGCGTGGTAGATGCGAAAGCCGTTCTCGAGCTCGATGATCCAGCCCACCGGCTCGCCGCCCGGGTGCGTCTCGTCCTTGTTCGACGCCGGATTGCGCCAGACGTAGATCGACGAGTGCTCGGCCCGCACCGCGCTGACCTTGATGCCCGGCGCCGGCTCGATCGTGCCGCCCTTGTTCATGCGCGGCAGCAGGTTGGCGGGCAGCACGCCGAGTGTCGACAACGTCTGATTCAGGTCGCCCGGCGCACGCAGCGGCACGTTGTATTGCTGGGCCAATGCGGCCGCGTCGGCAATGTGGTCGAAGTGCCCGTGGCTGACCAGCAGCACGTCGATGCGGCCGAACGCATCGAGCTGCTTGTAGGCCGGCGGCGTCAGCGGGTTGGTGCGCAGCCACGGGTCGGTGACGATGACCTTGCCCCCGGGCGACGTGATCTTGAACGCCGATTGGCCGAGCCAGAGCACCTCGGCGTGCACCGCAGCGGGCGCTGCCGTGCTTGCCGTGGGTGCGGTCGGCGCAGCGCAGGCGGCGATGAGAGCGACCCAGGCCACCATGAATGCGTCGCGGATCGGCGTGGGCATGACGAGTCACCCCGGTTTGACATGGTCCGCCGCGCACAACAGCGCAGCGAGTAGGGCTCGGCGCGCCGGATCGGGCTCTTGAACGAGGGCCAGGCGCATGCCGCAAATCAGGCTCTGAGGCCGCGCATCACGGCCGCGGTCATGGTGGCGGTGGTGCCGTGGCCACGAATGTCGCCCGTGCGCGCCTGTGCATCGCCAAGCGCTGCGGTGATGGCGCTCGACATCGCCGCGGCCATGCGAACCGCGCCAGCGTTCTGACGGCTGTGCCCGAGCCAGTCGAACATCATGCGGGTGGACTCCATCATCGCGTACGGGTTAGCGATGCCTTGGCCCGCGATGTCGGGCGCAGAGCCGTGCGTGGCCTGCGCCATGCAGACGTCGCCGTCGCCGATGCACAGGCCCGGCGCCATGCCGAGGCCGCCCACCAGGCCGGCCGCCTCGTCGGACAGGATGTCGCCGAACATGTTGGTGGTGACGACGACGTCGAACGTCTGCGGGTCGCGCACCAGGCGCATCGCGAAGGTGTCGACGATGACGTCGTCCACGCGAACGTCCGGGTACTCGGCGGCGAGCTTCTTGCACTCTTCGACGAACATGCCGCAGCCGAGCTTGAACACGGTGTCCTTGTGCACATAGGTCAGGTGCCTGCGGCGCTGGCGCGCCAGCTCGAACGCTGCACGCGCGACGCGACGGCTGCCGGTGCGCGTGATCACGCGCACCGACAGCGTCACTTCGTCGGTGGGCCGGAATTCACCCGAGCCGGCGACCATGTTGCGGTCGGGCTGGAAGCCCTCGTTGTTCTCGCGCACGATCACCAGGTCGACGTCGTCGTGCAGGCAGCCGATGCCGGGGTACGAGCGCGTCGGCCGCAGGTTGGCGAACAGGTTGAACTGCTTGCGCAGGATCGGGTGCGGGTTGATCGCGTGCGGCACCTTGGGATACGCGCGGTGGCCGATCGGGCCGAGGATCCAGCCGTCGAGCGACTTCAGCGCGTCGAGCGTGCCGGGCGGCAGCGTATGGCCGTGCGTGTCGAGCGCGGCGCGGCCGATCGGCAGCGGCTGCCAGTCGATCGCCACACCGTGCAGCTCGGCGGCGGCGCAGCTGATCTCGACCGCAGCGGGAACGATCTCGTGGCCGATGTCGTCGCCGTAGAGGACGCCGATGCGAAGACGCGGGGCGTTGTTCATGATGATGGATTCACTCGACCTTGACTTTCGCGCTCTTGACCAGGTTGACCCAGAACTTGCCGTCCGCGGCGAGGAACGCGTTGAATTGTTCGGGCGACGCCGACAGCGACACCTCGGTGCCTTCGCGGGCCAGCGCGGCTTTCACCGACGGCTGCTGCATCGCGCCGACCGTCGCGTCGTATATTTGCTTGACGACGGCCGGTGGCGTGCCGGCCGGCACGAACACGCCGTACCAGAACTCGAGGTTGTATTCGGGCAGCCCCGCCTCGCGCATGCCGGGCAGGTCCGGGACCAGTTGCGAACGTTCGCGGGTGCTGACGGCGAGCGCGACCAGCTTGCCGCCGTTGGCTTGCGGCAGCACCGTGGGCGATGTGCCGAAAGTCAGCTGGGTGTCGCCCGCCATCACCGACTGGATCGCCAGGCTGCCACCGCGATAGGGGATGTGCGTCATCTGCACGCCGGTCAGCTGGCTGAACAGCGCGGCGCCGAGGTGCGGCGCCGAGCCGTTGCCCGAGCTCGAGTAGTTGAGCTTGCCGGGATCCTTCTTCGCGGCCGCGATCAACTCGGCCACCGAGTGGATGCCGGTCGCGGGATTGACGGCGAGCACAAGCGGCGAGGTCGTGATCTGGGTGACGGCGATCAGATCCTTTGCGCTGTACGGCAACGAAGGATTCAGCGCCGGGTTCACCGAGATGCTGCTCGGGCTCGCGATCAGCAGCGTGTAGCCATCCGGCGCGGCCTTGGCCACCAGGTCCGCGGCGATGCTCGAGCCGTTGCCCGGCTTGTTGTCGACCACCACCGTCTGGCCGAGGGCCTTGCCGAAGGCATCGCTCATCGCGCGCGCCACGGTGTCGGCTGCGCCGCCGGGCGCGAAACCGATCACCAACCGGATCGGCTTGTTCGGGTACAGCGCCGGCTGTGCGAGCGCGATGCAGCCGAAGGCGCCCAACAAGAGCGCCAGCAGCAGGCGCGGCATGCTCATGGGCCGTCTCCCGTTCGCGTGTCGTCGCCGCGCATCACGGCCGGCACAGCGCCGCGAGTTCACGCACGTCCGGCTGCGTCGCCAGGCGCCAGCAGGCCGCGGTGATGTCGCGGGCCTTCGCCTGGCCGAGCATCGGTGCCACCAGCGCGTTGAATTTCGCTTCGAGCTGCGCGTCCGACAGCGGCCGCTCGAGTGAGCCGATGGCGTGGTCGACGCGCACGTGCACGCGCCGCCCGTCGGTGAGCACGGCGGTGGCATCGACGGCGGCTTCGTCGATCGAGTCGTCGACGGTCGCGCGCACCTTGTTGCGCAATGCCACGACGCGCGGGTCGTTCACCACCGCGTCGGAGAATTCTTCTTCGCCGGCGCGGCCGTGGATCAGCCCGGCGGCGGCGCCGTGGTAGACGCTGAATTTTCCCTGCAGGCCATCGCGCGGCTCCTTCTTGCCCGTCAGTTCGAGCACCAGCGAGTGCACGCGCAACTCGATCGCCTGCACCTGCTCGGGTACGACCCCTTGCTCGCGCAATTGCACACAGGCGTCGATGCTGGGATGGATCACGATGCCGCAGGCGAACGGCTTGTAGGTGTTGAACGAAATCTCGAAGCGCTCGCCGAGCTGATCGGTCACCTCGTGCCACGCGCGTTTGTCAGAGACCACTTGCACGAAGCCGCGCGGCGCCTCCAGCGCGCGCAGACTGGCCGTGAAGCCGTGCCGCGCGAGCAGGGCCGACATGAGGCCGGCCCGGGCCGCGGCGCCAGGATGAAACGGCTTGGTCATCGTGCCGAACTGTTCGCGCAGCCCTACCGGTTGCGACGCGGCGATGCCCAGCGCCATGGCGGTGCAGTGTTCGTCGAGCCCGAGCAGCCGGGCGCAGCCGGCCGCGGCGCCCAGCATGCCGGTCGACCCGGTGATGTGCCAGCCGCGGTCGTAGTGGTCGGGGTACATCACGTTGCCGATGCGGCAGGCCACGTCGATGCCCAGCACCAATGCATCGATCACGTCGCGACCCGACGCACCGCTTTGCTCCGCCAGCGCCAGCACGGCCGATGCCACCGGCCCCGCCGGATGGATGATCGTCTTCAGGTGCGTGTCGTCGAAGTCGAAGGTGTGCGACGTGATGCCGTTGACCAGCGCGGCGCTCGCCATGTCGACGCGCTCGGTGCGGCCGAGCACGCTGGCCTGCGCGGCCGGCTCGAGCATCGCGACTGCGGCCAGCGCGGCGTCGGCGGCTTCGTGGCGCGCCGCGCCGATCGCGCAGCCCAGCCAGTTGGTGAAGGTGCGGTGCGCCTCGTGCTCGACGGCGTCGGTCCAGCCACGCGACGCGTGGCCGGAGATGAAACGCGCCAGGATGGCCGTGACGGGCGGCGCTTGCGTGTCGGCGGGAACTTGGGTGTTGTGAGCCATGGCGCGAATTCATTCCTCGAGCCGGATGTTCCGCGCCTTGGCCAGCGCGGTCCAACGCGCGACTTCGGCGCGGATGTAATCGCCGAACTGCTGCGGCGACATCGGCCACGGCTCGACGGCCTCGGCCGACAGTTTCTCGCTCAGGTCGGGCGACTTCAGCACCGCCACCTGCGTGTCGTTCAGGCGCTTGACCACGTCTGCAGCGATGCCGGCAGGGCCCAGCGAGCCGTACCACTGCATTGCATCGAAGCCCTTGAAGCCGACCTCCTGCATGGTGGGCACGTCCTTGAGCTGTGCGCTGCGCGATTTGCCCGTCACCGCCAGCGCGCGCATGCGGCCCGATCGCAGGTGGGGCAGCGCTGCGGCCAGGCCGGGGAACATCGCCTGGGTTTGCCCGCCCAGCAGGTCATTGATGGCCGGCGCGATGCCGCGGTACGGGACGTGCAGGACGAAGGTGCCCGTTTCTTGCTTGAGCAGTTCCATCGTCAGGTGCGTCAGCGAACCAATCCCCGCGGAGCCATAGCTCACCTTGCCCGGATTGCGCTTCACGTAGTCGATGAACTCCTTCACCGTCTGCACGGGCAGGCCGGCGTTGACGACCAGCACGTTGGGTGTCGCGCCGATCATCCCGATCGGCGTGAACTGCTTAATCGGGTCGTAGGGGATGTGTCGCGTCGCCGGCGTCGTGCCGTGGGTGGCCACGTAGCCTTGCATCAGCGTGTAGCCATCCGGTGCTGCATGCGCGGTGGTCTGGCTGGCGATGACGCCGCCGCCGCCACTCTGGTTGTCGACCACGAACGGCTGGCCGAGCAGTGCCCCCCATCGTTCGGTGACCACACGCGCGATCATGTCGTTGCCGCCGCCGGCGGCGACCGGCACGATGTAGCGAATCGGCTTGGACGGATAGGACTGCGCGGTGGCCAGGCGGGGCAGCGCGACGGCAGCGCACGCTGCCTGCAGCAGGTGACGGCGTTTCATGTGGTCTCCTGTGGTACGTGCCTATGCTCGGCAGCGATCGATGCGCTGTAAAGTGCAAGTTTCCTAGCTTTCATTGCATTTCGTGCAACACAAAAGCCCGTCCCCCGGAGCCGCCACGCCGGCCCGTACGGTATCCCACTGGAGCCGCCGGTCACGCCGACCATCGGTCTCATTCAGCGGGCCGGCAGAGCCCCGTCACCCGCCGCCGATGCGTTCGCCAAGCTGCTCGTCGGAGCCAGCCGGGCGCGCCGCAGGCGGCTTCGCCAGGGTTTGAAGACGTAGCGAGGCCCGATCGCCTCATCGCTGCCGATCGCCGGCAGGGTGATCGGGCGCGGCGCGGCGCCGGGTCACGCTATTCTTCATGGTTTCGGTGGCGCGCCCATGTCGGCGGCCCTTGTTCGAAACCCCAGGGGCTGGCATGACGGTGTCCGACCACGCAGGAACAACCACGCTCGGCGGCGGCGCGCTCGACAAGGACGCGCTGCGCCGCAAGTACCTCGAAGAACGCGCCAAGCGCCTGCGGCCCGACGGCAACGAGCAATACCTGCAGCTCAAGGGCCGGCTGGCGCACTACCTCGAAGACCCTTACACGCCGCGCACGCCGCGTGCGCCGCGCACCGATCACGTGACTTTCGCGTTCATCGGCGGCGGTTTCGCCGGGTTGGTGACCGGCGCGCGCCTGGTCGAGGCCGGCATCCGCGACGTCCGCATCGTCGAGAAGGGCGGCGGTTTCGGTGGCGCCTGGTACTGGAACCGCTACCCCGGCGCGCAGTGCGACACGGCGTCGATGGTGTACATGCCGCTGCTCGAAGAGACGGGGCACATGCCTTCGGAGAAATACGCGCGCGGGCCGGAAATCCTCGCGCACTGCGAGCGCATCGGCCGCCAGTACGGGCTGTACGAGCACGCGCTCTTCCACACCGAAGTGCAGGACATCGCCTGGGATGCCGCGCGCGCGGTGTGGCGGATCCGCACCGATCGCGGCGACGCATTCACCGCGCAGTTCATCGGCCTGGGCACCGGCCCGCTGCACGTGCCGAAGCTGCCGGGCATCGCCGGCATCGAGTCGTTCAAGGGACATTCCTTTCACACCAGCCGCTGGGACTATGGCTACACGGGGGGCGACCGGTTCGGCGCACCGATGGCCCAGCTCGCCGACAGGCGCGTCGCGCTCATCGGCACCGGCGCCACCGCGGTGCAGTGCGTGCCGCACCTGGCCCGCGACTGCGGCGCGCTGTGGGTGTTCCAGCGCACGCCGTCGTCGGTGGACGTGCGCGCCAACGCACCGATCGACGCCGCGTGGTTCGCAGCCATCGCGACCCCGGGGTGGCAGCAACGCTGGCTCGAGAACTTCACCGCCAACCAGGCCGGCGGCACCGCCAAGGAGGACCTGGTGCAGGACGGCTGGACCGACCTGGCGCGCCGCATCCGCGCGAGGGTCATGAAGCTGCCGCGCGAGCAGATGACGCCGCCGAACATGCTGGCCGCGTTCGAAGACGCCGACAACGAGAAGATGGACGAGATCCGTGCCCGCGTCGACGCGATCGTGAAAGACCACGACACCGCCCAGAAACTGAAGGCCTGGTATCGCCAGCTGTGCAAGCGGCCGTGCTTCCACGACGAATATCTGCAGGCCTTCAACCGGCCGAACACCACGCTGGTCGACAGCGACGGCAAGGGCGTCGAGCGCATCACCGAGCGCGGGGTCGTGGTGGCCGGAGTCGAGTATCCCGTCGACTGCATCATCTACGCGTCGGGCTTCGAAGTGGGCACCGAGTACAAGCGCCGTGCCGGCTTCGACCTCGTGGGGCGGGGCGGTGTGAAGTTGTCGGACTACTGGGCGCAGGGCATGCGCACCAAGCACGGCATCCACGTGCACGGCTTTCCGAACGCGTTCATCGTGCAGCCGACGCAGGGTGCGAACCTCATCTCCAACGTGCCGCACAACCTCACCGAAGCCGGCAAGACGATCGCCGCGATCGTGCGCCACGCCCTCGACCTGCACGCGCGCGAGGTCGAAGTCACGAAGCAAGCCGAGGACGCATGGATCGCGCTGCTGCTCAGCGGCCCCGGCATGCTGATCGGCTCGCAAGACTGCACGCCGGGCTACTACAACAACGAAGGGCAGGATCTTGGCCTGCGCGCGAAGCTCAATGTCGGTTACCCGGCGGGCTCCAGCGCGTACTTTCGCTACCTCGACGAATGGCGCAGTTCGGGCCGCTTCGAGGGCCTGGAGTTTCGCACCGCGTGAGTGTCGTGGCGAAATGGTCGGCGGCTCGCGCGATCAGGTGACGCTGCGCATCGCCGCTTCCAGCATGCCCCGGCGCTGCAGCACCTCGCTCCACATCCTGCCGCCGGTGAGCCCGCCGTCGACGACGAGCGCGTGCCCGTTGACAAAGCTCGACTCGTCGCTGGCCAGCCAAGCCGCGGCGTTCGCGATGTCTTGCGGCAGGCCGGCGCGACGCAGCGGCTGCATGCTCGGCAGCACCTGCTTCATCAGATCGACGGTTCGATCGGCGGCCTCCGGCGCGAGCCCGAACCCCTTGCCGAAGATCGGCGTCGCGATGCCGCCCGGGCAGATGCAGTTCACGCGCACGCCGCTTTCGCCGAGCTCCATCGCCACGCTGTGCGTCAGGTGGATGACGGCCGCCTTGGCGGCGCTGTAGACATGCGGGCCGAAGCCGGTGCGCAGGCCGGCGACGCTGGCCGTGCTCACGATGCTGCCGCTGCCCTGGCGCTTCATCACCGGCGCCACGTGCTTGATGCCGAGAAAGACGCTGCGCAACAGCACGCCGATCGTCGAATCGAAGGCCTCGACGTCGACGCCCTCGACCGGCCCGCCGGGTCCCGGGGAGCCGGCGTTGTTCACCAGCACGTCGACGCGGCCGAAGCGTTCCACCGCGTGCGCGATGAGGCCGTGCACGTCGGGCTCGCGGCCGACGTCGCAGTGGCAGTACGACGTTTGGTCGCCCAGCGATGCGACGAGCGCCTGGCCGCGCGCGTCCTGCACGTCGGCCGCCACCAGATGGGCACCGTCGGCGGCGAAACGCCGCGCGATGGCCTCGCCGATGCCGCTCGCCGCGCCGGTGACGATGGCTACCTTGCCTTGCAGTCGTGTCATGGGGTTCCTCGCAGATCGATGTTTGGAAAAGCCTTGTGGCCAGGGCTATGAAGTGGGCTGCGCCGCGCGCCGCTTGGGGTCGTCGGCGATCTCGGCGCTCGGCATCGACGCCAGGCCGGCCAGCAGACTCTCGCGCACCGACGTGATGTGCCCGCGCAGGCCGTAGAAGAGGTCGCCGTAGGCCGGCGGCACCACGATCTTGACGACCGCGCTTTCGATCTGGTCCAGGTGCCGCATCAGCTCGTCGCGCCGCTTCGCGTCGACGCTCGGACGCAGCGCGTCGCGCTCGAGCCGCTGCAACGCGCCGTACCAGCGATAGATGCGCGAGGTCATGCGCCAGCGATACAACGCCGGCACGATCCGCATCGCCGGAATGAGCAGCAGCACCACCGGAACCAGCACCGCGACGATGCGGGCGATCAGGCTCGCGACCCAGAACGGGAACGTGCGGTACAGGAAACTCTTGCCCGATGCGTAGTAGCGCGTCGCATCCGGGCTGATACGGAATTCATGTTCGAGCGGCGCCGGGAACTCGCCGCGCTTCTTGTACAGGCCCGGCTTGCCGTGCACCTCGCGAGCCGCCTCGAGCAGCAGATCGGACAGCGCGGGATGCAGGCTGTCGCGCGCGAGGAGCTCCACCGTCGGCCCGATCAAATGCACGTCTTCGGAAGGAATGTCCTCACCGAAGTCGATCGAGCCCTTGGGCAGCAGCAGCTTGTTGAGGTACGGAATGCGGCGCGCATAGCCGTCGGCCTGCGTGACGTCGAACAGATGCACGCCTGGCGAGCGCAGCAACTGCCGGATCAGCGTGGTCGGCGTCGAATCGCTCATCGCGAAGAATGCATCGATGCGGCCTTCGTTCAGCGCACGGGCGGTGTCGTCGGCAGCGATGTCGACGTAGGTCGTGCCATCGCCCGCCTTGATGCCGTTGGCCGCGAGCAGCGCGTGCGCCAGGGTGTTGGAGCCGCTGCCATCGGGGCCGATGTCCATGCGCAGCCCTTTGAACTCCGACAGCAGGTGCTTGGTCGCGCCGCGATAGAAGATCATCAGCGGCTGGTACGAAATGCTGCCCAGCGACAGCAACTTGTCGATCGCCGCGCTGTCGGCTTCGCCGCCCAGCACGAAGCCGACGTCGGCCTTGACCTTCGGGTCGACCAGCTTGGCCAGATTGTCGCGCGAGCCCTCCGACGCAAGGATGTTCAGCGTGACGCCCTGCTTGGCGAGGATCTTCTTGTACGACTCGGCGGTGCGCCTGAATGTGCTGCCGTCGGGGCCGCTGGTGATCGTCAGCGAGCTGGGTGCGGCCGTGTCGAAAAAGCCGAACACCGCCAAGCTGATGGCCAAGGCCACGATGATCACGAGGCTCATGGCCAGCACGAGGCCGCGTCCGAAGATGGCGTTGAGCCGGGCGATGGCTCGTTCGAGGTAGATTTTCAAGCGGTCGAACACGGTCCCTCTCGCAGCGCGCCTCGTGGGTTGCAAGGCGCCAGTTTAGGACTCGCCCGAGAAAGTGCATCGCAGTGGCGACAGCTCCTGCGAAGGCGCCGGTCCGGCGCGCGATCAGGCCGACGCGACGCGGTGCTGCGGGCGCACCGCTGGGCGCGCGCGCAGCCAGCTCCAGATCCGCTCGCGTACGCTGGTGGCGCAGACAATCGCCTGCAGTGCATCGGCCGCCCGATCGACTTCATCGAGCGTGTTGTAGAAGTAGAAGCTCAGCCTGCAACTGGCCGGGATCGCGAGGCCCAGCGCATGGTGGGCCAGCGTGGCGCAGTGGCAGCCTGCGCGCGACTCGATGCCCCTGGCGTTCAGCGCCTCGGCCAGCTCCATCGGGTTGCGGCCGGCCGCGTTGAAGGCCACCAGCGAGCTGCGGCGCGACGCATCGCGCGGGCCGTAGATGGTGAGGCCGGCAATGGCGCCGAGCCGCTCGAGTGCGTGCGCCGTGAGGGTGCGGTTCCAGTCGCCGATGCGCTGCATGGCCGTTTGCACGGCGCCGCGATCGATGGCGCGCGCCGTGCCGAAGTAGGTGGCGTGCCGCGGTGTCAGTGCGAGGTCGAGCAACATGCGCAACGCCTGCGCCGAGACGATGGTGCCGAGGATGTTGGGTGTGCCGGCCGCGAACTTCCAGGGCAGCACGTTGTAGGCCACGCGGTCGGGGAACACCTGTCCATCGGCGATCATGTCGCCGCCGTAGAGAAACGGCAGCGACGACTGCAACAGCTGCTCCTTGGCGTACAGCACGCCGACGCCGAACGGCGCCAGCATCTTGTGAAACGAGAACGACAGGTAGTCGACGTCCAGCGCCTGCACGTCGATGAAGTTGCCGGGCACCAGCTGGGCGCCGTCGACCAGCAGGTACGAGCGCCGCTCGCCGCTGGGCTGCTGATAGCCGCTGGTCTGCGCCAGCACGCGGATCGCGCCCAGCGGGTTCTTGGTGCCGAAGAAATTGGACGCCCCGGTGCAGCAGACGAGTTTGGTGCGATCGTCGATCAGCGACGCCAGGTGCTCCAGATCGAGCTCGCCGGTCGCGGGATCGAAGCGCGCCAGCCGATACTCCACTTTGCGGCCGAAGCGCGGCAGGATGTCGCGGCACATGGCGTACCACGGCACGTAGTTGGAGTTGTGCTCCATCATCGTCGTGACCACGTTGTCGCCGTCGCGAAACTCGCTCATCAGCGAATACATCACCGCGTTGTGCGCCTCGGTGGTGTTGCGCACGACGACGATGTTGTTGCGGCCGGGCGCGCCGATGAAGCGCGCGATGTCGTCGTAGGCCGATTCGAAGCGCGCGGTGGTGATCTGCGACGCGTCGGACTGGCCGCGGTGCACGTTGTCGTAGGCCGGGGCCAGCGATTGGTACAGCGCGAGCAGCGCGCGCGGCGGCTGGGTGCTTGCGGCGTTGTTGGTCACCACCCGCCCATGCGCTGGAAACAGAAAGTGGCTGCGGATGGCGTTCAGATCCCAGGGCTGGAGGTGACTCATGACGCGCTCCACGGTGCGTGCCGGGGCTCCGGCAGTGGCGGCGGGTCCGCCGGCACGCCGGCCGTGTCGTTGAGTTGCACGGCGCGAGCGGGTGGTTCAAACAGCGCCGAGGCAGCGCACCCGCCGTGCGCCCATGCCCAGTCTCGTCACGGACCGGGCGCGGGTCGTGGCCCTCTGGCTCGCGTGCCGGACGATCTCGATCGGCCTCTCAATCGCTGCCGCTCGCGATGCGCCGGCAATGGGCGAGCGCGGCTTGCACCAGGTTGACGCTGGCTTCGGGCGTGCGAAAGGCCGAGTGGGCCGACAACGTGACGTTCGGCAAGGTGGTGAATGGGTGCTGCGCCGGCAGCGGCTCGATCGTGAAGACGTCGAGGCCGGCGTGCGCGAGCTTGCCCGAGGCCAGCGCGTCGACGAGCGCCGCCTCGTCCAGCAGCGCACCGCGCGCGGTGTTGACGACGATGGCACCGTCGCGCATCGCCGCGATGCGCTCGCGCGACAGGAAGCCGCGTGTCTCGTCGGTGAGCAGCAGATGCAGCGACACCACGTGGCTGGCGGCCAGCAGCGTCTCGATGGCGACGAACTCGACGCCTTCATGATCGCGCGGCGTGCGGTTCCAGGCGACCACGCGCAGGCCGGCGCCGAGCGCCAGGCGGGCCAGCTCCTGCGCGATGCCGCCGAAGCCGATCAATCCGAGCGTCTTGCCGCGCAGCTGCATGCCGTCGCTGCGCAGCCAACGGCCTGCGCGCAGCTCGCGATCCATGCGGGCGAGCCCTCTGGCGGCGGCCCACATGAGCGCGAAGGCGCACTCGGCGACCGCGGTGTCGCCGTAACCCTTGATCGTGTGGACCGCGATGCCGAGCGCGGCAAGCGCCTCGGGGTCCATGTAGCTGCGCGCGCCGGTGCCGAGGAAGACGACGTGCTTCAGTCCCTGGCAGCGCGCCGCCACCGCGGTCGGCAGGTGCGTGTGGTCGATGATCGCGATCGCTGCACCGTCGAGGACGGCGGGCAACTCGTCGGGTTTCACGTCGGGTTGCCGGTTCACCTGCAGCGGCGGATCGTCCGCGCGGTGAAGACTGTCGAAGAGGTCGGCCAGCGCGGGGCCGGCGTCGACGAAGGTTGCGCGCCACCGCGCGACGGTGGCGACAGATCTCGACTCGCTGGGCATCGCAAGCATCATAGATCGCGACCGTGGCGCGCAGACGGTTGACCGCGCCGCCGCAGAGCGTGCGGCCCCAGAGCGCGGCTTCATATCCGCATCGGGGGACCTGCCCTCGCGGGCAAGGACATCGATGAGCGGGCGGTCGTGAGCTTCGTGCCGAGATTCCTGCGCGATCTCGTGGCCTCTGGTCTGGACCCAGGCCATTGCACGTAGTCGGGGCCGTTGGCAGGCGCGCTGGTCTTTCAGCCCCAGAGCAGCTCGGCCGCCATGCGCCGGGCGGGTCCTGGCTTCGCATCCGCTTCGCCGACCTTCAGCTCGCCCAGCATGGCGTAGGCGGTCTGGAACCCCAATTCGCGATAGGCTTCGAATTCCTTTTCGTCGAAGAATTGGTCGCCGGTCGACTGGTTGGGAAAGCTGCGATGCGCGCCGCGGTAACCGTACAGGTCCGCGGTGAGCGATGCGAAGAAAGTCGACTTCAGCACGACCAGCAGGCCTTCGTCGGGCTTGGCGTGCGGCGGCTGCCCGGGTCGCAGCGAGTACTGGATGCGTGCCACCAGATGGCCTCGCTCGGCGATCGGCTGCTGCGCACCGTCGCGAGCCGTGGGTACCAGGTGGGCCAGTTCGCGCGCCCCGAGGTCGTACACGATGGCGCCAAAGTCGGCGCGTATCTTCTCGATCGCGTTCGCGAGGTCGGTGAACTCGTAGTCCGGATCGGCGGTGGCGTCGCAGACCACGATCAACTTCAGGCGCCGCCGCACCAGTTCATACAGACCGAGATTCTCGAAATGGCCGCCGTCGGTGAGCAGCACGAAACGGGCGTGCTCATGGAGGTTCTTGCGGCCGAACGACTCGGCCAGCCCCGGCCACAGCAGATTGGGCCGCAACAACGACGGACTCTCGTATCTGGGGTTGTCGGCCCAGTAGCCCAGCCGCAGGTTCATCATGCCCATCAGCACGCTGAGCGCCGGCTGTCGGGTGATGCCTTCGCCTCCGGGGCCCGCGTTCGGGTTGAGCGCCGCACCGGAGATGGCCATCGCGGTGGCGAGCGTGAAGCCGCGCTCGGGGCTGGATTCGGTGCACTGCCACGTGGTGGCGCGGCTGCCGCAGAACAGCGGCGAGAGGACGAAGTTGTCGCCGCCTCGCCCGCGGTAGCGCGGTTGCTTCGAGGCCACCAACACGACGTTGGCGTTGATGATGTGATAAGGGCCGCGCAGACGTTTCTCTGCAACCTCGGCGGTGTCCGTCGTCGCTGGCGAGCGGCACAGCTCGCCCAGCATCGCGGTGTCGCCGGGCCGTGTGGCACCGATGCCGGATTCGGCGTCCCGTGAAGAGGCGCTTTCGCGCAGCTGCTGCAGGTCGGGCAGGAAGATCTCCATCAGCCGGTCGCGGTAGAAGCGATGCAGCGAGACGTAGTTGGCCTCGGGCAAAAGGCCAAGCCCCAGCAACACCCCGAGCGCGACGCCGGCGAGCGTCCAGCCATGATGCTCGTGCAACGAACTGGTGAGCACGAACACGAGCAGCAGCACACCCAGCAGCAGGAGGATCGACGCCACCCACACGATGAGCGTTGTCGGGACGCGCGGCTTCTTGTCGCTGCGAGCTTGAACGAGCGCCCACACATTGCCGGCAATGCCGACGATCGCCGCGACCGTGCCCGTCGTGGCCGGCTTGTCGTTCGTCGCGGAGCCCAGGATGTCGAGCCAGGTGCCCAGGTTCATGAACTTCGAACTGGCCAGCAGGGCCTGCAGCCAAGGCAAGACCCCGAGCACCAGCATGGCGATGGCGAAGGTGAACATCACGTTGACCACCCGGTCGTACAGGCGGCGAATCCGGTACGGCGTGTTGCGCCAGCCCCCGATCGACTCCAGGCGATCGAACAGGCGCGTCGACACCACGTAGAGCAGCGACAGCGCTGCGTACGCGACAACGGCAAGCCCGGCCAACCAGAGCAGGGGGTTCGACTGCGGCCAATCGACGTTCGACGTCGCGATGGCGGATACCGGCATCGCGGGGGGCAGGGCGTTGACGCCGAGCAGAGCCTGCAACACCAGCACCATCAGTGCGACATGGACGAAGACGCTCGCGCCGAGGTTGCGCAACAGCACGCCGACCAGCGACAGCAGCGTGATGCCATTGCCCGGCGTGAGGTAGCTGGCGCTCTGGCGCAGGCGACGCAGCAGCAGACCCTTCATCCGCCACTCGACTTCATGCCTGCCGCCGGGTGCCTGCGCGCCGACCATCGGGTACGAGACGTAGGGGAAGTTCACATGAGAGGTGTCGAACTTGTGCATCTCGTCGGCGCCTCGATCCTTGAGGTCCTTTGCCGACGCATGAAGCAGGTAGCTCAGCGATGCCCCCGTGTAGCCGCCTCCGGAGACGGAGGAGAGGTAGTCGAATTGCGGCAATGCTCGTTCGTGCGCCAGCGCTTGCAGCACGCCGAGGCAATAGCTGGCCGAGCGGATGCCGCCTCCCGACAGCGCCAGACCGACCTGCGGGTCGCCTTCGATGCCGCGCCATGAGCGGATGTGTTCGAACTCCTTGGCAACGACCTGGCCTGAACCGACTCCGCCATACAGGATGTCGTCGTTGATTTCCGACGCTCGCCGCAGATCAGCCATGGCCAACTCCTTGGCAGGTGGTTCCGGCAGCGTAGACCGGGCGCATGGAATCCGCGCGCGATCGATGACCATCCGTTGAGCGCGCTCAAGCTTTTTGCAGCATAGACTCCTTTGCGCCGGCGTACGCTCGACTGTCGCAATATGGCTGGCGCGAATGTCGGTGGACGACAAGCCCGCCCGCCCGCCGTGGCGGGATTGCCCGGCCTACAGCGCCTACAGCGCCATCGCCGGGCGCTGCGCCATGCCCGCGCGCCAGCGCACGAGATGCGGGTGCTCGTCACCCGGTCTGACCTTGACCACGCGCGAGAAATCCACCGCCACCACCGCGCTGATGTCGGCGATGCTGAAGCGATCGGCGGCGACGAAGTCGCGGCCGGCCAAGCGCTCGTTGAGGGTGACGAAGAACTGCTGCACCCGCGCTCGGCCGCGCTCGGCCAGCGCGGGGATCTGCTCGTAGTTCACCGGCCCGGGCAGCGCGCGGTGGGCCATGGCCGGTGCGCTGTTGCGCATGGCCTCGGCGATCGCCATCAGGCCCTCGAACTCGATGCGCCAGTTCCAGCTCGCGATCTCGGCCTTTTCGGCCGGCGTGGTGCCCAGCAGCGGCGGCTCGGGATAGCGCGCCTCCAGGTAGGCCGTGATCGCCGCGTTGTCGGAGAGCGTGAGGCCCTCGTCGGTGCACAGCGTGGGCACGGTGCAGTGCGGGTTGATCCGGCGGTAGGCGTCGCCCAGTTGCTCGCCGTTGCGCAGGTCCACCGGCACCGTCTCGTGCGCCACGCCTTTTTCGGCGAGCAGGATGCGCGCGCGCCGCGGGCTCGGGGCAGTGGCGCAGTCGTAGAGCGTGATCATCGCGGAGCCTTCGCGACGGGGGCCGAACTCGGCAACCCGCCGTGCACTTGCGTCAGCAACCTGCCGTGCATTTGCCCGCCGCGTCGAATTCCATCGTCTTGCCCGACAGCGGGACGTGCACCGGCACCTTGGTGGCCTTGATGAAGGCTTCCGTCTTGCTGCCTGGGCGCACCTTGCCGCCCACGGTGCCCACTTCGTTGGCGTGCGAGGCGATCACCGACGCCGGCTTCACGAGCTCGTTGATCACGTAGGCGGCCTCGAACGGGCCGGTGGTGAAGCCGTCGCCGATGTTCATCACGGCGAGCTTCGCGTTGTAGTGGTTGCGCACCACCAGCTCCTGGTCGGCGGTGATGCCGGTGTCGCCGGACAGGTAGGCCACCAGGCCGTTGCTGAAGCGCAGCACGTAGCCGGTGGCCAGCCCCACGTCGCCGGCGATGCCGGCTTCCTTCATGGCCTTGCCGAGTTCGCCGCCGATGTAGTCGGGGTCCAGGCCGTTGCTGTGCATCGCAGTGACAGTGGCGATGCGCACGCCGCCCACGGTCACGCTGCCGCCGAAGCGCGCGAGGATCGAGTTGGCCGGGTCGCCGCCGTTGGCCTTGAGCTTGGCCGCGAAGAACGGCGGCATCTCGCTGCCGGTGACGATCTTGGATTTCTTGGCCAGTGCGATGTTCACCGCGCTGGAGTTGGGCAGCGCCGACACCGACATGTCGGGCTTGTCGCAGCTGCCGGAGTTGGGCTCCTTGTTGTGCGCGTTGCCCAGGTGGTCGCCGTGCATGTGGCTGACCAGGACGATGTCGATCTTGCCGAGCCGCGGATCAGCCGCGCCGGCGACGGTGCGGCCCGGGTCGTAGAGGATGCGCGTGCCGTTGGGGTCTTCGAAGATCAGCGCACGGTCCTGCGGGCAGAACTCGCCGTCGATGCCGCCCAGCGGCGTGACCTTCACGGTCTGGGCCAGCGCGGGCAGGGCCAGTGCGGCGGCGCCGAGAGCGCCCACGGCTGCGATCCAGGTCGAACGATTCATGGATGCTCCATTCGGTGTGGTGTTCCGCGACCGGCCAAGCTACCACCGCCGCGCCATCGGCAGCAACGGGGAATGCGCTGGGGCCCGGGGCGTTGGGGCGAGTCGTCGTGCCGGGCCGGCAGGCCGTGCGCCCACTCAGCGTCGCGCTGCGCTCACGTCCACCATCACCCCGGCACGCGCACTGGCCGTGATCGCATCGAGCATGGCCGCAATGTCCAGGCTCGCCTGCGCCGCGCGCTCGATCGCTGCAAAGTCTCGCGCCGCCACCACCGCTGCAAACGCCTCGGCGGCAAAGCGAAAGCCGCTGCCGCTGGGGCTATCGATGATCTCGAACGGGCCGTTGCCGCTGCCGTGGCGCACGCGCAGCTGGCTCGACTGGTAGCCCCAGGGATGCACCGTGCCGGGATCGCTGGTGTGGTTCAGGTATTCGGTGGTGATCACGCCGTCGCTGCCCACGACGGTGGCGTGCCGGTGCAGCGCCATGTCCATCGCGCACGAGAGTTGCGCCACCGCGCCGTCGGCAAAGTGCAGCGTGGCCGTGGTGGCGATGTCCACGCCGGTGGGCCCCAGGCGCGCGTTGGCATGCACATGCTGCGGCGCGCGGCCCATCACCAGGCGGATCAAGCTCAGGCAGTAGCTGCCGGCGTCGAGCAACGCGCCGCCACCAAACTCGGGGATCGAGCGGATGTTGGTGCCCGCGGGGTCGCGCAGCGTGAAGCCGAAGGTCGCCTGCACCCCGCGCACCGTGCCGATGGCGCCGCCGCGCAACAGGCCGAGCAGCGCCGCCGTCTGCGGCTGGAACCACCACGGGTAGGCCTCGAGCAGCATCACGCCGTGTTGGCGCGCGGCATCGAACATCGCCTGCGCTTCGTTCAGGTTCATCGCCAGCGGCTTCTCGCACAGCACGTGCCGCCCCTGCTGCGCGGCACGAATCGCCCACTCGGCATGCAGGCTGTTGGGCAGCGGGATGTACACCGCATCGAGGCCATCGTCGGCGAGCAGCGAGTCGTAGCTGCCATGCGTGCGCGCGATGCCGAACTCGGCGGCGAAGGCCACTGCCTTGGCAGCATCGCGGCTGGCCACGGCCGCGATGCGCACCAGGCGACTCGGCGCCACGTCGCGCGCGAACTGGCGCGCGATGTTGGCGCAGCCAAGGATGCCCAGGCGCAACGCAGAGGAGCGGATCTGGCTCATCGCGGGATTCTGCCGGAGTGGGCCTACTCCCATGGCGCGGCCTTGATGGCGTCGGCCAGGCACGCGGCGTAGGCGAGCCGCCACGCGCGATTCGCGAAGACGCGGCCGGGGCCCTCTATCGCGCAGCCGCGTTCGGAGAGCTTGGAGATCGACGACGCGGCGCGGTAGTTGGGATACGTGACCTTGTCCAGCGGGGACACGTGGATGGCCAGTCGCGGCACGTCCACCGCAAGGCGGTCACGCGACGCCTCGTAGGCCGCCTTGAGCCTCGCGGCGTCGCGTGGCAGGACGCCGAGCGTGGAGACCTCGATCGAATCCGCGAGGCCCGGTCGGTGATTCGAGTGGATCTCGTAGAAGACCTTGAGTCGCCCCTGAGCCGCCTCCTTGACCAGCGCGGTGTAGCGCGCGTTCGCAGCCACCGCGCGATCGCTGGGCCACTGCCGCACGACCGCCGACTCCTGCCCGATGATTTCTTCGGTGGGACGGTTCACGTTGACCCGCTGGCGCGTCTTGGTGTCCCAGAAGCCGGTGACGAAGACGCCGCCGGCGCCGAGGTGCTCGCGCAGGATGCGGCCGACGTCCATGGTGCCGGTGTCGGGCGTTCCGTGCGGCACGCCGACGACAACGCCGGGTCGGCCGAGAACGAGCTCGAAGGTGCCGAGTTGATCGATATCGGCCGTGTCCGGCAGCGCCGACGCCGCACTTGCGCGAGCCGCCAAGAGGGTGCAGAACGATCCGGCCAGAAGTTGCCGACGGTCTACCATGCCACGTCCTCGGTGGTGGTGGTCATCCACGACGGGTTTCGATTCTCATCGCAGATGCCGGTGGCGCTGCGCTCGTCAGCGCCTGCTGTGCCTGGGGACCTCGTTCGGACCCATGGGCTGCACGGGGAACCTCCAGAACATCGCGTGACCCTCTTGTGCTCCGGGCGTCCTCGGAGGATAGGACGGCCAGCGCGGCGATTCGTCGAAGCCCGCAGCAACCGTGGTCGGCAGGTGGTACATGGGCAGCGTGCACGGCTCGTCCTGAAGCCAGCGGCGCGCCAGGGCATCGGCGGTTTCCACGCACGAATAGGCCTTTGTGTCGGCCGCGTGGGCGTGCGTCTGGCGCCGGTCCGGGGCCGCTGGCTGTTGCGCGCCGGCCTGCGAAGGCAACAGCGCGCACCACGCAATGCACAGGCAGAGGGCGGTGGCCGTCGGATCTGGCATGGCGGTAACTCTAACGCGTGCAGCCGGTTCGAACTCACAGGTCGTGGCGCGGCAGACGAGGCCCGCATGTCTCGGCCGCGAGGGCCGCCGATTGAGACCGGATACCATTGAACGCGGCGATGGCGTTGATGCCTGAATCGACGACGCACCGCGCCGGATACAGCCCCACAACACTTCTGGAGACTTCGAATGCGCAGAGTTTTGTCGACATCGTTGATGATTTGCGGAGCCTTGCTGTTCGGCACCCAGGCCCAGGCCCAGACACCTGCCGCGCCGCCTGCCGCCGGCGGCACCGCCGACGGCACGCCGTTCGACGTCCCTTACGGCACGCCGATCGGCCTCGAGATGGCGAAGAAGCTGATCGCTGCAGTGGAGGCCGAGGCCGCCAAGCATCGCTGGAAGATGAACATCGCCGTGGTCGACACGCACGGCGACCTCGTCCACTTCTCGCGCATGGACGGCGCGCAGCTCGCCTCGATCAGCATCTCGCAGGGCAAGGCCCGCACGGCGGCGCGCTTTCGTCGCGAGTCGCGCGCCTTCTACAACGCCTTCGAGACCGGCCACCCCTACGTGGCGACGCTCGATCCGACGCTGATCGCATCACCCGGCGGCTGGCCGCTGATCGAAGGCGGCAAGCTGATCGGTGCCATCGGCTGCAGCGGCGGCACGGGCGATCAGGACGCCGCAGCCTGCAAGGCAGGCGCCGAGCTCGTGAAGTAGGGCTGCGGCCTTGGCGCCGGCGCCGCGGCCTCGCGCCGGCTCGTTACGGCGTCGCCCTGCGGATGCGCCGGGGCGGCGGCCCGCTCAGCCGCTGGCCTCGGGCCGATACCAGCGCGGAAAGAACTGCGCCACCTGCGGACCCGACGATTTCAGCGCATGGCAGCCGTCGATGCTGAACGGCTTTTCATCGGAGCCCTGGGTCAGCTCGGGCCACAACGCCTGCAGCGCGGCACTGCCCATCACGCCGGCCAGCTCGTTGATGTGCGTGCAGCCGGCGGTGCGGCCGAACAGGCGGCGGATCGCGTCGCGGTAGCCGCGCGCGACGCGCAGGCCGACGAGTCGGCCGTAGTCGGGTGCGATCGTTGCGCAGGCGTCGCCGTAGGGCCCGGCGTCGGTGACGGCCTGTGCGGCCACGATGGTCGCGGTGCGGTCCACCGTCAACCGCAGCCACATCGAGTGCATCGGCTCGCCGGCGGGCAGCATGCCGCCGGCCTTGGGGATGGGCTCGGACCAGGCGTCGGTGAGCTGGCCTTCGATGTCCCACAGCCCATCGCTGCGGGCATAGGCGCGAATCGTGATCGAGCGCTGGTGCGAGCTTTCGCGCGGGCAGTCGGGTGCGGGCAGGGGCATGTGCGAGGGGTGGTGAGGCGGACGATGCCAAAGCCTACACCGCGGCAGCCTGTCCGCCCGGCGCCGCCGTTTGCGTGGCACTGGGTATGAATACCGCAATGCACGACCACAGACCCAGCGACGCGCGCTGGGTTCGCGCCACGGCCCACCTGATGCTCGTGCTGCTGGCTCCGGTGGCATTGCTCGCGCTCCTGGTGGCCTTGAATTGGAAGTTGTGGGCTTGACCCGCGCGGTGTTCAAGCGGCCGCTCGAGCCGTAGCGTTTCATTTCTCCACGAGGACTTCAAAGCCGTCCATGCAGTCGGCTCCCCGCGGCATGGCCGGCTGTTGGGCGATCAGGGGCGCATCGGCTCCAGATTGATCCCCACCGCCATCAACCGCTGGGCCAGCACCATGCCCAGTCCGCTTGCGGGTGTCAGCACGCCGCCGCCGTGCTCGCCACCGGGAAGCGCCTGCGGTTGCAGCGCCAACGCCAGCGCCGACTCGCAGACGAACTTCGTCGTCGCGCGGTTGCCGGGGTCACCTTGCCCCGCGACGCGGCCGCGCAGCACCTTGCCGCTGGCGGTCTTGCCGACGAGGTCGCAGCGAAACGATCCGCCGTCCATCGTGCGTTCGGACGGCCCCTTTCCAGGCGACACGGCGACCGCGCGGGCCATTGCGCGTCCCGTCTTCAAGCGCAGCGCCGCCTGTCCGACACCCATGCCGACGCTGACTGCGGCGGCGGCCGCGGCGGCTAACGGCCCCCTGCCGAAACGCAGGAATTCCTGGTAGCGGAAGTGCGCGCCGTAGGCCGCGTCGCCGCGCGCTTTCAGCAACGCGGCCGTGCGGCGCACCACGCGGGTGTTGACCGGCCCCATCATGAACGGCCCGACCCACGCATCGAAATCAACGTCCCGATGCGGTGCGACCGGGTCGGCATGTTCTGCCGCGTTGCGCGGCACGGTGCCCGGCGGATTGAGCAGGAACGGGTCTGCGAGCAGCCGGTCCTGGCCGGACTCCATCAGGTTCAGTGCCGATGCCAGCGTGCCGCCGTTGAGACCCCCGCGCATCGAATGGCAGGCCTTGACGCTGACGCAGAGCTCGTGGTGCCGATGCCAGATCGCCTCGGCGACCAGCCACGCGCCGAGATCCGACGGCACCGAGTCGAATCCGCAGCAGGGGATGATGCGCGTGCCGTCGCGCGCGGCCTGGGCGTGGTGGCGATCGATCAGCCCGCGCACCCAGGGCGTTTCGCCGGTGATGTCGACGTAGTGGGTGCGGTGCGCCACGCAAGCCGCGACCAGCGCGCTGCCATGCAAGGCGAACGGGCCAGCCGTGCTCAACACCACGACGGCCTGTGCGGCCAGGACATCCAGTGCTTTTTGGTCGGCCGCATCGGCCACGATGATCCCTGCGCCGGCCGCGCCTGGCCCGCAGGCTTGCCGCACCTGCTCGAGCTTGTCCGCCGAGCGGCCGGCCAGCGCCCAGCGCACACCCTCGGCGTGCGCAGCGAAGTGGGCTACCGTCTGCCGGCCGACGAAACCGGTGGCGCCGTAGAGCACCACGTCGTACGAGCGCTGGGACGAGGCACGCTTCTTCAAGGTCGTTCCCCCGAGGAACCGCTGCCATCTTTCTTGCGCGCCATAGAGGCTCTCCTTGGGCGTCCCCGAGCTGACAGGAGCTCAGATTCTGGGGGTGGATCGCTATCTTGCGCGCGTTGTCCGGTGACCGCCGCCTGGGCCTCACCACCGCCTTGGCTTGGCCTAGGCGCCAGCGGCCGCCGGCGCAAGCCCGCCGGCACCACCCTGTCTTGCGTCTTCGTCTCGAAGCGGCTCGCGTCAAGAGATTGACCGTCGGTGGAACGGGCTGGCACATTGCTCGGACTCAATTGGCGGGTGCTCAGCCCGCCGACAATGTGCCCATGCCGCGTCAGCATGCCCTGTTGCCCGGTCGGCCGCACCCCATGGGCTCCCGCCCGCTGGACGGCGGCACGAACTTCAGCGTGTACTCGCGCGCTGCGCAGCAGGTCGATCTGCTGCTGTACGACCACGTCGACGATGCCCAGCCGGCACGCGTGATCGCGCTCGCGCCTTCGGCGCACCGCACCTGGCACTACTGGCATGCGTTCGTGCGCGGCGTCGAGCCCGGTCAGCTCTACGCCTATCGCGCACACGGCGACTTCGATCCCGCACGCGGGCTGCGCTTCGATCCCGGCAAGGTGCTGCTCGATCCCTACGCCCGCGCGGTCGCGACCCCCACCGACTGGCAGCGCGCCGCCGCGCATGCGCCGGGGCGCAACGACGACAAAGCCTGCAAGAGCGTGGTGTGCGAGGACCACGACTACGACTGGCAGGGCGACATGCCGCTGCGGCGCCCGTTCGTGCAAACCGTGATCTATGAGTTGCACTTGCGCGGCTTCACGCGCCATGCGAGCTCGGGCGTGCCCGACCCCCTGCGTGGCACCTTCTCCGGCCTGGTGGAGAAGATCCCGTACCTGCGCGATCTCGGCGTCACCGCGGTCGAGTTGATGCCGGTGTTCCAGTTCGATCCGCGCGACGCACCCACCGGGCTCGTCAACTACTGGGGCTACGCGCCAATCTCGTTCTTCGCGCCGCACGTCGGCTTCGCTTCCCGGCCCGGGGCGGCGGCCGTGCGCGACGAGTTCCGCGACATGGTCAAGGCGATGCACCGGGCCGGGCTCGAGGTGATCCTCGACGTGGTCTTCAACCACACCGCCGAGGGCGACGAGAACGGGCCCACCTACTGTCTGCGCGGGCTGGACAACGCCACCTACTACCTGCTCGACGGCGCCGGCCACTATGCCAACCATTCCGGCTGCGGCAACACGCTCAACGCGAACCACGCCGTGGTGCGCCGCATGATCCTGGACAGCCTGAGCTACTGGGTCCAGGTGATGCACGTGGACGGCTTCCGCTTCGATCTGGCGTCGATCCTCTCGCGCGACGAGCGCGGCTTGCCGGTGGCCAACCCGCCGGTGCTGTGGGACATCGAGAGCGACCCCAGGCTCGCCGGCACCAAGCTCATTGCCGAGGCCTGGGACGCCGCGGGCCTGTACCAGGTGGGGTCCTTCTTCGGCGAACGCTGGAAGGAATGGAACGGCAAGTTCCGCGACGACGTGCGCGCGTTCGTGCGCAGCGATTCCGGCGTGGTGGCCGCGCTGGCCGACCGCCTGCTCGGCAGCCCCGACCTGTACGGGGCGCGCCCGCGCGAGCCGGCGCAGAGCATCAACTTCGTCACCAGCCACGACGGCTTCACGCTCGAGGACCTCGTCTCCTACAACCAGAAGCACAACGAGGCCAACCGCGAAGGCAATCGCGACGGCAACGACAACAACCTGAGCTGGAACTGCGGCGCGGAGGGCCCGACCGGCGACTCCGCCGTGCTGGCGCTGCGCACGCGCCAGATCAAGAACCTGCTGGCGATCAACGTGCTCTCGCTGGGCACGCCGATGCTGCTGATGGGCGACGAGATGCGCCGCACGCAGGGGGGCAACAACAACGCCTATTGCCAGGACAACGAGACCGGCTGGCTCGACTGGACCCTGCTCGAACGCCACGCCGAGATCCACCGCTTCGTGAAAGGCCTGATCCGCATCCGTAACCTGCGCGAATCGGTGCGTCACGACCACCAGCTCACGCTGGCCGAGTTGATGGAGCGTGTGAACGTCCAGCTGCACGGCGTGCGCCTGGGCGCGCCGGACAAGAGCCTCGACTCGCACAGCCTGGCCGTCACCGCCTCGAGCCTGTCCGGCGATCTGCTGATGCACTTCGCGCTCAACGCGTACTGGGAGCCGCTCGACTTCGAACTGCCCGCGTTGCCGGCGCGTGCGCGCAGCGGCTGGCTGCGCATCATCGACTCGGCGCGCCCGTCGCCGCAAGACCTGGTCGAACTCGCCGAGGCCGAGGGCGCGATCGGTCCGCGCCACCGCGTCGAGGCGCGTTCGGTGGTGGTGATGTTCGCGCCGCTCGAACTCGCTTGACGGCGGCGCTTCGCGGCAGACCCGGTCCGCCGAGCCGGCTCCATCCCACACGGTGCGGACGCTCGGACGGCGCGGTGGTGGTCCGCCCCAGGCCTTAAGCTGCATCGTCATGAACCCCGCTCTCATCGCCTGCCTGCAGGCCCCACCACCGGCGCGCACGATCGTCGACGTGGCCGACTGGTGGCAAGTCTGGCAGTCCGTCTACTCGCCCGGCGCCGACCCGGCCGCGCTGGCCATCGCTGGTGGCTTTGCGGCCGACCGCGTCGGCTGGGCCTTCGCCAGCGGCTACCAGGCCGCACTGCGCGCGTTGGTGCCCGACCTGCCGCACGACACGCTGGCCGCCTTCTGCGTGACCGAGGCCGAGGGCAACCGCCCGCGCCACATCCGCACGACGATCGCGCCGCAGCCCGATGGCACGCTGCGCATCGATGGCACCAAGCGCTGGACCACGCTGGGCCCGGCCAGCACGCTGCTGCTGATCGTCGGCGCGCTGCCCGCGCCAGCCGGCGCAACCCAGCCGGCGTTGCGAGTGGCCCGCGTGCCGGCCCTAACACCGGGTCTGATGCTGCAGCCGATGCCGCCGACGCGCTTCGTGCCCGAGGTGCCGCATGCGCAGGTGCTGATGCAGGACGTGCGCGTGAGCGCCGATGCGCTGCTGCCGCACGACGGCTACGACGCCTACGTGAAGCCGTTTCGCACCATCGAAGACCTGCATGTCACGCTGGCGGTGCTGGCCTATCTGCTGCGCGAGGGGCGGTCGCGGCGCTGGCCGGCCGCGTTCAACGAGGAGCTGGTCGGCGCGCTCGCCTTGCTGTCGCATCTGGCCGGCGACGACGCGCGCACCGCGTCGACGCACATCGCACTGGCCGGCGCGCTGCGCATCGCGCACCGTCTGTACGCCGACGCCTTGCCGCTGTGGGCCGCGGCGGGCGACGACCCGGCGGCTCGGCGCTGGCAGCGCGATGCGGCGCTGTTCGAGGTGGCCGGCTCGGCGCGCGAGCAACGTGCCGAGCGCGCATGGCAGCGCCTGGGCGCTGCGCCGTCGGCGTAGCGGCTAGGTGGGCGCCCGGCCGTTGAGACCCTCGCCGTCGAGGTGCTCGGCCACCAGATCGACCGTGCCGTGCCGGCCCAGGTGCGTGAAGTGGTCGGTCAGCCAGGCCTCGGCCGCCGCGTGGCCGGCGCGGTGCAGCGCCAGCAGCCGATGCCAAGCCGAATCGAGCAGGCCGGGGGACGCCAGCGCGTCGAGTTTCTCGCCGCCCTCGATGCGGTGCACGCGCAGCGTCGCGGCTTTGCGGAACAGCGGTTCCTTGAACGCGCGGCCGACTAGGCCCTCGTCCTGGATCAGTTTGCGCAGGATGGCCAACGAGCGTAACTCCTTGATCAGGCTGCCATGGAAGGTGATCTCGTTGATGCGGTCCAGCACCGCAGCGGTGCCCAGCGGCAACGCTGCGCGTGCACTCGGGTGCACCTGCACCAGCATCAGGTCCAGTGTGGGCGTCTCGGTTAGCAGCGGCAACAGCGACGGGTTGCCCGTGTAGCCGCCATCCCAATAGGCCTCGCCGTCCACCTCGACGGCGGGGAACAGCGTGGGCACGCAGGCCGAGGCGAGCACGGATTCGATGGCGAGTTCCGTGCGCCGCCAAATCCGCTGGCGCCCGCTGCGGACATGCGTGGCCGTGACGAAGAGCTTCAGATCGCCACAGCGCCGGACGGCGTCGAAGTCGACGGTGTCGCGCAGGATCGCGTGCAGCGGATTCTGCGCGGGGTCGGCATGTGCCGGCGCGAGCATTGCGCTGGCCATGTCCCAGGCCATCTGCATCGGTCCCATCGGAACCCCCGGCGCAGCGGCCGCGCCCCCCGCCAGGCCCCAGCCGAGCCAGGCGTCGACCCAGGGGCCCAGGTGCAGCCCTTCGGCCACCCGCGACCAGAATCGTCGCAAGGCCTCGCGGGCTCCGCGGCGGCCGCCGCTGGCCCAGCCCGAGGCCAGCGCCACGGCGTTCATCGCCCCTGCGCTGGTGCCGCTGATCGCTTCGATCTGCAGCCGCTCGTCCTCGAGCAGACGGTCGAGCACGCCCCAGGTGAAGGCGCCTTGGGTGCCGCCGCCCTGCAAGGCGAGGTCGACGCGGCGTGAGGTCATCGTGGCGACGGTTCTAGGCGGCGAGTACGAGGCCAGGCGATGCTACGGTATGCGGCGCGATGGGCGCCTGAGTTGGATCGAGACGAGCCCCAAGAGCGCACAGCGAAGCGTGGTCGAGGACGCTTCGCTGGGTTGGGGCATGCAATCAGGACTGGCGAGGACTGCAAAGGCAACCCTGCTCGGCGGCTTCACAACCGCAGCGGGACGCGCATGCGCAGGCCTGGGCCGCGACAGCGGCGGTCGACGGCGTGGCAGCGGCCTGGCAGCCGCAAAGGCAGCTGGAGCCCCGGCAGTCGACGCATTGGCACGAGAAGGCAGAGGGCAAGTTCATCAGAGTCTCCTGAGAGGTTGAGGGTTCGGATCCGGCGGATCCGTGAGACGTATTCTGGTCAGGAGCTCGGTTTCGAACTTGAACGAAACGGCTAATCTCACGGCAACAGGCAGACGACATTGGCCGAGCGCACGCAGATCGATCGCCGCACTGGCCGGACACGCGCCTTCCGTGGGCAGCGTCGATGCGCGCATCAGGCGCGGCGCGTTAACCCGCCGCAACTACCTTGTCTTGCGCTCAGCGAATCGCCATCAACAGCACGCCGGTGACGGCCAGTGCCGCGGTCCAGGCCTGGCGCGCGAAAGCGCCGCTCGACAGGCGAGGGTGCATGGCGACTCCGCGACACACGGCGCTGGCGATGACAGCGGTCGTGGCCAGCATCGCGGCCGTGTGCACGCCGACCGCCGCCCCTGCCAGGGCCAGCGAGCCCGACGCGGTGATCTCGCGCGCGGGCGTGTCGGCCAGGCACAGCGGCACAAGGGCCGGCACCAGCATCAGGCCGGCGCCGTGCGCGGTGGCCATCAGGAACGACCACGCGGCGATACCGGCGTGGCCGGCCTTGTCGGTGATGGCCGTGCTCCGCGGGGCGGTGCTGCGCAGCAGGTGGACAGATGCGGCGCCGACGAGCAGCGCGCCGGCCAGGTGTTGCACCAGACCGCGGTCCATCGACAGCCCTTGCGCGACGGCGTACGCCACCACTGCAATCGATGCGGCGTGCCCGAATGCGATCGGCAGCAGCGCGCGACGCACCTGCGCCACCTCGCCCGAGCGCACGCCGCATGCGGTGGCGAACATCCAGCCGTTGGCCGGACTCAAGCCATGCACGGCGCCGAGCCCGGCCACTGCAAGCCACGGCCACAGGGTTGCTGCCATGATGCAGGGGCTTGCGTGACGCGACGCGTGCTCAAGTGTGCGAGGCGCAACCCGGGCAGGCCTGCGCCTTGGGCGGCTCGTAGCGATCGTGGTGGCGCACCCATTCCATCTTGTTGGGCACGTCGCGCTCGCCGCGGCCCTTGGGCGTGAGGTCGAGCATGTTGTAGGTGCCCATCATCACCTCCACTCCGCGCCCGAACGTCGAGTAGGTATGGAAGATGGTGCCCGCGTCGTCCTTGTAGAACACGCTGACGCCGGGTGCCTCTTCGGCCGGGAAATTCACCATGCCGTAGTTGTAGTAGACCGCACCCTTGGCCCGCTCTTCCGGCGTGAAGGAGACGTGAAAGTCGTGGTTGAAGTCGCTGCCGAACGACGACACCCATTTGAATTGCCAGCCCATGCGCCGACGAAAGCGCTCGATGTCGCCCAGCGGGGCGCGCGAGACAGCCACCAGCGTGGTGTCGCGATGCGCCAGGTGCACGCGCATGCCGTCGCTGTGGTCGGCCATGAACGAGCAGCTCGGGCAACCCTGCTCCCACTGCGGGCCGAACATGAAGTGCTGCACCAGCAGTTGATGGCGGCCTTCGAACAGGTCGGCCAGCGAGCGCGTCCCTTCGGGTGCGTCGAAAACGTAGGGCTTGTCGATGCGCACCCACGGCAGCGCGCGGCGCTCGCGGGCGATCTGGTCGCGCAGGTGGGTAAGCTCCTTTTCGTGCGCCAGCAGCGCCTTGCGCTCGGAAATCCAGCGCTCCATCGACACGACGGGGTGGTTCATGGTGTTCACTTCAGCGATCGCAGTGTTCATGTGTGTGCTCCAGGGTGGTCGATCAAACTTTCGAACGGCGCACGGCGCGGACCTTGCCGCTCGATCCGCCGCCGCAATAGAACAGGTCGGCACCGTCGGATTCCATGCCGCTGACGGCAGTGCCGGCGGGCATCTCGAGCCGCTCGAGCACGGCGCCGCTCGCGGGGTCGATGCGGCGGATTTCGCTCTCGTCGCCTTCCCAGGTGCCGTGCCACAACTCGCCGTCGACCCAGGTCACGCCGGTCACGAAGCGGTTGGATTCGATGGTGCGTCGGATCGCGCCCGTCTCGGGGTCGATCTGGACGATCTTGCGATCGCGGTACTGCCCGACCCACAGGCTGCCTTCGGCCCACGCGAGGCCCGAGTCGCGGCCCTGGCCGGGCGCCGGGATCGAGGCCACCACGTCGCCGGTGGCGGGATCGATCTTGTCGATGCGCGCTTCGGCGATCTGATACAGGTGCGTGCCGTCGAACGCAGTGCCGGCGTCGCCGGCGCGCTCGAGCGTGCGCGCGAGCGCGCCGCTCTCGGGGTCGATCGCCACCAGTTTCGCGCCGGTGGCGGCCCAGACGTGGCGGCCGTCGTGGGTGACGCCGTGGATGTGCTCGGCGCCGGTAAACGGGCCGTATTCGCGCACGATCTCGGCCGGGCGAGCTGGTGCTTCCGGTGTCGCGTCCCGTGCCTTGTTTTTCAGGGCGGTCATCGTCTTGCTCCGTTTCTTTGGCGCTCGTCAGCGGCGCCGTGGGAGCAAATCTACGTGAGTGGCAGCGCAGCGGGGAGTAACAAGATCGTCGTGAATCCGGCCAGTGGCGGCGCCAGCCCGCGCGGCGCGCGGGCGCGCCCGATCGCACGCACGCGTGCGGCGGCCTCCAGCTCGACGAGTGCGCGCTGCACCGTGCGCTGGCTGGCGCCCAGGGCCAGCGCGAGCGCCGAGGTGGACCAGGCCGCGCCGTCGGCCAGCAGCGCCAGCAGCGACGCCTGATCGCCATCGATCGGCGGCAGCAGCACGACGACGGCAGGCTCGTCTTGTGGCATCGGCGAAACGCTGAGCTTGTCTTGCGGCACGAGCGCGCTGCCGCGCTGATTTCCGGGCACGAGCGCGAAGCCGCGCTCGCTGGCCTCGATGCGGGCCAGCGGCGCGACGATCGCGCGCAGTCGGCCGATCTCGACACGCAGCCGCGCGCGATGCGTCTCGTCGGGCCGGCGGGTGCGGAATGCATGAGCGATCAGTGCGTTGCGATCGACGTCGCCGGGCCACGCCTCGGCGAGCGCGCGCGCCAGCGCAAACAACATCGGCCGGCGCGCCAGCGGCAGCCAGTTGGCGCCGGCGCGCACGCCGTGACGGCAGCCGTCGACCACCAGCGCGCCCGAGGCGAGCAGCGCTTCGACTTCATCGAGACGCAGCGCTCGCTCGCGGCCGGCACGCAGGCTGCGTGCCGCGGGCCGATCGAGCGCGGCGCGCGCCTCGGCCACCTCGGCGAGCAGCGCGGGCACGCGCGCGCGTTGAGCCGCTTCGTGCGCGCGCGCCAGCGCCGCCTGCGCTGCCGCGGTGCGCAGCGAGCGCAGCGCCACCTCGGCCGCGGCCAGCTCGGCCACCGCTTGCAGCGACGGTGAAAGGCCGCGTGCATCGACGAGGGCCAGCGACGATTCCGCTTGCGCCACGCGGCCGAGCAGCAGCAGACGGCGCACCGCGATCAAGCGCGCCTGCAGCGCGTTGGCGCGATCGGCGCGCGCCTCGAGCGTGGCCGACGCGGCCGCCAGCGTGCGCGGCGAGCCGCCGAGGTCGCGCATCGCGAGCGCCACCTCGGCGTGCGCGACCACACAGCGGGCGCGCGACAGCTCCTCGTGCGCACCGAAGCCGCGCGCGGCGCGCCGCAGCAGCTCGCGTGCACGCGGATGCTCGCCGAGCTGCGCCATCGCGATGCCGCGCAGCGCCAGCGCCGGCGGGTCCTCGCGCAGGCCGACGCGCTTGAGGGCGCCGATGGCGTCGCCGGCGACGAGGGCCCGTGCGGCGGCGGCGATCAGCGAGTCCATCGCCGGAGGTTAGCGGGCCTGGCGGGCCGGTTTGACATGCAGGCATTCACTTGCATATAGTAGCGCACCGAACGGGCTCACCATGAGTGACACCGACCTCGTCTTCAAGGCCCTGGCCGACCCCAGCCGACGAACGCTGCTGGACCGGCTCAACGAGAGCAATGGTCAGACCCTTGGCGAACTGTGTCAGCACCTGGACATGACCCGGCAGGCAGTCACCCAGCATCTGGGCTTGCTGGAGGCTGCGAACCTGGTGGTCACCACCTGGAGCGGGCGCGAAAAGCTGCACTTCATCAACCCGGTGCCCTTGCAGGAAATCTACGACCGCTGGATCAGCAAGTTCGAGCGCTCGCGCCTGAAGGCGATGCGCGACCTGAAGAAACGACTCGAAGGAACCCATAGCTAAGTCGACATTCGTCTACGAGATCTACATCGCCAGTCAACCGGACAGGGTCTGGAAGGCTCTTCTCGACGGCGAGTTCACACGCCAGTACTGGGGCCACGACAACGTCTCCGACTGGCAGCCAGGCTCCGCGTGGGAGCAACGGCGCAACGACGCTGCACGCAGCGTGGTGATCCTGGGCACCGTGCTGGAAGCCGAGCCGCCAAAGCGCCTGGTGATGACCTGGGCCGACCCGCAGGACAAGGCACGCAAGGATCGCCACAGCCGCGTCACTTTCGAGATCGAGCAGGTCGCCGACATGGTGCGCCTGACGGTCACCCACTCCGAGCTCAAGCCCGGCGCCGAGATGGAGCGAAAGATCTCGCAGGGCTGGCCGCGCGTGCTGTCCAGCCTGAAGTCACTGCTTGAGACCGGGCGCGCGCTTGACACATGGGCCGGCCGCTGAGCGCAACGCCATCACGCAAGGAGCATTCAACGTGCAAGACGCAGGCGCCACCCTCGAGGCCTTTTACACCGCCGTCAAGCGCAAAGACATCGCCGCCGCTCGGCAATACCTGAATCCGAACCTGACCTTCCATGGCCTGTTCGAAACCTACCCGAATGCCGAGGCCTACCTCGCTGCGTTGACCGGGCTGCTGTCGATCACCTCGCGGCTGGAAGTGAAGACGATCATCGCGCAAGGCGACGATGCGGCCGTCTTCTTCGAGCTCGAAACGACCGCGCCGGCTGCTGCGACCACGCTGGTCGCCGAATGGCACACCGTGCGCGACGGCAAGATCGTGCAGGTGCGCTCTGCCTTCGACGGCCGTCCGTTCGAAGCCATGTTCCACAAGCGACCCTGAAGCCGGCGGCACATCGTGCGGCTGCCCGCCGTCAGCGCCCGGACCCGGAGTCCGGCGCGCCAGCGGCCTCGTCGTCGACGGCCTTCTGCACCGCGCGATAGAAGGCCTCTCGCGCCTCGCTGGCCACGCGGTCGGTCGCACCGCCGGCCCAGTTGGCGTTGGAGGAGATCACGATCTTGCGCTTGGGGTCGATGAAGATGCCCTGACCGAAGATGCCACGGGCGGCAAAGGTGCCGTCGGTGTACGTCCACCACTGGTAGCCATAGCCGCGCCCGGGCCTGCCGATGCCGGTGCGCTCGGTCGTGGCGTCAGACAGCCAGCCTTCCGGCACGATGCTTTGCCCGTTGACGCGCGCACCGTTCAAGACGAAGAGCCCGAAACGCGCGAAGTCTCGCGTGGCAGCCTGGATGCAGCAGCCGCTGATCTCCTTGCCGCTGCGGCTCAAGATCCAGGTGGCCTGCTGCTCCATGCCGGCTGGCACCCAGATCTTCTCCGACAGGTAGGTCGACAAAGGTTTCTTAGTGGCCTGGCTGAGCAGCACGCCGACGAGATTGGTCGCTCCGGTGCTGTAGTGCCAACGCGTTCCCGCGGGCACCTCGCGCGGCAGACGCCGCAAGTAGCTCACCAGCGCGTCGACGCCGTCCTCGGGCTGGTGGTGGTTGAACCGCGCCACGTCGGAGTTCGGGTCGGCATAGTCCTCGTTCCATTGAACCCCAGAGGTCATCGTCAGCAGCTGGCGGATGCTGACATCGTCGTAGGCTGAGCCCTTCATCTGCGGGATGTAGTCGCTGACCTTGTCGTCCATGCTCTTGATGGCGCCGTCGCGGATGGCCGCGCCGAGCAGGGTCGACGTGATCGACTTGGCCACCGAAAAGCTGGTCCAGCGTCCGCTGGCATCAAAGCCCAGGCCATAACGCTCGAGGCGCAGCTTGCCGTCGTGCACGATCAGCAGCGCGGCGCTGCGCTGACCTGTCATGTAGGCATCGACATCGAGCGCCAGCTTCAACGGCGGGCCCGGCGGCAGCGGCATCGGCGTGCTGCTGGCCGGCACGACCCGCGACTTGGCCAGCACGGGCAGCCGATCGAGCGCACGAAACGCCGCATCGCGCTGCGGCTCGCTCCAGAACAACACGTCGCTGTTGGTCGGCAACGTCGCCAGCAGCCCGCGCGTCTCCTTGTCGAGGCTGAACCAGCCGGCGAGGCCGGCCACCACCAGCGCGGCCAACAGCCCGAGTGCAATCTTCCTTGCCTTCATCGCAGCATTCCGGATCGACAGTGACGATGGAGCGGATTGAACACGATTCGAGCGCCCGCGCTTGCCTTAGAGTGCTGCACCCATGAATCAACCTCTCTCCGTTTCCCGGCGCGCCTGGCTGACGAGCCTGGCGACGCTCGCCGCATCGGCCCGCGCCCTCGGCCAGCCTGCGGCCTATCCGCAGCGGCCGCTCAAGCTGATCGTGCCCAACGCACCGGCGAGTTCGGTCGACACCATTGCCCGCCTCGTGAGCAACCTGCTCGCGCCGCTGCTGCAGCAGCCGATCGTGATCGACAACCGGGCCGGCGCGTCGGGCGCGCTGGGCGTCGAGGCGGGGCGCACGTCGGCGGCCGATGGCTACACGTTGATCGTCGCGTCGAGCAGCTCGATGACGGTGGCACCGCTGCTGCAGCGCGCGGCGCGCTACGACCCATTGCAGGACTTCGACTTCATCACGCTGCTGGCGCAGGTGCCTAACGCGCTGGTCTGCTGCCCGGCGTTGCCGGTGCACAGCGTCGCCGAGTTGATCGCCTGGGCCAAGGCCAGGGAAGGCCGCTCGAACATGGCCTCGGCCGGCATCGGGTCGGTCAGCCATCTGGCCGGCGTGGCGCTGCAGTCGGCCGGCGGATTCCAGTCGCTGCATGTGCCGTACAAGGGCGGCAGCCAGGGTGTGGCATCGGTGGTCTCCGGCGAGACCGACTGGGTGCTGACCCCGGCGCCGGCCGCGATGGGGCTCGTGACCGCAGGGCGGCTGCGCCTGCTGGCGCACAGCATGGCCGCCGACGCTCATCCGTTGGGCGACACGCCCGCCATCGCGTCGACGCTGCCGGGCTTCGAGTTCTCGAGCTGGATCGGCCTGGTGGCGCCGAAGGGCTTGCCGCCCGCGGTGAGCCAGGTGCTGCAGCAGGCGCTGTCGCAGCTGCTGCAGCAGCCCGAGCTGCGCAAGGCCTTCGAGCCGCACGGCGCCGTGCCGTCGCCGGGCACGCCGCAGGTCTTTCGCGACTTTCTGGTGCGCGACATCGAACGCAATCGCAAGGCGACCCAGCTCGCGGGCGTGCAGCCCGAATAGGCGGCGCCACGCTGCCAACCTCTGAAGCGACTTTTCACTGGAAGCGTCAGCCCGCGGGCGCCACCTTGTCCTGCGTCTTGGTCTCGAAGTCGCTCGCCTCGTGCCGCTCGTGCAGCTGGCTCGACGGCTGACCCCACGTGCGGTTGACCATGCGGCCGCGCTTGACGGCCGCGCGCTGGGCGATCGCTTCAGTCCAGCGCTGCACGTGCTTGTAGTCCTGCACCTGCAGGAACTCGCCCGACTCGTAGAGCAGGCCCCTGGCGAGCGCGCCGTACCAGGGCCACACCGCGATGTCGGCAATCGTGTAGGCATCACCGGCCAGATACGCGCTCTCGGCCAGGCGCCGGTCGAGCACGTCGAGCTGGCGCTTGACCTCCATCGCGTAGCGATCGATCGCGTACTCGATCTTGCTCGGCGCATACGCATAGAAGTGGCCGAAGCCGCCGCCGAGGTACGGCGCCGCGCCCATCTGCCAGAACAGCCACGATAGGCACTCGGCGCGCTCGGGCGCACCTACAGGCGGCATCAAGGCACCGCCGAATTTCTCAGCCAGGTGCAGCAGGATCGCGCCGGACTCGAACACGCGCACCGGATGCTGCGGATCGCTGCGGTCGAGCAGCGCGGGGATCTTGGAGTTGGGGTTCACCGCGACGAAGCCGCTGCCGAACTGCTCGCCGCTGTTGATGCGGATGAGCCAGGCGTCGTACTGCGCGCCGGCATGGCCCAGCGCCAGCAGCTCTTCGAGCATCACCGTCACCTTGACGCCGTTGGGCGTGGCCAGCGAATACAGCTGCATCGGGTGGCGGCCCGCCGGCAGATCCTTGTTGTGCGTGGGGCCGGCGACGGGGCGGTTGATGTTGGCGAAGCGGCCGCCGTTTTCCTTGGTCCAGGTCCAGATCTTCGGTGGGGTGTAGGGGGACGAGGCGTCCATGCGGGAGCTCCGGGCGAGGGCGAATGTGCAGTATCGGGGCAACCAAGTTCCTTGGAGACCGGCGTCGTATCGCCGGGGCCAAGTTGACCGGTCAGCGCACAGCCGCGCCGCATCGACAGTGGGACCACTCCCAGCTGGGAACACTCCCAACTGCGAGAGCACCCAACTGGCTCGTCGTTTTGCACTGCCCTACCGTAAGTGCTCTGGTCGGCCCACTGTGGGCGCCGACCGCCGCGCAGGCCGACGCCTGCATGCAGGAGCATTCATGACCACGTGCGACGTCAAATTCACCGGGTTCGGTGGTCCAGCACTCGACTGCCATCGCGACTCCGGCGAGGTGGTCGGTTCCCACATCGCGGCCACCGCGATGCGCGATCCGCAAGCGGCGCGCATCCAGCTCGAGACGATGCTCGCGGCGCTGGGCCATCCCGACAATCGGCGCGAGGTGGCTCGCGGCCTGGCCCAAGGGATGCCGCTGCCGGCGCTGGTCCAACTGGCCGAGAACAAAGACGGGCGCGCGATGCTGGAGCGCGCGCTGGCCGAATTGAAGGGCGATCTGGGCGACGACGACAACAAGTGGGCGGCCGATCAGATCGGCACCGCGCTGAAGACCGCCGACCTCAAGCACAGCGACGAATTCAAGAAGCTCGACGCCACCAGCCAGCAGACCATCCTCGATCGCCTGGGCTACCCGGTGCCCTATGCCGGCGCGGTGGACAACCTGATTGCGCTGGCCAAGTCGCCGGGCTTTCAGGCGGCGTCGCCCGATACGCGCAAGGCGTTGTTGTCGGCGCTGGCCGAGCACCCGGGTGACGCGATCTTCGGCAGCGGCTTGCAGAAGCTGGCCGACGATGCCGCTTTCAAGAGGCTCACTCCCGCGCAGCAGGCCGGCGCGATCACGGCGTTCAAAGAGGCCGCCGCCGGCCAGGGCTATCAAGGGCGCAGTGGCTCTGTGTTCGGCATCGGCGCCACGTCGCCCAGCGATGGCGACAAGCGCCAGGTGCTCGACAACGCGCGCCAGGTGGTCACGTCGGTGGGCTTCAACGACGTGGGAGCGAACTCCAAGCGGGCGATCATGGAAGCGCTGAACGAGCACCCCAACAGCGCGGCGTTCACGGGGCGCCTGCTCAAGCTGATCAACGATCCCGGTTTCATGGCGTTGAACGATTCGAGCAAGGAACCCAAGCTGCTCGACGCCTACAGCAACGACAAGGATTTCGCCAAGGGCGTCGACGCGCTGCTGGCCAACGGCCGCTACACGGCGCTGGGCGGTGCCGACCGTGCCAAGGTGCTGGGCGACGTGATCAAGCTGAAAGGCACCGATTCGTACAAGGATGCCAGCGCCAAGCAGCAGCAGGCCTTGGTCGAAATCATTGGCGACATCTCGGCGCAAAGCGCGGCCCACCCGGCGAACACGACACTGCGCAACACGCTCGATCAAGTGGTCGATGGCAAGACCAAGATCGGTCTGTACGAGCGCGATCCGTTGCCGGGCGGCTTCATCAACTATGGCTACGCCGATGCCGGCGTGATCTACCTGAACATCGAGGCTCGCTCACGCGCCTCCGCGGTGGCGAACAACCAGTTCGTCGACACGCTGGTGCATGAAACCAACCACAAGCTCAACGGCGGGACCACGGCCGGCACGGCCGACCGCTTCCTCGATGAGTACCGCGCCGCGCTGGTGGGCACAGAGGCTGCCCTGAACCGCAGCCTCACGCCGGCGGAGCAAAAGGCGGCGCTCGACAACCTGGTGGATGGCACGAACCCCGACTATGCGCACCTGGCCAACCTCTACAACCACGACGCCAAGTTCAAGGCCGCGGTCGACGGCATGTACACCGCGCTGAACGGCACCACCGATGCCGCGGGCACGGTGACCACGCCGCCCGCCACCGTGTCGCCCGAAGATGCCCGCCAGCGCTTGCGCGCCGCGGGCAACGACAGCGACTACCTCAAGAAGGCCGGCAACCTCGACAATCATTGAATGCGCCGCAGCCTTCGCCCCCGCACGAGATCACTGAGCCTGAGCCGGAACGTGATCCGCGCGATGCTCGTCACCGTTTTTGGAGGATTTGTCATCATGAGCCTCGCACCAGCAGCCACCAGCGCCGAACGGCGCGTGATCGAACACCTGGAGTCCGCCTTCGGCGTCAAGGCCGATGCGCTTCAAGTCGTCGCGCTGACGCCGCGCGACCTGCCGGCCGGCGCGGCGGAGTACTACGTCGAGGCCAAGGGCAGCCACGGCCACGACAATTACAACGTCGTGGTGTTCGGCGACAAGGTCTATTGTTCGCGCGTCGACGGCGAGTTCGCTCGCGCGCTGCGTGAGCAGGCGCTGCTCGAGCGCAAGGACTTGAGCGCCGCGCAAGTGATGCGCCTGTATTCGCTGTTCGCCCTGCCGCGTCAGTTGAAGTACATCGACGCCAACGTGCTCGCCCGCAACGCGCAGGACTATCGCGCGTACCCGCAGGTTCAGGCGCCGGCCTTGACGCAGCGGCCCGACGGCGGCGTAACGCTGACGTTCTTCGCGACGCCAGTGATGTCGGTGGAACCGGCCAAGTGGAGCGTGGCGATCTCGCGCAGCTACGAGGTGGTGGTCAGCAGCGAAGCGGTCGGCAAGCGCTGACCTCGAACGCGCCAGCGACGGCGACAAGGATCACCGCGGCGCAGGCATGAACCGCTCGCGTGCCCTGTCGATTCGCGCGGTCCACCATTGAAGCGTCGACCTCGCCGACGCAGCCGGGCTTGACACCGGAAGGGCCCAACCTACGAGCCTCGACATCTTCGGTGCCACCGGATTGCGCGATGCACTTGGCGTGTCGTGGACGCCGTGCGCGTTGGCGTTGGCTGCGGCTTCACGCGCGGCGCGCGCCTCGGCATACAACTGCCGCATGATCTTGCTCATTTGATCTCCGTCCTCGAGGGTGTGTGCTCGTGACCTTGCCGAGCCGTTCGCAGGATGGAGCGCGATTGTTTTGATTCGATTGCACGGTGGATGTGTGCCGTTTCAACGGTGAACGCGACGTTTCATCGGTAGCACCAGGGCCGCCGTGCGCGATCCGCGGCGAGATCCCACAACGCGGAGAACCCGCACAGACAAACCGGGTGGCGAGGTGTACACGCGGTGGTGTCACAACCAACGAAAGCCCACGTGTCCAAATCCATCGCTGCACACAAGCACCGGACCCGACTTCACGTCCTGCGCGACCGTCTCAAGCGCGCGTTGCGCGATGCCAAACATGGCCTGACTGGCGCTGCGGAACGGGTCGTTGCCCACCGCACGAAACGGGAGCAATACCGCACCGCGAACCCGTAGCGGCCCGTCGCGCCGGGCCGCTCACTCCTGGCCGCATCGGGCGCCAAAGCACGTGGAACGGTGATGGACGTGCCTGCGCGCACGCTGCATCACCCCCGGCCGCGAGCGCCGGCCCACTGCCAGGAGACCGCATGACCCAGCCGCACAGCCCGCCCGAGCACGACCCGCGCGTGGCCTGGCTCATGGTGTCCGCGTGCGCGGCCTTGGTCGCCATGGGCTTCGGCGCGATCAACAACATCTCGGTGTTCCTGATGCCGCTGGGCATCGAGTTCCACTGGCCGCGCGCCGACCTGTCGCTGGCGTACTCGATCGCCACCCTCGGCACCGGCCTGGGCGGCATCGTGATGGGCCATTTCGCCGACCGCATGCCGATCCGCCGCGTGGTGCTGTGCGGCGCATTCGCACCCGGCATCGCGTTCCTGCTGCTGTCGCGGCTGCACAGCACGACCGAGCTCTACCTGTACCACGCGCTGCTGGGCGTGCTCGGCCTCGGCGCCATCATGGCGCCGTTGAACAGCTTGGCCGCGTTGTGGATGCCGCGCAAGCCGGGGCTGGCCATCGGCGTGGTCTCCGCGGGTGGCGCCTTCGGCCAGGGCGTCATGCCGTTCCTGGCGCGCAATCTCGTGCTCGCCCAGGATTGGCGCCACGCCTACGTGACGCTCGGCGTGCTGTCGCTGGTGGTCATGATTCCACTGGCGCTGTGGATCCGCAATCCGCCGCGGCCCACGGTAGGGCCGGGGCCTGCTGCGGCATCGCCGCGCCACCGCTTCGGTGCGGCGCCGTCGTGGCTGCTGGCGTGGCTGTGCGTGGCCGTGCTGTTCTGCTGCGTGTGCATGGGCACGCCGATCGTGCACGTGGCGACGCTCGGCTCGGACCTCGGCCTCGGTGGGCGCGAGTCGGCGGGGCTCTTGGCCGTGATGATGGTGTGCGGCATGGCGGGCCGCCTCGCATTCGGCCGCCTCGCCGACCGGGTGGGCAACCTGCAGAGCTACATCGTCGCCTCGGGCGGGCAGACTGCGCTGGCGGTGCTGTTCCCGTTGATGCAAACGCGCGCCGAACTGTACCTGCTGTCGGCCGCGTTCGGGCTGGTCTTCAGCGGCGCGATGACGGCCTTCATCCTGTGCGCGCGCGAGTACTCGCCGCCGCACCGCACCGGCCTGTCGATCGGCCTGGTGATGTTCTTCGGCTGGTTCGGCATGGCGCTCGGCGGCTGGCAGGGTGGTGTGTTCTACGACCTGTGCGGCAGCTACCGGCCGTCGTTCGCCAACGCGTCGCTCGGCGGCGTGGCCAACCTGCTCGTGCTCGGCTTGCTCTATCTCGTCACGGTGCACCGTCCGCGCCGGGCGGCGCTCGCCGCAGCGTGACGGGCGAGGCTTGAGCGGTGGCGCAGGCCGACGCCACCGGGAGTCGCCAGTTCTCGGCCAGTGCGCGCGTGCAATCGGCGATGCCCAGTGGCCGCGCGAAGTAGTAGCCCTGCATCTCGTCGCAGCCGTGGGCCTTCAGGAACTCGAGTTGCGCCCGGGTCTCCACGCCTTCGGCGACCACCTTCAGCTTCAGGCTGCGGGCCAGGCTGATGATGGCCAGCGCAATCGAGCCGTCGTCGCTTTCGGTCATCAGGTCGCTGATGAAAGTGCGGTCGATCTTCAGCGCATCGATCGGAAAGCGCTTCAGGTAGGCCAGGCTGGAGTAGCCGGTACCAAAGTCGTCGATCGACAGGCGCAAGCCGGTGCTGCGCAGCGCATTGAGCATGCGCACCGCGTCATCGGCGTCGCTCATCAACACCGATTCGGTGATTTCGAGTTCCAGCAGGCCGGGGTCGATGCCGGTGTCGGCGAGGATCGCCGCCACCGTGGCGTCGAACCTGCCCTGGTGCAATTGGCGCGCCGACAGGTTGATGGCCACCGGCCGCGGCGTGATGCCCGCAGCCTGCCACCGGGCCAATTGCTCGCACACGCTGCGCACGACCCACTCGCCGACGGGAATGATGAGCCCGGTCTCCTCGAGGATGCCGATGAACTGCAGCGGCGGCACCAGGCCGCGCACCGGGTGCTGCCAGCGCAGCAGGGCCTCGAAGCCGTTGATGTGGCCGCTGGCCGCGCACACTTTGGGCTGGTAGTGCAGCACGAACTCCTGCCGCTCGAGCGCGCCGCGCAGCTGCATCTGCAGCTGCATGCGCTCGAGCGCCTGCTCGTTCATCTGCGGCAGGTAGAACTGGTAGCCGTTGCGGCCGTGCTCCTTGGCGCGGTACATCGCGGTGTCGGCGTTGCGCAGCAGCGTGTCCGGGTCGTTGCCGTCGCTCGGGTAGATGCCGATGCCCACGCTGGCCGAGACGTAGATCTCCTGGCCTTCCAGCGTGAACGGCGGCGCCAGTGCGGCCACCACGTGCTGCGCCACGATGGCGGCGTCTTCGGGCCGCGCCAGGCGGGCCAGCACGAGGGCGAACTCATCGCCGCCCAGCCGCCCCACCGAATCCTCGGCGCGCACGCAGTGCTGCAGGCGCTGGCCGACCTTGACCAGCAGCTCGTCGCCGGCGGCGTGGCCGAGCATGTCGTTGACGAGCTTGAAGCGGTCGAGGTCGATGAACAGCACAGCCACCAACCATTCGTTGCGCTGCGCCTGCTTGAGCGTCTGGGCAAAGCGGTCGAGAAACAGGCTGCGGTTGGCCAGGCCGGTCAGGGTGTCGAACTGCGCCAGGTAGGCCAGGCGCTGCTCAGCATCCTTGCGATCCATCGCGGTGGCCAATGTGTTGGCCAGGCTTTTCAGGTAGTTGACGCTCTCTTGCGTGAAGCGGCCCGCTTCGGCCGCACTGGCGTTGAGCACGCCGTACAGCCCGCCCACGCCGAGGATCGGCACGCTGGCACTGCTGCGCACGCCATGGTGTGTCTGCATCGGCGCGCGCGGCGGTGAGCCCGCGGCCAGGCAGTCTTCGACGATCAGCGGCTCCGCGAACGCGCACATCGCGCAGGTCGCGCCGCCCTGGTCGCCGTCGATGTCGACGATGCACTGGCCGTCCCAGCGGCTCGACCAGCCCATGCCGGCCCGCAACACCAGCGAGCCCTTGTCCGGCGCCAGCTGAAGCACGGCACTGAAGTCGACGCCGAGCCCTCGAGCCAGCACGTCGGCAGCCTGGCGCAGCAAGTCGTCGAGGTCGGTATCGGCGAGTGCGCTTCTGCCGAACGCGGCGATCAGGCCCTGCTGCATCGCATGCCTGTGGATCGTCTGTTCGGCGGCGATGCGGGCGCTGATGTCGCGCGTGATGGCGACGATGTGCCAGCCATCGTTGGACAGGATGGCGCGCCTCGACACCTCCACCGGCAACAGCCGACCATCGCTGCGGCGCAGCGTGGTCTGCGCGGCGGCGGCGGCCGCGGCGCCGGCGATCAGCTTGTCGTAGGCCTGCTCGAGGTGCGCGCGCGGGCCCGGAATGAGGTCTTGCGGCCCCATGGCCAGCAGCTGCTGGCGCGAGTATCCCAACACCTCGCAGGCCGTGGTGTTGGCGTCGATGAAGCGCATCGCGTTGCGGTCGATCAGCAGGATCGGATCGCCCGACGCGTCCATGGCCGCGCGGAAGCGCCGCAGCTCTTCGTCGCTCTGTTTGCGTTTGGTGATGTCGTTGGCGACGCCGCGGTAACCCGTGAATTCACCCTGGTCGTCGAACAGCGGCTCGCCGCGGGCGCTGTAGTGGCGCAGGCTGCCGTCTTCGGTGACGATGCGGTACTCGAAGTCGGTGAAGGGCAGGTGCGCTTCGAGCGTGGCCCGGTGGGCGGCCCACTCCGCATCGCTGAGCTGTATCGGCAGCTCCCAGCGGCGCTTGCCGAGGGCCTTGGCCACGCTGAAGTTGCCCTTGTTCACGAGGCCTCCCGACATCACCGTGAAGCGGAACGTCGCGTCCTGCTCCCAGTACCAGTCGGACGACAGCTCGCACAGGCTGCGAAAACGCGCCTCGCTGGCGCGCAAGGCGGCCAGCGCGTCGAATGGTGCAGGGGTGCCTTCTTCGCCGGCCGCGCGGTCCACGGCCGGGGCGCAGGCTGGCTCGAAGGCTGCCTGTTCGCTCTTCATCTCGCACCGACTCCCATTTCGATCATGCGTGCTGCCATATCGGCCGCTGTCTGGCCCAATTGAGGGCATGCGGGTTGGAATTCGTGGCAGGTTGCGGAGGCGCACTTGATCTTTGGCAAGGCCGAGGGCCCGGTCACTGGCCAGAATCGATAGCACTCGACGCTGTTTCGCAGCCGGGGTAGCCGACAGGGGTGATGAGCATGGCGAGTTCTTCGATGGTTCTGGCGCTGGCGGGGGCCTTGTGGGTCGCCGGTTGCGCGGTGCAGTTTGAGAACACCAAGGCTGCGCAGGAGCTCGAACGGCAGTCGCGACCAGCGGGCTCGGTGTACACGGGCTGGCGCGTGTTCCAGGACAAGTGCGCAGGCTGTCATGGGCCCGACGCCACCGGCGGGGTGGCCGGTGCTCCCGATCTGTTGGCCAGAGTCCGCGGCCTGGGGCCGCGCCAATTCGTGGACGTGCTGCTGACGCGCTACGAGTGGACGAATCCGCCGCCGCAGGCCGGTCGCGCGACCCCGGAGCGCGAGGCGTTCATCGACGACATCGTGCAGCGGCGCAAGGGCGCGCTGGCGATGCCGGCGTGGCAGGGCGAGCCACGCGTCAACGCGCACGTGATCGACGTCTACGCCTGGCTGTCCGCGCGAGCCGAGGGCACGCAGGGGCCGGGCCGGCCCGCGGGGCCTTGAGGCCGCTCGGCCGTGGCCCAGGTGCCGGCATGTCGCTCGACTTCGGCGCAGCGTTGACAGTGGCGGGCTCCGCGCCAGGCGCGGCCGCGAGCGAGTTGCGCTGCCACGGCAATTGGTCGGTGCACACGATCGCCGCGCTGGAGCGGCTGCTGGCGCAAGTGCGCTGGCCCGAAGGCGGCGATATGGTGGTCGACGGCTCGGGCATCACGGTGCTCGACACCTCGGGTGCGTGGCTGCTGCATCGCACGATGGCGCAGCGCGCCGCACGCGGTGGCGCGGTGCGCCTGCAGGGTTTTCGCGCCGAGTTCGCAGCGCTGCTGCAGCTGCTGGCCGCGCGCGGCCTGCCGCTGGAGGCACCGCTGCCTCCCGTGCCGCCCTGGCTCGAGCGTGTGGGGCGGCGGGCCTGGGCGGGCTTGGCGGGCTTCTGGGGTTACCTCGCGTTCGTCGGCGAGAGTGCACTCGCGCTGCTGGCCGCGCTGCGGCATCCGCGCCGGCTGCGCTGGCGGCCGATCCTGCGCAACGTGCAGATCGCGGGCGTGGATGCGCTGCCGATCACCGGGCTGCTCTCGTTCCTGATGGGCATCGTCATCGCCTACCAGGGGGCCGACCAGCTGCAGCGCTTCGGCGCCAACATCTTCGTGGTCGACCTGGTGGCGCTGGCGATGCTGCGCGAGCTGTCGCCGCTGCTCACGGCGATCATCATCGCCGGACGTTCGGGCTCGGCCTACACCGCGCAGATCGGCACCATGAAGGTCACCGAGGAGATCGACGCGCTGCGCACCATCGGCGTCGGCGCGCAGGATCTGCTGGTGCTGCCCAAGGTGATCGCGCTGGTCATCGTGATGCCGCTGCTCACCGTGTACACCGACGTGATGGGTGTGCTCGGCGGCATGCTGATGGCCAAGCTCAAGCTCGGCGTCGGCTTCGCCGCGTTCATCGACCGGCTCGACGAGGCGATCCAGCTGTCGTCGTACTGGACGGGCCTGGCCAAGGCGCCGGTGTTCGCGCTGATCGTCGCGCTGGTGGGGTGCTATCGCGGCTTTCAGGTCAGCGGCAGCGCCGACAGCGTGGGCGCGCAGACCACGGTGAGCGTGGTGCAGTCGATCTTCCTGGTGATCGTGACCGACTCGCTGTTCTCGATCGTCTTTCTCTGGCTCGACCTGTGATGCCCAGCGCACCGAGCCACCCGAGCGCCGACGCCGTGGTCGACGTGCGCGGCGTGCACACGCGCTTCGGCGATGCGGTGGTGCACGACGGGGTGGACCTGAGCGTGCACGCCGGCGAAGTGTTCGCGCTGGTGGGCGGCAGCGGCTCGGGCAAGAGCACGCTGTTGCGCGAGATCATCGCGCTGCAGCAGCCGGAGGCGGGCTCGATCCGCGTGTTCGGGCAGGAGGTCGTCGGCCTGGGCGACGAGCAGGCGCTGCCGCTGCGCCGCCGCTGGGGCGTGATGTTCGAGCGCGGCGCGTTGTTCTCCGCACTCACGGTGGCCGAGAACGTGGGCATGGTGCTGGCCGAGCACACCGATCTGCCGCCGCATCTGATCCGCGAGGTGGCGGCGGTGAAGATCGCGCTCACCGGGCTGCCGGCCGACGCCGGCACCAAGGTCCCGAGCGAGCTCTCGGGCGGCATGCGCAAGAGAGCCGCGCTCGCGCGGGCGCTGGCGCTCGACCCCGAGCTGTTGTTTCTCGACGAACCCACCGCGGGGCTGGACCCGCTGTCGGCCAGCGGCATCGACGAGCTGGTGCGCAGCCTGCGCGAGGGCTTGGGCTTGACCATCATGATGGTGACCCATGACCTCGACCTGTTGTGGCGCGCGGCCGACCGCGTGGCGGTGTTGGGCCAGGGGCGCATCGTGGGTGTGGGCACGATGACCGAGCTGTCGCACTCCGACGATGCAGTGGTGCGCCAGTACTTTCACGGGCCGCGCGGGCGCGCGGCGTTGGAGCAGGCGGGGAAGCTGGAGCAGACATGGAAAACAAGGTGAACCTGTCGATCGTGGGCGCGTTCGTCATCGTGCTCACGGTGGCGATGATCGCAGGCGGCTTGTGGCTCGCCAGCGGCACGTACAACCGCAAGGCCTACGACACCTACGAGACCTACATGACCGAATCGGTGTCGGGCCTCAACGTCAACGCCGCGGTGCGCTATCGCGGTGTCGAGGTGGGCCGCGTGCGCCGCATCATGCTGGCCCCGGGCAACGTGGAGCAGGTGCGGGTCACGCTCGACATCGAACGTGGCACGCCGGTGAAGACCGACACCGTGGCCACGCTGCAGACGCAGGGGCTCACCGGCATCGCCTACGTGGAGCTCAAAGGCGGGCGCAGGGATTCGCCGGCGCTGCAGGCGGGGCCTGGCCAGGACGTGCCGGTGATCACCTCGGGGCCGTCGCTGATCGCGAGCCTGGAATCGGCCACGCCGGTGTTGATGGCGAACCTTTCGCGGGCCGTCGACAACCTGAACGGCTTGCTCGACGAGGGCAACCGCCGCTCACTGCGCTCGACGCTCGCCGATCTGGCCGTGTTGATGCAGACCCTGGCCAAGCGCTCGCCGGCGATCGACGCCTCGCTGGCCGACGCCGCGCGCACGATGGACCATGCGGCGCGTTTCAGCGAGCAGCTGCCGCAGGTGGTGCAACGCTTCGAGCGCACCGCCGACGCGTTGGAGCGCATGGCCAACGACGTCTCCGGCGCCAGCGCCAGCGCGCGCACCACGCTCGACAGCGCACGCGGCACGCTCGACGCGGCACGCAGCACGCTCGACGGTTCGCGCGCCGACGTGGCGCAGTTCACCGGCACGGCGCTGCCCGAAACCCGCGAACTCGTGGCCGAGCTGCGCGGGCTCACGGCCACCATGCACCGCGTGGTCGACGAGGTCGAGCGCAACCCGGGCGTGTTGCTGCAAGGGCGCCGGCCCGCCAAACGCGGACCGGGGGAGTGAGCCGTGATGCGCCGCGTTGTCATCCTCGCCATGTGGCCGCTGCTGCTCGCGGGCTGCAGCTTGTGGCCGCAGGCCGCGGCCGACGAGCCGGCGCTGCACGTGCTCGATGCCCGGCCCGCCGTGGCGGCGCCGGCGCGGCGCGAACTCGTGCTTGCGGTGAGCGCGCCGCGCGCGGCCCCCGGCTACGACTCCGCGGCCATGGCCTACATGGAAAAGGCAAATGCACTCGACCACTACGCCACGCACCGCTGGGCCGACACGCCCGCGCGTCTGCTGGGCCCGTTGGTGACGCGCACGCTCGAAGACACAGGCAGCTTTCGCACCGTGCTGCAGGCGGGCAGCGGGCTGCAGGCCGATCTGCGACTCGACACCGAGATCGTGTGGCTGCGGCAGAGCTTTCTGGCGCGGCCGAGTCGGGTGGAGTTCACGCTGCGCGCGCAGCTCGTCGACCTGCCCGGCCGGCGCGTGCTGGCCACGCGCTACATCGAGGTCGCGCAGGAGGCGCCGTCGGACGATGCCGCGGGAGGCGTGGCTGCCACTAACGCGGCTGTCGGCCGGGCACTGGCGCAGGTAGCGGCGTTTTGCATCGAGGCATCCGCCGAGCCGCGCCCGCGGGTGCCTTAGGGTGCAGCCTGGCCTTGTGCCGTCGTTCAGGAGCGGGCGCCGGGATGTCTCGCGTCAGCTGGACATGCCGCTGTGCACCGCCGTCGCGCCGATCGGCTGGCCTGGAAACGGGCGCCGGCGCTCGATGCGATGGCGCTTGCGCTCGTCCCAGGTGTGAGGCCCCGTGACTTGCGCGCGGTCGAGCAGCGCTGCGGCGGCGGCAGCCGCGAGGGTGCGGTGCTGCGGCACGCGAGGCCGCCCCAACGGCCAGCGCGGCTCGCCCAGCAACGAGGGCCAGGCGACGCGGCGTTCGCCGACCCAGTAGATGCAGTGGCGTTGCGACCAATAGGCTTGGCGCTCGAACAGCACGCGGCCGGCGATGCCCGACGCGGCGCCGAGCAACACGGCGCGATCGGCCAGCTCGAACAGCGCTGCGCGCACCTCGCCGGGCGATTCGCCCTCGCCCGCGTGAATCAGCGTCACGCGCTCGATGTCGCCGGCGCGCAGGCGATCGATCGGCTCGCCACCGCGGGCGACGACGATGGCATCGGCCTGCCAGCAGGTCGTGACGGGTGCTTGCTGGGTCCTTGGCAACGTCCAGATCATCATGTGCGTTCTCCGGCGCGCTGGTGCACCGCTGGGCTCGCGTACTCGCGGCCGACCATCGCGCGTGCGAACAGATAGTTGGTCTTCGCGCAGTCGCTCAACGCGTCGAGGTCCACGTGGCCTTCGCGGTCGCACGGGAAGATGAATTCGAAGCCGCGCCGCAAGAGCGAACGGAAGTGAACTTCGAACTCGGATTCGAAAGGCATCGAGACGGTGTGTGCCATGTCCGACCCCTCAATCGACGGGAGGGCCATTTGCGCGCTGCCGGCGCAACGTGGCTACCCCTCGGGCGCGGGGTAAGGCCTGCCGTGTTGCCCTGCAACGACGCTAACCCGTTGCCTGTGCAGCGTCTGCGCAACGCGGGTTTGCCCGCGATGTCGATGCACAAGTCACGCGACGGAGCATCAAGCTGCGCTGCCAGATGCCGATGTGCATGGGCACCCATCACATCGAGCCGCATGACATCCAGCACCACGCCAACCGCGGGCGCAGCATCCGGCGTCAGGGCTGGCAGTCCGTCTTCGACAGCCGCCGACAGCCAGCTCGCTCCGGCGCTGGAACTGCTCCTGCGCATTGATCAACGGCTGGCCCAGGTGCTTGCAGGCCCGGGCACGGGCGCGCAAGCCGCGCCCAAGATCGTGGGCGCGTTCTGCGAAGCGCTGGGTTGGGCTTGCGGCACTTTCTGGTCGCGCGATGCCGACGAAGCCGACCGTCTGGTGTGCCTGGGTGCCTGGGGCGTCGACAGACCGGGCATCGCCGAGTACCTGGGCCACACGCACGGCCGGCGCCCGATCCTCCACAACACCGGCATCGTCGGCGCAGCCTGGCTGGGCGCTGCACCGGTGTGGGTGCCCGACATCGCCAACGACGACAGCTTTCGCAAAGTGCCGATCGCGCTGCGCGCCGGGCTGCGCACGGCGCTGTCGTTCCCGGTGAGCGTGGGCAGTCAGGTGTTCGGGGTGGTCGAGATGTGCAGCACCGACGTGCACGCGCGCGACGAGGCGCTGCTCGCCGGCGTGCGCCTGTTGGGCGGCCAGATCGCTCAGTTCCTCTTGCGGGCCCAGGCGCAGCAGCAACTGGGCGAGAGCGAGAAGCGCTTTCGTTGCCTGACCGCGCTGTCGTCCGACTGGTATTGGGAGCAGGACGCGCAGTGTCGCTTCATCCGCTTCGAGGGTCGCTGCGTCACCCGCCCGGGTGCCGAGATGGCGACGGCGTTGATCGGCCGGCGCCACTGGGAGGTGCCGGGCCTCGTGCCCGGCAGCAGCGATTGGGCCGAGCATCGCGCCGTCCTGGAGCGTCGCGAGGCGTTTCGCGATTTCGAGTTCGTGTACCGCGACGACAAGGGCGAGGTGGTGCACGTCAGCGCCCATGGCGACGCGAATCACGACGCCAACGGGCAATTCACCGGCTATCGTGGCACGGCGCGCGACATCACCGTGCACAAGCAGGCCGCGCAGCGCATCCAGTACTTGGCCACGCACGACGAGCTGACGGGGTTGCCCAACCGCGCCGCGCTGCGCCAGCTGGTCAAGCAGGCGATCGAGCTCGCCAAGCGCTATGAGCGCCGCTTCGCGGTGCTGCTGCTCGACGTCGACCGCTTCCAGCGCATGAACGACGGCCTCGGTCGCGACGCCGGCGATGCCTTGCTGCGCGAACTCGCTCTGCGCCTGCACAAGCACCTGCGCGCCAGCGACGTGGTGGCGCGGCTCGACGGTGACGAGTTCGCGGTGCTGGCGCACGAATTGCCCACGCCCCAAGACGCCGAGCCGATCGCGCGCAAGCTGCTCGAGGCGGTGAACGCACCGGTGCTCGTTCAAGGCCGGGAGTTCCGGCTGAGCGCCTGCGCCGGAATCGTCACCTATCCGCGGGATGCACAGGACGAACCCTCGCTGATGAAGCACGCCGATCTGGCGCTGCGCGCGGCCAAGCGGGAAGGCATGAACACGCTGCGGTTCTGCGACGCGATCACCTCGCCGCGAGGCGAGCGCAGTCCGGCGTAGCTGGCGGCGCGAGCTCGGTCAGCGCGACCGATTCGGCCGATGGCGCCGGATTTCACGAAACCGCATGGGTCCCAGCGGCCAGCGTGAGCGCGTCCACCGGCGCGGCACAAGAATGTGGACGTGGCCATTCCGGTGCAGCTGGGCGGCCGCGGCCACGAGACACAAGGAGTCGCCGATGCGCAGGTCCACCGGGTTGGTACTGCTGCTGCTGTCGCTCGGCACGCTGTGGAGTTGCTCGCACACGGTGGAGGTGGCGGTACCCCCGCGCGTGGAACTGCGCGGCTACGGCACGCTGGGGCTCGTTCAGTTCGCTTCCAATTCCAACCCCGCCATCGACGCCCAGACCACGCGGGAGTTCGAGTCGCACATCCACGCCGCGCAGCCGGGCACGCGCATCGTCGAACTGGGAACGCCCGAGTCGCTGCTGGCGCAGGTGGGCAGCCGGCAGCTCGACGCCCAGGCGCTGCGCAGGATCGGCGACAAGTACGGCGTCGACGCGATCTTTCTCGGCAGCCTCACGTATTCAGAGCCGAAGGCCGACGTCAGACTCAGCGACACCACCAAACTCGAGGGCGGCGTGCGCATCGAGGTGCGTGGCGACATCTCCAGCAAGCTGGTGGAGACGCGCACCGGCGCCAGCGTGTGGAGCAGCTCGGCGTGGGCGCGCAGGCAACTCGGCCATCTGAGCGTATCGGCCGAGCAGGGCGTGACCGGCGCGATGCGCAACGCCAATCCGCGCGAGGAAATGGTGCCCGCGCTCGTGTACCACCTGACCGAAGACTTCCGGCCGAGCTCGGTGCGCCAGCAGGTCAGATAGCGCCGGCCTGCCCGGCCGGCGCGTGGCGACCTCAGGGTCGCGCGAGGTGCCAGACGTTGTTGAAGCCGTCGCCGGTGCGGTCGCCGGCCTTCTGGTCCTTGAGCCAGAAGTACAGCGGCCTGCCCTTGTAGGCCCACTGCTTGGCGCCATCGTCGCGCGTGACGACCGACCAATCGCCGCTGGCGGCGTCGCTGCCCGTGGCCATCAGCGGCGGCCAATTGGTGGCGCACGGGCCGTTGCAGACGCTCTTGCCCGAGCCCGCGGCGTCGCGGTCGAACACATACAGCGTCATGCCGTTGCTGCCCACGAACACGCCGTCGGCCGTCTTGGCGGGTGCGGCCGCGCCCATGCTGGCGCAGCCGGCGGCGATGGCGGCCAAGGCGAGGACGGACATGGAAGCCCGGATCGTCATGATGAATCCTTTCGAGTGTGGATGACCACGCGGTCTACGCGCGAGGCGGGGCTTCCATTCCGCAGAGGCCAGCGCCAACGTTGAGGCCGCCGCGCGTCGCCGGTTTGTGCGTCCGGGTGATGAACGACTCCGTAAGTGCCGCAGCACACGATCCATGTGCCGCGGTTCCTTTTCATCGGGACCGCTGATCAACCCAGCCTTTTCGTGCTCACACACTCTCTGGAGTCGTTCCAATGAAACCCACCGTCAAGATTCTGTCCAAGAACCTGTCCGTCGCCGCTGCGGCCGCCTCGCTGGTGCTGACCGCGCTGGTCTCGGCGCCGGCGCAGGCGCGCGAGGAAAAAGAGATCAAGTTCGACCTGGTTCGATCGCCTGGTCTGGCGGCGTTCCCGAATTGCCTTGCCAATGCGCACGGCAAGGTGAGGATCGAATCGCGCGGTCCGGTCGAGGAGATGAGCGTGCACGTCGAAGGGTTGCCGGCGGACACCGATTTCGACTTCTTCGTCATCCAGGCCCCCAATGCGCCCTTCGGGATGGCGTGGTACCAGGGCGACATCGAGACCAACGCACACGGTGCCGGCCGGGGCGAGTTCGTCGGCCGCTTCAATGAAGAGACCTTCATCGTCGCGCCGGGCCCCGTGGCGGCGCCCGACGTGCATCACAACGCGTTCCCGGATGCGACCCTCAACCCCAAGACGGGACCGATCCACACCTACCACCTCGGCCTGTGGTTCAACTCCGCGCAAGATGCGGTCAAGGCGGGCTGCCCGGGCAACAGCACACCCTTCAACGGAGAGCACGCCGCCGGCGTGCAGGTGCTCAATACCAGCAACTTCGCAGATCTGGAGGGGCCGCTGCTGAAGGCGAAGCCGTAGTCCGGTGAGGCCTGACTTCGACCCCGCGACCCTGCGGGTCGATCGGCCGGGCGGGGTGGCCGATCGCGGGCCACCCCTCTTGCAGCGGCGGCCCGGCCTTGTCTGCTCAGCGCTCGAGGATGTTCATCGGCCCCGACGCCACGATCAGGGTCTGCGGCTGCACCGAGGCAAGCTGCACGGCATGGCGCGGCGCGTTGCGGGCCATCAACTGGCTCTGCTGCGGTTCGGCGATCGAGATCATGGTATCGAGTGTGGCCATCGTCATGAACACGGCGAGCGCGGCAGCTGTGGCACGGATGGCGATCGGCAGTTGGCTGTTCATGCGGACTCCTCTGGGTGGCTGAGGTGCGGTGGATGCCACTGTGCTCGCCGCAGTCCATCGGCTCGATTGCAAAGTGACCGCCCGCCAGTTCAATAGTGAACAGGCCCATTTCATCGGCAATGCGCGAATCCGCCGCGGCCGCGCCCGCCAGGCGCGGTAATCTGCGGCACCCACACCCTGGTTCGACCACCATGGACGCACTCGTCATCCACGCCCCGGGCGACCTCCGTGTCGAAGAGGTCGCCACGCCGGCAGTGGGCGCCGATGAGCTGCGCGTGCGTGTGCGCATGGGGGGCATCTGCGGGTCGGACCTGCACTACTTTCAGCACGGCGGCTTCGGCACCGTGCGCATCCAGCAGCCGATGGTGCTGGGCCACGAGGTGGCGGGTGTCATCGAGCAGGTGGGCCGCGCGGTCACCGGCTTCGCGGTGGGCGAGCGCATCGCCATCTGCCCCAGCCACCCGTGCGGGCTGTGCCAGTACTGCCAGCTCGGGCTGCAGAACCATTGCCTGGACATGCGCTACTTCGGCAGCGCGATGCGCATGCCGCATGTGCAGGGCGCGTTTCGCCGCGAGATCGTGGTCGGCGCGCGCCAGGCCTATCGCCTGGCCGATGGCGTCAGCGATGCCGAAGGCGCCATGGCCGAGCCGCTGGCCGTCGCGCTGCACGCGGTCAACCGGGCCGGCCCGTTGCTCGGAAAATCGGTGCTCGTCACCGGCTGCGGCCCGATCGGCGCCTTGGTGGTGGTGGCGGCGCGCCGCGCCGGCGCGACCCTCATCGCCGTCACCGACGTGCTGGCGCAGCCGCTGCGCAGCGCACGCAAGGTGGGTGCCGATCACACCTTCAATGTCGCCGAGCAGCCTGCTGCGTTGCGGCCGTTTGCCGTCGACAAGGGCCGCTTCGACGTGCTGTTCGAGGCCAGCGGCAACGAGCGTGCGCTACGTGCCGGCCTCGACGTGTTGCGGCCGCGCGGTGTGATCGTGCAGGTGGGCTTGAGCGGCGGCGAGATGAACCTGCCGATCAACACCATCGTCGGCAAGGAGTTCGATCTGCGCGGCACGTTTCGCTTTCACGAAGAGTTCGGCGTCGCGGTCGAGCTGATCAACCGCGGCCTGGTCGATCTCAAGCCACTGGTCTCGGCGACGCTGCCGTATCGCGACGCAAGCCGCGCGTTCGCGCTGGCGGCCGACCGCTCGCAGTCGATGAAGGTGCTGCTCGACTTCGAATGAATGTCGCGCGCGCGAGCCGCGCCGACAGTCGGCGCAGCTCAGCGTGCTAGCGGACCTCAGTCGTCGTGGTCGTGCCCGTCGTGCTCGTGATGATGATGGTCATCGTCGCGCGGCGCCACGCAGACGAAGTTGGCCGCGTCCTCGATGCTGCCGTGTCCCTGGTAGCGGGCGTGCTCTGGGTACGCGCACAGCGGCCGGGTGCGGCCGGGCCAGGGCGTGTCGGCACCCGCGGTGCCCAGCAGGCTGTCGGGTGCCTTGCCGCGCTCGACCCATTTCACCAGCGCCGAGAAGGCGTCGAACTGCGACGTGGCGGGCCCGCCGCCGCAATGGTTCATGCCCGGCACCACGTACAGGCGCGCGAAGTCTTGCGTGCGGTGCAGGCCGCCGTTGTCGTCGACGAGCCGGTTGTACCAGCGCTCGTGGTACTTGGTCGAGAACACGGGGTCGGCCTGGCCCGAGTAGACGATCAGCTTGCCGTCGTGGCGGCGGAAGCGCCGGTAGTCGGTGGCGCCGGTGCCCATGAACTCCATCGCCGATTCACCGAACGTGCCGCGCGCAAAGATCTTCGGCGCGTCGGTGTCCATGTTGAAGCCGAGCACCCACGGCACGAACGAATCGTTCAAACCCGAGAAGCCCGGATTCGGCCCGGCCGTGGTGATGACGCTGCTGCCGTGCAACGCAGTGCCGCCGGTGGCCGAATTGGGCGGCGTGGTGAAGATGAACGGCAGCGCGCCGCCACCGAGCGTGGTGTTCAGCGAGGTGTTGCCCGGTATCGGCAGCAGCGGGCCGATCTTCCAGATGCGCCAGCCCGGCGCGGCGATGCCCGGATCCCAGTACCAGCCCGCGTACAGCGAGCGGCCCTGCGAGTTCCTGGCGCCGCCGAACACTTTCTCGAGCGCGGTGACTTGCGCGCCCGACAGCGTGCCCGTGCCGGCCGGCCCCAGCGTCTGCGGATCGAAGCGGCACGCGGCCCGGTTGAACACCATGCCGTCGACCACGCCGTCTTGCGCGTCGCAAGCCTGCAGGATGGCATTGCCCACCGCGCCGAGCTCGGCCGGCGTGAACGAGCTGGCCAGGTCGGGGTTGCCGAACGGCGTGCTGGTGCGCGCGGCCGCGGCAAACGCCTGCGAGTCCCACGCCTCGGCCACCGCGGCCTTGGGCAGGTCCATGCCCGGGTTGCCGGCCACGATGCCGTCGAAGAATTCGGGGTAGCGCTGCGAGAGCATCAAGCCCTCGCGGCCGCCCTCTGAGCAGCCGACGAAATACGAGTACTTCGCCGGCCGACGGTAGAACTTCTTGGAGATCGCCTTGGCCGCCGTGACCACGCGCGCGGGCCCGTTGTAGCCGTAGTCGCTGCGCGCCTGCGGATCGAAGCCGAACTGGAACGAGCCGGCCAGCGGCGTGTTGTCGACGCTGTTGTCGTGCCCGCTGTCGGTCGACACCACTGCGTAGCCTTGCAGGATCTGCGCCGCATCGGCGTTGCCGAGGTTGCCGTCGGCGCCGCCGCCGCCCTGGTAGAAGAAGCGCTCGTTCCACGCGGTGGGCATGCGCAGATGGAACTTGATCGCGTAGGGCTGGCCGTCCAGGCCGGTGCGCGGGTTGATCAAGCCCACCACCTCGCAATGCTCGGGCAGCGTGGCGCTGGCCGCGTTGAGTTGGGCCGTGGTGATCGAGGCTCCCTCGACGAACGAACCCAGCAGCGAATCGCAGGCCACCGGTTGCGTGGCATGACTGGGGAACGCCGCGCCGATCAGCAGCGCCAGCGGCGCACCCGTGCGCACGAAAGTCGACTTCATCGTGGTCTCCTCATGGTCATCCATGGCTCCCAGCGAGCCCGTTCGTTGCGGGACAGGTGATTACTATCCATAACGACTTGACGCCGTGCCTATAGGGCTTTCCCGCGCCGGTCACGAGGTGCGCCGGCGGCGCGGCGCCGCGGCAGAACCGTATGGTCGGCAACAGTTTTTCGGCGAAGGCCGGCTGCCGCTCATGCTCGGGAGAGGGCGCGACTTCAGGGGCGGCGCTGTGCCGCCACCTTCTGCAGCAGCTCGAACAGCATCGCGCGTTCACCGGCGGAGAAGTGGCTCAGCAGGTCGCTTTCCATCGTGTCGGCGATCTGCTTGGCCTTGGCATGCAACGCGCGCCCCTTCGGCGTCAGCTGGATGTACTGCATGCGGGCGTCGTGGGGGCTGCGCGTGCGCTTGACGAGCTGGCGCTGCTCCAGGCGGTCGAGCACGATGGTGAGGTTGGGCGCCGCCACACCCAACGCCGTCGACAGCCGCTTGTGCGTGACCTTGTCGTTGGTGTCGACCAGCGTGAGGATGGAAAACTCGACCTGCCGCAGCCCGAGCGGCAGGCCGATCAAGGTCTCGAAAAGCCGGTAGGCGGGTATGGCTGCCTGGGCGATGTTGTAGCCCAGCAGCCTCAACATCTCGGATTGGTCGAGGCCGTGTGACATGAAGGTTGGCGAAAAGCCGGTGCCCTCAGTCTATGCGGCCATGGCTGGACCGCGGCGGCCGCCGGAGTCCCTTGCGCAGCGGCCCCTCGAAGTCGACCGCTCAGGCCTTGCCGGCTCCGCGGGGCCGCGTGTTCACCGGCAGGCACAGTGCGGCGGTGAGCAGCGCGAGCGCCACGTGGCAGCCGTACAGCGGCACGAAGCTGGCGTGCGTGAGTCCGCCGTGGCCGAGCAGCAGCACGGTGATCGCGACGCCCATCACCGAGCCGATCTGTCGCGTCGCCTGGTTGACCGCGCTGCCCACCGCGTATTGATCGGCTGGCAAGCGATTCACCGCGGCAGCCGCCAGCGAGGGCAGCACCAGGCCGACGCCGACGCCGCTCATCGCCAGCCCGGGCAGCCACTGCGTGAGGTAGGCGCCGTGCGCGCCGGGCACCAGCATGTACCACAGGCCGCTGGCCGCATAGATCAATCCGCCGCCGACCAGAAACGGCCGGTGGCCCAGGCGTGCCGCGAGCCGGCCCGACACGATCGCGGTCGGGATCACCAGCAGCGGCCCCGGCGTGATGGCCAGACCCGCCTGCGGCAGCGTGTAGTGCCAGACCTCGGTCATGTAGAAGAAGAAGCCGAAGAACATGATCGAGAACGCGATGCCGAAGGCCAGCGTCGCCAGATTCACGAACGCGTAGGTGCGGTGCTTGAACAGGCGCAGGTCCACCAGCGGCGCGCGTGCCACGCGGGCCCACAGCACGAAGGCGATCAGCGCGACGGCGCCGATGCTCGCGGCCACGGCGAGTTCGCTGCGCGACCAGTGCGACGAGTCCGCTTGCACGATGCTCAGCGCCACCGCACCGACGCCGAGGATCAGCAACGCGATGCCGACGCCATCGACCGCGCGCCGGCTGTCGGGCTTCTTGGCTTCCTTCAGCAAGGCAGCGCCGTGCCACAACGACAGCGCACCGAGCGGCAGGTTCAGGTAGAAGGCCCACGGCCAGCCGACCGTGTCGACGACGAACGCGCCCAGGCTCGGCCCGATGGCCGCCGCCAACCCGCCGACCGCGCCCCACAAGCTGACCGCCACCGCGCGCTTGCTGTGCGGGAACGCGTCGAGCACGATCGACAACGAAGCCGGCGTCAGCAATGCCGCACCCAGCGCCTGCACCACCCGTGCCGCGATCAACCAGCCCACGTTGCCAGCCAGCCCGCACGCCGCCGACGCGGCCAGGAACAGCGTGACGCCGAGCAGGAACACCTTCTTGCGGCCATGCGCATCGGCCAGTCCGCCGGCCGGGATCAACATCGCGGCGTAGACCACCGTGTAGGCATTGAGCACCCACGACATGTCGGCCGCCGAGGTGCCGGGAAAGCCGGCGCGCACGGCGCGGAATGCCGCGAACAGCATCGTCGTGTCGAGCGAGACGAGGAAGACCGCGACGCTGGCGATCCAGAACACGGGCCACGGCGATGCGCGTGGGGCATCGGCGGCATCCAGCGGCGCGTGGGCGGTTGTCGCAGCGGTGGTGGCAGTCATCGCGCGCTCACCGGGCGATCGGTTGCAGATAGACCGCCGGGTCGGCCGACAAACCCGCGTGCACCTTGCGCGTGAGATCGTCGGCCAGCACTTCGCTGGCGCCGGCCTCGAGCGCATCGAACGCTGTGCGCACCACGTCTGCAGGGGCGAGCTTGGTCGCGTCGAAGCCGCTGGTCATGTCGGTGTCGATGAAGCTCACGTGCAACGCCAGCACCTGCGTGCGCTGCTCGCGCAGCTCGGTGCGCACGCCGTTGTTCATCGCCCAGGCCGCCGACTTGCTCATGCCGTACACACCGAGCAGCGGGCCGTTGATCCAGCTGGCGATCGACAGCACGTTCAGGATCGCGCCGCCGCCGTGCGCGGCCAGCACCGGCGCAAAGGCCTGCGTCAAGCGCAGCGGCCCGAAGAAGTTGGTCTCGAGGTGGCGCTGCGCGGAGGCCAGGCTGGTCTCGGCGAGAAAGCCGCCGGTCGCCGCGATGCCGGCGTTGTTGATCAGCAGGGTCACGTCATGGCACTGGCGGGCCGCCGCGGCGATCTCGGCGGGCTTCGTCACGTCGAGCCGGATCGGCACCACGCCGGGCATGGTGACGCTGGCCGGGTCGCGCGCTGCGGCGTAGACCTTGCCCGCGCCGCGAGCCAGCGCCTCGCGGGCAAAGGCCGCACCGAGGCCGCGGTTGGCGCCGGTGATCAGGACGGTGGCGTTGTCGAGTTTCATGGTCGGGGCTCCAGGGTTGGGGTGCGGTACAAATATGATGCTCGTCATATGCGCGCCCGCGACGATGCGAGTCGCGGCGCTTGGCGCAACGGCTACTCGGTGTCGTATTGCGCCAGCAACGCCTTGCGGGCTGCGGCGAGCAGGGCCTTGCCTTGGGCGTTGACGCCCAGCGTGCGCGCGAGCTGCAGCGCGCCGACCATCGTGGCGGCGATGACCGTCGCTTGCTCCTTGGTGCCGCCGTTGGCGAGCGCGTGCTTGACCGTCGCGATCAGGTTGTTCACCCGGGTGGTCGAGTGCGCGCGCAGCGCCTTCGATTGGCGCGGCATTTCGGAGCTCGTCGCCGCGACCACGCAACCCGTCTCGGTGCCGCTCAGGTGCTCTTCGGACAGGTAGCCCTCGACGAGGCCGCGCAGCGCGCTCTGGCCGCGCGTGCGTGCGGCATCGATGCGGCGGTCGATGTTGGCGGCGCTGTCACGCCCGGCGCGTTCGATCGCCTCGGCGAGCAGGGCATCGCGAGACGCGAAGTGGGCGTAGAAGCCGCCATGGGTCAGCCCGGCCTGCTTCATCACGTCGGCCACGCCGACACCGGCGTAGCCGCTGCGTCGCAGCGTGCGCGCTGCAGCGTCGACGATGCGCTCGTGCGTGGTCTCGCGCCGGGTGGGTCGAGTGGACATGCGCGCAGCATAGCACAATATGATGATCATCATATTTGCCAAGTGCCAGCCTGCCTGCACCCTTGCGGCAGCGGCTGTGGCTGACGACGCGCGGGCGCGACCGCGGCGGGGTTGCGGCGCCTGCGCGCAGGCTGAAGGGCTGGCGCTGGCCAATTGGAACTTGTGGGGAACTTATGGCCGCCCCACCCGTCCTGGCTCCAGGCCGGCAATTCGGCCACCCCCCGGGTTGCCCGCATAGCGCTAACCATAGAGCGGAGGAGGCCCCTTCCGAGCAAGAATTTGCCTCGCTTGCCTCGCTTGCCTCGGGGCGCTGGCCGCGCCCCGAACCATCGCTGACCTTCAGGAGACTGAACATGAAACGTCGTACCGCACTCGCTGCCGTTGGAGCCGTCACTGTCGTCGGGGCGCCGCGCGTGTTTGCCCAACAGCCCATCGTCATCAAGTTCAGCCACGTCGTCACCAACGACACGCCCAAGGGCAAGGGCGCGCTGAAGTTCAAGGAGCTGGCCGAGAAGTACACCGCCGGCAAGGTCAAGGTCGAGGTCTATCCGAACTCCACGCTCTACAAAGACAAGGAAGAGCTGGATGCGCTGAACAGCGGTGCGGTGCAGATGCTGTCGCCGTCGACGGCCAAGTTCCGGCCGATCGGCGTGCCCGAATTCGAGGCCCTCGATCTGCCGTTCGTCTTCGACGGCGAAGAGGGCTACTACAAGGTGGTCAACGGCCCGATCGGCAAGTCGCTGCTGAAGAAGCTCGAGGCCAAGGGCATCACCGGCCTCGCGTTCTGGGACAACGGCTTTCACATGGTCTCGGCCAACAAGCCGCTGCTGATGCCGGCCGACTTCCAGGGCCTGAAGATCCGCATCTCGGGCTCGAAGATCGCCGACCTGTACTTCCGCAAGCTCGGCGCGCTCCCGCAGATCATGGCCTTCTCCGAGGTGTACCAGGCGCTGCAGACGGGCGTCGTCGACGGCTGCGAGAACACCCCTTCGAACTACTACACCCAGAAGTTCTACGAGGTGCAGAAGGACATCACGGTGTCCAGCCACGCGCACCTGCAGTACGCGACGATCGCCAACACCAAGTTCTGGAACGGCCTGCCGGCGGACATCCGCGGCCAGCTCGAGAAGGCAATGACCGACGCCACCGACTACACCAACTCGATCGCCAAGGAGGAAAACGTGGACGCGCTGGAAAAGATCAAGGCCTCGGGCAAGGCCACGCTGCACTACCTGACGCCGGCGCAGCGCAAGGCTTGGGTCGACGCGCTCAAGCCCGTCTTCAAAGAGGCCGAGGGCCGTGTCGGCAAGCAGATCGTCGACGACCTGCTGAAGACCGCCGGCATCGCTGCCTGAGGCACGCGCGTCGAGCTGCCATCCGAAGGGCGCGTCTTGCTGAACAAGTTGCTGGACCACCTGGAGGAGTGGCTGATCACCGCGCTCATCGCGGTGGCGACGTCGATCGTCTTCGTCGCCGTGCTGCACCGCTACGGCACGTCGAGCTCGATCGACTTTGCCAAGTGGCTCGACGCCCATGGGATGGCCTTCGCGTCGGCGCCGTTCCGGGCCATCTTCACGTGGCTGTCGGAACGGGATCTCTCCTGGGCGCAGGAGCTCTGCATCTATCTCTTCATCTGGATGGCCAAGTTCGGTGCCGCCTACGGCGTGCGCACCGGCATCCATGTGGGGGTCGATGTGCTGGTGATGCGCATGGCGCCGGCACGCGCCAAGAGGGTCATCCTGTTCGGGCTGCTCAGCGGCGCGCTGTTCACCGCGGTCATCGCCAACTTCGGCGCCCACTTCACCTGGGGTGTCTGGGAGTCGGGCACGCGCTCGAACGATCTCGAGGCGCCGATGTGGATGGTCTACATGGCGATCCCGCTCGGCTCGTCGCTGATGTGCTTCCGCTTCCTGCAGGTGGCCTGGCGTTTCTGGCGCACCGGTGCGCTGCCGCGCCACGATGTGGCGCACGTCGAGGGCGTGGACCAAGGCGCGGCCAAGGCGCCGATCGAGGTCAAGCCCAAGCCCAAGGGCGGTTTGGCGATGAGCATCGTCGTCATCGCGTTGCCCTTCGTGCTGCTCGGTCTGGGCCTGCTCGCCAGGTATGGCGTCATGCCGGCCGGCGGCGGCGTGCGCGCAGGGCTCGTGTTTGCGCTGCTGATCTCGCTGATGCTCACCGGCATGCCGATCTCGATCGCGCTCGGCCTGACGGTGTTGAGCTTCATGTTCACGCTCACCGAGGTGCCGCTCGATTCGGTGGCGATGAAGCTGTTCACGGGCATCGAGAACTTCGAGATCATGGCGATCCCGTTCTTCATCCTGGCCGGCAACTTCCTCACCCACGGCGGGGTGGCGCGGCGGATGATCGCGTTCGCGACCTCGCTGGTCGGGCACTGGCACGGCGGGCTGGGGCTGGCGGCGGTGCTGGCCTGCGCACTGTTCGCCGCGGTGTCGGGTTCGTCGCCGGCCACGGTGGTGGCGATCGGCTCGGTGGTGATGCCGGCGATGGTCGCGCAGGGCTTCCCGCCGCGCTTCGGCGCCGGCGTCGTCACGACCGCCGGCGCCCTGGGCATCCTGATCCCGCCGTCGATCGCGATGGTGCTGTATTCGGTGTCGACCAACACCTCGGTCGGCAAGTTGTTCATCGCCGGCATCGTCCCCGGAATCATGCTCGCGACCATGCTCGGCCTCACCACCTGGTACCGCGCCCGCAAAGGCGGTTACCCGCGCATGCCGCGCGCGCCGTGGCCTGCCAAGCTGAAGACCGGGCGCGAATCGTTCTGGGGCCTGATGCTGATCGTCATCGTCATCGGCGGCATCTACACCGGCATCTTCACGCCCACCGAAGCGGCGGCGATGAGTGCGGTCTATGCGTTCTTCATCGCGGTGTTCGTCTACAAGGATCTGAAGCTGAAGGACGTGCCGCGCGTGCTGCTGTCGTCGGCCAATCTGAGCGCGATGCTGCTGTACATCATCACCAATGCGGTGCTGTTCTCGTTCCTGATGACGAGCGAGCAGATCCCGCAGGCGATGGCCGACTGGATGGTGGCGCAAGGCTTCGGCTGGATCGGCTTCCTGCTGCTCGTCAACGTGATGCTGCTGCTCGCGGGCAACGTGATGGAGCCATCGTCGATCATCCTGATCACGGCGCCGATCCTGTTCCCGGTGGCGATGAAACTGGGCATCGATCCGATCCACTTCGGCATCCTGATCACCGTGAACATGGAGGTCGGCATGTGCCACCCGCCGGTCGGGCTGAACCTGTATGTCGCCTCGGGCATCGCCAAGATGGGCATCACCGAGCTGACGATCGCGGTCTGGCCGTGGCTGCTGACGATGCTCGTGTTCCTCGTCATCGTCACCTACGTGCCTTCGATCTCGCTCGTGCTGCCTCGGTTGCTGGGAATGTAAGGGCCAGGTCTTGAGCTGGAATCCCGACCAATACCTGAAGTTCGCCGCGCCGCGGCTGCGTCCCGCCGCCGATTTGCTCGCAGCGGTTCCGGCGGCCGAACCGAAGGTCGTCTACGACCTCGGCTGCGGCGCCGGCAACGTCACGCGTTTGCTCGCGCAGCGATGGCCACGGGCAGATCTGACGGGCGTCGACGATTCGGCCACCATGCTGGCCAAGGCCGCCCAGGAGTTGCCCAGCGCGCGCTGGGTGCAGCAGGGGTTGGCCGACTGGCGCGCCGACCGGCCGGCCGACGTCATCTATTCAAATGCGGCGTTGCACTGGTTGCCGGACCACAGTCGTCTGTTCCCCACGCTGCTCGAGCAACTGGCGCCCGCTGGCGTGCTGGCGGTGCAGATGCCGCGCAACTTCGATGCGCCGTCGCACGCGCTGATCGCCGACACGGTGCGCGCCGGACCCTGGCGGCAACGGCTGGAGCCGCTGCTGCAGCCGTCGCCGGTGGCTGCGCCCGACTTCTACTACGGTCTGCTGGCTCCTCGCGTGGCCCGCCTGGACATCTGGGAGACCGAGTATCTGCAGGTGCTCGAGGGTGCCGATCCGGTCAAGGAGTGGACCAAGGGGACCTGGCTCAAGCAGTTCCTCGACGCACTCGCCGACCCCGAGCGCGCCGCCTTCGAGGCCGACTATGCCTGGCGGTTGCGCGCCGCTTACCCGATGCGCGACGACGGCCGCACGCTGTTCCCTTTTCGGCGCCTGTTCATGGTCGCCGTGGTGTGATGACGCAGGGGGACCACGGCGGCGCGCTGCCGCTGGCACCGTATCGCGTGCTCGACCTGACCCGCGTGCGCGCCGGTCCGACGGCCGTGCGCCAGCTCGCCGATTGGGGCGCCGACGTGATCCGCATCGAAGAGCCCGTGCCGCCCGCGCAGGCCGCCGAAGCGGCGCAGTCGCGCCTGACGCCCGACTTCCAGAACCTGCAGCGCAACAAGCGCAGCCTGACGCTGGACCTCAAGCTCGCAGCCGGGCGCGCCGTGCTGCTGCGGCTGGCGCAGCGCGCCGATGTGCTGGTCGAGAACTACCGGCCCGACGTCAAGCACCGACTCGGCATCGACTATGACGCCCTGAGCGCCGTCAACCCGCGCCTGGTCTATGCCAGCATCTCGGGATTCGGCCAGGACGGACCCTATGCACAGCGCCCCGGGTTCGACCAGATCGTGCAGGGCCTCTCCGGCCTGATGTCGGTCACCGGGCTGCCGGGGCAGGGCCCGGTGCGCACGGGCATCGCGGTGGCCGACAGCTGCGCCGGTCTCTACGCTGCCTTCGGCATCGTGATGGCTCTGCTCGAGCGCGAGCGCAGCGGCCAAGGGCAATGGGTGCAGACCTCGTTGCTCGAGGGACTGCTGGCTCTGATGGACCTGCAGCCGGCGCGCTGGCTGGTCGCCGGCGAGGTGCCGCAGCAGGCCGGCAACGATCACCCGACGACGATTCCCACCGGTGTCTTCGACACCGCCGACGGCCAGGTCAACGTCTGCGTCGTCGGGCCGGTGATGTGGGAACGCTTCTGCCATGCGCTGCACGCGCCTCACTGGCTGGACGATCAGCGCTTTGCGAGCAACCGCGGCCGCTCGGAGCACCGCGTGGCGCTGAACGCGGCGATCGCCGAGCGCATGGCCACGCAGCCGAGCGCGCATTGGGTGGCCACGCTCAACGCCCAGGGCGTGGCCTGCGGGCCGATCAACCGCGTCGACCAGGCGTTCGACGACCCGCAGGTGCGCCACCTCGGCATCACGTGGCCGTTCGTGCACCCGCAGCTCGGCGCCATCGCGCTGGTCGGCCAGCCGCTGCGCAGCGACCGCCACCACGCCGCACTGCGCACGCCGGCGCCCGAGGGTGGCGAACACACCGATGCCATCCTTGCCGAAGCCGGCTACTCGCCGGCCGAGGTCGCCAGCCTGAGGAATGACCATGTCATCTGATTCGCGCATCCACAGTCAGGTCGACGGCCCTGCCGGCATCCTGACCATCGACAACCTGGCCAAGCACAACGCGCTGACCTTCGACATGTGGGACAGCCTGCCGGCGCTCGTGCGCACGCTGGAAGACGACCGCGCGGTACGTGTGATCGTGCTGCGCGGCGCGGGCGAGAAAGCGTTCGCCTCGGGCTCCGACATCTCGCAGTTCGGCGAGCGCCGCAACACGCCGGAAGGTGTGGCGCTGTACAACGCCACCGTCGATCGCGCGGTGGCCGCCGTGGGCGCTGTGCGCAAGCCGACCGTGGCCTGGGTGCAAGGCCATTGCTTCGGCGGCGGCCTGGCGCTGGCACTGCATTGCGACCTGCGCATCGCGGCGCAGAACGCTGTCTTCTGCATTCCGGCGGGCAAGGTCGGGCTGGGCTACAACCACCTGTGGCTGCAGCGCCTGACCTGGATCGTGGGCCCGGCACGGGCCAAGGAGATTCTCTACACGGCGCGCCGCTACAGTGTCGACGAGGCGCTGCGAATGGGGCTGGTCACCCAGTGCGGCGATGCGAAGGCCTTCAGCGCCGTACTACAGGAGATCGGCGCGTTGGCGCCGCTCACGCTGATCGCCGCCAAGGCCGCGATCGATGCCACCATCGCCGCGGGGCCCTACGAGCCAGCTGCCGCGATGGCGGCCATCCAACGTTGCTTTGAGAGCCGCGACTATGTCGAAGGGCGCAACGCCTTCGCCGAAAAACGCACGCCCGCCTTCAACGGCGAATGATCCGGCAACGCGGCATGGCGTGGGCCGGCCCGCGATCGAGCGCGGCGCAACCACTCATTCGATCCGGATGTGTGCGAAGTACTCCGGCAGCTGCTGCGACAGCAGCGTGTCGATCTCCCGCGCCCTCGGTTGATGGATGAACGGGCGCCGCGGGTACAACCGATCGTTGACCCAATGCGCCGACCAGTCCTGCGTGGTCGCCAGACACTCCTGCGCAAAACCTTTCAACTCGAAGCGCTGCTCCTGCTCCAGGCAGCCCGACACGAAGATGTCCACGTACGACTGCACGATCGGAAAACGTCGGCTCGGCGTGGCGACGGTGCGTGCGTCATTGGTGTAGATCCAGGCCTGGCCGGCCAACGCGGGCGACGGCTCTTTCTCGAGCGCCCGGATGTCCGGCAACGGGACGCGCCTTCGGCAATACGACGCCTCGCGTTGATCGGTCGCCGTCAACTCGCCGATGTCGACGCGGTAGATGACCGCGTTCAAGTGGCTCTGGGTGTCCGGCAGTGCGCCCAGATAGGTCGTGCTGAAGCCGATCGAGTCCCCCCTCGCGAACCAGCCACGCCGGTATCCGTGCACCTCGACCGGATGAGCGGGCCCGGCCTGCGGCGACGTGCGTTTGCGCGATTCGTCCTGCATCAGGCTGCCGTAGCCGACGATGTACTGAGCCTGATCCGCATCGGGCCGCGGGTGGCAGTCCACAGGGATGGATGCATCGGAGGCCAGCGATGCGTCGTGTGGCATCGGAGCGGCGCACGCCACCGCGATGGCCGAGGCCCAGAGAACCACAAGAGTTTGCCGCCATCCAGTCACGAGCCAATCCTTCTTTGAACCTTCACGCAGTGCCCCACGCAAAGCGACCGAGCTGGCGGTCAATGGCCGCGCGCGCCGCACCGCGTGTCATTCGGCGAACTCTTCGGCGAGCTCGCGCAGCAGCCGGCGCAAGGTGGCGCGGGGCGCGCTGGCCCGGGTGTCGGACTCGAGGATGCGCACGCCCACCCGCGGTAGCGCAGGCAGACCCAGGCGCGAGCCGACGTCGCTCAGGCCCGGCGGCAACACCACCGCGCTGCGCACGGTGGCACCCATGCCCGCCAGCGCCGTGGCCCACAGGCCTCCAAGGCTGGGGCTGGTGACCGCCACGCGCCACGGCGTGCCCACCTGGTCGAGCGCTTGCAGTGCGGCGGTCCTGAACATGCAGGGCTGTTCCAGCAGCAGCAAGGGCAGGTTGGCGGGCGCCGCCCACGTGAAATCGCGGGCGGCAATCCAAGCCATCGGCACCGTGCCGAGCCGCGCGGCATCGGCGGGCAACAGTGGGCCGAGCACCAACGCGATGTCGATGTCGCGCCGCGCCACCGCCTGCTCCAGAGCGGAATTGCGATCGACGCGCAGCTCGACCACGATCTTGGGATGCGACGCGGCAAAGCGCGCCATCGCTTTGGGCAGCCAGGTGTGCTCGAAGTCCACCGACATGCCCAGCCGCACCTGACCGGCCACGCGGTGACCGCGCACCGACGAGATCGCCTCGCGATTCAGCTCGAGCAGGCGCTGTGCGTAGCCCAGCATGGCCTGGCCCGCATCGGTCAGGGCCAGCGCGCGGCCACGCCGATCGAACAGCTCCAGCGCCAGCGCCTGCTCGAGCCGCTGCATCTGCAAGCTCACCGCCGACTGCGTGCGGCCCACCTTGTCGGCGGCCTTGGCCAGGGTACCGGCCTGGTCGACGGCGACCAGCGTTTGCAGCAACGCCAAGTCGAGCAGCGGCAGTGGATTGGCTGACATATGAGTGCAGCGAATACAAAGTATCAGAATTTTCAAGTTTACTTGAATGTTCAGCATACATAGACTGCATCGCATACCCTGCCACACGAGATCACGATGAGCCCCACGATGCGCAGCCTCTACTACCCGATCACGCTGCCCGATTCGTTCGACATGCGCGCGATCGAGCACAGGGTCCGCGATCGGGCCCCCGCGTTCGACGGCCTCGAGGGACTGGCCTTGAAGGCCTTCCTCGTCACGTCGACCGCGCACGGCGCGCCCAAGAACCTGTGCGCACCGTTCTATGTCTGGGACCATGCCGCCGCGATGGCCGAGTTCCTGGGCGGGCCGCTGTTCCATGCGGTGACCGAGAGCTTCGGTCGCCCGCAGGCGTTCGACCGCCCGGTGCTGCAGTTCAACATCGTGTGCCGCGACTTCAGACCCCAACTCGCGACCATCGAGGAGATCGCGGTCGACACCAGGCGGCCGCTGATCGACACCTACTGGGCCGAATCGGCTGCGCATCGGCGCACGCTGGACCGCGCAGGCCTGTACGCCGCGGCCACCGTGCTCGACACGACCCGCTGGACGGTCCACCGCGTCGGGTTGTGGCGCAGCAAGACCGACGCTTCCCGAGCCGGCGCCAACGCCCAGCAACTGAGCGTGCTGGCGGTGGTCGGCAACGCCGTGCGCCCGGACCGAAGGGTAGCCTTCGAGGTCTGAGGCGCTTGTTTCAACCACCCCTGTCCAAGAGGTCAACCAGCATGCCATTCGTTCGCATCTCGCTTCGCGGCGACATGACAGACAAACAATTGAGCGACATCTCCGACGCCGTTCACGACTCGATGGTTCAGACCTTCAACGTGCCGGCGAAGGACCGCTTCCAGGTGCTGAGCCGCCATCCGCCGCAGGAACTCGTCTGCGCCGCCGAGTACCTCGACATCGCGCACGGTGCACGCGTGGTGTTCATTCAGATCACGTGCAACGAAGGTCGCACGGTCGAGATGAAGAAGGCTCTGTTCGCGAGGCTCGCCTCAGCGGTCGCGGCTGCCGGGGCGCTGGCTGTGGCAGACGTGATCGTCAACCTGGTCGAGGTGAAGAAGGAGAACTGGTCCTTCGGCAACGGCATCGCGCAGTACGCCACGTGAGCCGGGCGACATGCGCTGGCCGTCGCAGAGGTGCGAGCGCGCGATTCGCCAATGGCCAGGCTAGTGGCGCGCCGCGCGATGCGATTCGAAGATGTTGCTGCGCGGCAGTGCCTGCCCGGATCGGACAACCTCGATCCACGCCTGCGTGGTCACCACCGCCGCGAATCGTGAATGGAGAACCACGCTGAAGACGCGGTGGATGTCCTCGGCGCTGGCGGCCCCGGCGTCGTTCCTGTAGGGCACGGCGCCCGTTGCGTCGGCCAGAAACTCCACCGTGAAGCCGCGGTGCATCGCCTCGAAGGCGGTCGAGGCGTCGCAGTTGTGCGTCATGTAGCCGGCGATCGCCAGGGTGTCGATCTCGTGGCGCGCCAGCCAGGGGCCGAGGTCGGTGTGCGCGAACGCGCTCGGCAGCGTCTTCTCGACGCGATGGCTGTGCGGTCGCGAGGCGACCACCGGGTGGAGTTGCCACCCGTCCGAATCCAGCGCGAACAGCGGGGACCCGGCGGGCGCATGGTTCTGCACGACGATCACCGGTACACCCGCGGCGTGCGCCGCATCGATCGCCAGGCCGATGCGAGGCAGCGACACGTCCAACGGTGGGTACTCGATGCGCAGGTTGCCGCTGACGTACTCGTTCTGCACGTCGATCACGACGAGGGCGCGGCGGGGAGGCAATGGCATGACGAACTCCTGAGTTGAGGCACGAGACGATCTGGGCGCCATTCTGGGTATGGCACCGCTGCTGCGACAGTGGCCCGAACGACAATATTCGATAAGATTGGGCCATGCCGACCTCGCACCCCCGACACGCCGCCGACGCGGCCACTGCGCCACGCGCGCCATCGCGCGCACGCCGCGTCGCCGTGGTGGCTTTCGACGGCATCAGCCCGTTCCACCTGGCCGTGCCGTGCCTGGTGTTCGGCGAGGACCGGCGCGAGCTCGGCGTGCCGCCGTTTCAGCTGCAGGTCTGCGCCGCCGAGCAGGGCGCCATGCGCACGTCGGCACCTTTTTCGATCGTTGCCGGTGCCGGGCTGAGCGCGCTGCGCCGAGCCGACATCGTCATCGTGCCGAGCTGGCGCAACACGGCCGAGCCGGCACCCGCCGCGCTGCTGCGTGCGCTGCGCGACGCGCATCAGCGCGGTGCGACCATCGTCGGGCTTTGCCTCGGTGCGTTCGTGGTCGCCGAGGCCGGGCTGCTGCAGGGCAAAGCCGCCACCACGCACTGGCACTGGGCCCAGGCGTTCGCCGACCGGTTCCCGCAGGTGCAGCTGGATGCGAGCGTGCTGTACGTCGAGGAAGGCAACGTGATCACGTCGGCCGGCACCGCGGCCAGCCTCGACTGTTGTCTGCACCTGCTGCGCCGGCTGTGCGGCACCGAGGTGACCAACCGGGTTGCACGGCGCCTGGTGGTGGCTCCGCATCGGCAAGGCGGACAGGCGCAGTTCATCGAGCGGCCGGTTCCGGTGTCGACGGGCGACCAGCGCATGGCCGACGTCCTGTCGTGGGTCTCGAAGCACTTGAGTCAATCGCACAGCGTGGACTCGCTGGCGCGACGCGCAGCGATGAGCCGGCGCACGTTCACGCGCCACTTTCAAAGGGCCACCGGGACCACGGCACTGCAGTGGCTGCTGCACCAGCGCCTGATGCAGGCCGGCCGATTGCTCGAGGCCAGCAATCGATCGATCGAAACGATTGCGGGCGATGCCGGGTTCGGCTCCGCGGTCTCGATGCGCCAGCACTTCACTGCCGCCTTCGGCGTATCGCCCGCGGCCTATCGAAAGCAGTTCCGCGCCGTGAACTGAGTGCCGGCCGATGCGTCGGTGGATGCGAAGCCCTTGCGCGAACGGCGGCGCTTGCCCGAGGTGACTCGGGATCAGCGCGCGGCCGCAGGGCGGCGCTGCAGGGCCTGCGCGCACGCCGCGGCGCTGGCCCAGGCCCATTGGAAGTTGTAGCCGCCCAACCAGCCGGTCACGTCGACCACTTCGCCGATGAAACACAGGCCCGGCACGCGCCGGCTCTGCATCGTCTGGCCACTCAGCTCGCGAGTGTCCACGCCGCCCGCGGTGACCTCGGCCTTGCGGTAGCCCTCGCTGCCATTGGGCACGATGGTCCAACGCTGCAGCTGGTTCGTCAGCGCGATGAGATCGCGGTCGCGCATTTCGGGCAGCGTGGCGTCGGCTGCTGCGCCGTGTAGGGCCAGCCAAGTGTCGGCGAGCCGGCGTGGCATCGCTTGCGCGAGCACGTTGCCCAGTCGGCGCCGCGTTCCGAGTTTTGCGGCGATCAACTCGTGTGCCAGGTCATGCCCCGGCGCGAGGTCGATGCGCAAGGCGTCGCCGGAGCGCCAGTAGCTGGAGATCTGCAGGATGGCCGGACCGCTCAAGCCGCGGTGCGTGAACAACAGGTCTTCCTGGAACTCGGCGCGGCGAGGGCCGTCGACCGCCACCCCGACCTCGAGCGACAGGCCGGCCAGTGCGGCAAACGGCACCCACGACGTGGCATCGAAGGTCAGGGGCACCAAGCCCGGGCGGGTGTCGACGATCGTGTGGCCGAACTGGCGCGCCAACCGATAGCCGAAATCGGTGGCTCCGATCTTCGGGATCGAGAGACCACCGGTGGCCACCACCACCTGCGCTGCAGCGACCGTGCCGCGATCGGTGTCGAGTTCAAAGCCTTTCTCGCTCTGACGCACCGCGGCCACCGAGCAGGGCTGCCAGCGCTCGACCTGGCCCAGCGCGCATTCGGCCAACAGCAGGTCGATGATCTGTTGGCTGGAGTCGTCGCAGAACAACTGGCCCCTGTGCTTCTCGTGCCAGGCAATCGCGTGGCGGTCGACCAGCTCGATGAAGTGGCGCGGCGTGTAGCGCGCGAGTGCGGAGCGGCAGAAGTCGGGGTTGGCCGACGAGAAGTTGGATGGCGTGGTGTCGCGATTGGTGAAGTTGCAGCGCCCGCCGCCTGAAATGCGGATCTTCTCGGCCACCGCGCTCGCATGGTCGATCAGCAGCACCTGGATGCCGCGTTGGCCGGCGATCGCCGCACAGTGCAGACCGGCCGCGCCGGCACCGATGACGACCGCGTCCGCCTTGTGCATCGGCGCGATGATAGGGGTCACCAACTGAGCGGATCGGTGCCGTAGTAGGTGACCAGTTCCCGATGCAGCGCGGGATGCGCGGCCGCGAGCTCGGGCGAACGCCCGAAGAAGACCTCGCTGACGACTGCGAAGAACTCGGCCGCGTCGCTGGCACCGTAGGCGTCGATCAGCCCGGGCTCGCCACGGGCCACGCGTTCGCGCAGCCGCTGGAACTCGGCCGAAAGCACCGCAGCCCAGCGCGCATAGCGGTCGCGGCGGCCCAGGAATGGGGCGCCGTTGGCGACGCCGGTCTCCTGGTCGAGCTGGTGCGCGAATTCGTGGATCACGACGTTGCGACCGTCGTTCGGCGCGGCGGCGCCTTCGAGCACGGCATCCCACGCCAGGATCACCTGCCCTTGTTGCCACGATTCGCCATCCAACGCATGGCGTGCGTCGCGCGTGATTCCGCCGGGCGCGATCGCCGAGCGTTCAGCCACGAAGGTGCCCGGGTAGACGAGGATCTGGCGCAGGTTGCGGAAGTAGCCTGCCCGCCGGTTGAGCAGCAACAGCGCCCCCTGCGCCGCGATCAGCACGCGCATCTCGTCGGTCACCTCCAGTCCGGCGCAGCCGATGAAGGGCTTCTCGGCCAACAGCACCTGGACATGTCGCTTCAACTGCAACTGCAGATCGGCGGGCAGGCGACGAAACAACGGCATTCGCTGGCGCAACACTTGGCGCCACGCCGACGGAAAGGGCCGCCGCCGGATGCGCGCGCGGCGAAACTCGCGCAGCAGGGGAGGCCCCCAGAGCCAGGATGGCACGGCCAGCAGCAGGACGGCGAAGAACGCCAGCGCCCAAGGCAACGTCATTGCGCGATGTGAGAGCCCGCAGGCGCCGTTTCAAGTCCTTGACCCGGCTGGCCGTAGAGCATCACCGTGCTGTATCGCGGGTAGGGACTCGACCGCGCGCAGTCAACGCCGAACCACGCTGCAGCGCTGGCGGCCGCGATCAGGGTTCGGTGGCGGCGAGCCCTTTGCCCCACAGTGCGGCCGCCGCCGCGAAGATCGACGGGTGGATCAGCGCGTTGCCGTCGCGTGCCATCTCGATCCATGCCAGCGTGTCGTGATGCGTGCCGGGAATCAGATCTCTCGATCGCTCAGCCATGAGCCAGTTGTGCAGCTTGTCGTACTTGTGCCGATGGTGCTGCTGCGTCCATGCCAATCCCACGAGATCGGCGTATCCCTCCTCGCGGCGCATGGACCTCATGGTCACATAGGCCTCGCGCAGATCGTCGCTGAGGCCCACGGGTTCGCTGGGTGCGAATCCGGCGGGCAGGCTGAGCCAGGAGCCTTCGAGGTAGCGCTGGCAATGGCCCAGTTCGTGGGCGGCCATCAGCTCGAGCGCTGCGTCGAGCAGGTCGGGATCGACGCGATCGAGCGTCGCCCGGGCTTCGGCGTTATCGCGCATCGACAGCACCAGTTTGCAGCGGCCGTCGATGAAACCCAACGCCAGCGGCGCGGCACCCGGTGCCGCCTGCGGCTGCACGATGATGTCCAGTGGGAGTTTGGACTCCTTGGCGAATGCGACCACGGGCCAGACGCCTTTCAGCCAACGCATCTCGGTCTGGGTCAGGTCAGACGCGAGGCAAGATGACGAGGCCAGCACTGCGGCGACGAACCCGGCAACGAGCTTCCACACGAGAGCCTCCTGGGCAAGGCTCCATGGTCGTGGCTCAGGCCACCCTTTGGCGCGTGGTTGCCTTTCACAGGAGCCGCTGGCGTGCGCTGTTGCACAGTGTCGGCACGCGCCTGAGAGCGCTCAGCCCGCTGCGCCGCGGGCGAAATGGCCCTTCACGAATGTGATGTGGTAGCAGTTGATGATCTCGCGCGCAGCCTCGAAGGTTTCGGCGGCGCCGCCCAGGTAGAACAGCCAGGTTCGGCGGAACTTCTCAGTGAAGCGAACGGGATCGGTGGCTTGAATGCGATCCCAGTGCGTCTCGAGATTTCGCAGCCACTGTTCCACGGTGCGGTGATAGTGGTACGAGAGGTTCTCTATCGTTCTCACGTTCAGGCCGTGTTTCTCCATGAGGAGCAGCGTCTGCGCGAGGCTGGGAATGTAGCCGCCGGGGAAGAGGTACTTGATCGTGCAGTAGTTGGTCGGCCGCTTCTTCATGTTGAAGGTCGCCGAAATCAGGCCGATGCCTCCGGGGCGCAGGCCGCTGGCGATGCTCGCGATCCATTGTTCGTTGCAGTCCCGCCCCGCGTGCTCATGAACTCCGATCGAGACGAAGCGGGCGTAACGGGCAGGCTCATCGGCCAGCTCTCGATGATCCTTCTCGACGAGCGTCAGCTTGCCGCGGAAGTCGCGGGCTTTCATCAGTGTGCGCATCGCGTCGTTTTGGCTGCCGACGAGCCCGTAGCAGGTCACGTCAGCACCGTACTTCTCGGCAGCGAGCATCGACATGCAGCCCCAACCGGGGCCGACTTCGATCAGCTTGTCACCGGGCTGGAGCTCGAGCTTCTGGCAGATCATGTCGAAGTTGTTGTGCTGGGCCTCGTCGAGGCTGCGCGTGTCTGCTTTCCAGAAGCCCTCGCTGTAGCCGAAGGTGTCGCCGAGCACGAGACGAAAGAACTCGGTGGGCAGGCCGTAGTGGAAGGTGGCGTTGCGCCTGGCCTGCGCGAAATCCTTGTTGTTCTGTCGCCATTCCAGGAACAGCCGCTTCACGAGGGTCAAAGGGTGTTCGAAGCGGCCGAAGGTCTTGCGATACCCGATGTTGACCAGCTTGCGGAGGCCCTGCTCGCCGACGATGTCGACGTCGCCATCGAAGTACGACTCGAGGAACTCGAACATCCCGCCGAGCACCATTCGCCACTCCGCGCGCCGATGGCGAAAGATGATCGTGACGTCCGGGTCGCCCAGGCGCGTGCTGTCATGGATGGTGTTGTCTGAGAAGACAACCCGCAGGTGATACTTCTGGCCGCTGGCCACGCTGTCGACGATTCGTCGAATGAGCGACCGGACTACACCCGATGGCGCTGCGTCGCTGGTTCGCGAGTCAACGGCAGTCATGCGTGCGTCCTCCGGCGTGCGACGTCGGATCTTCTACCTCGCCGCCCATGGCCGCGACGAGTTTGGCATCTCCGAAGCGCACAGCGCGCGGCCGGTTCAGGCCGCATTGGCGTCGGCTGCGAGCTTCGCGATCGGAGCGCTCCTGCCATTGGCCGTGACGGCATTGGAGCCCGCGCGGGGCCTGATTCCCCGGGTATCGGGTCTGGCGCTCGCGTTCCTGGCCTCGCTGGGGGCCATCGCGGCCCGGGCTGGCGGCGCCAGCGTCCTGGTGAGCGCATGGTGGGTCTCATTCTGCGGCGCCCTGGCGATGGCGATCACCGCGGGCGTGGGGGTACGGTTCGGCGCGATCGTTTGATCGCGACGCGCAGCCGGCCCGGGCCACAGCCCTTGCGTCGCCAATGTCTCGGGAAACAGCCGCTCGCACTCTCGCTTGACCACCGCATAACACTCGCAGGCGCGCTTCTCCAGCCCGTTGCGATCCATCGCCACGATGTGGCCGCGCGCGTAGCCGATCAGCCCGGGCTGTTGCAGCCTGAACGCGCTCTGTGTCACGCCTTCGCGTCGTACCCCGAGCATGCTGGCGATCCGTTCGTGCGTCACCGCGGCAGCGCGGCGAGCAGCAGGTTCCTTCTTGGGAGATGGGAACTCATATCGAACAGCTCCGGGGTGGTCTCCAGTTCGCGAGACCAACTTGTAGCGATCCTGTGAATCGGCTCACTTGACCTGGCGCAAGGGAGAAGACACCGTATGTTCGATAGTGCACAGATGGCCGACCACGACTCCAGCGAGGCTACAAGACAGCGGGGTGAAGCAGAGCCGGTTGCAGGGGTGTGCCGTGCAGCTTCGGTGGCGATCTGGGACTGAAGGAGGTTCAGATGAACTGGGACCGCATCAAGGGCAACTGGAAGCAAATCACCGGCAAGGCCAAGGAGCAGTGGGGCAAGCTGACTGATGACGACCTCGAAGTTGTCGCTGGCCACCGCGACCAGCTCGCCGGAAAGATTCAGGAGCGCTATGGGGTGGCCAAGGACGAGGCCGAGAGGCAGCTTGCCGCGTGGGAACGCAAGGTGACCGACTCGTGGTTCGAGAAGGCCAAGAAGCGCCTCTGACGCGGCCGCGATTCGCCAACTCAAGGCAGAAGGAGAAGCAACATGCTTGAGACCATTGCAGTCATCTTGATTGCCCTGTGGCTTTTAGGACTTGTCACGTCGTACACCATGGGTGGGGTCATTCATGTCCTCCTGGTCATTGCGGTCGTGGTGATTCTGGTTCGAGTCATTCAGGGCCGACGCCTGTAGCTGACTTGCCAATACTGATCCCGGCGCGGAGCGCGCGGGATGTTGGCAACGCGAACGCTGGGGTAGGGTACAGCCGTGGCCCAGCTTGTCCCGCGGCGTCCGCAGTGAACACCGTGCCCGCGAGTCATCGCTGGGCGTGGTTGCCGCCCATCGGCAGTTGGCGCTATTACACCCTGCTGGCGCTGCTCGGCACGTTGATCCTCGGCCCGTTGGGCGGGGTCACGGCGTCGTACATGAATTTCTCGATCGGGTTCTTCATCGGCGGGCAAGTGCTCGCTGGAATCCTCGGATCGGTGGTCACCCTCGGCTACGGCCCGGAGGGCAAGCACGGTGCCAACTACATGCAAACGGCCGCCGCCTCGGTGGCCGGCATGGCCGGCATGGGCGTGCTGGTGCAGGCCATGGTGTGGCTGGGCCTGCCGCCTCTGCCCGCATGGCAGCTGATGCTCTACATGGGCGCGATCGGCATGTTCGGTGCCGGCGTGGGCATGCTGTACACGCCGATCCTGATCGACCGTTTGCAGCTGACGTTCCCCTCTGGCCTGGCGGTGGCCAACATCCTGCGCGCGCTGACCGATCCCGTGCTGCTGCGCCGCTCGATCGCGCGATTGGCCAGCGGCTTTGGCCTCGGCCTGATCGGCGGCGTGGCGTCGACCAAGGTGGCGCTGCTGGGCATGATCGAACTGTCGACTTCCACTTTGGGCGCCGGCATGCTCGTGGGCGCGCGCATCGGCATTCCCGCGCTGGTGGCGGGCCTCAGCGGCACCGCGTTGATCCCCACGTTCGTGTCGATCGGCTGGCTCGACGATGGTGCACCTTTTCGCAAGATCACGTTCCTGATCGGCCTGGGCCTGATCATGGGTGCGGCGATCATCGACGTCGGCCGCCTCTTGATCGAGGCGGTGGCCCGCTGGCGCTCGCCGAGCGCGGCCATCGCGCATGTGGCCGAACCCGCCTGGCAGCGCTTCAGCACCACGCGCCTGGTGGTGTGGACGTTGTGCTGGGCGGTGGCGGTGGTGTGGCTCGGCGTGAGCCTGCTCGACCAGCCGCCGTTCTTCATGGTGTTTGCGGTGGTGTTGGCGGCGATCGTCACGCTCGTCAACGGCATCTCGCTCGGCATCAGCGATTCGAACCCGATCTCTTCGGCGTTCGTTGTGAGCATCGTGTTGATGGCCGCATTGGGCCTGAAAGACCCGACGGTCGGTCTTGTGGCGGGCGGCGTGCTGCTGGTGGCCACCAGCGTGGCCGGCGACATGCAGCAAGACCGCTCCACCGGCTGGCGCCTGGGAACACCGCGGGCGTTGCAGTTCAGGTTCCAGGTGTTGGGGTTGGTGGTGGGTGCGGTTCTGACAGTCGGCTTTGCCGAGCTGTTCATGAATGCGTATCCCGTGCTGCGGTTGGACCAGACCCAGATGAAGGCCGCCGAGCAACCTGCGCAATGGGCTTCGGCGATGACCTTCAAATTCGTCGGCGCGTTGCGCAGCCTCACCGACGACAAACCTTATCAGCGCACAGCCATCTGGCTGGGCGTGGTGCTGGGTCTCGTCGTGCAGGCCATCCGCACCCAACTGTTCAACCATGCGGCCTATCGGCGATGGCGCTCGCGCGACGCCGCCACCCGGGCAGCCGACTTCGTGATCGACGCGGTGCTGCTGCCGTCACCGTACGCCTACTCGTTCGGCACCTTTCTCGGCCTGGCCACGTCGTGCTGGTTCGCCGCCGGCGGCGTGCTGGCCTCAGCGACCGAAGGTGTCACCAGGCGGCGCAGTCCGGCCAGTGATCACGATGACCTGCCGGCCGACATGAGCACGGTGTCGCTGGTGGGCGGCGGGCTCATCGCGGGCGACGCGCTGGCTGCGCTGGGGCTGGGTGTGGTGGGGCTGCTGGCCACGCTGGCCGCATAGTTCGCGCGCTCGAGCACGTGGCGGCATGCACACCGCACGTGCACAAAGAGTCGGCTGCGAGAGCCGGCGATCCGTGAAAGCGTGCCGCGGCGATTTCGCCAATCGGAGCGCGAGACGATGGCGACGTGACAAGCCACCGACTGTTTGGCGTTACGGTGGCGCTGTCAGCCACTGGCCAGCTTGCCGTGACTCAATGGCGTACCCAACGCACAGAGGGCAGGGAGGCCTCGCGTGGAACACCCCAGACGCCGCAGGTCCGATGGACCGTCGTCAGCCGAAGGCACAAAGTTCGTCGGCAGCCGCTTGAGCGCCGAACTGTGGGTGCGACGCTGCATGATGCGCATGCGCGAGCACGACCCGCAGCTGGCATTCGAAGATGCCGAGGAAATCGCGATCGAGATGTACGACTTCGAGCGCACCGGCGTCATGGAACCCGAGGATGCAGTGGACTTCGTCGTCTCCCAGATGCTCAACGAGCCGTTGGCGCGCTTCGAGCGGCGCGCCACGCCACGCCGCTGAGACGACCACTCAAGGATGCGGTGGTGCGTTTCTGGGGTCGGTATCGATGAGCCGCCCCTGAGCGGTGATGGCATGACCGGGCGACACCTCGACTTGGGGTGTCTTGCCGGTGTCGGAACAATTGACCGCGAGCCCGCGGGCGACACCCGAACCCGCCTGCATGCAGGCCATCCGTTCGGGAATCTCATTGGCGCGATACAGCAGCGACTCGCCCAGAAACGCGAACAGTTGCACCAGCGTGACGCCGGGATCGCTCGCGCTGTTTTGCGTCCAACCGGGTGCGTCGGCCCGATGTGCGGTGGCACCGACTGCGTGATGGCTGGCGACCGACACGCCTTCGATGGGTCTCGCTTCAGTGGGTACCTCGACGAGGTACACGCCGGGATGAAGGCGCTCGATCATGATTCGAACCTCGCAGAGGTGAGGGCGCGGCAAACGCACCGGCGCCGAGTCGTTCGTTGCCGAGCCGGTGCAAGCGGTTCAATGCGCGCGGGCCCGCCGCGGTCAGCGCGAGCAATGCCTGTCAAGACACGCGCTTTTGCTGCATTCCCAGAAGCCCGAAGACGTTACCGCGATCGCATCAACGCGATCGGGCCCCATTCGTCGGGCGACACGCGCGCCACGATCACGTGCAGGTTGGTCGGGTCCAGCACCACGGCGTGTGCCTCTTGCACCGAGAAGCCGGTGGCCTCCCAGAAGATGCCGCCGTGGGCCATCATGAAGTGGTTGCGGCCCGGGGCTGGGCGCCGCGACAAGAAGGCCAGCGTGCGCGCCTTCTGCGCGGGGTCCTTGCCGACGGCGCCCTCGCCAGACAACATGTCCGTGGCGACGGCGCCATCGACAAAGAACGCGGCTGATTCGATGGCGCGGCAATAGCGGCTGCTGAACACGCCGTCCAGTGGAATCTCCGCCAAGCGAAACTGCGTGCCGGCCGCTTTGAGCTCAGCGCGCCCGGCGTCCGACAACTGGCGCTGCGTTTCGCAGCGAGCGAGGTCGAACGTGCCGTTGGCGCGCTGAGTGCGCTCCAGTTCGATCTGATCGTATTGGGTGCGGCCATGCCGCAGGTAGATGATGTAGCCGCCGCGTGCCAGCGCAGCCGCGATCGCCTGCGGGCCCTGGATCAATGGCGCCGGGTCGCTGGCCGGTGGCGGCGCAAAGTTCACCTGGCTCAGCAGGCTCACGTTGCCCTTGCCAGCGCACGCCGCCAACAGGCCACAGGCCAGCAGCACGAAAGCGGCCCTTCGTGCCGATGCGATGAATGAGTTCAGCCGGGCTGCAGCGGTCACGGATCGGCGCATGGTGAAACGTTGGCCAGTGGCGATGTCACATCATTGCAGACAGGTTGGCCCCGCGCGATCGACCTCATTGCGGTTGGCCCGACGGGCCACGCAAGACCCACAGCGCGTAGACGGCGAACGCCAGCGCCGACCCGCCAAAGACCACCAGCTGAACCGGGGTCGACAGGGTCGGCAAGAGGGCGAACAGCAGCGCGAACGGCGCCGCGCCGAGCGCAGTGGACAACGCGTTCTCGATCAAGGTGGTGCTGCGGCTGAACAGGCCCAAGGCATAGGACAGCACGTCCACCGGAAACGTCATGCGCAGCATCACCAGCGACCACAGCCGGTGGCGCGGATGGATCAGGCGATCGATCTGCGCATGCCGCGTCACCGAAGGAAAATGGCGCAGGATCCAGGCCCGGGCATGGCGTCCGAGCGCGAACGACAGCGCCGCGCCGGCGATCCAGCCCAGCCACAGCAGCAACGCGGTCCACCATGGGCCCCAGGTCAGCACGGCAAACGGCACCAGCGGCAAATTGGTGAGCATGGGCAGCAACACCGCCAGCGCCGACGTGGCGACGAACGCCACGATGCCCAGCCGCGCGTTGGCAGTCAGCACCTCGCGGATCGGCACGGCGTAGTGCCGTGCTAGCCAGACGCCGGCAGCGAACAGCATGACCACACACAAACCGGCTCGCACCGACGGCCACAGTTGGGCCCACGTCAAGGCGTGCGGGAGCGGATGCGGCGGGTTGTGCATGAACGAGCAGCGCAGCAGACGACGGGCGAGCGGCAATCGAGGGCGGCCGCTAAGATCTTACGCAGTGACCATCGCACGGAGTGTCTCGAGATGGGTTCGGTGTTTTCATAGCGTCGCGCCATGGTGACGACCCGCTTCAGCGTCAACAGCGTCTCGCACGCCGTGCAGGCCGAGCCCGATACGCCGCTGCTCGACGTGTTGCGCGACGATCTCGGCCTCAAGGGCACGCGCTTCGGTTGCGGCACCGGCGAATGCGGCGCGTGCCACGTGTTGGTCGACGGCGTGTCGCTGGCCTCGTGCAACCTGCCGCTGTGGGCGGTGGCAGGCAAGGCGGTCACCACCGTCGAGGGGTTGCCGGCGCAGCTGGTCGACGCCTTCGTCGCCGAGCAGGCGGTGCAATGCGGCTACTGCAGCTCGGGCGTGCTGATCGCCGCCGCCGCGCTGCTGCGTAACATGCCGGAATGCACGCCGGCCGACGTGCGCAGCGCGCTCGACGGCCACCTGTGCCGCTGCGGCGCGCACAACCGCATCGTGCGTGCCGTGCTGCGAGCGGCGCGCGAGGCGCGGCCATGAGGCTGCAGTTCAACGACGACGGCACGGTGCTCGTGCGCACCGGCAAGGTCGAGCTCGGTCAGGGCATCCTCACCGCGTTGACGCAGATCGCGGCGCACGAACTCGGCATGGCGCCCGAGCGCGTGCTGGTGCTGCCGGCCGACACGCTGCACGGCCCCGACGAGGGTGTGACCTCGGGCAGCAATTCGGTGCACGACGCCGGTGCCGCGCTGCGGGCGGCGTGCGTCGAGGCGCGCGCGGCTGCGGGTGGGACGCGAGAGACCATCCCGTGGGCTGCATCCGCGCAGCCGCCGTCGCTGCCGCGACTCGATCTGCCGGCCAAGCTGGCGGGCCGGCCGAGCTATATCCACGATCTCACGTTCGATGGGTTACTGCATGGGCGTGTGCTGCACCCGCCGCGACCCGATTCGCGCCTGATCGAGGCCGACATGGCGGCCGTCCCTGGCATGCCCGGGCTGGTCGGGGCGTACCGCGATGGCGAGATGCTCGGCGTGCTGTGCGAACGCAGCGCCCAAGCCGACCGTGCGATCGCCCGGGTCGCGAGCGCGGCACGTTGGCGCAACGAGACGCCCTGGACCGACGAGCTCGATGCGTTGGCCCGCCTGCAGCAGCTGCCGGCCAAGAGCCATGTCGTCGCGGAGCACGGTCAGCGCACCCGTGCCAACGTGGCGCGCACGCTGAAGGCGCGCTACAGCAAACCCTGGATCGCGCATGCGTCGATCGCGCCTTCGTGCGCGCTCGCGCGCTGGGATGGCAGCAGCCTCCACGTGTGGAGCCACAGCCAGGGCATCTTCCATCTGCGCCGCGACCTGGCGCTCGCCTTCGCCATCGGGCCCGAGGCGGTGCGCGTGCAGCACGTGCAAGGCGCTGGTTGCTACGGCCACAACGGCGCCGACGACGTGGCCTTCGATGCGGCATGGCTCGCGCGCCGCGTTCCGGGCCGGCCGGTGCGCGTGATCTGGAGCCGCGCCGACGAACTCACGCGTTCACCGCTGGGGCCCGCGATGGTGGTCGAACTCGAAGCCGACCTCGACGATCGCAACCAGGTGCTGGACTGGCGCCACCAGATGTGGAGCACGGGGCACAGCCATCGCCCCGGGCGCAGCGCCACGCCGGCGTTGCTTGGCAGCTGGCAGACCGAACCCGGCTTCGCACAGCCACCGGCCATCAACATGCCGCTGTCGTCGGGCGGCGGTGCCGAACGCAATGCGATTCCGGGCTATGACCTGCCTGCCTGGCAAGTGATGAGCCATCAGGTCAAGGGGCCGCTGCCGCGAAGCTCCGCCTTGCGTTCGCTGGGCGCGTTCGCCAACGTGTTCGCGGCCGAGAGCTTCGTCGATGAAATCGCGGCCGCGCGCGGCGAAGATCCAGTGGCCTGGCGGCGCCGCCACCTCGCGCACGACCCGCGCGCGCTCGCCGTGCTCGAGCTGGCCGCCACGCGCGCCGGTTGGGCCGAGCGCGCGCGCACCGAGGGCGTCGGCTTCGGTGTCGGGTTTGCGCGCTACAAGGGCACCGGCGCGTGGTGCGCGGTGGTCGCCGAGGTCGAAGCCGGCGCGCAACTGCGCGTGCGGCGTCTCACGATCGCGGTCGACGTGGGCCTGGCCATCAACTGCGATGGCGTGCGCGCGCAGATCGAAGGCGGCGCCATTCAGGCCACCAGCTGGACGCTCAAGGAGCGCGCGCGCTTCGATCGCGATGGCATCACCAGCGACGCGTGGGAGCGTTATCCGATCCTGCGCTTCTGCGAGGTGCCGGCGGTCGACGTGCACGTCGTGCCGTCGGATGCGCCGTCGGTCGGCGCGGGCGAGGCATCGGTCGGACCCGCGGCCGCCGCGATCGCCAACGCCTTGTTCGACGCACTCGGGCTGCGCGTGCGCGACCTACCGCTGACCGCCGAGCGCATCGTGGCGGCGATGGGGCAGGCCTAACTCAAGTGAAACGCACCGACGCCAAACAGCCCTATCAGGCCGATCACGATCAGATAGACCGCCACGATGTAGTTCAAGAGTTTTGGCATGGCCAAGATCAGAATCCCTGCCAGCAGCGAGACCACAGGCCCCAGACTCAAGTGAATGTTCATGTGGTTCTCCGATTCCGGTGTGCAAGGCAAGGAGAACCGAGTTTGACGCGCTTGTGCCGACCCGGGAACTGCACCGAATCTCCATCCGCTGTAAGCGATCTCCTACGCGCCCAATAGGTGCCGGCGGCAGTGGCTGAGCGCGCTGTCGCACAGACGTAGCTCGCCATTGACCGGATCATGGAGTTCTCATTGCTCCCATGAAGATGGTCACACCATGAAAACCCAACTCGCAACAATCTGCCTTGCTATCGGAACTCTGGTGACACCGTTCGCCGTCAGGGCCGCCGACTCAGATGCCGACCGCAAGAGCCCGACAGCATTCGTCAAAGACTCGGTCATCACGACCAAAGTGAAGGCCAAGCTGGCCGGCGAAAAGATGAGCAGCCTGGCGAAGATCCATGTCGACACCGATCGCGATGGCATCGTGGCGCTGAGCGGCAACGCGAGGACCCAGGAAGACGCCGACAAGGCCGTCGCGATCGCTCGCGCGACCGAAGGCGTGACCTCGGTGCGCAGCACCATCCAGATCAAGAAGGACGACTGAACACCGCAACTGCGGCCGTCGCCCGTGCACGTTGGAGCCGGTCGGCCGGCCCGCCGTGCTGGATTCAAGCGCTGCGCGCCGCCAGCCGAGCCGGCACCTTCGTCCTGTGCGCGATGCTGCCGCTGACCGCTGTGGCCGAGCTCACCAACGATTCACTGCTCGGGCTGGGCGTGCGCACGCGACCGGCCTATGATGGCTCGGCTTCGCAGGTCGAGGAGCTGGTCCCGCTGATCCGGTACTTGGGTCAGCCATGGTTTGTCCGCTCGACGCTGGGTGTTCTCGAGGGCGGAGCCAGGCTCGAGCTAGCGCCAGGGTTGTACGCCGGCGCGCAGCTGAGCTACGAACCGGGGCGCCAGACCAGTGAGTCGGACTTTCTCGAGCGTCACGGCGTGGCGTCGATCGGGCGCGGGGCTGCCGTCGGCTTGCATCTGGAATGGGATCACAGCTTCGGTCCCATGCCGGTCTCGCTGCTCGGGCGGGTGCGCCGACACACGAACGCAGACCTCGGCACGCAGGTCGACCTTCGACTGAGCGCCGGTGTCTTGCGCAGCGGCGCTGTCTCCGCCGGCGTGTTCACACAGACCACCTGGGCCGACACGAAGTCGGTCAGCGCTTTTTTCGGGATCACGCCGCAGCAGTCGGCGACCACGGGCTTGCCGGCATTCAGTGCGGCAAGCGGTTGGTTGTCGGTGAGCTTCGGTTTGCTGTGGTCGGTCGACCTGGGCCGGAATTGGGTTGCGCTCGGCAACCTGGAAGCACGGCGTCAGCAAGGCGATGCCGCGCACAGCCCACTGTCGGAGCGCGTCTGGAATCACTCTGCGAGTGCGGGCCTCGCCTATCGGTTTTGAGGCGGTCTCGCCGCAGTCAGGGGTTGCGAATGAAGCTTGCGTTCCGGCGTGCCCTCGCGCCCCTGCTGTTGTGCGCTTGGCACGTGGCGCCTGCACAGTCGAACGAAACCGTCGCGCCACCCACCGAACCGGACAAGAGTGTCGTCGCGCCGGTGGTCGAGATCATCACCTTCGATTTCCTGCTCAGCCGCTACAACCGGCACTTCAGCGGTACCCACGACTACGACGTCAGCTGGGCATCGATTCGCCGCAACCTGCGCGGGCCGTGGGTCGTCGACAACGATCCGTTCAAGATCAACCAGGCCGGTCATCCCTACCAGGGTTCGCTGTACCACGGCGCGGCGCGCGCCACGGGATTGAGCTACTGGGAGGCTTCGGCGTTGACCTTCGCCGGCAGCGCCTGGTGGGAGATCACCGGAGAGACGACGCCACCGTCGCGCAACGACCAGATTGCCAGCGGCATCGCCGGCAGTTTCCTTGGCGAGCCGCTGTTTCGGATGGCGCACCTGGTGCTGCGCAGCGACCTGCCTGCCGCCTGGCGCCCTTGGCTGGCGTCGGCGATCTCACCGCCGGTCGGCTTGAACCGATTGGTGTTCGGCTCGCGATTCGACAATGCGTTCGCCGATCACGATCCGGCGTACTACGGCCGCCTGCACGTCGGCGCGACGCACATGGTGCAGAACAACTTCGAACTGGCGACCGACTTCAAGCGCAACGAGGCCCAGATCGATTTTGCGGTCGACTACGGTTTGCCGGGCAAACCCGGCTACACCTACACCCGCCCGTTCGACTACTTCAACTTTCAGGTCCTGCTGTCCAGCGCCAACAGCGTGGAGAACCTCAGCACACGCGGCTTGCTGTTCGGCACCGACTATGCGGTCGGTGACGACTACCGCGGCATCTGGGGCCTGTACGCCAATTACGAGTATCTCGCACCGCAGGTCTTCCATGTCTCGACGACCTCGCTGTCGGTGGGCACGACAGCGCAATGGTGGGCCTCGAGGAGCGTGGCGCTGCAGGGCACCGCGCTCGCAGGGTTCGGGTACGCGGCCGCCAGCACGTCGCGCGGGGTGTCCGACACGCCCGAGTACCACTACGGCATGGCGTCTCGTGCCGCGCTGGCATTGCGCATGATCAGCGGCAATCGCGCCGCGGTGGACATCTCGGCGCGGCTGCTGTCGCTCGGCAGAATCACCCGTCGTTCGGCCGGAAGCGACGAAATTTCGCGCGTCGACAGCGCCTTCACGTGGCGCATCCAGGGGCCGCACGCCATCGGCGTCAACTATGTGTGGTCGCACCGCAGCGCAGACTTTCCGGGTACTGCCGGCCGCCGGCAGACGCTGGGCAAGGTCGGCATCTACTACACGCTGCTGGGCCAGGACGGGTTCGGTGCGGTCGAGTGGCGGGCGCCGACGGCGAACTGAACTGACCGCGGCACGCGCCGAAAACGGCCCGGGCCGCGGTCAGGCGATCCTCGCTGACATGCGCGATCGGCCCGAGCCTTCGCCGTTCTTGACCTTTCCGGGTTTGGGTCCAAGCGACATCGATGACGTGTCGACGGACACCGCGAACGGCCGTTTTCAGCACATTGGAGAACCTTTCAAAGCGGCTTCATGGCCGTGCCGGCGGTCGCGCCACCATCGCAAGGCGAACGACGGCAAGAAAGGGTCTCCAAGTGATGGTCGAGTTTCCGGTCATGCATGCCGACTTGCGGCGGACACGGGTTGCCGAGCGGGGGATGCGTGCGGTCGCCAGCAGCCGCACAGATCTGTGGACGCAGCTGCACCGCCAGGCCCTCGAGGGGGCGGCTCGCGAGCCTTTTCTGCGGCGCTCGCTGGACGAAACCGTGCTGTCGCACGAGACACCGGCGCAGATCGTGAGCGCGATCTTGGCGCGTCGATTCGCATCGGGCCGCGCTGACGCGGCGTTGCAGGCGCTCGTGTTCGAGGTGCTGAGCGGGGACCACGACCTGCTTCGGTCTCTCGAGTCGGATCTCATCGCCGTGACCACGCGCGATCCGGCATGCCGTTCGAGCCTGCACGCGTTGCTGCACCTCAAGGGGTTTCATGCTCTGCAGGCTCATCGCGTCGCGCACAGCCTGTGGAGGCAAGGGCGGCACGACTTGGCGCATTGGCTGTCGGGTCAGGGTTCGGCCGCACTCGGTGTCGACATCCACCCCGCCGTGCCAATCGGCAAGGGTGTGGTGCTCGATCACGCCACCGGCGTCGTGATCGGCGAATCCGCGCTCGTCGAGGACGACGTGTCGATCCTGCACGGCGTGACGCTGGGCGCCACCGGCAAGGCGCGCGGCGATCGCCACCCCAAAGTCCGGCGCGGCGCCACGCTGGGGGCCGGTGCCGTGATCCTCGGCAACATCGAGGTCGGCGCCATGAGCACCGCGGGCGCCGGCAGCGTGGTGGTCAAGGCGGTGCCACCTTATTGCACGGTCGCCGGTGTTCCTGCGAAAGTGGTTCGCACGCGGCATCCCGACGGTACCGGGCGGGTCGCGTGAGCGCGATGCGTGGCATACCTCGCATGCAGCGGCGTGCTTGCTCGCCCGTCTCGGCCTATGCTTGGCCGGCAATACCCGGGAGATCACCGCCATGGCCACCCACCACAACCCGCATGTCTTCGTGCCGGCTGCCATCGCTGTTGCGATGCTGCTGGCCGCCTGCGCGTCGACCCGGCTGGACGCGCAATGGTCCGATCCGCAGCTCGCGCCCAACAGCCTGCGCGGCGCGCGCATCATGATCGCGTGCGAGGCCTATGACATGGTGATCAAGCGCATCTGCCAGGACCAGATGGCGTCGGAGGTGGTGGCGCGAGGCGGCACGCCGCTGATCGCACCGGACACCACCAACGCGGCGCCCGGCAGGCCGCTGGGCAGCGAGCAATACCTCGGCGCCGCCCGCAGTGCCGGTGCGAAGGCGGTGCTGACGCACTACGTGACCGCGGCCGACGTCAGCGTCGACCCCGGGCCGAGCATTTCGATCGGGATTGGCGGCTTCGGCATCGGTGGCGGTGGTGGCGGCGTCGGCGGTGGCGTGGGCGTGTCGGCCCCGATCGGCGGCGCCCGCACGAACGTCGGCTATGCGATCAGCAGCAGCGCCACCGACGCGACCAGTGGCCGCGTGGTGTGGACGGCCAAGGCCAGTGCGTCGGCATCGCCGGACGTCAGCGGCCAGCTGTCCGAGCTGACCAAGGCGGTGTTCGAGGCGGCCGACAAGGCCCAGCTCTTCTGATCCCGGATCGGCAGCGACGGCTCGCGACGCAGCGCCCGGGCTCAGTTCGGCGCGCTGTCGAACGCCAGCGCGGCGACCTCGCTGTCGCGCAGCGACGCGCCTTGCGCGTGCGCGCGCCGAAAATCCTGCTCACCCAATGCGGCCACGGCGAGGTCGCGGGCGCGCGACATGGCGGCCGCCTCGTTGGCCTCGATCGTCTCCTCGCGCGCCGCATAGATGCCTGACGCATAACCCATCAATCGTGCAGCCGAAGCGGGCCGTCCCTCGAGCGCCGCCAACAGGGCCAGGTATGCGGCCGCCGCGTGCTGCAGTTCGAACGCGAGGGCCTGCGGCCAGGCGGCCCGCACGGCCATGCGGGCCTGCGCGTGATCGCCGAGCGCCAGGTAGGCCGCGCACAGGTTGATGCGCGCGAACGCCAGGCTGTATTCGTCGCGCGTGTGCTGCAGCGCCTCCACCAGCGCAGTGCCGGTGCGTGCGGCCGCCGCGGCGTCGCCGGCCGCCAGTTCGTGGTCGATCAGGTTGCCCAATGCGATCGCCGCGTCGCTGCCGCGGGCACGATCCAGCGCCACGAGGCGGCGGCTGCGGCGCAGCGTGTCGTCGGCATCGCCGCCCATGCGGGCCAGCACTTGCGCGGCCTCGGCGCCCCAGAGCAAACGCTGCGCCGGCCACGCTGGGTCTTCGAGTGCCTGCAATTCCTGCAACGGCGCCTGTGCCGATGACACATCGCCGGCTTGCGCGATCGCGCTGGCCGAGCGGCACAGCGCGTGGTACAGCATGAAGCGGTGGTCGTCGTGGTCTTGTGCGTGATGTAGCTTGCGGGCGAGGTTCAGTGTGCGTTCGGCCGCGTCGCGGGCGCGCAGCTTCTGCGTATCGGCCCAGGCGCAGCTGAGCTCGATCCACGCCCGCTGCAGCAGTGGCTCGGGCACCGCCGCGTCGGCGATCCGCTCCTCGCAGGCATCGGCCAACGCCATGCGCTCCTCGTGTTGCGACGGCGGCAGCGCGCGCAGCAGCGTGGCGCCGATGATGATTTCGCAGCGTGCGTCGCCGGCCGCGCGGGCCCAGGTCAGCGCGTCGCGCGCGTTGTCGAGGTCGGGCACGAGCTGCCGGGCCCAATCGTCCACCCCGGTACGGCCATCGAAGTAGCTCTGGTACGCGGCGTCGCACAGCGCGGCCATGGCCAGCGCATGGCGGCGTTGCAGCGCGGGGCGCTCGCCAGCCTCGTCCAGGCGCTCCAGCGCGTAGGCACGCGGCGACTCGAGCAGCCGGTAGCGCGGGACGCCGCTGTCGTGTTCGGCTGCCAGCACCGTCACCAGCGAACGATCGATCAGCGCGTCGAGCGCATCGAGCACGGCCCAGGCGTCGAACTCGCCGCTCTCGTCGGCCACCACCTGCTGAATGAAGCCGAGCCGCGCGCTGCCTGCCATCACGGCCAGGCGCCTGAACGCTCGCTGTTCGCCCGGCTGCAGCAAACCGTGGCTCCACTCCAGCGCGGCGCGCAGCGTGCGCTGGCGCTCAGGAGCGGCGCGGTTGCGGTTGGCGGTGAGCAATTGGAGCCGTTGCGGCATCGACGACAGCAGCTGCGCCACCCCGAGCAGGGGCGCACGGGCCGCGGCCAACTCGATGGCCAGCGGCATGCCGTCGAGCGCGCGGCACAGCGCGATCACCGCCGCTGTGTTGGCATCGGTGAGCGCGAAACGCGCATCCACCGCTTGCGCGCGCTCGACGAACAGGGCGACCGCACCGAACTGCTGCGCCTGGGCGGCCGGCAGTGCTGCATCGGGCACAGCCAACGGCTCAATGCGCACGACACGCTCCGCGCCGAGGTGCAGCGGCACCTGGCTGGTGACCACGATGCGCAGCCGAGGCGACGCCGCGTGCAGCGCGAGGCACAGTTGCGCCACGTCGGCGAGCAGGTGCTCGGCGTTGTCGAGCGCCAGCAACATCGCCAGCGGCGCCATCGAGTGGACCAGCTGGCTCAGCGGTTCGCCGGGGCCTCCGTGCACGCCCAGCGCCGCCGCGACGGCGCCCGGCAACGCGGCGGCGTCGAGTACGGGTGCCAGCTCGACCCAGCACACGCCTTGCGGGTAGAGCTTGCGGCGCGCATGAAGCAAATGTTGCGCGAGCAGCGATTTGCCGATGCCGGCGGGACCCACGATGCTGATCAGGCGGTTCGCATCGACCAGCGCACCCAGCGCAGCCAGGTCGTCGGCGCGGCCGAACAAGGCGGGCAGTTCGGCGGGCAGGTGGGTGGGCAACGACGCCGTGGCAGCGGTCAGGCTGGCTGCAACGTCGTGGCCCGCGGGCGGTGTTGCCGCGCCGGTCTGTGCCGGCTCGACGCGGGCGACGAAGCGGTAGCCACGCCCCGGGATGGTGGCGATCACCTCGTCGCCCACCACCTTGCGCAGTGCACTCATCTGCGCGGCGAGGTTGTTGTCCTGCACCACCAGGCCCGGCCACACCAGTTCCATCAAGGCGCGCTTGCCCAGCAGGCGGCCCGGGCGCTCGGCCAGCGCCTGCAGCAGATCGAACGCACGGGCGCCGAGCGCGGCTGGTTGGCCGTCGATCAACAGGCGGCGCTCGTGGATCTGCAGTTCGTGCCGGCCGAAGCGCAAGGCTGCCGCGGCCGCCGGCGTGGTCATGGGCGGGTGCTCGTTGGCCGGTGGGATTCGAAGCTTAGCGCCTTGAACAGATTGGAGAACTTTTCACAGGCGCTTGAGGGCGCGGGCGTGCGACGCGCAGACAGTGATGTCCGCTCGCGATGCGATGCGAGCCGCCCCATCCCACAGGAGACTTCAAAGATGCACGAAGACCATACCGTCACCGCCAGCAACCGCTCGCTGTACCGCGAATGGGCGTTGACGCAACCCAGAGAAGCCAGCGTCGAGCGCTCGCGCGCGCCGCGGCGGGTGAGGGGCACCGGGCCCTGGCTCGCCGCCGCGCCGATGCTCGCCGTGTGCGGGCTGACGATCGCCGCCGCGCTGATCATCGGTGCCACCGCGAAGGCCACCGCGGCGCTGTCGCGCCCCACTGGATTCCAGATCGCCGGCGCCGAGCAGATGCGCCGGCAGGCCCAGGCGGCCCAGGCCTTCCAGGCGCGGCAGTACGCCATGGCCTATGGCCGCTTCGCCGAGCTGGCCGACGCAGGCGACCCACCGTCGGCGCTGATGGCGCTGAGCATGGTGCGCCACGGCCCGTCGATATTCGGCAGCCAATGGTCGGCCACGCCGGCACAACTGCAGCGCTGGAGCACTCTGGCGCTGCAGGACGTGCGTGAGCACAGCGTGCAGATTGCCGAGCACGACCGCGGCGAGTGAACCCGGCGAACACGAAAACCCGCGGGCCGGGTACAATGCAGCCTTCTTGTCGCGCCTTGCTCTCTAGCGCGGCAGTGGTTGTCTGACACGGCCCCGGCATCACTCTTGCCGCGCGCCACGCCCCTCTAGACCGGCCTCACCGGTCCTCGCGGTCGTCAGCTTCACCAAGCGGCGAGCTCTTCTCCGGTCGAATTCTTCCCCTCGCGACCGGGCCACAAGCATGGCGGCCGTGCCGCCAGCTGTCACGTTTGCCCGCTGGGCAATCTTCCATCACCTGCGCGCGGTGCCCGTCCGGGGCCGTGCGCGACTGACATGACCATCACCCAAGAAAAAACATTCGCAGTCGGCAAGTACCTCGTCTCGCCTCTTGTCACCCGCACCGACGCCGGCCGCTATGCCGCGTCGGTGTCCATCCGCAGCGGCCAGGGCAGCGCCACGCATCACCGCGTGTTGCGCTTCGTGCCTCGTTTCGACACGCGCGACGGTGCGCGGCGTTATGCCGTCGACCACGGCATCGCCTGGC
>Ga0326726_10000029_pt1 | contig 134360 bp, 129 predicted proteins | sample MHFenrmetagenome_2_FD_207603 | JGI IMG/M metagenome (GOLD analysis project Ga0326726, IMG submission 207603) | Lab enriched peat soil microbial communities from Michigan Hollow, Ithaca, NY, United States - MHF15MN | ecosystem: Environmental > Terrestrial > Soil > Wetlands > Peat | place: USA... | reverse complement strand
GCGGTCGATGGCGGCATAGCCGATGCTGGCAGCGGCAACGAGGATGAGGAAGCCTTCGAACGCGCTGGAGAAGTACTCAGCTTTTCCGTGTCCATGCTGATGGTTGTCGTCTTCCGGCATGGCAGCCAGCGACAGCATGGCCAACGCCATCATGGCCCCTGCCAGATTGACGAAGGATTCGAGCGCGTCGGAAAGCAGGCCGACCGAGCCGGTGAGCCACCAGGCCCAGCCCTTGAGCAGGATGGTGGCCAGAGCTGCGGCAATGGAGAGCCAGGCGTAGCGTTTGAGAGAGGCGGGCAACATGTCGGTTTTTGCAGGGGCGGCTCGGGTGTGGATGGCCGCGCCGGGGTCAAGAAGCGGTGGAACGGATTTTATCCCAGCTGCAACCGGCGCCGGTGAACTGAGTGCACGCGCTGATCTTTATTGCAGACATCGCGCAGCCGAATCAATAAAATGCCGGGCATGAAAACACTGATCACCTTGCTGCTGTGCCTGCCGCTTGTCGCGCAGGCCGAATGGATTGATTTTGAACACGAGTTCGAAGAGGAAAAACCCTGGGTCGAGGTAGCCGCGCAATTGCCGGCTTATCCCAAGCCCGAAAACCTGATTCCATTCAATGTCTCGTCGGCGACCCGCAACCGGCATTTTGTCGATGTGGAGTCGATCAGCGTCGGACCGGACCTGACCATTCGCTACACCGTGGTCATCGAAACGTCGGGCGGGGCGAAAAACGTCTCCTTCGAGGGCATGCGCTGCGAAACGGGCGAGCGCCGCCTGTATGCCTACGGCCACCCCGACGGCACCTGGTCGAAGGCGCGCAATGCCGGCTGGGAGGACATCAAAATGCACTCGCTGCTGTCTTATCAGAAAGCACTGTTCGAAGACCATTTCTGTCGCGATGGCATTCGTATTCGCGATAGAGAGGAAGCCGTGAAGAGTCTGCGGCGGGCGGCGCAATGAGCGCCTCGGTCGTCAAGCATGCACGCCGCATCGTCGTCAAGGTCGGCTCCAGTCTGGTGACTGCCGAGGGGCGCGGGCTCGACCATGCCGCGCTGTCGTGCTGGGCCGAGCAGATCGCGGCGCTGACGCGGCAGGGCAAGGAAGTGGTGCTGGTGTCTTCCGGTGCGATTGCCGAAGGCATTGCGCGGCTGGGCTGGAAAAAGCGGCCGAAGGCGGTGAACGAATTGCAGGCCGCCGCCGCCGTGGGCCAGATGGGGCTGGTGCAGGCCTACGAATCGATTTTCCGTACCCATGGCCTGCATGCCGCCCAGGTGCTGCTTACCCACGAAGACCTGGCCGACCGCACGCGTTACCTGAATGCGCGCACCACCCTGCGCACCCTGCTTGAGTTGCGGGTGGTGCCGATCATCAACGAGAACGACACTGTGGCCACCGACGAAATCCGTCTCGGCGACAACGACACGCTGGGCGCGCTGGTGACCAACCTGATCGAAGCGGACTGCCTGATCATCCTCACCGATCAGACGGGCCTCTACACCGCCGACCCCCGCAGGCATACCGACGCCACGCTGGTGATGGACGCCCATGCCGGCGATCCCGAACTCGAACGCATGGCGGGCGGGGCGGGCAGCCATGTCGGCACCGGCGGCATGCTGACCAAGATCCTCGCGGCCAAGCGTGCGGCACGCAGTGGCGCCCACACCGTGATCTGCAGCGGACATGAGGATCGCGTTCTGCTGCGACTGGCAAGCGGCGAGGCCATCGGCAGCCAGCTGGTAGCTCGGCAGGCCCCGCTGGCGGCGCGGCGCCAGTGGCTGGCCGACCACCTGCAGCTGCGCGGAGGGGTGGTGCTCGACGCAGGTGCGGTCCGTGCACTGCGGGAAGAGGGCAAGAGCCTGCTGCCGGTCGGCGTGAAGGGCGTTACCGGCGAATTCGAGCGTGGCGAAGTGGTGGCGGTGGTCGATACCGACGGGCGTGAAATTGCACGTGGCCTGACCAACTACAGTGCCGGCGAGGCGCGCCGCATCGCCGGCAAACCGAGCAGCGCGATCGAGGCCGAACTCGGCTATATGGACGAACCGGAACTGATCCACCGCGACAACCTGGTGTTGCTGGCGTGACCACGACGCTGGACCTGATGCGCCACGGCGAACCGGTCGGCGGGCACAGATATCGCGGCCAGATCGACGATCCGCTGTCGGAAAAGGGCTGGGCGCAGATGCATTCCGCTGTGGGCGAGTCGGTGCCGTGGGCGCAGATCGTCTCGTCGCCCCTGCTGCGTTGCCGTGCGTTTGCAGAGTCGCTGGCCGAGCGGCATGGGCTGCCGCTGACGCTGGACGAGCGGTTGAAGGAAGTCGGATTCGGCGTGTGGGAAGGCAAGTCCGCCGCCGAGATCGAGCAGGAAGCCCCCGGCACCCTGGCGCAGTTCAAGGCCGATCCGGTCAATGCGCGCCCGGCCGGTGCCGAGCTGCTGGCAGATTTCCATGCGCGGGTCGCCGCCGGTCTGGAAGATGTGCTCGCGCAACATGCCGGCCGGCACGTGCTGCTGGTGGGACACGCCGGGGTGATGCGCATGGCGCTTGCCTGGGCGCTGCGCATTCCGCTGGAAAACGCCTATCGCATCGAGGTGGCAAGCGCCTCGCTGACGCGCCTGCGATTTGATGCCGGACGGGCGAGCCTGATCTTCCACGGCGGCAACCTGGCCGGACGGTGATCCGCCGCGTCGCATTCTGGCTATGTCTGTTGCTGGCGGTGTCCGTGCAGGCTGCCCCTGTCCGTCTGGTCGACGATGCCGGGCAGACGCTTGAGTTGGTTCGGCCGCCGCAACGCATCATTTCGCTGACGCCGCACCTCACCGAGCTGTTGTATGCGGTCGGTGCCGGGTCGCAGGTGGTCGGGGTGGACAGTGCGAGCGATTACCCGAAAGCGGCGCAGGCGCTGCCGCGGGTGGGCGATTACAGCCGCATCAACTATGAGCGCATCCTGGCGCTGAAACCGGATCTGGTCATTGTCTGGGTCGGCGGCAACCGCGCGGCGGATATTCACGGCCTGGAGAAAATGGGACTGCCCGTGCTGCATACGCAGGCCACCCGGCTCGACGATGTGGCGCGCCTGCTGCGGCTGATAGGACAGGCGAGCGGGCATGCCCGGGAGGGGGAGGCGGCGGCGCAGGATTTCTCCATGCGCCTGGCCGCGCTGCAAGTGCAGGCCGGCCGGACCCCGCCGCTTGCTGTGTTCTATCAGGTCTGGGATCGTCCCCTGATGACGGTGGGCGGCACGCACTGGATCAGCGATGCGCTGGTGCTGTGTGGCGCGCGCAATATTTTTGCCGACCTGCGTGCGTTGTCTCCGGTGGTGTCGTTCGAGGCGGTGCTGCGGCGTGCACCGGCGCTCATCGTGAGCGGCAGCGACGCGCCCGACATGCGGTTGCAGTGGCAGCGTTTTGCCAGCCTGCCGGCGGTGAAAAATCAGGCGTTCGTGCGGGTGGATGCAGACCGTCTGCATCGACTCACGCCGCGCCTGATCGAGGGCGTGGCTGAACTGTGTGCGGCAGTCGGGCCCTGGACCCTGCCGAAATAGGCGCTAGGACCGGTGACGCGAATCGCTCCGCTTGCGGTTGGGGCAGTCTTGCTTGATGCAGTCGGCGTAAATCTGCAAGGAGTGATCGTGGATGGCAAAGCCGCGTTCCTTGGCGATGCGCTGCTGGCGTTTTTCGATTTCGCTGTCGAAAAATTCCTCGACCTTGCCGCATTGCAGGCAGACCAGATGGTCGTGGTGCTCGCCCTGGTTGAGTTCGAACACCGCCTTGTCGCTATCGAAGTGGTGGCGCATCAACAGCCCGGCCTGCTCGAACTGGGTCAGCACGCGGTAGACCGTGGCCAGGCCGATATCCTGGCCTTCGTCGATCAACAGCCGGTACACCTCCTCGGCGGTCATGTGGCGCTTGTCGCTCTGCTCGAACAAATCGAGAATTTTCAGACGCGGCAGCGTGGCCTTGAGACCGATGCTTTTGAGATCGGAGGGATTGCTCAATGGGTGCTCCAGAATGGGAACGCGAATACGTTATGATACGTTTTTTTCCAACCGCCCAAACCCTTCCGGTTTATTGGACATGCGTCATTTCCTGATTTCTGCCCTGCTTTTGAGCCTGCTTGCCGGCTGTTCCAGTTACAGGATCGGTCCCCACCACATCGATGTGCAGCAGGGCAATGCGCTCGATCAGGACAACGTTGCGCGCCTGAAGCTGGGCCTCAACCATTCGCAAGTGCGTTTCCTGCTGGGTACGCCGCTCTTGGTCGATCCCTTCCATAACGATCGCTGGGATTACGTGTACGTGTATTACAAGGCGGGAAAACTGGCCGAGCAAAGGCACATCTCGCTGTTCTTCGATGGCGACACCCTGGTCCGTATCGAGGGGGACATGCCATCGGCCGAGCTTGCTGCGCAAGCGCCTGCGCCCACCGCGGTCGGCAAGTCCGAGTCGCAAGCCGTAACCCCGACCGCGCCAGTAGTAGCTGAAGCGAATCAGAATCCGGCGCCCAAGGCCGAACCCGCTGCCGCGTCGTCGGTAGCAGCGGCGGCAACTGCGCCTGCCGTTACACCGGATGCCTCGACGAAAAAGCCCCCGGCTTCGCCGAAGCGCCAGAAGGGGTCTGCCGTAACCAGCATCGTGCAGCCGCTGCCCAATCCAAAAGATGCGCTGCCCTATAAAGACCCCCTTACAGCTCCCGAGTTGAGCCTGCAAGCTGAAACCGACGTGGCTCAAATCAAGCCCGATGTCATACCTCCTTTCCCCGAAACCGCTCCGGTCGCGGCCTTGAACGAGGATGCCGTGCTGAAGGCCTTGAACGCCTGGGCGAATGCCTGGGCACGGCGTGACGACGAGGCCTACTTCGCGGCTTACGACCCCGGTTTCATCCCGCAGGGCGGTGGCAGCCATGCCGACTGGGTCAAGCGCCGGCGCATGTTGCTTGAGGTCGCCAGGAATATTGATGTCAAGATCGAGTCGCCGTCGGTCGACCGCGCCGACGACGGCACGGTTATGGTGACCTTCAACCAGTTCTATCGGTCCGACAACTATCGCGATACGGTCGTCAAGCAGCTGCGCATGACCGAACGCGATGGCCACTGGCTGATCGTCGACGAGAAGGTGTTGTCGGTCCTGCACAAGGCCAAGCCATGAGCGTGCGGATCGCCCTTGCCGGCGTGTCCGGACGCATGGGGCGCGCGCTGCTCGAAGCCGTGGTGGCCGATGCGGACTGCGCGCTGTGCGCCGCGCTGGACCGTCCCGGAAGCCCCCTGGTGGGACAGGATGCGGGCGCGGCCTGGGGCGCGGCCAGCGGGGTGAACGTGACCGACCAGCCGGCCGCAGCGCTGCAGGGCGCGCAGGCATTGATCGACTTTACCCGTCCCGAAGCCACTTTCGGCTACCTCGACGCCTGTGTTGCGGCTGGCGTGCCGCTGGTGATCGGCACCACCGGCTTCGACGACGCCGGCAAGGCACGCATTGCGGCGGCCGCGCAGCGGATCCCGCTTGTATTTGCGCCCAACATGAGCGTGGGGGTGAATCTCCTGATGAAGCTGGCCGAACTCGCCGCCCAGGTGCTGCGGGATGGCTACGACATCGAGATCATCGAGGCGCATCACCGTAACAAGGTCGATGCGCCATCGGGTACCGCGCTGGGCCTGGGGCAGGCCGTTGCCCGTGCGCTCAATCGCGATCTTGCCCGCTGCGCTGTGTATGGGCGCGAGGGCGTCACCGGTGAGCGCGATCCCGAAACCATCGGTTTCGCCACGGTGCGCGGTGGCGACATCGTCGGCGATCACACCCTGCTGTTCGCCGGCATCGGCGAACGCGTCGAACTCACCCACAAGGCCAGCAGTCGTGCCACCTTTGCGCAGGGTGCGCTGCGCGCCGCGAAATGGCTGCAAGGGCGTGTGCCGGGTCTGTACGACATGCGCGACGTTTTAGGTTTGAAGTAGCTGAACTTGAATTAACCCGGATTGAATCAGGAACACAGCATGAATGCCGTCAAGGTCTACAGTACCGGCACCTGTCCGGTCTGCGTCAAGGCCAAAGCCTTTCTCGACAAACGAGGGATTGGCTATGATGAAGTCCGTATCGATCTCGACCGCGAGGCGATGAAGGAATTTGTCGTCGTGACCAAGGGTGCGCGCACCGTGCCGCAGATTGTTGTCGACGGCACCTGCATCGGTGGTTTCACCGAGCTGACCGAGCTCGACATGGACGGCGGACTGGATCATCTGCAGTCCTGATCCGGAAGGGAACCAGCCCGGAAAGCATTGAAGCCGCTCCCCGGATCGGCTACAATTGCGCCATTCAAGTTCAGGCGGGTTCGCGCAAGCGGCTCGCCTGAATTTTGTCACCTGCGTCACGCTTACTGTCTTGCGGAGTCTTCCTTGTCTCGTGCCCAGCCCGCCATCCTCGTTTTAGCTGACGGTTCGGTGTTTCGCGGCCTGTCCATCGGCGCCGACGGTGTCACTTCCGGCGAGGTGGTTTTCAATACCGCGCTGACCGGCTACCAGGAAATTCTCACCGATCCTTCGTATTCGCGTCAGATCGTGACGCTGACCTATCCGCATATCGGCAATACCGGCATCAATAGCGAAGACGTCGAGGCGGACCGTATTCACGCAGCGGGTCTGGTGGTGCGCGATGTGCCGCGACTACACTCCAACTTCCGAGCCGGGTCTTCGCTGCCCGATTACCTGAAAAGCCAGAACATCGTCGCCATCGCCGACATCGACACGCGGCGGCTGACCCGGATTTTGCGGGAGAAGGGTGCGCAAAGTGGTTGCATCATGGCGGGTGCGGTGGACGAGGCGAAGGCGCTCGAGGCCGCGCGCGCCTTCCCGGGCCTGGCCGGCATGGACCTGGCCAAGGTGGTGAGTGCGCCGCAGTCGTACGAATGGGACGAAACCGAATGGAAGCTCGGGCGCGGCTACGGTCAGCAGACCGCGCCGCGCTTCCATGTGGTGGCCTTCGATTACGGCGTCAAACGCAATATCCTGCGCATGCTGGCCGAGCGCGGCTGCCGCCTGACCGTGCTGCCTGCCACCGCCACCTCGGCCGACGCGCTGGCGCTGAAGCCGGATGGCATTTTCCTTTCCAACGGCCCCGGCGATCCGGAACCGTGCGATTACGCCATTCGCGCAATCGGCGAACTGGTCGCGGCCAGGATCCCGACTTTCGGCATCTGCCTCGGGCATCAGTTGCTTGCGCTCGCCTCGGGTGCCAAAACCGTGAAAATGAAATTTGGCCACCACGGCGCCAACCATCCGGTCAAGGACCTCGACAGCGGACGGGTGGCGATTACCAGCCAGAACCATGGATTTGCGGTGGATGCGGCGACCTTGCCAGCCAACTTGCGTAGCACCCACGTTTCCTTGTTCGATGGTTCGTTGCAGGGTATCGCGCGCACCGACGCCCCCGCCTTCAGCTTTCAGGGACACCCCGAAGCCAGTCCGGGCCCGCACGACGTGAGTTATCTGTTCGATCGATTTATCCAGATGATGGCTGACCACACCGCAGCATACTGATCATGCCCAAGCGCACCGACCTCAAAAGCATTCTCATCATCGGCGCCGGCCCCATCGTCATCGGGCAGGCGTGCGAGTTCGACTATTCCGGGGCGCAGGCGTGCAAAGCGTTGCGCGAGGAGGGCTACAAGGTCATCCTCGTCAACAGCAATCCGGCGACGATCATGACCGATCCAGACATGGCCGACGTCACCTACATCGAGCCGATTTCATGGCAGGTGGTCGAGAAGATCATCGAGAAGGAGCGCCCCGACGCGCTGTTGCCGACCATGGGCGGGCAGACCGCGCTGAACTGCGCGCTCGATCTGGCCAAGCACGGCGTGCTGGAAAAATACGGCGTCGAAATGATCGGCGCGTCGAAGGAAGCGATCGACAAGGCCGAGGATCGCGAAAAGTTCAAGGCGGCGATGACCCGGCTGGGCCTCGGTTCGGCACGTTCGTCGATCGCGCACAGCATGGAAGAGGCCCTGCAGGTGCAGGCCGCGCTGGGCTTTCCGACCATCATCCGGCCCTCGTTCACCATGGGCGGCTCGGGTGGCGGCATCGCCTACAACAAGGATGAATTCATCGCCATCTGTGAGCGCGGACTCGAAGCCTCACCGACGCACGAACTGCTGATCGAGGAATCGCTGCTCGGCTGGAAAGAGTATGAGATGGAAGTGGTGCGCGATCGCAAGGACAACTGCATCATCGTCTGCTCAATCGAGAACTTCGACCCGATGGGTGTACATACCGGCGACTCCATTACGGTCGCCCCTGCGCAGACGCTGACCGACAAGGAATATCAGATCATGCGCAATGCCTCGCTGGCGGTGCTGCGCGAGATCGGGGTGGATACCGGCGGCTCCAATGTCCAGTTCTCCATCAACCCGGAAGACGGACGCATGGTGGTGATCGAGATGAACCCGCGGGTGTCGCGTTCTTCCGCCCTGGCGTCGAAAGCGACAGGCTTTCCCATCGCCAAGGTGGCGGCCAAGCTGGCGGTCGGCTACACGCTCGACGAGTTGCAGAACGACATCACCGGCGGCGCGACCCCGGCCTCGTTCGAGCCTTCGATCGATTACGTGGTCACCAAGATCCCGCGCTTTGCCTTCGAGAAATTCCCGCAGGCGGATGACCGCCTGACCACGCAGATGAAGTCGGTGGGCGAGGTGATGGCGATGGGTCGCACCTTCCAGGAATCGCTGCAGAAAGCCCTGCGCGGACTGGAAGTCGGAGCTGACGGCTTCGACCCCAAGACCACCGATAGCGACGAGATCGAAGCCGAGCTGATGTCGCCCGGCCCCGAACGTATCTGGTACGTGGGCGATGCTTTTCGCATCGGCATGAGCCTGGAAGAAATTCATGCCATTTCGAAAATCGATCCATGGTTTCTCGACCAGATCCAGGGTCTGATCGAACTGGAAGCTTCACTGGCCGGACGTTCGCTTGCCGATATTGATCGTGACGAACTGCGCCATTTAAAGCGCGCCGGTTTTTCCGACCGTCGTCTGGCCAGATTGCTGAATACAAACCAGCACGCGGTTCGCGCACACCGTCATGAACTGGCAGTGCATCCTGTCTACAAGCGGGTGGACACCTGCGCAGCCGAATTCGCCACGCAAACCGCCTACATGTATTCGACCTACGAGGAAGAATGCGAGTCACAGCCGACCAACGCGAAAAAAATCATGGTGCTGGGCGGCGGGCCGAACCGCATCGGACAGGGCATCGAATTCGATTACTGTTGCGTGCATGCCGCGCTGGCGCTGCGTGAAAACGGCTTCGAGACCATCATGGTTAACTGCAACCCGGAGACCGTTTCCACCGATTACGACACCTCCGACCGTCTCTATTTCGAGCCGCTGACGCTGGAAGACGTGCTTGAAATCGTGCGCATCGAAAAGCCCTTTGGCGTGATCGTGCAATACGGCGGACAGACGCCGCTGAAACTGGCGCGCGATCTGGAAAGGAACGGCGTGCCCATCATCGGCACCAGTCCTGACATGATCGACGCGGCCGAAGACCGTGAGCGTTTCCAGCAGATGCTGCACGATCTGGGCCTGAAGCAGCCGCCCAACCGCACCGCGCGCAACCCCGAGAGTGCCATTCGCATGGCCGAGGAAATCGGCTACCCGCTGGTGGTGCGACCGAGCTACGTGCTGGGCGGACGTGCAATGGAAATCGTGCGCGAAGAGGCCGACCTGCGACGCTACATGACCGAAGCGGTCAAGGTGTCGAACAAGTCGCCGGTGCTGCTCGACCGCTTTCTCAACGATGCGATCGAGGTCGATGTGGATGCCTTGTCCGACGGCGATCAGGTGGTGATCGGCGGCATCATGCAGCATATCGAGCAGGCGGGCGTGCATTCGGGCGATTCGGCATGTTCGCTGCCGCCGTATAGTCTGTCGGATGAGGTGCAGGATGAACTGCGCCGCCAGACGGTGGCGATGGCGAAGGCGCTGCACGTGGTCGGTCTGATGAACGTGCAGTTTGCGATTCAGGGTGACACCGTCTATGTGCTCGAAGTGAACCCGCGCGCCTCGCGCACCGTGCCCTTTGTGTCCAAGGCCATCGGAGTGCCGCTGGCCAAGATTGCCGCGCGTGCAATGGCGGGCATTTCGCTGAAATCGCAGGCGTTCGAAAAGGAAATCATTCCGCCGTATTTCTCGGTCAAGGAAGCGGTGTTCCCGTTCCGCAAGTTCCCCGGCGTCGACACCATTCTCGGCCCAGAGATGAAATCGACCGGCGAGGTCATGGGCGTGGGCGACAACTTTGGCGAGGCCTTCGTCAAGTCGCAGCTGGCGTCGAGCTCCGAATTGCCGAAACCGGGCGGTCGCGCCTTCGTCAGCGTGCGTTCGGGTGATCGCAACAGCGTGGTCGAGGTGGCACAGGCCCTGCGTGACCTGGGCTTCAACCTGGTGGCGACACGGGGCACCGCACAGGCGATCGAGTCATCCGGGATTCCGGTGGCGGTGGTCAACAAGGTCAAGGAAGGGCGTCCGCACATTGTCGACATGATCAAGAACGGGGATATCGATTTCATCGTCAACGTGGTCGACGACAAGAAAGCGGTGAAGGATTCCTATGCGATTCGCGCCGAAGCCCTGGCGCGCCGGGTGGTGTACTTCACCACCCTGGCCGGTGCGCGTGCTGCCTGCATGGGCATGCAGCACGGCAACGAACTCAAGGTGTATTCCCTGCAGTCGCTGCATCAGCGTCTGCGCTGAACCAACAAGGTATGGCTGTGAACAAATTTCCTCTTACGGTAATCGGCGCGGAAAAATTGCGTGTCGAGTTGCAACATTTGAAAAGCGTCGAGCGTCCCGCTGTGATCCAGGCGATTGCCGAGGCACGGGCGCAGGGCGACCTGTCGGAAAACGCCGAATACGACGCCGCCAAGGAAAAACAGGGTTTTATTGAAGGGCGGATTGCCGATCTCGAAGGCAAATTGACCAATGCGCAGATCATCGATCCGGCCACGCTGGATGCCGACGGCCGTATTGTGTTTGGCGCCACGGTCGAGCTCGAGGATGCAGATTCAGGCGAACCCGTCATCTATCAGATCGTCGGCGACGACGAAGCCGACATCAAGCAGGGCAAGATTTCCATTTCGTCACCGATCGCACGGGCGCTGATCGGCAAATATGCCGGCGACAGCGTGGATGTGCAGGCACCCGGCGGCGTCCGCCAGTACGAAGTGCTCGACGTGCTTTACAAATAATCATGCGGCGTTTCTGGGACGGATTGGCCGGGGTGCTGCTGGTGCTGTGGATCGGTGGCATGTGGGCGATCGGCTATGTCGCAGCACCGGTGCTGTTTGCCAGCCTGGACGACAAGCAACTGGCCGGCATGCTGGCGGGCAAGCTATTCGGTCTGATCGCGTGGATAGGCATCGCAGCGGCGACTTATCTGCTGGTTTACCGGATTGTGCGCGACGGGGGTGCAGCGCTGAAAACCCTGTTTTTCTGGGCGGTGGTGCTGATGCTGGCGTTGGCCGTGGCAGGCCATTTCGGCATCCAGCCGATCATGCAAAGCCTGAAGGATCAGGCCATGCCGCATGCCGTGATGCAGAGCGTGTTTGCCGACCGTTTCGCGCGCTGGCACGGCGTGTCGAGCATTCTCTATCTGATTCAGAGCGCACTGGGACTCTTGCTGGTCTGGCGCTCGGGGCTGGCGCGATAAACCCCTCCCGTAGCCTGTCAGGCTGGCAGAAGAATCACAGGCTTGTCGGCTGCGCGATAAATCACCAATACCTTGCCGATTTGCTGCACCGGGGCAGCCCCGGTGGCGGCAGTCATTTCTTCCAGCCAGGCACGGCGGGTGTCCGGTTCGTCGCTGGCTGCCTTGATCTTGATCAGTTCATGGGCATTGAGCGCATGGTCGATTTCTTTCAGCACGGCAGGGGTGAGCCCGTTGTTCCCGATCGTGACCACAGGTTGGCGGCTGTGGGCCAGACTTTTGAGATATTGCCGTTGTGACGGCGTGAGTGATTTCATGCTGATTCCTTAAACTGTGCGCGGATTGTAGCCGATAGACATGGTGCAGAAAGCGAAGCGAACCAAATCGGGCAGTGCCTGGATGCACGAGCACGTGACGGATCACTACGTCAAAAAGGCGCAGCAGGACAACTATCTTTCGCGCGCGGCCTATAAATTGCTGGAAATCGACAAGCGCGACGGTCTGCTCCGTCCAGGGATGATCGTGGTGGACCTGGGGGCTGCTCCGGGCAGTTGGTGCCAGGTGGTGGTGCAGAAATTGAAAAGGCAGGGCAGGGTTCTGGCGATCGACCTGTTGCCGGTGGCAATGATGCCCGGTGTCGATAGTCTCGAAGGCGACTTTACCGATCCCGCGGCGCTGGCCTGGCTGGAAGAAAAGTTGCAATCACGTCAAGTCGACCTTGTTTTGAGTGATATGGCCCCCAACATCAGTGGGGTCATGCTGCGTGATCAGGCGCGGCATTATGAATTGTGCGAGTTGGCACTCGATTTTGCGCTGCGCTGGTTGAAACCGGATGGTGCTTTTCTCGTCAAAGTTTTTCAGGGCGTAGGATTCGAGGATTTTCGGACACAGATGAGGCAGGCATTCGAGCAGGTGCTGATTCGCAAACCGGATGCCTCGCGCGACCGTAGTACCGAGGTCTATCTGCTTGGGCGCCGCCCTGTTGCAGCGCAGGATGGAGATTCGTAAGTTGCCGTGGTAACCCTGCTGAATAGGGTTTAGAATGAGTCTAAACGTGCTGCATCGGGCACTGAGGAGCAAGAGTGAACAATTTGTCCAAGAACATCGCAATCTGGTTGATTATCGCCGTCGTCCTGATGACGGTCTTCAATCAGTTCGGCGCACAGCGCACCTCGCAGACGCAGGTGCCGTACTCGCAGTTCATAGATGAGGTGCGCCAGCAGAAGATCGCCAAGGTGGTGATCGAAGGCAACGTGTTGAAGGGGGAACGCAGCGATGGCCAGCGTTTCACCAGCTATGCGCCGAGCGATCCGTGGATGGTGTCCGATCTGCTGAAGAACGGTGTATCGGTCGAAGCCAAGCCGGAAGAACAGCCTTCCTTCCTGATGAGCCTGTTCATTTCGTGGTTCCCGATGTTGTTGCTGATCGGCGTCTGGATCTTCTTCATGCGCCAGATGCAGGGTGGCGGAAAGGGCGGAGCGTTCTCGTTCGGCAAGAGCCGCGCACGCCTGCTCGACGAAAATGCCAATCCCGTGACCTTTGCTGATGTAGCAGGTTGCGACGAAGCTAAGGAAGAGGTCGCCGAACTGGTCGACTTCCTGAAGGACCCTTCCAAATTCCAGAAATTGGGCGGACGCATTCCGCGCGGTGTGCTGATGGTGGGCCCGCCTGGTACCGGTAAAACCCTGCTGGCGCGCTCGATCTCGGGCGAAGCCAAGGTGCCGTTCTTCAGCATTTCGGGCTCCGACTTCGTCGAGATGTTTGTCGGCGTGGGCGCCGCGCGCGTGCGCGACATGTTCGAGCAGGCCAAGAAAAATTCCCCCTGCATCATTTTCATCGACGAAATCGACGCGGTCGGTCGTCAGCGTGGCGCCGGCCTCGGCGGTGGCAACGACGAGCGCGAACAAACGCTCAACCAGTTGCTGGTGGAAATGGACGGTTTCGAAGCGAGTGTCGGCGTGATCGTGATTGCCGCCACCAACCGCCCCGACGTCCTCGATCCTGCCCTGTTGCGTCCCGGCCGTTTCGACCGCCAGGTGGTGGTGGGCCTGCCCGATATACGGGGACGTGAACAAATCCTGCTGGTGCACATGCGCAAGGTGCCGGTTGCACCCGATGTGCGCCCTGACATTCTGGCGCGCGGTACCCCGGGCATGTCCGGTGCCGATCTTGCCAATCTGGTCAACGAGGCCGCGCTCTTCGCTGCGCGCAGCAACAAGCGTCTGGTGGATATGGACGACTTCGAGCAGGCCAAGGACAAGATTTTCATGGGCGCCGAGCGCAAGTCCATGGTGATCACGCCCGAGGACAAGAAGAAAACGGCTTATCACGAGTCGGGCCATGCCGTGATTGGCATGACTCTGAAAGGCTGCGACCCGGTGCACAAGGTCACGGTGATTCCGCGTGGTCGCGCCCTGGGTGTAACCATGTCGTTGCCGGAAATGGACCGCTACAGCCTGTACCAGGACCAGATGCTGTCACAGATCAGCATGCTGTTTGGTGGCCGCGTGGCGGAGGAGATATTCGTCGGTAGCATTTCGACCGGCGCCTCCAACGATTTCGAGCGTGCGACCAGCATCGCACGCGACATGGTGACGCGCTATGGCATGTCCGAAGCCCTGGGCCCGATGGTATACGGCGAAAACGAGGGCGAGGTGTTCCTCGGCCGCTCGGTGACCACGCACAAGAACATGAGCGAAGCCACCATGCAAAAGGTCGATGCCGAAATTCGCCGCATCCTGGATGAACAATACGCGCTGGCCAAGAAAATCCTCACCGAAAAGCGCGACATTGTCGAAGCGATGACGGCCGCCTTGCTGGAATGGGAAACCATCGATGCCGAGCAGATTGCCGACATCATGGCGGGGCGCCCGGCTCGTCCGCCCAAGCCGGCGACACCCCCCCAAGCTTCGACAAGCGGGGGAGACAAGCCCAGTGCCCCCGCGCCAACCACCCAGCCGGCACAGGGAACCTGAGCGTCGAGCAGGGTTCACCCATACAATGGGGGGCTTAGGCCCCTCTATTTTTATGTCGTTTCTCCACGCCGGTTCGCACCGTCTCTCCCTGGCAAGGCCGCTCATCATGGGCATCGTCAACACGACACCGGATTCGTTTTCCGATGGCGGGAATTGGGTTGATGCACAGGCAGCGATTCGGCATGCACTTAAGCTCCAGGAAGATGGTGCCGATATCCTCGACGTCGGTGGGGAATCCACCCGCCCCGGTGCAGAGGCTGTGCCGGCCGACGAGGAAATCCGGCGCGTGCTGCCGGTGATCGAGGCGCTTGCCGGTCGTGGATGCGTGGTTTCAGTCGATACGATGAAGCCGGAAGTGATGCGGGCTGCGCTGGATGCCGGTGCGGCCATGGTGAACGATGTCATGGCCTTGCGCGCACCGGGTGCGCTGCAAGCGGTGGCGGCATCCAATGCGGCGGTGTGTTTGATGCATATGCAGGGCGAGCCGCAATCCATGCAACAAGCTCCCCGTTATGCCGACGTGGTCGAGGAAGTGACGCTTTTTTTGCAGGGCAGGGTTCGGGCCTGCACAGCAGCAGGAATAGGGCGTGAGCGGCTGGTGGTCGATCCCGGCTTCGGGTTCGGTAAAACGCTGCAGCACAACCTGAGTTTGCTCAAACACTTGAATCGCCTGGCTGAAACAGGCGTGCCCATCATGGCCGGGCTGTCGCGCAAGTCCATGCTGGGCACCTTGACCGGACGCAAGGTCGAGGCGCGCGAGTTTGCCGGGGTGGCGGCGCATCTGGCTGCCGTAGCGCGCGGTGCGCGGCTGGTTCGGGTACACAATGTAGCGGCCATGCGGGATGCACTGGCCATCTGGAATGCAGTGGAGGAATGGCAGGATGGGACGTAAATATTTCGGCACCGATGGGGTGCGGGGCAGGGTGGGAAAATCGCCCATCACCCCCGAGTTTGTCATGCATCTGGGCTACGCGGCGGGGCAGGTGCTGGTGGCTGACCGCGGTAGCCTGCCGCCGAATCAGCACCCGACTGTACTGATCGGCAAGGATACCCGCATATCCGGCTACATGCTGGAAGCCGCGCTGGAAGCCGGCTTTACGGCTGCCGGCGTGAATGTGCTGATGACCGGGCCGATGCCTACGCCCGCGGTGGCATACCTGACGCGCGCACTGCGTCTGCAGGCGGGGGTTGTGATCTCGGCCTCGCATAATCCGTTTGAGGACAATGGCATCAAGTTTTTTTCCGCCAGTGGCGAGAAACTGCCCGATAGCGTCGAAGAGGCCATCGAGGCGCGGATGGACCACCCGATCGTGACGGTCGAGGCGCGCCAATTGGGGCGCGCCCGCCGGATCGAGGATGCCGCAGCGCGCTACATCGAGTTTTGCAAGAGCACTTTTCCCAATCATCTCGATTTGCGCGGCCTGCGCATCGTGGTGGACTGTGCGAATGGCGCCACCTATCACATCGCTCCGCACGTGCTGCACGAACTGGGCGCCGAGGTGATCGCCGTCGGCAACGAGCCGAACGGTTTCAATATCAACGACCAGTGCGGTGCAACGTACACCAAGACGATCTCGGACGCGGTGCGGGCGCATCGTGCAGACCTGGGCATTTCACTGGATGGCGATGGCGACCGTCTGATGATGGCCGATGCACAGGGCCGGATTTATGACGGCGACCAGCTGGTCTATGTCATCGCGCGTCACCGCATCCAGACTGGCTACATGAAAGGCGGCGTGGTCGGGACCCTGATGACCAATCTGGGTACCGAGCATGCTCTGGGTCGCATTCAGGTTCCATTTGAACGTGCCAATGTGGGTGACCGTTACGTGCTGGAGCGAATGAATGCCAGGGGCTGGACGCTGGGCGGTGAAACCTCGGGGCATATTCTCTGCCTGGACAAGCACACGACCGGTGACGGCATCGTATCGGCGCTGCAGGTGCTACGGGCATTGCGGGAAACCGGCGAAACGCTGGATTCGTTTACAGCCGATCTGGAAACCTATCCCCAGGTCATGATCAATGTGCCGGTGGAAAAAGGTTTCAAACTGGACGCTGCGCCTGCGGTCAGTGCGGCGGTCGTCGAAGCTGAGTCTGCCCTGAATGGGACGGGCCGGATCGTTCTGCGTGCGTCCGGTACCGAACCCCTCATCCGGGTGATGGTAGAAGGCCGGGATGCCCAACTGGTAAGCAACACTGCTGAAACAATTGCCGCTGCCGTGAGGACAGCTGCCGCGCGCGGGTGATTTCCCGCCCTGAAATATAACTGTAATATTCGCCCGTTAGTATGGCGACGTCGCCCATGCGGCAATGTCCATTACTTCCGGAGATATTACATGCGTACTCTCAATAAACTCGCTCAAGGCACGCTGGCTGCGGCCATGGGTCTGGCTTTCTCGGTTAGCGCGCTGGCCGCTGACATCACCGGCGCAGGCGCAACTTTCCCCTACGCTGTTTACACCAAGTGGGCTGAAGCTTATTCCACGGCTACTGGCAACAAGGTCAATTACCAAGGCATTGGTTCGTCGGGCGGCGTCAAGCAGATCAAGGCCAAAACCGTCGATTTCGGTGGCACCGACGCACCAGTGTCTGAAGCAGATCTGGATGAAGCGAAACTGGTGCAGGTTCCCACTGTGATGGGTGGTGTGACCATTGTGATGAACGTTCCCGGAATTGAATCCGGCAAGCTGAAACTGGACGGCGTCACTGCAGCTGACATCTTCCGCGGCGCCATCATCAAGTGGAACGATCCCGCCATCGCCAAGCTGAACCCCGGTGTCAAGCTGCCGGATCTGGCGATTACCGTGTCGCATCGTTCCGACGGCTCGGGCACCACCTACGCATTCAGCAACTACCTTGCCAAACAGTCGATGGCCTTCAAGCGCGATGTTGGCGCGGGCAATACCGTGAACTGGCCGTCGAATGCAGTCGGTGGCAAGGGCAACCCGGGCGTGGCTGCCAACGTGCAGAAGATCAAGGGCGCGATCGGCTATGTGGATATCGCCGATGCGATGAAGAACAACATGGATTTCGTTGCGCTGAAGAACAAGGCCGGCAACTACATCGTGCCGAACCAGGATGCTGTCGCGGACGCCGCTGCTGGTGCCAATTTCAAAGTTCGCGGCATGGCGCCCGATCTGCTCGATCAGGCTCACAAGAACGCCTGGCCTATCACCACCGCCACCTACATGCTTGCGTATGAGAAGGGTTCGGATGCCGCCAAGCAAAAAGGGGTGGTCGACTTCTTCAGCTGGTCCTTGAACAACGGTCAGAAAATGGCCGAAGAGCTCGGGTTCGTGGCACTGCCCGCCAGTGTCGTGAAGATGGTTGAAGCGGAAATGAAAAACATCAAGTAATGCACGTTTTGCGCTGACTTGATTGATTGCCCGGGGTGGCCTGCCGCCCCGGGCTGTCTACGAAAGCATCTGTCCGCCGCGGCGGCTGCTTTCGCAGATAAAAAACGAACCGATAGGCACCCCGCCGTGAGTGAGCCCAGCATATCCGCCGGAATTGATCTGCATGCCCGGCAGGTCAGAAAATTCCGCTTGCAGGACCTGTTTTTCCATCGAACTACCCAGTTGTTTGCGTTGGTCGTGCTCGCATCGCTGGTAGGTATCCTGATTGCACTTACTATCGAAGCCTGGCCGAGCCTCAAGGCATTCGGTCCGGCTTTCCTGTGGACCAATGTCTGGAGCGTGCCGGACGATAAATTCGGGGCATTGGCGGCCATCTACGGGACAGTGGTGACCTCCGTACTGGCGCTTCTGCTGGCGGTGCCGATCAGCTTCGGTATCGCCCTGTTCCTGACCGAGACCTGTCCCTTGTGGCTGCGTCGCCCGCTAGGCACCGCGATCGAATTGCTGGCCGGTATTCCCTCGATTGTCTACGGCATCTGGGGCCTGTTCATTTTCGCCCCCCTGTTTGCCGATCATATTCAACCGCCTTTGCAGGCCTTGCTGGGCGATGTGCCGGTGATCGGCGGTTGGTTCTCCGGCCCGCCCATCGGCGTCGGCATTCTGACAGCCAGCATTGTGTTGTCCCTGATGGTGATTCCCTTCATCGCCTCGGTCATGCGCGATGTGTTCGAGACGGTTCCGGACGTGCTCAAGGAGTCGGCCTATGGCGTCGGCTGCACCACCTGGGAGGTCGTGCGCAACATCGTATTGCCTTACACGCGTGTCGGCGTCATCGGCGGCATCATGCTGGGGCTGGGGCGTGCGCTGGGCGAAACCATGGCGGTGACCTTTGTGATCGGCAACGCCAACCGTATCAACGGCAGCCTGTTCGCGCCCGGTACCTCGATCGCCTCCACGCTGGCGAATGAGTTCGGCGAGGCGGACCCCGGCTTGCACATCGCCTCACTATTCGAGTTGGGTCTGGTGCTGTTTGTCATCACCTTTATCGTGCTGGCGATTTCACGCTGGCTGATCAGCCGCAGCATGGGTTCCGAAGGGCTGTGATCATGATGAGCCTGTATAGCCGCCGACTCTGGATCAACCGCATTGGCATCACCCTGTCCATGCTGGCGATGAGCCTGGGGCTGATCGCGCTGCTGTGGATTTTATGGACCCTGTTTTCCAGGGGCTTTGCCGCACTGAGTTGGGATTTGTTTACTCAGGACACCCCGGCGCCGGGTTCCGAAGGCGGTGGCCTGCGCAATGCCATCGTTGGCAGCGGACTCATCCTGTTCTTTTCCATGCTGATTTCGACCCCGATCGGCATTCTGGCGGGCATCTACCTGGCCGAATTCGGGCGCATTTCCAAATTCGCCATGTTCACCCGCTTCATGACCGACATCATGCTGTCGGCGCCGTCCATCGTCATCGGCCTGTTCGTCTACGCCCTGTTCGTGGCGACGACGGGTGGATTTTCCGGCTGGGCAGGGTCGTTGGCGCTGGCATTGATCGCCATCCCGGTGGTGGTGCGCACCACCGAAAACATGCTGAAGCTGGTGCCCTCCAGTCTGCGCGAGGCCGCGTTCGCGGTGGGTGCGCCGCGCTGGCAGGTGTCGCTCAAAGTGACGCTGCGCGCCGTCAAGTCGGGCGTGGTGACCGGCGTATTGCTGGCGATGGCGCGCATCACCGGCGAGACCGCGCCGCTGCTGTTCACCGCGCTGAACAACCAGTTCTTCAGCACCAATATGGCGGAACCGATGGGCAACCTGCCGGTGGTGATTTACCAGTTTGCCCTGAGTCCCTATGACAATTGGGTCAACCTTGCCTGGGCCGGTGCCCTGCTGATTGCCATCCTGGTGCTGGCGGTCAACATCGGCGTGCGCGTCCTTTTCCGCAACAAAGACAAACGTTAATTTCTCCGGAGCTTTCCGATGCCCGATCAAGCCATGCCTACCGGCGAAAAACCAGCCTTGCAGGTCCGTAATCTGGATTTTTTCTACGGCGATTTCAAAGGTCTCAGCAATGTCAATATGGACATTGCCCACAAGAAAGTGACCGCCTTCATCGGCCCGTCCGGCTGTGGCAAATCGACTTTATTGCGTACCTTCAACCGCATGTATGACCTCTATCCGGGACAACGCGCGGAAGGACAGATCCTGTTTCATGGCAAGAACCTGCTCGACAAAAAACAGGACGTGAACCTGGTGCGCGCCAAAATCGGCATGGTGTTCCAGAAGCCGACGCCGTTCCCGATGACCATCTATGAAAACATCGCTTTCGGCGCGCGCCTGTATGAGAACATCTCGAAAAGTGAAATGGACGATCGCGTCGAGTGGGCGCTCAACAAGGCCGCGCTGTGGGGCGAGGTGAAGGACAAGTTGCAGCAGAGCGGTCTGTCGCTTTCCGGCGGCCAGCAGCAGCGTCTGTGCATCGCGCGCGCAGTTGCGGTCAAGCCCGATATCGTGTTGCTGGACGAACCGACTTCGGCGCTGGATCCGATTTCCACCGCCAAGATTGAAGAGCTGATCAATGAATTGAAAAGCGAATACACCATCACCATCGTCACCCACAACATGCAACAGGCCGCGCGGATCTCCGATTTCACGGCGTTCATGTACTTGGGGGAACTCATCGAATTCAACGAAACCGGCACCATCTTCATGCGGCCGGGCAAGAAGCAGACTGAAGACTACATTACGGGCCGTTTCGGCTAATCACCCGGCAAGCGCAACGTGCGTGGCGGTTGACCGCCACGCACGTTGCGCTTACCATCGCGAACTTTTGTTTGGCAGATCCCCATGCGCAAAAAGCTCGTAGCCGGTAACTGGAAAATGCACGGTAGCCTGGCTGAAAACGCCTCGCTGCTGTCCGCAATCAAGCCTGCCTTGACTGGTATCGATGCCGTGGTGTGCGTGCCTTTTCCCTATCTGGCGCAAGCACAGGCGGCGCTTGCCGGATCGTCGATCGCCTGGGGCGCGCAAAACGTATCCGAACAGACCAAGGGCGCATTTACGGGTGAAGTTTCTGCCTCGATGCTGCTCGATTTTGGTTGCAAGTATGTCATCGTCGGGCATTCGGAGCGGCGCAGCCTGTATGGCGAATCCGATGCGCTGGTGGCGAGCAAATACAAGGCCGCACAGGCAGCGGGTTTGACCCCCATTTTGTGTGTGGGCGAATCCCTGGACGAACGTGAGTCTGGCGTGACCGAAGCGGTCGTTGCACGCCAGCTCGATGCCGTGATCGACGCGGCAGGAGTGGGCTCACTGGCAAAAGCCGTGGTTGCGTATGAACCTGTGTGGGCGATCGGAACAGGAAAAACCGCATCGCCGGAGCAGGCGCAGGCGGTTCATGCCTTCATTCGGGGCAAGATTGCCGCACTGGATGCGGGTGTGGCGAACCAGCTGGTCATCCAGTATGGGGGTAGCGTAAAAGCTGCGAATGCGGCAGAATTAATGGCTAAGCCGGATATCGATGGCGGTCTGATTGGCGGCGCCTCTCTGGTTGTCAACGAGTTTGTGGCGATTTGCCGGGCCGCAGCTAATTAAGAGTCAAAAAATGGAAACACTGATCTGGATCGTTCACGTTGTCGTTGCCGCTTCCGTGATTGCACTGGTCTTGCTGCAACATGGTAAAGGTGCTGACATGGGCGCCGCATTTGGGGGGGGCTCGGCAGGAAGCCTGTTCGGCTCTACCGGTTCAGCCAATTTTCTGAGCCGTAGCACTGCAGTCCTGGCCACCCTGTTTTTTATCACCAGCCTGGGTCTTGCCTATTTCGGGATTCAGCAACACAAGCCTACCAGTGTGCTGGATCGGACGGCAGTGCCCGTGACGACGACGCAGCCCGCTGCACCCGTGCCGGCGCCAGGCCCGAATGATGGCTCGAAGGCGGTCGACATCCCGCAGTAAGCTTCTGTGCATATCAGGGAGTGCAAACTCTTTGGCCGACGTGGTGGAATTGGTAGACACGCTATCTTGAGGGGGTAGTGACCTAGGTCGTGCGAGTTCGAGTCTCGCCGTCGGCACCATCAAATTTCCTGATTCATTCATTAGCGTTCACTATTGAATAAGCTTTTGATTATCAAGACAAATATACCAATTTTCGGCTTGACAGCCGGCGCACTGCACTAATACACTCGGGCCATAATTATTCAACTGCCCGACATGGGCGAACTCGGAGGAACCCGGTGCTGGAGAACTACCTCCCCATCCTGTTGTTTATTCTGGTTGGCCTGGCTATTGGGGTCGGTCCGATCATTGCCGGAGGTCTGCTGGCACCGCACCGCCCGGACAGCGAAAAGCTCTCGCCCTACGAATGTGGCTTCGAGGCCTTTGAAGATGCGCGCATGAAGTTCGACGTGCGCTATTACCTGGTCGCCATCCTGTTCATCCTGTTCGATCTCGAGATTGCCTTTCTTTTCCCGTGGGCCATCGTGCTGGAGGAAATCGGTCTGGCTGGCTTCGTGTCGATGATGGTTTTCCTCGGCATCCTGGTTGTAGGCTTCATCTATGAGTGGATGAAGGGGGCTTTGGAATGGGAGTAGGGTTTTTGAGCCGTTGGGCGAGGGGCCCCGTGCGCAGCATGGGGATCGACCCGGCGAAAAGACCTGCCCGCGACGCGCAGGCGGTGGGTCACCCTCATGAGTTTTCAGAGCGGGCGCGCCGGTGTGTGGTTTGCGGGAGGCTGACATGAGCATCGAAGGCATCCTCGAGCAGGGCATTGTCACCACGACGGCGGACAAGTTCATCAACTCCATGCGCACCGGTTCGCTGTGGCCGATGACCTTTGGGCTCGCGTGCTGCGCGGTGGAGATGATGCATGCCGGCGCGTCACGTTACGACCAAGATCGTTTCGGCATCGTATTTCGTGCCAGCCCGCGTCAGTCCGACCTCATGATCGTGGCGGGTACCCTGTGCAACAAGATGGCACCTGCGTTGCGCAAGTTGTACGACCAGATGGCCGAGCCGCGCTGGGTGATATCCATGGGATCGTGCGCCAACGGCGGCGGCTATTATCATTATTCCTACTCGGTGGTGCGCGGCTGTGATCGCATCGTCCCGGTGGATATTTATGTTCCCGGTTGCCCGCCTACCGCTGAGGCACTCCTGTTCGGCATCATCCAGTTGCAGAACAAGATCAAACGTACCAATACCATCGCCCGTTGACCGCTCATGCTGCAGACTGTGGAAGCCCTCTCTTTGTCTCTTGAAAATGTGCTCGGCGATGCACTGGTGCAGTCGATTGTCCGTCTGGGCGAACTGACGCTGGTCATCAAGTCGCAGCATTACGCGTCGGCGATGCGCACCCTGCGCGATCATCCGCATTGCCGCTTCGAGCAGCTGATTGATCTATGCGGCATGGATTACTCGAATTACGGCGGCGCAACATGGGATGGCGCGCGCTTTGCCGTGGTGGTGCATCTGCTGTCGATTTCGAACAATCAGCGCATCCGCGTGCGCGTATTTTGTCCTGACGATGACTTGCCGGTGCTCGCCTCGATGGTCGATATCTGGCCGGCGGCCAACTGGTACGAGCGCGAAGCCTTCGACTTGTACGGCATCGTGTTTGAAGGCCACCCTGACCTGCGTCGCATCCTCACCGATTACGGCTTCATCGGCCATCCCTTCCGCAAGGATTTCCCCTTGTCCGGCAACGTCGAGATGCGATACGACCCGATCCAGCAGCGGGTGATTTACCAGCCGGTGTCGATCGAGCCGCGCGAAGTCACGCCCCGTATCGTGCGTGACGAGAGCTACGGGGAAGGGCGCTAATGGCTGAAATCCGGAACTACACCATGAACTTCGGTCCGCAGCATCCGGCTGCGCACGGCGTACTGCGCCTGGTGCTGGAACTCGACGGCGAGGTGATCCAGCGTGCCGACCCGCATATCGGTCTGCTGCATCGCGCCACCGAGAAGCTGGCCGAGCACAAGACCTTCCTGCAGTCCGTGCCCTACATGGACCGTCTCGACTATGTGTCGATGATGGTCAACGAACATGCCTATGTGATGGCGATCGAAAAGCTGCTGGGGATACAGGTGCCGGAGCGCGCGCAATACATCCGCGTGATGTTCGACGAAATCACCCGCGTGCTGAATCACCTGCTGTGGCTGGGCGCGCACGCGCTCGACGTGGGCGCGATGACGGTGTTTCTGTATGCCTTCCGCGAGCGCGAAGACCTGATGGACTGCTACGAGGCAGTATCCGGCGCGCGCCTGCACGCGGCCTACTATCGTCCTGGCGGCGTCTACCGTGATTTACCCGACACGATGCCGCAGTATGCCGCCCAGCACACGCGCAACGAAGCGACGCTGAAATCGATGAACGAAAACCGTCAGGGCTCGCTGCTCGATTTCATCGAGGATTTCACCCAGCGCTTCCCGACCTATGTCGACGAATACGAAACTCTGCTGACCGACAACCGCATCTGGAAACAGCGTACTGTCGGCATCGGCGTGGTATCCCCCGAGCGCGCCAAGGCACTCGGTTTCACCGGGCCGATGCTGCGCGGTTCAGGCGTCGAGTGGGATGTGCGCAAGAAACAGCCTTATGAAGTTTACGACCGCATGGATTTCGATATTCCGGTCGGCACCAACGGCGACTGCTACGACCGTTATCTGGTGCGCATCGAGGAATTCCGTCAGTCGAATCGCATCATCAAGCAGTGCGTCGATTGGCTGCGCAAGAATCCCGGTCCGGTCATCGTCGACAACCACAAGGTCGCGCCGCCTTCTCGGATCGACATGAAGCAGAACATGGAAGAGCTGATTCACCACTTCAAGCTCTTCACCGAGGGCATGCATGTGCCGGCGGGCGAAGCCTATGCCGCGGTGGAGCATCCCAAGGGCGAGTTCGGCATCTATCTGGTGTCCGACGGCGCCAACAAACCCTACCGGCTGAAAATCCGCGCGCCAGGCTATGCGCATCTGGCGGCGCTCGACGAGATGAGCCGCGGCCACATGATCGCCGACGTGGTTGCCATCATTGGCACGCAGGATATTGTTTTCGGGGAGATTGACCGCTGATGTTGTCCTCTGAATCCCTCGCCCTGATCGATGTGGAAGTCGCCAAGTATCCCGCTGACCAGAAACAGTCAGCGGTGATGGGCGCGTTGCGCATCGCGCAGACGGAAAAGGGCTGGCTCAAACCCGAGCTCATCGAATTCGTCGCGCATTACCTGGAGATGCCGCCCATCGCCGCGTATGAGGTGGCCACCTTCTACAACATGTACGATACCCAGCCGGTGGGGCGGCACAAGATCGCCCTGTGCACCAATCTGCCGTGCATGCTGATGGGTGCGGGAGAACTCGGCGAGCATCTGAAAAACAAGCTCGGGATCGGTTTCGGCCAAACCACCGAGGACGGCCGCTACACCCTGAAGGAAGGCGAGTGCATGGGTGCCTGCGGCGATGCGCCGATGTGCCTGCACAACAACCATGTCATGCACACCCATCTCACGCCCGAGAAGGTGGACGAATTGCTGGATAAAATGAAATGACGGCCAAGCTGAAATGAGTTTGCTCAAGCCCACCGTCAAAGTCTGTTCCTGGGCGCAGGAATTAACCGACCCGGCGTCGCTCGCGACCTATGTCGCCAACGGCGGCTACCAGGCGCTGCGCCGTGTCGTGACCGAGAAGGTGTCGGGCGACACCATCATCGCCGAACTCAAGACCAGCGCGCTGCGCGGGCGCGGCGGCGCGGGCTTCCCCACCGGACTCAAGTGGAGCTTCATGCCGCGCGCGTTTCCGGGCGACAAGTACATTGTCTGCAACAGCGACGAGGGCGAGCCAGGCACCTTCAAGGACCGCGACATCCTGCGCTACAACCCGCACCAGCTGATCGAAGGCATGGCGATTGCGGGCTATGTGCTGGGCGCAAAGGTTGGCTACAACTACATCCACGGCGAGATTTTCGATTGCTACCAGATCTTCGAGGCCGCGCTGAAGGAAGCGCGCGAGGCGGGTTATCTCGGTGATAAGCTTTTCGGTACCGATTTCTGTTTCCAACTGCATGCGCACCATGGCTACGGCGCCTACATCTGCGGCGAGGAAACCGCGCTGCTGGAATCCATCGAAGGCAAAAAAGGCCAGCCGCGCTTCAAGCCGCCGTTCCCGGCGAGCTTCGGCCTCTACGGCAAGCCGACCACGATCAACAACACCGAAACGTTGGCCTCGGTGCCGTGGATCATGCAGCACGGCGGCCAGGCCTTCCTTGAATTGGGCAAACCCAACAACGGCGGCTCCAAGCTGTTTTCGGTGTCGGGCCACGTTAACAAGCCGGGCAACTTCGAAGTGCCGCTCGGCACGCCGTTTTCCGAACTGCTGGAGATGGCGGGCGGGGTGCGCAGCGGCCATAAACTGAAGGCCGTGATTCCCGGCGGCTCGTCGGCACCGGTGCTGCCGGCCGACATCATGATGGACTGCACCATGGACTTCGACTCCATCGCCAAGGCCGGCTCGATGCTGGGTTCCGGCGCGGTCATCGTGATGGACGAAACCGTCTGCATGGTGCGCGCGCTGGAGCGGCTGTCCTATTTCTACTTCGAGGAGTCGTGCGGCCAGTGCACGCCGTGCCGCGAGGGGACCGGCTGGATGTACCGGGTGATTCATCGCATCGAACATGGCAAGGGCCGGCCGGATGACCTGGAATTGCTCAACAGCGTCGCGGGCAAGATCGGTGGCCACACCATCTGCGCGCTGGGCGACGCGGCGGCGATGCCGGTGCAAAGCTTCCTCAAACATTTTGGCGATGAGTTCGCGTATCACGTCGAACACAAGCGCTGCATGATTTGAATTGGGAATGGCATAAACGATGGCTACGTTGAATATCGAAATTGACGGACGCGCGCTTCAGGTCGAAAGCGGCGAAACCATCATGGATGCGGCGAACCAGGCCGGCATCACGATCCCGCATTTCTGTTATCACAAGAAACTCTCCATCGCCGCCAACTGCCGCATGTGCCTGGTGCAGGTGGAAAAAGCGCCGAAGCCGCTGCCCGCCTGCGCCACCCCGGTGACCGACGGCATGAAGGTGTATACGCGGTCGGAATACGCAATCAATGCGCAGAAAAGCGTGATGGAGTTTCTGCTGATCAACCATCCGCTCGACTGTCCGATCTGCGACCAGGGCGGCGAATGCACCCTGCAGGATCTGGCGGTCGGCTACGGCGGTTCCTCCTCGCGCTACCAGGAAGACAAGCGCGTGGTGCGTGAGAAAAACCTCGGCCCCCTGATTGCCACTGACATGACACGATGCATCCACTGCAGCCGTTGCGTGCGCTTCGGCCAGGAGATCGCCGGCGTGATGGAACTCGGCATGGTCGGGCGCGGTGAGCACACCGAAGTGATGCCGTTCCTGGAATCGCAGGTGGCGTCGGAATTGTCGGGCAATGTCATAGATCTGTGTCCGGTCGGCGCGCTCACCAGCAAACCTTTTCGCTACCGTGCCCGCACCTGGGAATTGTCGCGGCGTTTTTCGATCAGCCCGCATGACAGCCTCGGCTCGAACTTGACCGTGCATGTCATGGACAACAAGGTCATGCGGGTTTTGCCGCGCGAGAACGAGGACGTCAACGAGTGCTGGTTGGCTGATCGCGACCGTTTTTCCTATGAAGGCCTCAACACGTCCGAGCGCCTGACCCAGCCGATGATCAAACAGGGCGGACAGTGGATCGAGATTACCTGGCAAGCGGCGCTCGAATTTGTAGCGGATAAACTGAAGGCTATCCCGGCTGAACAGATCGGTGCCCTGTCTACTCCTTATCGCCCGGCTGAGGAGCTCTTTCTGCTGCAAAAGCTGATGCGCGGTCTGGGCAGCGGCAACGTCGACCATCGCCTGCGGCAGTCTGATTTCTCGCTCGACGACAAGGCGCATGGCGGTTTCTGGCTGGGCATGCCGGTGACCTACATGTCGCGCCTCAACCGCATGCTGGTGGTCGGCTCCAACCTGCGCAAGGATCACCCGCTGATGGCGCACCGCATACGCGAATCGGTGCGCTGGTATGGCCAGCTCAATCTCATCAACGCGGCAGAGGACGAGTTCCTCGGCAAGGTGCACGCCAAGCGCATCGTTGCTCCTTCGCAGCTTGCTGTGACGCTGGCGGGCGTGTGTCGCGCGCTGGCCGAATTGAAAAAACTGCCGGTGCCGGATATTGCTGCACACGGTGTCGCTGACGATACGGCGCGCAAGATGGCCGAAAGCATCTCGGGCGGCGAAACCCGTGCGGTCTTTCTCGGCAACATGGCGCAGCACCATCCTACCTATTCGCAGATCCACGCGCTGGCACAGGAAGTGGCACGACTTGCCAATGCAAGTTTCGGCGTGCTGGGCGAGGCAGCCAACAGCGTGGGCGCGGTGGCGGTCGGTGCGATACCGGGACGTGGGCCCCTGGGCCAGCCTGCCGTCAGGGGGTTGAACGCGCAGCAGATGCTGACCGAGCCCTTGCGCGCCTATCTGCTGCTGGGGGTCGAGGCTGAACTCGATACGCACGATCCGGTGAGCGCGATGGCCAGCATCAATGCAGCCGAGTTCGTGGTGGTGATGTCGCCCTACAAGGGGAAATCGCTCGACTACGCCGACGTCTTGCTGCCGATTGCGCCATGGACCGAAACCTCAGGCACCTTCATCAACACCGAGGGCCGCGTGCAAGGTTTCAACGCCGTGGTCAAACCGCTCGGCGAAACGCGGCCTGCCTGGAAGGTGCTGCGCGTGCTGGGCAATTTGCTGGGACTGGCCGGCTTCGATTACAACGACTCCAGGGAAGTATTGCTGGATGCGCTGGGCGAGACGCCGACTGGTTCGGTGCAGGCATTTCTCAACAACGAAATTGGCCACGTGACAGTGGCGCCACCGCAGGCAATCGACGGATTGGAACGTGTGGCAGAAGTGCCGATTTATCAAACGGATGCCGTGGTGCGCCGCTCGCCCTCGCTGCAAGTGACGCAGGATGCCGCGCTGCCGGTGGCGCGCATGCATGGCCGGCTCATTGCGAAACTGGGGTTGGGCAAGAACGGACTGGTTACGCTGCGGCAGTCAGCCAGCGCGCTGACACTGAAAGTGCAGCGGGATGACTTGCTGCCCGACAACTGTGTGCACGTGCCCAGCGGCCATCCGCTGACGGCAGGCCTGGGTCCGATGTTCGGGCCGATCACGGCGGAGCCGGTCTGATGGAGAGCGTGGGCATGGACTGGGCTGCCATTCAAACCGTCGTCTGGACGCTGATTAAAATCGTGATGCTGGTGGTGCCGCTGATGCTGGGTGTCGCCTATCTCACCTACGCGGAAAGAAAAATCATCGGCTGGATGCAGGTGCGCATCGGCCCCAACCGCGTGGGTTTCCAGGGCCTGCTGCAGCCGATCGCCGACGCGGTGAAACTGCTGATGAAGGAAATCATCATTCCTTCCGGCGCCAACAAGGGTTTGTTCATCCTTGGCCCCATCCTGGCCATCGCGCCCGCACTGGCGGCGTGGGCGGTGATTCCGTTTACCGATTCCCTGGTGCTGGCCAATATCAATGCAGGATTGCTGTATGTGATGGCGATCACCTCGATGGGGGTGTATGGGGTGATCATCGCGGGCTGGGCATCCAACTCCAAATACGCTTTCCTCGGCGCGATGCGCTCGGCGGCACAGATCGTGTCGTATGAAATCGCCATGGGTTTCGCACTGGTCGGCGTGCTGATGGCAGCGCAGTCGCTCAACCTCTCCGACATCGTCCAGGGACAGGCGGGCGGGCTGCATCACTGGTATATCTGGCCGCTGTTCCCCTTATTCGTCGTGTACCTGATTGCCGGTGTAGCGGAGACCAACCGTTCACCATTTGACGTCGCCGAGGGTGAATCGGAAATCGTTGCCGGTTTCCACGTCGAATATTCCGGCATGGCGTTCGCCGTGTTCTTCCTCGCCGAATACGCCAACATGATCCTGGTCGCCGCGCTGACCACCCTGATGTTCCTCGGTGGCTGGCTGTCGCCCGTTCCCTTCCTGCCCGACGGTATCGTCTGGTGGCTGCTCAAGGTCGGCTTCGTGCTGTTCCTGTTCCTCTGGTTCCGCGCCACTTTCCCGCGCTATCGCTACGACCAGATCATGCGTCTGGGCTGGAAAGTGTTCATTCCCATCACCATCGTCTGGATCGTCGTGGTCGGCGGCATGATGCAGACGCCGTATGGTTATCTCTTCCACTGAGCGCGCCATGAAACGGATCACGAATTTCTTCGGCAGCCTGCTTCTGATCGAACTCCTGCGCGGCATGATGCTCACCGGGCGCCACCTGTTTGCGCGCAAGATCACGGTGCAGTTCCCGGAAGAGAAAACCCCACAAAGCCCCCGTTTCCGCGGTCTGCATGCATTGCGCCGTTACCCCAATGGCGAGGAGCGTTGCATTGCCTGCAAACTCTGTGAAGCGGTGTGTCCGGCGCTGGCCATCACCATCGAGTCGGAAAAACGCGACGACGGCACCCGCCGCACCACGCGCTACGACATCGATCTGACCAAGTGCATTTTCTGCGGCTTCTGCGAGGAATCCTGTCCAGTCGACTCCATCGTCGAAACCCGCATCCTCGAATACCACGGCGAAAAGCGTGGCGACCTGTATTACACCAAGCCCATGCTGCTGGCGATTGGCGACCAGTATGAAGAGCAGATCGCAAAAGACCGCGCGCAAGACGCGAAGTATCGATAATGAAAACAGCGTCCTATATCGCTGACGAATCGACAACATGACCTACACGACCGCGATCTTCTACTTCTTCGCCGCCATCCTGGTGTTTGCCGGGCTGCGCGTCATCACCGCGCGCAACCCGGTGCATGCCGCGCTGTTCCTGGTGCTGGCTTTCTTTACCGCGGCCGGGTTGTGGATGCTGCTGGAAGCAGAGTTCCTCGCCATTACCCTGGTGCTGGTCTACGTAGGCGCGGTGATGGTGCTGTTCCTGTTCGTGGTGATGATGCTCGACATCAACCTGGACAGGTTGCGCGAAGGCTTCTGGGATTATCTGCCGATCGCCGGTTTCGTTTCGGTGCTGCTGATGATCGAGATGGCGCTGATTCTGGGAAGCCGCCATTTCGGTCTGGAGGTGATGGCCACGCCCGCACCGCACGCCGCCGATTACAGCAACACCAAGGAACTCGGGCGACTGCTGTATACCGATTATGTCTATGCGTTCGAACTGGCCGCGGTGATTTTGCTGGTAGCGATCGTGGCCGCCATTGCGCTGACGCTGCGCCGCCGCAAGGACAGCAAGTACATCGACCCGGCCGAGCAGGTGAAGGTCAAGCGCAACGACCGGCTACGCATCGTGAAAATGCAGGCCGTACAGAAGCCAGGGTCAGGGGAGGGGGGCGCATGATTTCCCTATCGCATTACCTGGTACTGGGCGGCATCCTGTTCGCCATCAGCGTGCTGGGCATCTTTCTCAACCGCAAGAACGTCATTATCCTGCTCATGGCGATCGAATTGATGCTGCTGGCGGTGAACATGAACTTCATCGCGTTTTCGCACTATCTCGGCGACATCCACGGCCAGATTTTCGTCTTCTTCATCCTCACTGTCGCCGCGGCGGAATCCGCTATCGGTCTGGCGATTCTGGTGGTGTTGTTCCGCAACCTGCACACGATCAACGTCGATGACCTCGACCACCTGAAAGGCTGATGCGGATGAACATGCAGACGCTCTATCTCATCGTGCCGCTGGCGCCCCTGTTCGGCGCACTGGTTGCAGGCCTGTTGGGAAAGCTGATCGGGCGCACCCTGTCGCATCTGGTGACCATCGCAGGCGTGGCAGTGTCGTTCGTTGCCTCGGTGCTGGTGTTCCAGGACGTCCTCGCCGGCCACACCTACAATGGCACGGTTTACACCTGGATGGTGCTGGGCGACCTGCATCTCGAGGTCGGCTTCCTGATCGATGCGCTGACGGCGATGATGATGCTGGTCGTCACCTTCGTCTCGCTGATGGTGCACATCTACACTATCGGCTATATGCACGACGACCCAGGCTACCAGCGCTTCTTCAGCTACATTTCGCTGTTCACCTTCTCGATGCTGATGCTGGTGATGAGCAACAACTTCCTCCAGCTTTTCTTCGGCTGGGAGGCGGTGGGGCTGGTGTCCTATCTGCTGATCGGTTTCTGGTACACCAAGGAATCCGCAATCTACGCCAACCTCAAGGCTTTTTTGGTCAACCGCGTCGGCGACTTCGGCTTCATCCTGGGGATTGGTCTGGTGCTGGCCTGGTTTGGCTCGCTCGACTACGCCACGGTGTTCGCCAGGGCGCCCGAGCTCGCCAGCCAGACCATTACCCTCTGGCCCGGTACGCCGTGGATGCTGATGACCGTCATCGGGATTCTTCTGTTCATCGGCGCGATGGGCAAGTCGGCGCAGTTCCCACTGCACGTCTGGCTGCCCGATTCGATGGAAGGCCCAACGCCAATTTCCGCGCTGATCCATGCGGCGACGATGGTGACCGCGGGCATCTTCATGGTTGCACGCATGTCGCCGCTGTTTGAACTGTCCGACGTGGCCCTCAGCTTCATCATGATCATCGGCGCGATCACCGCGCTGTTCATGGGCTTTCTCGGCATCGTGCAGAACGACATCAAGCGCGTGGTGGCGTATTCGACGCTGTCGCAACTGGGCTACATGACGGTCGCGCTAGGTGCCTCGGCCTATTCGGTGGCGGTGTTCCACCTGATGACGCATGCCTTCTTCAAGGCGCTGCTGTTTCTAGCCGCCGGTTCGGTCATCATCGCCATGCACCACAACCAGGACATCCGCTACATGGGCGGCCTGAAGAAATACATGCCGATCACCTGGATCACTTCGCTGATCGGTTCGCTGGCGCTGATCGGCACGCCTTTCCTGTCGGGCTTCTATTCCAAGGAAAGCATCATCGAGGCGGTCAAGCTGTCGCATCTGCCGGGCGCCGACATCGCCTACTGGGCAGTGCTGATCGGGGTATTCGTCACCGCGTTCTATTCCTTTCGCATGTATTTCCTGGTGTTCCACGGCAAGGAGCGTTTCCATCAGGGACACGCCCACGGCAACGAACCCGACGCCCATCACGATGATGCCCACCACGACCATGGGGGCGGCCACGGCGGCACGCCACATGAAACACCATGGGTGGTGACCGGCCCCTTGCTCGCGCTGGCGCTGCCTTCACTGGCCATCGGCTACATGACCATCGAACCGATGCTGTTTGGCGACTTCTTTGGTAACGCGATCTACGTTGCCGACCGCCATCCGGTCATGCATGAACTCAATCAGGAATTCCACGGTGCAGTAGCGATGGGCCTTCACGCGATCACGACTCTGCCGTTCTGGCTGGCGGCGGCGGGTGTAGGCTTGTCGGCGTTCTTCTACCTCAAGCGGCCGGATATCCCGGCGGCGATCCAGAAGCGTTTTAGCTTCATCCACAGCATGCTGGTCAACAAATACTGGTTCGACGAGCTTTACAGCACGATTTTCGCCAGCGGTGCCCGCCTTCTGGGTGGCACGCTCTGGCGGCGCGGCGACCAGAACATCATCGACGGCTTTTTTGTCAACGGCACGGCGCACCTGATCGAGCGTTTCTCCCGCCTGGTCAGGGCCTTCCAGTCCGGTTACATCTACCATTACGCCTTTGCCATGCTGATCGGGGTGTTTGCCCTGGTGACCTGGTTCGCGCGGCTCAACTAAGTCATCCTCATGTTCGGACAGTCGATTCTCTCTCTCGTCATCTGGGTACCGATTCTGGCCGGCGTGGTGGTGCTCGCCACCGGCTCCGACCGCAATGCGCCGCTGGCGCGCTGGTTGGCGCTGGTCGGTGCGCTCGCGGGCTTGATCGTTGCGATTCCGCTCGTCACAGGTTTCGACACCACCACCTCGGCGATGCAGTTCGTCGAGAAGGCAACGTGGATCCCTGCATTCAACATCCATTACCACCTCGGCGTTGACGGCATATCCATGCCACTGATCCTGTTGAACAGCTTCATTACCGTGCTGGTGGTCATCGCCGGCTGGCAGGTGATCCAGGACAAGGTCGCACAATACATGGCGGCCTTCCTCATCATGTCCGGCCTCATCAATGGGGTGTTCGCTGCGCTCGACGGCATCCTGTTCTATGTCTTCTTCGAAGGCATGCTGATTCCACTGTATCTGATCGTCGGGGTGTGGGGCGGACCGAACCGGGTCTATGCTGCGTTCAAGTTCTTCCTCTACACGCTGCTTGGCTCCTTGCTGATGCTGGTGTCGATGATCTATCTGTATTTCCAGTCCGGCGGCAGCTTCGACATCCAGACCTGGCACACCACCACGCTCGGCATGACGGCGCAGACGCTGATGTTCTTCGCCTTCCTGCTGGCCTTCGGGGTCAAGGTGCCGATGTGGCCGGTGCACACCTGGCTGCCCGACGCCCACGTCGAAGCGCCCACCGGCGGCTCGGTGGTGCTGGCGGCGATCACGCTGAAAGTCGGCGCCTATGGCTTCCTGCGCTTCATTCTGCCCATCGTGCCGGATGCCAGCCACGAACTCACCTGGTTCGTCATCATGCTGTCGCTGATCGCCGTCACGTACATTGGCCTGGTCGCTCTGGTGCAGGCCGACATGAAAAAGCTCATTGCCTATTCGTCGATCGCCCACATGGGATTCGTCACTCTCGGCTTCTTCATGTTCAGCCCGCTCGGCGCCGAAGGCGGCCTGGCACAGATGATTTCCCACGGCTTCGTCTCGGCTGCGCTGTTCCTCTGCATCGGCGTCATGTACGACCGCCTGCATTCGCGCCAGATCAAGGACTACGGCGGTCTGGTGAACAGGATGCCGGTGTTCGCCACCTTCTTCATGCTGTTCGCCATGGCCAACGCAGGGCTGCCCGCCACCAGCGGCTTCGTCGGCGAGTTCATGGTCATCATGGCCGCGACCCAGGTCAACTTCTGGTTCGCCTTCGTCGCCGCCACCACGCTGATTTTCGGCGCAGCCTACACGCTGTGGATGTACAAGCGCGTGGTGTTCGGTGCGGTCACCAATCCGCACGTCGAGGAGATGCGTGACGTCAATGCCCGCGAGATACTTCTGCTCGGCGTGCTCGCCGTCTGCGTGCTGGCCATGGGCCTGTATCCCAAGCCGTTCACCGATGTGATGCATGTGTCGGTGGTGGATCTGCTGACGCACGTCGCCCAAAGCAAACTACCGTGAGCGACCACCCATGAGCACCCACTCAATTCAATTCGCCCAATTTGCCCCAGCGCTACCCGAGATCTTCGTGCTGGCCATGGTGTCGCTGATCCTGGTGATCGACGCGGCGGTCGATGACAGCAAGCGTTATCTGGCCTATGCGCTTTCGCTCGTCACGCTGGCCGGCGCGGCTTTCCTGACCGCGCGCGATTTCTCGACCATGCCGGTGCTGGCGCTCGGCGGACTCTTCATCGACGACCCGCTGTCCGACGTGCTGAAGCTGTTCCTCTATCTGACCGTCGCGGTGGTGCTGGTGTATTCGCGCGACTATCTGCGCGCGCGCGGCCTCTACAGGGGAGAATTCTTCGTGCTCGCGCTGTTCGCACTCCTGGGCATGATGGTGATGGTCTCGGCCAGCCATTTCCTCACGCTGTATCTCGGCCTGGAACTGTTGTCGCTGTCCCTGTATGCCATGGTTGCACTGCAGCGTGACTCCAGCATAGCGACCGAGGCGGCCATGAAATACTTCGTGCTGGGCGCACTGGCGTCGGGCATGTTGCTCTATGGCATGTCGATGGTGTACGGGGTGACCGGTTCGCTCTCGCTGGGCGACATAGCGATATCCCTGCAGGACGGCACCGACCTGCGCATTCCGCTGGTCTTCGGCATCGTCTTCATCGTCGCCGGGCTGGCGTTCAAGCTGGGCGCCGTCCCGTTTCACATGTGGGTGCCGGACGTATACCACGGCGCGCCCACCGCGATGACACTGTTCATCGGCTCTGCGCCCAAGATCGCCGCGTTCGCTTTCGTCATACGCATCCTCGGACAGGGCCTGGAATCGCAGGTGGCCGAGTGGCGCGACATGCTGGTGATTCTTGCCGTGCTGTCGATGGCCGTCGGCAATTTCGCGGCCATCGCGCAAAGCAATCTGAAGCGCATGCTCGCCTACTCGACCATCTCGCACATGGGTTTCATGCTGCTCGGCATCCTGGCCGGCTCGCAGAACGGTTATGGCAGCGCGATGTTCTATGTGCTGGTGTACGCGTTGATGAGTGCGGGCAGTTTCGGCATGATCCTGCTGCTGTCGCGCGCCGGCTTCGAGGCCGACCAGCTTGACGACTTCAAGGGCCTGAATCGCCGCAGCCCCTGGCTGGCTTTCATGATGTTGCTGCTGATGTTTTCCATGGCTGGCGTGCCGCCCACCGTGGGTTTCTACGCCAAGCTGACCGTGTTGCAGGCTGTGGTCGAAATCGGCTATATCTGGCTGGCGGTGGCGGCAGTGCTGTTCTCGCTGATCGGCGCGTTCTACTACCTGCGAATCGTCAAGCTGATGTATTTCGACACCGCGCACGACACAACACCCATCAACACCAGCCCCGATACCCGACTGATCATGTCAGCCAACGGGCTTGCCATACTGGTGCTCGGCATCCTGCCGCAGCCTCTGATGGCCGTCTGCGTGCACGCGATCGGCGCGTCCTTCTGAACCAAACCTTGCAGGAGCGGGTGTGTTCCGGCATCACCTGCTTTCCGGATTTACCGTGAATTTTTCCACGACACTGCTGCTGATTTTGGCGTTTATCGCCGCTAACCTGCCGTTTCTTGTCGAGCGCATTTTCTTCCCGGGACAGCTCAAAGCCGGCAGCTAGAATTTCGCCTGGCGGCTGTTGGGGTTGGTGGTGTTTTTTTTAGTCAGCGGCATCGCGCTGCTGCTGGAAGGCAAGTTCGGAAACATCCGCACGCAGAAATGCGAGTTCTACGCCGTCAACGCCGCGTTGTTCGTGGTGTTTGCCTTCCCGGGCTTCGTATACCGTTTTCTGTGGCGACGGCGCGGTGGCTAGGCAGGCCACTGGTATCTTCTAATATGTACATATATTCTTGCATTGTTCTGTACATTACTGAGATGCCATGAAACAAGCCACCTTCACTGAAGTACGCAACCACGCCAAGCAGTATTTTGACATCGTTGAGTCCGGCGAATCCGTGCGCGTGCTGCGCAATGGCAAACCCATTGCTGACATCGTTCCGATCATGGCCGACCTGCCGTCCTGGAAGCGCCGTAAAGCGCAACCTCTGGTGCTGGACGGTGTATCGATCAGCGGCATGATCCTGCAAGAGCGCGAAGCCGGCCAGTGATGGCGGATGTCCGATGCGCGTTTTTTTCGAAACCTCTGCCTTCGCCAAGCGTTATATCAGTGAGCCTGGAACAGGCAGCGTGCTGGAATGGTGCGACCGGGCAACGGAGATCGGCTTGTCCGGCATTGCGCTGCCCGAAATCATTTCAGCTTTTTGTCGCTTGCACCGCGAGGCCAGGATCACCGACACGCAATATCGGCAATTGAAGTCCTTGTTGCTGGCCGACATCGAAGACGCCGCCCTTTGCGATCTTACCCCGGCAGTGTTGGCTCAAGCGATTTCGAGTCTCGAAACCAATGTGCTGCGCGGCATGGACGCCATACACATCGGCAGCGCGCTAGTCTTGCAAGCCGATGTTTTCATATCGGCAGACACGCGCCAACTTGATGCTGCCTCTCGTGCGGGCTTACGTGTCGAAGCAGTGTAGTGGCAGCACTATGGTCTTGCAATTCAACGCGGATTCGAGAATGGACACCATGGAATTCAAACTGCGCGGCGAACACATCGCACTCTGCGACTTGCTCAAACTCACCGGCATCGCCGACAGCGGCGGGCAGGGCAAGCTCATGATCGCCAACGGTAACGTCACCGTTAATGGCCGGCCAGAAAGCCGCAAGACAGCGAAAATTCGGGCAAATCAGACGGTACAGTGTCTCGGGCAGCGGATATTGGTGGTGGCGGCCAAAGCTTAAAGGAAGCAGAAGAAGAAACGGCCGGAATCGAGCTCCACCGCCAGCCGTGCCCCACGGTTGAGCGCATAGTCCCAGGAACCCTTGGTGGCACAGCCTTCGTGGCATTCGCTTACCCCCGCCGGCGATTCGAGATCGCGTTCGCGGTCATACCAGCTCAACAACATTGTGTCGTCGCCCAGCTGCTGACGGGCGATGGTCGTCGCCAGTTTCAGCGCCGCATTGAAGTCGAGGCCGAGTTCGGCTGTGTCGAGACGCAGCGTCTTCATGGTGAGGTGTCCGTGAGCGCCTTCAAGGCGTAGAGCATATCCAGCGCTGCCTTCGGCGTAAGCGTGTCGGGGTCGAGCTCGCGCAATTGGTCAAGCGCGGGATGCGGCGGCGGTTCGTCGTTGGGGAGGTGCGCGGCGAACAGGTCGCCTTGCGGGCCGGGCTGCAGCTGCGCGTCCTCGAGTTCGCGCAGGTGGCGCCTCGCGGCGTGGATGACCGGGCTGGGCACGCCGGCCAGACGCGCCACCTGGATGCCGTAGCTTTGCGAGGCAGGGCCTTCTTCCACCGCATGCAGGAACACCAGATCGGCACCGTGTTCCTTGGCGTCAAGGTGAACGTTGGTGAGCTGGCGGAATTCCTGTGCCAGCTGGGTCAGTTCGAAATAGTGGGTGGCGAACAGGGTGAAGGCGCGGGTGGCGCTGACCAGATGCCGAGCAACTGCCCAGGCGAGCGCGAGGCCGTCGAAGGTCGACGTGCCGCGCCCGATTTCATCCAGCAACACGAGACTGTTGGCGCTGGCGTTGTGCAGGATGTGCGCGGTCTCGGTCATCTCGACCATGAAGGTCGAACGGCCGCCGGCCAGATCGTCCGACGCGCCGATGCGGGTGAAGATCTGGTCGACTTCGCCGATCTTCGCCGAACTGGCCGGAACCCACAGGCCGCAGCAGGCCAGCAGCGTGATCAGCGCGATCTGACGCATGTAGGTCGATTTGCCGCCCATGTTGGGGCCGGTGATGAGCAGCATCTGGCGGGTGCGGTTGAGCGTGACGTCATTAGGAATGAAATGCGCGACCTGCGCCTCGACCACCGGATGGCGGCCGCCACGGATGATGATGCCGGGTTCCTCGCTGAACTCGGGCGCGCACAGCTTAAGCGTGTTCGCGCGTTCGGCCTGGCTTGCAAGCACGTCGGCTTCGGCGAGCGCCGCCGCCAGTTCCAGCAGTGCAGGCACATACGGTGTCAGCGTGTCCAGTAGCGCATCGAACAAGGATTTTTCACGTGCCAGCGCGCGATCCTGTGCTGACAGCGCCTTGTCCTCGAAGGCCTTGAGTTCCGGCGTGATGTAGCGTTCGGCGTTCTTCAGCGTCTGCCGGCGGCGGTAGTCGTCGGGAACCCTGTCCGATTGCGCGCGGCTGACTTCGATGTAGAAGCCGTGCACCTTGTTGTATTCGACTCTCAGATTGCCGATGCCGGAGCGCGCGCGTTCGCGCGCTTCCAGTTCCAATAAAAATGAACCGGCATCGCGCGTCAGCGCGCGCAGTTCGTCGAGGTCGGCATCGTGGCCGTCGGCGATCACACCGCCTTCGCGCAGCACGCTGGCGGGTTCGGGCTGGATGGCGCGCTTGAGCAGTTCGTGCAGATCAGGCCGCGCGGCGAAGCGGGATTGCAATAGCGCCAGCCGCGCGCGATCGTCGGGCAGGGCGGCGACGAGCTCAGGCAGCAATGCCAGGGTGTCGCGCAGGCCCGACAGGTCGCGCGGTCGCGCGTTCTTCAGCGCGATGCGACCGCTGATGCGCTCTACATCGGCGCAGCCCTTGAGCAAACGGGCGATTGCAGCCGCCATGTCAGGCGCCTCGGCCAGTACGCCAATGGCATCGCGTCGCTGCGTCAGCGCAAGCCGGTCGCGCAACGGATGGTGCAGCCAGTGGCGCAACAGGCGTGTGCCCATGCCAGTTGCAGTGGTGTCGAGCACCGAAAGCAAGGTCGGTGCCGCTTCGCCGCGCAGCGTTTCAGTGAGCTCCAGGTTGCGCCGGGTGGAGGCATCGAGTTGGACGAAATCGCTGTCGCGCTCGGCATGAATCGACTGGATATGCGGCAGCGAGGTGCGCTGCGTGGTCTGGATATAATCGAGCAGGGCGCCTGCGGCGGCGATGGCGAGGGGCAGGTCGGCTATGCCGAAGCCGGCGAGATCACGGCTGCCGAATTGCTGCGCCAGCCGGGTGCATGCGCCGGTGCTATCGAACTGCCATGGTGCCAGCCAGCGAACCGCGCAAGGGGCGCCACTGAGTGCAAAGCCATCGGGCGCCAGGATTTCTGCCGGCCGCACCCGCGCCAGCAGAGCGGGCAGGGCAGCGGCTTCGGCTTGTGCAACCTGAAACCGCCCGGCAGCGAGATTCAGCCAGGCCACGCCAACCGTTTCGGTTCCCGGTGCTGTATTAACCATGCCGGGGGCGATAGCCAGAATCAGGGTGTCGCGTGTGTCGTCCAAAAGGCCCGAATCGGTCAGCGTGCCCGGAGTGACGATGCGTGTGACCTGCCGATCGACCGGGCCTTTGCTGGTGGCGGGGTCACCTACCTGTTCGGCGATCACCACCGACTCGCCCAATTTCAGCAAGCGTGCCAGATATTGTTCGGCGCTGTGATACGGCACGCCGGCCATCTTGATCGGCGAACCGGCGGAGGCACCGCGAGTGGTGAGCGTGATGTTCAGTAGACGCGCGGCCTTTTCGGCGTCGTCGTGGAACAGCTCGTAAAAATCGCCCATGCGGTAGAACAGCAGCATGTCTGGATGCTGTGCCTTGATGCCAAGGTACTGCTGCATCATCGGCGTGTGGACAGTGGGCTCCTTGGCTATGGACATGGAGAAACGTAAGTTGGGATCAGACCTTCAGTTCGGGCGGTAGGTGCGGAGCGAGAATCTGCAGCATCTGCCCGAAGATTTTGGGGCTGGCGGCAACGATGTTGCCGGATTCCAGAAAGCCCTCGTTGCCCATGAAGTTGCCGACCAGGGCGCCGGATTCCTGCGCGATCAGGCTGCCGGCGGCGAGGTCCCAGGGCTTCAGATGCATTTCCCAGAAACCGTCGTAACGGCCGCACGCTACGTAGCACAAGTCAAGCGCGGCAGAACCGGGGCGCCGCAGGCCGGAGGTGGCTTTCATCATGTCGCGGAACATGTTGAGGTAGGTCTCGGCGAAGCTGAAGTCGCGGAAGGGGAAGCCGGTGCCGATCAGGCATTCTGCGAGTTTGCTGCGCTTGCTGGCGCGGATGCGGCGGTCGTTGAGCATGGCGCCGCGGCCGCGGCTGGCGGTGAAGAGCTCGTTGCGCGCGGGGTCATATACCACGGCCTGGGTGATCTGGCCCTTGTGCCTGAGCGCGATGGAAACCGAATACTGCTGCAGGCCGTGCAGGAAGTTGGTGGTGCCGTCGAGCGGATCGATGATCCACTGATAGTCCTCGCCGTTCTTGGCGTCGGCCGTGCCAGACTCCTCTGCTAAAATCCCGTGGTTTGGATAGGCATCGAGCAGGGTTTCGATGATGGCGCGTTCGGCCATCTGGTCGACCTCGCTCACATAATCGCGGTCCTGCTTGCTCCGAACGGTGAGCTGGTCGAGGTCGAGCGAGGCGCGATTGATGATCGACCCGGCTTTGCGGGCGGCTTTCACCGCCGTGTTGAGCATGGGATGCATGGTGTCTGGCTAAAAATTCAAAGAACGAGCCGCTATTTTACTTGATGATGTTTGCTTGATGACGCCAGCCGACCCGAAACTTCTCGCCAATATCCGTATCGTGCTGACGCGCACCAGCCACCCAGGCAATATTGGCGCGGCAGCACGGGCGATGAAGACGATGGGGCTGTCGCAGCTTGTTCTCGTCGATCCTGCGATTTTTCCAAACAGTCAGGCCGACGCGATGGCCTCCGGTGCGGCCGATCTGTTAACGCAGGCGCATGTTTGCGCCACGCTGGAGGAAGCACTGGCCGACACCGTCCTGGCGCTCGGGGTATCGGCACGTCGTCGCGACATCGTGGCCGAGGTCCTGACGCCGCCCGAGGCTGCAGTCCGGCTGCTGACCGAAGCGCAGGCCGGGCCGGTGGCGCTGGTGTTCGGCAACGAAACCAGCGGATTGTCGAATGAGGAATTGAGCCTGTGCCAGGGGCTGGTGACCATTGCGGCCAACCCGGAATACAGCTCCCTGAATCTGGCAGCTGCGGTCCAGGTGCTGAGTTACGAAATTCGCCAGACCTGGCTGCAGCAGCCATCCTGGCCCCAATCGTCGTTCGATGCGGCCACCCTGGGCGATGTCGAGCGATTTTACAGACACCTGGAAACCGCGCTGGCTGAACTGGAATTCCTCAATCCGGGCTCGCCTGGCAAGTTGATGCTGAAGTTGCGGCGGCTGTTTGCACGCACCCGGCTGGCGCAGGAGGAAGTGAACATCCTGCGCGGGATACTGACGTCTGCGCAGGAAGCCAAACGGCTCGCCGACCAGGTTCGAAACCGCAAACCGCAATAGTTGACTAAATAACTCGGAAATAGCATCCTCAGCCCATGAGCCTTTTCAGCCAACTCAAGGAAGACATCGCCGTTGTGTTCGACCGCGACCCGGCGGCGCGCACAACCTTCGAGGTCGTCACCACCTATCCCGGCTTTCACGCCATGGTCATCCACCGCCTGGCACACAGGCTGTGGCGCCTGCAATGGAAGTGGCTGGCGCGCTTCACCTCGCATATCGGGCGCTGGCTGACCGGCGTCGAAATCCACCCTGGCGCCACCATCGGGCGGCGCGTGTTCATCGACCACGGCATGGGCGTGGTCATCGGCGAAACCGCTGAAATCGGCGACGACTGCACGCTGTATCACGGCGTGACGCTCGGCGGCACCTCGTGGAACAAGGGCAAGCGCCATCCCACCCTGATGCCTGGCGTGGTGGTGGGAGCGGGGGCCAAGATTCTCGGCCCGATCACCATTGGTGCAAACGCCCGGATCGGCTCCAACGCTGTGGTGGTGAAGGATGTACCAGAGGATGCGACTGCAGTCGGAGTCCCGGCGCGCATTCTCGACAGCAGTGCCGAAAAGCAGCGCAACCAGCAGGCGGAAAAACTCGGTTTCTCGGCCTACGCCATTTCGGCCGACATGAATGATCCGGTGGTCAAGGCGATCCACGGCCTGGTTGACCATTCCGCTCACATCGACCACCGGCTGGAATTGATTCTGGCGCAGTTGCAGAAACTGGGGGTCGAGATGCCGGCCGATCAGGACACGCCGGACGATTTTGATCCGAACTATCTGAACAAAATAGTTGACTAAAATACTAAGGTAAGTAATAGTTGATTGAAACGCTCGGGTATTTTATAGTTCGGGCAAATTTCAGGAGAAAACGACATGAGGTTGACGACTAAAGGTCGCTTTGCAGTGACGGCCATGCTGGATCTGGCGCTGCGCGGCGGTAAAAATCCGGTGACACTGGCCGGCATCAGCGAGCGTCAGGACATTTCCCTGTCGTATCTGGAACAATTGTTCAGCCGGTTGCGCCGGCACGAACTGGTCGAGAGCGTCCGCGGCCCCGGAGGTGGTTATTTCCTCGCCCGCCCGCTTGCCGATATCAACGTGGCCGACATCATTCGCGCGGTGGATGAGCCGATCGACGCCACCCAGTGCGGTGGCAAGGAAAACTGCCACGACGAGCACCGCTGCCTGACCCATGACTTGTGGATGGGGCTGAATGCGCACATCTACGATTATCTGGACAACGTGACACTGGCTTCGTTGGTGGACAAGCAGCACGCGTGCAAGGAGAAAGTGCTTCAGGACCGCCGCGCATCGAAAATGACGCTGGCCGCTTGAAAGATTTGATTAGGGCATAACGATGAAACCACTGTATTTCGATTACTCCGCCACCACGCCGGTCGATCCGCGTGTGGTCGCAAAGATGATTCCCTATCTGACCGAGGAATTCGGCAATCCGGCATCGCGCTCGCACCCGTATGGCTGGACGGCCGACAAGGCGGTTGAAGAGGCACGTGCTCAAGTGGCTGCACTGGTCGGTGCCGACCCCAAAGAGATCGTGTTCACCTCCGGCGCCACCGAATCCAACAACCTCGCAATCAAGGGGGCCGGGCACTTCTACGCGTCCACCAAGGGCAAGCACATCATCACCGTGCGCACCGAGCACAAGGCGGTACTCGACACCGTGCGCGAGATGGAACGCCAGGGCTTCGAAGCGACTTATCTGGGCGTGAAGGAAAACGGCCTGCTCGATCTGGACGTACTCCGCGCAGCGATCCGCCCGGACACCGTGCTGGTCTCGGTGATGGCGGTCAACAACGAAATCGGCGTGATCCAGGACATCGAGGCGATCGGCAAGATCTGCCGTGAAAATGGCGTGATTTTCCACGTCGACGCGGCGCAGGCCACCGGCAAGATGCCGATCGATCTCAGCAAGCTGCCGGTCGACCTGATGTCGTTCTCGGCGCACAAGACCTATGGCCCCAAGGGCATCGGCGCGCTGTACGTGCGCCGCAAGCCGCGCGTGCGCCTGGAAGCGCAGATGCATGGGGGCGGCCACGAGCGCGGCATGCGTTCGGGTACCTTGGCAACGCACCAGATCGTCGGCATGGGTGAAGCCTTCCGCATCGCCAAAGAAGAAATGGCGACCGAGAACGAGCGCATTCGCATGCTGCGCGACCGTCTTTACAACGGCCTCAAGGACATCGAGGAACTGCACCTGAACGGCGACATGGAGCAGCGTGTGCCACACAACCTCAACGTCAGCTTCAACTTCGTCGAAGGTGAATCGCTGATCATGGCGATCAAGGATCTGGCGGTATCGAGCGGTTCCGCCTGCACCTCGGCCAGCCTCGAACCGTCCTACGTGCTGCGCGCTTTGGGACGCAGCGACGAACTGGCTCACAGCTCGATCCGCTTCTCGATCGGCCGCTTCACCACCGAGGAAGAAGTTGATTACGCCATCAAGCTGCTGCACGAGAAGATCGGCAAACTGCGCGAGCTTTCCCCGCTGTGGGAAATGTTCAAGGAAGGCGTCGACCTGAATTCAGTGCAGTGGGCTGCACACTAAGTTGAAGTAAAGGAGAACCCAAGTGTCCTACAGCGATAAAGTACTCGACCACTACGAAAATCCCCGCAACGTCGGTTCCTTCACCAAGGACGACGAAGGCGTCGGCACCGGCATGGTGGGCGCGCCTGCCTGCGGCGACGTCATGAAGCTGCAGATCAAGGTGGGTGCCGATGGCCGCATCGAAGACGCCAAATTCAAGACCTACGGCTGCGGCTCGGCAATCGCCTCGTCCTCGCTGGTGACCGAATGGGTCAAGGGCAAAACGCTCGACCAGGCGATGGAAATCAAGAACACGGCAATCGCCGAAGAACTCGCGCTACCGCCGGTGAAGATTCACTGCTCGATCCTGGCCGAAGACGCCATCAAGGCCGCGGTGGCCGATTACAAACAGAAACAAGGTCTGGAGTAAGCCATGGCGGTGACCCTGTCCGAGCGCGCAGCGCAACACGTTACGAATTACCTGGCCAAGCGCGGCAAGGGTGTCGGCATCCGTCTCGGCGTGCGCACCACCGGCTGCTCCGGCATGGCCTACAAGCTGGAGTTCGCCGATGAGGTACCGGAAGGAGATCAGGTCTTCTCCAGTCATGGCGTAGCCGTCTTCGTCGACCCCAAAAGCCTGCCCTACATCGATGGCACCGAGCTTGACTACGCCCGAGAAGGCCTGAACGAGGGCTTCAAGTTCAACAACCCGAACGTGAAGAACGAGTGCGGCTGCGGCGAGTCGTTCAACATCTGACGTGCAGATGAGGGGTGAGCGGTAAGGGGTGAGGCGGAACGCGGTGCCCTGACTCGTGATTTGCCACCTCAACACTCCGTTCTTCTGCCCCCACCCACAATGGATTTCAGCCAAACCCACTTCGCGCTTTTCGGCCTGCCACAAACCTATGCGATCGAACGCAACCAGCTCGACGTGGCCTACCGCGAGTTGCAGAACACGGTGCATCCGGATCGTTTCGCAGCGCAACCCGAAGCCGAGCAGCGGGTGGCGATGCAATGGGCGACGCAGGTCAACGAGGCGTACCAGACGCTCAAGCATCCGGTGAGCCGCGGCGTGTATCTGCTGCGCTTGCAGGGCATCGACGCGCTCGACGCCAGCAACACGAAAATGGCGCCGGCTTTCCTGATGCAGCAGATGGAGTGGCGCGAGGCGATCGAGGAAGCACGCGCCGGAAAAAATATGGCGACACTGGATGATTTGTCCGATGATCTGCGCGCCGCGCATCGCCGCATCGAGGCTCAGTTGTCCGAACTGATCGATACGAAACAAGATTTCGACGGCGCGCGCGAAGCGGTACGCCAGTTACGTTTCATGGACAAACTCATCGCCGAGGTCGGCGACGTGTACGAAGAACTCGAAGGCTGACCCGCATGGCCCTATTGCAAATCGCCGAACCCGGCATGTCTTCTGCCCCTCACCAGCACCGTCTGGCGGTCGGCATCGATCTGGGAACGACCAATTCGCTGGTGGCCACCGTGCGCTCCGCCCTCTCGATGGTGCTGGACGATGAAGCGGGGCATTCGCTGCTGCCTTCGGTGGTGCGTTATCACGCCAATGGCGAAGTGGAGGTGGGGTATCCTGCCCAGTCCGCGCAGAACCACGATCCCCACAACACCATTGCGTCGGTGAAGCGATTCATGGGGCGGGGGATCGCCGATATCGAAGATATCGCCAGCCTGCCATACCGCTTCGTCGATGCACCCGGCATGGTGCAGCTGAAAACGGTCGCCGGCGTGAAAAGCCCGGTCGAGGTCTCGGCCGAAATCCTCAAAGTGCTGCGCCAGCGTGCCGAAGCCGCGCTCGGTGGCGAACTTGTCGGCGCGGTGATTACCGTGCCCGCGTATTTTGACGATGCCCAGCGCCAGGCTACCAAGGACGCCGCGCAGCTGGCCGGTTTGAATGTGCTGCGCCTGCTGAACGAGCCGACAGCGGCTGCCATTGCGTATGGCCTGGATAACGCGTCCGAAGGGGTCTACGCGGTATATGACCTCGGCGGCGGCACCTTCGATATCTCGATTCTGAAACTGTCCCGTGGCGTGTTCGAAGTGCTTGCCACCAACGGCGACTCGGCACTGGGCGGCGACGATTTCGACCAGCGCCTCTTCTGCTGGATGGTCGAGCAGGGGCGCTTTTCGCCGCTGTCGGCGGGCGACATGCGGCTGTTGCTGACCAAGGCGCGCGACGCCAAGGAGTCCCTGACCGAGCATACCGAGGTGCGCATCACCGCCGTGTTGTCGACCGGCGAAATGATGGACGCGACGCTGACCCAGACCGATTTCAACACGATGACCGCCAGCCTCGTCAACAAGATGCTGGCGCCCACGCGCAAGGCGCTGCGCGATGCCGATTTGGGCGTGGATGACATCAAGGGGGTGGTGATGGTCGGCGGCTCGACACGGATGCCGTGCATCCGTCAGGCCGTCGCCGATTTCTTCAGGCAGACGCCGCTGACCAATCTCAATCCGGACAAGGTGGTCGCGCTGGGCGCGGCCATGCAGGCTGATGTGCTGGCAGGCAACCGCGCCGGAGACGATTGGTTGCTGCTCGACGTGATTCCGCTGTCGCTGGGGCTGGAAACCATGGGCGGGCTGACCGAGAAGGTCATCCCGCGCAACACCACCATTCCCACCGCGCGTGCGCAGGAATTCACCACCTTCAAGGACGGTCAGACCGCGATGAGCGTGCACGTGTTGCAGGGCGAACGCGAACTGGCCTCCGACTGCCGCTCGCTGGCGCGCTTCGAGTTGCGCGGCATTCCGCCGATGGTGGCGGGCGCTGCGCGTATCCGCGTTACCTTCCAGGTCGATGCCGACGGCCTGCTGTCGGTAGCCGCACGCGAACAGAGCACCGGCGTCGAGGCCAGCGTGCAGGTCAAGCCCTCGTATGGCCTGGGCGACGAAGACATCACCCGCATGCTGAAGGACGCCTTTACCCACGCCAGGGACGACATGTTCGCGCGTGCCCTGAACGAACAGATCGTCGATGCCAACGGTCTCATCGCTGCCACCCGCGCAGCCTTGGCGCAGGACAGCGCGCTGCTCGACGCGACTGAAACAGCGGCGATCGAATCCAGCATCACCATGCTTGAAAAATTGATGGCTGGCACCGATCATCAATCCATCAAGCGCGGCATCGAGGCCCTGAATGCGGTCACCACCGAATTCGCCCAGCGCCGAATGGACCAGAACGTGCGCCGGGCCATGGCCGGGCAAAAACTGGAAACCTTTGGTTGAGCAAGCTGGAATCACCATGTTGAACGACGCATTTATCGAATCCCTGCGGGTGAAGCTCGAAGCCCACCCGATCTACGCGGCCGTGCAGACCCTCGACGACCTGCGCGTGTTCATGCAGCACCACGTCTATTCGGTGTGGGATTTCATGTCGCTCATCAAGTACCTGCAGAACGAAGTGGCGCCCGCACGCTGGCCGTGGACGCCGAGCGGCGATGCCTCGGTGCAGCGCTTCATCAACGAACTGGTGCTGGAAGAGGAAACCGACAGTGCGCTGCCGGGCCACGAGGGGCACACCAGCCACTTCATGCTGTATATCGCAGCCATGCGCGAAGTCGGCGCCAATGCCGACACGCCTGCACGCTTCGTGCAGATGGCAGGAGAGCAGGGAGTCGATGCCGCCCTCGGCTCGGGCCTGGTGCCGGCACCGTCCGCCACCTTCACCCGCAGCACCTTCGATTTTATCGCCAGCGGCAAGCCGCATGCCGTTGCCGCCTCGCTGGCGCTGGGGCGTGAGCACGTCATCCCGTCGATGTTCCGTGCCTTCCTGGCGCGCATGGCGGTGACCGAAACGCAGGCACCGAGCTTCCACTATTACCTCAACCGCCACATTCACCTGGACGAGGACTTCCACGCGCCGCTGTCCTTGCGTCTGCTCGCTGCCCTGTGCGACGACGACGCCAGCAAATGGCGCGAGGCCGAAGCGGCAGCCGAAACCGCGGTTAACGCCCGTATTTCTTTCTGGGATGGTGTGTTAATAGCCCTACCCAGCCAACATGCCCAAGCAGCCTGACTGCACCTCATTCAAACCATGCCCCAACTCATCGTATTGCCCCACGTCGAACTCTGCCCCGAGGGCGCCGTGATCGATGCCAGGCCCGGCGACACCATTTGCGACACCCTGCTCGCCAACGGCGTCGAGATCGAGCATGCCTGCGAAAAGTCCTGCGCCTGCACCACCTGCCACATCATCGTGCGCGAAGGCTTCAATTCACTGGAAGCTTCCACCGAAGAAGAGGATGATCTGCTCGACAAGGCTTGGGGACTGGAACCGCAATCGCGGCTGTCGTGCCAGGCACGCGTGAACGGCAGCGACCTGGTGATCGAAATCCCCAAGTACACCATCAACATGGTCAAGGAAGGGCATTGAAATGAAGTGGACGGATTCCCTCGACATCGCCATCGAACTCGCCGAAGCCCACCCTGAAATCGATCCGCGCACCATCCGCTTCACCGACCTGCACGGCTGGGTGATGGAACTGCCCGACTTTGAAGACGCCCCCGAGCATTCCGGCGAAAAAATCCTCGAAGCCATCCAGATGGCGTGGATCGACGAAGTCAGTTAAGCAGACTCAACACCAACACCCCGTCCCGGCTTGCGCATACCTTCTTGGTAGGTGCGCGACAGGGCATCAGATTGTCTTCCTGAAAGCGATCCCGGCATTACCCAGTGGCCTGCGTTTCACTTATCGGACCCCAACCTTCTTCCCCATTTCAGTAGCGATCCCGCCGTGACGTTCGCACGCTACGGCTGTTTATGTCGGCCGTATCTACACTACTGATGTCTGCGAGAAGGTGGCGCTATCGGGTGATACGACACCACCGAATCCCATCCCACACTTGAGCGCTGTGTGCGACAAATCCAAAACGTAGCGGCCACAATGGCCGGAATGACTTCGCGTGGATAATTTCCAAACGCGTGACGTTTGCCCTGAGTCGTGCGCCTGTAGAATGGCGGCTTGCTACATCACTTAAATGGTAGGTATGCGCCAGGCCTTCCATGAAATCAACGTTCCCACCCTAGGCAAGGGCCTGTATGCCGTTACCCCGGCGGTTCGCGAATGGGTGAATGCAAGTGGGATCAGACAGGGATTGCTCACCCTGTATATCCGTCATACTTCGGCAAGCCTGCTGATACAGGAAAATTGCGATCCGACGGTACAGACCGATCTGGAACGTTTTCTGTCGAGGCTGGTGCCGGAGGATGACCCGATTTACGAACATACACTGGAAGGCGCGGATGACATGCCGGCGCATGTGCGTGCAGCACTGACGCAAACCCATCTGGCGATTCCGGTTGCGGAAGGTGGGCCGTTGCTGGGCACCTGGCAGGGGATCTACGTGTTCGAGCACCGGCGTGCCGCGCAGATGCGCTGCGTGGTGTTGCACCTGCTGGGCGAGTAGGGCAGCTGTGGCATACTCGCGCAATTCTTTCAGCGAGACCTGTTTTGCTTCCCTTTGAGCTTCAGATCGGCCTGCGCTACACCCACGCCAAGCGCCGCAATCATTTCATCTCCTTCATTTCCATCGTTTCCATGGCCGGGATTGCGCTGGGCGTGATGGCGCTGATCGTGGTGCTCTCCGTGATGAACGGCTTTCAGGAGGAACTGCGGGCGCGGATTCTCGGTGTGGCGGCGCATCTTGAAATCAGTGGCCAGGCGGATCGCCTGGCCGACTGGCGCGGCGTTCTGGCGCAGGCGAAGCAGAACAAGGAAGTGGTGTCCGGTGCGCCCTATGTCAATGCGCAGGGCATGCTGGCCAACGGCGACATGGTGCGCGGCGCGATTATTCGTGGCGTGTTGCCGGAACTGGAAAGTCAGGTGGCCGATTTCTCCCAGCACATGAAGGCAGGAAAACTGGCCGATCTCAAGCCAGGCGAATTCGGCATCATCCTCGGTGCGGAACTGGCGCGCGTGCTGAACGTGATTCCAGGCGACAAACTGGTACTGCTGACCCCGCAGGGCAATATCACGCCGGCCGGCGTGATGCCGCGCATCAAGCAGTTCACCGTTACCGGCATCTTTGAAGCCGGTATGTTCGAGTACGATTCCGGCCTCGCCTTGATTCATATCCAGGATGCGCAGAAGCTGCTGCGACTGGGTGAAGACGTGTCGGGGGTGCGGCTGAAACTCGACGATTTGTTCCGTGCGCCGTTCGTCACGCGAGCATTGTCGCAGAGCATCAACGGCCAGTACTACCTCACCGACTGGACGCAAAGCCACGCCAACTTTTTCCGCGCCGTGGCGATCGAGAAACGCATGATGTTCCTGATCCTGCTGCTGATCGTCGCGGTGGCTGCGTTCAATATTGTCTCAACGCTGGTGATGGCGGTCACCGACAAGCAGTCCGATATTGCCATCCTGCGGACGTTGGGCACCAAGCCTGCGTCCATCATGACCATCTTCATCGTGCAGGGTGCGTTCATCGGTGTATTTGGGACGCTGCTGGGTGTGCTGACCGGGGTGCTGCTCGCGCTCAATCTCGAAACGGTGGTGCCCATCATCGAACGCATGTCAGGCATGGATCTTTTCCCGGCCGATGTCTATTACATCAACCAGTTGCCTTCCAAACTGGTATGGGGCGACGTTGGCGTCATCGCCGGGGTCGCGCTGCTCATCAGTCTGGCCGCGACGCTGTATCCGAGCTGGCGCGCGTCACGCATCAACCCGGCGGAGGCGCTGCGTTATGAGTGAGAGCGTGTTGCGTTGCACCGGGTTGGCCAAGACCTTCCGTCAGGGAAAGAATGATGTGCCGGTTCTGCTCGGCATCGATCTCGAGGTTCGCGCGGGCGAATCGGTTGCCATCGTCGGCGTCTCCGGGTCGGGTAAAAGCACGCTGCTGCATCTGCTGGGCGGGCTCGACACGCCCACGCGCGGCCGGGTTGAACTGCTGGGGCGCGACCCCTTCGCCATTTCGGAAGCGGCGCGCTGCGAACTGCGTAACACGGCGCTGGGTTTCGTCTATCAGTTTCACCACCTGCTGCCGGAGTTTTCAGCGCTGGAAAATGCGGCCATGCCGCTGACCATCCGCCGCATGGAGCGCAGGCAGGCGATGGCACGCGCGGCCGAGGTGTTGAACGAAGTGGGGTTGGGCCATCGTCTCACGCACCGTCCCGGCGAGCTTTCTGGCGGTGAGCGTCAGCGTGTCGCCATTGCCCGAGCGCTGGTCACGCGGCCTGCGTGCATCCTGGCTGACGAGCCGACCGGCAATCTCGACCGCCACACCGCGCACGCGGTGTTCGACCTGATGCGCGACCTCAACCGCAAGCAGGACACCAGTCTGATCGTCGTCACGCACGACATCGAACTTGCCGCACGCATGGAACGGCAGCTACGGCTGGTGGACGGGATGCTGCAACCATACTGATCGACTGACGCGATGCGGATAGCTCTCATCGCGTTCTGTTTCGGCGTGTGGCTGTTGCAGCAGCAGGCAAGCTTGCCGCCCGCAGGTTGGCTTTGGTTGCTGCCGCTGATGTCCGCGGTGTTGCTGCTGCCGCGTTTTCCCCATCGTGTATTCGAAGGCTTGCGCCGGCTGGGTGTCGCGCTGCTGTGTCTCGCACTCGGCTTTGCCTGGGCCGCGTGGCGGGCCGATCTGAGGCTGGCGGATCGCCTGCCCGACCATTGGCAGGGGGTGGATCTCACCCTCGTCGGTGTCGTCAGCGACTTGCCGCAGAGCAATGCACGCGGCGAGCGCTTCATGCTTGATGTCGAGCGGGTCGTCACTCCCTATGCGCCGAAGCTGCAGCGCATTCAGCTCACGCGTTACTGGCTGCGCGAGGCCGCACCCAATCCGACGGTGCATGCAGGCGAACGCTGGCGGTTCACGGTCCGGCTGAAGCGCCCTTACGGCACTCACAACCCGCATGGCTTCGATCTCGAGGCATGGATGCTGGAGCGTGCTATCGCCGCCTCGGGGTATGTACGCGAGCAGCCTACACCGAATCGTTTGGATGAACGCGCGGCCGCGCCCTCTGCCTGGATCGCGGCTGCGCGCGCCGCCATTCGTGACCGGATCGCATCTACCCTGGGCAACGCGCCGTATGCCGGCGTGATTGCGGCCCTGGTAATCGGTGATCAGCGCAGCATTCCGAATGCACAGTGGCGTGCGTTCACCCGTACCGGGGTCAATCATTTGTTGTCCATCTCCGGCCTGCACGTCACCATGATCGCCGCGCTCGCAGGTTGGGGGGTGGCATTCGGCTGGCGGCGCTGGCCCCGCGCTGCGGAGCGCCTGCCAGCAAGGCAGGCGGGGCTGCTGGCTGCCTTGCTGGCCGCGTTTGCATACGCCGTGCTGGCAGGATTTCAGGTGCCGGCGCAGCGCACCCTGTTCATGCTCGGGGTGCTGGCATTGGGATTTTGGGGACGACGCGAGCCGCGACCGTTTTCTGCGCTGGCGTGGGCCCTGTTTGCCGTATTGCTGATCGACCCGTGGGCGGTTTGGTCGGCCGGTTTCTGGCTATCGTTTGGCGCCATGGCTGCCATCCTGTGGGTGACTTTCGGGCGGGTGGCGTTGCCGGACAAATTGCGTGGATGGGTAAGCGTGCAGGCAGCAGTGACGCTTGCGCTGGCGCCCGCTCTGTTGTTGCTGTTCCAGCAGGTGTCGATCGTGTCTCCGCTCGCCAATGCCATTGCCATTCCGGTCGTCAGCTGGCTGGTCACGCCGCTGGCCCTGCTGGGCGTGATCGCACCGCCGCTGTGGCATGCAGCGGCATGGATCATGGAATGGCTGGGCCAGGGGCTGGCGTGGGCCAGCATGCTTCCGTGGGCGGTGTCCATGCGGCCTGCACCGGGTGGGTGGACGGTGCTGCTGGCCGTCGTCGGCGCAGCGTGGTTGTTGCTGCCGCGCGGCTTTTCATTGCGGATACTGGGCGGGCTGCTGTGGTTGCCGCTGATGTTTCCGCTGCGCGCGAATATCGCCCCCGATACCTTTGAGGCTGACGTCATCGATGTGGGTCAGGGGACAGCCATCTTGATCCGCACTGCACATCACACGCTGCTCTACGATACCGGCCCGGCGTTTGCCGACAGCGACGCGGGCGAACGCATTGTCGGACCTTATCTGCGCGCATCCGGTGTCGGTGCATTGTCCGCGGTGATCGTCTCGCACGACGACAATGACCACAGTGGCGGCCTGCTATCGGTATTGCGCGATATCCCGACAGGCTGGCTACTGCATGGCCTGCCTGCTGCGAGTCCTCTGCTGGCCAAGGCGCCATCGCCACGCCATTGTTATCGCGGCCAGCACTGGCAATGGGAGGGCGTCAATTTCGAGATTCTGAATCCACCGGCGACAGCTTATGGCGAGTCCAGCCGTCGCGACAATGATTACAGTTGCGTGCTAAAGGTCAGCCGGGGCGGACAAAGCCTGTTGATCACGGGGGATGCCGAGCGCCGTGGCGAACTCGAACTGATGGAGTCCGGCGCGGACGTTTCGGCGACGGTGCTGGTGGTTGGACATCATGGCAGCCGTACTTCATCGCTGGCTGAATTCGTCCAGCAGACACATCCACGCTACGGTGTGTTCACCGTGGGCTTCCGCAATCGCTACGGCCATCCGCATCCTCAGGTGGTGACGCGCTTTCGTGACCAGAATGTCCGGATTCTGCGCAGCGATACCGGCGGTCTGATCACGCTTACGTTTGGCGAAGCCGGGGTGGTGGCCTCAGAATATCGACCGTCTCACCGCCATTACTGGCACGCCGATACTCCCGATGAATGAAACCGTTCGCCCGCGCTGTTTTGATGCCACCGATCTGGAATCGGCCCGGCAGGCGCTGGCTCGCATGTTGCCGGTGGCCGAGAACGATCTGCCCTGGCGCGCGCTGGCTTATGCGCACGATCAGCTGAGCAGCAGCACGGCCTTTTCCCACAGCGTGGGTACCGCGCTGATCGTCGCCGAATTGCGGTTGGGCGCGGACGCAGTTGCGGCCGCCTTGCTGCATGCCTGTCTGGGTGGAGCCCCCGATTTTGATACCGCCTTCGGCACCGCAGCACGGCTGGCGCGCGGGGTGGCGGCGATGGCGCGTATCGAGTCGCTGGCCACCAGCGCCACCGACAAACGTGTCGACCCGCATGCGCAACTCGAGGCCTTGCGTCAGATGGTGCTGGCGATGGTGGAAGATATTCGCGTTGTGCTGGTCAAGCTGGCGGAACGCACCCATGCGCTGCGCTGTGCTGCCGGCCAGGATGCTGCCACGCGAGAGGCGCTGGGGCAGCAGGCACGCGAGTTGTTCGCGCCGCTGGCGAACCGGCTGGGTTTGTGGCAGATCAAATGGGAAATGGAAGACTGGGCGTTCCGCTATCTGGAGTCCGATACCTACAAAGCCATCGCCGAGCAGCTGGACGAAAAGCGTGCCGACCGCGAAGCCTACATCAAGGGCATCATCGAACGGCTGCAAGCCGAACTCGCCCTTCACGGCATCGAGGCCGAGGTCAGCGGCCGTCCCAAACATATCGCCAGTATCGTCAACAAGATGCGGCGCAAGCGATTGTCATTCGAGCAACTCTACGACATCCGTGCGGTGCGTGTGCTGGTCAGGCACGAGATCGACTGCTATACCGTGCTGGGTCTGGTTCACAACCTGTGGCATCCAATTCCGGGCGAGTTTGACGACTATATTTCGCAGCCCAAGAGCAACGACTATCGTTCGCTGCACACTGCCGTGATCGGCCCGGAAGACCGTGCTCTGGAGGTGCAGATTCGCACCTTCGACATGCACCGCCATGCCGAACTCGGTGTTGCCGCGCACTGGCGCTACAAGGAAGGCGGCCGTCAGGACACGCAGTACGAGGAAAAAATCGCCTGGCTGCGACGCATCCTGGAATGGAAGGACGACGTTGCCGACAGCAGCGAATTCACCGAGCAGTTCAAGACTGAGCTTTTCCACGATCAGGTCTATGTGCTGACGCCACAGGGTCGGGTGGTGGCGCTCGATCGCGGCGCCACGCCGGTGGATTTTGCCTATGCCCTGCACACCGATCTGGGACACCGTTGCCGGGGCGCCAAGATCGACGGGGTGATGGTGCCTCTGAATACTGCGCTGGAGAATGGTCAGCGGGTCGAGATCATCGCCGCCAAGGAGGGCGAGCCGAGCCGCGACTGGCTCAATACGGCGCTTGGCTTTCTGGCCACCCATCGCGCACGCTCCAAGGTGCGCGCGTGGTTCCGCCAGCGCGACGTCGGTGAACAGGTGGGCCTTGGACGTACCTTGCTGGAAAAGGAACTCAAGCGCTTGGGTGTGGTGGCCGCCAATCAGGAAAAACTCGCGCAGCGGCTCAAGTTTGGCAAGGTGGACGAGTTTCTCGCTGCGCTCGGCCGCGGCGACGTCGGTCAGCGTGACCTGGTCAACGCCCTGCAGGAACCGGGCAAGCCTGTGCCCGCGCTCGTACCGACTGCCAAGCCGCGCGGGCGGGCCAGGTCAGGCAATCCGGTCACCATCCCGGGGCTGGGCGATGTGCCGTTGACGCTAGCGCGTTGCTGCAAGCCGCAGCCGCCGGATGACATCATGGCCTATACCACGGTCGGGCGCGGTCTGACCGTGCACCGTGCCGACTGTGCCGCACTTAGGCGTGCCAATCCCGCGCGCATGATGCCGGCCGAATGGGTGCTCGATGCCGGCGCGGCATTCGAGGTGGATATCCAGTTGAAAGCATTCGACCGACAGGGCCTGCTGCGTGATATTTCGGATGTCATTGCCAAAGACAAACTCGATGTGCTGCGCGTGAATACCGAAAGCCGGGGCGAATTTGCAAGCATGCTGATTACCGTGCGCATTCGGGAGTTGCAGCAACTGGCCCGCGTGCTGGTGCGTTTGCAACATGTGCAGAATGTGATTGAAGTGAAGCGCGGCTAACCACATTCAGCAACTTTTATCCGACACGTTTATTTTTGAACCATTTACCAAGATCATGACAGCCCAAACAGCCATATTCGATCACATTCCAAACCATGCACGTCATCTGTTCTTTGACTTGAGCGCATCAGCCGATCCCCATGCTGCACTACAAGCGCTGGCCGCGGCGTGCGACGGCCAATCCGCGGTACTGGGCATAGGCCTGAGTGTGACTCAGGCGCTCGGTGTGCAGGTTACAGGTTTGCGTGGCTTTCCTGTGCTGCCGGATGCCCGGCCACCGATTCCGGCGACGCAGCACGCGTTGTGGGTGTGGCTGCGCGGGGAAGAGCCGGGTGATCTGCTGTTGCGCGGTCATGCCCTGCAGGCGCTGATCGCGCCCGCTTTCAGCCTGGCGCAGGCGATCGTCAGCTTCCGCCACCAGGACTATCGTGACCTGACCGGCTATGAAGACGGCACTGAAAATCCCAAGGACGACGCTGCGGTCGAGGCGGCCGTGGCGCAGGGGCAGGGTGCCGGCATCGACGGTTCCAGCTTTGCCGCGGTGCAGCAATGGCTGCATGATTTTCCGAAGTTCGACGCGATGTCTCACGCTGAACAGAACAGCTGCTTCGGCCGTGATCGCGAAAGCAATGAAGAGCTCGACGACATGCCGGAATCGGCGCACGTCAAACGTACCGCACAGGAGGATTTCGAGCCCGAGGCCTTCGTGGTGCGTCGCTCGATGCCTTGGGTGGCGGGCGCCGATGCCGGACTGGTGTTCCTCGCCTTCGGCAAGTCGTTCGATGCGTACGAGGCGCAACTGCGTCGCATGACCGGGCACGACGACGGCATTACCGATGCGCTGTTCCGCTTCACTCGCCCGCTTACCAGCGGGTATTACTGGTGCCCGCCGATGGCGGGCAATGCGGTCGATCTCTCCGTGCTGGGATAGACATGGGACCTCTTATTGAGAAGCCACCCGAAAGCGCGACGCCCGAAGCCGGCACTTCGCAACGGCCACCCTGGTGGCGCAGCTGGAAGGTGATGCTGCCGCTGTGGCTCGGAATGGGCGGGCTGGTTTGGCTGGGGCTGCATTTCAATGTCGATCGCAGCGTGATCGCGGGGAGCGTGGTGGCAGTGGGGCTGGTTTCCAATGCCTTTGCCTGGCTGCTCGGCCTGGTCACCCTGGTGCCGATCATTGGACCGGTCATCGTCAAGGTGCTGTCGATCGGCTTTATCTGGCTGCTCAACGCAGTGGGCTATCTGGTGTCCTACATTGCCATTCGGCGCGGCTATTCCAAAGACGTCCTGACCTATCGCGGCCTGACTGTGGCGGTCATTATCGGTATCGTCGTCGGCTTTGTGCTGGGCAAGCTGGTCTAAGTCCGGGCATTGGCGGCCATGATGTCCCGCGCCAGCCGTTGCAGGCCACCGCCGGATAGATCGGAAGCGCTGTAGGTTTGATCGCCCGGTGCGGCAGCGTAGTTTTTTGACAGCGATTTCTGATAGGCCGGGTCGTAATGCTGCTCCAGCAGGGCCGCCACCAGCTGATCCCATGCCCGCTGATTGGCCAGTGCCTGCCATGCCGTGACAGTGTCATTGCCGCGCAGAGGGGCAAGATATCCAAGCTGTCGGTTGATCGTTTCTGGATCATGCAAAAAGTGAACGTAATCTTCGGTCAGCAATTGGACCCGTGCGGCGAACGTTACCTCCAGCCGCAAACACGGGCTGGATCGCATGGCCTCAATCAGTGCGTCGGGCACGCGCAGCGCGCCGATTTTTTTGCTTTCCGACTCCACAAACACAGGACGCGTCGGGTCGAAGCGGTCGAGCGCAAACCAGATGGTGCTCTCGAAACTTTTTTGCGATGGCTGGGACCGATCCGGCAACGCCCCCAGCAGCGAGCCCCGATGGGCGGCCAGCGCTTCGAGGTCGAGCACCTGCGCCCCCTCGCTCGCCAGCATCTGCAACAGGCGGCTTTTGCCGCTGCCGGTCGGACCACTTACGACGCGATAGGAAAAGTGTGAGGGCAAACTGGAAAGCCCAGCCACGACATGCCGTCGAAAGGCTTTGTAACCGCCGTCAAGCTGCACCGCGCCGAAGCCGATTTTTTGCAGGATGTGCGTCATCGACCCGCTGCGACTGCCGCCGCGCCAGCAATACACCAGCGGGCGATACGATTTGGGCTTGTCGGCGAGATAGCCCTCGAGATATTGCGCAATGTTGCGCGACACCAGTGCCGCCCCGACTTTCTTGGCCTCGAACGACGACACTTGCTTGTACAGCGTGCCGACTCGCTCACGTTCAGCGTCGCTCAACACCGGCAGGTTGATTGCACCTGGGATGTGGTCTTCAGCAAATTCGCCAGGGGAACGGGCATCAATTACCTCGTCAAAGGTGTGAAGTTCTTCTAAAGCGGCGGCACGCAAGTAGGTTCAACTTTCGGGGAAAAATTTGAAAAAGCAGAATAGACGCATTTGTCATGCGTTGGCGGTTGCTGCTGCAGAGCGCGCGATCGCCGCATTGATGGATATTTTGGCACAGTCCCCGTGGATGGCTGTTTTAGCATTCCTCTGGCCGATGCGAAATCAATTTGCGAGGTGAGTTCAGTTACCTTCATGGGCAGGCCATCGCGTAAATAAAAGCGTCGGCTCGGAGGGGGCTATGTAAATCCTGGGGAAGTACGGGTTGTGTGAGATCAGGCGGTGGATGCAGAGGACATGCCCGCCATGCAGAAGGGCCTGGTTTGGGGGAATAATATAATTTGCACGCCCGGCGTGGGCGCGCCGAGCGTCAGTTAGATCGTGACTATACGACTTTCAGGGTCACGGATTTGCGGTCTTCCGCGCGTCGCCCTGACGTATTGCGGCGGTCTGCCTTGATTTTAGGCGGTAAAGCAGCGTCGATCGGGGCGACACGACGATCTCCCAAGCGACGCTCCAGTGGAATGAACTCAACTTGATAGACAGGGAGTGCGGACATGTTGGATATCCTTACTTGTCAATATGTTGACATTTTAGTCAAAATTTCGACAAAACTGCAATAGCTAATCTAGCCGGTAAGCAGATTATTTCATCCTTTAGTCGCCGCTTCCCTACCAATCAGTGCTGGGAAGACCGGACCAGGCGCAGCTTTTCGCGCTGCCATTCCCGCTCTTTTTCCGCCGTGCGCTTGTCATGTTGTTTTTTGCCTTTGGCCAGACCGATTTCCAGCTTGATGCGGCCTTTCAAGTAATGCATGTCGAGCGGCACCAGGGTAAAGCCGGCACGTTCGGTCTTGCCGATGAGTTTATTGATCTCCGAGGCGTGCAGCAGCAGCTTGCGCGAGCGCGTGGGATCGGGATTGATGTGGGTGGAAGCGGTGGGCAGCGGGCTGATGTGGCAGCCGATCAGAAAAACCGCCCCGTTCTTGACCACGACATAGGCCTCCTTCAACTGCACGCGGCCGGCTCGAATGGCTTTCACTTCCCATCCTTCCAGCACGAGGCCGGCCTCGAATCTTTCCTCGATGAAATAATCGTGAAAGGCTTTTTTGTTGTCGGCGATGCTCATGGTGGGCGGGCTTGCGTACAATTCTTGATTTTACAAGGCTTCAACCCGGATGTTTCATAAATTCACCTGCCCTCGCTTGTTCCTTGTCCGCCATGAAAGATTTTGTTCAGTCGGGCGTATGAGTGACTACGCCACTCCTTCTCAAACCCTCCCTGACTGCCAAGACCCGGCGCGATCATCAGGCGAATTTATGAAACACCCGGGTTAGCACTTATGGCGCGTGTGGAAAAAAGTGTACTGGTGGCGCACACTCCCGAACGCATGTTTGAACTGGTAGACCGGGTCGAGGAATATCCGATTTTTCTACCCTGGTGCGGGGGGACCGAACTGATCACACGCGATGAACATCACACGGTTGCAACGCTGCATATTGCTTATATGGGAATTCGCCAGAGTTTTACCACCGAAAACTCCAAGACGCACCCGCGCGAGATGAGAATCAGGTTGCAGGAAGGCCCGTTTTCCGAGATGGAGGGTGATTGGCTTTTCCTTCCACTGGGGAGCGATGCCTGCAAGGTTGAATTCCGCTTGCAGTATGTATTCTCCAGCCGGATGCTGGAAACGATTCTGGCGCCCGTGTTCAGTCATATCACCAATACATTTGTCGATGCCTTTGTGCGTCGCGCTGACGAGGTTTATCCCGCATGACCGCAACCCATCTCGCAGGCAGTATCAATGTCGAAGTGATCTACGCCTTGCCCGAGCAGCAGCCTCTTCTGCGGGTTCAACTTCCCGAAGGCGCTTCGGTGGAAGATGCGATCCGCGCATCCGGCGTGCAGGAGGCTTTCCCCGAAATCGATCTCGCCCGGAACAAGGTCGGAATTTTCAGCAAGCTGGTCAAACCGGATGAACCCGTGCGCGACAAGGATCGTGTGGAAATCTACCGTCCGCTGATTGCCGATCCCAAGGAAGTGCGTCGCAAGCGCGCAGAAGAGGGGAAAGCAACCAAGAAAGGCGGGGGCGACGCACCCATGGAGAAAACCACCGAGGCAGACAAGACCGAGGCGCAGTAAAACTGCGCGGGCTGTCTTCTGGCCGGATTATTTGCAGAAGTCGGAAACGGCTTTTTGAGTGTTGGCCAGCGCATTGGTCCGTGCCGCATCATCCATGTAGGTGCGCTGTCCGGCGGCATTGTTGGTGTAAACACGCGGTGTATTCTGAAGAGTATTGAGGTTGTTGCGCGCCTTGGCGCAGTTTTCACGCTGAATACGCGCCTGCTCGGCTTCCTTCTCGGATTTGACGCGTGCCTTCTCGGCTTCCTCGCGGCGCTTCTGGTAGGCCTGATCCTGGTCGTTGAGCGACTGCGTGGCCTGTGTTGTGGTTTCGGCCTGTCCAGCCTGGGGGACCTTGATGGTCTGGGCGCTCACCGTCGGCGGCTGATCCGAGTAATGCACCTTGCCTTGACCATCTGTCCACTTGTAAAGCTCGGCGTGTGCGTGGCCCATTAAGGCCAGTGCGCCCAAAAACAAAAGCCTTCCGCCGTGAATCCGGAAGGCTTGATTGTTGAAGCGGGTCAATTCAGTCACCGACCTTGAGAACCGGGTAGTTCATCTGCCCCAAAGATAATTTGGATTGTTCGCTGGCAAGTTTGGCCTGCTTCAGGACCGTCGCGCTGTCGCCCGTTTCAGCAGCTTTCTGAGCGGCTGCCAGTGCGCCGTCGGCAGTCGTCCAGGCTGCGTTCTTGTCTTTTGCTGCTTTGTAGTCGGCCTGCGCCGCGTTGAGGGCAGTCTGCGCTTCAGCGCTGATTGTGGGCTTGGCGGGCTCGGCGGCCTTGGCTTCGGGTTTGGCGGCCGGCTTGTTGATGTACAGATCGGCACAACCAGACAGACCCAGCAGGGCAACGGAAGTCAGGGCAAGCAAAACTTTGGACATTGTTTTATCTCCTCGAGTTATATGGCATATAGGGGTGGGCTGTCGAACCGCGCGCCCTAGCAGCATTGATGCTGTCCACAAAGTTAGCCGTATCCCGCGCCCGAGTCAACCGATAGGCGCGGAAATTACTTTGGTAGATTACAACCAAACCTGCAACGAGGTTGCGCCGGTTTGTGCGGGTGATGGCGGGCGCGTATAATTTTGCTTTGTATTAAGGAAAGCCCATGCGTGTTCTGCAAAAAGCGCTGACGTTCGACGACGTTCTGCTCATTCCCGCCCATTCCGCCATTCTCCCCCGCGAAGTCAGCTTGTCCACGCAATTGACCCGCACCATCACCCTGAACCTGCCCTTGTTGTCAGCCGCCATGGATACAGTGACCGAGGCACGTCTGGCGATTGCGCTGGCACAGGAAGGCGGCATCGGTATCATCCACAAGAACATGAATGCCGAGATGCAGGCCGCACAGGTGGCGGCGGTGAAGCGCTTCGAATCCGGCGTGGTCAAGGATCCCTTCATCGTTGCGCCGCAGATGACGGTGCGTCAGGTGTTGGAAATCACCCGTGCAAAACGCATTTCCGGCCTGCCGGTGATCGACGGTGGCAAAGTGGTCGGCATTGTCACCAACCGTGACCTACGTTTTGAAACCAGCCTCGACCAGCCGGTGGCCAACATCATGACGCCGAAGGAGCGGCTGGTGACGGTGAAGGAGGGCGCCAATCGTGACGAGGCCATGGCGCTGTTGCATAAGCATCGCCTGGAGCGCGTGCTGGTGGTCAACGATGCGTTTGAGCTGCGTGGGCTGATTACCGTCAAGGATATCCAAAAATCCAGCGAGCACCCACTGGCATGCAAGGACGCGATGGGTCGGCTGCGTGTCGGCGCAGCGGTCGGCACGGGTGAAGGCACTGAAGAGCGCGTCGCGGCGCTGGCGGCTGCCGGGGTCGATGTAATCGTCGTCGATACCGCGCACGGCCATTCCAAAGGCGTGCTGGATCGCGTTCGCTGGGTCAAGCAGAATTTCCCTGAGGTGCAGGTCATCGGCGGCAATATCGCCACTGCATCAGCCGCTGCCGCGCTGGTTGAACACGGCGCGGACGCGGTCAAGGTCGGCATCGGCCCTGGCTCGATTTGCACCACACGTATGGTCGCGGGTGTGGGTGTGCCGCAAATCACTGCAGTGACCAATGTGGCGGATGCGCTGGCAGGTAGCGGCGTAGGGGTCATCGCCGACGGCGGCATTCGCTATTCGGGCGATATCGCCAAGGCTATCGCAGCGGGCGCCCATTGCGTCATGCTCGGCGGCCTGCTCGCCGGCACGGAAGAAGCACCGGGAGAAGTCGAACTGTTCCAGGGTCGTTCGTATAAATCTTATCGCGGCATGGGCTCGCTCGGCGCGATGCAGCAGGGTTCGTCGGATCGTTACTTCCAGGACAACGAAAAGAGCGCCGAGAAACTCGTCCCCGAGGGTATCGAAGGTCGCGTGCCCTACAAGGGCAGCGTGCTCGGCGTGATCCACCAGTTGATGGGAGGTCTGCGCTCGTCGATGGGGTATCTGGGTGTTGCCACCATCAACGATATGCATGCCAAGGCTGAATTCGTCGAAATCACCTCGGCTGGGGTGCGCGAGTCGCACGTTCACGACGTGCAGATTACCAAGGAAGCGCCGAATTACCGCGTCGAGTAGGGGTTAGGATTCAGGGGCTAGGATTTAGGGAAGGTCGCGCTGCGCGTTGCTTTTCTTTTTTGTCCGGCTCCACCCTAGTCCCTAAATCCTAGAACCCAGCCCCTATAAAAATGCACCAGAAAATCCTCATCCTCGATTTCGGTTCCCAATATACCCAACTCATCGCCCGCCGCGTGCGCGAGGCCGGGGTCTATTGTGAGCTGCATCCCAACGACGTGACCGAGCAGTTTGTGCGCGACTTTGCACCCGCCGGGATCATTCTCTCGGGCGGACCGAATTCGGTGTACGAGGAAGAAACCCCGCGCGCACCCGAAGTCGTGTTCTCACTCGGCGTGCCGGTGCTGGGGATTTGCTACGGTATGCAGACGATGGCGGCGCAGCTGGGTGGGCAGGTCGAATCCGCTGCCAAGCGCGAATTCGGTTACGCCGAAATCCGCGCACGCGGCCACACTGCGCTGCTGCGCGACATTCAGGATCGCGTCAACGACGAAGGCCACGGCCTGCTCGACGTGTGGATGAGCCACGGCGACAAGGTCACCGCCTTGCCGCCCGGCTTCAAAGTGATGGCGAGCAACGCCGCCACGCCGATTGCCGCGATGGCCGACGAAGAACGCAGGTTCTACGGGGTACAGTTCCACCCGGAAGTCACCCACACCCTGCAGGGCAAAACCCTGCTCAACCGGTTCGTTCGAGACCTGTGCGGCTGCGCGGGTGACTGGAACATGCCCAATTACGTCGACGAAGCGATTGGCCGTGTGCGCTCAGAAGTCGGCAGCGATGAAGTGATTCTGGGCCTCTCCGGTGGCGTCGATTCCTCGGTGGTCGCGGCGCTGCTGCACCGTGCCATCGGCCAGCAACTCACCTGCGTGTTCGTCGACAACGGTCTGCTGCGGCTGAACGAGGCCGAACAGGTGATGCAGACCTTTGCCGACAATCTCGGCGTCAAGGTCATCCACGTCGACGCGCGCGACCGCTTCATGGATGCGCTTGCCGGCGTCTCCGACCCCGAACAGAAGCGCAAGATCATCGGCCGTGAATTCGTCCACGTGTTCCAGGAAGAGGCCGAAAAACTTCCCAATGCCAAATGGCTGGCGCAGGGCACCATCTACCCCGACGTCATCGAATCGGCCAGCGCCAAGACCAAGAAGGCGCACACCATCAAGAGCCACCACAACGTCGGCGGCCTGCCCGACACGCTGCATCTGAAACTGCTGGAGCCGCTGCGCGAACTGTTCAAGGACGAAGTGCGCGAACTCGGCATCGCGCTGGGTCTGCCGCACGACATGGTCTACCGCCATCCCTTCCCCGGCCCCGGCCTGGGCGTGCGCATTCTCGGCGAGGTCAAGCGCGAATTCGCCGATCTGCTGAGAAGGGCAGACGCCATTTTCATCGAGGAACTGCGCGCCGCCGGCTGGTACGAGAAAACCAGCCAGGCCTTCGCCGTCTTCCTGCCGGTCAAGTCTGTCGGTGTCATGGGCGACGGCCGCACCTACGACTATGTCGTTGCCCTGCGTGCCGTGGTCACCAGCGATTTCATGACCGCCCACTGGGCCGAACTGCCCTACACCCTGCTCGGCAAAGTCTCCAACCGCATCATCAACGAAGTGCGCGGCATCAACCGCGTCGTGTATGACATCTGCGGCAAACCGCCGGCGACTATTGAGTGGGAGTAACGTTCTTGAGCCGTTGGGCGAGGGGCCCCGCGTAGCGGGGATCGGCCCGGTGAAAGGACGTGCCCGCGACGCGAGACTCCCAGTCCATCGACGCACTATCAGAGCGGGCGTTCCCTACGCATAGGCCGTAGATTTGCAGAGCATTCACAGAGCGGACTCGCTCGAACCCAACTCGAACCAAGCAGCCCGACGCAAACCTCATCTCAAACGCCTGGGCGTCCTGCTGCTCCTGCTGCTCGCCCTGGCGTTTGCCTTGCGCGCGCTCTTCTTCACCGGCCCGGCTGCGCCGCCGATGGCCTTGCCAGACGCGCGGATCGTGGACATGCACGTCCACCTCGCCGGATACGGCAACGGCGGCAGCGGCTGTTACGTCTCGCCGCGCCTGCGCGACAATTACCGCTTCGATTTTTATCTGAAAGGCTTCGACACCTCGCGCGCCGAACTGGAACGCTACGGCGATCAGGTGGTGGTGGACAGGATCGCCGCGAAACTGAAAGCGTCCCGTCACGTCGATGCGGCCGTGCTGCTGGCGCTCGACGGCGTGATCGATGCCGGCGGTGAGCTGGATCGCGTGCGCACCGAGATATATATCCCCAACGATTACGTCGCCAGGCAGGTGCGGCGTTATCCCGACGTGTTCTTCTTTGGCGCGAGCGTCAATCCTTATCGCAAGGATGCGCTGCAACGCCTGGAATTGGCCAAGCAGCAAGGTGCCGTGCTGGTGAAATGGATTCCGAACATTCAGTACATCGATCCCGCGGATCCACGTCTGGTGCCTTTTTACCGCAAGCTGCGCGAATTGAATCTCCCGCTGCTGAGTCACGCGGGACAGGATCGTTCGTTCAGCAGTGCGCAGGATGCATACGGCGATCCCGAGCGCCTCAGGCTGCCTCTGTCGCTTGGCGTCACCGTGATCGCGGCCCACATCGCGACCACCGGAAGCAGTGCGGGGGAAGACAATTTCCAGCGCATCCTGCCCATGTTTTCGCAGTATCCCAATCTCTATGCCGACATTTCCAGCCTGACCCAACTCAACAAGCTGGGCTTTCTCAACCAGGCCTTGCGCGCGCCCCAACTCAAGGGGCGCTTGCTGTACGGAACGGATTTTCCCTTGTCCGACATGGTGCTGACGTCAGCCTGGTATTTCCCGCTGAACCTGACGCTGGCTGAAATGTGGGCCATTCAGGCGATACCCAATCACTGGGACCGGGACGTGGCGCTCAAACAGGCGCTGGGCGTGAGCCCGGATGTATTCGCGCGCAGCGCGGAAATCCTGGGGATCTCACCCTGATATGGACGCACGGCAAGGAAAACGCGTAGCCGTCATTGGCGGTGGCCCGGCCGGCCTGATGGCAGCAGAGGTTCTGGCTCAAGTCGGCGTGCGGGTCGACCTCTATGACGCCATGCCCTCAGTCGGGCGCAAGTTCCTGCTGGCAGGGGTGGGGGGCATGAACATCACCCATTCCGAACCATTCGAGGATTTCCTGTCACGCTACGGCGCGCGCATTGCTGCCATCAAGCCGCTGCTCGAAGCCTTTCCCCCTGCCGCGCTGCGCGATTGGAGTCACGGGCTGGGAATCGAAACCTTCGTCGGTTCGTCGGGGCGGGTGTTTCCCAAGGACATGAAGGCCGCGCCCCTGTTGCGCGCGTGGCTGCATCGCCTGCGCGAGGCCGGCGTGCTGTTTCATGTGCGGCATCGCTGGCTGGGCTGGAGCGTGTCGGGGGCGCTGCGTTTCGGGTGTCCCGAAGGGGAGCGTTTCATTGAGGCCGACGCGGTGGTACTGGCGCTGGGTGGCGGCAGCTGGGCGAAACTGGGATCAGAAGGCGCGTGGTTGCCGCTGCTGGCGGAACGCGGAATCGAGATAGCGCCCTTGCTGCCGTCGAACTGCGGCTTTGATGTGGCGGACGGCTGGAGCGAGCATATGCGCAGCCGCTTCGCTGGGCAGCCGCTGAAAACGGTGGCGCTACGTTTCACCGATGCTGCCGGATGCTCGCACGAGCGCAAGGGCGAATTGATTCTGGACGACACCGGCATCGAGGGCAGTCTGGTGTATGCCCTGTCGGCGCCGCTACGCGACACGATAGCGATGCAAGGGGCGGTGACCGTGCAGCTCGATCTGGCGCCCGACAAGACCTCGGCGCGGGTCATCGCCGAAGTCGTCCATCCGCGCGGCGCGCGTTCGCTGTCCAGCCACCTGCAAAGCCGGGCCGGGATCAGGGGCGCGAAAATGGCGTTGCTGCGCGAAATCCTGTCCGCGGAGCAACTGAATGACCCGGTGAAGCTCGCCAGCGCGATAAAATCGCTGCCGCTCACGCTTGCCGCCCCGCGACCGCTCGACGAGGCAATCAGCAGCGCCGGCGGCGTGCGCTTCGAGGCGCTCGACGGACAACTGATGCTGCGTGGTTTGCCCGGCGTATTCTGCGCGGGCGAAATGCTCGACTGGGAAGCGCCCACCGGTGGCTATTTGTTGACGGCCTGCTTCGCCAGCGGTCGCGTGGCAGGGCAGGGCGCACTGGATTATTTAAATACTCAAAATACTCACCATGCTGCGACTGACTGAACTCAAGCTTCCGCTCGACCATCCGCCCGAGGCCCTGCGCTCGGCAATCCTGCAGCGCCTGGAGCTGGCGGACGATGAACTCTTCAGCTTCAGCATTTTCAAGCGCAGCTACGATGCGCGTAAAAAACATGCGCTGCTGCTGATTTATGCGGTCGACGTCGAGGTCAAAGACGAGGCAGCGCTGCTGAAGAAATTCCGCAACGATCGCCACCTCGCGCCGACGCCGGACATGGCCTATCACTTCGTCGGCCATGCGCCGGAGAATCTGGCGGAGCGCCCCCTCGTCGTCGGTTTTGGTCCGTGCGGTATCTTCGCCGCGCTGGTGCTGGCGCAGATGGGTTTCAAGCCCATCGTGCTGGAGCGCGGCAAGGTGGTGCGCGAGCGCACCCAGGACACCTGGGGCCTGTGGCGCAAGCACGTGCTCAATCCGGAATCCAACGTGCAGTTCGGCGAGGGCGGGGCGGGCACGTTTTCCGACGGCAAGCTCTATAGCCAGATCAAGGACCCCAAGCATTGGGGCCGCAAGGTGCTGACCGAGTTCGTCAAGGCGGGCGCGCCGGAGGAAATTCTCTACGTCTCGAAACCGCACATCGGCACCTTCCGCCTGGTCGGCATGGTCGAGGCCATGCGCCACGAGATCGAGGAACTGGGCGGCGAGATCCGCTTCCAGCAGCGCGTCACCGACGTGCTGATCGAGGACGGTCACATCCGGGGCGTGGAGCTTGCAAGCGGCGAGACGCTGCGCAGCAATCACGTTGTCCTCGCGCTGGGTCACAGCGCCCGCGATACCTTCGAGATGTTGCACGCGCGCGGCGTCTACATGGAAGCGAAGCCGTTCTCCATCGGTTTCCGCATCGAGCATCCACAGTCGCTGATCGACAAGGCCCGGCTGGGGTCGAACGCGGGCAACCCGCTGCTCGGCGCGGCGGACTACAAGCTGGTGCATCACGCGAAGAACGGCCGCTCGGTGTACAGCTTCTGCATGTGCCCCGGCGGCACCGTGGTCGCGGCAGCCTCCGAGCCGAACTGCGTGGTGACCAACGGCATGAGCCAGTATTCGCGCAACGAGCGCAACGCCAACGCCGGCATCGTGGTGGGCATCACGCCCGAAGATTTCCCCGGTGGGCCGCTGGCCGGCATCGAGCTGCAGCGACGGCTGGAAACGCGCGCGTTCGAGCTGGGTGGTGGCAATTACGAGGCGCCCGGCCAGCTGGTCGGCGATTTCCTCGCGGGCAAGCCTTCAACCCAACTCGGCAGCGTTGAACCTTCGTACAAGCCTGGCGTGCGTCTGACCGACCTCGCGTCCAGCCTGCCGGATTACGCCATCGAGGCGATCCGCGAGGCACTGCCGGCGTTTGACCAGCAGATCAAGGGCTTTGCAATGAAGGACGCGGTGCTGACCGGCGTCGAGACGCGCACCTCGTCGCCGCTGCGCATCAGCCGCGGCGACGATTGCCAGAGCCTCAACGTCCGCGGCCTGTATCCGGCAGGCGAGGGCGCGGGTTATGCGGGAGGGATTCTGTCTGCCGGGGTGGATGGCATCAAGGTCGCCGAGGCCGTCGCCCTGGACATGCTGGGAATAACGGCGCGGTAATGATCCGCGCTGAAATCATTTGAGGCAATGGTGCCGGCCGGCTATTGCTTGCCGGACGCCGTGACCAGCTGCTGATAGGCGGCATCGGCCAGCTGCTGGATCGCCTGGCGCCCGATCTGGCCCGACAGGGCGTAGCCGAAGTCGCCGTCGATCCAATAGAACACGTCGATGCCGTTTTCGGTTGCGTGGCGGAAGGTCGTCTCCTTGTTGCCTGCAACCGCGCGGCGCACATAGAGGGTGACGCGGCGCTCGATCCGGTCCTGGTACATGAACTGCGCGACCGGGCCGGTTTCACCTGACAGCAGGCGGCCGCCGAGCAGATCGAATCCCTGCGCGCTGAAATCCGGCGCCTGCAATTGCGTGCCGACGCGCTTTGACAGCCATGCCACCAGATGGTCCGCGTGGGCGGCGCCGACTTCGACCGGGTGGCGCGATTCCGGGCTGAACACGGCGTGGGCGATTGCCGCATCGCGGGCCAGATAAACCGGGGCGGCGGGCGCCTGCCCGGGGGTGCTGAGGCCGATGGCGTAGCCGACCAGTCCGGTCACCAGCATGGCCAGCATCGCCGCCAACGCCTTGAATGGCATGGACATGGTTGGGCGGCGGGTGGCGCGGACCAGATTCAGCGGTAGCGGCTCGTTGAGGACGGCGTCGAAAGCGGCATGCAGAGACTGATTCTGTCCGGCCCAGGCTTGCACCCGCGCGGCATCGGCCGGGTGGGCCGCCAGCCAGGCCTCGACCTCGATACGGCGGGCTTCGCTCAGTCCGCCATCCACGTAGGCGTGGAGTTCGTGTTCGCGCACTTCGTCTGTCATTTCACAACTTTCAGTTTGATTGCGGGTTCTCCCGCCAGCATCTGCCGCATGCGCTCGCGCGCACGCGAGAGACGCGACATCACCGTGCCGGTCGGCACGCCCAGCACCTGGGCGGCTTCGGCGTAGCCGAATTGTTCCAGTCCCACCAGCAGCAGCACTTCGCGTTGTTCCTCGGGCAGTTGTGCCAGCGCGTCGTGGATGTCGCGTGCCGTCAGCGCTTCCATTTGTCCGCCGCTCACCGGCTCGTCCAGCGCATCCTCCATGACGGTTTCCGGCGGCCGCCGAATGCGGATCTGGTTGACGAACAGATTGTGCATCAGGGTGAACAGCCAGGCCCGCAGGTCGCTGCCGGGCTGCCACAGGTCGAGCTTCGCCAGCGCGCGCTCGAGGGTGTCCTGCACCAGATCGTCTGCGCGGTTGGCGTCCCCCGTCAGCGCCCGGGCATAGCGGCGCAGGCGGGGGAGGTGCTCGATCAGGTCCGGGCGCGGGCGCACTCAGGGCTTGGCCGTATGCCACACATTGTTGACGCCGTCGCCGGACATGTCGCCCGGCTTCTGGTCTTTGGACCACAGGTAAAGCGGCTTGCCCTTGTAGGACCACTGCAGGGAGCCGTCGTCGCGGGTGATGACGGTGTAGTCGCCGCTGGCCTTGTCGGACGTGGTGGCGGTTAGGGGCGGCCATTTCATGGCGCATTCGCCGTTGCAGGCGCTCTTGCCGGAGCCGGCAGCGTCCTTGTCGGACACATAAAGCGTCATGCCGGCCTGGTTGGTGAGAACGCCCATCTGGCTCTTGGCGGGCGACGCGGCGTATGAGCTGGCGCAGGCTACGAGCATGCTCAGCGCGGTGAGGGAGGAGGTCAATGAAGTGTTCATGGCGTTTCCTTGTTCAAGGGTGGAAGAGGAATGAGCAAGTCCGGGCTTGCATGAACGTAAACACCTGCATCGCCAAGTTTATTCCCGTTCGACGCGATAATTTTTTTCAGGATGGCCGTTGACTGGGTGAGGGCGCCGACGCATCACCCGCCGGGAAGAAGAAACGCTTGCAAAATATGCAACGTTTCAAGTATTATTGAAACATGGAAACAAAAGCCGTCGTCACCGCCCTTGCCGCCCTCGCCCAGGATTCGCGTCTGGCCATCTTTCGCGCATTGATCCAGGCCGGCCCGGCCGGCCTCGCCGCCGGCCGGATCAGCGAACTTACCGGCATCCCGCCGTCCTCGCTGTCTTTCCACCTCAAGGAACTGTCGCACGCCGACATGGTGAGTTCGCAGCAGGCGGGGCGCTTTGTCATCTACGCCGCGAATTTCTCGACCATGAACGCGCTGCTCGGATTTCTCACCGAAAACTGCTGCGGCGGCAATCCCTGCTCGCCGGTCTGCACCCCGGCGTGTGAACCCGAAAAATCCAGCGTCACTGAAAAGGATCCAACATGAAACGCCTGCATGTACATGTGGCGGTCGATGACCTCGCCGCCAGCATCCGTTTTTATTCCACGATGTTTGCCAGCGAGCCGACCGTAACAAAAACAGATTACGCGAAATGGATGCTCGACGATCCACGCGTCAACTTCGCGATTTCGGCGCGCGGCGCCGCGCCGGGTCTCAACCATCTGGGCGTGCAGGTCGAATCCGCCGACGAACTGGCTGAAATGAGCGCACGTCTGAAACAGTTGGACACCGGAGTGGTGGAAGAGATGGGCACAGCCTGTTGCTACGCCCAATCCGACAAATACTGGGCGACCGACCCGACCGGCATCGCCTGGGAAACCTATCACACGCTCGACAGCATCCCCGTATTTGGCGGGCAGGAGGCAAGCGGCTGCTGTGTGCCTGAGCCTGCCGTGGCCAAAGTGTCCAGCTGCATCCCGCTCAAGGCCAAGCCGGCCTCGGGCAGTAGTTGCTGACTCGCTGTCAATCAAAAAAAGGATTCATCGTGACCCACCCCTACACCGTGCTGGTGCTGTGCACCGGCAATTCCTGCCGCTCGCAAATGGCCGAAGTACTGCTGAATCATGACTTGGCCGGCCAGGTGCGGGCGCTGTCCGCCGGCACCCGCCCGCAGTCCAAGGTGGCCGACGGCGCGATCGAGGCGCTGAAGCTGGCTGGGCTGCCGACCGATGGCCTGCACCCGAAAGACATCGACGCGGTGATGAACGAGGCCATCGATCTGGTGGTTACGGTGTGCGACAACGCCAGGGAAACCTGCCCCATTTTCCCGAAGCCGATTCCCAGCATCCACCTGCCGTTCCACGACCCGCACGGCGAGCCGCTCGACAGCTTCGTCACGGTGCGCGACGACATCCGCAATCGCCTCGTGGCAGCCGTGCGCGACAAGTTCGGGCTGCAAGTCGCGGCTGCCTGATTGCGCCCCCGAACCTGGAAACATTCCGTGGAAAAAACTGTTTTCAACGTCCTGTTCCTGTGCACCGGCAATTCGGCGCGCTCGATCCTCGCCGAGTCGCTGCTCAACCAACTTGGCAAGGGACGCTTCCGTGCGTTCAGCGCAGGCAGCCATCCGGCCGGGCAGGTCAATCCGTTTGCGTTGGAATTGCTGGAGAAAAACCATTTCCCGACCAGCGAACTGCGCAGCAAACCGTGGGACGAGTTCGCCCAGGCCGATGCACCGCGCCTCGATTTCGTCATCACGGTGTGCGACAAGGCGGCCGGCGAAGTCTGCCCGGTGTGGCCGGGTCAGCCGATGACCGCGCACTGGGGCATTCCCGACCCTGCAGCGGTGGAAGGAAGCGACGAGGAAAAACGTCGCGCCTTCCTCGATGCCATAAACCAGATGCAGCGGCGCATCTCCATGTTCGTCAACCTGCCGTTCGCCACGCTGGACGGCATGAAGCTGCAACAGGCCGTGCGCGATATCGGGGAGACGGCATGAGCGCGCCAATCCTAATGGAGTGCGCCCGATGAGCGCACAGTGCGAGGCGACCGGAAAGCGTGTAGCCGGCGCGCCGATGAGCGTGTTCGAGCGCGGGCTCACGCTGTGGGTGGCACTGTGCATCATCGCCGGCGTGCTGCTGGGCCAGCTGCTGCCGGCGCCGTTCCAGGCGCTGGGGCGGATGGAGGTGGCGCAGGTCAACATTCCGGTCGGCGTGCTGATCTGGGTGATGATCATCCCCATGCTGATGAAGATCGACTTCGGCGCCCTGCATCAGGTGAAGTCGCACTGGAAGGGCATCGGCGTCACCCTGTTCGTCAACTGGGCGGTGAAGCCGTTTTCGATGGCACTGCTGGCGTGGCTGTTTATTCGTCATCTCTTTGCCCCGTATCTGCCGGCGGAGCAGCTCGACAGCTACGTTGCCGGCCTCATCCTGCTGGCTGCCGCGCCGTGCACCGCGATGGTATTCGTGTGGAGCCGGCTCACAGGCGGCGACCCGTATTTCACCCTGTCGCAGGTGGCGCTGAACGACACCATCATGATCTTCGCCTTCGCGCCCATCGTCGGCCTGCTGCTCGGGCTGTCGGCCATCGTGGTGCCGTGGGACACGCTATTCACCTCGGTGGTGCTGTACATCGTCATCCCGGTGATCCTGGCGCAGATCTGGCGCAAGCTGTTGCTGAAGCGCGGACAGACGGCGTTCGACGCGACGATGGCGCAGCTCGGCCACGCTTCCATCATCGCTTTGCTCGCCACCCTGGTGCTGCTGTTCGCCTTCCAGGGCGAGGCGATCATCCGCCAGCCGCTGATCATCGCGCTGCTGGCCGTGCCGATCCTGATCCAGGTATTTTTCAATTCGGCGCTGGCCTACTGGCTCAACCGCAAGGTGGGCGAGCAGCACAGCGTCGCCTGCCCGTCGGCACTGATCGGCGCATCCAACTTTTTCGAACTGGCGGTGGCGGCGGCGATCGCGCTGTTCGGCTTCCAGTCGGGCGCGGCGCTGGCCACCGTGGTCGGCGTGCTGATCGAGGTGCCGGTGATGCTGCTGGTGGTGAAGATCGTCAACCGCAGCAAAGGATGGTATGAAGCCGGTCTGGCTTCCAACCGGAAGAGAACACCATGTTGAAACGCACCGCACTGATTCTGTTTGCAGCCGTGGCAGGCCTGCTCGCTCCGGGCGCTCGCGCCGACTACCAGCCCAAGGCCGAAAAGGTTGTCGACAATGTCTACGCCCTGGTGGGCCCGTTGGGTCAGCGCAGCGCCGACAACGACGGCCTCAACGCCAACTTCGGCTTCATCGTCACGCCTAAGGGGGTAATCCTGATCGACTCCGGCGCCAGCCGCCACGGCGCCGAGAAAATCGCCGCCGCCATCGCCAGAGTCACCGACAAACCGGTGCGCTGGGTCATCAATACCGGCAGCCAGGATCACCGCTGGCTGGGCAACGACTATTTCACCGGAAAGGATGCCGAGGTGATGGCGCTCGCCCGCACAACCGCCACCCAGGCTGAATTCGCGACGCAGCACATGGACACAATGAAACGCTTTATCGGCGAACGCATGCAGGGAACCAAGCCCTTGCCTGCACCCAAAACCCTAGCGGGCGATTCGGCCATCCTGGAACTGGGCGGCGAAACCCTGATGCTGGCCTACACCGACGCGCATTTTCCGGGCGACGCCTGGGTCTGGCTGCCCAAACATGGGGTGATGTTCAGCGGCGACCTGATCTTTGTCGACCGCCTGCTGGGCGTGCTGCCCTGGTCGAATGTGAAAAACAGTCAGAAGGCTTTCCATGCATTGGCTGCACTGAAACCTGCGTACATCGTCCCTGGCCATGGACGGGTATGCGACCTGGCGCAGGCACAGAGTGAGACCGGCGACTATTACGATTTTCTTGCAGAAAAAATGGGTGTTGCCGCGCGCGAGATGGAGCCGATGGATGCCACCCTCGACCGCTATGCCGACTTGCCCGAGTTCAGGCATCTCGAGAACTACGAGGGGTTGCACCGTGCCAACATGAACCGTGCATTCACCGAATTCGAGTCGCAGTGATGTTCGACCGGTTTTCCCGTCAGCGGATCGCCGGAAAACCACGCTGAAATGCGTTGAAAAGTTGCCCAGACTAACGGTGTGCCGGCTCGCCGGAAGCTGGAATGCGGGTACTGAAGGTCGACGGTCGATCGTGTAGGCTCCATGGAAGACGCCATGGCTGATCTCGGGGCGTCCGGGAAGGGTGTCCGAGAAAAGGCTTGAGGCCAAGGTGAAAACAGGCTTCATTGATTGCGTGGGCAAAGCATATCCTGCGGATTGCGAATAAATATTTTCCTGGGTTTGGTCTGCAGGCTCAAGCTGTCGGAAAAATATCCGTTCCCAAATGGGCAATGCAACGTGCTTCCAGCTTCAATGCCTGCTGTTTCATCAAGCGGTTTGTTCTGTTTCCACGGTACCTGCAAATAACCCGAGTTCAGCCTCAGATATTTGCGACATATCCTTGCATCCTGGTGCAAGCCATGGCTAAGTTACGACAGCTTCAGACCTAGAACAAAATGGCACACCCCACTACCGGAGCAGGCAATAAGGAACAACGGCGTTATGCGCGGCAGCCGACATCGCAAGCCGTACGTATCCGTTTTGGCGACGGCGCTGCCATTCCTTCCGAAATCCGCGACTTTTGCCAGACCGGGCTTTACGTGGCCTTTCTTGGAGAGGGCGCGCCCAATGGCGCCATCCCTGCCTTGGTGGGCGGCACCGTGCAGGTCGAGTTCGGCAGGGGCGGGGCTTCAGGCGGACACAGGTTCAACGGCCGAGTCATGCATGTTTCCCCCAGCGGGATGGGTGTCTTCGTTGCCGCCATGCCGGAAGGGGCCTTGCGGACTTTGCGCAAATCGATCCGTCAGCTTGCCCAGCCTGGCTCGGCCCAGCCACCCTCCGGACTCGGCCCGCAACAGACCCAGGCATTGCAGCAGGAATGCACCAGCCTGTTCCGCAGCTTTCTCGACGCGGTGATGCAGGACTTTTTTCAGCGTGCAGAGGAACGTCTGGTTGAGGCGGGTCAGGACGAGTTTAGTTTCCTGGAACGCTCTCGCTATGAATATGGGGCCCAGGAACTTGTTCAGCGCCGCAGCCGGATCGAAGACGATTTTTTCAACGCCATTCGCGACCGCATTCAGTATGTCGGCCCGGTAACGGAAGCATCCGGCGATGTACCGTCGATAGACAAACTCGCTCTGGTCGACGAGGCTGAATTCGAGGACTGGCTGAATTTATCGGCAGTCATCAAGCAGACCGAGGCGGATATTGTCCTCCCGCTCGACGAGTTCGAGCAGCGCTACAGTCGCCTGGCCGGCATGTCGATCGATCGGAAGAATAATCCATTCGGCCCTGAAGTGATTGGCCGTACTTTCCAGGTCGCCATTCAGGTGCTGGATTTCTCCAACCCCATGCGATCGGTTCTCTACAAGACACTGGGGCAAGCGGTATCGAGCCATGGTCCGGAACTTTACCGGCAACTCAACCAGGCGCTGGCTTCGCTGCAGCCGATCGAACAAGCCAAGCCGGCGGTCCTCAAGCCTCAGGTGAAGCCGGTACCAGAGGCCCACGCCACCGCCGAGACTGAGTCTGTCGAAAGCGATGGGCCCCAATCGGATCTGGCCGAGCTCGCCGACACGCTTAAGCAGCTGTACAAGACGGATCAGGCTGGGGTCATGCAAACTCCGGAGAGCGCCGAGTACAGCCTGGATCGCATCCTGGCTAGCCTGGGTCCATCCCGGCAGCGCGCACCCGGCGGCACATCGATGCTGCCTGCGGCTCGCACCCATCGTCAAAGCAGTTTCCCCCCCGGGCAGGCTGCTGCGCAACCGGAGGTCCTGCAGGTGGTGGACCGTCTGCAGCAGGCTGCCCGTCAATTGGTCGGGCACCATGGTCCACGTCAGCAGATCCCGGGTACGCAGGATGGCGGCGATGCTGCGCCGCCGAATGTCAGCCTGCCCGACCTGTTAAAAGCGCTGGACGGGCTGCCGTTGGCAGACCAGGCTGCGCCGGGACATCCGCCTCTGCCGTCGTTTACCGAACTGGTCGATGAACGCATTGCTTCGATCGGGGGGGATGCCAGGCAACTTGCGTCGAACCACCGGCATATTCTGGATGCCACTTCGGGTCTGTTCGCGCGGGCGCGGTCGGACTTTGTGCCAAGTTCGGACCTCGAGTCGCTGGTGAAGCGGCTGGAACGCCCGCTGCTCAAACTGGCACTGCAGGACACGAGCTTTCCCAACTCACCTCAACATCCCGCCCGGCAGGTGCTCAACCTCATCGAGCAATACGCTGTGGCGGCAGATGACAAGGGCAAGTTTTTCGATGCCAAGCTGCAACGGTTTCTTTATCTGCTGGTGGATCGTGTCTGCAGCCGGGCGGACAAAGACCCCGGCATTTTCGAGCAGGTACGCGACCACCTGGAAAAGGTGCTGCTGCCGATCCTGCAAATCCGCAGAACGCGGGTGGCGCGACTGCAGGAAGCCAGTGAGGGCAAGGAGCGCATCCGTTCAGCCCGCGCCCGGGTCAACCTGGCACTGGAACAGCGTCTGGCTGGACGCGAGGTGCCCGCCATGTTGCTGCGCCTGCTGGATGCGGGTTGGCGCCAGTATCTTGTCCTGCTGGAACTGCGCCAGGGGGCGCAGGGCGACGCATGGGATGCCGGGCTGGCGGTGCTGGACCGGCTGTCAGCCTTGCTTGATCCCGCGCATGCGGACATGCCCCGCACCGACACTGAGTCCCGGCAATTGCTTAGCGAGATCGAGCGCACGCTGTCGACGGTCAACGTGGATTCCAACCTGCTGTCCGCGTTCTTGGACGATCTGGGCGACAGCCTGGCCGCTGAACCCCAGTCTCCAGCTACAGGCCCCGCAATGATTCTCGTCCCGCCAGGCAAACTGGCCAGTCCAAAGGACGAGGGTGTCGATGCCCACACTGCGCATCGACACCTTGTGGACCGCCTGCGCGTGGGGGAATGGTGGAATTTCAGCATGGAGGGCAGCGTGGTTCCGATGCAACTCATCTGGATCAGTCAGCCGCCATCCAGTTGCACATTCGCCAACCGCTCCGCCACCAACAAGCTGGAACTTGCGCTGGCCGAGCTTTCACGGAAAATCCGCAGTGATCTCGCCCATCCGGGCAAGGATCTGGATCTGCCCCTCATTGAACGCTCCGAGTACGCCCTGTTCGACGAGACCTATCAGAACCTGATCCATCAGGTCATGCATGATCCGCTGACGGGCCTGCTCAACCGCAAGGGATTCATGCAGCGCCTGAATCATCTGGCGCTGCCGGATCAGAAGGGCAGGACGCACGCGCTCGGCATCATCGAGTTCGATCAGTTCCGCATGATCTACAACACCTGCGGTGTCGAAGCGGTGGAAAGGCTTGCACGTAGCCTGGCCAACGAGGTGCGGGCGATCATCGGACCGGATGCTGCCCTGGCTTCGTTTCGGGACGATACCCTGGCGCTCCTGCTGCCCGACCGCAGCCGTGAAAAGGGTTGCCAAGACGTCGACAGGCTGCTCAGCCAGGTAAAGGACTTCCACTTTCAGCATGATCAACACAGCTATAGCATTGGCTTGAATATCGGCATCACCGAGTACGCGCCAGACCTTATAAACACCGCAGAGGCGATCCGGCACGCCGACTCCGCCTGCATCACGGCCAAGTCGCTGGGCCGCAACCGGATGCAGGCATACGAACAGACCAGCCCCCAGTTGCAGACCCAGGAGTCCCTCATGGACTGGGCTGGACGCATCGATTCCTTCCTCAAGGGCAGCGGGTTGCATCTGCGCTGCCAGCAGGTGAAGCCCATCGGTGCCGGCACCTTGCTGTTGCCCTATTACGAAATCCTGTTGGGCATCGATGACGAAAACGGGATGGAAATCAAGCCGATGCATTTCATTCCAGCCGTCGAGGGCCTGCAGCGCGCACACGAAGTGGACATCTGGGTGATGCAGAAGGTGTTTGAATGGATCACAACCAACCCGTCGTATTTCGCGTCCGTGGGAGGGTTTGCCATCAACCTGTCGGCCACTTCCCTCAGCAACCCCGAGGTGATGAGCTATTTGCAGCGGGTGCTGCCGATCTGTGATTTCCCCACCAGCAAGATCACGTTCGAGATCACTGAAACGGCCGCCATCCAGAGCTATGGCGCTGCGCAGGATTTCATCCGGGAAATTCGCCGCTTTGGCTGCAAGTTCTCGCTCGACGATTTCGGCAGCGGCTTCACCTCTTACGCGCACCTGAAGAACCTGCTGACCGATGCACTCAAGATCGACGGCAGTTTCGTCAAGGATATGCTGCGGAACCCGGGAGACTACGCCATGGTCAAGTCGATGAACGACATCGGACACTCACTGGGGCTGCTCACCGTAGCCGAATACGTGGAATCCCCCATGATTCTGGAGGCACTCCGGGAAATCGGCGTCGACTACGCGCAGGGCTACGCCATCCACAAGCCCTATCGCATCGACAAACTGCTGTCGGAGCAGGTGCACTAGAGTGACAGCCAAAAAAACGCCGCTATCAAGCGGCGTTTTGGTTGTTGGTGCGGCGATCGGAATCGAACTGATGACCTTTGCAATACGAATTAGAAAGCCCGCATAGACCCGATCCAGCGCTCTGCGTTGTGGCAGGGGATAGGGATCGAAACCAGATTCGTCAACAATTGAATGTCCAGAAAAATTTCTGGCGCTTTCCCTGCAAACAAGAGAGGTTTCTTGCCATGACATCAATTCAGACTTGTATACGCAGGCCGTCTGTTATTGTTTTGTGGCTGCCTTGTAGCAATCATGTGTCCTTCGCGCAATCAATTGCCACGAAAGCCTGTCGCATGCCTTTCTGGTTTTCTCCCGCAGCGGCTGCAGTTCCATGCCGCCCGTTTTGAAAACTGCCTGCATCAGCCCATCGGGTTGATTGGGGTCGTATAGCAGATCATCCGCACCGTCCAGAATTCCTGCTATGCCTGCCAGGCGGGGGGCGATGACGGGCACATCGTAGCTCATTGCGAGAGCAACGCTCCCCGAGGTGAGGATGTCCCTGAACGGGAACACGGCCACGTCTGCCGCGCTGAAAAGAAGCGGGATTTCCTTGTTGCCGATCCGGCGCAGCATCAGCCGCACGTCTGGTTGTTGTCCCAGCGTGCTGACCTGTTCGCGCATTGCCTCATTTTTTGGTTTTCCGGCAACCAGCAGCATCGCATCATGCGGGGCTGTCTTCCACAGGCCTAACAAACGCTCCACGCCTTTGTATGGCCTGATCATCCCAAAGAATAGGAACAGCCGGCAATCCTGCGGCAGTGACAGCATCTCCCGCGCCCTGCTTCTTTCTAACGGCGAGCCATAGAAGTCGCGGTAATGGCCATGCGGGATGATTGCGATCTTTTCAGGCTGGCAACTGTATTCGCGGCAAAACTCTGCCTGCGCACCTTGTGAATGCACGATGGCCCGGTCCGTCAACTTGATCATGCTGCGCCTCAGCCACCTGTCCAGACGCGGCCACCTGCTTTCATGCGGCTTGAGGTTGTGTATGGTCCAGACCAGGCGTGGACCGAGCATGCGCGCCAGCGAGAGATCCAGCAGCAACTGTGCTCGATACAGAAAGGCCGTGAGCAGACTGACACCCCTTGCATAACGGGACAGCCAATGTAAATGGATTACATCCGGCTTGTGCCGGCAATCCATGACTGCACGTGTGATCGGCAGAATGCGGCGGTAGCCATGGGGGAATTCGACAGCCACGCCTTCCTGCGCTAGCCCGCGAACCAAGAGTTCCTGATAGGGGTTGTTGGCCCGGTAATCAGGCAGCATCAGGACATGAATTTGCGCGCCGTGTTCCATGGTAATGCACCCTATCGGCTAGCATCAGGATGCTTGTCTCACGCGCAAGCCAGCTTGCCCTCAGTGTACATCAGGTGGCGAATGGCCCCCACAATACATCACCTTTGCGGATTAAGTCGCGCCCCGTCGATCCTGGCGCGGCTGTTTGCTTCCTGGCGACCATCACCGACCCGGCACTAATCCGGGTTTTTGTTGCACACATCCTGCTGGAACGAGTCGGACAATTGCCACAAGGCGTAGTCCCCGCGTAATTCCACGCTACAAATGAAAACGGCCACCATCGCTGGAATCCGCTTGTTTATTGGTGCCGGCGGCCGGAATCGAACTGGCGACCTTCGCATTACGAATGCGCTGCTCTACCAACTGAGCTACGCCGGCGAAAAACAGCGCGCATTATAGCGGAATCGATCAGGCTTGTGCGGCCTGCAGCCCCGCTTTCAGACGGCTGACCACCTTGTCCTTGCCGATCAGTTCCAGTGTGGCGTCGATCGCCGGGGTCTGCGGCTCGCCGGTCACCAGCACGCGCACCGGCATCGCCAGCTTGGGCATCTTGAGACCGTGCGAGGCGAGGGTTTCCTTGAACGCGGCGCTGATGGCACCGCGTTCCCAGGTCAGGCTTTCGAAGCGGCCAGCGAGGTCGGCCAGCGCGGGCATCACTTCGGCTGTGACATGTTGCGCCAGCAGTTCCGGGCTGGGGTGCAGGGTGCGGTAAAACAGCGTGGCAGCATCGGCCAGTTCCTCGATGGTGGCGGCGCGTTCCTTGACCAGCGCGCACACCGCGGCGAGGGCGGGGCCGTCGTCCGGATCGGCGCCGTTGCGGACGAGGAAGGGGCGGGTGAGATGGGCCAGTCGCGCGTCGTCGGCTGCCTTGATGTACTGCTGGTTGAGCCAGCGCAGCTTTTCGGTATTGAACTGCGCGGCCGATGGCGTGATGTGGTCGAGATCGAACCACTGTACGAACTGCTCGCGGCTGAAAATCTCGGCGTCGCCGTGCGACCAGCCGAGCCGTGCAAGGTAGTTGATGACCGCTTCCGGCAGATAGCCTTCCTCGAAATACTGCATCACCGACACCGCGCCGTGGCGCTTAGACAGCTTGGTGCCGTCGTCGCCCAAAATCATCGACAGGTGGGCGTACTGCGGCACCTCTGCACCCAGTGCTTTCAGGATATTGATCTGACGAGGTGTGTTGTTGACGTGGTCGTCGCCGCGGATGACGTGAGAAATCTGCATGTCCCAGTCGTCCACCACCACGCAGAAGTTGTAGGTGGGCGTGCCGTCGGCGCGCGCGATGATGAGGTCGTCGAGCTCCGCGTTGGCGAATTCGATAACGCCCTTTACCAGATCCTTCCATGCCACGTTGCCCTCGGTCGGGTTTCTGAAGCGCACCACCGGCTGCACGCCGGCGGGTGGCACCGGCAAGGTCTTGCCGGGTTCGGGGCGCCAGCGGCCGTCGTAGCGCGGTTTTTCGCCGCGCACACGCTGCGCTTCGCGCATTTCGTCGAGCTCTTCGGTGCTGCAATAGCAGAAATAGGCCTTGCCGTTGGCCAGCATCTGCTCGAACACTTCCTTGTAGCGATACAGGCGCTTGGTCTGGTAGAACGGTCCCTCGTCGTGATTCAGATCGAGCCATGCCATGCCGTCGAGAATCGCCTGCACCGCCTCGGGCGTCGAGCGCGCAATGTCGGTGTCCTCGATGCGCAAAATGAATTGCCCGCCGTGATGACGCGCAAACGCCCACGAGAACAGCGCAGTGCGCGCGCCGCCTATATGCAGATAACCAGTGGGAGAGGGGGCGAAGCGGGTGCGGATCATGGCAGGGCCAAACGGAAAAGGCGCCATTTTACCGGATAGACTGTCTTGAAATTGACCCCGGGCGCCGGGATGTGGTTTAATTCGCGCCGCTTCGGGCAGTTAGCTCAGCGGTAGAGCACTGCCTTCACACGGCAGGGGTCACAAGTTCGAACCTTGTACTGCCCACCATCCCGAACACAATAAGATCAGTTAGCTACGACAATCCGGCGCTTCGCCGGATTTTTCGTTTCTGCGGCAAGTAAGCACGTAGTAAGCAGACGAACCGGAAGCCTTCGGCAATCAAATCGAAGTCGAAAATATTGACGGTATTTTCGGCCGTTCGGATGCCATGACGTGCAAGTCGTTGAGAATGTATGCAATATCCAAGAGGGTGTAAATTCTGCTTCAACCATGCGAGACATGGTTAGGCCCTTTTTACGTGCTTGGCGGAAAGCATCATGCGCCACTCGCACCTTGTGCTCCACCTGACGAGATTATCCTTCGTGGTAGCCACGACGCGCCACTTCAACACTTTCGTTTTGATGCTCATAAGTGACATGAGCATCTTCTTCATTTTGTTTTTCCTATGTAATCGTCAATGTTTCACTCTTTCAGGGGCGAACTCCTCCCCTACGTCCTCGTAAATGGCCTTGGCAAGCCTGAGCGCCGAATACATACGTTCGGGAACAGGATCGTCCTTATTCGTCTTCCACCATTCGATCAGCTTTTGCCAGAAGAGCACTTCATCGTTGATGTCCTCATCTGACATTGCAGCACCTCCTTGTCTAACTGATTGGTGTGGCCATCCTAAGTAAGAACGGAGGGGCGCTCTTTACCCTGCGCGCCAATCGATAGACCGGCTGCGCCAAGTTGGGAGGTGTGGGAATTCCGGGGAGAAGAGAAGGATGCCCATACCTAGCCGCTACCGGTCATTCAGCGTGAAGAGCGCGGCTCAGTCTTATACGCGGGATTCCGTCGGGGTCTTGCCCGTCCAGCGCTTGTAGGCACGGGTGAAGGCGCTCGGGTAGGAGAAGGCAAGCAGGAAGGTGATATCCGTGATCGACAGGTGCGGGTCATCGATATAGCGCAGGGCGATGTCTTTGCGGGTGTCGTCGACAAGCTGCATATAGGTCGTGCCCGCCTGGGCGAGCTTGCGCTGCAAAGTACGGGCGCTCATGTGAAGCCGTTTCGCCGTGCCCTCCTCGGAGATTTCGCCAGAGACCAGGTTCTCGAGGAATGCGGCCTTGCACCTTGCGACCACATCGGACTTGTCGAGTCGTGCGATCTCCTCGTCCAGCATCCGGTCGAACATGCTGGCAAGTTGCCTGTTTGATGACGGAAGCAATCGGTCGGCGTCCTCAGCGGACAAAACAAAGGCATTCTCTTTGGCAAGAAACTCGACAGGGCAGCCGAAAAATCGCTCGTAAGCATCGGTGGACTCTGGCCGATCCCTGCACAGGCTGACATTGATGGGCCGCAGACCGGCACCCGCATTCATGCGGCACATATCCAGCAGGATAGACATTGCAATGTCGGTAATCACGGCCGCCACGGCTGGGTTGTTGCGATTGTCCCGGAAACGAACCTTGATGCCACGGTGCGTTTCGTCTACTTCCACGCTGGCGCGCTCTCCCACAAGCCGATAGTAGCGCGCAACATGCTCTAGACCATTCCTGAGTGTTGAACTCGTAATCCATGCATGTCCCAGGACCCCAAGATTTGATGGGTGCCAGCAGCGAGCGGCCTGGAGTCCGAATGCAGGGTCCTGGATGAGCGGAATCACAGCTTCCAGGATGGCATCGAGCTTGTCCACTTCGATGCGCTGGCCCGGCTCAGGTATGCCAGCCAGATCGACCCCGGCCTGACGGGCGATGCCTATTGCGTCCAGCCCATACCTCTCCAGGATGCGCCGCAACATAGCGTCCATTGAGGCGAGATGGGTGTCCCCATGACGCAGATAATGGTCTGCGCCGGTCTGGCTATCGTCGATCTCTTCCCTTTGCATCACCCCTGTTTGCCTCCCCGATACCCAACTTGGCGCATCCGGTTAATCGATTGTCGCCACTGGGACAGACGGTATCCACATCAATGGCAATACTACACACACCCCTAGAACAGCGACAGAAGAATACAAATGAACATGGAGACATTCATCAACATGGCTGCTGCGAGCCCGCAAGCGTCCAGAGGTAAAGACGTTGCTCCACAACTGGAGTTTCGAAGTCACCGACGAGCACAAGCTGGAGACGACGCTCGCCTGATGACTCAAGATATGACCGGCCTGAATGTGCTGTATGCCCAAGCCTGCAAGGCTTGGGCATCCAAGGTGCCATCGCTAGCCTGGTTGCTCGAGCCAACCACACGACCGAAGCTGTTTCTCACCGACGTGCCGCCGTTACCCGAGGATGGCGTTATTGACGGGCAGTGGCTCCCACAGAGCCACGCGATCCTGGTGTTCGGGAGTCTCGACGATCGCTGTCCGAGATTGGACGGGTACACCTATGGGATCTTGTTGCACGAGTTGGCTCACTCCATCGAGTCAGTCTTGTACGGGCAGGGCGGACACGGCGCAACTTGGGTGCGCGTGGTGGCACGGTTTCACGACATGCCGGACGAGCTTAAGGCGTTCATCGTCAGGCACGCAGGACGCCTCGAGGTGGCCGGGGCCTTGAGACTCCACCTCTTCAGCACCGAGAGCTATTGCGCCCTGCTGAAGATCGTCACGCAATGGATCAACGACGATGCCGCGACTGTACGAGAATGACCTTGACGGGGCCGAGCTGGCCGAGATCGCCGCCGCGTTGGGTTGCAGCAAACCGCGCGTCAAGCAAATTGAGAAACGAGCATTACAAAAACTCCGCAAGGCACTCGAAGCCCGCGGCATCGACGCCGAGACTGTGGCCCGATACCTGGCCGACTGTGATGCGCGCAGCCCTGCAGACTGGAGTGAGGACATCTGACGCTGGCACCACGGCGTCGAAATTCAACACCCCCCGCAACTCGATCGACCTAGCCACGTTGCCGGCGAGCGTCGAGGGTCTTCGTCTTCACCCCATCCCATCATTGCGTTGAGGCTGTGTAGAATGCACGTCAGCCTTGTGGTGAGCACTGCCTTCGCACGGCACGGGTCACAAGTTCGAACCTTGTACTGCCCACCATCCAGAACACACAGAATCCAGGACTTACGGCGACGCAAGTCCTATTTTGTTTGTGCGCTTGCAGTATGACCAGTTGGGTGGAAGCGTGCATTCTGTTTCGCCATCTGTCTGTCTAAGGAGTGGGGCTGCGCACGCGCACCAGGTAGTTGCGCGCCAGGCCCTTTTAGAGCGGCCTTGGACAGATCATGCGGGAAACGGCAGTGGCCAGCAGCGTGGCCAGCATCAGGGGCACCACCATGTCATGGTTGTCGGTCATTTCCATGACGATGACGAAAGCCGTGATGGGGGCCTGGACCACGCCAGCAAAATAGGCAGCCATGCCGATCACGATCAGGGAACCGGCATCCGCCTGGGTCACCCAGCTGGCCACCACCTGGCCGATGCCTGCGCCAGCCGACAGGCTGGGCGCGAACAGCCCGCCGGGTATTCCGCTGATGAAGGACACGAAGGTCGTTCGCTGGAGCCTGCGCCGACAGCAAGCCTGACAAAAAAAAGCATTGCTGCGCCAGGCTGCAGCGGGTATAGTGCGGCCTCCCGCATCCAGCCAATCGGTGCGCGGCTCTTTTACCCGATCTCACGATCCCCTATTCGTCTGCCTCGATTGGTGTCACTGCAAACGTGACAGGCCGTCGCAGGAAAACCTACATGACTACTGAAACCACCTTTGCCAGCCTGGCGCTGGCCGAACCCATCATGCGTGCGATTGCCGATGCCGGCTACACCACGCCCACCCCGATCCAGGCGCAGGCGATCCCGCAGGTGCTGGAAGGCGGCGACCTGCTCGCCGCCGCGCAGACCGGCACCGGCAAGACCGCCGGCTTCACCCTGCCGATCCTGCATCATCTGTCGACGCGTGCCGCACAGGTGTCCAAGCCGGGCCGCCCGCGCTGCCTGATTCTGGTGCCGACGCGCGAACTCGCTGCGCAGGTCGAGGAATCGGTCAAGACCTATGGTAAATACCTGTCGCTCACCTCGATGGTGATGTTCGGCGGCGTCAACATCAATCCGCAGTTCAAGGCGCTCAAATCGCGCGTCGACATTCTGGTGGCGACGCCGGGCCGTCTGCTCGACCATCTGGGGCAAAAGACGGTGGACCTGTCGGGCGTCGAAATCCTGGTGCTCGACGAAGCCGACCGCATGCTCGACATGGGCTTCATCCGCGACATCAAGAAAGTGCTCGCCGTGGTGCCGAAGCAGCGCCAGACCTTGCTGTTCTCGGCAACCTTCTCCGACGAGATCCGCACCCTGGCCAACGGCCTGCTGCACAATCCGAAGAGCGTCGAAGTGGCGCGCCGCAACACCACGGTGGAAATCGTCGAGCAGTCGATGCACCGCGTCCCGCAGGCGCACAAGCGTGACCTGCTGGCACACCTGATCAAGCACCACGACTGGCAGCAGGTGCTGGTGTTCACCCGCACCAAGCACGGCGCCAACAAGCTCGCCGAAAAGCTGGTGAAGGACGGGATCAATGCCGCCGCGATCCACGGCAACAAGAGCCAGTCGGCGCGCACCAAGGCGCTGGCGGGATTCAAGGATGGCAGCGTGCGCGTGCTGGTGGCGACCGACATCGCCGCGCGCGGCATCGACATCGACCAGCTGCCGCAGGTGGTGAATTTCGAATTGCCCAACGTACCGGAAGACTACGTGCACCGCATCGGCCGCACCGGCCGCGCCGGGGCAACCGGCTCGGCGCTGTCACTGGTGGACGATGAGGAAATGAGCTATCTGCGCGACATCGAGAAGCTGATCAGGCGCTCGATCGTTCGGGTGGAAATCGAACCGGGCTTCGTTCCGCCCGCCAAGGCCGACCTGATGTCCGACGAGCGCCCGCCGCGCCCGCCGCAAGGCCGTGGCGGCCCACGCCAGGGCTCAGGACAGCGCCAGGGCCAAAATTCCAGGCAGCCGCAGCCCGGCGGTCGCAATGCCGCCAGCCGTGCGCCGCAGGGCAAGTCCGCAGGAGGTGCCAAACCCGCGTCTGATCGTGCCGGGACGAGCCACCCCGCGCAGCCGCGCAAGCCGCGTCCGCAGGCGGCTTTGTTCTCAGCCAAACCGGGTTCGCGCGGGCACTAACCCTCCCTCCATGGCGGTGCTAGTGCGTGGTTGTTCCCGACTTGTCGGCTATACAACCACGGCCTCCCATTAGCTAGGACAATCGCCGCCATGGATACCCTCGCCAGCTACGACGAACTTCCCTACGACAGCCTGCCGTTGCCAGAAACCCAGCCGGACTTTCTGGCGGCGGTGGCGCGGCTTCACGGCTTCGAGGCACCCGACCCGCGCTGTGCGCGCATCCTCGAACTTGGCTGCGCGCAGGGCGGCAACCTGATTCCATTGGCGTGGCGCTGGCCCGAGTCCGAGTGTATAGGGGTTGAGTTGTCGCGCGTACAGGCGGAGGCAGGCGCGGCGTTCATCGCCGGGTTGGGCATCCGCAACGTACGCATCCTCCATGGCGACCTGGCTGCGTTGCCGGATGATCTCGGCCAGTTTGACTACATCATTGCCCACGGTGTTTATTCCTGGGTGCCGCCGGCGGTGCAGACTGCCTTGCTTGAAGTATGCCGCAACCATCTGAGCCAGCAGGGTGTGGCCTATGTCAGTTTCAACGTAGCAGCGGGCTGGGCCAGGCTGCAAGCCTTGCGTGCCGCACTGATCGAACGCACCCCGGCCGGTCTGCCCGCACCAGAACGCTACGATCATGCGCTGCGCGTGTTGGGCGAACTGGAAGCCGAATGGAGCGACCCGGTCTTGCTGAAGGAAATCGCCTATCTCAAGTCGGCTGCGCCTTCCTATCTGTTTCACGAGTACCTCGCCGAATTCAACGTGCCGATGGCGTTCGGCGAATTTGCCTCACAACTCGATGCACATGGCCTGCGCTATGTCGGAGAAGCCGGGCCACGCCATGCGGTGGTCGAGCTCGAAGACGCCTGGGGCCTGATTCCGGAGAGTATGGTGGGGCGCTGGCTGGATGCCGAGGCAGCGCTCGAGGAGGCACACGCCACCCGCTTTCGCCGGGCACTGATTGCACGCGACGATGCGCCATGCGCCCAGCCGCCGCAAGCGGAGGCGTTAATCATCCTGGCGTTTTATACAGATTTGCGGAGCGACGACGAAATCGACCTGGAGGAGGCGAGCGAGCAGCGGTTCGTCAATCCCGCAGGCAATACTTTTCCAGTCAATCAGCCCGCGCTGAAGGCCGCGCTGATGGCCCTGTCGGCTGCCTATCCTGACGCGCTGAATTATCCGGACCTGCTGGCTGCAGCCCGGCAGGTGTTGGCTGAATACGAGGTGGCCGGAGGCGTCGACGAAGCCGCGTTCCACGACGCACTGTTCCAACTGGTCATGGCGCAGGGTCTGATGCCCACTGTGGTCGCTGGATCGCATGCAGGCGATCCGGGTGATCAACCCTGCGCGCATGCCCTGGCTCGATTGCAGGCAAAGTCACCCGGCTGGGTGGTGAGCGGCGCGCGTCATGTAGCGCTGGAACTGGATGCGCCTGCACGCATCCTGCTGGGCTTGCTCGACGGCAGTCACTCAATCGATGAACTCGCGGCCATCATGCAGGCTACGCTGGCCCAGGCTGGATTGGAGCGGTCACTGGAAACCATCCGTGAACTGACACATCAGCAATTGTGGTTATTTGCACGCCATGGATTGCTCACCATGCACGCGGGCGATGACCGTGGCTGCCGCTTGGGTGGAGAAGATGAACGCTGTACCCGATATTAGCGCGCCCGCGCCTTGGCGAGCTTGGCCTTCAGCTCCGGCATGACGGCGGCAGCGGCCTTCTCGCCCTCCAGGATGGCCAGGTGGCGGCCCTCGAAATCGGTGCTGCTCACCGCTGCCGTTTGCGGCCTGATCACGACGTCCGCATCCTCCAGCTCGTGGCGGCTGATGGCATGGCCCATGATGGAGAAGGTCTGCAGCAGCACATCCAGGGTGCCGGTGAGCTTGTCCCGGCGGCTCACGTTGGAGATGTCCACGGCGATGACGAAATCCGCACCCATGGTGCGCGCAGACTGGGCCGGGACCGGCGAGGTGAGGCCGCCGTCCACAAAATCCCGGCCGCTGATCTCGACGGGCTGGAACACCCCTGGCACGGCGCTGGAGGCGCGGACCGCCATGCCCGTGTTGCCCGTGCGGAAGAGAACCATCTCGCCGCTTTGCAGATCGGTGGCCACCACGCCCAGGGGTTTGGGCATCTTTTGTATGGACAGGTTTTTCACCTTCTGGTTGATGAAGTCCTGCAGGGCCTCTCCCTTCAATACCCCCCGGTTGGGCAGGGTCCAGTCCGCCACCATGTCCTCTTCCATCTGCAGGGCCAGATTCTGCAGGTCGAAGCCGTTCATGCCCGAGGCGTAGAGCGCCCCCACCACGGAACCCGCGCTGGTGCCCACCACCATGTCCGGCACGATGCCCTGGGCCTCCAGGGACTTGATCACGCCGATATGGGCGAAGCCTCGCGCCGCGCCGCCGCCCAGAACCAGAGCGATCTTGAGCGGTGGCTTCTGTACCGGGACGGGTGTCGGGATGGACGGCGTCGGTGCCGGGGGTGGAGACGCACATGCGGAAAGCAGGGCGGCGAGCAGAAGCATGGGCAGGTGGCGCATGAGGAAATCGATCTCTGGCTGGAATCCGGATTATGGGGGTGGCGATCGATCCGGGGAAGTTTCATTCCCGCCTTGGCGCAGGTCAGGAATCGGGTATGGAAAGCTGAGGGCTGAGTGAAGCCTGGCCGGACTGCCCTGGCCATGCCGGCTGTGGATCCAATCAGCAGAGCCCCAAGCCTGTCGCCCGCCTCTCAACCCAATAATATAATTGGCAAACCGGGGCAGGGTGCGGTTTTCAGTCTAGATGTCCGCAATGAAGATCGAAAACCAGACGCTCTCTAAAATCCATCCGACCGGCACTTCACAACTGTCTGCCTGACTGGCTGATATTTTAATAAGTCGAGAGCAGACGATAGGGGCCCACTTCAACAAGCCCCTTATTTTGATCGAGCGTTGTCGAGCAGAACATTCATACGCTTGAAGCGGTCTAATTGCGCGCTCTGCGCCAAAGCGCGTGCCTGTTCTTGCTTTCCAGCCATCAGTAGGGGGACGATTTCCTGATCACGTGTCGTCTTGAAGGTATCCCAGACCTGTTTGAACTCTTCAAATGACGCATGCTGTGCCTGCAGTGACAGGTCTGCCAAAGCATTCCGTAGACTGGCATCCACTTCTTTGCTGGAAGCGAGTGCCTCCTCATAGCGCATTTCAAGAACGGTCTTGTCGGTTTCCGAGAGCATTGCCATCGTCTGTTGTCGAGACTGGTTCAGCTTGGTCTGGATATCCTCGACCTTACCAGCGAATGCCGTTGATGTGGCAACAAAAAAAGAGATGGACACGAGGAGCAACACATAAAGACGATTCATAGTGAAAGCCCTCGACTGGATAAGATCGCACCGATCGTGCGATAGATTCTGATTTCGTGATACGCGTCCTGGAGGATCATGAACAAAAGCCCGAGACAAGAGCCTTCGCCTAATGTGCCCTCAATAAATGTCGCCCATAGTCCATTACCGGAGCCGGGTTCTGGCGATCAGGACTGACTCGAATCGGTAGAGTGGCGTTGTGGCGCGCCCGGCCGATGCTCCCATTTGAAAACAAATTTCGGCTCAGCGTGTGTTACTCATTGTGATCACCTCGTTGACCTGTTTCACTCCCCAACCGCCCAGCTACTGTCGCGGCAGGAAAGTGACTACTGGGGCCCCAATGGCGACGCGAAATCCAACCACATTCAGTCGATACCTATGGTCGCCGCGGCCACGTTTGGCGGCACGAACCAAGTGGTCGCCATTTACATCATTTACATCCCAGGCACCTCCTCGGGCGACACGTCGGTTACAGTTGCCTGTCAACCAGGCGCTGCCATCGTGTGGGGCGTCTATGTAATTCAGGTTCCAGCAATCCTGGACCCATTCCCAGACATTGCCGCTCATGTCGTACAGGCCCCAGGCATTGGGGTGCAGTTTGCCAACTGGACTTGTCGAGTAGTCGGTGTTGCTTCCCGTCCACGCAAGATCCGCCGGATTGCCGTCGCCGCAATATTTTTCATGCAGACCCCCAGCACGGCAAGCGTATTCCCATTCTGCTTCCGACGGCAGTCGCATCGGCACACCTGTCAGTTTTCGGTAGGCCAGGGTATAAACCACCGCATCGTCCCAAGACACCTGATCGACGGGATGGTCGGGCCCTATGAAATCACTTGGATTGATGCCCATGATGCGCTGGTACTGCTTTTGAGTGACCTCGTACTTGCCCAGCCAGAAACCTTTCACGCACACTAGATGAACCGGTTTTTCAAAGGTCTCGCCGTCGTTCGAGCCCATGTTGGAGCAGCCACTGGGCACCCACACAAACTCCATCCCCGTATTGGGTTCTTTCAAGATTGTTCCTGCAGCAGGTTCAGCTAATACTTGACCAACACCCAGCACCAGCAGAAATAGGCATAGCAAACTTTTCATAATCACTCTCCTTATTAGTGAGGTCCCGGCATCTAATCTGGCATATCGCGGAAATAAGCGGGGCTGGGCTGCCAATTCTTGTTGGGATCATACATCTAATGCCAGAGCCGGGTAGCGTCGTGTTTGCTCGGCGGTCTTAGCCCTCGTCGTAGCCTTCGTCGGTGGGGTTGTCCACCAGGTGGAAAGGATGGTCAATCGGCATATCCATGAATTCCTGCCGGGTGGCCTCGGTCTCGAAATACATCGTGACGTTGCCATCGACCAGATAAGGATGGCCGGTAAGATCAGCGATCTCCCGCCCGGTGATCGGGTCGGTGCTACTGAGGATTTGCGCGGGCTCGTGCAGGCGTCCGCTTTGCGTCTGGTCGCGTGCCAGTGGATCAGTGGCGATATAGTTGGCGACATTGGAATTGTGAACGATGGAACCTTGGTTTGCGATGTCCATGACTGACTCCTTGGGGTGGATGGTGTTGCTCCAGCAGGTAGCTGGAACCATGAATAGCGCAGGAAACCGCGCTGCTCCTTATTCATAGACCATGAATGTCTGGAAATAGTGAAACGACGTGAAGAAGATTGGCATGTTGCCACCGAGCCTCGACCGCTCTGGGAATACGGCAGGTCCGGTTGAAGGAATGAAGTAGTTACGCTGGGAGGACTGTCTTGGCTGTCCGGGACACGATCCTCTACGGACCTTCGCCTCTGACTTCCCGAGTGGCTGGTGTTCGGTGCGGATCAACCGGTGGATGCAACACACTAGACACTGCGTAAGCAGGAGGAGTGTTGCAGATGAAGCAAAGACCACGGATCTATTACACCGAAAGCCAGAAAGCTCTGATGTGGGACCGCTGGCGGAAAGGTGAGTCCCTCCAGCAGATTGCCCAGTTGTTTGATCGACACCACCCATCGATACAACGCATTCTGGCTGAGACAGGTGGGATACGTCCGGCGCAACGTCGCCGCTCGCCCGATACCGCCAGCGTGGAGAATCTGCGTAACTATCAGTTGAACCTGATCGATCACGGCATCTCGCCGGTCTCGCTCAATGCGGCCATCACCGGGCTGAAGTTCATCTTCGACGTCACCGCCGATCATCCTGAGCTGACAGCCAAGACCTGAGCTGAGCTGACAGCCAAGATGTAGCCGGTATATCTCCCACACACGCTGCCGGACATGACATACTGAGCCGCGAGGAAGTGGCCCACCTGATCGCCGCAGCCGGAAACTTGAAGCATCAGACGGCGCTCTCGGTCGCCTACGGAGCAGGATAGCGCGCCAGCAAGGTGGTGGCGTGAAGGTCGGTGACATCGACAGACAGCGCATGACGCTACGCATCGAACAGGGCATGGGTGGCAAGGATCGTTACGCCATAGCGGTCACTTAACCTTAACGCCGCGGCCGGTTCCAAGTCGGCCTGTGAGCATGCTTTTTTCCGGTTAAATCTCCACCACAAATCACGAAAGGGGATGAGTGCTTACGTAATCTAAGGCCGCATATATTCCGGCTTGTTGTCACGTTGGTACAGATGAACAGGTCATTCTGTGTATGTCTTGTTCATCAGGTCATAGCAATTGTCGAGTGTTACGACTCAATCCCCGCCATTTGGCCCATTGTGGCAGTCATAGCAGCTGACCTGCTGGCCTGCGCTGTAGGTCCTGGATTTGTTCTCGACCTTGAAACTGCGCGCCATGGACGTCTTGGACAGGAAGCCACCTTTGTAATCGCTGCCATGACATACCGCGCAGGCTGTGGCGTTATGTTCTGCGACGTTGCCATGTTGGGACACCCAGCTCTGACCCACCGTGTGCAAGCCGTGCGGACCGCCAGTCGTGGTGGTCGGCACCGTGCTGTGGCAGACGGAGCACTCGGCGATGGTGCCGATGTGGCCCTGCAAGGCAAGGCTCTGCACGTTGTCGTTAGCGTGCGAACTCGGATACTCGGCGTGGGTCGAACCGTGGCAGGCTTCGCATTGCAGGTTGCCGTGGCCCTTGCTGAAGCGGTAGAGCGAAATGCCGCTCGCCGGGGTGTTAGCGTTGGTGGCAAAACGGCCGCTGGCATCCTGGATTGTCCGCGCCGTCGTGCCCGTGCTGAATACCGACGTGTAGCGCGTGAAGCTGCCGCTAGACGAGGTTGTGTCATGGCAGGCCTGGCAATTCGGCTCTTCCAGCCAGCCCTCGCGTCCGGCCTTGCCAACCAGGCTCATGTTGCCGTGGCAGCTCTGGCAATCGATGGCGTTGCTGCCGTCGGGGTTCTTGGCATTGCCCATCACGCCGCGCAGGCACTTGGTCTGGGAACCCGGATGGCACAGGTAACAAGAATCTCGGTTGCCCAGGTTGTCCAGGGTCTTGCCGGAGGTCGGGTCCGTCACTGCGGCATGCTTGCCATGCAGGGCCTCGGTCAGCGACTTGATGCCAGACTTGGCCCCGGTGCCTAGGGCATTCGATTTGTGGCAGGCGGCGCAGAGCACAGGCTGACCTGCATTTGCCGTGGCCAACAAGGTACCGCCGGTGTAGGTCGAGGTCATGCCAGCCGTGGCGATGGCGTTAGGGAACTTCTCGTCATGCAGGCGCAGGATATTCTTCTTCCAGTCCTTCTCCGAATCACTGTCGTTGACCCAGCCCGCGCTTGGCTTGGCGGCGTTGCCGCTGGTCGAGGCATGGCAGGCCTTGCAAGTCATCTCGTCGGAGACCGGCAGCACCACCTTGGTGGAGGCCAGCACGGTGCTGCCCTGCTTCGCCACCACCTTGACCATCGGGTAGAAATTCTTCACGCCTTTGTCGTCGTAAGGCGTGATGGGGATGCCCTCCGCTTCCCACCAGCCATGGCTGCCGTTGTAACCCATGGCTGCCGGAGTCAGGGACGGGGTCGGATTGCTCGGACCGCCCGGAGTCAGGTTGAGACCATGGTCCGGGGCAGGGTTGGCGCCGAATAGGGCCTGCACCCAGGTCCAGAAGTTGGTCTTACCGGCGCTGCTGGTGTTGATGGAACCCGAGGTGTCCGCCACCGCCTCGTAGGTCAGGGTCACGCCCGACGTCACTTGTTTGTTGCTGGTCGCGGCGCGGTTGATCAGATGGGCATGCAGGTTGTTGTAGGGCGGCAGGATTGAGAATACCGAATAGTCCTTACCGTCGACGCAGTGCATGCCGAGGTCGTTCCAGGCGACCAGGGTGTAGCTACCGGATGAACCGGTCGGTGGCGTCGGAGGTGGCGTGTAGCCGACTCCTTCGTTCGAGCCGTCGTTCTGATGCGCCTGGAAGTGGGTAATGGCCTCACTCCCGCTGACTTTGTAGTTACCAATCGAGCCGGTGATGGATGCGTCACTGGCCGTCTGTACGTCTACCTGAGTTTGGGTTTGCAGTGTTTCCCGCACACTCGCGTCGATCTGTATGCCGTTGTCCAGGTTGCCGTCCGAATCGAGGGACTGAAGCGTTCGCAGCATGCGCACCAGACCTGAATTGCTCACGTCGACTGATCCGCCCGTGATGCTGAGCGGCGTGATTCTGTGGTTATCGGGCACAGCCGAACCCAGGTACAGGTTGCCAATATGGAAGGTGACGCTCTCGCCATCCTTGTAGGTGAAATTGCCGTAGGCGTCGGTAATGCCGCTGCCGCTCGGTGATTCGAACTCCAGCCCGCTCACAGGCGAATCGATGAAGGTGCCCACTAGACTGATGCTGGCGCTCTCACTTCCTCCTCCTCCACCACCACCGCAGCCGGCCAGGGCCAGGGCGGCCGCAACCACTCCCATTTTGATCGCTGTTTTCATCGTTTCATCCTCGCAGTGCCTTCCTATTTCCGGCCGGAAGCCATTCACGCGAAACCTGCTATGGATCGGTATGGCATAGAACCGGACGCCTGAGCATCATATTAACGTGTTATTTATTCCCACGCAATTATATTAACGTGTTATTTATTCCCACGCAAGAAAATTTCCCTATACTTGCAGCAGAACGTAATTGATGAACAGCCATGGGACGCCCACCGAGCCATCTGCAAGCCAGCAAATCCTCGGCCCAGCCCTTGCCGCAGACCGATGACGCGATGCGCGCGTTGCGCAGCATCTTGGCGCCACTGGTCAGGCTCCTGCTGGAGACGGGTGTCGAATACACCCGCCTGTCAGCCGAGTTGAAACCCCTGTTCATCGAGCAGGCGCGCCTGGAACTGCGCCGGTCCGGACGCAAGGACACCGATTCGGCTGTCAGCCTGCTCAGCGGAGTGCATCGCAAGGACGTGCGCAAGTGGCGCGAATCCGGCCTGGCCGACAGCATTTCCAAGGAAGTGTCGCTGAGCACCCAGCTCTTTGCTCGTTGGCTGCATGATCCCCAATATCTCGACCGCAGGCGCCGGCCCAGGCCCCTGCCGCGGCTGGGGCCTGCCGCCTCCTTCGACAGCCTGGCCCACTCGGTCACCCAGAATGTGCGTCCTTACACCATCCTGGCTGAATTGCTGCGACTGGGACTGGTCCAGATCGAACTGCGCCGAGGCCAGGAGTACGTCGTGCCGAACCGGGATGGCTTCATCCCGCCACCGGGCTCGCTGGAATTGATCGAACTGTTCGGCAACAACCTGACCGATCACGCCACCGCCGCAGTGGCCAACCTGCTCGGCAGCCCGCCGAGGCTGGAACAGAGCGTGTTCGCCGAGGGCATCACGGTTGAATCTGCCGAGCTTTTGGGCGAACTGGCCCGCAAACTATGGGCCCAGGCACGTTCCGAGATGATTGCCCAGGCCAGCCGCTGCTTCGAGCAGGACCAGGACAGGCCCGATGCCACTCGTCGCATGCGCTTCGGCGTTTATTACTGGGACGAATCCGTGACGCCGGATTCCGACGAATCTTTCGCGAGGAAACCCTAAAGTGAAGACGATTGAAACCTGGCGATATTTGCTTGTACTCTTGTCGGGCTTGCTGCTCGCAGCATGCGGCGAGGGAATGACAGTTTCCGGCGGTGTCGGAACCGGCGGCACCGGTATCACAACGGGCACGGTCACCGGGTTCGGCAGCCTGGTGATAGAAGGTGACAGCTACAGCAGTGCCACCGCCGAGTATTGGGAGGGCGACGACAAGGACGAAGCGGCGCCTGCCAGCTCGCTTTCCGTTGCGCTCGGCCAACAGGTGCAGATGCTGACAGACGACCAGGGCAACCCGACCACGGTGCTGGTCGAACCGACCCTGATCGGTACGGCCAGCAATGTGTCCGGCAGTGGCATGAAGGTGAATGGCGTGACCGTTCGCGTCAACACCAATCTGTCGGCCGGGCCGCTCACTTACTACGCAGGGCTGTCCGGCCTGAACGCGGTCGAACCCGGCATGAAGGTCGAGGTCCACGGCCTGTATGGCCTGGATGCGAATGGCCCTTACATCCTGGCGACGCGGATCGCGCAACTGCCCACCGCATCCACCGTCACCCGGATCACGGGGGTGGTGACCAACCTGAATCCCGGGTCCGGCACCTTCCGGATCGGCTCGACGACCATCCTGTACAACGCCGCGACGTCCCGATTGCCGGAGGGCATCACCCTGGCCGATGGCCAACTGGTCAACGTCTGGAGTCCGGATATCCCGAGCGGCGGCCAACTGACCGCCGCGGTAATCCGGGTTCGCAGCCTGAAGGGGATCAGCGGCCAGGCCGTCGTCTCCGGCCTGGTCACCGCCCTCGGCGGCAGCCAGTTCAGTGTATCCGGCATCGTCGTCGACGCCAGCGATCCGAACCTGGCCACGATCGTGCAGTCGCTCAAGCAGGGAGACTATGTCGTGGTCAGCGGTCAGGCTGACGCCAGCACAGGCAGGCTGATCGCGGCCAGCATCCGTACCACCTCAAGCCTGTCGACCGAGGTGGAATTGAAGGGCACCGTCACCGACTACGTGAATTCCGCCAATTTCCTGGTACGCGGGGTCGCCGTGGATGCCTCGTCGGCGACTATCGACGGCGGTCCACTGGCAAATGGCGCATACGTCGAGGTACATGGCCATATCCAGGGCAACGTGGTTCTCGCAAACTCGGTGGAAGTCCATGCCACCACGCCGGAGAATGCCACGGTCGAATACGACGGTATCGTCAGCGCCCTCGTCGGCAAGAGCTTCGTCCTGACCCTGTCGGATGGCACGGCGTACAACGTGACGCTGAGCGACAACGTCGGCTACAAGAACGGTACGGCGAGCCAACTGGTCAATGGCGCCAGGATCGAGGTCGAGGCGACCCAGACCACAACCGGCCTCATCGCCTACGCCATCGAATTCAAGGATCTGGCTGCCTCTTCCGATGATCAGGTTTACGAGACCAGCGGCATCGCCTACGACGTCACGGCGACCAGTTTCAGAGTCAACGACCTGACCATCCAGATCAACGGCGTCGATGTCACCGGCCTGGCTGATGGCATCGATGTTGAGGTGCACTTCATCTCTTCAGGCGGCCTCTACCTCGCCCAGGAAATCAGTATTGAGGACTAAAATCCGTGCGCATCCGCTGCATAGACCTCAGCCATTACTTCGATAAAGCCGAGCGGCTGCTTATGACCCGATATTGTTGGTTGTGCTGACAACCTTGAACGGCTGCTATGGCTGAGCAAGAGACAGTCGCACGACAGTGCTTGAACATCCGCTATTAGCCGACCAGGTTGAAAAACGCTGCGGTCAAAATGCCGATCCAGAGCCATCTTGCGTATCCGCCGAACCGGCTATCTAAAAGTGTCGAGTGAACCTGGGGCCGTGCCTACACAAACTTCGATTTTTCCGCATCTTGCATGCTCCCGCGGCTGACACTTTCACCGTCACTGGAACTGAGCGTCCAGAAAGACAGTGATGACAGGATGGTCAAGCCGCCCAGTGTCAGAAACGCGTGGTGCAACGCGGTCGTCACAGCCGCGCGGTCGGTTTGCGGCAGGTCACCCAGATACCAGCCGGCGATCAGTGACCCGCAGGCCAGCCCGAAACTCATCGACATCTGCTGTAGCGAACTGGCAATGGTGCTGGCCATGCTCGAATCGGGAGTGTTGATATCGGCATAGGCCATCGAATTCATGCTGGTAAATTGCAGCGAGTTGAAGAAGCCAAAAGCCAGCCCCAGAAGCACGATCAGCAGGATCGGCGTAGCCGGGATCACCAGCGAGAAGATGCCGACGATGACCCCGATCATGACCGTATTCACGATCAGTACTTGCCGGTAGCCATAGCGTGCCAGCACCCGCGAGGAGATGATCTTCATGCCCATGGCGGCGGCGGCAGCAGGCATCATCAGCAAGCCCGACTGCCAGGCGGGCATGCCCAGGCCGAGTTGGTAGAGAAGCGGCAGCAGAAATGGAAGTCCGCCAACCCCCAGCCGCGTGATGAAACCGCCAATCACCGAGACGCGAAACGTGCGCACCCGAAACAGCGCCAGGCGCAGCAGCGGATAGGGCGTCTGGCGGGCATGCAAACCATAGGCAGCCAGCAGGCTGATGCTGAGCAGCAGCAGAACGGCCGCCGACGTCACGTCGAGATGGTGCTCGCCAAAGATTTCCAGCAACCAGGAAAGCAGCGCCGTGCCGCTGCCAAACAGGACCAGACCGACGACATCCAGCGGTCGTGGCGCGTCGCCGTGATAGTCCGGCATGTGGCGATGCGCCAGCAGCAGGGCCACCAGGCCCACCGGTACATTGACAAAGAAGATGTCCCGCCACGTCAGCCAATGCACGATGAGGCCGCCGACGGTTGGCCCGAGCAATGGGCCGATCAAGGCCGGGATGATGACGAAGTTCATCGCCATCAACAGTTCCGATTTGGGGAAGGTCCGAATGATGGCAAGCCGGCCCACCGGCATCATCATCGCGGCGCCGATACCCTGCAGAATACGCGCTGCGACCAGCATCGGTGCATTCAGCGCCAGGCCGCAGAGGATCGAGGAAAAGGTGAAGATGGCGACCGCGCTGCCAAATACCCGGCGGGTGCCAAACCGGTCTGCCATCCAGCCGCTCACCGGGATGCACACGGCCAGGCTCAGGATATAGCTGGTCACGACCGCCTTCAGGCTCAATGGCGTTACATGAAGACTCGCCGCCATCGCCGGCACCGCCGTATTGACGATGGTGGAGTCCAGTTGCTCCATGAACAGCGCCACAGCAACGACCCAGGGCAGATAACTCTTGACGGTGGAACTGTTCATCTTTGGGGGTGAAATACTCGGTGAATCGCCCCGGCTTTTCTAGACACTTCCGGGCCGGTCGAAATGGCGTTTTTCGAACTCTACCGGAGACAGCCGGTTGGCGTGGCCATGTCGTGTATTGATTGCCAGTTCCCGATCCGCCTCCGGCTTCCAAATGGTTTCCCGCTGCTTTTCTTGGCCAACGTGCCCCTTCCTGCATAAGCCCTACTTCTGGCGGGCTTGAAAAATCTCCACATCACATCAGAATAAGGGCAGTAACTCGGGCTTATTCAGGCTATGGCAACCAAGCGAGAAGGCAGTACCCTACTGGAACCGACCGCGGCCAAAGTGAAGCCGCCGCCCCTGTACAAGGTGTTGCTGCTGAATGATGACTACACTCCGATGGAATTCGTGGTGCATGTTCTGAAGAAGTTTTTTGGCATCGACCAAGAACGGGCGACACAAATCATGCTCAAAGTGCATACTGAGGGTGTCGGCGTGTGCGGTGTATATCCTAGGGATATCGCGCACACCAAGGTCGAGCAGGTAGTTGATTTCGCGAGGCAGCATCAGCATCCGCTGCAATGTACGATGGAGGAAAGTTAGATGATTGCCCAGGAACTCGAAGTCACGCTGCACATGGCCTTCATGGATGCGCGGCAGAAGCGCCACGAATTCATATCGGTGGAGCATCTGCTGTTGGCGATGCTGGACAATCCTTCAGCGGTGGAGGTGTTGCGTGCCTGCGGCGCCAACATCGAGGCCATGCGCGAACAGCTTGGTAAATTCATCGAGGAACACACGCCCAAAGTGGTCGGCGAAGAGGAGGTCGATACTCAACCCACGCTTGGCTTCCAGCGCGTGATCCAGCGTGCCATCCTGCATGTACAGTCGTCCGGCAAGAAGGAAGTGACGGGTGCCAATGTGCTGGTGGCCGTATTTGGCGAGAAGGATTCCCACGCGGTGTATTTCCTGGGCCAGCAGGGCGTCACGCGGCTCGACATCGTCAATTTCATTTCTCACGGCATTACCAAGACACCACAAAGCGAGCCGGCGCCACGCTCCGAAGAGTCTGCCGATACCAGTTCCGAGGTACCTGCCGCCTCGCCGCTCGACAGCTTTGCGCAGAATCTGAATGCCCAGGCGCTGGCGGGCAAGATCGATCCGTTGATCGGGCGTGCCAACGAACTGACTCGTGTGATCCAGACATTGTGTCGCCGGCGCAAAAACAACCCCTTGTTGGTGGGGGAGGCTGGAGTGGGTAAAACCGCCATTGCCGAAGGGCTGGCGCGGCGCATTATTGAAGGTACGGTGCCGGAAATCCTGGCACAAAGCACGGTTTATGCGCTGGACATGGGTGCCTTGCTGGCCGGTACCAAGTACCGGGGCGACTTCGAACAGCGCCTGAAAGGCGTGCTGAAGCAGCTATCCGACAATTCAAAGGCGATCCTGTTTATCGACGAGATTCACACCCTGATCGGCGCGGGCGCCGCGTCGGGCGGTACGCTCGATGCGTCCAACCTGCTGAAGCCGGCGCTGTCGTCCGGCAATTTACGCTGTATTGGCGCCACCACGTACAACGAATATCGTGGCATTTTCGAGAAAGATCATGCCCTGTCGCGGCGTTTTCAGAAGGTTGATGTGCCGGAGCCATCCGTCGCCGAAACGGTCGCGATCCTGCGCGGCCTGAAATCGCGTTTCGAGGATCACCATGGTGTCAAATACACGGCAGCCGCGCTGACCACAGCGGCGCAATTGTCAGCGCGCTATATCAATGACCGTCATCTGCCCGACAAGGCAATCGACGTGATCGACGAGGCAGGCGCTGCACAGCGCATCCTGCCAAAATCGAAGCAGAAACGGGTGATTACATCGCGTGAAATCGAGGACATCATCGCCAAGATTGCCCGCATCCCGCCCAAATCCGTGTCGTCGGATGACAAGAATTCTTTAAAAACGCTGGATCGTGATCTGAAGGCCGTGGTGTTCGGCCAGGATGCCGCCATCGATGCCTTGGCCAATGCGATCAAGATGTCACGCAGCGGCCTCGGCAACCCGCAGAAACCGATCGGCAACTTCCTGTTTTCCGGCCCCACCGGGGTGGGCAAAACCGAGGTCGCGCGCCAACTGGCCTATGTGCTGGGCGTTGAACTGCTGCGCTTCGACATGTCGGAATATATGGAACGCCACGCAGTGTCGCGTCTGATCGGCGCGCCGCCCGGATATGTCGGCTTCGATCAGGGCGGACTGTTGACCGAGGCTGTGAGCAAGCACCCCTACGCGGTTGTTTTACTGGATGAGGTGGAAAAGGCCCATCCGGACATCTTCAATGTGCTGCTGCAGGTGATGGATCACGGCACATTGACCGACACCAACGGGCGCAAGGCAGATTTCCGCAACGTGGTGCTGATCATGACCACCAATGCGGGGGCGGAAATGCTCACCAAGGCAAGTATCGGGTTCTCCGGTTCGCGCGAGAGCGGCGACGAGATGGGCGAGATCAAGCGCATGTTCACGCCGGAATTCCGCAACCGGCTGGATGCGATCATCCCGTTTGCACAGTTGACAGAGCCCGTCGTCCTGCAGGTCGTGGACAAATTCCTGATGCAGTTGGAAGAACAGCTTCACGAGAAGAAGGTCGAGGCGGTGTTTACCGACGCGCTCAAGGCCTACCTGGCCAAGCATGGCTTCGACCCGCTGATGGGCGCACGCCCAATGGCGCGTCTGATTCAGGACACCATTCGCAAGGCGCTTGCTGACGAGCTACTTTTCGGCAAGCTGGCGCAGGGTGGACGGGTGACCATCGATATCGATGCCAGCGATAAGGTCTGCCTGGAGTTCGAGGAGGCAGTGCCAGCATAAATAAACATAAAGATTGATGCATGTTCGGCCGTTAGTCGTGACAGTAACGGGTACGTGCCAGTCCTGATTGTGTTTTCCGCAACAGCGCGAGAACCTCAGGTACAGCGTGCCTATGTCAGGTTCGACTAAATGAAAGGAACATGCATGAAGCCCCAGCTTGCAACGCGTCTGGCTGCTGTCACGCTGATCATCATTTTGCCAATTTGCGAGCACTCTGCCGAAGCAAAGGGAGGCAAGGCCACATCTGAAACAGCCTCCGTTTCAGCCGACGATTTGAATTCGGTAAGCGAGCGAATCCGTCAAACCGGTGCGCAGCTTCAAGCGGATATCAAGAAGGCGCGTGCCCGCCTTGATGCCCAGCAGGCGAAAGAGGAAGCGGAGCGCAAGCGCGAGGCAGAGCAGGCACGTCAACTGGCAATCAAGGAAGAAAAGCAGAAGCAGGCCCAGGAAGTTGCCCAGGTGCGAGCGCGTCAGGAAGAGTTGGCAAGAATCGAGAAGGCTGAACGCCAAAAAGAGGAGCAGGCAGCCGAAAGGCTGGCTGCCAAGGAAAGGGCCGCCGCGGCACTCAGTGAAGCACGTGCTTCGGCAGGTATAAGTGGGACATTTTCTGAATCAGTTTCGGCAGCAAAGGAGTAAACGGCCCTGAATCAGCCAACCCAGGATCAGGCGGCCAGGGAAAAGGTGGCCGAGACACTGAGAAAGGCCCGTGCGTCGGTGGGTGTGATGGGATATGGCGAATAAGCCGAACCAGCCAACATGAGGGCAGTGATGAATACCGGCCAGGTCGCAGAAAAAAGGAAGTAGCGTCAGGCCCTTTATGAGCGAGGAAAAATGAAGCCGAGTAGCTGCACAGTTATCCGCAGCTACTCGGCTTCATTGGCTTGGCCTGATTCATTCCGTACACTGTACAAAATAAAAAGCGGCGCCAGGGGCGCCGCGAAAAAACCCGGTATGGCAGGAGGAGGAGCGCCAGGAGATTGACCCATTACCGGTTGATTTACAAGGAAAATCTACTTAAATACTGTCCAAAAAGCTTTATAGAGTGATTCACTGCTTGCTTGAATAGTCCAATTGCACTCAGTCGAAAGTATTGATTACAAATCACGGCATTTCCCCCCGGTTTTTCAGGAAAGCCCTTAACAAGCGAGCTAGCAATCGACCGGACTTTGCTGCGGAATGTGCATAAAACCCCGCTGGAACATGCAATCAAGGCATTGCGCAACTGCCGCAAGATTGAATATGCAAGCGGTTTTCACCTGCCGTATCCGGTGGGATCTCTGCCAAGTCATGGTTCTGGCGGTTTTTCATGCAGCGTTTCTTGAGGCATAGTCGGTATCGCATCAATCGTGACCGGGAAAGCGCATTCTGTCATATGTTTGGAACGATAATTGCAACAATTGAGATATCACCATTTACTGAATATCAGACATGACGACTATCCATCCTGTAATTCTTTCCGGTGGCTCGGGCACGCGACTTTGGCCATTATCCCGTGCGGCATTGCCCAAGCAGTTGTTGCCTCTCGTCAGTGACCATAGCCTGCTGCAGGACACTGTCAGCCGATTGGCGGATATGCCGGAAATCGCTGCACCGCTGATGGTGTGCAACGTCGAACACCGCTTCATGATCGCCGAGCAGATGCGCCAGATCGGCTCAAAGCCGCGTGCCATTGTGCTGGAGCCGGTGGGACGAAACACAGCGCCGGCGATTGCCATCGCCGCACTGATGCTGTTGCGCGATGATCCTGACGCCCTGATGCTGGTGCTGCCCGCCGACCATCTGATCGACGATGTCGCTGCGTTCCACGCGGCGATCCGCACCGCCGCTGAAGCGGCGAAAAATGGCCATCTCGCCACATTCGGCATCGTGGCGGCCACACCCGAGACCGGATATGGCTACATTCGCAAGGGATCGCCGCTGCCGGATGCCGCCGGTGCTTTCCAGGTGGCGGCGTTCGTCGAAAAACCGGATCTGGCCACAGCCCAGCAGTACGTGGATTCAGGCGACTATTTCTGGAACAGCGGCATGTTCCTGTTCCGCGCGGCGGATTTCCTCAACGAACTGCAGGCCCTGCGTCCCGATATTCTTGAGGCCAGCCGCGCCGCACTCGATGCCGCCACGCCGGATCTCGATTTTGTGCGGCTGGATACCGCTGCATTCGAGGCCTGCCCGTCAGAATCGGTCGATTATGCCGTAATGGAACATACCCAACGTGCGGCTGTGGTGCCGGCTGACATGGCATGGAACGACATCGGTGCATGGTCGGCATTATGGGAAGTGGCCAAGAAGGACGGGCAGGGCAATGCCATCCGTGGCGACGTCCTGCTGGAAAACGCCCGCAACAATTTTGTCCGTGCCGAAACCCGCATGGTGGCGATGCTGGGTGTATCGGACCTGGTGGTGGTGGAAACCGCCGACGTGGTGCTGGTGGCCAGGAAAGATCAGGTACAGGACGTGAAGAAACTGGTCGACCGCCTGAAGGCCGAAAAGCGCTGCGAGCACCTGGTTCACAAGCAGGTTTATCGCCCTTGGGGATGGTACGAGGGCATCGACCAGGGCGACCGCTTTCAGGTCAAGCGCATCATGGTCAAGCCCGGTCAAAAACTCAGCCTGCAGAAGCACCATCACCGCGCCGAGCACTGGATCGTGGTGTCGGGAACGGCGAGCGTCACCTGCGGTGACGAAATCAAGCTGCTGACCGAAAACCAGTCCACCTACATTCCTCTGGGGACCACGCACAGGCTGGAAAATCCCGGCAAGATCGACCTGCACATGATCGAGGTTCAGTCGGGTTCCTATCTGGGGGAAGACGATATCGTGCGCCTCGAGGATATCTACAAGCGCGACTGACAGGCACGTTGTATGCAGCAGGCGCAATGCCTGTAGCGGGTCGCGACAACAAGTTGTTGCAACCCCCTGTTATGCCTCTATTCCGAGCAGCCTCTCAGGTTGGGTAATCAGTTATCTCCTGCGCATGTCCCGATTCGCATTTCCGGTCTTGTAAGACAAACGCCTACATATCGCGTTGTCCATTCCCGTCTTCGAATACAGCGCTTGTCCACATTAGCTTTCCGCTTTGTCGTCCGATAACGAATTCACCACGCTGACTTAAGTGTGAATTCGAAAAAAATTCAACGAAAAAGGACAGGCAAAATGAAACTGGACGAAATGCTGGACGAAATGCGCGACGTCAATCTTAATTACCTGATGCTGGCACAAGGCATGATCCAACATGACAAGGCGACCGCAGTTTTTCGCCTGGGCATCAGCCAGGATGTGGCCGACCTGATCGAGGGACTGACGCCCGCACAAATTCTCAAGCTTGCTGCATCCGGCATGATGGTCTCGCGCTTCCGTTTCGATGACGGCATGGTGCTGAATATGTTGACCAGCTACACCAAGGATCGCGCTCTGGCGCAATCTCACGCGGCGATCCTGATGGCGGGCCAGGCTGTGGAAGCCTTTGCCTAAATCATCTACATAACAACAGGTGAGTGTTCCAATGAGCAAGAAAAGTCTGTTGACCGAAATGCGCGACACCAAGCTGGCAATCGAATTGATCGAACTCGGCGCTCGTCCTCAGGTTCTGGAATCCGAAACCTCACTGTCGCGCGAACGCTTACTCAAGCTATACAAGGAAGTCAAAGGCGTTTCACCGCCCAAGGGCATGCTGCCATTCTCGACCGACTGGTTCCTGACCTGGCAGCCCAATGTACATTCTTCACTGTTCATCAATATTCACCGCTACATCACGCGTAACAGCGATTGCAGCGGCATCGAAGCGGTGCTTAAAAGTTACCGCCTGTATCAGGAATATCTGCACACCAACCAGATCGACGCGGTGTTGAGCTTCACCCGTGCCTGGACCCTGAACCGTTTCTTCGAAAGCCGCATGCTTCAAACTACTGCCTGTAGCGGTTGCGGTGGCCACTTTGTGGTACACCCTGATGACCTGCATGACAAATATGTGTGCGGCCTGTGCAACATGCCTGCGCGCGCCGGCAAAACCCGTAAAGCCAAGGCTGAAGCCGAGGCCAACCTGACTGCCGCCGCCTGACAGGTTTTCTCCCTTAAACAGGTGATGACGCGCCTGCCGGTTAGCCTTCAGTCGCTCATCATCCAGTGCATTGCCTTGCTGCTGGCTGCACTTCTGAATCACCTGTCACAGACCGCATTTTTATTCCAACCCACCCTGTGGCAGCTCGCCCTCGCACAAGGGGCGATTGCTGCTGGACTGAGCCATGTTTGGCGGCAACCAGCCTGGTGGCCCCCGCTGCATGTCTGTTTTTTCTCCGTCATCCTGCTGGCCCAGCGGGTCAATCTGCCCGCCTGGGTTTACCTGAGTGCATTTCTGCTGATGGTGCTGTTTTACTGGAGCACATTTCGCACGCGGGTTCCCTTGTACCTGTCTGATCGCAAGGCATGGCAGGCCATGATTCCCTTGTTGCCCGAGACACAGACATTCAGCTTCATTGACCTTGGCAGTGGCCTGGGAGATGTGCCGTTTTTTCTGGAGCCGCGTTTTCCACAAGGTCGCTTTTATGGCACAGAAGTGGCCCCAGCGCCCTGGTTAATCAGCCGTTTCAGAGCATGGCTCAAGCGCAGCCGTGTGAATTTTCTGCGGCGTGATTACGCTGCGCTCAATCTGGGTGAATTCGACGTTGTATTTGCCTTTCTGTCGCCCGCGGCCATGCCCGGTCTGTGGCATCAGGCGCAGAGGCAGATGCGCAGCGGCACCCTGTTCATCAGTCTGTCGTTTGCGGTGATCACACGCCAGCCGGACCACGTGGTGACGCTGGCCGAAGGCGAGCGTCACACCTTGTATGCATGGCGGATGTGAAGTGTCCTTGCAAGGAAATACTCTTGCCTCGCCATCAAGTTTCTGCCGATCTGGTCGAATCCTCACCCTGAGAGTCCCGTTTCGAAGGCGGCAATTTCGGGGCAAGGTGGGACGGGTCCCACCACCATAACCAACCAAAAGGAACAGACGGTCGTGCTAGTCATTGTTGGATATATCGTTGTGATGGCCAGCATCTTCGGAGGCTTCGCGCTTGCTGGCGGACACCTGGCTGCGCTGCTCCAGCCACTGGAACTTCTGATGATTGGTGGCGGCGCAGCAGGCGCATTCTTTGTGGGCAACAACAGCAAGGCCGTCAAGGCCACCCTGAAGGCGCTTCCCACCGTGTTGAAGGGTTCGAAGTACACGCGTGCACTGTACATGGATACGCTCTCACTACTTTACGAACTGTTGACCAAGATCCGCAAGGAAGGGCTGATGTCGGTGGAATCCGATGTCGATTCCCCCGAAAACAGCCCGCTGTTCACGAAATATCCGACAGTAATGGCTGATCACCACATGATCGAATTTCTCACTGACTATCTGCGACTGATGGTGAGCGGCAGCATGAATGCATTTGAGATTGAAAACCTGATGGACAACGAAATCGAAACCCACCACCACGAAGGGGAAGTTCCTGTGCACGTGGTTGCCAAGCTCGGGGATGGCCTGCCTGCATTCGGTATTGTGGCGGCGGTGATGGGCGTGGTGCACACCATGGAATCGGTCGGCCTGCCACCAGCGGAGCTGGGGATCCTGATTGCGCACGCGCTGGTCGGCACCTTCCTCGGTATTTTGCTGGCTTACGGATTTGTGGGCCCGCTGTCAGGTTTGCTTGAACAAAAACTGCACGAATCAACCAAGATGTTCCAGTGCGTCAAGGTCACCCTGCTGGCCAGTATCAACGGCTATGCGCCGGCGATAGCGGTCGAGTTCGGGCGCAAAGTGTTGTTCTCGACCGAGCGTCCTTCCTTCAGCGAACTGGAAGAGTACGTCAAAGGCGCAAAGTCGCGCTGATATCCCACTTCCAGTCTTGAATAAAAGTCATCTCATACCCATACACCCATAGGGCATAAGAGCATCAATGAGCGAGCAAAAAGCGCCCATCATCGTCAAGCGCATCAAGAAGGTGACAGGGGGTCACCACGGTGGGGCGTGGAAGATTGCCTATGCAGACTTCGTGACTGCAATGATGGCGTTCTTTCTGCTCATGTGGCTGCTGGGATCGACCGCCAAGGGCGACCTGAACGGGATTGCGGACTATTTCAAGACGCCGCTCAAAGTGGCCATGCAAGGGGGTTCCGGAAGTGGCGACAGCTCCAGCGTAATCAAGGGCGGAGGTACAGACATCACGCGCAAGAGTGGGCAGGTCAAAAAAGGCGAGACCGAAGCCAAGAAAAAATCCTACAACCTCGAGGCAGCCCAAGCCGAACTCGAACGCATCGAGGCAGTCAAGCTCAAGCAACTGAAGAAGCGCCTGGAAGTGGCAATTGAGGCCAACCCAACCCTGAAACAGTTCAAGCGGCAACTGCTGATCGACATTACCAGCGAAGGTCTGCGCATTCAAATTGTCGACGAGCAGAACCGGCCCATGTTCAATCTGGCCAGCGCCGAGCTGCAACCCTACACCAAAATCATTCTGCACGAGATCGGCAAGACTCTGAACGACGTACAAAACCGCGTCAGCCTGTCAGGCCATACCGATGCCACGCCATACGCAAACGGAAGCCGTGGCTACAGTAACTGGGAGTTGTCGGCTGACCGTGCCAACGCGTCTCGCCGCGAGTTGATTGCCGGCGGCATGGATGAAGCGAAAATGTTGCGGGTGGTTGGGCTGGCCTCATCGGTGCCGTTCAACAACGCTGTACCCAACGATCCGGTCAATCGTCGTATCAGCATCATCGTGATGAACAAGCGCACCGAAGACGCCGTCACCAAGGAAGCCGGCGGCGTGAACGTGGCAGATGAAAACGATGTGCGTGACGAAGTGAGCAAGGCCAACGCCCAGAACTGAGTGCTTGCGACTCAACTGCAGTGCGCAGGGCTGACGTTTCAACATTGTTCGTTTTACAGCTTGCATAAAAGCGTTTTCCGAGTTGGTATCCGGGATGCTCGCGATGCGTTCTCAACAAGCTCTGATCCGCCGTCTGCGCCACATGGCGTAAAGTTAAATAGCAGGCCAAATCCACCTTTATTCCCCTGATTGCCCGCATCGGGCATGAACAATAATTCAACCTGAAGAAAGCCCGTCTCGAACAGATGCAAGAGGCGAGCCCCCCTCCAACAGGTGAAATCAGGGATGGCTGAAGAAAGCGATCAGGAACGAACAGAAGCCCCGTCGCCACAACGACTGGAAAAGGCGCGCGAAGACGGCCAGGTGCTGCAGTCGCGCGAGCTGGCCACGTTCGTTGTGCTGATGACCGGTGGCGCGACTCTGTGGATGATGGCCAGCGGCCTGGGCCAGACCATGTCGCATATTGTGCGTAGCGGACTTCAGTTCAATCCGGGCATCGCCCGCGATAGCGCGTACGTCATGGCGCAGTTGTCGAACCAGTTTTTCGAAGCGGCTCGCGCGCTGGCGCCCTTCCTGGCCCTGGTGGTCGTCGCCACCCTGGCTTCGCCGCTGTTGCTGCGCGGTTGGCTGTTCAGCGTTAAGGCAATCGTCCCGGATTTTAATCGCCTGAATCCGCTGTCAGGCATCAAGCGTGTGATTTCCAGCCAGGGGCTGGTCGAACTGGTCAAATCGCTGGCCAAGGTTGGCTTGCTGGGTGGGGTCGCCTTCTGGCTGATCTGGTCCAATCTGGGTGCAATTTTTTCGCTCAGTCTGGAAACCCCGTCTCTAGCCATCCAGCATATGGGCGACATCATCGGCAGGGTGTTCCTGCTGGCCTCGGGCGCGATGATTTTCATTGTCGTGCTTGATCTGCCGTACCAGATATGGAGCTACTACAACAAGCTCAAGATGACCAAGGAGCAACTGCGCCAGGAAAGCAGGGAATCGGAAGGCGACCCACACATCAAGGCACGTATTCGCGCCCAGCAACGCGAAGTGGCGCGTCGCCGCATGATGGCCGAAATCCCCACCGCCGACGTGGTGGTGACCAACCCGACTCATTTTGCCGTCGCGCTCAAATACAGCGAAGGCAAGATGCGGGCGCCGCGTGTGGTGGCAAAAGGCGCCGATGCTGTCGCTGCACGCATCCGCGAGTTGGCCGCCGAGCACAAGGTGCCGCTGCTGGAAGCGCCGCCGCTGGCACGTGCATTGTTTCGCCACACCGAACTCGGCGATGAAATTCCGGCCACGCTATACGCTGCCGTGGCCGAGGTGCTGGCCTACGTATTCCAGCTGCGCCATTTCCAGCAAGTGGGTGGGGCTTATCCCGATGTGCCGACCGCCTTGCCGGTTCCGCCCGAACTTGATCTGCTCACATAGGCTCTAAAGCATGAACGGCACCCTGAGTCTTTCCAGCTACTTCAACAGCACCAATGCCCGCGCGCTCGCTGCACCGATATTTATCGTCCTCATCCTGGCGATGCTGGTGCTGCCGTTGCCGCCGTTTGCGCTGGACATGCTGTTCACTTTCAATATCGCGCTTTCCATCATGGTGTTGCTGGTTGGACTGTCGACCAAGAAGGCGCTCGATTTCGCTGCCTTTCCGACGGTGCTGCTGCTTTCCACCCTGTTGCGCCTGTCGCTCAACGTCGCTTCCACCCGCGTGGTGCTGCTGCACGGCCACACTGGGCCAGATGCCGCGGGCAAGGTGATCGAAGCCTTTGGTCATTTTTTGGTCGGCGGCAATTACGCGGTCGGCATCATCGTGTTCGTCATCCTGGTGGTGATCAACTTCATCGTCATCACCAAGGGTGCCGGGCGCATCGCCGAGGTCAGCGCACGCTTTACCCTGGACGCAATGCCGGGCAAACAGATGGCGATCGATGCCGATCTCAACGCCGGCCTGATCGATGAAAACGAAGCTCGCCGCCGGCGCGCCGAAATCTCCCAGGAAGCGGATTTCTACGGCTCGATGGACGGTGCCTCGAAGTTCGTGCGTGGCGACGCCATCGCCGGCATCCTGATTCTGTTGATCAACATCATCGGTGGCCTCGTGGTCGGCATCATGCAACACGACCTGTCAGTAGCCGATGCTGCCCACAACTACACACTCTTGGCGATTGGTGACGGCCTGGTAGCCCAGATTCCGGCACTGGTCATCTCCATTGCTGCCGGCATCATCGTCAGCCGCGTCAGCACAGAAGAGGACATCGCCGGCCAGATGATGTCCAACGTCTTCAACAAGACGCAGGCGCTTTACATCACTGCAGCGATCCTGGGCATGATGGGCATGATTCCGGGGATGCCGAACTTTGCCTTCCTGCTGCTGGCGGGAGGAATGGTCTGGCTGGCCTACAAAAACACCAAGCGTCAGCAGGAGCCCGAGGCAGAAGTCCATGCTGCACCGGTCACCTCAGTTGAAGCCCAGGAAGCCAGTTGGGAAGATGTCGCACCCATCGATACCTTGGGGCTGGAAGTGGGCTACCGCCTGATTCCGCTGGTGGACAGCGCCGCTGACGGCGAACTGGTGCGTCGTATCAAGGGCATCCGCAAGAAATTCGCGCGCGAAATCGGATTCCTGCCACCTGCTGTGCATATTCGCGACAATCTCGAAATCAACCCGAACAGCTATCGCATCACGCTGAAGGGTGTGGAAATTGGCAGCGGCGAGGTGCGCACCGGTCTGTTCCTTGCCATTGATCCGGGCAACATCACCGCCAGCCTGCCGGGCGTCGCCACACGCGATCCCGCGTTCGGCCTGCCTGCGGTTTGGGTCGAATCCACTATGCGCGAACAGGCGCAATCCATGGGCTATACCGTGGTCGATCCCGGCACTGTAGTCGCCACCCATCTGAACCATCTGGTAACCCTGCATGCCGCCGAACTGCTGGGCCGGCAGGAAGCGCAGGCCTTGCTCGATCACCTGGGCAAGAGCGCGCCCAAGCTGGTGGAAGATCTGGTGCCGAAGATGCTGTCACTTTCCACCGTACAGAAAGTACTGCAAAACCTGCTCACCGAAGGTGTGGCCATCCGTGACATGCGGACCATCATTGACACGCTGCTGGAGAACGCAGCGCGCGTGCAGGATCCGTACGAACTCACTGCCCTGGTGCGGGTGGCGCTAGGTCGCTCGATCGTTCAGCAGATATACGGCTCGGTCAGTGAACTGCCGGTAATTGCGCTGGATCAGGGACTGGAGCGCCTGCTGCTGCAAACCCTGCAGGCGGGCAACGATACAGCCGGCATGGAGCCGGGGCTCGCCGACTCCCTGCTGGAGCGGACCCAGACATCGACACAGCGGCAGGAAGCGCTGGGTCATCCCCCTGTATTGCTGACGCCGGCCGTGCTGCGTCCGTTACTTGCACGTTTTCTGCGGCGCACGGTGCCGCAACTCAAGGTGCTTTCGCACGCTGAAGTGCCCGAAGGCAAACAGATCAAAGTGACTTCCCTGGTAGGAGGAGCAGCATGAACGTCAAACGAATCGTCGCTAAAACATCCCGAGAAGCCATGCGCCAGTTGCGCGACACCCTTGGGCCCGATGCGGTCATCCTATCCAATCGTGCAGTAGAGGGCGGTGTCGAAGTGCTGGCCTTGCCGGCGGAAGACATCGCCGCGATGGCCCCGCCTGTAGTGGAGGCGTCCATTCCTGCCTCCACCGCCAGGGCGCCGGTACAGAATCTACAAGCCGAATCTGACTCCCAGCCGGCAGTCACTATCAAGCGCCGCCTCATCGAGCGCGTGGTTGTGCCAAGCGAAGACAGCGCCCAGTTGGCAAAAACCGTCATCAGCGAAATCAAGTCGATGCAGACCCGTCTGGAAAGCCAGCTCGCCGATATGGCCTGGCGCGATTTGCCGGGGCGCGATCCGGCCGGCGCCGCCATGATGCGCGATATGCTGGCAGCAGGTTTCAGCGCGACCCTGGCACGCGAGTTACTGGAAACCCTGCCGAAAGGTGGGGAGGAACAGGCGCGGACGTGGATGATAAACACGCTGATGAAGCGCCTGCAGGTGATGCAGACCGAAACCGATATGCTCGACGCTGGCGGCGTGTTCGCACTGATGGGACCGACTGGGGCGGGCAAAACCACGACCACTGCCAAACTGGCTGCACGTTTTGTGGTCCGGCATGGCGCTGACAAGCTGGCGTTGCTGACCACCGACAGTTACCGGATTGGTGGCCACGAGCAGCTGCGCATATACGGCAAGATACTGGGGGTGACCGTGCATGCGGTACGCGATGCGGCTGATCTGCGGCTGGCACTGTCCGAACTGCGCAACAAGCACACGGTGTTGATTGATACAGTGGGGATGAGCCAGCGCGACCAGGCCGTTGCCGAACAGGTTGAAATGCTGTGCCAGGCTGGCAAGCCGATTAAACGATTGTTGCTGCTGAACGCCACCAGCCATGGCGATACTCTGGATGAAGTCGTGCAGGCATACCAGACACGTGGCCTCGATGGCTGCATCCTGTCTAAGGTTGACGAAGCCGCGAGCCTGGGACCAGCCCTCGATTGCGCGATCCGCCACCAATTGAATGTACATTATCTGGCAACCGGTCAGCGAGTACCCGAAGACCTGCACCTCGCCAATTGTCAGTACCTTTTTCATCGCGCCTTCAAAACCCGCATGCAAGCCTCGCCCTGGCAGCTGGACGACAGCGAACTGGCATTCGCCCTGAGCGGTATTCAGGCCATGCATCGCGAAAGCGCGGTGGCCCATGGATAAATTCGTCAGCGATCAGGCCGCCGGACTGCGCCGTTTGCTGGGGCAGGCCGGGTTTCAGGTCATTACCGTAATGTCGGGACAGCAGGGCGCCGGCAAGACCGCCGCGACGGCTAATCTGGCTGTTGCTCTGGCGCGTTCCGGGCGCGATGTGCTCATCATTGATCAAGACAAACATGGCCGTGGCGCCGCTGCTGCGCTTGGGCTGACCCCGCGCTTCGATGTGTCGGACGTGATTGAAGGGCGCTGCGCACTGGAGGCGCTGATTCTCAACGGGCCAGACAATGTGCAGGTGCTGCCGATTGGCGGCGGCTTCAACCGTCTGGGACGCTTGTCCGAACGCGATCAGGAATGGCTGGCGAGAAGCTTTAACCACCTGCAATGCGGTGTCGATGTGGTGCTGGTCGACATGGAAGAGGCCACCGATCCAGACGCCCTGCCGTTGGGTCTCGCCGCCTCCGAAATCATGGTGGTGCTGCCGCCCGGCAACGCAGCCATTACCGAGGGCTACACCCTGGTCAAACGGCTGGCGAACAATTTCGGCAAACGCCAGTTTCGCCTGCTGCTCAACCGCATGGAATCGCCGGAACAGGCGCAGGCGGTCGCGCACAACTTTGCCCACACCGCCGAGCGTTATCTGGGTGTGTCAGTTGATTATCTCGGCTATATCCCGCTGGACGAACGTCTGACGCGTGCGGGTCATTTGCGTACCTCGGTGATGGAGGCGTTTCCTGTCGCGCAATCCACCTCGCAGTTCCGCAAACTGGCCGACGGTCTGCTGCGCTGGCCACAGCCGTCCAGCCTGGGCAGCGTCGGGGGATTCATGCAGCGCGTGATCGAGGGCAGCCGTCTGGTGGATGCCTGCAGAAGGGGATGACCCTAGAAGACCGACGTTGACCGCTCTCAACCTCATGGAATTCCATATGCATACTGACTTTTGTGCTTTTAACAGCGTTCACCCACAGGGTGAGTCCGCTACGCACCCGCTAGTACGCCTGTTCGCGCGCCTGCCTTTATCGCTCGTTGTTGCAGGTTCTGGCCTGCCGCCGCCTCGCTTCGCGGCAGCCACCCGCTCAGACGCACCATCGGGCGCGTCCAACCACGGATTCTAGGATCATGTATACCGCAAGCGGCAAAAGCGAAAAAAATGATCTGCTGACGCAATACATGCCCATGGTGAAGCGGCTCGCTCATCACATGATGGGGCGGCTGCCGCCCAGCGTGGAGGAAGATGACCTGGTGCAGGCCGGCATGATAGGCCTGCTCGATGCAATCAGCCGCTTCGACGAAGCGCAGAGCGCACAGTTCGAAGCCTATGCCATCCAGCGCATCCGTGGCTCGATGATCGACGAGTTACGCCAGTCAGACTGGATGCCACGCAGTGCGCGGCAGTCGATGCGTAAAATCGAACAGACCATCGGCAGCCTGCAACATCAGCTGGGACGACAACCCAGTGAAACCGAAATTGCCGAATCCATGAAAATCCCACTTGCCGAATATCAGTCCATGCTGGGCGATGCGCGCGGCCACCAGTTGCTGTATTTCGAGGATTTCGGCGAATCGGGCGAGGACGATTCCTTTCTCGACAAACAGTCGGCGGACGAGGCCAGCATGCCGTTGCCGCAATTGCTTGATGCCAACCTGCGCGCCTGCATCATCGAAGGGATCGAAAACCTGCCTGAGCGCGAACAGTTGCTGATGTCGTTGTATTACGAGCAGGAACTCAACCTGCGTGAAATCAGCGAGGTGTTCGGCGTCAGCGAATCGCGCATCTGTCAGCTGCATGGCCAGGCCATCGCGCGCTTGCGCACCAAACTGAAGGAAGATTCATGGATCGCAGCAGCCTGATCGGGCTCGTGCTGGCGGTGGCCGCCATCCTTGGCGGCCAGGCGATGGAAGGTGGGCAGATCGGCCTGTTTCTGCAGCCTGCCGCTTTTGTCATTGTGGTGCTCGGTACCCTGGCTGCGGTGCTGCTGCATTACCCCTTGCCGGTGTTCATGCATGGAGTACGCATGGCGAAGTGGGTTTTCCGCCCACCCGAGTCTGAAGCCGACGCACTCTTACGACGCCTCGTCCAGTGGTCGCACACCGCGCGGCAGGAAGGACCGTTGGCGCTGGAAAAACATCTCGGCATGACGCGTGACCCATTCCAGAAGGCGGGGCTGCAATTGCTGATCGACGGCGCCGATGCGGACAAGCTGCGCGACACGCTCGACGTGCAGATCGTCGGATTCGAAACGGCCGAGCGCCAGGCCGCGCGCGTGTGGGAGGCGGCAGGGGGCTATGCGCCCACGCTCGGTATTCTGGGCGCGGTGATCGGCCTGATACACGTCATGGAAAACCTCGCGGAACCGAGCAAGCTGGGCAGCGGTATTGCGATTGCATTCGTTGCCACCATTTATGGCGTCGGCCTGGCCAACCTGATATTTCTGCCGATCGCCAACAAGATCAAATTCACCATCGCGCGCCGGGTGAGTGAGCGTGAAATGGTGTGCGACGGACTCATGGGCATTGCCCAGGGCGATAATCCACGCATCATCGAAGCGCGTCTTAAAGGTTATCTCTAATGCGCAGAAGGCGTCGTATTTCATACGATCACGACAACCACGACCGCTGGCTGATTTCGTATGCCGATTTCATCACCCTGCTGTTCGCTTTCTTTGTGGTGATGTACGCCATCTCGGCCGTCAATGAAAGCAAGTATCGCGTCCTTGCCAGTTCGCTCGGCGATGCCTTCGGCAAGGCGCCAACAAGCGAGGCGACGGTACCGCAGATGCCTGCGGTCAAGCTCCCCCCTGAAGTCAAACAACGCACCCTGAAACAGCAGCAGGCGATCGAAGAGCAGGCGCACATGACCGAGGTGGCGAGCAGCCTGCTCGGCGTGATGGGGCCGCTGGTGAAAGAGGGCAAGGTGCGGGTGACGCAAAGCCGGCGCGGCGTCAGCATCGAAATGAATGCGAACGTACTGTTCGCGCCGGGGCAGGCAGAACTGGAGCCCGAGTCGCTGGAAGTGCTGCGCGCAGTGGCCAAAACCCTGAGGAATGAGCCGTTCAATCTGGAAATCACCGGCCACACCGACGTCATGCCAATCAGAAATTCCACGTTTGTTTCCAACTGGGAGCTGTCGGCGGTGCGGGCCACCAGCGTGGTGCGTCTGCTGGCCGAAAATGGCATTGCTCCCGAACGCCTGCTCGCCATCGGGCGCGAGGCCAGCAAACCGATTGCCCCCAACGACACGGCGGAAGGGCGTGCGCGCAACCGCCGGGTCGAATTGATGATCCTGTCCGGCTTGCCGGATACGGTCGAGGAAATTCCCGTACATCCCAAACAGCCCCGACCTTGAAATCGGGCGGATAGGCCCGATACTGCTAAATCCTGTTGACTGGATTTAGACGTTTACACCATGCCCAATGATCCCGCGCTGGAAGGCGAAATCCTGCCAGACGACCGCCAGTTACCAGCCGCCCCGGTGCTGCCGGCTGAACTCCATCTGCTGCCGCTGACCGAGAAGCCATTTTTCCCGGCGCAAACCCTGCCGTTGCTGATGAACGAGGCGCCGTGGCTGTCGACGGTCGAAGCCATTGGCGAAACGCCACACCACATGGTGGGCTTGGTAACGGTCAAGCCCGACAACACCGACGATGTGAAGCGATCGGATTTTCGCAGCATCGGCACGGTCGTGCGCATTCATCATCCGGTGCGCACCGACGGCAAGATGCAGTTCATCGCCGAAGGCACGCGGCGTTTTCGCATCGTCGAATGGCTGTCGGACACGCCTCCCTACAAGGTCAGGGTCGAATATCCGAACGAGCCGGGCAGGGTGGATTCCGAGGAAATCCGCGCGTATTCGATCGCCATCATCAACACCATCAAGGAACTGCTGCCGCTCAACCCGCTGTATTCCGAGGAACTCAAGTTCTTCCTCAACCGCTTCGGGCCGAACGAGCCTTCACAGCTGACCGACTTCGCCGCCAGCCTGACCACCGCGTCCAAGCAGGAGTTGCAGGATGTGCTGGAAGCCTTCGGCCTGAAGAAACGCATGGAAAAGGTGCTGGTGCTGCTGAAGAAGGAACTCGATGTGGCGCGCCTGCAGTCGCACATCCGCGAAAAGGTCGACGAGACGATGAGCGAGCAGCAGCGCGAGTTTTTCCTGCGCCAGCAGTTGAAGGCGATCCAGAAGGAACTCGGCCTTGCCAAGGACGACAAGACAGCCGAACTCGATACCTTTAACGAGCGCATCGCCAAGCTTGCCTTGCCGGAGCAGGCGCAAAAGCGCATCGATGAGGAAATGCACAAACTCTCCCTGCTGGAAACCGGCTCGCCGGAATACACCGTTACCCGCAATTATCTCGACTGGCTGACCGTATTGCCGTGGGGCGTGCATACGCAGGACAAGATCGACCTTGAACGCGCACGCAGCATTCTCGACCGCGATCACGACGGGCTGGAAGACGTCAAGGATCGAATCATCGAATTTCTCGCAGTCGGCGCGATGCGCGGCGAAATGGCGGGCTCGATCCTGCTGCTGATCGGGCCACCCGGCGTCGGCAAAACCTCGATCGGCAAATCCATCGCCGAGGCGCTGGGGCGCAAGTTCTATCGCTTCTCGGTCGGCGGCATGCGCGACGAAGCCGAAATCAAGGGCCACCGCCGTACCTACATCGGCGCCATGCCGGGCAAGTTCGTGCAGGCGCTGAAGGAAGTCGAATCGGCCAACCCCGTCATCATGCTGGATGAAATCGACAAGATCGGTGCCAGCTACCAGGGCGATCCGGCCTCGGCGCTGCTGGAAGTGCTCGATCCCGAGCAGAACGCCGATTTCCTCGACCACTATCTCGACGTGCGCTTCGATTTATCGAAGACCCTGTTCATCTGTACTGCCAACGACCTTTCCATCCCGTCGGCGTTGCTCGACCGCATGGAAGTGATCCGCCTGTCGGGTTACATCACCGAAGAAAAAGTCGCCATCGCCAGGCATCACCTGTGGCCGCGCGTGCTCGATCGTACCGGGCTGAAAAAGAAACAGCTGACGATCACCGAAGGCGCGATCCGCCACGTGATCGAGGGCTACGCCCGCGAGGCCGGCGTGCGCAATCTGGAAAAACAGCTGGGCCGGGTGGCGCGCAAGGCGGTGGTCAAGATCCTCGGCGGCTCACCGACCCCGATCAGGATCGGCATCAAGGAAGTCGAGACCTACCTTGACAAACCGGTGTTCAGTCGCGAAAAGCAGATGAGCGGGGTGGGCGTGGTCACCGGACTGGCGTGGACCTCGATGGGTGGCGCCACGCTGCCGGTCGAGGCGACGCGCGTGCATACCCTCAACCGCGGCTTCAAGTTGACCGGCAAGCTGGGCGAGGTGATGAAGGAATCGGCCGAGATTGCCTACAGCTATATTGCCTCGCACCTGAAAACCTACGGCGCGGACAGCACTTTTTTCGACAAGGGTTTCGTCCACCTGCATGTGCCGGAAGGCGCCACCCCCAAGGATGGCCCCAGCGCGGGCGTGACCATGGCGACGGCGCTGCTCTCGCTGGCGAAAAACGTCAAAATCAAGCGACCGCTGGCGATGACCGGGGAACTCACACTGACCGGCCAGGTACTGCCGGTAGGCGGGATCCGCGAAAAGGTCATCGCCGCGAGGCGAATCGGGATCAGCGAGCTGATCCTGCCCGAAGCCAACCGGCGCGACTTCGACAAGCTGCCCGACCATATCCGCGCCGGCCTCAAGCTACATTTCGCCAGGCGCTACCAAGACGTGGCAGCGGTGGTGTTCGGCCATCTCTGAAGCTGGGAGCAGGGGGCTTCTCGGGTAAAATACCGCCATGAACGCTCCTGTGCTCCTCGACACGCCGCCCGCACCCGTCATCAAGGTGCGCGGCGAATTGCTCATCGACCTGCCTCAGGATCTGTATATCCCGCCGGATGCACTCGAGGTTTTTCTCGACACCTTCGAAGGCCCGCTCGACCTGCTGCTGTACCTGATCCGGCGCCAGAACCTGGACGTGCTGGACATTCCGATGGCGGCGCTGACCAAGCAGTACATGGCGTACGTCGAGGCAGCTCGCTCCACCCGGCTGGAACTGGCGGCGGAATACCTGCTGATGGCGGCGATGCTGATCGACATCAAGTCGCGCATGCTGCTGCCGCGCCGCGAGCAGAGCGAAGAGGCGAACGAGGGTGACGATCCGCGTGCCGAGCTGGTGCGCCGCCTGCTGGAATACGAGCAGATGAAGCTCGCCGGGCAGCATCTTGATGCCTTGCCGCAGGCGGGACGCGATTTCGACACGGTCAGCGTGTTCCTGCCGGCAGCAGCCAGGCGCCTGCCGAGCCTGCATCCGGAAGAACTCGCTGCCGCCTGGTTGGCGATCCTGTCGCGTGCGAAGAATCGCACCCACCATCGCATCGGCCGCCAGGAACTCTCCATCCGCGAGCACATGAGCCGCATCCTGAAGCGGCTAACCTCGGGCGAGTTCATGGAATTCAAGGACTTGTTCCCGGAAGCTTCGACTGTGCATGAACTCGTGGTCACCTTCCTGGCAGTACTGGAACTGACCAAGGAAACCCTGCTCGACGTGACGCAAGCCGAGCCGTTTGCCCCCATTTACGTAAAGCTCCATGAATCTGCAACCGAGTGACAATCCCGAAGATCTGAAGGTCGTGCTGGAAGCGGCCCTGCTGGCAGCGGTCGAACCGCTGTCGCTGGCTGATTTCAAGCGCATGTTCGAGCAGGGCTCGTCTGATCAAGGCTTGGCCAACGATGTGCTGCACCAAGCGCTCGACGAATTGCGTGCGCAGTGGCACGGCCGCGGTGTCGAACTGGTACAGGTGGCGGACGGCTGGCGCTTCCAGACGCGCGCCGAGATGCAGCCCTGGCTGTCACGGCTGAAGAACGAGAAGCCGCCGCGCTACTCGCGCGCGGTGCTGGAAACGCTCGCCATCATCGCCTACCGTCAGCCGGTGACGCGCGGCGATATCGAAGACATCCGTGGCGTGTCGGTCAACCCCAACATCATCAAGACGCTGGAGGAACGCGGCTGGATCGAGGCCATCGGCCACCGTGACGTGCCCGGGCGCCCGGCGCTGTTCGGCACCACGGGCCATTTCCTCAGCGATCTCGGCCTGCGTACCTTGTCCGAACTGCCGCCGCTGGAAGAACTCGGCACCCTCGTCACGCCGGATGAAACTGCATTGATTCCTGAATTACGCGTGGAATTGCTGGACAATGACCTCCCCCAGACGTTTGGCGCGGTCATCGAAACCGTCCGCGTCAGCACCGCACCTGTGAGTGCAGACACCGAGATTCATTGAATATGGCCCGCCCCGCATCCCCCATCCGCCGTTCGCCCAACGCCCCCATGGGGCGAGCCGCGAGCCGCCTGCAACAGGCCACCGCGCCTGAGGCACCCAGCGAACGCTTGCAAAAAGCGCTGGCCTCCGCCGGCATCGGCTCGCGGCGTGAAATGGAAGAATGGATCGCCGAGGGTCGGGTGCAGGTCAATGGCGAAACCGCAACGATCGGCAGCAAGGTCGGCCCGCGCGACGTGGTCAAGGTCAGCGGCCGCCGCATCTATCTGCGCTTCGAGGACAAGCGCACGCGCATCCTGATCTATCACAAGTCGGAAGGCGAAATCGTCACCCGCGACGACCCCAAGGGGCGCGCCACGGTATTCGACGCGCTGCCCAAGCTGCGTGGCGCCAAGTGGATTTCCATCGGCCGGCTGGACTACAACACCGACGGCCTGATGATCTTCAGCACCTCGGGCGAACTCGCCAACCAGCTGATGCACCCGCGCTTTGAAGTCGAGCGCGAATACGCGGTGCGGGTGCTGGGCGAACTGACCGAGGACATGATCGCGCAACTGCTGGCCGGGGTGGAACTCGACGACGGCCCGGCACAGTTGCAAAGCTGCTTTGCCGCAGGCGGCGAGGGCGCCAACCGCTGGTATCGGGTGATCATCAAGGAAGGCCGCAAGCGCGAGGTGCGGCGGCTGTTCGAGCATTTCGGGCTCACGGTGTCGCGGCTGACCCGGATACGCTTCGGCCCGATTGCACTGCCGCCGCAATTGCGGCGCGGTCAGAAGATGGAGCTCGACGACGATCTGGTCGCGCGGGTGATGGAATGGGCCGGCATGACGCCGAGCCCGCGTCGCCAAGTGCGCGGCGTGCCGGAAAAGCACACCCGCAAGCCGCGCATCCGCTGAACGGGCGGGCGGATGCCCGGCCTGCCAGTGTCTTATTTTTCAGTCAGTTTCTTGATCACGCCCGCTGCCCACTCGCGGCCGCCCAGACCGAACGCCAGCGCGAATGCCAGGCCGATTGCGCCGAAGCCGATCTGGAAGGCGGCGGTGAGCAGATTGGTCCCGATCGCCAGCTGTTCCAGCGCGACGAACACGACAAAGATGATCACCCCGTATTCCGACAGCGTGCTAATGGTGAGCGCACCCTGCACGCCCATGTTGTTGAGGTAGGCGAACACCATGCGGTTGATAAAGCGCGCAATCAGGATGCCGAACACCAGTACCAGAATGGCGACGATGATGTTGGGGATGTAGAGAACGATCTTGTTGAACAGCTCCGCCACCATGTGCAGCCCCAGGCTGTTGGCCACGGTGACAATGACGACGAAGATGATGATCCAGTAAGCCAGCTTGCCCAGCAGCCGCGACAGTGAAATGTCGAGGTTGCCCTGCTTGAGAAAAGCCTCGATGCCGGTTTTTTCGGCCAGGCTGTCGAATTTCAGCACGTCGAGCAGTTTCATCACGCCGGTGCGCACCAGATTGGCGAACAGCCAGCCCAGGAAAAGCAGCACCAGCGCGGCGAGCAACTGCGGGACAAACCCGGCCAGTTGCGTCCAGAATGCGGTGAACGAGGCGACGAACACATCCAGTTGTTGCTGCATGACCTATTCCTCCATCGCTGCGGAAAGGTCCATTATAACGAAGCCTGCGTGACGGTCTGTGCACAGGGATGAACGCTGTCGGGCAGCATGTAAATCCCTGTCCTGAACTCGGCTTTATGCATACACTGCGAAAATCCGAAGCCTAACGCCTGGTCCATGTATTCCGAACCCGACCGTGCTGTATTTCTGCCGCTTGCACAACTGTCTTCGCTGGTGGCCAGGCTGATGGCGCTCGGCTATCAGTGTCTTGGGCCGGCGGTGGAGAACGGCGCCATCGTCATGCGCGAACTTCAATCGCCTGATGGCCTGCCACGCGGTCTGCAGGCCGAGCAGATGCCGGGGCGCTACCAGCTGACGCGGGATCCGCACAATCGCTACTTCGCCTGGGCCAACGGGCCGCAGGCGATCAAGCCGCAGACATTCGCGCCGCAGGAATCGCTGTGGCGGGTGGAGCGGGACGCGGCGGGCGGGCTGCGGTTCGTGGCCGTGCTGCCGGAAGTGCCCGCGCAGGCCATAATCGGCGTGCGTGCCTGCGACCTGGCGGCGCTGGCCTTGCAGGATGCGCATTTCCTGCGCGCAGGCCGGCGCGACCCACACTACGCGCGACGGCGCGAGCGGCTGTTCCTGGTCGCGGTGCAATGCGCCGAACCGGCGGCGACGTGTTTTTGCGCGTCCACCGGGGATGGACCGACCCCGACCGTGGGCTATGACATTACGCTGGCGGAACTGGCGGACGGTTTCGTTGCGGTGGCGGGCAGCGCGAATGGTGACGCACTACTCAAGGGCCTGAATCTGTCGCCCGCCACCCTGCAGCAGATCGAGGCCGCTCGGCATCAGGGTGAGGCGTCCGCAGACGCGCAGACGCGCAGCCTGCCCGCGCACAATCTGCGCGACGTCCTGTTGAGTCGACTCGAACATCCGCACTGGGACGAGGTGGCGGCGCGCTGCCTCGCCTGCGGCAATTGCACCGCAGTGTGCCCGACCTGCTTCTGCCACGCCGAGGCCGACGAGCCTGCATTGAACGGAACATCGAGCGAGCATGCGCGCATGTGGGATTCGTGCTTCGGCGAAACGCATGGCCACCTGCACGGTTTCAACGTGCGGCCCGATATCCGCAGCCGCTATCGCCAGTGGTTGACCCACAAGCTGGCCACCTGGCACGAGCAGTTCGGCCGCAGCGGCTGTGTCGGCTGCGGCCGTTGCATCGCATGGTGTCCGGTCGGCATCGACCTGACCGAAGAAGTCGCCGCGTTGAATGCCAGCGAGGCGCAGCCATGATTCCAAATAATCCTTTAGCCCGTCATTCCGGCAAAGGCCGGAATGACGTGGTTTTGTCTCAAGGATAATCTCGGATGAATGCGCCGCACGTGATCGACGCCGGACCACCGCACGCCGCCACCGTGGTGGCGCGTACCCAGGAATCACCGACCATCTTTACCCTGCAGCTGCGGCTCGACGATGCGGCGGCACAGGCCGCTTACCGCTTCGCACCCGGCCAGTTCAACATGCTTTATCTCTACGGCGTCGGCGAGGTACCGGTTTCCATCATGTCCGATCCGGAAGAGTGCGACGGGATCTGTCACACCATTCGCGCCCTGGGTCGCGTCACCCATGGATTGGCAGCGCTGCAGCCGGGCGACAAACTGGGGTTGCGCGGGCCGTTCGGACGCGGCTGGCCGCTGCAGGAAGTGAGCGGATGCGATGTCGTGCTGGTGACCGGCGGGCTCGGCTGCGCGCCGGTGGTGTCGGTCATTCATTACGTGCTGCGGCGGCGCGAACGCTTCGGCAAGCTGGTCATCATTCAGGGCGTGAGACACGCCGAGGATCTGATCTGGCGCGAGCAGTACGATCGCTGGGCGACGCTGCCGGATACCCAGGTACTGGTGGCGGCGAGCGAGGGAGCGGCATTCTGGCCCTGGCATGTCGGCCGCGTAACCGACCTGTTCGGACTCGCCAACTTCGACCCCGAATGCGCCGTGACGATGATGTGCGGGCCGGAAGGCATGATGCATGCCGCGGCCGACAGCCTGCTGGCGCGCGGCCTGCCCGAGTCGCGCCTGTTCCTCAGCATGGAACGCAATATGCAGTGTGCCGTGGGGCGCTGCGGACATTGCCAGTTCGGCGGCGCCTTCGTCTGCCGCGACGGCCCGGTGTTCAACTGGAACCAGGCCAAGGCCTTGCTGGCGCACCGGGGCTACTGATGAATCCAAATAATCCATTAGTCCGTCATTCCGGCGAATACCCAAATGGGCACAAGAGCCGGAATCCAGTGCGGGTAAACACCCCACGAAGCGGACAAAACGGCAATGTTGTCCGCTTGCGCGGTGGATTTTTAATACGCTGGATTCCGGCTCTTGTGCCCATTGGGTATTCGCCGGAATGACGTGGCTCTGTCTTATGGATCATCCCTAATGAATGGATCGTCGATCAAGCCGCGCGTGGCGGTACACAAGTTCAGCTCCTGCGACGGCTGCCAACTGGCGTTTCTTAATCTCGGCGAGGGCCTGCTCACGCTGGCCGAACGGGTCGATCTGGTGCATTTCGCCGAAGCCGGGCCGCTCGACCCGGACACCGAGGTGGACGTTGCTTTCGTCGAGGGCAGCGTGTCGACGCCGGAAGACCTCGAACGCATCCAGCATATCCGCGCCCACAGCCGCATGCTGATCGCCATCGGTGCCTGCGCCACCTCGGGTGGCATCCAGGGATTGCGCAACGGGGCCAATGGCACAGAATGGATCGCACAGATTTACAGCCACCCCGAAGCCATCGCCAGTCTGGCGCGCTCGACGCCGATCGCCAGCCACGTGAAAGTGGATTTCGAGTTGTGGGGCTGCCCGGTCAACAGCCGGCAGATGCTGGCGGTGGTGAATTCCCTGTTGCTCGGCGTGGCGCCGCGCGACAACGCCGACAAGGTCTGCACCGAGTGCAAGCGCCACGGCCATCCCTGCGTGATGGTTACTCGCGGCATCGCGTGCATGGGACCGGTGACGCGGGCCGGCTGCGGCGCCTTGTGTCCGAGCCTCGGCCGCGACTGTTACGGCTGCTACGGCCCGGCGGAAAACGCCAATACCGATGCTCTTGCAGCGCAATTCCGCAACCTGGGGTTGACGCCGCAGGCCGTCGCGCAGCGCTTCCAGTCGATCAACAGCCAGGCGCCGGTGTTTCTCGCCGCCGCCGACAAGGTCAGGATGAGCGGCGGTGAGTGAACAGAAACGAACGGTAGCGATTCACGTTCCGGTGCTCGCGCGGGTGGAAGGCGAGGGCGCGCTCGACCTGCGCATCGAGGATGGCAACATCACGCAGCTGCGCCTGCGCATTTTCGAGCCGCCGCGCTTTTTCGAGAAATTTCTGGAGGGCCGTCACTACAGCGAGATTCCCGACATGGTGGCGCGCATCTGCGGCATCTGTCCGGTGGCGTACCAGGTCACCGCAGCGCAGGCGCTGGAAAGGCTGTTCGGCGTCGAACTCAGCCCGTGGGCGCGCGCCATGCGCCGGGTGTTCTATTGCGGCGAATGGATCCAGAGCCACAGCCTGCATATCCACCTGCTGGCGGCACCGGACTTTTTCGGCTGCAACAGCGTCATCGAACTGGCGCGTATCGCGCCGGACGAAGTGCGCCGCGGCCTGCGCATCCAGGCGCTGGGCAACGAACTGATGGACCTGTTCGGCGCCCGCTCGGTGCATCCGGTGGGCGTGCGCATCGGCGGTTTCCATGCCGCACCTTCGCTGCCGCAAATCAGAGCCATCCGCGACAAGTTGCTTGCCGCGCTGCCGGAGGCCGAAGCGCTGGTTCGCTGGGCAGCCAGCATTCAGCTACCGCCGGACGAGCAGGCTTTCGTCTCGGTCGCCCTGCGGCATCCGGCCGACTACGCCATCGAAACCGGCGCCATCGCCGCCAGCGATGGACTGTTGATCGAAGCAGAAGCCTTTGATGCTCACTTCGCCGAGCAGCACGAACCGCATTCCACCGCGCTGTTCAGCACCTACCACCGGCAGCCCTATCTGGTCGGGCCGCTGGCACGCCTGAATCTCAACCACGACCGTCTGCCCGCGGGCATCCAGGCGCTGCTCGCCGAAACGGGATTCACGCTGCCGAGCCGCAACCTCTTCCACAGCCTGCTGGCGCGCGCGGTGGAAATCCTGCTTGCGTTGCAGGAAGCCTCGCGCCTGCTCGACGACTACACGATGCCGGATTCGCCCTGGGTACCGGTGACCCCGCGCGCCGGTATCACGACTGGCTGCACCGAAGCGCCGCGCGGCCTGCTGTGGCATCGCTACGAAATGGACGACGCAGGCCGCGTCGTCAATGCGCGCATCGTGCCGCCGACCAGCCAGAATCAGGGCCGCATCGAGGAAGACCTGCGGCTGTCGCTGCTGAACTTCGGGCTCGATCACCCGGACGATGCGCTGCGTCTGCATTGCGAAAAAGTCATCCGCAACTACGACCCCTGCATTTCCTGCGCAACCCATTTTCTGCGGATGAACGTCGAGCGGACGTGAGCGCAACACGCATCCTCGGCATCGGCTCACCGTCGGGCGATGACCAGGCCGGCTGGCTGACGGTCGATGCCTTGCTGGCCGCCGGTCTTGATGAACTCGATGTTGAAAAGCTGGATCGCCCCGGTGCCAGCCTGATTCCCATGCTGGAGAACACCTCCCGGGTCATTCTGATCGACGCCATGCAGGGCAACGGCCCGGTAGGTGAGATTCAGCACTTTGATCAGAAGGACTGGCCGGGCTATTGCCACGGGCTGTCGAGCCACGGCTTCGGTGTACTCGCCGCGCTGATGCTGGCGCGTGAACTCGGCAGCCTGCCGCCCCGGCTCGACCTGTACGGAATCGGGATCGGCTCGGTGCTACCGGGAGCAGAAGCTGGGCACGAAGTTCAGGCCGCTGCGCAGCGACTGGCCGCGATAATCGTGAGCAGTCTGAAAGATGAAGCCGGCTTAAGAGCAGTTCTATAAATTCGTCATGCCGGACTTGATCCGGCATCCAGTTGCTTGATTTGGCTGGATTCCGGCTCTTGTGCCCTCTGGGTATTCGCCGGAATGACGGTATTGGTATTTCTACAAGCGCCCTTAAAGGTCTTCGCGCCGCAGCAAGAACACGAACTGGTCGCCGCTGCTGGTGTCGAGCCAGGTTATGGGTAGGGTGGGGGCGGCTTCCAGTTCATTGCGATGCGGCACACGCGTAGCCCACGCCACTTTGGTTTCGGGTTAAACCACAAGCTTGCCTGTTTATGGCGCATCCCTATCAGTTGAGGGGCGACTCATGTGAGGGGCGATTCATGAAATATCCGGGCTAAATTTTTGTCGGAATATTTTACTGCTTCCTGCAAGCAGACTGATGTTAAAAATTAACGTTATCAATCAGGTACATAAATTCCCTGTGCAATATCTTTAGCTCTAACCACTTAATTTCTGTCGAAAAATTTTACAAATACTGTTGAAACCCTCTTAAAAAACAGGAACCTCCTTATAAAACAAGGCCCAATATTTCTGGCACGATTATTGCGCAAATGTCAGGGCAAGAATTTTAGACGTGGACGCGTCAACGCCTTGCAAACAGGCGAGTTGCGGATTGGATATTGCCGGGGAGATTGCCATGCGCCGTAATAACAGCAGCTATCCATTCCATATAGCCAGCCGGATAATCGCAGTCATTGCGGCGCTGTCTGCTTTTCCCGCCACCGCGGCGGTGGTCAACTGGACCGACACCACCGGCTTCTGGGACGTCGCCGCCAACTGGAGCAGCAATCCTCTGCTGCCCGGTGTGGCCGATGATGTGGTCATCAATGTCGCGGGTGTCCAGACGATCACCCATCGCTCCGGCACTCATACCATCAACAGCTTGAGCATGACCGGCGACGATATCCTCGCCATCACCGGCGGCGCGCTCACCGTCAACAACGCCTTCACCAACAATGCCAGCACCAACATTTCCGCTGGCACCCTCACGCTGAATGGTGTTTCCAGCATGGCATCGCTCACCCAGGGCGGCGGTACCCTGGGTGGCACGGGTAACGTGACGATCACCGGCGCGTCTACCTGGACCGCAGGCACCCACACTGGTGCCGGCACCACCCAGTTCGACAGCACGCTGGCCATCAGTGGCGCGACCGGCAAGTCGATTACAGGTGGCCGCAACGTGAACGCCGGCAATACCACCTGGTCCGGCAACACTGGTAGCAACAACACCATCTCCATGGCAAGCACGAGTGCCTTCAACAACACCGGCAGTTTCACCGACGCCAACACCTTCGACAGCGTCATCAGCGGCGGTACCTTCAACAACAGCGGCACCTTCAACAAGCTGTCGAACACGACGACCAGCATCAGTACCGTCTTCAACAACACTGGCACCGTCAACGTCAACGGCGGGACGATGTTGATGAGCAGCGGGGGCACCAGCACCGGAGTCTTCGACCTCGCCGCTGGAGCCAAGATGGAGTTCAGGAATGGCGCTCACACGCTGAACAACGTCACGACGAGCGGCGCGGGCACCTTGCAAATCAGCACAGAAAACGTCGGTGCGGATGCCGTCGTCACGATTAACGGCGGGACGCTCGGCTCGGCGTTTCTCCTGAGCGGCAGCACCCTGAACGGGACGGACCAGGTCTTTCAAGGCCCTGCGACCTGGACCGGCGGCACCATCAACGGCTCCGCCGCGCAGAGCACCACTTTCGCTGGCACGCTGACCATCAGCGGCGCAAATGGCAAGACGCTCTCCGGTGGCCGCAACCTGAACGCCGGCAACACCACCTGGTCCGGCAACACCGGCAACAACAACAACGCCATCTCCTTGGGAGGGTCAGGTACCTTCAACAATACCGGCAGCTTCAGCGACGCCAATACCTTTGACAGCAGCATCGCCAGCGGTACCTTCAACAACAGCGGCACCTTCAACAAGCAGTCGAACACGACGACGAGCATTGGCACGGTGTTCAACAACACCGGCACGGTCAACGTGAATGCCGGCACGATGCTGATGAACGGCGGGGGCACCAGCAGCGGCGCCTTCAGCATCGCGAATGGCGCCAAGCTGGAATACCGCAACGGCAACCACACCTTGAACAACGTCACGATGAACGGCGCTGGCATCTTCCAGATCAGTTCAGATGGTGTCGGTGCGGATGCCGTTGTCACGGTGAACGGCGGCACACTCAACTCGGCGTTGCTCCTGAGCGGTAGCACCCTGAACGGAACGGACCAGGTCTTTCAAGGTCCTGCGACCTGGACCGGCGGCACCATCAACGGGGCGGCGACAGCGAACACCACTTTCGCCGGCACGCTGACCATCAGCGGCGCGAACGGCAAGACGCTGTCCGGCGGTCGCAGCCTGAATGCAGGCAACACCACGTGGTCCGGCAATACCGGCAATGGCAACAACGCCATCTCCTTGGGAGGTATAAGTACCTTCAACAACACCGGCAGCTTCACCGATGCCAACGCCTTCGACAGCGCCCTCAACAGCGGTACCTTCAACAACATTGGCGCCTTCAACAAGCAGGCGAACACGACGACCTCCATCGGCACGGTGTTCAACAACACCGGCACGGTCAACGTGAATGCGGGGACGATGTTGATGGGCGGCGGGGGCACCAGCAGCGGCGTGTTCAACATCGCGAATGGCGCCAAGCTGGAATTCAGGAACGGCAACCACACGCTGAACAATGTCACGACGAGCGGTGCCGGCACCTTCGAGATCAGCACCGACAACGTCGGCGCCGATGCCATCGTTTCGGTCAACGGCGGCACGCACACGACGGCGTTCATCCTCAGTGGCAGCACCCTGGCAGGTACCAGCCACACCTTCCAGGGCGTGGCGGCCTGGACCGGCGGCACCATCACGGGTACGGTGGCGCAGAGCACCACCTTTGCCAACGCGCTGACCATCAGTGGCCCGAACAGCAAGACGCTGTCCGGTGGCCGCAGCGTGAACGCCGGCAACACCACCTGGTCAGGCAACACCGGAAACGGCAACAACAGCATCAACATTTCCGGCGCCAGCGTATTCAACAGCAGCGGCACGTTCACCGATGCCAACACCTTCAATAGCGCCATCAACGTCGGTAACGGCGGTGGCGCCTTCAACAACAACGGCACCTTCAACAAGCAGTCGAACACAACGACTTCCATCGGCACGGTGTTCAATAGCACCGGCACGGTCAATGTGGATGCCGGCACGATGCTGATGAACGGTGGTGGCACCAGCACCGGTGTCTTCAACATCGCAGCTGGCGCCAAGCTGGAATTCCGCAATGGCGACCACACGCTGAACAACGTCACGACCAGCGGTGCCGGCACATTCGAGATCAGTACGGAGAATGTTGGGGCGGATGCCGTCGTCACGGTCAATGGCGGCACGCACACGACGGCGTTTGTCCTCAGTGGCAGCGCCATGGCGGGCACCGATGCCACCTTCAGTGGTCCTGTGACCTGGACCGGTGGCGGGATTTCCGGCGCGGCGGCCACGACCTTCAGCAACGATGTCGCGATCTCGGGTCCCAATCTCAAGACCATCGTCGGTGGCCGCACGGTCAATTTGAACGCCACGACCACGTGGAGCGGCAATACCGCGGACAACAACAACGCGATTCGCTTCTGGAACGGGGCGACGATCAACAACAACGGGACCTTCAACGACGCCAATGCCTTTGCGTCGTTCATCGAGCACAACGTCGGCGGCCCGCACAACTTCAACAACGTCGGCACCTACAACAAGCAGTCCAACACCATCACCACCGTCGATCTCGGCGTCGTCTTCAACAATTCGGGCACGCTCAACCTGAACGCTGGGACGATGCGGTTTTTCAGTGGGACACAGGGCCCGACCGGCACGGTGAATGTGGCCAGCGGTGCCACCTTCCAGCATGACGCGGCCAGCACGGTCGGCAACCTGATCACCTCGGGGACCGTAGCACTCTCGAACCGGAACATCACGGTCTTTGTCGATTACAACAACACCAACTTCGGCGTCGGCAACAGCTTCAACCCTCGGGCGAATGTCACCGGCACGGGGCTGATCCTGGCCGCCGCCAATACCGCCCAGGCCGTGACCGGCGCAGGGGTCACCAGTGGCAGCACCGCCACACCGACGCTTACCATCGGCAACGTGCACGTGGGCGCCAACACTTTCAACTACCAGATCGCCAATACCGGCACCACCGGCCCGGCCATCCGCGGTGCCCTGCAAACCGGGGTCAATGGCGGCAGCATCACCGACCCGCGGCTGTCCGGCTCGGGGGTCACCGCAGGCAATTTCGGGCCGGTGGTCACGGGCGGCAACAGCGGCAACCTGGACGTGATCTTCACCACGGCGACGGCGGGCGCGCTGGCGCCGCTCAGCGGCCAAGTCGTGCATATCCTCAATAACTTCGACAACGTCGCCGACCAGAACCTCTCCATCGTGCTGGGCGCAAGCGCGGCCGCCTACAACCTAGCCGCCGGCAACGCCGCGCCCAGCCCGGTCACGATTGGCAACCAGCGCGTAGGTGGAAGTGGCAGTCAGGTATTGAATGTCGCCAACACTGCGTCTTCTGGCAGTTTCACTGAGGGCCTGAATGCGAGCTTCGGGTCGAACACCGGAAACGCCACCAACAATGGCGGCGCCATCAACCTGCTCGCCGGCGGCGCCAACAACGGAGCCGCCGTGAGCGTGGGCGTGGACACTGCAACCGCCGGTGCCAAGAGCGGCACGGTGACGCTCAACTACGTATCCGACGGCACCGGCACCAGCGGGCTGGGGCTGACCAATGTGGGCTCCCAGGTCATCAACGTCTCAGGCAATGTTTATAGAGTTGCCCAGGGCGACACCACGCCGCTCACGGTCAACCTTGGCAATCACCATGTGGGTGACACGGCCCCTAGCCAGACGCTGACGATCCAGAACCTGGCGGCGAATGACACTTTCTCGGAAAGTCTGAACGCCAGCTTCGGCACCCCCACCGGCACGGGCGTCACCACCAACGGCGGCAGCATCAGCGTGCTGGCTGCA